>Ga0209290_1000011_pt1 | contig 256815 bp, 238 predicted proteins | sample EN1Hudsemesocosm_2_FD_184632 | JGI IMG/M metagenome (GOLD analysis project Ga0209290, IMG submission 184632) | Methane-oxidizing microbial communities from mesocosms in the Hudson Canyon - EN10B Hudson Canyon (SPAdes) (version 2) | ecosystem: Environmental > Aquatic > Marine > Cold seeps...
GAACTCAAAGTAACCATGTCTTCATGGCTATTTATGCGGCGTTTCAATTGGAATGTTTGCACCTGAAGCATAAGATGACGCATTTTGCACTGCGAAATCAGATGTATGTAAAGGCTTTGCAGCAGGCTATGCAAGAGTTGAATTCGCTCAAGAGTGCGTAACATCAGTTATTAAGCTGTTTATTGAGGATACTAAAAAAGTGATTATACCTAAGTTAACTAAAAAAATACCTAACCCTATAAAAAAGATAATATATCACTTTCTTGCACAAAATTATATTAAAAAAATAAATACAGAAATAGATAAAAATAAAAAAACTATTTTAATTTTAAACCACTTTTTTGATCAAGATATAGCGGCATTATTAAAAGAAAATAAAGACTATAACTTAGTAGTAATAAATGCTCCTATGTTGTTTAAAGGGGCAAGATTTTACTTTTCTAAGGGTGTACAAGATATAAATATACCTTATTTATCGGAGCCTGAAAATAACCGATTTTACTATAATAAGGAATGCCAATGTATTTTTGATGCTCTTAATTATCGTTTTAATATAAAACTTATTGTCACTGCTTCTGATATGTTTTACTGGGTTCGTGAGTTTATAAATGTAGCTCATGACAATAGGGTGAATACTGTTATTCTAGATAAAGAAGGTTTAATTTCGCCAAGTCATTTTAAAAGCGAGTCGGAAAGGAAAAGAAAATTTACTCCATTAATATCTGATCATATTTATGTTTGGAGTGAGCGTCAAGTGGAGTTTTGGCAAGAAAGTGGAGTTAATAAGAAGAATATTACAGTTATTGGGCAGCCTCGATCCGATAACTTTTTTAGAAAAAAAACATATAAAGTCGATAAAATGTTTGATGTGCCTCAGCCGCTTATTACATTTTTTACATATGAAGATACTGCCTATATACCCATAAGTTTAGTTAGGGAAGAAAACCTCTCCTGGAAAGGGATGAAAGAAGAAACTCAGGATCATTTATATCAACTGGCAAAAGTACACCCTGAATATAATTTTATTTTCAAAGCACACCCGCAACAAACAGATTTAGAAAGTATTCAAAGTAAATATACGCTTCCGAATTTAAGAGTCGTTGGAGGCTCTGATATTGCGAATGAATTGATAATTCGATCAGAATTGATAATTGCATTTCAAACGACTGCAATAATAGAAGCAATGTTTATGGAAAAGAATGTGATTTATACTGCTTGGGATGACACAATAAATTTTATCTCAGAAGAGATTATTCCATATCATCAGGCACAAGGAATTGTAATTGCTAAGTCATTTGATTTATTTAAGAAGGTATGTAAAGATTTCTTTGAAGGAGATCAGTCAGATTTTAATTTTTCAACTACTGAAATAAAAGAAAAACATGAAATGGTTTCTCAATATTTATATAAACCTGATGGGCACGTTGCAGAAAGGTTTTTTAATGAAATTAAAAAGCTATTTTAGGATTAGTTTTGAATACACTATTTAAAAATACATTAATATCAAGCTTAGATTTGGTGGTTCTGATAGGTTTGGGTATAGTGTTAACGCCTGTCCTTGTATCAAATTTTGGAATAGCTGAGTATGGTGTATTTGTTTTTTTTGGTATGTTCAGTTTTTACGGAGCACTTTCATTTTTTGATTTTGGGATGGAAGGTGCACTGATGACTCTTGTGTCTAAGTTTGACGCAGAAAATAATAATGAGAAACTAGTTAAAGTAACAATAATAGCCATATATTATTATTCAATTATTGGGTGTTTTTTGGGGGGGGCTTTTTATTTTTTATCAGATTTAATTGTGGACAGCTTAGTCAATAAAAGTGATATTTTAAATAAAAATCAAATAATAATAGCATCTCATTGGGTGGTTATAAATATTATTATCCAATTTATGACATTACCTGCAACTGCCATTCTTAAGGGCCTAAGAAACTTTTACATTGTAAAAACTATTAGTATGCTTATGAACTCTCTGCATTATCTTGTTATTATTTTCATTGCAATTTACTTTAGTCGCATTGATTATGTATTTTCTGGTATAGTTTTTATTTCATTATTGAGGTTTATTAGTAATAATTTAGCTCTTTATAGAAAAACACTAAAAGATAATGATTTATATTTATCTGTTGATAGGGGAGTTTTAAATGAATTGCTTAAATCTTGTAATTCACTATTTATAAATAGGGTAATAGGTTTAATTGCCAATAATTTGGACAAACTACTGATTTTCTTCTTTTTGAATATTTCTAAGATTGCTGTATACGATGTGGTAACTAGACCATCAATGTTAATAAGGGTTGTTGTAAGTATGCTTTATTCAGCGGTAATTCCTGAGGTGGCCAGGCTTAATAGGAAAGAAGAAAGACATGAAATTAAGGTATTAATGGTTCGTTTAATACGGTATGCCTATTTAATTGTTTTTCCTTTAGCTACAATGATCTCTGTCCATGCATCTGAATTATTATACTTATGGGTAGGAAATGATTTTACTAGATATGATAATCTAGTTACTATATTGATAATTGCTTCTATTGTTAATCCTTTTGCATCAATTGTTTCTACTATGCTTGTAGGGCTAGATATGGTAAAAAGAACTTTGTGGATCCCTTTGTTAAGTACTGCCATAAATGCTATATTTAGTTTTATTTTTGTTAATTTCTACGGGCTTACAGGGCTTTTATTTAGTACGTTAATTTCTCAGGTTATTGCGCTAATTTGTTATTATATTTTTGTTCAATCTTTTTTTGATATAAGTATTCATGACATCTTATTGCCAACTTTTTATTTAACAATACTTTCTTTTGTTTTTTATGGGTTACATTATTCGATACATGCAGTTTATCAGAGCGGAGCATTTAACTGGATTATGACTATATTTATTCTTGTCATATGTCAGTATTTAATTAGTTTTATCTTTTTTGTTAAACCTTCTGAAAAAGAGTTTTTAACAAAAAAAATTAAATTATTAGCTAATATTTCATAAAATGAAAAAGACAATATGTTTTATATCTATTTTTGAATTGACTAAGGTTTTTTACGAGATATCAATTGTTCTTGAAAAACAAGGTCATCGTTGTATATGGATTACTACCAATAAAAAATATACATCATGGCTCCTGGAAAAAGGAGTGAAAAAAGAATTTATTATTGAGTTGGTTTTTGATTCGAAAGATTTTCTTGGCCCAGAAGCAATAGAAGAGATAACTGATGAAATAGTTAGCATAGAGCGTGATGCTAATATTACAGTTAACTTGGCAATGCTTGCTGATAGATTTATTATGGATAAGCAGGATGAAAATATAAATCAATATATGATTCTATATTTTTATTCTATTAAGAAGTTTTTAACTACTAATAATGTAGATATGGTTTTTTGTGAGCCAACTAATAGCAATGAAATGATTGCATGGATGGTGTGTCAATCTTTAGGTGTTATTTTTTTGCACCCTCAAAACCTACGTATACCAGATAGTCGATTTTTTTTCCAGCAGGGAGCTTTCTCAGGAAGAATGTACTCCCCTGAAAATAATAATTGCTCCATAATAGGTTCTGATTTTATAAATAATTTTTTTAACAAAAAACCACAACCTAGGTATTTTCATTTAAATAAAAAAATGATTAGCCCTCGTAAGCTTATGAGTTCAGTTGTTAGTAGGCTAAAAACCGACCTATTTCTTAAGAAAAATCATTTAACACATCATGCGTTAAATAATAGAATTTCTTTGTTAACTCGCCGTATACTGAATAGCTTTTACCTTAAATATTTATTTAAATATAATGGTCTAGAAAGTATTGTAGGTCGAATTGCTTTTTATGGCCTTCATGTGCAGCCAGAATCTTCAATAGATATATCTAGCCCGTATTATAGTGACCAGTTAAATTTGATTAAATGTATCAGGAGGTCACTTCCTTTTGATACAGCCTTAATCATTAAAGAGCATTCTAATTTTTTGGGTATAAAGCCTTTAAGTTTTTTTCATGAGTTAAAAAAAATACCTAATACATATATTATTCATCATGATATTTCTATATTTGAAGTACTTAAATGTAGCGATATTGTTTTTACAGTATCAGGAACTTCTGCATATGAAGCAGGGTTGTTAGGTATTCCAGCTGTTACTTTTTCAGATGTTTTTTTTAATGGTTTTTCTTCTGTTCATTATTGCAACAATTTAAGTGAGTTAAAGGCTTTGGTGTTTTACCTTCTTGATGAATTTAAAAACGATAAAGTTGCTGATGGACTTTTTGTGGAGAAAATATGGAAAAAATCATATAATGGATATTGGAGTGACCCTTATTCTGCGCCATCTGTCCTAGAGCATGATAATATTAATGATATTTGCGAGGGTTTTTTAGATGTGGTTGAGAATTTCCATAATTAATTGATATTTTTTAATAAAAAATGTTTAAATATATTTTTCAAGATTTTAATGTAAACAAAGGCGATTTTCGCATTATCTTCGTATTGGCTTTTTTTAGGTTCACCCATATTTTTGCAAAAAATAAAAAAAGTTTTTTATGGTGGGTAGGAATGCCAGTAATGATTTCATACCGGATCATAGTTGAGTATATATTCTGTATTGAATTAAGGGCATCTACAATAGTTGGCAAAAATTTAAAAGTTGAGCATGGGTATGCTTTAGTGATTAATGATAATGTAATTATTGGCGATAATGTACACCTTAGGCATTGCACTACAATCGGGTGTAAAAAAATGTCTGATGGATCCCAAGGGCCAAGTCCTGTCATTGAAGATAATGTTGAAATAGGGGCGCAGTCAGTTATTTTAGGGGAAATTACTATAAGTGAAGGGGTTAAAATAGGCGCTGGAAGTATTGTGATTCATGATATCCCCCCTTATTCTGTTGTGGTAAGCAGTCCTGCACATATTATCTGAATATGTGTTAGTAGAATATTTAAAATTGTGAGTATTTCAAGTGCATCCATTTAGGACAAAGCTTCATATTATTATTGTCAGCGACTTCGCTTTTATAAATGGTGGAGCCAGTAATGTAGCTATAACATCAGCTTTAGCATTAGATCAAGCGGGTTATTCTGTTAGTTTTTTTGCAGCAGTTGGACCTGTAATGCCTGAATTACTTAATAGCAATATTGAAGTTACTTGTTTAGAGCAATACGATATTCTTCATGACCCCAATAGGCTTCGTGCTATAGTTCAAGGTATATGGAATGGAACGGCGGCAAATGCGATGGATAAGTTGTTAACAAAATGGATGGGTTACAAAGTGATTGTTCATCTACACTCTTTTGTTAAAGCGCTTAGCTCCAGTATTGTTAAAGTCTGTTATAAACATGAAGTGCCTATAGTGCTTACCTTGCATGATTATTTTACAGCCTGTCCGAACGGTGGATTTTATGACTATCAACAAAAACAACTTTGTTTAAGACGAGGGATGTCTGTGAGTTGTCTCAAGACAAACTGTGATGTTCGTAACTATAAACATAAAGTCTGGCGTGTTGCTCGTAATGTCGTTCAGCTTCGCGTTGGTGGCATTCCTAGTTCAATCAAGCACTTTATTTATATATCTGAATTAAGTAAACAAATCCTCCAGCCTTACTTGCCTGAATCAGCTAAATTGCACTATGTTCCTAACCCGATAGATGTAAGCCCGAATGCTCGTATTGAAGCTGAGAACAATCAATTTTATATTTTTATAGGACGTCTTTCTCCTGAAAAAGGTATTGATACATTTTGTCAGGTGTTTTCGAAATTAAATTATCCGGCTATTGTTGTGGGTGATGGAGAAGGGATTAGCAATCTCAAAAAAGAATACCCTATGATTGAGTTTAAGGGGTGGTTGGAAAAAACAGCTATTAGCAATATTTTGGGAAAAGCAAAAGCTTTAGTATTCCCGACTCATTGGTATGAAACTCAAGGACTTGTTGTTTATGAAGCATTAGCCCAAGGTATACCTGTTATAGTGCCTGAGCATTGTTGTGCAGCCGAAGGTGTGGTGCATGGAGAAGATGGTTTACTTTATAATGATGCTGATAAATTTGGTTTAGAATTGGCTATTCAGCAGCTTGAAAATATGCCCGTTGATGAAATTAAAGTTTTAAGTGAAACAGCTTATATGCGTTATTGGAGTAAAAGTGATGATGTTAGTCAACATGTTAATAATCTAATTGCTACTTACAATGATATGGATTGTGATTAATTTGATTACCTAATTTTTTGAATTGATGAGTTCACTTCAATCGGTTAATGCAGATTATCGTTTTTATAGAGGACTGCGCTAATTAAACCACATAAGCCAACATGCTAATCAATGCCATGCATTAGATCGTACGATTGCTATGTCGCTTAATTAGCTGCGGAGTCTATAAGTAGTTGTCCATAATAATTCTAGCAAAATAAAAAAATGGAATATCGGTTACCCTAACAGGCTTTCTCATTAAATAAATAATCAATTTTGCGATACATTAAATCATTAAATAGTGCCGAAATTATTAGCCTACAATGGATGAGTAGAGAGCATCCACTGCCTTGGCCAAGAGCGAGAGCTAATGCAGTGCTTCTGAGTGACAAAAGAATGCCGCTGGAAAGCATTGCGAGTTTTTGTGGCATTTGCAGGCAAACAGTTTCTATTTGGCTAACTAATTGGGAAACAAAAGGAATTTGTGGACTGATAGATAAGCAAGGGCGTGGGCGCCGCAAGAAATTGTCTCCGACCGAAGAAGCCGAGGTCATTGAGATTGTTTTGGCTTCACCCCGTTCATTAAATAAAGTATTAGCAGAAATCTAAACTCGTTGGGGTATTGAGCTGAGTAAGTCGACTCTAAAAGTACTCTGTAAGAAATCGGGGTTATCTTGGAAACGCGTCAGAAAGTCGCTACGTGGAAAAAGGGATGAGGCTAAATTTGCTGAGATGCTTGAAACAATAAAAGCATTGATGGCTCAAGCAGATAAAGGTGAAATAGATTTTTATTATTTTGATGAATCTGGTTTTACATTAGAGCCCTGCGTACCTTACGCATGGCAGTACACCGGTGAAACCATTAAACTCGCTAGCTCTAAAAGCAGTCGCTTGAATGTTTTAGGGTTTATTGATCGTGACTGTCGATTTGAATCGTATGTTTTTGAAGGAAGTGTTAACTCTGAAGTAGTCATCTCCTGTTTCAATGATTTTTCGAAAAAACTAACTAAGAAAACAGTCGTGCTAATTGATAATGCTTCGATGCACACAAGTCGTGCCTTCTTAAATAATATTGATAAATGGGAAGCACAAAATTTAGTCATTCAGAATATTCCACCGTATTCACCAGAGTTAAATAAAATTGAAATTTTATGGCGAAAGATAAAGTACGAATGGCTAGAGTTTTCTGCATATGAATCTTTCGCTGCACTTAAGGCTAATTTAAATGATATTTTGGCAAATATTGGACAAGACTACCGCATTAATTTTACTTAGTTTTGTTAGAATATTTTCTGCTTATTACTTAACCGGTTGAGGTTATATTTCTAGGCAGGTTTTTATCAAAAAAGTCTAGTGTGAATAGTCTAAGAAAGCCTTACGCCATGTTCGACTTTAATTTTCAGGAAAAATAGCAGTTGAAGGTATGATAGCTCAAGCGTACAGTTATTTTTAGAAGAAAAGTAACTAACGGAGAGCCATCATGCCAGTCGAAGACTTTATCATTTATGTGTATTGCTGTGTAGCAGATATTTACCCTCAACTAGTAAAAACTCCGCTACGTCGACGAGGTTTCCAGCCAAAACTCACTGATAGTGAAGTCATTACTATGGAGATTGTCGGTGAGTTTATGGGAAAAGATCAGGATAAAAGTCTCTGGCGCTATTTTCGTAATCATTGGCACGACTGTTTCCCTAACTTAGGGTCTCGATCAAATTTTGTGAAACAAAGTGCAAGTTTATGTCTTCTAAAACAAGAGATGTTAGCATTTTTATCAGAAAAGTTAGGCGCAAGAGCAGACGAAATCCATATGATTGATGGCTTTCCTATGCCTGTATGCAAAATAACTCGTGCTCATAAAAGCAAATGCTTTCAAGGTGATGCGGCTTATAGTTACTGTGCAGCTAAAGATGAGCATTATTACGGATTTGAAGGCCATCTTGTGATTAGTTTTGAGGGCATTATTACCCGCTATACATTTGCTGCCGCGAATATTGATGAGCGAGAGGTTGTTGATGAACTAACCATCAATTTAAAAGGCTTATTAATTGGCGACAAAGGCTATATTCGTCCCGAATTGAAAGAAGAGTTAGCTCGGCGGTAGCTAGATTTAGAAACGTCTTTACGAAAAAACATGAAAGATTCTCGCCCTAAAGATTCCGTTCAGAAGCTTATGAAAGTGAGGTGTCGTGTTGAAACGGTTATTGGCCAACTTGTAGAGCGTTTTCATATCGAGACTGTTTGGGCTCGCGATTTGTTTCATTTATCAAATCGTATTGCCCGAAAATTATTAAGCCATACTATGGGCGTTTTTTTAAATAAGCTATTAGGCCGAGAAGCTATACAGTTCGAAGGCCTGGTTGAGATTTAAAAAGTCGAACATGGCGTAAAACCTTATAAATTTCAATTAAGTTTAAATGTTTTAAAAAAACTATGAATAAGCTATCAGTTGGTTTGATCATTCCCACAAGAAATGCCCAAGCAACACTCGGCAATATCTTAAGTATCCTCAAAAACTCACCCCTTGAGTTCACTGCTTTAATCATTGATTCATCATCAAATGATCAAACGGTATCCATCGCGAAAGAGCATAATGCTAAAGTCATCATTATTCCGCAATCAGAATTTAATCACGGAGCTACACGGGAATATGCACGGAAACAGTTGGCGACTGGTATTGTAGTGTATTTAACTCAAGATGCGATTCCCGCTAGTGCCGATTTAATCGCTAACTTAGTTAAGCCTTTAATTGGGCGGGATGATGTAGTTGTAAGCTATGGACGACAGATTGCACATGAAGGAGCGAGGCTTTTTGAATCATTCCCGCGTGAATATAACTATGCAGATCGAGAACAAATCCGAGGTATTGAAGATGTCGATCAATACGGTGTTTATACATTTTTTTGTTCCAACAGCTGTGCAGCTTATAAAAACGTCGCATTAGATGAAATCGGAGGCTTTAGATCGGTTTTAACTAACGAAGATTATTTTGCTGTTGCTGATTTATTGCAAAAAGGCTACAAAATTGCTTATGCTGCTGATGCAGTTGTTAACCACTCTCACAGCTATAGCTTATGGCAAGAGTTTCAGCGTTATTTTGATACCGGCTACGTGCGCGCTGAGAATCCTATTATTCAACAGTTAGTTGGACAAGCCGAATCTCGGGGCGTTGGCTTTGTGGCAGGATTATTAAAAAAAGTATGGCGGGAGCGGCCGTTATTAATTCCTTATGCAATCATTCAGTCATTGATGAAGTGGCTGGGTTATCGTGTCGGTTTCTATGGTTCGATTTTACCTTTGTGGTTGCGTAAAAAATTAAGCCAGCAGGCTTATTATTGGTCTTTTAAGGCGCGTAGCTAGTATTTGCGTATGAAATCGCGTCTAAAAGCCCCTTCCACGATATATTTTTTTAAATAATAATTTATTAATTTAATGGCAGTAGGGGGGGAAGAAGATTTGGTTATTTAACAAACATATCCGCTAATTTTAAAACAGTCATAATTAAAGCGTGAGCTTACGTTGGATTCAAGTAATTTAAATTCGCCTTTTAAATCATGAAACTCCCCCTTTAGGTTCGCCACATCAGCAGTCACTTCATCGAGTTTCTCATCTAAATGATTAATAGGGTTACCTGATTACCCATAAGCCTCAGCTACCTTGAAAAATATTTTTAAATTAAATGAGTTACCATTGTAGCCCGAATGTTGTTACGGAATGCTGGGAATGGCTGCTCTGAAATTCCCGTATTCCGCAAGCTCCATAACGGGCTACAAGAGGAGGCTGAAAGTTATACGTAATCAAGTAGGGGTATATTGCGACTTGAGCAATAAAGTATTAATGTCTTCTTGATTTAGGACGTCGCCACGGCTGAATTTCTCTTCTATTTCTTTAATGCGCGGGCTGATCATTTCAATCAGCATGTCATCTACCGCTGAAAATCAGGGAAACAGAGCGCAGCGGAGTGATGCTAATCAATATCCTCAAAAATATCGGCTAATGGCATGTCTACTTCAACACTGCTCAAACGGCAAACAGGCTCGTTGCTGTAATCATGAAATAACCAATCGTTATCCATCGTACGTCGAAAGCACTCGACACGGCGACTTTTAATATCAATCAAAACATACTCTTTCAAGCTGGCAATCTGTCGATAAGCGGCAAATTTATCACCGCGATCATAAGCCTCAGTCGAATCAGATAGCACCTCAATAATTAAACTCGGCTGAGTAAGGAACTGTTCCGCACGCTGGTCATTTTTATCACAAGAAACCATCACATCAGGGTAATAATACGCCCCCATCTGCTCGACTTGCAATTTCATATCTGAAATATAAGCACGGCAAGGAGTGCCGCGTAAGTGTTGTTTTAGCGAGGCAGCAATATTGAGCGAAGCAATCACATGCTCACGCCTAGCGCCGCCCATAGCGAAAGTTTCGCCTAGGACAAATTCATGCTTCTCCTCCTGTAACTCTTCCCATGCTAAATAATCATCAGCAGTCATTGTAAAGGGTTCGGCAGTTTGCATCATTAGCTCCAGTAAAGGGCGTGCTTAATAGATAAAAGATTTTAACCATAGCGGGCGTAGAGAGCAAGCTCGTATAAAGCTTGCGGAATATGGGGGGACTCTATAGAAAAAGAGTTTAAAAGACTGTAACCACAGAGAGCACAGAGAGCACAGAGAACACAGAGGAAAAGAAAAGGTTAATGGTTCCCACGCTCCGCGTGGTAATCCATAGGGGTACGCTCTGCGTACTGTTTGTGGTGTGACGCAGAGCGTCTGTGTATGCATTCCCACGCAGAGCGTGGGAACGAGGTGTAAGGATTATATCCACATAGAACGCAGAGGAAAAGAAAAGGTTTTACTCGGAGCGCAGGCCTTTAGCCTGCATTTTATAAGTATCCTAAAGTGCTGCGCTCCAATGTGTTGATCATCTTTTATGAATATTTCTAAGCGGAGAGTGAGGGTAAGGGTAAGGAGTCCCTCCCACTACACGTTTTGCGATTCGTGAGGGCGCAAAGTATCATACGAAAAATAACTAAGGTAAAGGTGGAGATTGCTTGGTGTGTGATATGACCTATTTTTAATTGAACTACTGCTCTGAAGGCCGCATTAAACCATTCGGAATGAAAATTGCATGTTTATTCCTTATTTTGCTTAACGATTTAACAGATGAAATCAACTATTCAGTTCAGGGTGCAGCCATTGATTGTTGCTACACTCGTTATACTTGCTGTTTTTTCCGCATTAAACTTTCAAGGTCATGATTACAGTTATCGCTGGAACATGCTGGCTCTGTTTGTTTTGTTAATGCTGACCACGGTGCATTTAATAACTCACTACCCGCAGCCTTTGCAGCTTTCGCGGCAATATGCATTAATTAGTTATGGGCTTTTTATGCTCTGGTCAGTTATTAGTTTATTTTGGTCGGCAGTACCAAGTGATAGCTTATTAGCTTGGCTAACTCAGTTGACTGGTGTGTTTGCGCTATACCTAGGGTATCAGGCCAGTTCAGAGCAATGGCGCAATTTTAAATGGCTTTTATTGCCTTTAGCGCTAGTGGTGGCGAGCTATACTTTATATCAAAGTCAGGTTTTGCATATTGGTCGGCCTAGTGGTTTTTTGCTTAATTGGAACAGTAATGCCGCGTTTATTGCTTTGCTAATATTGCCTACTTGCGCCTTGTTTCTACAGGTGCCCTCTAAACTACAGCAACATGCATTGGGTCTAGTTATTCTGTATTGTGCAATAGCAATAGGCGTGACGCAGAGCCGGGGTGGTTTATTAGTTTTATTGGTGGGTTTACTGCCGTTATTTTGGGTGCAGCGTAGTCAGGCCAAAGCTTATTGGGTAATTGCTCAGCTGCTGGTTTATCTGCTACTTGGCTTTGCCGTTGCTGAATTATTGCAGGGTGGCGGGTTGGGGCAGCGTATGGTGCAGTCGGTTAGTTCTGGAACGGCGGGTGGCTTAAGTGTCGAGCAGTTAGGTTCGGGTCGGCATGCGCTTTGGGCTGCAGGCTGGCAGATGTATCTGGATCGCCCTTTTTTAGGTTGGGGCACAGGGATGTATCATTGGTTGTATCCGCAATACCGTAATCCATTATGGCTTGAAGCAGGGCAAATGGCGCATAATGATTATTTAGAAGCATTATTAGGATTAGGGCCGATAGGTTTACTGTTGTTGCTATTATTTGTTGCCAGTGTAACGCGTTTATTTTGGCGGGCGATGCGGGTGAAAAATTTAGAGTATTTAGCATTAGCGGGAGGTGCATTAGGTATTTTGTTGCATAGCTTTTTAACGTTTAATCTCTCTCAGTCAGCCATCGTTATAGTGCTAGGGCTGTTTGTTGGTTATCTAAGTAAGGCATTACAGGATAAAGTGCTAGTTGATGGAAATCCTCAGTGTTTTGCTAAGCCATTGTATTTTGTCGTTGTTAGTGTAACGGGGTTGGTTTTGAGTCTTTGGTTGGGGGGCTTATATATGGGCTTTCTGCAGGCTGAATTAGCAGGTCATGAGCCACACCCCGGTAGGCGTTTCGCGTATATTGAGAGTGCTCAAAAATGGTTGCCTTATATGGCGAAATACGATGCCCTAATGGCAGCAGCAGTGATCGATTTGGCTATGCAAGAGAGGTCAGCCGGAATGACCGCGGAAGAGCATCAAAAGTTAATGAATTATGCACTGACAAAGGTGGACAGTGCTTTGCTTAAAAATCCACTGCATTCTCTTAACTATAAAAATAAAGCGGAAATATTAGAAGCTTGGGCGCAAACACCCGAGCAAAAACAGCAAGTAATCGAGATTTATCAGCAAGTCTTAGTGCACGACCCGTATGATCTAGTGACACGGTATAGGTTGACTGAGCTTCTAGCGAGTCTAGGGCAAGATGTTGAAGCGCATCGTTTGTTATTTGCGGGGTTGGATAAGGCATATTTTACTGATTTAGAATTCGGAATGGTATATTTGTTGAAGGTTAAGCAAATTTTAGAAGCAGGCACGATAACAAAAGTGCAGGGTGAATTGCTGGATAAGCAACTTAAACAGTTGGCCACGCGCATGAGGCATTATAAGCGTGGTCATTTTGTGTTGCATGGTTTGGGGATTGAGTCATAAGTATCTACATAAATCTAAAAGTATTCTCCAGAGAGAGAAGGTTGGATTAGGATAAGGTAAGGCGTTAATTTTGTTTATCTTTTTCCTGTGCGCTCTGTGTACTGTTTGTATAGTGTGTGACGCAGAGCGTCTGTGTATGCGTTCCCACGCAGAGCGTGGGAACGAGAGTATGAGCTGGTTTCTACGTTTGACTGGTTCCCGCGCGCTCCGTACTGTTTGTTGTGTGTGATAGAGAGCGTCTGTGCATGTATTTCCACGCAGAGAGACTGTGGGAGCGAGGAAAGTGTGAGGTAGTTCACATAAAATAAGGGATATGACTGAGGTAGTGTGGCATATCGCCTATTTTTGATAGTCGCTGTCATCAGTGGCGAGCTAGGGTAGGGCTAAGTGCGTGGGGTGTATGAAAAATAAACACACTGTAAAAACAAGTATTTAAGTAAGTTTTAACCTGCTTAAATAATTAAAAAAGCAACCTTGGCACGCATCTCGCTATAGGTTCTGTATCTACAAGTTTGTTCGATTTATGGATGAAAGACGCGGGACGCTGAAAATAGGAATAGTCGAACATGGGGGAAGGGCTTCCCCCCCGCAGCCGTAGGTTCTTAGAAAGCCGAAAGCTGCGACTCGTTGATGTGCATTTAAAAACATTAACTATAACGAAACTGGGAGAAACCCTTCGTGAAATACTATACTAATAAAGCCCGTCAAACGGGTATGACTTTAATTGAATTGACCGTTGTACTATTAGTACTTATCGGTTTGGCTGGTCTGATGATTCCTTATGTATCAGGCTTTGTTTCTAAAACTCATGATAGTACAGGTTCATTTAACTCAGCGGCACTAGATGCTAATATTCAGCGTTACCAAGCTGAGAAACTCGGCTTTCCTAGCAATATGGAGTCATTAGTAGATACTGGTGGTGCAATGTATACCAAAATGATGACGACAGGGTTTTATGTGGTAGCGAATGCTGGGATGCAACGTACAATGTCTTTAGCGATGGCTGGTATTACTGATGTTGTTGAAATGGATAATGCTACAGATAATGCAACATTTAGAGCGACAGGATCAAATGCATCTACACCTATAGCAATGTCGACTCCGCTTGCAGCAGTAACAAATATAACTGCAGGTGCAGGTGCAGGTGGTACCTTTCCAGAAACTTTGTCAGTTGAAGAGCATTTAGCAGCAGCTTTTGAGCGTGATGTTAATACTTTTGATTCAGCATGTTATGACTATGTTGCATTTGGTATTGGTGATAAGTCGGACTTAATTGGTTCAACTATGAGTACTGCGCCAGTTCATTTTGCACAGCAAGGTGCAATGGGTCCTGCTAATCGTTACAACCGTTTTGTAGCTGTTTTTCAAGTTGATAAAATCGGTGCGACTGGTACACCTAATGCTCCAGGTGGTAATGCTGCTAATACTACTGGTGATTGCAGTGCTAATGTTGAAGGCGCAAAATTTATTGGTTCAGCGATGTCAATGGCGGCTATGTCAGGTCACTTATGGGGTACTAGCCATAGCTTAGCGCACACTTGGCAAAATATTGCTGCTAACTAGTAGCTAGTAAGTAGCCCGTATGGAGCTTGCGGAATACGGGAGTTCGATATACTGAGTCCCTGTATTTCACTCCATGACTCTTCGAGTTAATACGTTCCATGCGAGCTACAAATGACTAACCCCCGAGGTGGATGTATCGCAAAGATACTCCACCTTTTACGGAAGAAAACAAGGATTCAGGCTTAGATTGGCCTTAACAAGGATTTTAAAAAAGGAATAAACACAGCGGTGATGGATCGCCGCTTTTGTTTATAGCATTAGGCTTTGTGGTAGAGCTTAATGCTATAGGCAAAGACCTTAAAAGATAAAAGATAAAAGATAAAAGATTGTAACCACAGAGAATACAGAGGAAAAGATAAAGTTAACTGGTTCCCACGCTCCGCGTGGTAATCCATAGGGGTACGCTCTGCGTACTGTCTCTGTGGCGTGACGCAGAGCGTCTGTGTATGCATTCCCACGCAGAGCGTAGGAACGAGAGTATGAGTTGGTTCCTACGTTGTATGCATGACTGGTTCCCACGCTCCGCGTGGTAATCCATAGGGGTACGCTCTGCGTACTGTCTTTGTGGCGTGATGCAGAGCGTCTGTGTATGCATCACGCAGAGCGTAGGAACGAGAAAAATGCGTTTTTGTGGGACAGGATGTTGTAGGTTTAAAAAGGTTTAGAGGGATTTTAATAAACACAGGCGTTAAGCAAAAGGATTTTGCTTGGCTCTTGTGTTTTTTTTTGTGTGATGATTTAACTGGTTCCCACGCTCCGCGTGGTAATCCATAGGGGTACACTCTGCGTACCAATAGTCTTTCAATTACTTAGGGAGTAAAGGTGTTAAAACAATTTTCTTGGCCTTATCAGCTGTTGGTGCTAGTGCTTTTAGTCGGTATTTATGGGTTTATGCGTCAGCCTGCGGTGTTGGTGGATGATTTACAAGCGACATTGGAAAGTAAAAATGAAGCAGAGTGGCAGAAACTAACAGAGGCTATTGGTGCGCAAGAGACGAGTAAAAGCCTGATGCAAGGCTTGTTACAAATGAAATATGTTGCGGACTGGAATGCGGGCAATCGTAGTGATGCGATGAATAGTTATTATGGCGCTTTAGAGCTGGTTGATGAATTGAGTGTAAAGTTAGCAGGGACTGCAGGTTTTACGCATTTTTTATGTGGTGAATTGGCGAGTTTTCCGACCTTGCCGGAAAAGAGTTTGACGGGCTGTTGGTTGTTAGAAGGTGATTTGATATGGCGTTCACCTACGCAAGTGCAGGTTTCTTTTGTTAATCCTGAACAGGGCTGGCAGTCTTCTTTGTTATTAGAGCGTGATGGATTGTTTGGCTGGCATGTAGCGGATGTGGAGTTGCCAATTGAGGAGATTTTGGCGGTCTATCAGAAGCGCTTGGAGGAGTAGAGGTTTAACTGGTTCCCACGCGGAGCGTGGGAACGAATGTGATTAAGAGGATGAGCAATGGGACGTAGTCGTTATAAAATTACTGAAGTTGGTAGTCCTCATTTTTTGACCAATACGATTGTGCATTGGATCCCTTTATTTACACGTCCTGCATCGGTGCAAATTGTGTTGGATTCATTTATGTATTTACAGCAAGAGTGTGATGTAAAGATATTTGCCTATGTGATTTTAGAAAACCATTTGCATTGGGTTGCACAGTCAGATCAGTTAAATAAAGATGTGGCTCGGTTTAAGTCGTATACTGCGCGGCGATTAATTGATTATTTAAAGGCAGAAAAGCAAGATAAGTTAATTGAGCAGTTGGGGTTTTATAAAAAATCGCATAAGGTAGATAGAGATTATCAGGTGTGGGAGGAAGGCTCTCATGCGCAGTTAATACAAAATGAGCTAATTTTGAGACAAAAAGTGGATTATATACATTTCAATCCTGTAAAACGTGGGTATGTAGATCAGCCAGAGCATTGGCGGTATTCAAGTGCACGCAATTATGCTGGGCATGAGGGGTTGATTGATGTGTGTACGGCATGGTAGCTTTGTGTTGGCGTGACGCAGAGCGTCTGTGTATGTATTCCCACGCGGAGCGTGGGAGCGAGTAATAGGTCTTAATGTTCACTGGTTCCCACGCTCCGCGTGGTAACCCATAGGGGTACGCTCTGCGTACCGATTGGGGTGTTGACGCAGAGCGTCTGTGCATGCATTCCTACGCAGAGCATGGGAACGAGTAAGCGATATTTTCTCAGTACTCTCTGTGGTTAAAGACTTTAATAGGTCTTAATGTTTTAATATAACCGGATTAAAGTTCGTCCTACAATAATAATTATAATAAGTTGTTTATGAAGTTACCTTTTCTATCTGCGCGTCCTGCGCATACTTTGTTATATATCACTGAGGCGAAAACTTTTCGTATCAATACCGACCGCCGTGGAGTGATTCAGGGTGAGGTCGAGGTGATTGATGTTCGTTGTGACACGTCTAACGGTATTCCTTCAGCGCTTGAACATATTATTGAAAATTCTCCCATTTTAGGTAAGAAGTTGTGGGTTTTATATGCGCGCTTATCGACTTATGTTTTGAATTTGCCGTCGGTTCAGGTTTCTGGGGTTGAGGATGCGATCCTAGAGCAAGCTTTATTATTCGAGTATGAGAGTTTAACCGGACAGTCTGTTGCCCATAGTCAATTAGCTTATACTTTTGTCTCTGAAGTGGATGAGATGAGCTCTTATTGGGTTAATTTAATTGCCAAAGAAACGTTTACTAAGGTTGGTGAGGTATTAAAAAAAGCGCGTTGTAAATTAGGTGGAATAAGTCATCCAGGAGGATTGCCATTTTTGGTTTCTGGAGATGATGCTAGCAGTTGGTTGCGTATCGAGGCTTGGTCGAATACTTTTTTTGCCTTGACTAAAAATCCGGAAACGGGTTTTTCCATGAGTGTTTTACTGCCTGAGCAAAATAAGAATTGGCAGGATGAGTTGGATCACTGGATTGTTGATACTGGTGATGTGGAGAAGTCTGAATCGATTATTAATAATAAGATTGAATATTTACCAGAGACTAATGAGAGCTACCATTTGACTTTGGATGGTGCATTAATTTTCTGGATGGGACTTTGGGCAGATTATTTAGTTAATACTAATGATCCTGCGGTGCCGTTGTTGAATGTACGGCGTAAGATCAATATGGATTTGGTGTATATGCTAGGCGGGGGGAGTTTGGCATTGGCTTTGTGTGTGGGACATTTTACTTGGAATTTGTATTTGCGTAATGATTATGAATATGAGGTTACGCAGTTAACGGCGGCTGAGAAGGATATTAAGGCGGCACGTGCTGGAGTAAATAAGTCGCGTGATGAAACGGCTAAAATACAAGAGAAGCTTAAGTTATTACGCAATAATGTCACGGTTATCCCGACGGCTATGTCGGCGTTACAGCGTAGGCCAATGGATTTGCTGAGTGGTTTGTCGAAGCATACGCCTGAGGATTTGATTATTGAGTCGATTGGTGTTGATGAGGAATTGCATATTGTTATCAAGGGCGTGTCATTGCAGTCGCAGTTGATTAATCAGCTGGCGAGTAATGTGCAGGCTGATTTTGCGGATTTGGGATGGCGTGTAAATGTGCCGACTAAGACCGATTTGTTGGCATTTTCTGAGGGTGGCCCGTGGGAGTTTAGTTTGGTGTTGGTGGATGAGGGTTTGAAGGGATTTGTTAAGGCGGAGTGATGCGTGCTGAAGAGATTGGGAAAGATAAAAAAGAAATTAACCACAGAGAGCACAGAGGAAAAGATAGGGTCAAGAGCCTTTAAGGGTGATAAAAAGGATCTAACCACAGAGATCAAGGTGGGATTGAAGGTTTTATGGCTTTAATGTTTTTCTCTGTGTCCTCTGTGCTCTCTGTGGTTAGATTCTTTATTTTTTTGGTCTTAAATATTTTTTCTATCGTTAGATTTTTTAAAATTTTAAAATATTGGATGGTGAGTTTTAGGTGATGACAGCAGAAGAAAAACGAGAACAGATTTTAAAACGAGCATTGCCGGCTTTGTTTATTACCATTATTTATTTTATTTTTATAAGTAATATCATGGGTGAGCAGGCGGCTAAGGCGAAGGAAGATTATACGGCTTTGATGCGTCGAGATATTTCCTCTGCTTCTTTGCCGGGGATCTATAAGCAGCAAGCGGAGGGGCGGCAGCAGCTGACTACCTTAAAAGCAGAGCGGGCTGAATATGTAAAAGAAATTAAAGGCATGGTTGGGTATTTGGCGGGTGGTGGGGGTGCGACGGAAGCTACGACGACCTTGGCGAATATTCTAGCTAAGCATAATTTACGGGTAGCGAAAGAGCTCAGTGAGCCTTTTAATAGTAAAAAATTACCGCCTTCTTTGCGTGAAGTAAAAGGATTATTACAGGAGTCGATTAAAGCGGGTAATACCTTTAATGTGCAGCATTTGTGGTTACATGGTCGTTTTTCGGATATGCATTCGGCTTTAGAGGAGATTAATGCGGTAAAATTGGCAGCTATTCCGGTGTTGTTTACGATGTCAGTGCCAGACAATGCGCAAGCGGGTGTGTTGGATTGGGAGTTGGTTTTGTGGATGTGATAATTTAAGGGATTAAGATTTAATGAAAAAGATTGTTAACCACAGAGGACACAGAGAGCACAGAGGAAAAGACAAGGTCAAGAGCCTTTAATAAAAAGGATTTAACCACGGAGATCAAGGAAGGATTAAAGGTTTTATGGCTTTAATGTTTTTCTCTGTGCTCTCTGTGGTTAACAATCTTTAGGGTTTTTTCTTGGTCTTAAAGATTCTTTTGTTCTATGACGATCTTATTTTTAATGATTTATGTGAAATGACTATTAGGTATGAGTGAATCAAGTTTTTCTTTAGCAAGTTGGAAGAGTCCTTCTAAGGATGATAATCAGCGGAATAATGAGCGTACGGCTGTGGCTGGCTGGGATGCAACTTTATTTACCGAAGGTGTGATTTCTCTCAGCAGTGAGGTGGAAGATAGTTCTGCGAGTGGCGCGGGCTTGATGATGCCGAATGCGGTTATGCCGATTGATAAAGATGTTGAGCTTACTTTAACGATTAATACTGGGCATAAGCAATTTACGCGTAAAGCGGTTGTTCGTTGGGTGGATACTAGCCGAGGTGAGGTGCGTTTTGGTGTGCAGTATTTGGATCATGCGGGTTTAACGCCAGAGACGCATCAATTAGATATTTCCGCTGTTAGAATTGACCCCGCTTGTGCTTTAAGAATTCCTGCGGGGATTGCTGTGCGGCGTAAGATTTTGCCGTTTTTGGATATGAATGGCGTGGTGCATGTTGCTTGTGCTGATATTAAAAATGTCACGGTGTTAAACAGTGTCGGGCGTATGCTGAAGTCACCTATTTGTACTTGGCCGGTGGATGCTAAGGCTTTAGATAAGGTTTTGAAAGAGGTTTATGGTAATGAAACCAGTAAGCCTGTTGCTTTGCCGGGTGCAAAAAAGCCGAAGGAAGAAGATAAAAGCAACCAAGCGGTTGATTTAGCTGAAGATTTGCTTTATTCAGCATTTGTTCGTCAGGCTTCAGATATTCATGTTGATCCGCATCAAAAAGGCGCACGGATTCGCTTTCGTGTGGATGGCCAGCTGGAGGTTTTTCAGGAGATTAAGGCAGATATTTATGTTGAATTGGCGAGTCGTTTAAAGGTTATTTCGGGCTTAGATATTGCAGAAAAGCGTGCGCCGCAAGATGGTCGTTTTACGCATAATTTTGCGGGTGGAAGTTTGCGTGTGGATATTCGAGCAGCAACCTTGCCGACTAAATATGGTGAGCGGATTACTATGCGTTTATTGGGCGCACAAAACGATACCTTGACTTTGGCGAAGCTGGGGTTTATTGCGCAGCATCAATATATGATTGAGCAGTTTTTAAATCGTATTCAGGGCATGATGGTTTTAACTGGTCCTACAGGAAGTGGTAAGACGACGACTTTGTATGCAGCAATGACTAAGTTGCTGCGTGAGCGTGCAGTTAATATTATGACTGTAGAAGATCCGATTGAGTATGAGATCGCTGGTGCAGCGCAATGTGAGGTGGACTCTAATTCGGATAAAGTGGATTTTAATTCAGCCTTGCGCAGTATTTTACGGCATGATCCAGACGTGGTCATGGTCGGTGAGATTCGGGATAAGGAAACGGCGGATATTGCCATTAAGGCGGCTTTAACGGGACATATGGTGTTGAGTACGCTGCATACCAATTCGGCGATTGCGACAATTACTCGTTTGATTGATATGGGTGTGGCTCCTTATTTAGTCGCGGCGGCTTTGCGGGTGATTATTGCGCAGCGTTTATTGCGTCGATTGTGCGCGCATTGTCGTATTTCTCGGCCGATGTTGGAAATGGAGGCGATAGCTGTTGGTCGGTTGGATTTGGTTGGTGCGTTGATTTATGAGCCAGTGGGCTGTGTGTATTGTGCTAATCGTGGTTATAAGGGACGAATTGGCTTGTACGAGTTGTTGGAACTACGTACCGAGTGGGCTAAGGCGGTCGCGGATGGTGTCAGTGAATCAGAGTTGTTGGGTATGATGAAGGCAGATGGCATTGGTACTTTGCTGGATGATGGTGTGGATAAGTTATTGGCGGGGGATACGTCGTATTCGGAAGTGTTGCAGATTGCTTCATCGTGGTAGTGGGTTTGCTTTATCAAAGGGTAAAAGGTTGTTAACCACAGAGGGCACAGAGAACAGAGAGGGAAATATTTAGAGCGAAAGATGGTTGAGAGTTAAGTGCTTAGGAACAAGATTTCAATAAAACCCGAAACTTTGTGTCGCTCGTATGAAGCTTGCGGAATACGGGAAGTTGAATGCACTGTGCTTCCTGTATTCCGTAAACTCCATACAGGCTACATTAGAGCGAAAACTTTCGGATACTATTAAGTTTATATTCCTTATTGTTGTTTTAGGTGGTGAATAGCTTTTGATTTTATATTTTTAGTATTTACAGCATCAAGGTTGAGGTTTTATGACAATATTTAGCTATACCGCACGGGATCGTGGTGGGCAGCAGACAAGTGATGTGGTGGATAGCGCTTCGCGTGATGCGGCGATTATGACTTTGCGTGGTGAAGGTTTGCTGGTCTTGCAGATCAATGAGCTGAAACAAAAGTCTGATGAGAAGTCGTATAGTTTAAACCCATTAGATTATAGATCGATAACTTCACTAGATATTGAAAATGCTTTTCACCAGATTGCGGTAATGCTGCGTAGTGGCGTGAGTTTGTTGGATGCGGTGGAGTTAACTCGTAAACATGCGCGTATTGGTACACGTAAAGTTTGGGTGCGGATTGCAGAGCGTATCCAGCAAGGTGGGGCTTTAAAGGATGCATTGATAGAGCAAGGCGTATTTGCGAATTTAACGGTGCAGTTGGTCGCGGTGGGCGAACAAACGGGGCATTTGAGCCGTGTTATGGATCAAGCGGCGAAGGAAATGGCTTCGACGAGGCGCTTGAAAAAACAAATTACTTCGGCCTTGAAATATCCAGCTTTTACTTTGTTATTTGCCATAGGTTTAGTGGTCTTTATGCTGACTAGTATTGTGCCTGAGATTAAGAAATTGTTGTTGATTTTTGGTAAACCGATGCCGCCAATTACTCAGGCATTGATTGATGTCTCGGATTGGTTTGTTGAGAATGTAGCCTTTATGGCCATTTCGGCAGTGGTATTTGTGGTGGTTTTTGCGGTTTTGTATAATTGGCCACCATCACGCTGGTGGGTTGATCGTTTCTCTTTACGGGTTCCTTTGATTGGTCATGTTTTGCGCTTATCGGGGACGGTGCTTTTTTGTCGAGCGATGGGCCTGCTATTAAGTAGTGGCGTATTGATCGTTGATGCTTTAACTACGATGGAGCAGTTGCACGGCAATAAATTTATGGCGAGTCATGTGGCCTTTGCGCATAGTCGGGTTTTGCAGGGATCTTCTTTGGCGGAACCTTTGGTGGAGAAATCGCGTTATATGGATTTGGTATTACAGATGATTCGAGTTGGAGAAAGTTCTGGAACCTTGGACGATATTTTAGCTGAGATGGCAGATTATCATGAAGAGTTGTTAGAGCAAGCCATTGCGAAGTTAACAGGGATGATTGCACCGATTATGACTGTATTTGTTGGTGGAATTATTGGTTTTGTTTATGCGGCCTTTTTGGTAGCAATGTTTTCAGCGGCAGGCGGGAGCCCTTCATGAGGTGGTTGGTTTTTTTGTTATTGGGTTTTTGTACGCTGGTTTTTGCGGAGCATGAGCAGGAGCGCGCACCAGGCAATATGGTTTACAGCAAAGGTAGTGGTCTGACGACCGATAACCTGAATAAAGCAGTCGAGGTTTTACGTGACCCTACAGCGATGAGTGGTAATTTTAGACAGGCTTTACGTCGTTTGCCGGGTAATAATGCGCCTGTGCAGCAAGGTGGTTCAACTCCCGCTCATGCGGAAGAGTTTGGGTTGCCAAATATTGAGATTGTGGCACGGGTTTATAGCGAGAATAAGCCTTCGACGGTGGTTTTTAAGGCGAATGGTAAATATCATCATTTTGAAGAAGGCGATCAAATAACACGGGTGATTAATAATCAATTAGTTACTTTTCATGTCCAGGAAATCAGCGAACATAGTGTCCGTTTGTTGGTTATGCCTTTTAATAAAATTTTAATTTTTAATTAAGCTATGTGGTCTATGTCCCGTTTGCGTTGTGTGTTATTAGTTTTGTGCTTAGCTGTTTCTAGTTCGGTATGGTCGGCTAAAAAAGTAAGTCATAAAATTTCAGAATTAGATTTCCAGAATATTGCTGTGGGCGATGCCTTACGTATTTTATCCAAACAGTCCGATTTGAATATTATTTCCTCTCAGGCCGCTGCGGAAATTCAGATGACTATGTTTTTGCGTAATATCGAGCCGATGGAGGTATTGGAGGCTATGGCGAAAACTTATAATCTATGGTACGAGCAAGATAAGAAGTCTAAAGTGATTCGAGTCTATACCGTCAGAGAATTTCGCCTAGGGAATGTGGATTATCGTAACGAGCGCACTGAAATATTTACTTTTAAGCATCAACGTACTTCCTTAGATTTCGGTTATATGATTCAGGATTTATTTGGTTTTGAGCGGGTGATGTTGAGCCAGGGGGCTGATGAAAGCGAAATCCTTAATGATTTGTATGATCGCTTGGATCGCTTTGATGTTATTGCCAGTAATACCTATAACCAAAGTGATAATGCTAACTCTAATGGCTTTGGAATTAGTAGTTCGGGAGGGGAAGGCAATAACAATAACAACAGCAGAAATAATAACGGCAATAACAATAACAACGGCAGAAACAATAACAATAGCCGAAATGGAAACAGTAATGGCCAAAATGGAATTGGACAAAACAACACTATGTTTTTGGGTCGAGGTCAGGCATTCGATGCTGTCACTCGGTTGCCGAAAAATGAGACTGACGCGATGTTGACTGGCTCGCATATAGGTTCTACAAGGGCAATGAATGAGTTGATTGAGCATGTTTCGCCTATTTATGTCACCTTAATCAGCCGCCAAAACCGGGTCTTAGTGCGTACGCGCGATAAAGATGCCATGCAGGAAATTCAACATTTATTCAATAAATTGAATATTAATATGGCGACCTTAATGCTGGAAGTGAAAGTCTTGCAAATTGCCTTGGGGGATGGTTTTGAGTCCAGCTTTGAATTTAATTTTAAGTCGGGTGATGTACAGGTTACTAGATCGAGTGGTGATAATCTTCCGGACCAGGTTGGGAATGTTGCTGACTTGGTGCGGGCTGGCTTAGGTGACCCTGCTATGGTCGCTGCTGTTGTCAGTAAGAATTTTGATGCGCGTTTGACGCTATTAGAGAATGAAGGACGGGTGACGGCTTTAGCTACCCCTATGCTGACAACAACTAACCAAGAGGTTAGTCGAATATTTATTGGAGAAGAAAGACCGATTACCACGGGTATAAGTGTTACATGTCCGGATGTGACAACGCAGCCGGGGGTGATTGGTGGTGGTCTATCACAAGGTGTGTGTATTCAGGCGCCTGATACAGAAATACGTCCTATAGGTAAAACCTTATTATTAACACCGAATATTAATGCAGATGGTACTGTGGATATTCGTATATTAGTTGAAGACTCCACTGTTTGTGAGGATTGTGGAAGTATTCCGGCGACGAACCGAGTTGGAGAAATTACTGATTACACAGTGGATACCGTTCAAACACAGACATTTTCCGGAGATATTATTGCCCAGAATACACAGATGATTGCAGTGGGGGGCTTGATTACTGAGCGGACTGAGGATGTAGAGAAAAAAGTGCCAATAATGGGGGATATCCCTTATCTGGGTTTTTTCTTTAGAGATACACGTAGAGTGCGTAGTCGTGTGGAAATGGTTATTTTGATTCGTCCTTATGTGATGAATAATAAGGATAATGATATTGATGTGAATCAGCTTTGGCTAGAGGCGAATAGCATTCATCCTAGTGCAGATAGCCTGAATCATTTGGATATTTATAAAAATAGTGATCATTTAGATAAGGGCTATGAGTTACAGCCTGATTATAAAATATACCCTGGTCAGGATCATTTCGATGGTTATCATGAAAAAGGGCAGGGAGCGAAAACACCTAAAGTTGCCCCTTCCGCTTCTTCTCAAGCAAGCGAAGAACAGGCAGCTTATATGCAATTAACAGAGTATGCGGCTAAATCGGTGCGCTTGCCGGCTGCTGAGCGAGGCACTGTTGCTGGCGTTTTTAATGTATCAATTCCTTCAGCTCAGCAACAAGTTAATGCCTTATATGACTTACGGCTTACGGCAACACCTGTCGCAAGCTGGCGTAAAGGCGGGGTGTATGTTACCGCAGTGGAGATACGTAATTTATCCAATGAGACAGTTGCAATTGATTACCAGCACCTCAAGGGGGCTTGGTTGGCTTCGACGATTGAGCAGGAAAAAATTGCCCCTAAGCATGCATTAGGGGATGCGACGTATTTATATTTGATTTCGGGAATGCCTTTTGAGCAGGCGTTGGAAAATTAGGAAAAGAAGGCGCCGAGAAGAAAAAAGACTTTAACCACAGAGAGCGTAGAGAAAAAGATAAGAGAAAATGTTGGTTTAGTATTAGTTTCGGGAATGATGAATGACTTGTCTGAGTAAGGAGCGAGGGTATTATTGAATGCTCTCTCCTAAGCTTGTACCAAATTCAGGTTATTTTCATAAGGGATAGAATAAAGTATTACTACTACTTGTGGGCTGTTTTATATTAAGTTGGTAGTCTTAAGGAGTCAAAATTCAATAACCCGAAAGCACTGCCAGTCCTTCGAGGACTGGCAGTGCTTCATAATCTAAAGTTTCGGGTTTTATTTAATGTGCATTCATAAGAAAGGATGTTTAAATTTTTCCTGATTACCCATAACCCTCAGCTATACCACGTCATTCTTGCATGCTTTAAGCAGGAATCTCATAGGTTAAGCAAAGATTCCCGATAAAAAGCTTCGGGAATGACGAGTTTTTAACATACTGATATTTTCAGCTTTATTCTACTATGGCTGAGAGTTATAAGTAATCAGGAGTTTTTTTGTTTTTCTCTGTGCTCTCAGTGGTTAATTTTTTTAATCCCGTGTGTATGGATTTCTATGCGGTGCGTGGGAACTAGTTTAGTATTTTTTAAGGGCTTTATATGCGTTTAAGTGCTTTATTTTTATTGATGTTTAATGGCTTGGTATTTGCGGATAATGCGGTACCTACTTTGAAAATGCATGTCTTTGAATCGGTGCAAACTAAAGCCGTACCGGTTAAATCTGTCGTACCTACTGAATCGGGTATGAAAATGCATGTTTTTGCTGATGATAAGGTGCAGGTGACTGAGCAAGTTGCCGATGAGCCTGAAGTAACTGCTAGTTCAGGTTTTGATGTGGATATGCAAATGGGTACTGGCTACCAGCATGATACGCTTAGTTGGGCTGTTGCTGCATCGTCAGGTTCTCCAGATACTTTAACCGAGACTGGTTGGAAGCAGAATATGTGGGGGCTGAATGGCGAGCTATTGATAAGTAGTCCTTGGGATGTGGTGTTAAAGGCAAGCGGTGGTTATGCATGGGCTTTTGATGGCTCTGGTACTGAAACGAGTTATTTGAGTGATGGGCAGAGCGATCCATTTTCTTCTGTTAATAGCAATGCTGATGGTAGTACTGCTTGGGAGGCTTCGGTTGCTTTAGGTTATGCGTTTAAATTTTTTCAGACCGATCCTGTAGCTCAGTTCAGCGTGACACCCTTAGCGGGTTATATGTGGCAAGAGCAGTCTCTGGAGTTGGGTAATAGTGTGCAATCAATACCAGTACAGAGTGCTATAGATTCTTCTTTGACTAACCTTTATGTCGCAAAATGGGAAGGTCCTTGGGTGGGCTTTGATAGTGACGTATTGTTATTTGAGCGTCATCAACTTTTTTCTTCCTTTTCTTATCATTGGGCCGATTATAGGGCTGAAGGACAGTGGCAACAAAATAGTTCTTTACAGCAGCCTAATAGCTTTACGCACCAAGCCAATGCTAATGCTTATTTAGCCTCTATTGGTTATCGTTATATTGCCAGTGATTTATGGTCAGCACATTTCGAGTTTGATTATCAGAATTGGGATAGTGGTAAAGGGCGTGAAGATTTATACTTAAGCTCCGGCACTGAAATTAATTCTCAGTTAAATGGGGTAAAGCGTGAGTCGTTTGCAGTCAATATGGGGGTTCGTTTTGCCTTTTAGTGGCTAACGTTAAGAGAAGGTTTGTAAGATGGAAGGGTGGACTTTAGTCCGCTAATGTTCTGATTTGTTCAAACAGGCGGACTGAGCTGGATTCAATTGTTTTAGAATTCCTTGTAGCCCATATGGAGCTTGCGTAATACGGGGCATGCGAAGTACTGGCCTTCCCGTATTACACTGAAGCTTCATACGGGCTTGTTAAATCCAAAAGTGTTAACTGGGAAATGAAGGAAGCCCTATTTTGTATGTTTTTTTATTGGAGATTGAGATTCATGGAATATCAGCGAAAGGCTAAATTTGTTTTACATAAGCTATATACAGTATTTTTTTGTGTGGCCTTTTTGGTGTTGTCTGCTTGTGGGAGTTCTTCTGATAATGAGCCAAAACCGCCAGAAGTTGATGCTCGTTTAAGTAGTCATTTACAGCAACTGCAAGAAGACTATACAAACTATCAAGGCACAGAAGCTTTTACCTCTTCAGATGCTACTTTAAATATTGTTGATTCACGTAGTGTGATGTTAACCATTACCACAACAGTTCAGGATGCTCCGCAATTAGTTACTCAGCTTGAGGGTTTGGGGATGACGCACATTGCCCGCTATAAGCACCTTGTTTCTGGGGTATTGCCTATTGCTCAGCTGGATAAGCTGGAGTCTATGTCGAGTATACGCTGGGTAAGTAGTACTCGAGCATTGTCTCATGCAGGAATTGCAATCAATGAGGGTAATTTTGCTATGGCTGCTGACCGAGTTAAGGCTCAGCTAGACGTTGATGGGGCGGGTATTAGTATTGGAGTGATGTCGGATAGTTATAACTGTTTAGGTGGAGCAGATACCGATATTTCTACGGGGGATTTACCTAGTGATGTACGAGTTGTTAAAGAGTATTCATTTTGTGAGTTTGGCGCTTCGGATGAAGGGCGAGCTATGATGCAGTTGATTCATGATATTGCGCCTGGTGCAAAGCTATTATTTCATACGGCTTTCGAAAGTCCGGTTGGATTTGCTCAGGGGATTGTTGCTTTGGCGGATGCAGGTGCTGATATTATTGTGGATGATGTTGGCTGGTTAACGATGCCTATGTTTCAGGAGGGCCCCATTGCTCAGGCGGTTAATGAGGTTAAAGCTCGCGGGGTGAGTTATTTTTCTGCTGCGGGGAATTCAGCTAGAAATTCTTATGAAAATAAATTTATGGATAATCAGGTAATAAATACCCGAGATATTGCCCATGATTTTGGCTTGGCATCGGGTGGCGAGTCTGATTTTTATCAAGAGATTAGCCTGTCTAAAGGGCAATTTGAAACTATATCCTTTCAGTGGGCTAGTGCTGCTGAAATAGCAGGTGGAAGCGCTGGAGCTGATTCGGATTTGGATGTTTTTGTTTTTGACTCTAGAAAAACAAAAATTATAGCGAGAGGTACAGATAACAATATTGGACATGATCCGGTAGAGCTTCTTGGAGTTGTGAACACTACTGATTCAGATACTTTATATTTATATATTAGTCATCGAGCGGGAAATATGCCGTCTAGGTTGAAGTATGTTTTTTTTAATGGAACTATGACCATAGAGCAGTATGCTACGCATAGCAGTACCATTGTTGGTCATCCGAATGCTGAAGGAGCAATAGCTGTCGGGGCGATGTCTTATACGCAAACACCAGGATTTAATGGAGAGAGTGAGATTGAAGATTTTTCTTCTATTGGTGGAACGCCTATTTTATTTGATAACTTTGGTGAAGCATTAAGCGGTGCAGAATATCGTACTAAGCCTGAAATAGTCGCTGTTGATGATATAGATACAACGTTTTTTGGTGGTGAAGATACTGATGGTAGTAGTTTTCTTAATTTTAAAGGAACTTCAGCGGCGGCACCTAATGCTGCAGCCGTAGCAGCTTTACTACTACAGAAATTTCCTTATTTAAATCCTGATCAGGTTAAACAAGTAATGATGCAGGGAACTATGGACCTAGTTGAGCCGCCACCGCAAGCAGAAGAAGACATTGAATTACTTGATGTTATAGTCAGTGAAGTGATATTAGATGAAAACGATCCAGCTTTACCGATCATTAACCCATGTCGTGACGGAGTTCAGTTTGATTGGGCTACAGGGTGTGGATTGATTCAGGCAGATTTGATGTTCGAAGCAGTAAGTAATATCTCTATATCTGGATTAGGCGACTTTAATAATGATGGCTGTGTAAATGCTCAAGATACGGATATTTTAGTGGCGGTTGCTCGTTCAAGTACGGAAGTGCAAAGCGACTATGATTTGACTGGGGATGGTATTATTACCGATCGGGATTTTAGTGCATTGTTGGCTCTATATGACGGTGAGTGTGGGTAATACGGGGTGGAGGACTTATTGGTTTTAAGTGTAAGTTGTTCATAAAAAACTGTGGGAGCGACTTTAGTCGCGATTTCGTAGCTAAAGCCGCTCCCACAGAACGTTATATTTTATTGCTAACCAAAATTAACCTTGGCTTCTAAGTCATTACGGGAATCAGCATTTCTTAATGCTTCTTCTAGGCTGATTTTTTCGGCTTTATAGAGAGCCAGTAGTGCGTCATCAAATGCTATCATGCCTTTGCTACCACTTGTCTTCATCGCTTCTTTGATCTCATTTAGATCGCCTTTTAAAATCAGGTTGGAAATATGTGGGGTGTTAATAAGAACTTCGATTGCGGCACAGCGTTTACCACGCACATCAGGAATAAGGCGCTGTGAGATTACCGCATTTAAGTTGACGGCAAGATCCATAAATAATTGTTTATGTTGGACATGCGGGAACATGTTAATAATACGTTCCATAGCTTGGTTGGCGTTATTTGCATGTAAAGTAGAAATACATAAATGCCCTGTGTTAGCTAATTCTAAAGCGGCTTCCATGGTTTCGCGGTCGCGAATCTCTCCGATTAAAATAACATCTGGCGCTTCTCGTAAGCTGGCTTTAAGGGCGCGCGCATAGGAGGCCGTATCGACGCCAACTTCACGCTGATTAACGATGGATTTTAAGTTCGGGTGTGAAAATTCAACTGGGTCTTCGATGGTCAGAATATGCCCAGCGGCATTAATATTGCGATGATTAATCATGGCAGCTAAGGAGGTTGATTTACCAGAGCCTGTACCGCCAACCATCAATAATAAACCGCGTTTGTCCATAATAAGTTCAGTGAGAACTTCCGGTAACTCTAATTCTTTTGCGGTGGGTATGATTGCTGGAATTAAGCGTAATACGATGCCTATGGTTCTGCGTTGATAAAAAGCATTAACTCGGAAACGGGCGCTTTCATCAGGTAGGCTAATGGCAAAATCAAGGTCTTTAGTTTGTTCAAATTCTTCAATTTGCTCTTGGGTCATAATTGCATAAGCGGCTGACTTGCTTAGTTCGGGAGTAAGCAAATAGCTGTCAAGTTCAACCGCTGAGCCGTGAATTTTTGTTTTGACCGGTGAGCCAGAGGTAATAAAAAGGTCAGAGCCTTCGAGGGCGACCATTTTTTCTAGGTATGGAAATATATCCAGTGCTTCGGGTGGTGCAGAGCCTAGTACTTGTATATTTTTGGGCAGCGTATTTTTTGCTGCTGCTTGGCGTTTGTCTATGCTGATGGTAATGGATAGTTCGCTATCTTTCTCGACTGCTTCAATGACAAAATCTTGCCCACCAAACAAGGGACTGACAAAGCGTATTTTTTTGTCGATAGAAAATTGTAGTTTTTGTGTGTCATCTGTTAGCGCCAGGAAAATTTCATTTAGCATTTCATGGCTTAATATTGCATTGCCTACTGGCTTTTCTTGGTCTAATAAACGTAAGCGAGGGGCTGAGTCAAGGCCGAAAATTAGATTTTCAGCTTTTTTATCGACCATCAATTTTAGGTAAGGCGTGATATCCATAGTTTTGTTTGTTCAGTGGCTAGGTTTCGATAGGGGAAGTAGGCATTCTCGATGGTGGGGTAAGTACTGGTTTAGAATTTTAGGCTTCGCACTTAACACGAAGCATTAATAATATAGTAGGGCGGACTTTAGTCCGCTTTTTGAGCAATGGCGGACTAAAGTCCGCCCTACTTTAGGTGCGCAGGGAGCCCCATCAATCTTACAAAAATGATGGGTTTCGCAAAAAAGACGCTCTACCCATCCTACACAAAACTTAATATAAAAAAGTTGTGTGGATACTCACTCCTACTAAGTGGGAGCTCTTGATTTAGGTGGACCTTAATCCGCATCCTCATGGTCATCTGTAGACGTTAAAGAGAGCCCATTACTAGAGTTATCTTCACCACTCGCTAGTTTGATTTGTAGACGTAACTCATTGGCCGAGTCAGCGTTTCTTAGTGCTTCTTCGTAACTTATTCTACCTTGCTGATAGAGAGCAAATATCGCTTGGTCAAAGGTTTGCATGCCGAGTTCGCGAGATTTAGTCATGATAGGCTTAATGCCGGAGACATCGCCTTTGGCAATTAAATCTGAAATGAGGGGTGTATTGATTAAAATCTCAATCGCAGCGCAGCGACCACCATCCACAGTTTTAATTAAGCGTTGCGAGATAATGGCGCGTATATTTAAAGATAAATCCTGTTTAAGTTTGGTTTGAGTTTCTGTGGAAAAGAAACCTAAGATACGGTCAATGGCTTGGTTAGCATTATTGGCGTGTAAGGTAGCAAGTGCTAAGTGACCTGTTTGGGCAAACTCGATACCAAAATTCATGATTTCTTTGTCGCGAATCTCACCCAAAACAATAACATCAGGCGCTTGGCGTAAGGTGTTGTGCAGTGCAACTTCCCAGCCATCAGTATCTACGCCGACTTCACGTTGCATGACCACGCAGTTTTTATGCTTGTGTACATATTCAATCGGATCTTCAATGGTGATGATATGGCCGTAGCTATTTTCATTGCGATGATCAAGCATCGAAGCCATGGACGTTGATTTACCGGAGCCTGTGCCGCCAACCATGACAATTAAGCCAGTTTTGGCCATAATCAGGTCTTTTAATATGGAAGGTAAGCCGAGTGTTTCAAAGCTAGGTATTTCATTGGCGATAGTTCGCATAACTAAGCCTTGTGTACCTTGCTGTACATAGGCATTGACACGGAATCGAGATAAGCCAGCAGGGGAGATGGCAAAATTACATTCTTTAGTTTCTTCAAATTCTTTTAGCTGCTTATCATTCATGATGCACTGGGTCAGTGATTTTGCATCATTGGCGGATAAGGCCTGCTTTGATATGGGAGTCATAATACCTTTTATTTTCATTGCTGGTGGGAAACCAGTAGTGATAAATAAATCAGAGCCATCCTTTTCTAGCATAAGTTTTAGTAACTTTAGAATAAAGGACATTGCTTCATTTCTTTCCATGGGAACCCCTGTAGTATATTAAGTAGCGTTTTTTCTAAGTGTGCAATATGCACTGTGATTTTGCAAGGAATTACGGCTCACTTTCAGTATGACTTTAGATATTTAACCACAGAGGGCACAGAGTGAAAGGTGGTCTGATTAGGTATGAACTTCAGATATTGTTGTAATAAGATTAATTATGAATTAAATGTTTTTCTCTGTGGTGGAAATTTAAACTAGGTAAATTAAATTGCTTGTACAAGTACCCAAGGCTTAACGACGGTTGCCCACATCATTGTGTCATTGCTTATCCAGTTTGTGGCTTGTTGGTCGGAGACAAGGTTAACTTGTTGGGCTTGCATCCACTGTTCGACTTTGGCTTTGTTGTCTTTAGAGAAGGCATCGGCAACCTCTACTAAATCGAGTTCAGGTGCTACATAGACAGCTAAGCCGCTGGCAAAAAAACGTTGTAGTTCAGACCAAGCGATTTTAGAGGTTTCTTGGTTTACTTTTTCTTTGGTTAGGTCTTCTTGGTTCATGGTGTTGTTAATTTAAATGGGGGCTTGGGTTTATTTCCCTGTATTCCATAGGCTGTTTACAGGCTACAAATGAGTATGTAATAAGTGCTTAATAAAAATTAATTTAACATTTCTGTAGGATGGGTAGAGTGAAATTCCTGCTTTTTAGGCATGCAATGAACCCCGTCAACCTTATACGCAGAATGATGGGTTTCGCAAAAAGATACTCTACTCATCTACGTAAACACGTAAAATAATTATGTATATGTACTTATAAAACGAGATTTAAGTTTGACAGTACTTACAATAAACGGTGGTCCTATTGGCTTGTTTTATTTCTATTAGCGTTTGCTGGCATTGTTGGCAGGGTAGACCTGAGCGTCCGTAAGTGCTGAGTTCTTGTTTGAAATAGCCTGGTTTGCCATCACTACCAACAAAATCACGCAGGCTTGTACCGCCTTGATCAATGGCGGTTTGTAGGATTCTTTTTATATGGGTGACTAGCGTTTGGTAGCGTTTTAATGAAATATTTCCGGCTGCGCGTGTTGGTCTTATACCTACATAAAAAAGTGCCTCTGTGCAGTAGATATTACCTATACCAGTGACGATGCATTGATTCATTAAGAACTGCTTAATATTGACCTTCTTATTTCTGGATTTTTCGTATAAATACTTGCCCGTTAAGCTGTCAGACAAAGGCTCTGGTCCTAGTTTGCTAAGCAGGGAGTGCTCAAAAGGTTTTTTTCCAAGCCATAGGACTGCTCCAAACCGGCGCGGATCGGTTAAACGTATGCTTTTTTTGTTGGCAAAAGTAATGTCAACATGGTCGTGTTTAGCTGCTGGGGTGTTTTCAGTAATGACACGTAAGCTCCCTGACATGCCAAGGTGAATGAGCAGGGTGCCTGTATCAAAGTGCAATAATAAATATTTGGCGCGACGGCTAAGACTTTTTAGTTCTTGTTGGTCAAGTAGTTCCGGCAAGTCGCTAGGTATCGGCCAGCGTAGTTTAGGCCTGCGTATGGTGACCTGAGTAACTATTTGATTTTTTATATGGGGGCTAATGCCGCGTAAGCTTGTCTCGACTTCAGGCAGTTCCGGCATGGCTTTTGTGGGTTGACTTAATAGTGAAGTAGCGAGTGAATTTCGTAACTGCTAAGTTGATCTCTGCCTTTAAGAAAGTCTAATTCTACGACAAAGGCTAAAGCTTCAACGGTAGCGCCTAGTTGTTCTATAAGTTCGCAACTCGCTTTTGCTGTGCCGCCGGTCGCTAATAAATCATCGATTAATAGTACGCGGTCGTTTTTATCTAGTGCGTCAGTGTGAATTTCTAGGCTAGCTGAGCCATACTCTAGGTCATAAGATACACTTTGAGCATCGTAGGGGAGTTTTCCTGGTTTTCTTAAAGGAATAAAGGGTAAATTAAGTTCCCATGCGACTAATGAACCAAAGATAAATCCACGAGCTTCCATACCGGCAACGGCAGTAATATCTCGGCCTAAAAAGGGTTGAATTAATTGATGTATCGATAAACGCAAAGCCGCGGGGTCTTTTACTAGCGGGGTAATATCTTTAAAGATAATGCCTGGTTTTGGGAAGTCAGGAATATCGCGTATTTTATCTTTAAGTCTTTGCATGTTATTTATGAATATTCTTTTTACGAAATGAACTAGGGCGTAGTTCATTGACGGCTAGCGGTTTGATAATGCAAAAGGCATCTTTGATGACGCGAAAAGCATTGGAGAAGCTCATTGTGTTCGCTTTAAAAAGATTGCTAATGCACAGTAAGGCAACACTGAAAAAATGCTTGATCAGAATAGTAGGGTTTCTGTTTAGGCCAGCTAATAAACTGATGGGGCCGCCAGAGTTATCACCGCCTTTACGTAAATATTCAAATACGCCTTGTTTGAGTAAGTCATTGGACATAACGCCATATAAGGCATTGGCCATAATGTTGACGTTGGTATTAGCGTGATAGCGATCGTTATAATATAAATTAATTTTTTCGTTAATCAGTTTGGAATCGTTAAAATCAGGCATCGCCAGTAAATGCGTGCTAAGTAAGTAAACATCATTAAATACAGCGGTTAAACCGCCGCCAGTTATGGGGTGGCGCATATTCAGTGCGTCACCTAATAAAACTGCGCCTTCTTTTAAGACGGGTTTGGCGGGCATGTAATGGTTAGGCATGATTTTATAATCATTCTCAAGCAGAGTTTGATCTAAACAATGCTTGAATTCTTTAGGTAAGAATGGAATGACGTTATTTTCAATATGGTGTTTTACTTCTTCTTTTTTGGGAGCCCGTTCACCAGAAAAGTCAATCAGTAGGCGTGACTCTGTGCTAGAAATTGGGTAGCAAATAAAGGGTGTAGGCGCTGATAAAAACACATGGCCATGATTTGGGTAAGGGAGTTCGCAGTCTTTTAAAATAAGTCCTACAAAAAATGAAGTAACGGTTTTTACATTGTTACTTAAGTCTTTACGAAAGCTAGAAAAGAAACCATCACTGGTGATAGTTAGTTTGGCATTGATAGTTTTAAGGTCGCGCGTGTGTTTTTCTTTGTACTTAACGCCAGTGACGACATGGTTCTCGTCTTCGATAAGCTCTGAAACCGTGCCGTGGATTTGTGTGATACTTGGGTTTTTCAGTGCATCTTCACGAATTTTTTGTAAAAAACGACCATTATGTAGTCCGACACCGCGATAATTTGTTGATTTATCTTGGTTGTATTCAATAGAAAATTCGTTGTCTTTGTTAAATAGAGCGTAACCATAAATAGGTTGCGCATCAAAGCCTTCAAGTACGCGCTCTAAGCCCATTTTCTTTAAGGTTTGTACTGCGCCAGGTTGCAATAGTTCACCTACGATACGCCTTTTTTCTACATATTCCCTATCAACAAGTGCAATCTTGATACCTCTGGGTGCAAGGTAGGCTGCAATTGTGGCACCTGCCATTCCTGCGCCGACAATGCAAATGTCAAATAAATCATTATGTTCAGAGGCTGTATGCATATGTATTCTTTATAATAGACTTTAACTGATTAATTTTAATACGAATAACTAATCTTTAATAGTGTTTGTGTTGATAAAAACGATTTAATGCCCAAATAGGGAAGACATTCCGGTAGGCGCTATAAGTAATCATACAATTATAGTTGAAAACACCAGAAATGTTTTCTTGAGCCCAATCGCCATTTTCTAATTGTCGATCTAAAAGTAAGTTTATACCGCGTTGAATGGCTTCTTTTTCTGGCGATTTTGCCGCTTGCAGGGCAAGTAATGCCCATGCCGTATTAACCACTTGTGATGTTTCTGCTTGGGAATAAACCATTTTTGCGCAGGATTCGTAGGTTTCGCCCCAGCCACCATCAGCTATTTGCTTGCTCAGTAAGAAGTCACAGGCTTTATTAATGCAGTTTGTTCTTAGTTGAGCATCAATATAGTCTTTGCCTTGAACTAAGGCTTCTATGCCAAACCAAGTAGCATAAGTGAAGCAAACTGCCCAGCCGCCATACCAAGAGCCATCGGTTTTTTGTTGTTTGACGATAAATTTTAACCCACGAGAAATAGCATGCTCAATTTCATCGTGTTTATAGTCAGGGTAAAGCTCTAAAATTTCCAGTAAAGCAACCACGCAAGCGGCACTACATTCTGTCCAAGAATAATCAATCATAATATCTGCAAAGACTTCAGACGGATTGAGTTTTTCTAGCCAGCTAGGGGCGCGGCTTAGTTCATAAGTTGGCCAGCCACCATTTTTATTTTGATAAGACAAAATAATATCAACGGCTTGCTTTATGCGCTGATCGCCAATATTTTGTTTGAATAACCCTGTTTTATGGATCGCTAGCGTAGCGCTTAAGCCTTCTGAAGTGCAGTCAGCAACAGGCCAGCCTTGTTCAGCAGTAGAAAAAGGCCAGCTGCCAATCATGGGGTGACGGAAAAATTCTTCATGGGTTTCATGCTCTGCTAGGATTTGCATATCATCAATAAATTGATAGCTTTTTTCTAGCGTCTTAGGGAATAGTTTACCTAAATCACTTTCTAGCATGGCGCGTGTAGTGAAAGCGACATCCCATAACTGCGAGCCATTATAACCGCTCATCTTCATGCCATCTTCGGCTACCCATAAATAATCATACCAACGGGCAACATGCTTTTTGAATGGCTCGGATTTTTTTCCGTAGGCATGCCAAACGCACATAGAATTGATTGCTTTGTTGACTGGGCCGATATCAAGGTACTCAGTTTGCGCATCTTCCGCATCGATATATTTTAGAAGATAGTCACTTGCTTTGTTTCTTAGCCATTGCGGTCTGATTTTTTCATAGCCATTGGTGAAAGCATTCATCCATTTTAAAACAGGTGACTGGGTGGTGTAGCAATCTTTTTCACAGACTTGGTTTCTTTGTTTTGGCCAGTCGATGCTAGCAAAATCTTCGTTATAGATTTCTTTGCGTAAAGATAAGATTAAATCATTTTCAGGTACTTGTATGCGCTGTGCATAGCAGTAAGCCATCGGCAAATAGACCATGCGACTATGACACCAGTAACGAGAAGGGTGTACAGGCAACCATTTAGGAAATAGCCACATTTCAGGAAACAGGCTGTTAAAACCGTCCCAATCATATAAGTTCAAGATGGAAAGGTAGAATTTTCCCCAAGAGGGAATGCCGGTTGCGCCGCCATTTTCTTTAATCCAAGTTTGCGCTTTTTGTAATCTAGGATCCTCTTGAGGAGTACCTAAAAGGCGTAAAGAAACGTATTGCATGACTGTACCAAACATCGTTGGCTGCCCTTCGATATGCATGCCCCAGCCACCATCGGTATGTTGATGGTTGAACAAGTAAACCTTCATCATTTCTTGATGAGGTTTAGGGAAGGGGGTGTCTGTTAGGTAAGCAGCTATTAATAAGCCGGGTAATAAAAAGAGCGGGCCGCCGTAATCACCTGGCCAATGACCTTCATCACTTTGTAATTGGCTGAAGTAATGCATGCCATTAATAAGGCTATCGATGAGCTTTTGCTCTTCTGAGCTTTCTGCTTTGGGCCTAGTGCCTGAATAAGCAGAAGCATTCTTCTTTTGATATTGCTGTCTAAAAACTTTGTCGCTGGCGGAAGGGTTAAGCTGGCGATCGAAAGAGAAATCTTTAGCAAAGGCTTGTAATTCTTGCTCAGAAAAATCATCCGCATTGTTTAAATGTGCAGCTATATCTTGAGAATCAGGCTTGTAAGCCCAGATTTGACGACCTTTTTCGGTCAATAATTGCCAATTATTCCAGCTTGAATTTTCTTGCGACATAAGTAATGTATCCGGATAGCTTTTGCGTGTTGTTATATAGTGTAGCAATAATAAAGGGTGTGATTATATAGCAAGTTGTAATTATACAACATGCGCAACAAAATGTGATATAGATCTCACATAAAACATTTCATTAATTGTGGTATATGTGTTGTGTTTTTTCAATATCAGATGCTTATGTTTCTTTTTTAATGTTTTTTCTATAATAAATCTGGATAAAACTTGAATTGTAAGCGGCTCAATACTATACTTTTGGCTATGGAAAAATTAATTTTTGTTGTTTTTTTGCTACTTTTTACTCAGAGTGCCGTTTCAGGTTCGATGAATGAGCGTGTTTCTGAGATTGAAGGGAGCTGGGCTGATACACGAGAAATTGAAGCAACACCTGAGCGTAAAAATATTTTTTTGCAGTTAGTGAGTGATGTTACTGACGTTGTTGTTGAGTTTCCTAGTCAAGCAGAGCCGCTTATTTTGAAGTCAGCTATTCTATTGACTATGGCTGAAGATGCATCAAGTTTTGTGGCTTTAGGTTTAGTTAATGAAGCGAAGGACTTATTGCAAAAAGCGATAGGCATTAATCCAGAAGCGAGCAAAGGTTCTGCTCTTGTTACTTTAGGTGTTCTTTATTATAAAGTACCTAGCTGGCCGATTGCTTTTGGTGATAATGATGAAGCAGAGGCGTATTTATTAAAAGCTTTAGAAGTCGACCCTGAAGGTATTGGTAGTAATTATTATTATGGTGAGTTTTTATTAGAGCAAGGCAAAGAAGAGCAAGCCGTTAGTTTTTTAAATAAAGCCCTTGGTGCAGAAGTTGATTCTAATGATAATAAGGCAAAAATAAGAATGATGGAGCAAGAGAAGGCCAGAGCTGCTTTAGCTAATATTTCTTAATTTTTTTATAAACCTTTCCCGTTCTTGTTTTCCGAGAGATTCTTGTAAATTGAAAATTGTTTTTGTTGCAGATAATGTAGATGGAGAAAAATCAGGTGGCGTTGTGTCTACGCGACGTTTTATTGATTACTTCAAAAAATCAGATGACTTAACAGTCATTAGTACCGGTAAAGCAGAAGAGCATAAAATTGTTTTCCCTGCTTTTTATTTGCCATTTGCTAAAAAACAAATGCAAGAAATGGACTTCTTATTTGCTTGGCCAAATAAAAAAGTATTAACAGAAGCAATTAAAGATGCGGATTTGGTGCATATTCAATTCCCTTTTTTTCTTGGTTATCAGGCTTTAAAGATTGCCCGTAAAATGAATAAACCGGTCGTTTTTGGCTTTCATGTGCAGCCAGAAAATCTGATGTGGAATATTGGTTTGGATCTTCCTTGGCTTAATGCTTTTTTGTATCGATTTTTTATACGCACTTTTTACAATAAAGCAGATTTAGTTTTATCTCCCAGTGCATTTGGTAAGGAAATGCTGGAAAAATATGCTATTCAACCTCCTGTAGAAGTGGTATCGAATGGTTTGCCTGAACAATTTAAGCCTAAACAGTGTGTTAAGGAGCAAGAATTTGAAGGTCGCTTTGTTATTTTAATGGTAGGTCGTTTGGCTACGGAAAAACGTCATGCTTTAGTTATGCAAGCCATTAAACAATCAAAATTTAAAGATAAAATTCAGTTAGTTGTGACGGGTCAAGGCGCGTTACGCGAAGAGTTAATTGATTTAGGTAATTCACTGCCTAATCCCGCTTTTTTTGAATATGTTAGCCAAGAAAAACTAATTACCTTATTTAATACGGCTGATTTATTTATTCATGCTTCTGATATAGAGTTAGAAGGAATGGCGGTTTTAGAGGCTATTGGTTGTGGTTTGCCGGCTTTAATTAGTGACTCTAAGCAGAGTGCTTCAGCGCAATTTGCTTTAAATGAGCAGTTTTTATTTTCTGCTGGAAACTTAGAGAGCTTAATTGGGAAAATGGACTATTGGATTGAGCATGAAGCTGAATTAGAAGCGTCCAAGGCACCGTATTTAGAGAAAGCGAGCACTTACGCATTTGATGCGTGCGCGCAGCAAGCCAGAGATTTTTATGATGGGGTTGTCGCTAAAAAGCAGCAATAACACCACGTAGGGCGGACTTCAGTCCGCTTTTCTACGGCGCCTACTCACAAAACTGTGGATCAATAAAGCGCATAAAATCAACCCCGTGCCAGCGATAATTTTTATAGTCAACACTTCCCCGTTCAAATAATAGCCTAAAAATAAAGCTAATACCGGTGATACCAAGGTAATTAACGCTACGCGTGTTGCTGCCAAATGAGTCAAAACATAGTAATAAAGAGCAAAGCCAATCGGTGTTGCTATCAGCCCTAAATACAAAATAGATAATAAACTATACACTGGCAGCGTGGTTGGGATATTGCCATCAATAAACCACCAAGTAATTAGATATAAAGGTGTGGCAAAAATAAGTCCGCCAGTTACTTGAGTCAATGCGGGTAATTTTGCTTGCAGACGCTTAACCCAAACAGCACTGAGTGCTTGTAAAAATACCGCGAGTAGGACACTGGAAATCCCCAATACTGACTGAAAACTCATTTGTACTGCTGTGTTAAAAATTAGTGTAAGTCCTCCGACCCCCAAAAGATAAGCGAGTAATTTGTCCCACGTTAAGCTGCGTTCTCCAAGCCAGAGGGCGGTTAATAACGCAGTAATAAAGGGCGATAAGCCAAAAATAATCGATATCCAGCCAGAGGGAATAAACTGCGCACCCCAGTAAACTGCCATCATGGCGCCATAAATTTGTACAGCGATGGCAAAATAGGTTTGGCGCGCTTTACTGTGCCAAGGTAGCGGTTGGCGACTTAATAAGAGCATACACAAGATACAGAGCAAGCCAATTGACATACGTGCTGCAACACCAAAAATAAATCCCGAACCTTCAGCACTCCATTTAATGGCCAGTGGTGTTGTCGCCCAAAGTAAAATAATAAAAATGTAAGCCAGAGCGATGCGCATATTATATTAAGCCTGTGGTTTTTAGGAAAATCAGGCCTAGAGTAATAATGATTGTACTGCTAGCAGTAGACATAGCAACGATCTCTGCTGCCATCGTGCCATAGCTACTCATTTTTTTTGCCATAACATAGCTCGATACGGCTGTTGGTGCGGATAGCATGAGATAAATAAGGCCTAATTCCTGACCGCGAAAACCTAGAGAAATGGCTAAACTCGTGCCTATTAAAGGCATAAATATGAGTTTGCATATGCTAGCCCAAATCACTTCTTGGCGATTATTGCGAAAATTTTTCCAATATAAGCTACCGCCTATGCAAATTAATGCTAAGGGTAGCGTTAATTGCGCTAAATATTGACCAGACTGATTAATGAACTGCGGTATTTTTAGATCAATACTAGAACAAATCAAGCCCAAAACCACAGCAATCAGAATAGGATTGCTAATAATGGATTTGAATGGAAATTCACTTTTACGCCTGAGTAAAATGACCGATAAAGGGTTATCTATCACCGCGATCAAGGCCATATATAAGCTGGCAGTTGCTAGGATTTCTGGTCCATAAGCATTCAGCGCTAAAGCAATGCCGATAATGCCTAAATTGCCGCGAAAAGCGCCCTGTACAAACACAGCGCGTTTATTTGGTTGGATTAATGCGCGGCTAAGTAATTGGAAAATAACGACGCTAGCGAGTGTAAATAGTATGCCAAATACAAAGAGTGGAATATTTGCTGATTGGCTTAAGGGTGTGGTCGCTAAACTAAAAAATAGCATACACGGCAAAGTGATATTAAACACAAAGCTATTGGCTATATTAATGAAATGTTCATCAATAAAACCGGTGCGCCGGAAAGCAATACCTAAGATTAATAGGATGAGAATGGGTGCGGTGACATTTAAGGCAAAAAGGAATTGCTCGAGCATTTTGGTGATGTATGTGAAATAGGAAGGTTTGTTGTGGGAGGGGCTTTTAGCCGCGACTGGTATATAATCGCGGCTAAAAGCCCCTCCCACAAATAGCGCTACTTAAACAGGTAACTGCAAATCATTCTGCCATTGTGCTAGCTTAATTTTTAAATCTTCTAAATCCAGCGTAGTTAATTGTTTGTTTTTTAAGCAGTGTTTACCTGCCACCCAAACATCACTGACTTGATGGCGCGAGGCGGAATAAACTAAATGTGTAATAGCATTATAAATCGGTTGGGTTTCTATGTCGGATAAATCGATAGCGCACAAATCAGCCGCTTTGCCGATGGTTAACGATCCGGTAATATCGTCTATGCCTAGTGCTTTAGCACCATTCAAAGTCGCCATGCGTAATGCCATGGCAGCGGAAACAGCACTGGCATCTTTGGCTACGCCTTTGGCTAAGAGGGCGGCAGTACGCATTTCACCAAACATATCCAAATCATTATTACTGGCGGCACCATCCGTGCCTAAAGCGACATTAATTCCCGCATCTAAACATTTTTGTACCGGACAAAAGCCACTGGCTAGTTTTAAATTAGATTCAGGGCAGTGCACAATATGCGCACCGGCTTGTGCGAATTTTTTAATCTCACTATCGGTTAATTGTGTCATATGTACAGCAATAAATGAGGGCGTGATTAAGCCTAATTTATGTAAACGTTGTAAGGGGCGCTGATCGCCTTGGCTGACTTCATGGTGCGTTTCATGTACATGCATATGAATAGGTAGATTGAGTTCTTCTGCCAATGCACTGATTTGTTTTAAAGGTTCATCAGAAACGGTATAAGGTGCATGTGGAGCAAAGGGCGTACGCACTAAAGATTCATGGCGCAGCTCTTCATGCAGTGCCAAGCCTTTTTCTATGTAGTGCTCTGGGTCATCTGCCCAAGCAGTCGGGAAGTCGATTAGAATTAATCCGACATTAGCGCGTATGCCATGATGTATCGCTTGGCGCGCGGTAATTTCCGGAAAGAAATACATATCATTAAAGCAGGTCGTGCCACCGCGTAACATTTCTGCTATCGCTAAATCTGTACCATCACGTACGAAAGCTTCGTTAACCCATTTTTTTTCTAGCGGCCAGATATGATTTTCTAGCCAATCCATTAAATGTAAATCAGCAGAAATGCCACGAAATAAAGTCATGGCTAAATGCGTATGCGCATTGATTAAGCCAGGGATTAATGCGTGATCGGCTAAAACTTCTAATTGCTTGGGCTGATATTTTTCATGTGCTTGTCGCACGGGTAAAATATCCAGAATACGTCCTTCATGTATGATTAAGGCATGATCTTCAAGAATTACATCATGAGGTTCTACAGGTATAATCCAGCGTGCTTGAATAAGCGTATCAACTTGCATAATTAAAAGGTTTATTAAAATGAAACAGCTAAGAGAGTATGGGCATTAATGGAACAAAAACTCAATGTCCATGCGTTAGTATGGCAAGATCAAAAGTTATCAGTATTAGATCAACGGAAACTACCTGAGATCGTGCATTATGAGGTGTATGTTACTGCGCCTGATGTTGCTGAGGCAATTAAAACTATGCAAGTACGTGGCGCGCCTGCGATTGGTATCGCAGCGGCTTATGCAGTGGCTTTATCTGTGCAGCAGTATTATCAACCAGATAATAGTGTATGGCGGCAACAAGTTGAAGCAGAAATCAAGCTATTAGCCGCTTCTAGGCCCACGGCTGTGAATTTGTTTTGGGCTTTAGATCTTATGCAAAGCAAATTAGAGCAATTAGACGGCTCGCCTGTAACTACAATGATTCAGTTGGCAGTAGATATTCATCAGCAAGATATAGCCGCTAACTTAAAAATGGGTGAATTAGGTGCGGATATTTTAGCCGATGCCCAAGGTTTATTAACCCATTGTAATGCTGGTGCATTAGCTACGGGCGGATATGGTACAGCATTAGGTGTAATTCGTAGCGCTTATCAGCGGCAAGCACGACGTATTTATGCTGATGAAACACGGCCTTGGTTGCAAGGTGCGCGTTTAACGGTATGGGAATTGGCAGAAGATAATATTCCATCGACTTTAATTGCTGATTCAGCGGCTGCTATGTTGATGAAAAGCGGGCAGGTGGACTGGATTATTGTCGGTGCGGATCGCATTGCTGCGAATGGCGATGTGGCTAATAAAATCGGCACGTATTCTTTGGCAGTTTTGGCTAAATATCATGGTGTGAAATTAATGGTTGTAGCGCCGACCTCAACCATAGATTTTGCAATGCAATCAGGTGATGATATTGAAATAGAGCAACGTGCTGCTAATGAATTTTTGCCGCAATGTTATGATCAAGGTGAAAGCTTAATTAGCGCTTGGAATCCAGTGTTTGATGTGACGCCTGCGGAATTAGTAAGTGTTATTGTGACTGAGCGTGGTGCAGTATTTAATCCTGTTGAGAAGGGTGTTGGAGAACTAAATAATGAATAGTGAATTTGATAAAAAAGCAGGTTTAAATCCTGTGTTGGCCGTACAAAGTTTATTGCAAGGTATGTCTATGCTGATGCGCAAGGAATTAAGGAAATTTGTCTTAATCCCAATGCTGATTAATTTTCTGTTGTATTCGGCTATGCTGTATTTGGGCTACCACTATGTCGGTGTGTTAGTTGCGCAATTTATACCGGGTTGGTTGCAATGGTTAAGTTGGCTTATTTATCCGGTATTTTTTATCAGTTTTTTTGTCGCTGGTTTTTTTACTTTCACCTTATTGGCTAATTTAATTGCCTCACCTTTTTACGGTGGTTTATCAGCAAGAACACAGCAGATTATACGCGGTGATGCCGTACCAATTCAGGAGCAAGCGCTATCAAAAGTACTGTTTTCTGAGTTAAAGCGTATCGCTTATTTATTAAGCCGTGCTATTCCAATTGCTATTATTTCGGTGATTCCTGGCGTGAATTTGATTGCGCCAGTATTGTGGGGCTTGTTTGGCGCGTGGGGTATGAGCATGGAATATTTTGCTTATCCACTGGAAAATCAGGGCTTGTTATTTAAAGAGCAGCGCGAGGCATTAAAAACCGTACGTATCGGTGCGTTGAGTTTTGGTGGCATAGTGTTGTTGGTTTTGACTATTCCTGTGTTAAATATTGTAATGCCACCGATTGCCGTGATTAGTGCGACGATTTATAGAGATAAATTAGTGGTGAAATAAGCGCGAGTAGGTAAAGGCAAATGGGGCAGGTTTTGCAATCCCTGAATTCAGGTACACCTTTTAAACGAGAAAACAGCATTATGAAAACTTTGATTATTTTTTTAACGACAATACTTATTTCTGGGTGCTATTACTATCCGCCAGCGCCGGTAGTGTACTCTACTAAGGTTAGTGCTAGTAAATTTGATCAATCTTGGTCAGCAGCGATTGGTGCACTTTCTGATCAAGGGGTGCGCATTACTGTTCAAGATCGCGGAGCAGGTGTGATACAAGGACATCTTAATGGGATGGAAGTAGCAGCGAGCATACGCACTCAAGCAGATAACAGCGTGCGTGTTCAGTTTAATACATCGGGTGCCACTACACGTGATCCGAGCATTATTCAGCGTATTACTAATTCATATCATAGCCGAATGGGGCGTTAGATAGCTTTAAACTCAAGGGTGTCTTAATCTAGGTGGTTATGTTATTTTCAATAAACTTGATTTTCAAGCCAGTAAGGTAGCTTGCAACAAATAATGGAAAGACATTCTATGTTTATAGCTCAAAGCCTAAAAAACTTATTGGATAAATTATTTTTCGCGGGCTGCTTATTACTCGGGGTTCAGGTCCCTAATTTTATTATTCAATATCAACAAAATATCAGTGCGCATTATCAGGAAGCCTTTAGTCAGTTGCAACAATATCAGTTTATTGCCGACCGGTTTTATGCTGGGAATATGCAAGAATTATTACTGGGGCATAGAGCTAACGCGGTAGCAGCTATTCGAGCAGAAGCGCAGCTTATTGCTGATTTAATGCAACGTAATGAATATTTACAGCAGCAGTTGAGTGCGCTGCAAGATAGAAGTTTGGTGCAGCAGTTGTTACATTTAGCTGGACATATTGACATTAAAACAGCAAATGAAGTGTTACAAAATTACTCAATCAGTGTGCCGTTAAATTCAGAGGCTATGGTTGTAGGTTTGGTACTTGCGTTTTTAGCTAGTATTGTAGTGCATTTGCTATTCGCGGCTTTGTTGTTCTTGTTTCGCTCTAAGGAACCGAAATTAAATAACATGGGGTCATAAAGCAATGTGGGAGCGACTTTAGTCGCGCTCTCGTGGCTAAAGCCATTCCCACCGAATACGATAGCTCTCACTTCTAAGCTACGCAATAAAATTAGTATTCTTAAGGCTATTGGATACACTTCAGTCATCCATCTATTTCAGGGATTTATGAAACTTTCTTTTGGCCGCTTAACGGCAATACTCCTATTCTTACTGCCCATACAATGCTTACAGGCGGAATCTGTTTCCGTACCTTTAACGCTTGATTTTCCAGCTCTACAGCAGTTGCTGAAAACGCAATTATTCAAAGGGCCGGCAGGATCAACAGAAATACTACATGATCCAAATAAGTGTAGTGAAATTGTTTTATCTACCCCAGAACTTAGCGATCTAAATCAGCATATACAAATCAAAGCTCGGTTGAGTGCAAAGATAGCCGTTAAGGTGATGGGTAAGTGCATGCCGGTATTAGCATGGGAGGGGTATGCACAAATTATCAGTGATCCGGTGATTAAGGGAGGCAATTCAAGAGTAATTTTTTTGCAAGTAGTGGATAGTCACCTAATTAATTTGCAAAATGAACGGTTAACGTCAGGTGTTTTATGGGATCAGGCTAGGGAGCGTATTCATCCTTATTTTAATCAATATCGTATTGATATAACGCCGACCATTAATGATATGCAAGCGGCGTTGCCTTTATTTTTGCCTAAGCATACGCATGCGCAATTGAATGCTTTGCTCAACTCCTTGCATCTTGTCAATATGCGGATCAGTAAAAGTGGACTTCATAGTGATGTTGTTTTTGAGGTGGAAAACATTGTTTTAGAGGAACAATCCGAAAAAAAATTAACCGCGAAGGAGCAAGTGCGGTGGAAACAAAAATGGCAAATGATGGATGCTTTGCTCACGCAAACTATTAAGCAATATGCGGCAGCTACGGGACTAAAAGAATTAAGGTTAGCTCTGTTTGATATTTTGCTGGATGCGCGTTATCAATTACAAGAAGCATTACAGCAAGGGCAGGGCAACGATTTAGTTAGGCATTGGTTTATTAATAGCTGGGCGCAGTTAATGCCAGTCATAAAAAGGATTAGCGCTGAACATCCCGATCAAGCCCCGTTAGCGCTAATAACCTTAGTGACGGCAAGCGATGCTTTGCAAGCTTTGGATAAGTTAGGGCCGACTTTAGGCTTGGATATTTCGGTGGATGGCTTGCGTAGGTTTGCTCGATTGATTAATCATTCTGAGCAGTTTGGTGCCTTAAAATATGATGAGGCCTTAGACCTTGAGTTATTACGATTGTTTGAGTTTAATCAGGATAATGAGCAGCACAGCCAGTTTATATTAGATTTCTGGCCGATTAGTTCTGCTAATGCGGCAAAAAATAGAGACTTAGATGGTTGGATTCCAAGTGGTAATGACTTAAATGATTATCTTTTGGCTGTGCGTAAGTTACTTCAAGAGACTGCCAGTAGGTCAGGAGCAAAAGGATCTTTAACTAAACAGCAGCAAGCTGTTTTTAATAAGTTGCTTTTAACGACCGCTTGGCAGGAGAGTTGTTGGCGGCAGTATGACGTCAAGCATAATAAAATTGTTCCATTACGTTCATCAACTAACGATACGGGGATTATGCAGATTAATGAAAAAGTCTGGCGCGGCTTGGTTGATGTTAATAAACTACGTTGGGATATGGCTTACAACATTAAATCGGGCAGTAATATTTTGCTTAATTATATGACCAGATATGCTATTAAGCGCGGCGAGGATAAGCAGCGAGGTGGTATTGATAATATCGCTCGCGCGACTTATTCTGCTTATAACGGTGGTCCAAGCCAAGTATCACGTTATCGTAATAGCAATACGTCAAAACAGTGGCAAAAAGTCGATAAGGCTTTTTATGGTAAATATAAGGTGGTTAAACAGGGTAGGGAATTGGCTGTTGCAGAATGTCTCGGTGGCAGTGAAATAAAGCCTTCTCATATTCCTACGCAGAAGAAAGTCTTTGCCTCCACTAAACAAGTTAAACAGACTAAGGCGGATACAAAGGAATTAATTCATAATGAAGCTTGGGTTAAGCAACAGAATAAAGAGCATTTTACCTTACAGTTAGGCGTATTCAGCTCTCGTCAGTCAGCTACCGGATTTGTTAAACAGCAAAATATAACGGGTAATTATGCTATTTACCAATTTAAAAAAAATCGTCAAGATCATTACGCTGTTATTTATGGCCGTTACTCTACTCGGGAAAGGGCAGAGAAGGAAAGCCGCGATTTTAAAGTGCAACCTTGGATTCGTTTATTTCAGAGTATTTCGACAAAGTAAGTTCTCAATTTTAGGAGGTATTAAGTATTCCGCTTAAAATTATCTTAACATTTTTGTTTAAAGTTTCACGTAGGGTAGGTAGAGCGTTTTTGCGACTTGCTAAAGCACGAAGTGAAGCTCATCATTCTACCCATCCTACAGAGGTGTGTGTTTACACAGGTACGTAGTGAATAACAGTTATAGATCTTTTTGTATATGAACATCCATTTGTGGATAAGGAATATTCAAGCCTTCTTTAGCGAAAGTTTTGTAAACATTCTCGTTCATTGCAAAGTAAACCCCCCAGAAATCTGGAGCATTAACCCAGGCTCTAACGGTAAAGTTAACAGAGCTATCAGCTAATTCTGCAACGGCAATAAAGACTTCTGGGTCTTTTAAAATTCTAGAGTCTTCATTACATAGCTGCTTAATCACTGCTTTGGCTTTATCTAGATCATCACCATAGCCCACGCCGATAGTCCAATCGACTCTTCTTGTTGCTTCGGTAGAAAAGTTAGTCATTGAGCCCGATGATAAGCCGCCATTAGGGATAATAATGGTCTTATTATCAGGTGTTTTCATAATGGTATTGAAAATTTGAATTTCTTTCACAGAGCCAACAAAACCTTGCGCATCAATAACGTCACCGATTTTAAAAGGTTTGAAAATCAAAATCATCACCCCGCCAGCAAAGTTCTGCAAAGTACCTGAAAGCGCCATACCAACAGCTAAGCCCGCGGCACCTAATATAGCAATGAATGAGGTCATTTCTATACCCAGCATACCGAGCACGGTAATGACTAACATTACTTTTAATAGGCCGCCTGCTAGACCTTGTAAAAAAGGCTTTAGCGAGGGGTCTGTTTTTGTCTTAGTCATTGCTTTACCAAGTACACCAACAATTGCTTTAACAATCCAAGAACCAATTATCCATACAACAATAGCGCCTAATACTTTAGGGCCATAATCAAGGCCAAGTTGCGTCACTTGCTCTAAAATTTCTTGCGCGTCTAAGCCTTTCGCTTGATCTAGCATATCTTCGGGGTTCATAGTGCTTGATTTCCTTATATAAAAATTAAAAAATACATGTGTTAATAGTAATTTATACCAATATTTTCTTATGTTTGTAGGTGGTTTAGATTTCTTCTTCTTTTTCGAACCACTTATAGACTAATCCTGCCAAAATAGCGCCTACAATAGGAGCCAGCCAAAATAACCATAATTGAGATAGTGCCCAATCTCCCTGGAATATAGCAACACCTGTGCTTCTTGCTGGATTCACCGATGTATTTGTAACAGGAATACTGATGAGGTGAATAAGAGTAAGGCCAAGACCAATAGCGATAGGAGCAAATCCTTGAGGTGCTCGTTTATCAGTCGCGCCTAAAATAATCATTAAAAACATAAAAGTCATAACGATTTCAGTGACTAGTGCAGCCGTTAAGCTATAGCCACCGGGAGAGTGCTCTGCATAACCATTCGATGCAAATCCAGCGCTAACATCAAAACCTGCTTGCCCAGAAGCGATAATATATAGCACTGCTGCGCCAACGATACCACCCATTACTTGTGCTGCTATATAGGGGCCAAGCTCTTTAGCTGGGAATCTTCCGCCAGACCAAAGGCCAATAGAAACAGCTGGATTAAGGTGGCAACCAGAGATATGGCCAATAGCAAATGCCATGGTTAATACAGTGAGTCCGAAAGCAAAAGCAACACCAATGAAGCCAATGCCCAAATCTGGAAATCCTGCTGCTAAAACTGCGCTACCGCAGCCGCCAAGAACTAGCCAAAAGGTGCCCAGAAACTCGGCACTAAGTTTTTTTGTTAATGTCATTTTTACACCGTTGTATAAATTAGTTAAGAAAAGTAGTCTGTTTTTGAGTCTAAGGAAGCGCGATTAAATAACATGGGATTATATAAAGCAATGTGGGGGCGACTTTAGTCGAGTTGCGTGGCTAAAGCCACTCCCACAGAATTCAAGATTCACATATTATTTACTTCATATTCCTAAAGAAACTCATGCAGACTTTAGATGGTAATGAGCTGCACGGAAACTAGCGGATTACAGTGCAGTGTAATTATTATAGATGCTAGTCTTTATGGCGACAAGCGAAAGCGTAGGTCTACCTAATTGAGTCAGGTGTTTTGGGTTAGCTTAGGTTTTCTTTGTGATTTTATTGGCTGTTTTTTTAAGCTTGTAATGTTTTTTAATGACTTTTTATTAAAAAGTGTCGCTCTCAATAGATCGATGTTTTTCAAAATCCATAAGCTATTAATTTGCTTGTTTGCTCAGAACCTGATATTTTTCTATGTTGGCACTCGCACTGCTACAGTGCTAATTATTTTTTGAGGCTTGTGTGACAAAATCACCCGAACTAAACGAACGCTCGCAACAACTATTAAAGACTCTCGTGGAACGCTATATTCATGATGGGCAACCTGTAGGTTCGCGTGTGTTATCCAAAGATTCTGATTTAAAGCTAAGTCCAGCGACGATACGCAATGTTATGGCGGATCTTGAAGATTTAGGTTTAATTCATTCGCCACATACCTCGGCAGGACGTGTTCCTACGGTAAATGGTTATCGCTTATTTGTGGATACCTTATTAACGGTTAAACCTCTACATGAGCAAGAACTGGATCGCTTACATAAAGGTTTAGATAAGCGAGAAGATGATGATTTGCTGAGTATGGCATCGAAGCTTTTATCTGATACCACGCAAATGGCAGGAGTTGTTACTTTGCCACGTAAGGAGCTGGTTTGTTTGCGGCATATTGAATTTTTACCTTTATCTAATACCCGTGTTTTGGTTATTTTTGTGACTAATGAACACGAAGTGCATAACCGTATTATTCATACTTCAAAAAAGTTTTCTGCTACTGAATTATTGCAAGCGGCGAATTATTTAACCTCGATTTATTCTGGAAAAAGCCTCGCCTCAGTACGTGCTGCAGTTTTAAAGGAAATGCAAGAAGATCAGCAGCGTATGAATCAAAGTATGCTTGATGCGGTCAGCATGGCACAACTAGCTTTTAACAAGGATGAAAGAAAAGAAGAAGATTATGTGTTGTCAGGGCAAACGAATTTAATGGGCTTTTCTGAACTTTCAGATATGGATAGATTAAAAGGCTTGTTTGATGCTTTTAGTCAAAAGAGAGGAATTATTCATTTATTAGATAAGTGTTTGGCAGCTGATGGTGTGCAAATTTATATAGGCGAAGAATCGGGCTATCAAGCTTTTGATCACTGCAGTTTAGTTACCTCTTCTTATGCGGTGAATGACGAGGTAGTAGGGGTGTTAGGCGTTATTGGGCCAACACGTATGGCTTATGAGCGAATTATCCCTTTTGTCGATGTGACGGCAAAATTATTGGGTGCAGCCTTGAATACAAAGTAAGCGACCCCATGATACAAAATATCTTTTTTGAATACACCTTGGTGTAAGCATTATAAATTTTTGGAGCAGTAGATACATGAGTGATAAGCAGAACGCATCTGAGTCTAAGTCGGATAGCGAATTGATTGAAGAAGTTCTTGAGCAAGTTGCTGAATTAGATAACGAAGAAGTTGAAGTGATTGAGGCGGAAGATGCTCAGGAAGCTGAAGTTTCTGTTGCAGAGCTACAGGCACAATTAGCTAAAGCAGAGGCAAAAGCTACGGAAAACTGGGACAAGGCCTTACGTGTTCAAGCTGAAATGGAAAACTTGAAACGCCGCACACAAAAAGATTTAGACAGTGCGCATAAATATGGCTTAGAGAAATTTGCTAAAGAATTATTAAGTGTCATTGATTCCCTGGAGTTAGGTATACAGGCAGCAACTAGCGATGCGCCTGAGGTCGTTAAACTAAAAGAAGGCAGCGAATTAACTATTAAGCAGTTTGAGGCGGTGTTTGCTAAATTCAATATTGAAGCGGTTGACCCAACAGGCCAACCATTTAATCCTGAATTTCATCAAGCGATGACTATGTTGCCTTCTGCAGATGCAGAGCCGAACACAGTCATTAATGTTTTTCAAAAAGGCTATGTATTAAATGGTCGCTTAATTCGCCCTGCAATGGTGGTGGTTTCTCAAGCAGTTGCTGGAGATTCAACAAAAGTTGATGATCAAGCTTGAAATTCAAAATTATAACCACATATCAGATTTAACTTTTAAATATATAAACTATAAACCTTTTTGGAGCATTCAATGGCTAAAATGATTGGAATTGATTTAGGTACAACTAACTCTTGTGTAGCGGTACTAGAAAATGGTAAATCTCGTGTTATCGAAAACAGCGAAGGCGCACGTACGACACCTTCAATTATCGCTTTTACGAAAGACGATGAAGTATTAGTAGGTCAATCTGCTAAACGTCAAGCGGTAACTAACCCTGAAAATACTTTATACGCAATTAAGCGTTTAATCGGTCGTCGTTTTAAAGATGCTGCGGTACAAAAAGACATCAAAATGGTGCCTTATAAAATCGTTGAAGCAGAAAATGGCGATGCATGGGTAGAGTGTCACGGTAAAAAGATGGCTGCTCCTGAGATTTCATCACGTGTTTTGATGAAAATGAAAAAAGATGCAGAAGCCTTTTTAGGTGAAGAAGTGAATGAGGCAGTTATTACTGTTCCTGCTTACTTTAATGATTCACAACGTCAAGCAACGAAAGATGCAGGTCGTGTTGCAGGTCTTGATGTTAAACGTATTATCAATGAGCCTACTGCTGCTGCACTAGCATTCGGTATGGATCAAACGCCTGGCGATTCTACTATCGCAGTTTATGACTTAGGTGGTGGTACATTCGATATTTCAATTATTGAAATTGCTGACGTAGATGGCGAGCACCAATTTGAAGTATTAGCGACTAATGGTGATACTTTCTTAGGTGGTGAAGATTTTGATTTAAGAATTATTGATTTCTTAGCGGGTGAGTTTAAAAAAGACAATGGAATTGATTTACACAATGACCCATTAGCTTTACAGCGTTTAAAAGAAGCCGCTGAAAAAGCAAAAATCGAACTTTCTTCTGCTGAGCAAACTGATGTTAATTTACCGTATGTCACAGCGGATGCATCAGGCCCTAAACATTTAAATGTTAAATTAACACGCGCTAAATTAGAGTCTTTAGTTGACGATTTAATTGAGCGTACTAAAGGCCCTTGCTTAACGGCACTAAAAGATTCTGGTATGTCTGCTAAAGATATTGACCACGTTATTTTGGTCGGTGGTCAATCACGTATGCCAAAAGTACAGGAAATGGTAGAAAGCATTTTCGGTAAAGAGCCACGTAAAGACGTTAACCCTGATGAAGCGGTTGCTTTAGGTGCGGCGATTCAAGCGGGTGTATTAGGCGGTGATGTTAAAGACGTTCTATTATTAGATGTAACTCCACTATCTCTGGGTATTGAGACTATGGGTGGTGTTATGACTAAATTAATTGAGAAAAATACGACCATTCCAACGAATGCAGCTCAAACATTCTCAACCGCTGAAGATAATCAAACCGCTGTTACTATTCATGTTTTACAAGGTGAGCGGGAAGTTGCTACGGGTAATAAATCATTAGGTCGTTTTGATTTATCAGATATTCCACCAGCACGTCGCGGTGTACCACAAGTTGAAGTATCTTTTGATATTGATGCTAACGGTATCTTAAATGTATCGGCAAAAGATAAAGCAACGGGTAAAGAGCAATCTATTATCATTAAAGCTTCAAGTGGTTTATCGGACGAAGAAGTAGATCGTATGGTAAAAGACGCTGAAGCACATGCTGAAGAAGATAGAAAAGTCACCGAGTTAGTTTCTGCACGTAATACTGCAGAAGGCATGATGAATGCGACTGAAAAATCAATGGAAGATTTGGGTGATAAAGTCAGTGCAGAAGAAAAAACTGAAATTGAAGCGGCGGTTGAAGAGCTGAAAGAAGCGGTTAAAGGCGATGATAAAGAAGCAATCGAAGCTAAAACAACGGCTTTAACTGAGTTATCAGGTAAGTTAGCTGAGCGTGCTTATGCAGAGCAAGCTGGCGCAGAAGGTGAGGCTGCACCTGAAGGTTCTGCTGAGCAATCATCTGCAGAGGCAGACGATAGCGTTGTTGATGCTGAGTTTGAAGAAGTTAAAGACGACGATAAAAAATAAGTCGTTTTTTACGCCATTTTAATAATGGATAACACGCCTCGGCACAGTAAAATCTGTGACGAGGCGTTGTTGTAAGTAAATATAATGAAAATAGTTTTTGTCACTGACCTTTGGGGCTGTTGAGTTTTACTTGGTAAACCTCTCGAGTGACAGGATTTATAAAATAATTTTAGCAGGGGTTAGACCCTGACTTAGTTAGGGTACGGACTAAAAACATGGCAAAAGAAGATTTTTATAAGCTACTAGGTGTTGATAAAAACGCAAGTGAAGCAGAGATAAAGAAAAGTTATCGCAAGATGGCGATGAAATTTCATCCTGATAGAAATAAAGACAAGCCAGAAGATGCTGAAGCACAATTTAAATTAGTGAAAGAAGCATACGAAGTTTTATCAGATCCACAAAAGCGTTCAGCCTACGATCAATTCGGTCATGCTGGTGTTGACGGCTCGCGAGGCGGTGGTTTTGGTGGTGGCGGTGCTGAAGGATTTAGCGATGTTTTCGGAGATGTCTTTGGTGATATTTTCGGTGGAGGTGGTGGCGGGGGTCGTCAGCGTAGCAGTGTGCAACGTGGTGCAGATTTACGTTATAACCTAGAATTAACACTAGAAGAAGCTGTTGGTGGTACAGAAGCTAAAATTCGTGTACCGGTACTGACGACTTGTGGTGAGTGTAGCGGCACAGGTGCTAAAAAAGGCTCTAGCCCAGTGACCTGTACAACCTGTCAAGGACATGGCCAAGTCAGAATGCAACAAGGTTTCTTTTCTGTGCAGCAAACTTGCCCTACTTGTCATGGTGCTGGTCAACAAATTAAAGATCCTTGCCGTAAGTGTCACGGGCAAGGGCGCGTACAAGAAAATAAAACCTTATCAGTTAAAGTGCCTGAGGGTGTTGATACTGGGGATCGTATTCGTCTAGGTGGTGAGGGTGAAGCGGGTGCTCACGGTGGACCATCTGGTGATTTATATGTACAAATCCAAGTAAAAGATCATCCAATTTTTACTCGTGATGGCGCTAATTTGTACTGTGAAGTGCCGATCAGTATTCCAGCTGCTTGTTTAGGTGGCGAATTAGAAGTGCCTACATTAACGGGTAAAGTGAAATTAAAAATACCGGCTGAAACGCAAACAGGTAAATTATTCAGACTGCGTGGTAAAGGCGTCAAACCTGTACGTGGTGGCTCGGTGGGTGATTTGATGTGCCGTGTGCAGATTGAAACACCAGTTAAATTAACTAAAGAGCAAACTGCATTACTTGAGCAATTCCGTGATTCATTAACGGGTGGCGGCAAGAAACACAGCCCTCAAGAACATACTTGGATAGGTGGTGTGAAAAGCTTTATCGATAAATTAACAGGATAATCAAGATGATAAGAGTTGCAGTAGTTGGCGCTTCAGGGCGTATGGGCTTATGCTTGATTAAAGCGGCAGAGTTAGCTGAGAAAACCAATTTAAGTGTTGCCGTTACTCGACCTGGTAGTGCTTCTTTAGGTAAAGATGCGGGTGATTTAGCTGGCATCGGAGCAATTAATATTACTGTACAAGATGACTTATCCAAAGTTTTGGATCAGTTTGATGTACTGATTGATTTCACTCGTCCTGAACCGTCTATGCAGTATATAGAGTGGTGTCGCCAAGCAGGCAAGCAAGTGATTATTGGTACAACCGGTTACTCTGATGAGCAAAAAGCACAAATCGCAGTAGCTGCTAAAGATATTGCTATCGTACTCGCACCTAATATGAGTGTAGGTGTTAACTTATCGCTAAAGTTGTTAGAAATGACCGCGAAAGTGATGGGTGACTATACCGATATTGAAGTGATTGAAGCGCATCATAGGCATAAAGTCGATGCTCCATCAGGTACAGCTTTACGTATGGGCGAAGTAATTGCTGATACCTTAGGTCGCGATTTAAAAGATTGCGCTATTTATGGGCGTGAAGGTGACACTGGTGAGCGTGATCGTAAAACCATTGGTTTTTCTACGATTCGTGCCGGTGATATTGTTGGCGAACATACGGTAATGTTCGCGGATGAAGGTGAACGTGTAGAAATTACCCATAAAGCCACTAGTCGCATGACTTTTGCTAATGGCGCTGTAAGAGCTGCCGTATGGTTAGAGTCGCAGAAAAATGGACTGTATGATATGCAGGATGTTTTAGGCTTGAAAGAGATTTAATCAATAAAGGTAGGGCGGACTTCAGTCCGCTTTGTACCTTGCTGATTACCTTTGCGGACTGAAGTCCGCCCTACAATAATCGCGTTTGTTTTAACTCTGAGAAACCTGAGCCTGCTCAAAAGTTGCCATTTGCGTATGTAAAGCACAGGCAGAACGTAATAATGGAATCGCCAAAGCCGCACCGCTGGCTTCGCCTAAACGCATATTAAGATTCAATAAAGGCTTTACTTCCAAGGCGTCTAAAATAAGTTGATGCCCTTGCTCTTGAGAGCAATGCGCAAATATTAACCACGGTTTTATATTGGGATTAATGCGCAAAGCCACTAAAGCTGCGACACTACAGATAAAGCCATCGACCAAGATGGGCAGTTGTTGTTGAGCAGCGGCCATATAGGCGCCAGTTAAGGCGACAATTTCAAAACCACCTAAATGCTGTAAGACCGTCAGTGGCATAGGACTAATATCTTTATGCTTATCTAATGCTTGTTGAATAATTTCTGCTTTGTGTTGTATGCCTAGACTATCTAAACCAGTGCCAGCCCCAGTCAGTTGCTCGGGGCTTAAATTAAGTAAGCTACAAGCAATAGCCGTTGCGCTACTGGTATTGGCAATGCCCATTTCCCCACCAATAAATAGTTGGCTATTATCAGCGAGTGCTCTAGTGACGGCCTCTCTGCCTATTTGCAATGCGCTTTGTAGTTGCACTTCAGTCATGGCTGACTGAGTTAAAAAGTTAGCCGTACCGAGGGCAATTTTCTGATGAATAATCGTTAATTCTGCTAATGGGCTAGCAACCCCCACATCAATAATTTCTAAGTGAGCTTGGTGTTGTTGTGCGAGCACACTAATCGCAGCGCCGCCGTGTACAAAATTTTTCACCATTTCCGCGGTAACGGCTTGTGGGAAAGCTGAAACACCCGCCTCGGCGACGCCATGATCCGCAGCAAAAATACTGATCCACACTTTATCGACACTAGGCTTATCGGTGGCTTGCATGGCTGCAATGCGTATGGCAATTTGCTCAAGTTCACCTAAAGAGCCGGAGGGTTTTGTTAGTTGCTTTTGGCGGCTGATCGCGGCTAATAGATAGCGTTGATCAGGCGAGGGAATAGGGAGTGTTAGCCAGTTCATTAGTGTTTTAACCGTTGTGCTAGTCCAGCAGTGATGAGTGTTACTTGTGGGCAAATCTGCGCAACTTGCTGGTGTAAACGTCCTGCTTCATCAACAAAGCGGCGGCTCATACTATTCATAGGAATAATGCCTGAACCGACTTCATTGCTCACCAAAATGACATCGGCTTGCAGAGTGGGTAATACGCTCAGAAAAGCCTGCTTTTGTTGTAAAAAGACATCTTCCTGATAGTCGCCTTGAGGGTCAAAGAGAATATTTGATAACCATAAAGTTAAGCAATCAACTAATATGAAATGCCGCGTACTGTCGTATTCTGCTAACTTATCCGCTAACAGGAAAGGTTCTTCTACCGTTTGCCAATATCTAGGGCGATCTGTTTGATGTTTGTTTATGCGCTCTTGCATTTCTTCATCACCGGCAGTGCCTGTCGCAATGTAAATAACCTCTTTGTTACTAGCTTGGGCAAGCTGTTCGGCATGGCGACTTTTACCAGAGCGAGCGCCGCCTAAAATAAGGTGTTGCATGAGTTTAATTCCCTTGCAGGCGAACGGCTAGAACGTCGCATTTTGCATGATGTAAGACACCGTTAGCCGTTGAACCGAGTAGCAAGGCAAAGCCATGTCGCCCATGAGAGCCAACAACAATAAGGTCGGCATGTTGTTCTTCAGCTGTCTCTACAATTTCTATCGCCGTGCTACCCATTTCTAAAAACTGTCGATCTGCGGGTATCTCCAGTTTTTTGGCAATATCAGCCAAACGTTTTTTTGCTGTATTCATTAGCTCTTCGTTTAAATCAAGGTCGAAGGGAATGACTGGGCCATAAGCTGCATCAGTTATAGGTAGGTAGTCCACTATATGAATAATACTTAATTTAGCATTATATTTTGTGGCTAAATAATGCGCTTTTTGGGCGACGACTTCGCCATGTTCGGAAAAATCGGCAGCTAATAGAATGTGTTGATAATTGTTCATGAAAGCTCTCCTAATTTGTCGGGGTTATTGTTGGAAATAATACGCCCATAATTTGATAAGCGCTAAAAATATATAAAAAAGCAATGCCTAAAGCAAAGGGAAAGGATTTGCTTAAGGCATGACGAATAATATGTGCGGTAATGAGCCAGTGCCATATCATTAGTCCGAGCATTGCTAAAAAGGCCTGCGCATTGTTCGGGTTAATGCTCAATGTGGCAACAGCAGGCATGGCACCAAGGCTGATTAGTGCGTCTGTGCCGAGTAGAGCGGAAGTGGTTTGTACAAAGCGCTGAGGTTTTTTAGCAATCGTTAGCGCTAAGCTGGAAAAGCTTAGAATGATAATAAGCTCTACAGCCACTTGAAGCAGGGCACTTAGTTCATTAACCGATATCTGAATGAGCATAAAGCTGATGACGGCATAGCCAATAAGGGACCAGCGTAAGATGGTTTGCGAACAAGCAATGTCTTGTGGACTTTTTTTGAATAAACAGATATTAGAAATCAGCGCTAGGTAATCGTACATGGTGTGTTTTATATAGGGTTAGTTTTTTAATCTATACGGAATGGTTTGTTTTTTATTTTATACCATTAATGAGGGTTGATGTATTTCAATTGTATCCACCCCGCGTCCCTTATGATTCCGCTAGTTTTTGTGTTGACACCGAATTTCCTAGTAACTAGACTGTAGAGGAGTAGGCGGGCAGGTTTTTCTGGGTACTAGGGCAATATCGGCTTATTAGGGTGGTATTGTGTGGTAATAATATAGTTAAGAATCAAGGACAGAAATTGTACGAATTGATAAAAACCTTGCCTTATTGGCTTCAAGTATCTCTGCTGATTGTTCCTGTGTTGAGCTTTCTGATAGCAGTATGTGCATTTGCAATAAATGTGAGGCAAACCATTCTCACTAATAGGTTAGGTCGTGCAAAAATTGTATCTGATTCCCTTCATATTTTTACCTGATTACTTACAAGTCTCAGCTATTATTCAGCCCAGTTCAATGCAGCAACCTCAGTAAATACGTGAGGCTGTTACTTTTAGCTCTGCTAGAAATAACAAAAAAACCACGAAAATGGACTCCATTTTTAGCGTCATAAAAAAAATAGCTCATGTGCCAATATGTAAGTAATTGAATTTAGGCGGATTAGTTTATTTTAACCATGGCTGAGGGTTATGGGTAATCAGGTGTTTTTATGAATGATGAGATGATGCATCAAGCATTCTACAAAATAGAATATAGTAAGTTTAAGTATAATGATTATTTTTATACCTCTGATGAGGAACGGGAAGTTGACAAGTTATTGAGGCATTTTTCAACTTTGGCATTAATGTGGGAAGGTGGATTGCTTAGTTTAAAAGATATATATCTAGTTCAATATTTTATTTTGCGTACTGTAAATGATCCAGAAATCAGCAAATATTTATCTTTCATTGATAACTGGGCAAGTAGCATTGATACTGGAAGTCATCCATATTCAGCATTGAATAAACTTACAAAAAGTTTAAATGAAAAATGCTTAACTAGGCTCTCCAGTTGACCGCAGGGACAAGCCCGTATGCAGTTTACGTAATACGGGGTATTCGTTGTGCTGATCTCCCGTATTCCGTAAACTGCATACGGGCGAGACACTTTATAATTATCAGGCGTGCGTGTTTAGATCTCAATCAATAGACAATAATAAGGGTACATATCATGTATAAAATCATCATTTTATTGGTAGGCTTTTTGTTTGCAGAGGCTTTATTGGCCACGCCTGCAAAGCAGCCGACTATGGCTGTTTTGCCATTCCAGCTTAGTCCTGTTATCGACACTATGAATATTGGTGAGACCGCTATAACGCGAACGATGGCTGAGCGCGAGTTTTCCAACCAATTAATTGCATTTCTGGCTAAGTCTAGAAAGTTTAAGATGCTCAGTCGTACGCAAATTAACAAAGTCATGGATGAAAATCGTTTGACGGAATCTGAGTGGGCGTTACCTGGGCAGATAGAAGTGATGGCTAAGTTGTTGGTGGCGGATTATCTTGTTACGGGCGTTATTAATCGCTTAGAAACGGTCGCGGTTAGTCAAAATATCGCGATAACGGGTGAAACCACGCCGAGGCTGGTGACTACTTTTAAGATTCAATTTCAAATTCTACAGAGTAGTACAGGGAAAATTGTTTTAGCTGATCAGGTGATTAATAAATTAAGAAGTGATGAGGTGCGTCGTGACATTCCTGCGATAGAGAGAAGATATTGGACAGCGGCAGACTATAAAGATTTGCTATTTACCCGCACAGCAACTGAAGTGGGCAATGTAATTCTTGCGGGAATATATCCTATCAAGGTTAATAAAGTCTCTAATAATAAAGTGGTATTGAATCGAGGTAGTGGCGCGGGAATTGAAGTTGGTCAGTATTATTTAGTGCTGAACCAAGGAGAAACGATAACAGATGTTGATACGGGGGAATTATTAGGTGGTGCAGAAATTCAAGTGGGTATGATTGAAGTTACGTCTGTTTCAGCGAAGCTGAGTACAGCAAAAATAATCTCGGGGGATGGGCAGATTGTTATGGGTGATATTTGCCGTTTACAGAAATCTATTAAGACTGAGGTTGATGCCGTTTATCCTAGAGTAACCCCTGGCTGGTAAAGGGCAGACTTTAGACCGCAATGAATATTGAGCGACTTAAAACAAGGATAATTTTTGACTCTATGCATAAATATTTTTATTCATTATTAAAAAGAGCAGGCTCATTGGCAGTAGTTATTATTCTGACTTCTGGGTGCTCCTCGATTATTGATGCAAGAAAGCAAAAAAAGTCGTATATGGAGGCTTATTATTCGGGGGATGTTACACGTGCTGCGGCTGAGTTAAGCGAAAAAAGTGATGATCGTGCTGATACTGGGGATGAGTTGATGTGGCTTTTAGATGCGGGAACAGCTAATTATACAGCTGAGCAATACCAAAAAAGTCTTCAGTTATTCGAGAAATCAGAAAGTCTTATTCAAGCATTTGATGCTAGAGCCGTAGTTAATGCGAGAGGTGTTGGTGCAGAAATAGGTTCGACAATAACGAATGCCAATGCTTTGCCTTATCGTGGTATGTATTTGGATAGAATCATGCTTAATGCTTATAAGGCACTCAATTATTTTGCTATCAATGATGCGGCAGGTGCTCATGTTGAATTACGCAGAATGAGAGAAGCGCAACAACAAGTTGTTAGGAAATTTGAGGATGAGCTTCGGGCTAGTGAGCAAGAAATTCAGGAATATAACCTTCAAAATCAACAGAAAAGTCGATCTCTTGGAAATAAAAATACCACTGTGCCATTCAGTACTATTATCAAAAATCCTGTGGTAAATGAGGCTTATATGGTGTCAGAGGCTAAAGCAAATAAGCTTTATGGGAGCCTAGGCAATCCGTTTGTTAGTTATTTTTCGGCTATGGGGTATTTAATGGAAAATAACTATGGTGAAGCGTTAGTGGATTTTCGTAATCTCTATAAAATGGCCCCTAATAATAAGTTAGTTCAAAGAGATTATGTGACAGCTGCAAAGCGAGTCGGTAGTGAAATTCCAGTAGAGATTGAGGATATTGAGCCTTTTGCTTATCCGCTCAATAATCAAATAGTGTATGTGGTTTTGTTTAATGGGCGTGCGCCTGCATTAAAGCAAGAGAAGTTTCAATTGATTCTGCCTTATGTGGGTTACACGGGGATAGCCTTTCCTCGGTACGAATATTTCTCTCCGCAATTGCAAGGATTGGACATTGCTTATAAGTTTAATAATCAACAAGAATCAGTCAAAACCGAGCAGGTTGCAGATTTTGATGCCATTATGTCGCAGGAGTATCATAATAAGCTACCGGCTATGGTTACCCGGTTGGTTGTTTCTACGTTAGCGAAAGAATTGGCTAGCTATGCAATTGTGCAAGCAGCTCGTCGATCTAATCAATCTAATAATGGTGCTGAGCTGGGTGCTCTAGTATTAACGGGAATGTTTAAATATCTATTTAATACCGCAGATACTCGAGGCTGGGAAACTTTACCTAAAGAAGTGCAGGTTGCTCATTTTCCTATTCCTGATGATGGACGGTTAAGCATTAGTCCGGTTGGTAGTGCTACGCAGGGGAATTATCCACAAGGTACTGCAATAGCATTGCACAAAGAGACTAATATAGCTATTGTTTATGCTAGGGCTTTATCGGGGGAAAAACTTATTTATAAAGTGATTGAGTTGCAATAGGGTCAATTATTACATTAATTGTAAGTGCAGAAAGTTCAAAGTTGATTTACCACTCTTCTTAAGTGAGTAAGTTGATAGAGGCTAGTATAAATTTAAAAAAGGAGCTAAATATGAAAAAACTAATGATTCTTGCGCTGAGTTGCATGATGCTTTTCGGCTGTCAATCAACTGTTAATACGGTAGACAACAAAGATAAAACGATACAACAAGATCCAGTAGATATTTCCCGAGTGTCTACTGATGGGTTTCTCGAAAATCGATTAGAAATCGTCCGTGTTGATAAAAGAGAGCAAGCGGATGGCTTGTTGAGAGTGCAGGTGACGATCAAAAATCTTAGGTCGGGTTTTTGGGCTCAGGTAAGTTCATGGTTTATGGGTGATAACCCTTATCAAATTACTTATCGATTTACATGGTTGGATATTGATGGCATGGAGGTTGAAACGGCTACTAGTACGTGGGTACCTTTGACCGTAGTGCCCGGCGATACCATTAGGTTAAGGGCTATCTCACCAAACCCTAGATGTAAGGATTTTACTTTGGCAATAAGAGAGAATGATGCGGCTAGGAGTTGAGCCTAGTATAGATTGATTGACCAGAATAACTGGTGTCCCACGAAGAGATGAGGAGCGAAGTATTCTATATTGATAAACCACGTCTACATTGAAATGTGTAGTTTATATTTCAGCATAGACGGGTATATAAGTAACAAGACTGAAAATAACAACAGAGATTAATTATGACTAAAAAAATCCTTTCGCTGATTGGTATTACGAGTGCAGCTATTTTCCTAACAGCCTGTGGTACATCCCCACAGCGTATTGATGCGACAGGCAATGAAGGTATTGTCTCCATAGATCAAGTAAACTTTAAAGACTGGCAAATTGCAGCAGAAAAAGGCATTACTTCTTTACTAGAATCTGGCGTATTAAATCGTAGCGATGGGCGAAAAAGTATTCTGATGATCAGTACGGTAAAAAATTCAACGACACAGCATATTAATACCCGAATACTTACTGATAAAATTAGGCAGGCATTACTACGCTCTGGCAAAGCCTTAACTACAACAGCAGTTGGTGGAAATGGTCCTGATGATGCTGCCAGTAAACAAGTACGAAGATTGGAAGAAGATGATATGTTTAACCAATCTACCGTTCAAAAAGCAGGAACGGCAATTGCTCCTGATATGAGCCTTTCTGGGGAGATTGTGCAACAAAAAACAACGCAAGGTAGAGTGAGTGAATCTTATTTTTTCTTTCATATGGCGATCACAGATTTAACGACCGGCTTAGCCGTTTGGGAAGATAATGTGGAAATTGCCAAGCAAGGTAAAAAGCCAGTGTTTGGTTGGTAGTGAGTTCTTGAGTACAAGTGATTTTCAGGCTCTTTTTGTGCTGCGGAGAAGGCTCCTTCCTTTAACACTGGAAATGATTTTGTAGTAGAATGATTAAGTTCTAAAAAAATACATAATAACCCCCATCCACTTTGAAATGTGCAGTTTTTAGTGAATACTGTTTTCATATTCGTCATTCCTGCATGTTTTTAGCAGGAATCTATTGAAGATATTTAGATTCCCGATAAAGCTTGTGCCCACGCTTGACTGGGTAAACTTCGGGAATGACGAGATTTTTCATAAACTATGATTTTCAATGTAGACAGGGTTTAGTAATGTTCAATGTATTTTTATGGTGATTAGCAGTGTGTTTTTCTGTATTACTTAAGTAACAGCATACGTTACCTGATAAGTATATTTTCCGTCTCTTGCAGCCTGTTATAGGAGTTCGGAGCAGCTACCCTCATATTCCGTAAACAATATGAGGGATACAATGGCAAATCATTTGATTTAAAAAATCTTTCAGGTAGCTGAAGCTTGTAGGTAGTCAATTAAGGTTAAGAAAGCTAAAGGAATTTTTAGATTTTACCAATGTAATCAATTTTGAGAGGTTTTATGACAGGATCTGACACTTGGTCTAAGAAAAAGTCTGATTTTTCTCAGCAGCTTTATGCGTTTAAAATAGAGTCTCCAAATACTGACGCTATTCTCAAGCAGCTAGATCTTTTATTATCAGCGAATAATAACTTAGATAATAAATCATTGCAGGAGCTTGCGGACTTTATTATCTCAGCCAAGTTACCGTTAGAATTAGAAGAAACTTTATTAAGTAAAGTGGGCGACCAGAAAACAGAAATAGCTCAAATTTCCTCTACTAGCGCCTCTCAAAAAAACAATGCTCATGAAGAGCTGGTGACACATTCATCTTCATTGCTAAAAAACTTGTTGGAGTATGACGAAAATACTGAAACAACCCCGATAGAATCTGGGCAAACTATTCGTAGTACTTACTGTCTGGAGCTAAAAATCGGCAGCGGCGGTATGGGGCAGGTATGGAAAGCTTTAGATCTTATACAAGATGCAGGTGAATCGAATGATAAATATGTCGCTATTAAATTCATTAATCAAGAAATCAGAAGTCACCCTGATATACTCAAGGCATTAGTTAGGGAGTTTGCGCGTTATAAAAAACTGATTCACCCCAATATTGTCAAAGCCTATGAATTAAATCGTGACGGTAATAATGTTTATATCGTCATGGAGCATTTAGAAGGTGGGGAATTAAAGGATTTTATTAGACAAAACCCCAAAGGTATTTCACTAAAGCAGGCCCAACCTATCATTAAAGGCATGTGTGATGCCTTGGAGTACGCTCATAAACAAGGTATTGTGCATCTTGATTTTAAACCCGGGAATGTTTTTTACAATCCAGAGAAACAAGTCTGTAAAGTCATAGATTTTGGTATCGCTCGCTTAAGTGATCCTGAAGAAAGAGATAAAACCCGCTTTGACCCGGGCGCTTTGGGGGCTATGACCACTGCGTATGCTAGCAGTGAAATGTTAATGGAAGCAGACCCAGATCCCAAGGATGATATTTATGGTTTAGCTTGTGTGGTGTATGAATTATTATCAGGTCATCATCCTTTTGATAAGAGCCTTTCTTTAAAGGCTGAACGTGAGAAAATGCAGGTTAAGCAGGTTTCTGGGCTTAGCAAAGGTGAGCTGCAAGCGCTGCAGCATGGCCTCAGTTTTCGTAGAGATGATAGAACCGAAAGTGCGCAAGCATTTTATGCTGAATTATTTTCACCTCAACAACTTGCTGATAAAAAACGTACTAAGTGGTTAATTATCGGCTCTATTATTGCGGCGAGCGCAATTGCTACCCCATTTATTGCCTATAAAGTCTATAACAACTGGCAGTTAAGCCAGGTCAGCACTAGCATAGAGCAGCAACTAAGTTTTGGTGTAGAGGGATTTGTTGCGCTTTCTGTTGATGAGCAACATGAATTACTGAATACATCAGCCTTTCGTTTGGCTTTGGTCGAATACGCTTCGAGACAAAAAGACCTAAAGACTGATGCTTTAACCTTATTAAGTACATTTGACTCAAGTATTCAGCAAAAGTTAGTTGCTGACAGCAAAGTTAGGGAATACTTAATTGAAGATTACAGTACTAGAATTGATCAAGCCATTGACGCAGATGAGTTTCAATTAGCTCAACAACTATCTCAGCAGATACTGCAACAATACCCAGATTCTATGCGCTTAGTTAATCAAGCGAATAATATCAAGTCACAAAAATCGCTAAGACAAGCAGAATTACAGCAAAGCTATCAGCAGTGTCTAATTGACAGCGCTCAGACTTTATTAGAGCTATTTCCATGCTTACAGCAAACAGGAATTTTGTTAGAAAAAATTAATCCGGCAGCCCCGACGCTTATAGCTGAAACGCTGAATAATCGTTACAATAAAGAGGTCTCAGCGGCTATCAGTGCCAACGAGCTGGCGGTAGCAGAGAGCTTAATTGGAAATTGGCATCAGCTGGAAAATAATGCTATAGACCAACGCCTAGAACTTGAGAAAAAATTGGCTCATGCTAACAAAGTTGAGCAATTTATCAGTCAAATTAAGGTTGGTAATAATTTGCAACTGGTTAATATTTTAGGCGCATTTCCTCAACAAGAACCTGAGGTAATACAGGATATATTAAGTGACGCCAGTATTAGACAGCGATTAATAGGTTTTTATCAAGAAACCGTCACTCAATATCTTAATGAGCATGATTTTAATGCCGCATCTCAACGTGCTGCGGAAGGCAGGTCTTTATTATCAGAAATCCGCAAAGAGTCTAAGACTCTTAAGCTGCTAGTTAAAAAAGTCGAGCAGCAAAAATCTGCATATTTGAAGGATTTAGAAAGCCTTTATAAAAAACAACTCTCCGAAAAAGAACCTGATATACAAGCTATTCAAAAAATTCAGCAAAATTTATTGCTAGTTGAACCGAATAGTCTAGTTATACAGCTTCCTAGTTTATCTGAAAATTATATTAAGAAAATTGATATAGCGATTAGTAAGGATCAATACGAGTCAGCTCAGCGCTTATTAGATGGGTGGGAAGTATTGAAGCCTTCAGATGTACAGACTGATGCATTTATCCAGCTTGCCGATAAAAAACAGCGACTTTTACAAGCCTTTGAAGATAGAAAAAAAGTGACATTGCAGTTACAAAATGTCACCACAAGTAATGACTTGTTTAAAATTAATGAGTTTGTCAGTGAGATCAAAAAACAATTTTCAGAGGCCGACCAAGAGAAAATACTTTCTGCGAATAAAGAGCAATTAATTAGTGTTTATCAGCAGCATATAAGCACGGATATTCAGCGAGATGCTTTTGTTTCAGCTATGAAAATTGCTGCTCAATTACAAACCATATTTCCGAAAAATAAAGAAGTGCAGGGCAGTCAACATGGTATTGTAGATGCAAAAAATACACGCATAGCTCATCTTATATTTGAGTCTGAAAATGCCATCAATGCAGAAAATTTAGAGGGTTCGGCTATATTTTCTCCGCTACTCATTATTAGGTTTATTGATACGGAATATTTAACTAATAACATGGCTATTTTCCTAAAGCTACAGAAAAAATTAATTGAGCTGACGAGTAAGGAGCAGCCTTTAACACAATTAAAAAGTGTTATTGTTCAGTGGGATAAGTTCCTTATGACTGCTGATAAACAGACAGAGAAAAATCAAGGACAGCTAAAAAAGACCAAGAATCTCATCGCTTTACGATGTTTGTTTAATGGCCGTAAATTTAAAATGATTGACCAGAAAAAAAAGGCTAATGAGTTTTTTATGTTTGGTTTATCACTTGAGCCTATTGATACCGTTAGAATAGCGTTAGAAAAAGAGCTATTACGGTAGTTGATTAATTCTCATGCCATTACTGAAATGGAAAATATAATGAAAAAATTTTTAGTCTACTCATCTTTGTTTTTAACGCTTATTTTATTAAATGGTTGTGCTCCAAAAAAGATCATTACCTATGAGGCTCCTGTTGATTTTCAATTCGTTACTACGCAAAGTGGAGATACCTATAATTCACTAGCCGAAAAATTTACCGGCTCAGCTAAATTAGCGTGGCGAATTGAAGAATTTAATAACCATAAAGCATTAACAGCGGGTCAAGAGGTGATCATCCCTTTAAGGCCATTTCGACCAGGAGGCTTAAGCGCAGAAGGTTACCAGCTTGTCCCTGTATTGAGCTACCATCACTTTAGTGAGAAATTTAGCCGCAAAAAACTTATCGTATCTGCGGCACGCTTTAGAGAGCAGTTAGAGTATTTCAAAAGAAATAACTTTCATGTCATCACCATGGATCAATTCATTGGTTTTTTAAATTTAGGCCAAGTGCCTGAAAAATCAGTGCTAATTACCATTGATGATGGCTGGATATCCAGCTATGACGTAGCGTACCCTATTTTGAAAGAGTATGGCGCAAATGCTACCTTATTCATTCCTACTCAATTTGTTGAATCCAATAGTCGGCGCTCAATTAGTTGGGCTCAAATCAAAGAGATGGTATCCGATAAGACCATTGATATTCAGTGCCATACTAAATCGCATCGTGATCTTAGTGAAATTGAATACGGCGAATCTTTTGCTGATTATATTCATGCGATAGAACAGGAGGTTTTATCTTCTAAACAGATGATTTATAGCAAGTTAGGTAAACAAGCAACGGCTTTAGCTTATCCATTTGGTAATACTAATCCTTTAGTTGTTGCATTAATTAAAAAGCATGGATATAAAGCAGGCTTTACGGTTAACAGAAAAAGTAACCCGTTCTATCAGTCAAGCTACCTACTTAACCGCTCAATGGTATTTGGTACATATAGTATAAATAGGTTTATCAGAAACCTAGATTACTTTGAAAAAGCACAAATATCTCAGCCAGAGCCCATTGATACCTTAGAGTCGCTCGCAACGATTGCAGAAAATAATCCGGAAGATTACGAGAACAAACGGCAATGGAGGACGGCCTCTCTTGCGTGGAAGTTGCGTAGAGATAAGTTAATGTCGCAAATGCAAACACTAGGTACAAAATCAAACTCAGAGTTACGGGCAGCAAGTAAATTGGTGCAGGATGCCAAGCAAAAAGTTTTATATTTGTCATTTAGACTGGCGGATTTTTCTAAGCAATATTATCTTGCAGCGCTGGAGCAAGGTGATAGCGATGAGGCAAAAAGGCTATTATTAGAATCCTTGCTTTACAATCCCAATAATCAGGATGTTATTGAGCTGTTTCAAACGGATATGGGCAAAATAAAGCCATTAAGTTATCAAGTTAAAGCGAATGATAGCTTTGCATCCATTGCAAAAAAACTTTATCGGGATCGTAAAAAAGCCATTTTAATACCTTTGTTTAACGATAACATTAAGAATGAACAAGACCTAAAGCCAGGCATGACTTTATCGCTACCCGCAACAGCAACTGCAACGATTGAAATAAAAGCTAGTACCACGAAGAAAGCTTGTAATATTACCTTATCTGCAGCACCAGAAAAAATGGCGAATGATTACTATAGTAAAGCGATTGAAAGCTTTAATAGAGATCAAATTTCTGAGGCGATAAAAAGTTTAAAAACGGCTATTTGCTTAAATCCAAAGCATAGCAAAGCGAAGGAAATGTTGGGAATGCTAAGTGATTTGTAAAGTATAGAGATTAAGGTAAGGCCGTACTGAATAATTATGGCCTTATCTAGTGCGGTTTGTAAGGTGGATATTTGTAGGCTGGAATAGCTTAACGTTTTTTTATTTTTTGTGTCGGCATCGCATTTTCTTGGCTCTTCCCAGTTTCGCGGGGTAAAATCAATATGTAGTTTTACATGCAATATTACAAGTATGGATATTTAATTAATTGATTCAATAAGGAATTTTATGGATTATGAATTAACCAAAGTACCTACTAACCCTAGGTGTAGTGATCACCCCATGAAATCGGAAAGAGCCATAATAATTAAATATCCACGATCTAAGAGCGTGGTTTTTCTTCACCCTAGAAGGGTGTTTAAGCAGTTAACCTAAATATACTGTTAAATCATACAATATACTTACTATTTGCAATGTATTATACCTATGCACTACTAGATACTGTTAATGTACGTTATTAGCTATATAAAAAATATGAAAATGATAAACCTTTAAATATTATTTATATTCAGTGACCTAGTTAAATTCTATCGGCCTATTTTAAAATAGATATTTTCTCTGTATCCGCTGGTGTTAAAGGGCTACAGAAGGTGGCGCTGACAAACCGTTCTTTTAGTTAATTAACCCCATATTATTAGAGAATTATACCCACTTATTCTAGCAGACTTAAAGGATGCTACCTTTAAATTGACATAGGAGCGTCAACGCACCAACAGAACGCTTTTTCCGCAGTCTTAAGTATGAGGAGTTAAATTACAACAACTTTAGAACCAAAGAGGCAGCAATCAATAGCATTATTGATGTGTGGCTTTTTGTAACGGCAAACGTACTCACTCAAAAGTAAGCGCCCAATTCTCGACGTAATTCCCAAAAATCAAGATAAATGCCAGACTACTCCCCATTAAATTAGGCAGGGGAATTTCAAATGGAAATCAAGCTGGCTGACCCCTTGATGCCCCGCCTTGATGCCCCCAGAATTTGTGCTAAAGGTATTTTTGTGGTGTTTTAGTTAAAAGTATCATTGCTTTTACTCGCAATAAACTAAATAAAGCTTACTATGAAAAAAAGAATGGGTATATCATGAAAAACAATAAATTTAACAGACTTTACGTTGTATTGGTTTTAGCCAATTTAACTCTGATTTCTGAATGCGTGCTTGCTTCAGAGCTAAATGCTACTGAAAATAAGGTTGATGCCCCTTATCCGATTGATCATGAATATAGTTTCGGAGAAGTAGTGCGTCAATCGATGTTCGGTGATGTGTATTCAGACCCATCGCAATGGCAAGAACTTTCTCTGGGTAATTTTTTTAGTGAAGGTTGGGATAAGCCGTGGGTCAGCCCTCCTGCAGGTGGGGGTGGTGCACCACGACAAGGCTGGCTAAATGCCTATGAAGGTGTATTCTATCGATTAAGTCTCGGTGTATTTGGCTGGAAACACCATGAAAATAATACCGATAGTTATAGTGGTAATTTAGTAACATTTACGCCGATTAATTCACGCTTCGAAGTCAAAACAGAGATTCCCGTATCATCTAATAGTGAAGATGCAAATTTCGGTGATTTCCGTATACAGGCGCGCTTCCTATTATCGGAATCGCTTAACTTCACTCAGACACTTAATATTGATTTTCGCACTCCAACCGGAAATGCTGTAAATGGTGATGGTGTAGCATCTATCGTACCGCAATACCAATTCTGGGCGAACTGGTGGAAAGGATTAGTTGTCCGCGGAGGCGCTGGATTTACAATTCCTTATGCAGGTGAAATAAGTGAAGCAGGAGCGCGTTCTACTTTTGATGCTAACTTATCTGTGGGTTATTATATGACCCCCCATGACATGACACCCTTTGGTGACATGGTTTGGTATCTGGCAACTACAGTAAATCAGGCGATTGATAACCGTGCTCCAAATGGAGATACCACCCTTTCATTATCACCTGGTTTTCGTACTCACCTTGGATTGGACTGGTACATGCTAGGAACAGTTGAAGTCCCTGTTACCAGCGCTGATTATGATTATCAAGTGCTTTTTTCTTTTATGAAGGTTTACTAGATCGGACAGGAAAGTCTCAGCTGTGGCTATAGATGATAGGGAAGCATTTCCTCATCATGGTCAGTAAGCTATTTTAATTAGAGTTAGTAGAAGGCAGTCTATTTTGTAAACATCAATATTTTGACATTAATATGTTTTGATAAAAGAGTATACGCGGAATTAATGCGATATATTCTATTGTACTGAAATTTCCCAATAATTGAGAAGGTGACACTAGCAATATATGACGCTGTAAGATTTTTTGATAGGGCTTGAGTGTAACGTAGCAAACCTATTAAAAAACGCCCCTATCTACCCGCCCTAAAAATAGGGGACTTCAGCTAATTTTACCTTAGGTGACTAAATATGTTCATTGAGGCTATTGTAAAGTCTAGTGGATAGAAATAATGTCATTTTATTTAGTTAATACCTATTCCATTAATTACATAAATCCAAAGGATTTCAAATATGAAAAATTTACACTCATTATTATTAACCGCTGTACTATTAATTTGCAGTTTTTCTATTTCGGCAGATGATAAGGCTTCAGCGGAAGAATATGTTAGTAAAAGTCTAATAACTTTAAACAATTTTGCTAACGACCCAGCTATGGGCTGGTTTCGTTCAAATATAAGAGATGCTAAAGGTATTTTCATTATTCCAACAAACGTAGAGGCTGCTTTCGTTTTTGGAGCATCTGGAGGAACCGGGGTATTATTAAGGCATCATAATGATGATCAGTGGAGTTACCCTGCATTTTATAGCACTGGATCCGCCACTTTTGGTTTTCAAGCGGGTGTACAAGCATCTGAAGTGGTAATGCTAATTATGACTGACAAAGGTATGGATGCTCTTTTATCACATAAAGTACAATTAGGTCTTGATGCGAGTGTAGCACTAGGCCCAATTGGCGCAGGTGCGGCGGCTGCAACGGTAGATATACTCCAGTTTTCTCGTCATAAAGGACTTTTTGGTGGGGTTGCTGCAGATGGTACGATTATCTCACCTCGTCATAAGGTAAATCATACTTATTATGGTAAAGAGCTTAGTCCTGTAGATATTCTTGTTAGTGGTAAGGGAATGAATACGCAAGCTGATCCTCTACGTGCAAAACTTGAAGGTTTCAAAGACTTTATCGTTGAATTTGCTTTTAACGATACGCAGATAAACCCCAGTGCCAAGTCCGAACTCGATTATGTGGTAAAGGCTCTTATCTCAAATCCTAAAATTACTCTGGATGTTGAAGGCTATACTGATAGCATAGGTAATGCTGAATATAATCAACAGCTGTCTGTCCGCAGGGCACAATCTGTTAAAGATTACCTGGTTTCTCAGAGTATTGATGCATCACGGTTAACAATCAAAAGTTTTGGGCTTACTAATCCTGTTTCGTCAAATAGTACTGCAAAGGGTCAAGCGGCAAACCGTCGAGTTGTTTTAAAAATAACAAATAAATAAAGTCAGGACGCATAGTTCAAAAGAAGGGGCTTTACCCAAGCCCCTTCTGAAGGTGTGTTAATAAAAAAGTAGTTTTGATTAATACAGACAATACGGCAAAGTGTCAGAAGCTATTATTAATTGACTGAACCATTAAGCAGCAGATTACTTTGCTCTATATCCAGCGCCTTACAGAGTTCATGTAACAGTGATATTCACCAAATTTTTTTATAAGGTACGCTTCTTCTTTTAAAATTACGGCATAGTGGACAATCAATACAGCCGGGATTGTCATGAAAAATCAAGGGGTCGAAATCAAGGGGTCAGTCAGCTTGATTTATAGCTAAAAGTTAGTTATTATCCTTAAATGGCTAGATTACCCAGAATTGTTGTTCCCAACCAACCCTTGCATATTATGCATCGGGGAAATAATAGACAAGATATTTTTGAATCAGAAGAGGATATGACTCGGATCAAAGAAGATATTGCACATGCATTATCCAAATCTGATTGTCATCTGCATGCTTATGTCATCATGAGTAATCACTTGCATCTTCTTATTACCCCAGCTGACAAAGTGCAGCTTAGTCGGTTTATGCAAACGATGGCTAATCGATATGTCCGTTTTTTTAATGCAACACGTAATAGAACTGGCACTATCTGGGAAGGTCGGTTTAAGTCCTGTCTAATAGATAGTGAGAGCTACCTTTTTACTCTTTATCGATATATTGAAATGAATCCCGTTAAGGCTAATATGGTTAACGATGTTGCTGATTACCCTTGGTCAAGCTACCGGCATAATGCGTTAGGTGAAGAAGATATTTTAATCACTGAACATAAGCTATATCAGACTTTAGCTGAAAGCTCTGCATTACGGGCTGAAAATTACCAGAAAATATTTGATACACTAAACACCTCGGATCAAGAGCAACAAATAACAGAAGCAACAATGAGAGGTGAGGTTTATGGCTCAAGTGAATTTCACGATAAGATCGGTCAATTAATTTCAAGAGCAACTAGGCTTACAGCGCACGGTGGAGACAGGAAGAGTGAAAGCTATAGAAATCAAACTGGCTGAGCCCCTTGATATTCGTTCGCCTGTATCAGAAACGAATAGGTTTTAGTAAATGCAATATGTGGTGCCACAATAGGTATAATGTAGATATTTACTTAAGTATCTTGAGCGGACATTAGCATGAACAATGAGATTAATTACAAGAACAACCCGTTACATGGTGTTGGGTTGAAAAATTTATTGGTTGAAATAGTTGATCATTACGGTTTTGAGATTCTCTTTGCCTATTTGAATGTTAATTGTTTTAAGACCAATCCGAGCATTGATTCTAGTGTTAAGTTCCTAAAAAAAACGGATTGGGCGCGTGAAAAAATTGAAGCTTTTTATTTATACGAATTTAAAAGCTTGTCTAGGGCCTCTTCCGAACAGTTTTCATTGCCTCCTAGAGATAGAGTTATTCCGGAAGGTCAATCCCCTAGTGAGCCGGCGGAGTTAAGCTTAGAAGACGCTGAGCGGTTGCGCGAAAAACGCGAAGCTAAATCAGCTGAATGGGAGGGGACCAGGCATCGCTCGGATAAGAGTACCGATCCATGGGCAAATTGGAAACCTAGATCTAAGCGCTAAGGTAAGGGAAAGTACCTAACAAAAACAATCAACTCGAATATTTTTATGCGGGGGAGGCTTGTCTAAAAAATTCTAGCATAAGCCTCTCTCCGCTCCAAAATTCCGGTTATTGCGGTATTAACAGCTTTTATATTAAAGTTAGGAATTCTTTTATTAAGCCCCATCCACTTTGAAATGTGCAGTTTTTAGAGATTTTTTATATACCGAAATGGGCAAATCAAATATTTATTTTGTCAACAAATTGGCTGAGCTATTAAAACCATTTGAGCAATCACTAGAGCAACTAAAAATACAAAAAATAAAGTTAATCATCCATGCTGGTACACCAAAAACAGGAACAACGAGCGTACAAACCTACCTAGATAAAAAACAACGGAAGCTTAGAGGAAAAGGGATTCTTTATCCGCATAATCTTGGGAAATTACAAAACCACAGCGCACCAAAACACCAATGGTTTGAAAAAAACTTAGTCACAGCAAACGTGGAAAGCTTCCTAGAAAACTTTAAGAACATCATCTCACAAGTTAAAAAGGACACCCACACCATTATCCTGTCATCTGAAGGTATTTATAATTACTGGTGGGATTTTCCTGACGAATCAAAAGATATTTTATCTGAGCTGAGTAAACTCTTTGATATTGAAGTCTGGGTATGGTTTCGTGAGCCACTTGTGTTTATTGAAAGCTATTACAAGCAATGTATTCGCAACCCACGGATTGCAAACAATCCGTGTTACGGCAAAGACTTATCCTTTGCTGAAATGTTAAATATTGACTGGTTTTCTCAACATTTAAACTATCAAGGCTTTGTCAGCGAATGCCAAACATTGTTTGGCAAAAATAACGTTTCAGTCTTTAAATATGAAGGTGATGTGGTACAAGAAGTCATGCAGAAATTAGGGCTAGCAACTCCGCACGACAATCCGACCCCAAGAGAAAATAAAAGTTTAAATTGTGCTTCGATAGAATTACTAAGAACGATAAACCACTATGATATTAAAGCAAAAGACAAAGCGCTTTTGATGCCTTATTTAAAAGAAATCAATGGGATTCTTGAGAATTATGCAAATGATACATTGGTTGATGAAGAATCTAGAAAAAGAGTCCTGAAGTTATCTAGCCCTATAAAGTTCTCACATAAGTAAGTAACTTCTCATTATTAAAGGGTACAGGCTGTTTTCCAGCTCCTCATCCAGCGCGTTGTAAGCAGGAACCTATGTTTAACGTGGATTCCCGGTAAAGTTTGTGCCCACATTCCTGATTGGGTAGATTTCGGGAATGACGATATTTTTATATGTATTTGCCCGTGAATAATGAGAAGTTACAAATAGACCATATTATTGTTTCAAAATATGGTGTTTGTGTTGTTGAAACAAAAAATATGAAAGGCTGGATCTCCCATATTCCGCAAGCTCAATAACGGGCTACAATAGAGTTTAGGTATAGGCTGAAAGTTATAGGGCTTAGAAAAAAAGCTCTATTTAATCTTCTGCTTCCTCAAGTTGTTCACTAATTTCCATCCATTCTATTTCTGCTTCTTCTAGTGCTTTATCGACTTGCGCTTTCTCTTGTAGTACTTGTTTTAAACGGGCTTTATTAGCTTCATCATATAAAGACGTGTCTGCTAGCTGTTCTTCTAGTTGTTTTTGTTGCGTATGATGTTTATTTAATGCTTTCTCTGCTTTTTTTAATGCATCATAGAGCGGCTTTAGTTGTTTTCGGCGTTCGGCATCTATTTTGCGTTGTTCTTTTTTATTAACGCTAGAAGTTGGTGTGTCATTGGTGCTAGTATTGTTCAGCAGTTTTTGATCATTCAGCCAGACTCGATAATCATCTAAATCACCGTCAAATTGAGAGACAGAGCCATTAGCCACCAAATACAGCTGATCAGTGACAGAGCGCAGCATATGTCTATCATGCGATACGATAATGATTGCACCTTGATAGTCTTGTAGGGCAAGACTTAAGGCGTGGCGCATTTCTAAGTCAAGATGGTTGGTCGGCTCATCGAGTAGTAATAAATTGGGATTTTGATAAACCAATAAGGCCAATACTAAACGAGCCTTCTCTCCGCCGGAAAAGGGCGCAATGGGATCGAAGGTTTTATCCTCTTTAAAATTAAATCCACCTAGGAAGTTTCTTAAATCTTTTTCGGTGGCTTTGGGGTTAATTTTTTGTAAATGCCAGATGGGACTTTCGTCTAGGTGTAATTGTTCTAATTGGTGTTGAGCAAAATATCCTAGTTTCATTGTGTCAGCGAATTGAACTTCGCCTGCACTAACACCTAATTCATTGGCAAGTACTTTAATTAAGGTTGATTTACCAGCGCCATTTGGCCCTAATAAGCCGATACGGTCACCGGGTGAGACGAATAGATTAACCTTGTCTAAAATAATTTTATCCGCGTAGCCTATGCTTGCATTTTCTAGCTTTAGCATGGGATTAGGCAGCTTTCCGGGATTGCCAAAGCTAAAATTAAACGGCGAGTCGACGTGAGCTTGCGAAATCAACTCCATGCGTTCTAAAGTTTTGATGCGACTTTGGGCTTGTTTGGCTTTAGTAGCTTGGGCGCGAAAGCGAGTGATGAAGCTTTGGATGTGGGTTATTTCACGTTGCTGCTTTTCAAAAGAGCTTTGTTGTTGGGCTAATTTTTCGGCGCGTCTTTTTTCAAAGGCAGAGTAATTACCCGTGTAGATTTCACCGACTTGGTTTTCTATATGGACAATATGGTCGGTAATCGTGTCGAGAAATTCACGATCATGTGAAATCAGTAATAAAGTGCCAGGATATTTGCATAGCCAGTCTTGCAGCCAAATAACAGCGTCAAGATCTAAATGGTTGGTTGGCTCATCTAGTAGCAGTACATCAGAACGGCACATTAGTGCTTGAGCAAGATTTAAACGCATACGCCAACCACCGGAAAAAGAGCTAACAGGGAGTTTTTCTTGTGGTTGTTTGAAGCTTAAGCCATCCATTAAGCGAGCAGCTCTTGCGGTCGCTGTATAGCCACCAATGACTTCCATTTTGGTAAATAATTCGGCTTGTTTGATGCCGTCGTCAGCTTGCTCTGCTTTAGCTATTTCGAGTTGTAATCGACGTAACTCTTGGTCACCATCAATAATATATTCGATAGCCGCTTGCTCGACAGCAGGTGTTTCTTGAGCAACATGAGCCACTTCCAAGTTAGGAGGCATGCTAAAATCACCTTCGTCAGGGTGAAGCTCGTTACGTAATAAGGCAAAGAAGCTGGATTTACCTACGCCATTTGCACCGGTAATGCCGACTTTTTGTCCTTTGTGCAGGGTAAATGAAGTGTTGGCAAATAGCACGCGCGTGCCACGACGTAAGGCGATATTTTTAAAATTCAGCATACTTAATATGGTAGATAAAAAGAAACAACATAATCCCGTGTTTAAACCGCAAGACCGTTATTATATTAATGAACAGGGCTGGTGGTTTTTTACGGTCGAGAGAATTAGCGGGCCTTTTGCAAGTAAACCGGACTGCGTTGATGCTTGCCGCTGGTATATACAAAAGCGCGAAGGTGTTTTGTGAAAAGAAATTTAGCTATTCGGCAAACTTCGCTTATGGGTTGCCGAATAGATGGTCTGAAGTAAGCTTAGACAAGGGCTTTAGCCGTACAAATCAATCATTTTTTTGACTTGTTTAGAGAACTCTTGAATATCGCCAGCTGAAACAGTTTCGATAGGAATAACTAACGCTGCGTCGTTATCAAGAACGATATGTATATAATCGCGAATATGTTCGATGCGTAAAATAGTATTCCACGGCATTTTATTTTTACCGCTAGGTGAATTTTCTGCTAAGGCTTTTGGATCGATACGTAAGGTGTATTTGCCAAACATAGCCAGCTTTTCACGCTCAGTATAGTTGGTTAGTATCTGTCTGCGAAAGCTTAGAATGATAATTTGTGGAATAACGATAGCCCAGCAAATAGAGATAGTGACAATATAAAGGGCGGTACGGTAATCGCTATAATATGACCAAAGAAAGAGTCCAAAAATAGATAAGACGCCAGGAAAAAATAAGCGGTTTCTTTTGAGTTTCTTTTGTAAGTCTTCTGAACTTTCGATTTGTAATTCATTGTAATGAACTAAATCTTTTTCGCGGAATTCATATTCAATTTCAAGCATTGTTTACCCTTTAGTCGTGTGCAAGATGTTATTTGTCCTGCATTATTATTGTTATGGCTATTTTGTTTATTATAACCGTTACATTTAACTGAGTAGAAATTTTTAACGTATTTCTTCCAGAGCTTCGAGCGCTTCGACTAAACTACTGACAGGGTAAATTTTTATGCCAGGCATGGATTTTTTAGGAGCATTGCTCTTAGGAATAACAGCGCGTTTAAAGCCATGCTTTACGGCGTCGTTTAAGCGGGCATAACCATTAGCTACTGGTCTTATTTCGCCATTTAAGCCTAATTCACCAAAGAAAAAGCAATCATGCGGCACAATGGTATCCTTTAAGCTAGAGACGATGCTTATAATAATTGCTAAATCGGAGCTGGTTTCTGTGACTTTAATGCCACCTACGACATTGGCATAGATTTCATCACTGGCGGTAAAAATTCCCCCGTGGCGCGTTAATATAGCTAATAGCATGGCTAAACGGTTTTGATCAAAGCCGACAGCGAGGCGACGTGGATTGCCGTATTGGCACTCGGTCACTAAAGCCTGTATTTCTACTAACAAAGGTCTTGTGCCTTCCCATAATACGGTAACGACACTGCCTGGCGAGGGTTTTTCAGTGCGATTGAGAAACATTGCTGAGGGATTTTTGACTTCTTTAAGGCCGCCACTTTCCATGGCAAAGAAGCCCAGTTCTCCAACACTACCAAAGCGATTTTTATCCGCTCTAAGAACGCGGAAGCGAGCGTCATCAGTAGAGGCGAGAATAAGTTGCGTATCGACTATATGGCTTAAAGTCATCGGGCCTGCTAAAGATTGGTCTTTAGTGACATGGCCCACCATGAAAATAGAAACGTTTTGTTTTTTTGCATACTGAGTGAGATAGCTAGCCGATTCTTTGACTTGGGAAACCGAGCCAGGAGTCGAATCAGAGGTCTGAGTATGCATGACTTGTATGGAGTCAATGACCAGTATGTTGGGTTTTATTTCATCTAAGGTATCGCAAATGCTTTGTACTGAAGTTTCAGTTAGCATTTGAATTTTATCGAGTGGTAAGTTTAGGCGAATAGCACGTTCGGCAATTTGCTGTAAAGACTCTTCACCTGAGACATATAAAACGCTAATGTTTTTTTGCGCAATATTGGCAATAACTTGCAATAGTAGCGTGCTTTTTCCGGCACCGGGTGTACCGCCTATCAGGACAACGCTGCCACGCACAATGCCACCGCCGAGCACGCGGTCAAACTCAGAGATGCCGGTTGAGAGTCGTTCAGTTTGTTCTAAGGTAACTTCGGAGAGTAATTGAACGTTACTTTTTGTGCCGCTGTAACCTAAGCGCTGTGATTGTGCGGGAGAGCTGCCTAAGCGTACTTCTTTGATGGTATTCCATTCTTGGCAGGCACTGCATTGGCCAGCCCAGCGAGGTGAATCTGCGCCACATTCGGTGCAGACAAAAGCCGTATTTTTTTTTGCCATAGGGCTTGAGGAATTTTTAAGTGAGGTGTGTACTGAATATTGTTAATGTAAATACACTATATTTAGCGGGGAGCGTTATTTGTAAATTATAAAATTGAGGTTTTAACCTGCTTGCGTTAGTGCAATTAAATCTCGTTCTAATAATTGACTGTCGCCTAGGTTAAGCTCAACGAGGCGACGTAATGTGGAGATACTATCTAAGTCTATATGCTCGCATTTAAAACCAACTTCATTATCTATTACATGGCTGACTGATACGCTCATAGTAATAAGCGTTTCTTCAGAAAGTTCTAAGGTTAAGGTATACAACATTTCTAAATTATTTTGTTCCCAAGCCTTATTAAAGCGCAGTAAACAACCATGCAGAGAAATATCGATAAGTTCACAAGGCCATTGCATTGATTCATGGCTCAAAGTGACTTGAGATTTGTAAAAAATACGGTGGAAATGGCGTTGCTCGTTGTCTTCGCTCATGTTGGGTTAGTCCATAAAAAATTGCATGGGAATTTTATCTATAACCAGCATATCGTCGTTTTTTAACAATAGCGTCTGATCTGCAAGCTCAGATCCGTTGATTTTAATTTCATCATTTACTTCTAGCATAGAGATAAAATAGCCTTCTTTCCTGCGCGTAATAACAATAATGCCTGAGCCTTCACGACCTAAGCGAGTCATGGTTTTTTTAAGTGGTACTAAACGGCCTATATGTTTACCGCCCATAACTTGCAGGTTAGCTTCAGGTAGGTTGACGCGATTGTTAAATTCTTGATTGAGCTTTTCGTTTTCTGGCTCTTTTGCATGCGCCGCTGAGGTGGTGCTCGCGAATTTTTCAGTGCTGCTGTAGACAATGCGGTGTTTACCAATGGTAATGGTGTCGCTGTCTTGTAGTATTGTTTCTTTATGCTGCTCGCCATTAATAATTAATGGAAAGTCGCTATTTAACTGTTTAATAAGAGGGGTAGCGTTGCGTAAAACTACGACTGCATGAGCTGGTGCTATTGCTAAGCTATCAACTACTAAATCATTAGTTTCGTCACGACCTATATGAATATTGCCCGACTCAAAGATCGAAGAGTGTATAGGTTTGTCTTTAAAAAAAACAGTGAATTTTGCCATTTTCGTAAGAGGTATCTTTGCTGGTTTCTTTTAGTATAGTCGTATTTTCTGAGTGTTGCTAAAAAACATAAACCTTTGTTTGCTGTGTCGCATTAATGTTTTAGAAATATGGTGCTTTTATTGACAGAGCGAGAATGTTAGCTATTTTGTTTTGTTTTGTTTTTCTGGCTCAGAGGGTAAAAATTTGATTCGCGTAATGGCGCGTTTATCGCTGTTCATAATCTCTAAGGGATGTCCGTGCAGGATAAGACTGGTGCTGGTTTGTGGGATAGTTTCCATAAACTCAATGATTAGGCCGTTAATTGTTTTCGGTCCTTTGGTAGGCAGGTCCCAGTGAGTAATGCGATTAAGCTCTCTAATGGTGACACTGCCATCGACAATATAGCTGCCATCCTCGTATTTTTTTACATCGGCTTCTTCTGTCATGATTTCACCGACAATGCCCTGTAATAAATCATCCATACTAACGAGTCCTTGAACATCACCATATTCATCGACTACAAGGCCAATACGCGCTTGGTCAAATTTGAAGTTTTGTATTTGTTTATGTAGCGGGGTTGTTTCTGGAATAAAGAATGGGGGAATGAGGTTATCAGTTATATCTTGTTTGCTAAAATTATCATTATTAAATGCTTGTATCAAAATGGTTCTTAAGTGTAAAAAGCCAATAACGCGATCAATACTAACTTTATAAACCGGTATTCGTGTATGTTGGCTGTTTTTGAGTTGGTGAACAATGTCTTCAATTGAATTTTCTATGTCGATACCAATAATTTCATTGCGTGGCGTCATAATATCTTCAACAGTGGCGCTTTCTAAGTCAATGATACCTAGCAAAATATTTTTATATTTCTCAGGCATAATTGAATCTGTTTCAGCTACGATACTCTTAAGTTCGTCTTTATTGAGTGTCGCGGCATTATGCTCATGTGCTTTAACACCAAATATGCGTAGCAGGCCGTTAGCAATAAGATTGACAAACCAGACGATAGGGTAAAATATTTTTAATAAAGGGCTGTAAACCCAAGCTGCTGGAAACGCCATAACTTCAGGTTTTAGGGCGGCAAGTGTTTTTGGTGCAACTTCAGAGAAGATAAGCACAACAAGTGTCAGCGCACCGGCTGCAATAGCAATACCTTCATCGCCCATGAGGCGCATACCAAGAATGGTTGCTAGAGAGGATGCCAAAATATTGACGAAGTTATTGCCGAGTAAGATAAGGCCTAACAGGCGATCAGGGCGCTTTAATAGTCTTTGTGCTTTTTTTGCGCTCCTATGCCCTTGTTTGACTAAGTGTTGCAGGCGATAACGGTTAAGCGTCATTAACGCTGTTTCAGAGCCTGAAAAGAAGGCTGAAAAGCCAAGTAATGCGATGAGTATGCCAAATAGGACACTAGTAGGTATGTCGTTCAAGAATAGGTACTGAGTTAGTTAAGTTAGTTACATCATCTATGATGGGCTGTAATTGTCAAGTTTCATTGTTATAAATATGGGAATAGGATGCCAAAGCAGAGTCAAATTACATTAAGTTTTTTCTGGAAGCTAATGAAATAGTGACATTTTTTTGACATCTAACTAAAAGGATGATTAACTTTGTTCAAAAAATTGACGCTGCGATAGCCACTTTATCTGCAATGTTTTTTTTAATGTTTTAATTGCACGATAAAATACCTATAAATTCTTACGGTTTAGTGTATTTTTGATCATAAAGTTATGTATCAATCTAGCAGGAAGCTGCTATTTCAGTGAATAGGCATTTTTAGTATGGCGCTACCACGTATTATCCTTATTGATGACAACCCCGCTAGAGGGCAGCAGTTTTTGGCTGTTATTCAGTTTCTTGAATATCAGGGAGAATTGTATAGCGCTGAAGATTTTAGCGAAAAACTGCATTCCGTTGATGATGTACTTACTGTATTCGTGGGGGCTGGAGTTGATAAACAAGCCACTGTTATTAAGTCAGTTGTTGAGTTAGTTGCAGGTACCCCTGTGGTTCTGTTGATTGATAAAGGTACTTTTTTACAAGTGCCTTCAGCGATACAAAGTCTAGTAACTTCCATTCAAGAGTGGCCGGTTACTTATACTGTTTTAATGGACAGTTTACAGGCCTTACAAAAGAAGCAACAAAGTCATGCAAAGCCAGCGCCTAGAAGCGCTGATAATAAAGGATTAGCCGGTAGTAGTGAGGCGATTAAGCAAATTCGGTTTTTAATCGATCAAGTGGCTGATTCTGATGCCACAGTTCTTATCTTAGGCGAGTCTGGTACGGGCAAGGAAGTTGTTGCACGAGCCTTACATAAAGCATCCTCTCGGCATAATAATGCTTTTGTGCCGGTTAACTGTGGGGCAATTCCGGCGGAACTGCTAGAAAGTGAGTTATTTGGTCATGAAAAAGGTGCTTTTACCGGTGCTTTAGCGACTCGGCAGGGGCGTTTTGAAATGGCTGAGGGGGGAACCTTGTTTCTTGATGAGATAGGGGATATGCCCATGCCAATGCAGGTCAAGTTATTAAGAGTTTTGCAAGAAAGGTCTTTTGAACGCGTTGGGAGCAATAAAACTATACATTGCGATGTACGAGTCATATCGGCAACACATAGAGATATTGAACAAGCCATCATAGAGAATCTTTTTAGGGAAGATTTGTTTTATCGCTTAAATGTTTTTCCTATAGAAATGCCTGCATTAAGGGAGCGTGTTGAAGATATTCCGTTATTAATTAAAGAATTAGCAGCCCGTTTAGAAAAAAATAAGCGCGGTACTGTTACCTTAACGCCGGATGCGATCAATGTTTTAATGCAACATACTTGGCCGGGTAATGTGCGTGAACTGGCTAACTTAATAGAACGTGTTGCAATTATTAAGCCTAATGGCTTGGTTGACGTGGCTGATTTACCAGCAAAATTTAGACAATTTACTGTGTCGGATGAAATTATTGTCGAAGAAGCGCCGGAAAATTTTCTGGAGCTAGCTCAGGAGATGGAAGATAAACTTGAGCAGGCCGTGTTGCAAAAAGTTTTTAGTGCGCAGTTACCTGAAGAGGGAATGGACTTAAAAGAATATCTCAATGAAGTTGAAATAAGCTTAATTAAGCAGGCTTTAGACGAATGTAATGGTGTGGTTGCTCATGCGGCTAAACTATTAAATATGCGCCGTACGACCTTGGTTGAGAAACTGAAAAAATTTGATATGTAAGGTTGTTTGAGTTCACTTTCTTTGTGTATAGAGGCAAAGAAATGATTTGGTATGAGAGAGTGTCATTGATTGAATAGTCTGTTATTCAGACTGCATAAGTTCATAAAGCATTGTTTTTTCTTCTTCAGTAAGTAAATTATAAAGTTGATCTCTCTTAACAGCTGAAGCACTTTTCTCTAAATATTTTATACGTCTGTAATTATGCCTGCGCTCCTGAGAGCGGGAGGGTTTAATGCGGCGGTCTTGTTTTGGCCATAACAAATAATTTTGTTTTATAGCATTAATCCACTCAGGGCTGCCAAATTTATCGGTTATTCCTCGCCTTTCACTGGTTCGTCGCTCGAGTCTTCGACGACTTTTTTGTCTAGAGTCTTGGGAAGTCATAGTAAGGAATTAATATAAGACATATTGATATGTAATGTTGAAATGCCTTTATTATAATGTTTTTGTCGTTTTCTTGACTATTTTATTTTTTAGTCTATGTAGCCAATGACTGCTGATTCTTAATATGCTATTAGACTTGCGATTTTTTGGTGAGATGCTTCGCGTTTTTTAGATTTACAATGCATCTGTTCTTACCACTTTGAGCACACCTAAAGCCTCCAAATAACCATGCTGTTGTGGCGGTTAACTGTTGGCATGGCTAATTTATCTGCAAAATCCAGACAATTTAGCGTGTCGGATGAAATTACTGTCGAAGAAGCGCTGGAGAATTTTTTGGAGCTTACTCAGGAGTGGAAGATAAACTTGAGCAGGCCGTGTTGCAAAAGTTTTTAGTACGTAGTTACCTGAATAGGGAATGGGCCTAAAAGAAGATCTCAATGAAGTTGAAATAAGCTTAATTAAGCAGGCTTTAGAGGAATGTAATGGTGTGGTTGCTCATGCGACTAAACTATTAAATATACGTCGTACGACCTTGGCAGGGAAGCTGAAAAAGTTTGATATGTAAGTTTTTAGCACAATATAAATGATGTTGTGGGAGCCATTATTTTAGTATGTGGTAAATTAATTCTTTAATTTGAATGATCTTTAGGCGGTAGAGTATTATCCGTTAAGGTTATTTACAGAAATAATCACATTAGGTATTTACATATGCGATTAATATTACGAATTTAATGAACTTCAAAGGCTAGATTAATGATGAAAAAAACTAAATATTCTTTTGCTGTTATTGTTGGTTTACTTAGCGCACCAGCTATAACTTATGCTGCCGCTAATAATGACTGTGCCGCTTTACCCACACATGAGCAACTACAAACAGCGTTAGCCAGTGCCATATCAAATGATAATGGAGGGTTTAATTTAGATATGTGGGCTACTGTTGTTAATCGGTATGGTGTTGTTTGTGCAGTTGTTAAAGCCGCTAGTGCTAATACGGGCAACACGACGCCTGATCCTTGGCCTGGAAGTCGTGCTATTTCTGCGCAAAAAGCAAATACAGCCAATTCATTTAGTACTGTAAATACATCTATTTCGACTGCTTGGTTATTTCCTGCCGTACAAGATGGTGGGTATTTATACGGTCTGCAATTTAGTAATCCTGTTGATCCGCGAGTTGTATATCGAGGTGATCCTTTAAATAATGGTACGACATCTGATGCTATGAATGGTTTAAAGCCGGGTGGTGTCAATGTTTTTGGTGGCGGTCTAGCTTTATTTAAATCGGGTGAAGTTATTGGTGCAATCGGTGTTAGTGGTGATACATCTTGTGCAGATCATAATATTGCTTGGAGGTCTCGTACTGCATTAGGCTCAACTTTTCATGATGGGCTTGGAGCCGCGGATGATTTTGAAAAAATTACTTATGGAGATGATGGGCATCCTGAATGTGGTAATACGGAAAGAACGGTTGCAGGAGTTATTGGATCTTCAACTAATTAGTAAGGTGCTATTATGAATAACTTAAAGGTAAAACAAATAAAGTTAGGATTTATAGTATGCGGCTTAGTAATACTGAGTGCGTGTAATGGCGGGTGGTTTACCTCTACAGATACAAGTAAAATAACAGCGGAACAGATAGTATCAGCTCAAGCAGACTTAGATGGGGTTGGTAATACAAGCATTACTTCGTCCGAGAGTGCTTTAACGGCGACGCAAATAGAGGATGCACAAGCAGCGCTTGATGCAATTGAACCTCCTACAGCTATTTAAGGTTTATAAGTCCCTATTATGCAAATAATGGGGACTGATACGTAATTAAGATAAATCTTCTTTTTTCATTGTTATAAAACCAAAATCCTCCAAAATCGTATACAAACACGGTACGACAAATAGCACTAACAAAGTCGAACTGATAATTCCAAAGACAATGCTGGTCGCTAGCGGAATCAAAATCTGCGCTTGCGGGCTTTGTTCAAATAATAACGGTGTTAAACCAACCACTGTGGTTAACGAGGTTAATGTCACCGCTCGAAAACGTTCACTACTCGCTTTTGCCGCCGCGGCATGTGGGCTCATATCTGCTCGAATATGCTTTTTGACAAATTCGACTAATAAGATTGAATCGTTGACGACAATTCCCGCTAAAGAAACAAAGCCTAATAATGATGGCATGGTAATATCCAGACCCATGATTAAATGCCCAAAAATCACACCGATAAATGCTAAAGGAATATTGGCCATGACGAGTACGGGCTCAACATAAGAACGAAATTGCAGGCTGAGTAAAATAAAAATACCGACTAAACCCATTAACATGCTTTTACGCATAGAGTTACGCGTCAGTGGGCCCTCTTTTATTTCTCCTTCAAAAGAAAGGCTGATGTCAGGGTAGCGTTGTTTAAAGTCAGTGAAAAACGTGGCTTCCATATCATTAAAAACGGCTTGGGTATTATTCAATGAAGCATCAATATCCCCATAAATAGTCACCGCACGTTGCGCATTAATACGCTGCACGCGTGAAAAATCTCGGTTAACACTAATATCTGCTACATTGACCAGCGGAATCATCGCACCAGATTGTGGGTGAATAATTGGGAAATTATCAAAGTCGGATAACTCGTCTTTAGAGGCATCATCCAGTTTTACGATCACTTCGTAGGTTTCTAAATTAATCGAGGTTTCTAATACCTCAATCCCTTGATAAGCGGCGCGTAATTGTGCGGCTATTTCTTGAGAGGTTAAGCCCAAGGCATAAGCACCTGATTTTAATTTTAAGGTAAATTCTGGTTTTCCAGGGCGCAGATCATCCATTAAATTACTGACACCAGGATAGCCTGATAGCCATTTTTGTAACTGATGTGAGGCTTGCGAAAGTGTATTTAAATCATCGCCTTGCAAACGGATATAAATAGCACGACCTGCGGGACTTATTTTAGGCTCTTTAATGCTGATATTTAAGGCTTCGGGCACGTCGCCCAGCTCGGTACGCCATTGTTGAGCAATCTGATTAATGGAGAGCTGGCGTTGCTCGCCAGAAAGTAGATCGACACTGAGTGTAGCGAGATGTGCCCCGCCTTCAAAAGCATCCATATTCATTCCGTAATGTACGGTCAGACCTTGGATTAATGATTCTTCATATTCATTCTTATAGGCATTATTAACGGTCTGTAAACTGCTGTTGATTTTTTCTACTGTGCGCTGGGTTTGTGCTAAAGAACTGCCCACAGGCATCAATATCCGCGCTTGTAATAAATCGCCTTCCACATCGGGAAAAGCAGAGAATTTAACCACACCTGACACTAATAAACTGACCGACAAAATAAACACACCGACGACCGACCCCATAAATAGATAGCGATAAATAATCAGTTTTTTTACCCAGCCATTAACTTTGTCGTGTAGCTTTTCAAAAGCATCAGAAAATTGTTGTCTGATTTTGGGAATAGGCTGATCCGCGCCTTTTTGCAATGAATGCTGTAAATGGTGCGGGAGAATTAAAAACGCTTCCACTAATGAAATCGTAATCACCGAAATCAAAACGGCAGGAATGGTATACAGAAGTTGCCCTATATCGCCATTGAGAAATAATAGGCCGACAAAAATACACAAGGTGGTGACATAGGAAGACAGTACGCCATTTTTCACTTCCATCGTGCCATCAATCGCAGCTTGTACTGCTGTTTTACCCAATGAAATATGCTTACCGATGCTTTCGCTAATCACGATAGCATCGTCCATTAGAATACCCAGTGCCAGTAATAGCGCGACCATGGACAGCATATTAATACTAATGCCCCATTGCACTAATAAAAAGGCACTCGCTAAAAAAGAAACCGGTAAGCCCATGACCACCCAAAATGCATAACGGGTACCAAAAAATAACCACATAACGATAAACACCAAGAGCAAGCCTTGCCAGGCATTGGTAAGCAGCATGGCAATACGGTCGTTGACGATACTGGTAAAATCCTGCGTTAAGTTAAATTGTACTTGCGCCGGTAAGCGATGTTGTTCATTGCTAATAAATTGTTTAACGGTCTCTAAAATACGCAAACTATCATCTTGGGTATTTTTGCGGATTTTTAAAAAAGCGGTGGGTAAATTGTTATAGGTTGCTTGATCTTCTGCTTTTTCAAAAGTATCAATAATCGTAGCGATATCACCTAAGCGTACCTCGTTACCATGTTCGCCTTTAATAATGACTAACTCTTTGAGTTCATCGGGTGAACGACGCTCATCATTGACGCGAATTTGATAATCACGCTCTGCAGTTTGAATTTCTCCCGTGGGTAAATCCAGATTTTGCTGGGCAATACGCGTGGCAACGGTTTGTAAGCTCAATCCGTAAAGACGCAATTTATCTTGCGTTAGCTGGATTTGAAATTGACGCTTGGAAAAGCCTTCCACACTGACTAAAGGAATGCCTGGTACGCGTAAAATGCGTTGTTTAATATCTTCGGCGAGGTCTTTTAATTCAGTTTTCGGTAAATCGGCGCTGAGCGCAATCGTAACCACATCTTGCGTACGGCCTAATTCGCGAATAATGGGTTCTTCGCTATCAATAGGGAAATTGTCGATTTCATCAACCGCACTGCGTATATCATTGGTGAATTGTACAAAATCGCCGCTTTCCTGCATTTTAACAGTGGCAATGGCTAAAGATTGGCGAGATTCGCAACGGACTTCATCAATAAAACTCGTACCATCAATCGCATCTTCTAGTGGGCGGCAGAGCTTTTGTTCGATTTCTAAAGGCGTTGCGCCGGGATAAACGACTTTAACTTCGATTTCGTAATGTTTGATTTCAGGGAAAGTTTCGCGCTTCAGTGTGGGTAGCGTGACTAAGCCCAAGACAATCAGTAAGCCCATTAATAAATTGGCTGCGGTTGGGTGCAGAATAAAATAACGAATCATATTATTGCTCCTGCGCCCAGTTTTCAATACTTTGCTGTAACTCTGGTTGCTGAGTTACTTTAACTTGCATACCGCTTACCGCCGGAAAGACATCGGATACAATCAGTGTTTCACCTACCTGTAAGCCTTGAGTTAATAGCACCACCTTGCCTTGTACTTGTGGGTTTTTAACCGCTCGGCGTTTTAATTGAGCATCCTTATTGACGATATAAATTTCATTTTCATGCAGGGCATCGCGGGGAATCGCATAAAATATTTTGGCTTTACCTTGTAGTAGAATTTCGGTGTACATCCCCTGCATTAACGGTGGATTTGTGCCGGGAATAATATTTTGATACGGGTTATCGACGCTGATGACAATACCTAAAGTGCGCGTAACAGGATCGAGCTGGCTGCTAATACGCTCAACATTCGCCGGCCAATACGGCGTTTGATTATCAGCAAGGCGGACTTTTGCTGTTAGGCCGAGTTGCTGGAAAATATCGCTAGAAAAGCCCGACAAAAAAGCTTCTTTGAGTAACGCTTCATTGCCTCGAAAACCTTTCGCTAAGGATCTGAAGTGCTGTAAGGAAAATTGCGCATTAATTAAAATTTTATCGGTAGTTTGCGCGCTAAATAATAAGCTGCCTTTGGCAATATATTGGTTTTCCTCAACCACGCGCTCGGAAATGCGCGCGTTAAAGGGCAGTTTAATTTCGGTACGTTTAATATTTAATTCTTGTGTTATTACCAGCGATTCGGCATTCGCTAGTGCTGCCCGAGCACTGGCTAATTGTTGCGGTAAAGTTTTAAGCTGGCTTCTTAACTTTTGTACTTCTTGTTGTAAGCGTAAAACGCTGGACTGCTGATTGTCGCGACTCGATTTTGAAATGGATTGCTTTTTAACTAAGGATTCTATGCGGGCTAATTCAACTTGTGCCAGTTTTAGCTTTTTTTGGACTAATTTGAGGTCGGCTTGAACATTATTTTTCTGTAGTTCGATTTCTCTGACTTTTGCGTGATTGCTGGTGACGGTGCTTTGCGCTTGTTGTAAAGCCAATTGATAATCTTCGGGGTCAATACGCATAACAACCGTATCTTTTTGTAAAAGAGCACCGTTACGTAATTGCGGGTGTACGTAGCTAATTTTTCCAGATACTTCTGCTTTAGAGGCCAGCGAAATGTCCGGTTCAACGGTACCAAAACCTATAATAGCGGGCTTGATGGCATAAGGCTTTACTTCAATAACATTAACCGGCGTGATTAGGCCTGCGCTTGGTTCGTGTGCCATTTTGGGACGTGATTTAATAATAACAATGGCAGTGATCAGGCAAAGAATAATGGCGATAGGGAAAAAGCGGCGTAAGGTAAGGTCTTTTAGGAAAGGCATAGGCTTATTTAGGTAGGATTTTGTAGGTTGGATTGCGTTTTTTATTGCGAAGCATTAAAAAGCGTAATCCGACAAGTCATTGAATTGTCAAATTCTGGATTATGAATTTTTAGGCTTAGAAAATTTTATTAATAAACTCCGAAATATCTATAATCTCTTCCATGCAAAGTGAATGTTGCATCGGATATTCATGCCAGCCAATTGGGTAATTCATCGCTTTTAAGTTACTAAAAGCTTGTTTGGCTATGGGCAGGTGAACAACGGGGTCCATCGTGCCGTGCGCCATAAAGATAGGGATGTCATTGTTGACTGCGGCGCGCTCAGTTTTGAGTTGTTCGATGGTCGGCAAGTAAGTAGATAAAGCCATAATACCGGCTAATTTTTGTGGGTAACGCAAGCCCGTGTGTAAAGCAATCACGCCACCTTGCGAAAAGCCAGCAAGCAAAATATTTTCCGCTTTAAGGCCCTTGTCGATTTCTCTTTGAATAAGTTGTTCAATCTGTGCCGAGGAAATATAGATATCCTCTACGGCAACTTCACGATCTAAAGAGGCATCAAGAATGTCATACCAAGAAGGCATTCGCATACCGCCATTAATAGTGACAGCTTGAATAGGTGCATTAGGGAAGATAAAGTTAATTTGCTCGGCGTGATTGAGCGTTAGCTCAGGTACGATACTTTCAAAATCATGGCCATCTGCACCTAAACCGTGTAGCCAGATAACAGAATAAAGGGGAATGGAAGTCGCGGGTATTTCTACGCAAGTGAGTAATGAAGTCATAAATATCTGTCGGCTATTATATTAGTTTTTTATTATATAGTGTTTTGCGTTGTGCTGCACAATCTAGCGCATGTTGTTTTTCTGGATTGCTATAGTAGGCCCATTGGGTAATATCATCTAAAGCACGGAAACATCCTAAACAAATGTCGTCATTATTTAAGCAACATTGGCGTATGCAAGGTGACTCAATGCTTGTGTTTTGATGTTTTTGTAATAGAGAATTGATTTGTGTAAGCGTTGACGTAGCATCAGCATAATTAATAGCTATATTGTGAACCTTCTCTTTTAATACTAGGCGTAAAGAGGGGTAAGAATTTACTTCTAAAGTGCGCGCAAATTGTATATGTTCAGCAAGCTTAATTTTTATTTCCGTGCTATTTAAAGTGATGCTAAATTTTTCAATCTCTAATCCAGAATCTTTAGCGCATTCTATTAGTATTTTATCAAGTGAAGGATTCTTAGCTTCTTGGTAATAAGCCTGTTGAATATTTTGTCGTAGTATTGGGCTTAGTTCAGGTGATTGTTGCTCGGCGGCTAATAATGCTCGGCAGGCGGGGTAAGTGGAGCGATAAGGGATGTTTTCAGCCCAGAAGTTGAAGTTAAAATGTACGTTTGGGACAGTTTGTTCGATACGTTGCCAAGCTTGTTGAATCATTGTTTGGGTTTCGACTGGCATTGGTTTTGTGGTATCGGCCGCAAGCCCCCCTAAAATAGCTCTAAAACTAAGCGGTTGAGGTAATTGTTTTTGTAATTCGGATAAAGTCTGCTCAAAGGCATAGCACCAACTGCACATGGGGTCGTATACATAATAGAGGGTGTTGTTTTCGATCTGCATGTTATTGTTTGTTTTGTAGGTTGTTAAGTTTTTACGCAAGTTGTCGATATATTAGCTATTAGGTTCTAGTATTTTTAAAGAGGTGAATTATGGATATTAAATCATTTAGTCAAGATGTGCGATCTTTACCCAAAGTTGATGATAACAAAGCGAAGCAACAAGCGAGAGGGCAAGAAGTTTCGGAAATGGCGCACGCTAGAAATGCTGAAAGAAAGGAATTAAAGAGTGCAGAAAAAATACAAGATTCTGCGGCAACGATTGTTAAGAAACAAATGAATGCGCAGATATTAGCCTCGGCTGTTGAGGTGAGTGTTAGCGCAGGTGATCAGCCTTTGTCACTGGTATTAAAAGCGGCATTGGAAGGTATCAATGAAGCTTTAAAGGAAACCATGGGTGATAATGCCATTCAAAAAGGCTATGACGCTGGTTTAGATGTAACTCCAGAAGCGACAGCTGGACGAATTGTGTCATTAAGCACGGCTTTTTTTGGTAAATATCAGGAAATGCACCCAGATATGGGTCAAGAAGAAGCATTAACTAAATTCACCGATATTATCAGTGGCGGAATTGATAAGGGTTTTGCCGAAGCGCGTGATATTTTGGATGGCTTAGGTGTTCTAGAGGGGGATATTGCAACTAATATAGATAAAACTTATACCTTGGTGCAGGATGGGTTAAAATCATTTGTTGAGAATTATGGGCAAACTAAAGATACGGAAGCAATGGATAGCTAAGTAGGACGGGCAGTTGTTCGAAATTGCTGTGTTTTAAATTTTATAGATCAAAAAAGGAGAGGCAATGCCTCTCCTTTTTTGTGTTACGAAAAGAGAAAGGGTAATGAGTAAAAATCAATTAATTGATACGTCTAATTTACGTGGTGACTTTTTTGGCGGTTTGACTGCTGGCGTTGTTGCTTTGCCACTCGCTTTGGCTTTTGGTGTGCAGTCAGGGATGGGAGCTATTGCGGGGATTTATGGAGCAATCGCTGTAGGCATCTTTGCAGCTTGGTTTGGTGGCACAAGTACGCAGATTAGTGGGCCAACAGGGCCGATGACTGTTGTTTCGGCAGTGGTTATTGCTACTGAAATTGAATTACATGGTAGTTTAGATGCCGCTTTAGGTACGATTATTGCGATTTTTTTCTTGGCTGGTGCTTTGCAGATTTTGCTGGGTGTACTAAAAATAGGGCAATATATTCGTTATATGCCTTACCCTGTCGTTTCTGGGTTTATGAGTGGTATCGGCGTTATTATTATCGTTTTACAGATTTTTCCTTTTTTAGGGCACAGCTCCCCAAAAAAGATTTTGGATATTTTTTCCGAATTACCCAATGTTTTACCGGATATAAAAATTGAATCGGTGCTCTTAGCTTTAGCCACCATTGCAACTATTTACCTTTTTCCGAAAATCACTAAGTTGATTCCTAGTGCATTAGTTGCATTGGTGGTTTTGACGGGTATTTCTACGCTGATGGGTTTAGATGTCGCTATTATTGGTAATATTCCAGATGGCTTGCCGGCCTTGCAGTTGGAGTCTTTTTTGCATATAGACTATAGCGAGCCTATGCTAATCATTATTCCGGCGATTACTTTAGCGGCATTGGGTACGATTGATTCCTTATTAACTTCGATTGTTGCGGATAACATGACCAAGACCCAACATAACAGCAATAAAGAGCTGATTGGACAAGGCTTAGGTAATATGGCTGCAGCAGTGATAGGTGGTATTCCTGGGGCTGGAGCGACGATGCGTACTGTAGTCAATATTAATTCCGGTGGAAAAACTAAGTTGTCAGGCGTTATTCATGGGGTGGCTTTATTGTTGGTATTGGTTGGCGCTGGAGCTTATGCAAAATTGATTCCTTTACCTGTTTTGGCGGGGATTTTAATTACTGTGGGAATAGGCATTATTGATTATAAAGGACTTAAGCATACCATTCATGTTCCTAAAACAGATGCTGTTGTCATGTTAGTCGTTTTAATTATGACAGTTTTTGTGGATTTATTGCAGGCGGTTGCTGTTGGTATGGTCTTAGCTTCGGTACTGTTTATGAAAAAAATGAGCGATATTGCTGAAGATAAATCTTCGGTTGGTTCTGTAAATGATTTTGCGATTGAAGTTCCTTGGATGGATGAGGCTGATTTAAGCGGTGATATTCGTGATAAAGTTTTTATTAAGCATTTTGATGGGCCGATATTTTTTGGTTTTGCTTCCAAGTTTCAAGAGATGACACGCGCGTTACCGGAAGTCGATGTGGTTATTCTGCGTATGAAGAAAGTCCCGTATATTGATCAGTCCGGAATGTACGCCATTGAAGATGCGGTTATGGCACTGCAAGAGAAGAAAATATTAGTACTCATAACAGCAATTCAAGAACAACCTAAAGATATGCTGAGACAGATAGGTGTGATTCCTGGCTTGATTGTAGAAGAGCATTTGTACAAGGATTTTATGCAGTGTGTTAAAGCTTTGGAGACTGGAGAGGCATTTAAAGGAGAGGTCAAAAAAGATGACTTTTCTTGGAAGTTTTTAGTTGGTTAATTTAGTTTATAGGCTTGCAGGGTATTGTATGCTCGCTTTCTCGGTTCAGTGCAAATATAGAATATTTTAATATTTAGGTGGGATAACTTATTTTGCATACTTTAGCGCAATTAACATCGGGTGAGCTACAGCAAGTAACGCGATTACAAATAGCGGAAAATTTGACTGAGTTTCCGCGGGAAATATTCGAGCTTGTTGATACACTGGAAATTTTAGATTTATCCAATAACCAACTCGATTGTTTGCCCGCAGATTTTGGCCGGTTGCAGCAATTAAAAGTTGTATTCTTATCAAATAATCAATTTAAGCAATTACCTGTAGTGTTATCTGATTGTCCTAAGTTGGAGATGATTGGTTTTAAAGCTAATTCTATTGTCGATGTGCCTGAATCAGCTTTGCCGAAAACAACACGTTGGCTGATTTTAACGGATAATCAAATACAAAAATTGCCAGACTCTATAGGTGAATTAGGGCAGCTGAAAAAGCTTATGTTAGCGGGAAATCAATTAACAGAGCTGCCTGGCTCGCTAAGCCAGTGTACTAATCTGCAGCTAATGCGCATATCTGCCAATCAATTAACTAGTTTGCCAGATTGGCTATTTAATATGCCTAGGTTGGCGTGGTTGGCTTTTTCGGGCAATCCTTGCAGTGAATATATTGGTGAGATTGATTCTTATGCACCCGCAGTGAGACTGTCTGATATTGAGTTATATGAACAGCTTGGAGAAGGTGCTTCAGGTGTTATTTATCGTGCAGAATGGATTAATCAGCCAGAAAGTCTAAAAGGATCAAGTCAACAAGTTGCGGTAAAGTTATTTAAAGGGCAGGTGACCAGTGATGGTTATCCTGTTGATGAATTAAGTGGTTGTTTAACAGTAGGCGAGCACCCTAATTTAGTAAAGGTTACTGCACATATTTCAGATAATGATCAGCTAGGTTTGGTGATGAGCTTAATTCCTGCTAATTTTTATAATCTAGGGTTGCCGCCAACGCTAGATACTTGTACGCGAGATACCTTTGTTGATGACTTGCAATTAAGCTTGGATGAAGTGGTTCGTATTGCCTATAACATAGCAGATACAGTTGATCATTTACATGAGAAGGGCGTATGTCATGGTGACTTATATGCGCATAATATTTTATTAGATGCGGAGACAGCTGTGTTGTTAGGTGATTTTGGTGCCGCGTCTAATTTTTCCTCTTTACTGCCTGATCAAGTAGAGGCATTGCAGGCTTTTGAAGTGCGTGCTTATGGCTATTTATTAGAGGATTTACTAGGGTTAGCTTATGATGCGAGGTCTAATTCTGAATTGTATGCACAATTAATGACTATAAAAAATGGCTGCTTACAGAGCAATGTCGTATCGATTCCTTTGTTTCCTGCAATAAAACGTCAGTTGCAGATAATACTTTGCTAATCAAGGATTGAAGTAAGTGAACTATCAATATTTTTCTGGTGTGCGAATGAAAGTTGCCATTTATTACGTACTTCTATGTATTTTCAGTTTCTTAATCGCGTTTTCAGTTTTAACTCCTGTAAGAATTATTGCTCAAACGCTGCTGCCAACATCTAATATGAATGGCTGGCAGTTTGATGATTTAGCCGGTAACCTTTGGCAGGGGGAAATGCAATTGCGTAACCAACAAGGTTTAAATGCCAATATAAACTGGCACATACAAGTAAGTCATATTTTTAGTGATCAGTCTGTTATTCTGGTTCATGTGAAAACAGCGCAATCTAAGTTGGATTTAGGTTCATCGTTTAATGGCTTGAGTCCAGCCTTTAAATTACAAGGATTGCTTGATAGCCAGGAAATAAGCGCTAAACTTGATTTGCCTAATCAAGCGAGTATGACTGGAGATATCGAGATTGAGAGTCTATTTGTTGAAGATCTGCCCCCTTATTATGTCACTTCGGGGCATGCTCATTGGTCGGGTGGTCGTGTTTCTGCGAATCGCAAAACAAATAGTTTGCCTGCGTTAAATATCTCTATTAAATCAGAGCAAGATGGGCTTAAAATTCGACTTAGTGAAAAACAAACAGAGATCAATCTAATTGATATTATCGCAACGCCAGGTCAACAAGCTGAGATTCAATTGGCGCAGCGCTTATTAACGCTGACTAAACAAGGGGCGCTTTCTGATAATGAGCGTGACTATGTGATTCGTTTTACGGAAAAACTAACTTTCTTTTAAGTTCTCTTATGACACAATTTTTAAAAAATAAAACCACGCAACATATACTCGCTAGCTTAGTTATTATTATCATAATGGTGTATGCCGCTCAATGGGCTTGGGTATTTTTAGAGGCACAAGAAGAAAGTCCTGAGGTCAGTGCAAACACACAAAAAATGGCTCGACCGATTCCAGTCAAAAAAGCTGTTAACCATGATATGCGTGACATATTAAGTGCTAACCTTTTTAATCAGGCGTCTAGGGCAACTGAAAATCTAATCCAGCAAGCTAAAATTCCGAAAACGAAGCAACGTTTGTTTTTACATGGGATTATCATGTCGACTATGCCGGAAAATTCGGTAGCACTGATTACAGGCAAGCGGACTGATGCGCCAATACCTTATCAACAAGGTGATAAATTACCCAAGCAAGGTGGGGAGATTTACCAAATTTTTGATGGTTATGTGCAGATTAAGCGTAATGGAAGGCTAGAGCAATTAGAGCTTATTGAAACGTCAGGTGGAAAACGTTTAGATAAAAATTCATTTAAACGCACACGGGTAGAGTACCCGGCCAACTTATCTGAGCTAAAAAGCAGCTATCAAGATAATGCTCGACAGTTGTTAGGAAAGTTTGGTTTGGAAAAAAATAGTAAAGGCATAAAGTTAGGGGCTAAGAAAGGTAAACTCCCGCCTGGGTTGCAAGCAAACGATATTATTACTTCGGTTAATGGCTATACTTTAGAGGATATAGAGAATAATCCTGATGTTCTTGATCAATTATTAGTTGGAAGTAGTATTGAGGCATCTTTAGAGCGTGATGGCCGTACGATACACTTTAAACTGCCTCAAAAATTGCTTGATCAATGGAAGACATTTAAATGAATATAAAAGTTGTACTGATACTTACTGGTTTATTATTATCAGTATTTAGCGCTGTTAATGCACAAGACAATTACTATTACCACGAAAACCAGAGAGTGAGCTTGACTCCTGTACCGAAAATAGCGCGATCTATAGAGGGAGATGATGGGATCGATTACTATCTAACTGAACAAGGGCATCAAGTCGGTATTTATCATAAGATTTTGCTGAAAATACGCAAAGATAACGACCTACTATTGTTGTTAGCCCCCTACGATGTAACCGTTGAAGAGCAATTAAGCCCTCAGCTTTACTTAATAGTCGTACCATCCAATGATTTGGCGATTGACCTCTCGAATCGCTTATCAGAGAGCCCAGAAGTAGAGTATGCCCACCCTGATTTTATTAAAAGCCGAGTGGCACGCTAATGTTAAGTAAATTACCTATTGTGTTGTTAGTTTTATTGATCGCTGGCTGCGGTAGCTCAAACGAAGAAGAGGCAGAGTCAACTCCTCCAGTAACTCCGCCTGAGATTTCATTACCTGGACTGATTTTAGATCCTCTGTATCAAGAGCAGTGGTATTTAAATTCGGATACTGATTTTTACAGCTCCAATAATATAGACTCAGAAGCTCATATACATGTGGCTAATTATCTAGTGGAGCTTACTGGTATAGGTATTAAAATTGCTGTTATTGATGATGGGCTAGATGTAGCGCATGAAGATTTGAAAACAGCCGTTACGCGAACGTATGACTTGGCAACAGGCGGGACTGATGTGTCTCATACCGAATTTGATGACTTTCATGGGACAGCTGTTACAGGTATTCTTGGTGCACGTTCTAATAACTTAGGCATTAAAGGTGTTGCCAGTAATGCTGAGCTGTTTTTTTTGAAATATAAATCGGCTATGACAGATAGTGAAACCATTAGTTTATTTAATAAGGCTAACGAATGGGGCGCAGATATTATTAATAATAGTTGGGGAACAGGTAATGTTTCACAGGCCGTTAAAGATACTATTATTAATTTGAGTGAAAATGGCCGTAACGGTAAAGGTATGAATATTGTTTTTGCAGCTGGAAATGATAGTGAACTTATGGGGAATGATGAGTCCTCAATACCTGAAGTGATAAGTGTTGGTGCAACTGATAAGGATAATTTACGTGCTAGTTATAGTAATTTTGGTTCAGAGTTAGATGTAATGGCACCTGGCGGGTTCTTCTTAGGTATTAGTACATTAGACCCTATGGGGAGTGCAGGAGTTGCGAGTCTTGATGCAAATTACTTGTTATATAGTGATGCAAATGGATTTGCTGGTACTTCGGCGACGGCAGCTATTGTCAGTGGAGTTATCGCGTTATTACTAGAAATTAATCCTAATTTAAGTAGTTTAGAGGTTAGTGAATTGTTACATAACTCAGCGGATAAAATTGGTACCTTGGATTATGATTTGGATGGCCGCAATGATTACTATGGTTACGGGAAAGTGAATGTTAGTAAAGCAATCAATGCGATTTGAGTTTGCGTTATAGCGTAAATTTCTTAGTTGTTTTTCGTTTATAAGCTACTTAAGAAAATCTACTATCATCATTTACGCGAGACAGACTTAAAGCCGTAGTTCCTGCCTCCTAGTTAAGTGATACTGTCTTAAAATAACTTTCAGTAACTAGGCGTACTGAGAGGTCAATTGTCACCGTTGTGTTTAATTTATTGCTTAAATGCTGTTCAAAGGCTAAAAGCATTTGTGGGGTGGGTGTGCTAGTGGTAACTAAATCGCCATTGATTTTCATCGGCGTATCTAAGCGCACTTTAATATTTCGTAATTGTTGTAATTGGCCGTTAATTTCATAGTTTTGGCTGAGCAGTTGTTTTTTGACTGCAGCAATAGTTTGCATATTGGAGAAAGATAAAATTAACGGCACGGAAATAATGGCGACCATAAAAACAGAAAGAGCAATTCCTTTTTTTGCGCGCGAAAAGGGTGCAAAGCCAATAGCCATAAATGACACGCCAGCCGCCATAATAATACCTGTTAAGTTGGTTAGAAATAACAGCATAGCGCCATAAAAAATATCGAAATTTAGCCAGCCAATACCAATGCCAGAAACACATAAAGGTGGTACTAATGCGACCGCAATAGCTACGCCAGGTAAACTTTTTGCGATGTTTTCGCGAGCATTAGCAAAAGCACCGGCAACCCCAGAAAGTAAGGCAACGAGTAAGTCTAAGGTCGAGGGGTGTAGTCGGCCTTCAATTTCATTGGTGATTTCTTGAAACGGTAGAATATAAGCCATTAACGCAGATAAGGATAAGGCGATAAACATACCTGTTAATAAAGTACCAAACGAACGGCGACTTAAGTCGGGGTCGGATCGCAATAAACCCATTGAGGTTGAAATAATAGGCGACATTAATGGCGCTAAAACCATCGCACCAATAACTACTGAAGGACTGTTTAGAAATAAGCCTAGTGTTGCCAATAAAGCACTTAATACCATTAATAATACAAAGGTACTGGTTATTTGAGCATTTTCCTTTAAGGCTAGAAAAAGGTCTTTAAAGTCTGATTCTAAAGCGTGCGTGAAGAAAGGGAGTGTCGTGCTTAAATATTTTATTCTGCTGTCTTGTTGAGGTAATTGTTCGCAAATTACATTTTCTTTATCGTCAGCATAATGTTGACTGTCGCGGAATGTATCTCCTGCATTAACTTTAATGCCTTCGTCGAGTATTTCTATACATAATTCACGTGTGGTTAAGGGCTTATTATTAACCAAGAAGTGAGTATCTACGGGAGATTTGATAGCTAATGATGCAGTGCGAATATAGCCTAATTGCTGAGGCAGGCTTTGTTTTTGAGTGGCCGTTAGTAAGGTCGAGGAAAGTTGTAAATAGGAGAGAATAGACTGGGGTGCAAATAAGGCGACAGAAATGCGCCTATCTCGTAAAGAAATAGAGTCTGTAAACAAATTAGTTAATGCGCCATTTTTATGAAAATCGAGTAACACCATGCCGGTAATGGCAGTTGAAACTGTTTTACCTTTTGCCGTGGTTAAGATGACTGGGTGTGGTGTGAGCGAAAATGCATGGAGAATTCGTTTTATTTGAAACTTAAATTTAGCTAAGCCTGTAAATTCAAGGCTATCGCCTATGAATTCAGTCATTGTTGTTTGGTTTTCTAAGTTAACGCCATTGGTGATGATTTCATCGTTACAAACGACGATATCAATAAACAGTGGGTTATCATTTAAAGCGATTGCTAAGCAGTCATTAAAATCTTTAGGTAAGTCTAAGCTTTGATAGAACTGGCTTAGTGGGTCGCCAGAAACGGGTAAAAATCCTAAGGATAGCTGCTTTTGATTGGCGAACAATAGCATTTGTGGATAGTCTTTTTGTTCTATCCACACTAAGGCATGATTTAAGTCATCTTTAATATGAATGGCAGATAAGTTTGCCAGTTTTATTTTACGTACTTCAATGCCAAGCTCAGTTAATAGCGAGTGACTAATCACATCGTCTAGTTGTTCTTCTACGCAAGGCGAATAAATAAAATATATTTTTTTCTGTAAAGTCATACTTAAATGCGATTTTCAGTGAAAAATATGAGGGCCTTACCCATGATTTTATTGATCTAAGGCTTCTAATTGCTTCCAGCGATTGACAATTTTGCAAAAGATTTCCGCTGTCTGTTTGGCATCATAAAGCGCAGAATGTGCAAGTTGATTATCCCACTCCATGTTTGCAGCTTTGCCTATTTTCGCTAAAACTGTTTGTTTGTACATTAGGCCACCTAAAGTAGCGGTATCAAAGGAGCTGAACGGGTGGAACGGACTACGTTTCATTTTAGTGCGCTCAATCGCTGCATTCAGAAAAGTAATATCAAATGTCGGGTTATGGCCTACTAGAATAGCGCGAGTGCATTCATTGCGTTTGACGGCATGCTTAATTGGCGTAAATAATTTTCCTAGCGCCTCTTTTTCTGTAATTGCCATGCGGAAAGGGTGGTAAGGATCTATACCAGTAAATTTTAAGGCAGAAGGGTCTAAAATAGAGTTCTCAAAAGGAATGATATGCGCAGAATGACTTTCAGTTATGACGAGTTCTTCATTATCATCATATTCAACAATCACTGCCGCGATTTCTAATAAAGGATGTTTTTTAGCATCAAAGCCTGCTGTTTCTATATCAATAATTACGGGTAGATACCCTCTGAATCGTTCATTCATTGGTTGCTTAACAGCGGTTTGCATGATACTAAATATTAAATCGTTAGGAAAGTATGCTATGTTACGCGAACTTTCTGTACGAACAAACTTTTAACCCGTATTTTATTGGGTAATTTAGGTAGTTAATGAACAAAATAATGAAAAAATACCGGCTTGTATTAAGTATTATTGGGGTAATCGTTATACAAGCTTGTACGACGGTTCCGCATACTGATCCATCCGATCCTTGGGAAGGAATGAATCGTGATATTTTGGAATTTAATGATGGGGTCGATAGGATAATTTTAAAACCTGTTGCGAAAGGCTATCAGTGGGTAACGCCAGAGTTTTTAGATGTAGGTATCAGTAACTTCTTTTCTAATTTAAAAGATATTGGTGTCAGTGTTAATGGTTTTTTACAAGCAAAACCGAAGCAAGGGGCAATGGACAGTGCGCGCTTTTTAGTCAATAGTACGGTCGGTATTGCTGGTTTTATTGATGTTGCAACAATGATTGATTTGCCTAAGCATGAAGAAGACTTTGCGCAGACCTTGGCGGTATGGGGTGTGCCTAGAGGTCCGTACTTTGTCATACCATTCTTGGGGCCGAGCTCTGTAAGAGGTGTTGGCGGGTACCTTGGTGATTATGCCTTGCATCCGCTTACTTATGCTTTCTTTGGCGGTACAGGAGCATCTTGGGGAGCTACAGGCATGCGCACTATAGAAATGATTGATGTTCGGGCAGATTTTCTTGATGCAGAAGCGATCGCTTCAGAAGCTGCCGTTGATCGATATTTATTTTTTCGCTCTGCTTATATGCAGCGTAGAGATTATTTGATTAATGACGGCGCTGCACAGTTATTAGATTTTGAAGATATGGATGACGATGAGTCGCTATATGAAGGTTTAGAATAACTCACTTACCAACCTAAAAGCAGCGCTTGTTTGTACCGAGCGCTGCTTTTAGTCTGTGAGGATAACTAATCTTTTAATTTCCAGCGTAAAGTCTCACCTGCTTTTAATGGTGTTAGTTTTAAGCCTTCAGTAATTGTGTAGTCATCCGGTACTTGCCAGTCGGTTCTTTCTAGGGTGATTTTTTTAGTATTACGCGGCAGTTGATAAAAATCTGCACCATAAAAACTAGCAAAGCCTTCTAATTTATCTAAGGCATTTGCTTGCTCAAAGGCTTCGGCATAAAGCTCTATTGCACCATAAGCTGAATAACAGCCAGCACAGCCGCAGCTGTTTTCTTTTAAATGTTTTAAGTGTGGCGCGCTGTCTGTGCCTAAAAAGAATTTAGGATTACCACTGGTTGCGGCCTCAACTAAAGCAAGACGATGAGATTCGCGCTTTAAAATAGGTAAGCAGTAATAATGTGGCTTGATGCCGCCGACTAAGATGGCATTACGGTTATAAAGCAAATGTTGTGGGGTAATTGTTGCGCCTATATTGGCGGGAGTTTCTAGAACAAAGTCCACTGCTTCGCGTGTGGTGACATGTTCTAATACAATGCGCAGCGTAGGAAAGTTTAGGTGAATGAGTCGCAGCTTTTGATCGATAAATATGCGTTCACGGTCGAAAATGTCAATCTCGGCATCGGTTACTTCGCCATGTATTAAAAGTGGTACATGGTATTTCTCCATTGCTTCAAACACGGGAAACATTGCCTGTAAGTCGGTTACGCCCTGATCAGAGTTAGTTGTTGCGCCTGCTGGATATAATTTAAAGGCATGCACGGCAGGTGATTCAGCGGCTTGTTTTACATTCTCAATCGTTGTGCTATTGGTTAAGTAAAGTACCATAAGCGGGGTAAATGCATATTCGCTAGATGTTGCTTGCTGAATTTCTTGTTGATAGCTTAGTGCTTGGTCTACATTAGTTACAGGTGGCTGCAGGTTGGGCATGATAATGGCGCGTGCAAACTGTCTGGCAGTGTGATTAATGACTGTTTTAAGCATGTCGCCAGTGCGCACATGTAAGTGCCAGTCATCGGGTTGAGTGAGTGTTAATTCTTGCATCGTCATTACCTTTGTATAAATGATTGTGAAATGAAAAGCGCTGTTTCTTGCTTGTATACTAGCTTATTATTAAAATAGTCGGTTAATTTTGAGTTAGCAACTTGAAAAAAGGTGGAATAGCCGCCATATTTCTAGTTATTTTCCTCTTTCGGAGTAGCAAATGCCAATTTATGAATACCAGTGCCAAGCTTGTGGGGATGAGCATGAAGCCTTACAGAAAATAAGTGCTGAGCCACTGGTTGCTTGTCCAGCGTGCAATAAGCCTGAGTTAAAGAAGAAAATATCAGCAGCGGGCTTTCGCTTGAAAGGTTCAGGCTGGTATGAAACTGATTTTAAAAGCGGTAATAAGAAAAATTTGGTTGGCTCTGCAAAGCCTGCTTCAACCGCAAACAGTTCTGGGGATTAAGCCTACAAAACTAATATACGAGCTTTGATGATTCATTATTTAAGCCATTACTTCAACTTTTAGATTAAACAGAGAAAAACTATGCGTACCCACAAGTGCGGAGAATTAAACAAAGAAAACTTAGGTGAAGCTGTCGAACTGTGCGGCTGGGTACATAGAAGACGTGACCACGGTGGCGTTATTTTTATTGATTTAAGGGATCGCGCGGGTTTAGTGCAAGTGGTCTTTAATCCTGAGTCTGAAGATACTTTTGCTATCGCTGAAAGTGTGCGTAGTGAATATGTCTTGCGCGTTGAAGGGGTTGTTCGAGATCGTTTAGAAGGTACAGTTAATTCTAATATGGCAACGGGTGAGATTGAGATTTTAGTGAGCCATGTTGAGGTACTGAACGAATCAGAAACGCCGCCGTTCCCGATTGAAAGTGATATAGACGTTAATGAAGAAATGCGTTTACGTTATCGTTATATCGATTTGCGTAAAACGTTTATGTTAAGAAATATGACGGTGCGTAGAGATGTAACACGTAATGTACGTAATTTTTTGGATGCGCAAGACTTCTTTGAAATGGAAACGCCTATTTTAACTAAGGCAACGCCTGAAGGGGCCCGTGATTATATTGTGCCTAGTCGCACCCATCCGAATAACTTTTTTGCTTTACCACAATCGCCACAGTTGTATAAACAACTGTTAATGGTCGCGGGTATGGATAAGTATTATCAAGTTGTACGTTGTTTCCGTGATGAAGATTTACGTGCCGATAGACAGCCTGAATTTACTCAGCTGGATATCGAGACTTCGTTTATGAATGAAGATGAAATCATGTCTGTTATGGAAGATATGATGCGTGGTTTATTTAAGGACGTGATTGATGTTGATTTAGGTGATAAATTCCCACAAATGACGTATGCAGAAGCGATGTCGCGCTTTGGTTCGGATAAGCCTGATTTGCGTATTCCTTTGGAATTAGTGGACATTGCCGAGGAAATGAAAGACGTAGACTTTAAAGTTTTCTCAGGTCCAGCTAACGATCCGAAAGGGCGTGTCGCTGCATTAAGAATTCCTAATGGCTCAACTTTAAGCCGTAAAGATATCGATGTTTACACCAAATACGTTAGCATTTATGGTGCGCGCGGTTTAGCGTATATCAAAGTGAATGATCGTGATGGTGGTATTGATGGATTGCAATCTCCGATTGTGAAATTCGCTCCTGCAGAGGTTTGGGAAGCTGTTTTAGAAAAAACGGGTGCACAAACGGGGGATTTAATTTTCTTTGGCGCAGATAAAACCAATATTGTTAATGAGGCCTTAGGTGCATTACGTGTCAAAGTAGGCTTAGATTTAGATTTATTAGAAGGTGAGTGGAAGCCGTTATGGGTCATTGATTTTCCAATGTTTGAATGGGATGAGAAAGGTCAGCGATGGAATGCAATTCATCACCCATTTACTGCACCTAGTTGCACTGAAGAAGAGTTGAAAGCGAATCCAGGGGCAGCTTTATCGCGTGCTTATGATTTAGTTTTAAATGGTACAGAAGTGGGTGGTGGTTCGATTCGTATTAATAAAACTGCAATGCAGTCTACTGTTCTGGATATTTTAGGTATAGGTGAGCAAGAAGCGAATGATAAATTCGGTTTCTTATTGGAGGCCTTAAAGTATGGCTGCCCTCCTCATGGTGGTATGGCTTACGGTTTGGATCGTTTAGTTATGTTAATGACGGGTTCAAGTTCTATTCGTGAAGTGATTGCTTTCCCTAAAACGCAATCAGCTGCTTGTCCTTTAGTGGATGCTCCTGCAGTCGTGAGTGAAGCACAGCTAAAAGAATTGAATATTAAGCATCATAAAATAGTAAAAGACGAAGTTAGCGCTCAGTAATATGAGTGGGGGCGGGTATTTTTCCGCCCCGTTTTTTTACATATTGTTTTACATCTTAGAATAAATGTTATGACAACAGCATACCCCATACAAGATTACGCATTACTTTCTGATGAAGAATGTGCCGTAAAAATTCAAGCAGCTAAAGCAACGTTGGGCAAGCGTTGTATTGTTTTAGGTCATCATTATCAGCGTGACGAAGTTTTTCAACATGCGGATATTTCTGGTGATTCATTAAAATTATCTAAAGAAGCCTCAGAGTCGGATGCTGAGTACATCGTCTTTTGTGGTGTGCATTTTATGGCGGAAGTGGCAGATATTTTGTCGCGCCCTGAGCAAATTGCAATCTTGCCAGATTTGGCAGCGGGCTGTTCTATGGCTGACATGGCGAATAAGGTGAATGTGCAGCGTTGTTGGGATGAGTTGGCGACCGTCATTGATGTTGAAAATGAAGTAACCCCCGTTACTTATATTAATTCAGCTGCTGATTTAAAGGCCTTTTGTGGTCAACATGAAGGGATTGTTTGTACCTCTTCTAATGCGCAAAAGATTCTGGAATGGAGTTTTGCTAAGCGTGAAAAAATTCTATTTTTTCCTGATCAGCATTTGGGGCGTAATACGGCTTTTAAAATGGGTATTCCTCTCGAAGAAATGGTGGTTTGGAATTTTAATAAGCCGATGGGAGGCTTAACGGCGGAGCAGATTCGCAATGCGAAAATGATTCTTTGGGGAGGGTATTGTTCTGTGCATCAGTTCTTTCAACCAGAACAGATTGATGCCTTTTTAGAGCGTTACCCAGAAACTAAAGTTATTGCCCATCCTGAAGCCTGTTTTGAAGTGTGCCAAAAAGCTGACTTTATAGGCTCAACTGAATATATTTTAAAAACTGTGCGTGAGGCTGAGGCTAATACGCGGTGGTTAGTGGCTACAGAATTAAACTTAGTTAATCGTTTACACGAAGAATGCCAAGCGCAAGGTAAGAATGTGCATTTTATGTCACCTGCTTTAAGTATGTGTTCGACTATGTTCCGTACAGATCCACAACATTTAGCTTGGATATTAGAAAACTTAGCAGCGGGTCATGTCGTTAATCAAATCAGCGTAGCGCCTGAAGAGGCAAAATTTGCCAAAATTGCTTTGGATAATATGCTGGCTTTGTAGTTTTGTGACTATTGTCATTTTACTGGTGAGATAGCTAAGTTATTTTTCAGTACACATTAAAAAGCCCCTCATTCTCGAATATTTTATCGGGAATGAGGGGCTTTTTTTGTTTCAAATAAACTCGTGATTGTGCTTCGTCATATTGTTTATGAGTTTGTTTTTCGGTTCTATTTCTCAAGCGGTAAATTTTAGCCGCTGCTTATGCTGATAAGTGAGTTTTTTGTCGTTTGTTATTCTATTGCTTTTAAGTTGTTGATTTTAAGTATATAAAATACTTGGCATGAACTGTGCTTTTCCTTTTGTAAGTAATGAGTAAAGAGGAGAAGATCATGGCGATTAGTTTTGATAATGCATTAGGAGTCCATCCACAGGCCTTGGCTTTGCGTGAACGACGTAGCGAAATATTAGCTGCTAACTTAGCAAATGCAGATACACCCAACTATAAGGCGCGTGATCTTGATTTTCAAAGTATTTTAAAAAATCAAATGTCTAATGATAAAGGTTCGTTAGAAAGAACCAATACCATGCATATGCAGCCTGGGAATATGCAGTTAGGCGCGCAAATGTTATATCGCAATCCTCAGCAAGCGTCTTTAGATGGCAATACGGTTGAAGATCATATTGAACAAAGCAAATATGCTGAAAACTCTGTTCAATATCAAGCAAGCTTAACTTTCCTGAATGGTAAATTCTCAGGGTTGATGAGCGCGATTAGGGGAGAATAATTATGTCTGCATTAAGTGTTTTTGATATTGCCGGTAGCGGCATGAATGCCCAGTCACTTAGGTTAAATCTAGTGGCTAGTAATATTTCTAATGCGAATAGTGTTAGTAGTAGTGCTGAGGATGCTTATAAGTCTAGGCAGCCTGTTTTTGCAGCGCAATTAAGTAATGTTATGGATAAAAAGAGTGCTGCGGCAGGTGTTGATATTAAAGGTGTAGTGGAAAGTCAGGCTCCTGCAATCATGGAGTATGCGCCTAATCATCCAATGGCAGATGATACTGGTTATATATATAAGTCTAATGTTAATACTGTAGAAGAGATGGCTAATATGATGTCCGCATCAAGGTCTTATCAAAATAATGTTGAAGTCTTTAATACCTCTAAGCAGTTAATTTTACAGACTTTGAGAATGGGTCAATAGGAGAAAAATCATGGCATTTAGTATCGATACAGCTCAGCAATTAGGCTTGTCTGTTGTAGACGCAGTAAAGCCGAAAGAACAAGAGTTAGGACAAGAGCAGTTTTTAAAGTTAATGACTACACAATTGACCCACCAAGACCCAACTAAGCCCATGGAAAATGGCGATTTCTTGGCGCAAATGGCGCAATTTAGTACTGTTGAAGGGATCGGTGATTTGAATGAATCATTTCAGACCTTTGCTGGATCAATGACTTCAAGTCAATCGCTTGAAGCGGCTGGTTTAGTGGGCAAGTCTGTTTCAGTGCCGAGTACTAAGGGGGCCTTGGGTTTTGGTAGTCCTCTAGCAGGAAATATAAAGCTTAATAGTGCAACGAACCAAGCCTCAGTTAATATTAAAGATCAAACGGGTGCCGTGGTTAAAACTTTAAATTTAGGCAGCCAAAGTGAAGGTTTGAAGAAGTTTGAGTGGGATGGACTTTTGGATGATGGCAGTTATGCTACGCCAGGTGTTTATAGCATAGAAGCTCAAGCAAATATTGATGGGCAGAATACGGCATTAGAAACCTTTATGAGCGCAAAAGTTGAGAGTGTTGACTTAGGTGATCCACAAAAAGGTGTCGTGTTAAATCTGGGGCAGCTTGGTGCTGTTGAATTCAGTAAAGTCAAACAAGTATTTTAAAGGGGAACGATCATGGGTTTTTCAACAGCATTAAGTGGCCTAAATGCCGCATCAAAAGATTTACAAGTTACCGGTAATAATATTGCCAATGCCAATACAACAGGTTTTAAAGAATCGCGAGCTGAATTTGCAGATGTTTATGCCAGTAGTTTAGGTGGTGTTAGTAAGACTCAGGCGGGTGCTGGTGTAAGAGTGACTGAGGTTGCGCAGCAGTTTAATCAAGGTAATATAGAATTTACATCCAATACTTTGGATTTGTCGTTGAACGGTAATGGTTTTTTTGCATTAGGCTCGGACTCTCAGGCAAGTACACCAACAGCTTATACTCGGAATGGTGCATTTCAATTAGATAAGGAAGGGTTTGTTGTCACGGATCAGGGGCAATATATTATGGGTTATTCGCCCAATGGAGATCAATTATCTGATGGTTTTAGTCAAGGGGTATTTGAGGCACTTAAAATTGATACAGCACAAGGCCTGCCTACGGCGACAACTAGAGCAACAACAACTTTAAATTTAGATTCGCGTGAAGTCGTACCTCTTATTACGCCATTAGATATTGCTGACCCGAATAGTTATAACTCAATGACCTCCCTTACGCTTTTTGATTCTCAAGGTAATACGCATATCGCATCTACCTATTTAGTGAAGACAGGGGGTAATCAATGGGATTCGTATTTGTATGTTGATGGTAAAGGGATTACGCCAGCGCCAGTGCCTCCGCCAAATACATTGGTGGGGGCTGCGACTGTAGTACCGGTAGGTATCCCTGTGCCAACACCGATGGAGTTTGATAGTTCGGGTAAAATACTGTTTTATGATGTGGCAGGGAAAACTGCCAAAGAAATAGGGACGATAGATCTTTCACAAATTGACCCCAACTTAATAGTTGATGATTTAGATTTCACCATGGACTATTTTGGTTCTACTCAGTTTAGCTCCCTTTTTAGTATTAATGATTTACAGCAAGATGGTTTGCCGGCTGGTAATTTAACAGGGATTAGCATTAATGATAATGGGGCTGTTTTGGCTAACTATAGTAATGGGGCTAGCAAGGCGATTGGTCAGGTTTCGGTAGCTCGTTTTGCGAATAATCAAGGATTAGCCAAAATGGGTAACACTAACTGGATGGAAAGTGCAGGCTCAGGGGCTGCCATTTATGGGGTTGCTGGGACTAATAATTTTGGTTCAATTTCATCTGCATCATTGGAAAGCTCTAACGTCGATTTATCTGCGCAATTAGTGCATTTAATTATTGCACAACAAACGTATCAGGCCAACGCACAAACCATCACTACAGAAAAAACTATTATGCAGACGATATTAAATGCATAATTTTAATAGTTAAACGTAGGGGAGAGCTATCATGGATCGCAGTTTATTTGTCGCAATGAGTGGAGCTAAGCAGACGATGCTAGCTCAAACCTCGAATGCCAATAATTTGGCAAATGCACAGACTACGGGGTTTAAGTCTGACTTCGAGCAATTTCGTAGTATGCCGGTTTTTGGTCCTGGTCAGCCTACGCGTGTTTATGCGATGACAGAAAGGCCGGGAACTGATTTAACGCCTGGGGCTTTGCAAACGACCGGTCGCGATTTAGATGTGGCGATTGATGGTGGTGGCTGGCTAGTTGTACAAGATCAGGTTGGCAATGAAGCTTATACTCGTGCGGGAGAGTTGCGTGTAACGCCGGAAGGTTTTTTGCAGACAGGGACGGGGAGTGCAGTTATAGGTAATAACGGTCCTATTGTTATCCCTCAAGCAGATAAAATTGATATAGCGACTGACGGTACGATTAGTATTATCCCTACAGGGTCAGAGATAACAACGCTATTGGTTGTTGATCGAATTAAGCTGGTTCAGCCAGAGTTCAAAGACCTAGAAAAGCTTAATGATGGCTTGATGCATTTAAAGGGCGATGTGGATGCCCCTCTCGCTGACGCTAATATTAGTTTAATTCAAGGCTCGCTGGAAGGAAGTAATGTCAGTGCGGTGGATGCTATGGTCGAAATGATTGAGTTAGCAAGAAATTATGAGTTGCAAGTTAAAGTAATGAAAACCGCTGATGAGAATAGTGGTGCGGCAACAAAATTGATGCAAATGAGTTAAGTTTAAAAGGTAAGTACACTGCAGCTTCCTTGTTGCAGTGATCCGTATGAATATCCTTCCGAATAGCTTGGTCCAAGCTATAGCAAGTTTCCACGAACTCAAATAATAAGCCCCTGATAACAACTATAATAAAAAGGGGCAGTCATTAGTCATTATGGTTGATTTTTTATTAACGACTTCCTGTGGCATAAAAACTGCTTGTATCTAGGTAAGCGTCAAATAATAGGAGCTTATCATGACTGAAAGAGCATTATGGGTGGCAAAATCAGGTTTGGATGCCCAACAAACACGAATGGCAGTTATTTCCAATAACCTAGCTAACGTAAATACAACAGGCTTTAAAAGGTCTAGACCTATCTTTGAAGACTTGTTGTATCAAAATGTACGTCAAGTCGGAGCAAATTCCTCGCAAGATACTGAGTTACCTACCGGCTTACAGCTTGGTACGGGTGTTAGAGTTGTTGCCACAGAAAAATTGCATACTCAGGGTAATATTGTACAAACAGAAAACTCTTTAGATGTTTCTATACAGGGGAGAGGGTTTTTACAAATTCAGATGCCTAACGGAGATGTCAATTATACGCGTGACGGTTCATTTAAGCTAAGCTCCACTGGGCAAATGGTGAACTCTAATGGGATGCCTTTAGAGCCAGCTATTACTATTCCTGAAGATGCTATTAGTATTACCATTGGCACAGATGGTGTGGTTTCTGTATTGCAACCAGGAAGCCCAACACCGTCCCAAGTGGGCCAGATTGATACAGCTAGCTTTGTGAATCCATCAGGCTTAGAGCCGGTTGGGGAGAATTTATACAGAGAGTCTGTTGCTAGTGGTACACCAACAATTGGAACACCAGGTGAGAATGAACTAGGTACCTTGAACCAAGGATCACTAGAAACATCGAATGTGAATGTTGTCGAAGAACTGGTCAATATGATTGAAACACAGCGTGCTTATGAGATGAATTCAAAAGCTATTTCGACCACGGATGAGATGCTTTCTTATGTTACGCAACAACTTTAAGGTTGGGTAAGGTGATGAAACTATTAACAATAAGTATTTTGTCGGCAGCTTTTTTACTCACTGGGTGTGAAACGCTGCCTGATCGCGACCCTGAATTTGCTCCAGTACGTTCGGAGGCCTTAAGGCCTCCGATACAGAAAACGGGTTCAATATATCAAGATAATTATGATATGCGCCTTTTTGAGGATCAGGTAGCGCGGCGTGTAGGGGATATTCTTACCATTATTTTATCGGAAAAAACGCAAGCTAAAAAATCGGCAGATATTAATGTTAATAAAGATCTTGATGTCAGTATTACTGTGCCTAAGCTTTATGGTATGGATCCAAGTGTTGTTTTGGGGGATGCATTAACTAATGAAATCTCGGCTACGCGAAATGCTTTGGGTAATGGGCAAGCGAACCAAAGTAATAGCTTAACTGGAAGTATTACTGTTAGTGTCGTTGAGGTACTGCCAAACGGAAATTTGAAAGTACGTGGTGAAAAACGTGTGGCACTCAATCAGGGTAATGAATATATCCGAGTTTCAGGGATTATTCGGCCTATTGATATTGATGCTTCCAATACGGTGCCTTCTGGACTGCTTGCTGATGCCACTATCATGTATACCGGAGATGGTGCGGTCGCTGATGCTAGCCGTATGGGGTGGATCAGTAGAAGCTTCTTTTCTTGGTTATTTCCTTTTTAATAGGAGCTTAACATGAATAAAATAAGCATAAACATCATGCTGCTTAGTTTTTTACTTTTTGTGCATAGCAGCCCTGCGTTAGCGGAACGGATTAAAGATTTGTCAGATATAGATGGGGTTAGAAGTAACCAATTAGTCGGTTATGGTTTGGTGGTCGGTTTAAATAAAACGGGCGATAAAACTAGCTTTACTGGCCAATCTTTACGTGCCATGTTGGCGCGGTTGGGGATTAATTTTCCAGCAGGGGTAGATCCTAAATCAAAAAATATTGCCGCTGTTGCAGTGCACGCTGATTTGCCCGCTTTTGTGAAGCCAGGGCAAACTATAGATGTCACCGTGTCCTCTATTGGTGATGCAAAAAGTTTACGTGGCGGTACTTTATTAATGGCACCTTTAAAAGGGGCGGATGGGCAAGTTTATGCCGTTGCCCAAGGAAATTTAGTGGTAGGCGGCTTATCTGCTTCTGGTCAAGATGGCTCAAGTATTACTGTTAATAATCCCTCCGTTGGCCGAATTGCTAATGGCGCGACTGTGGAGCGTAGTGTAGCCAGTCCTTTTGCTGATGGTAATACCATTACCTTTAGTTTGCACAGTGCTGATTTCACGACGGCTAATCGTATGGTTCAGGCAATTAACCGTTTATTAGGTGAAGGAACAGCTAAGGCGACAGATGCTGCTTCGGTTAGAGTCAGTGCGCCTTTAGATGTGGGTCAGCGAGTCACTTTTGCCTCAATGGTCGAGAACATTATGGTTAACCCAGATGATGCGCCGGCTAGAATTATTGTTAATTCGAGAACAGGTACGGTGGTCATTAATAATATGGTTCGAGTTCAGCCTGTGGCGGTATCGCATGGCTCGTTAACGGTGACAGTTAGCGAAAATCTTCAAGTCAGCCAGCCTAATCCAGCGGTCTTTGGTGATGCGGCGGGAAAAACAGTGGTTACACCTCAGTCTGAAGTGGGTATTACTGAAGAGAATAATCGGATGTTTATGTTTAATCCGGGTGTGTCATTAGATGAAATCGTGCGTGCAGTAAATAACGTAGGTGCTTCCCCTAGTGATTTGGTGGCTATTTTAGAAGCTTTAAAGTCAGCTGGCGCGTTAAGAGCTGAGCTGATAATTATTTAAAAGGAGCGCATCATGCTAAGTAATGTCAATTCTGCGGATGTTTATACTGATTTTGACGGGCTTGCCAAGTTAAGAACAGAAGCAAAACAGAAAACACCTGAAGCGATTAAGGAAGTTGCTAAGCAATTTGAATCGGTATTCTTGGGTATGGTGTTAAAAAGCATGCGCGCTGCTAAACTGACTGATGGCGGCATTATGGATAATGATCAAAGTAAGTTTTTTCAAGATATGCATGATCAGCAACTTTCTGTGCAGTTATCAGGAGACCCAGGGATTGGTTTAGCAGCTGTTATTGAAGAGCAATTAAGTCCTAAAAAGTATAATCCAGTGAATATATTAGGTATTAATGAATATAGGGCGCGACCAGTCGATATTAATGAGCCGGTCAAAGCGACGCAATCATTAGAGCATGCTGAAAAAATAAGTGCTGAACAGATAAATTCTAAGCAGGATTTTGTCCGTATATTAGGTGCCCCTGCTCAACAAGCGGCACAAGAGTTAGGTGTTGATGCTAAAGCTTTATTAGCGCAAGCTGCATTGGAAACAGGCTGGGGAAAAAGCGTCATTAAAATGGCGGATGGTAATAGTAGTTTTAATTTATTTAATATAAAAACGCATAAAGATTGGTCAGGAAAGCAAGCAACTAAGAATACTTTGGAGTTCGAAGGTGGTATTGCTAAGCAAGAAAAGGCGCACTTCAGAGCTTATGAGAGCTATCAAGATAGCTTTAATGATTATGTGCGCTTTATAAAAGAGAATCCACGTTATCAACAAGCGTTGCAGCATACTGAGAAAGCGGAACAGTATATGCATGAATTACAATCAGCAGGCTATGCAACTGATCCTGCCTATGCAGATAAAGTCATGCGTATTTACCATGATGATGTGTTTTCTGGTTTACAGCGACCTGATGTAGTGGTCGCGGATGCGAAGGAGTAGGACATGGCCAGTGGGATTTTAAGTACAGCTGTTTCGGGTTTAATGGCATTTCAGCGCTCAATAGAAACAACCAGTCATAATATTGCCAATGTTAATACTGAAGGCTTTAGCCGCCAGCGAGTCGAATCGGTAGCTAATTTACCAGAATATACGGGGAGTGGTTACATTGGAACGGGTGTTGAAGTTAGCAATATTACACGCAGTTATGATCAGTTTATTAGCGGTCAGTTGCGCTCTAGTACGTCCGCTTTTGGTGAGGTGGATGGATTTAAAAGTTATGCGACGCAAATAGACAATTTATTAGCTGATCCGACTACTGGCATGGAGCCAGCAATACAGAGCTTTTTTAATTCCGTTAATGATGTGGCTAATGATCCTAGTTCCATTGCTGCGCGTGAAGTCATGTTAACCGAAGGCGATAGCTTAACGCATCGTTTTGGGATGATTAGTAATCGTTTTGAAGAGCTTAAAGGTCAGGTTAATTCTGATTTAAAGAGTATGACTGATACAGTTAATTCTTATACTGTGTCAATTGCAGATTTAAACAAAAGAATTGCAGCTGATATTGGTCGAGCTAATGGTCAGCAGCAGCCGAATGACTTATTGGACGAGCGAGACAATATAGTAAATAAATTAGCCGATTTAGTTGATGTGTCGGTAATCCCACAAGCAAATGGCATGGTTAGTGTGCTGATGAGTAATGGCTTGCCTTTAGTGATGGATGGCCTAGCATCTACGCTGGGTGTTAAAGCAAATGATTTCGATCCGTCTCGATTAGATGTTACTTTTACTGACATTAGGGGGCAGGAGCAAGATATTACTGGCCGAATTAAAGGGGGAAAGATTGCTGGAACTTTGCGATTTAGAACAGAAATACTTGATCCTGCGCAGCAGAAATTAGGTGCGGTTGCTGCTGCGATTGCTATTGATTTTAATGCGATTCATGAGGCTGGGTATGATTTAGATGGCACTTTAGGTGGCGCATTCTTTAAATTTACTGGTGTGCCTGAAGTTCCAGCAATAGCGTCACCAACTAATCTTGGAACGGCGACAGTCACGGCTGCCTTTGGTGCAAATAGTGCAGACTTGAATACCAGTGACTATTTATTAGAGTTGAACGGCGGTGTTTATACTTTAAAGCGTTTAAGTGATGATAGCTCTATTAATTTAACTAATACCGCTGGAGTTTTGACTGCGTCGGGATCCGATGTATTGCCAGGTATTACTTTAGCGGTAAGCGCAGGCGCTCTGAATGGGGATCAGTTTCTTATTCGCCCGACTTATCAAGCGGCCAGTAATCTAGCGATGAATATTACCGACCCACGAAAAATTGCAGCGGCGACTAATTTGGATACGGATGGAGTTACGGTAATTGCTGGCCCTATGGAGGGAGATAATCGCAATGCCTTAAGCTTGGCTAATTTGGCAAATAGCACAGGAATGTTTGACGGAACCGCCAGCTTTCAAGAGTCTTATGGCCAGATCGTTTCTAAAGTTGGGGGCTTGACGCATGCGGCAAATATTAGTGCAAGTGCGCAACAATCTTTATTAAATAGAGCCACTGAAGCGCGAGAAAATCTTTCTGGTGTGAATTTAGATGAGGAAGCCGCGAATTTAATTAAATTTCAGCAGTCGTATCAGGCGGCAGCTCAAGCCATTTCTACAGCAAGTACTTTGTTTGATACTTTAATTGGGGCAGTGAGATGAGGATAGTACCTTGTTTAAATCTGAATGGTTATAGTCTTGAATTCAAGTAGCTTGCAGAGGTTATGTACTTATTATATGAATTCAGATCCATTAATTTTGTCATGTTCAAAGTTATGTATAAAATTGCAGGCTTTATTTTAAAGTATCCTGCTTCTTTAGAACACTACAAGCTGATAGTTTTAAAAAAATCACTGTGTCAATAAGGCTATTAGTGATCGTGAACACCCATTAGCATGATGCACGAAAAGTGTTCGTGATGTTTAATAATAGGTGTTCATGATGGGTGAGAATATGCAGTGTAGCTGGTTAGCATCTGAAAATTCCCACCAATAACTTAAGCCTATCTATCCTAATGATTTGACTTTTTTCTGATTAAATCCAAAAATACCTAAAACACCCATAGACAATAAAATTATTACAGAAGGTTCTGGAACATTAGTAGCGCCAGTTACCGTAACATTTCCGCTTTGAATTGTATCTAACAATAATGGAGAAAAGTTAAGCCCTGTTATATCAATGAAAGAAAAGTTTAGTGCAGATGAGCCTGTACCAACCGTATTAAAAGCTAATGTTGCAAGTGTTAATGAATCACCTTGAAACAATTGTAAATCAAAATCAAACTCCCAAGACAAAAGGTTAAAGCTAACTTCACCAGCAACACTTGAATCAAAACTATGTTCAAGAGGGGGAACACCTAGTCCAAAATCAAACTGATTTTCATCAACAGATAGACTATTAAAATTCAAAATCGAACTATCAAACGACACGGATAAGTCATACGCAGCTACAATTTCATCAAGTCCTCCTGACTCTAGCCCATTAACAATAACATCAACTTGAGCAATATTTCCAGCACCTATATTTTGTGTTGATGGACCGAACGATATACTAGCAGCATTAGCGGTAAAAAAAGCACTCCCTATAAGCAAGGTAGTAATTTGAATAATTTTTTTATACATGATTTTTCTCTTTGTTATTGGTAACCCAAAATCTTAAATGATATTTGGATTACCAAATTATTAAAAATTTAAATTAATTTATTGAGGTGTAGGCTCAGCACATCTAGGAAGAGTACATTCAGTCATACAGCCACGAACATCTTGTGTAGAAATAACACCATCACCCGTTATATCACCTGATGTATTAGATATCACCTCGCTACGAAGGTCACCATAAATTAACATCACATCAGCGCGAGAGACAAAACCATCCTGATTAACATCACAAACCTCAAAAGAAGCCGGTAATTCACATTCAAGAACAAGTCGTAAATCAGTTACTTCAGGAGGGATAAACATAACATCAGTTTCTACAAAGTTTTGATTGGCATCATCTGGCGAGGTGCACTCAACAGCTTCAGCTTTAACAGTGTAATAACCAGTAATCACATCCCAACCAAATAAGCCTCTCTCATCTGTTAAGTCTGGATTATTCCTATTAGTAGGAGACATAATTTCACTACCATTAGGTACTAGTACAAATGGTCCTGCAGAGCTATCAGAACGAAATAGTTGTACAGTTGCATTACTAATGGGATTACCTAATGTATCAACAACAACACCGCTTGGATCAATGTACATTGAAAAGATAACTTCTTCTCTACTATTATCTGGACAATTGGTCTCTATTGAAACAGTAACATGACCAGAGTTAGGCGATAGTGGAGCAATCTCTACAGAGTAGTTACCTAGATTTACAGAATTTTCTTGCAAGGCGCCTGACGCTATAACTGAACCCGTATCATTATGAGTGATGCTATAATTTGCACTTCCTCCTGAACAAGCTTGTGTATTTAGCGTTAATGTATCATTCCAATATATAGAAGGCTCACCAGTCGATAGATTGCTTGTTGACGGTGATATTACTGTATTACTTGGTAATGGTTGTGGGCCTTGTAAAATAATATCTTGCTGATCTAAATTAACCCCATCTAAGACTACGGGGCCGATTGAGCCCGTTTGAAAATTAGAATTTACGGGTGGAAATGCTTTTATTTCATAAGAACCATTAGCAAGACCATCGATAATGTATTCACCCAATACATTTGCGCGAGTTAAATTACATTGAAGGTCAGCCGAGCCGTCAGTACAAATTTGTACTAAAGAAGAGGGCAATGCTGAGCTAACATCGTTTGCAAATATGTTACCTGCAATATGTTTGCCTACAGGGGCATCTCCATTTCTGACTTCAAATAAGTACCGGCCAGACTCTAAAGAATTTCGGTTATTGTGAATTAACCCCGTTACCGCATTAGAATCTAAAAAAGCACCTGCTATACCAGACCCTGCTAATTCAAATGAAGTCGATGTACCATTTGAATACCCTATTCGAACCGGACTGCCACCTTCACAAATACTATCCCCTCCACTTGCTTGGCCGGTTTCCCAGTCAATGGTTTGGTAATTAAATTCAATGTCAAAATCACCTGTTCCAATGTCAGCTCTATCAATTAAGATCATTTGAAAGGAGTTGTAGCCCCCCTCTGGTGTAGAAAAACAAGCAACATTTACCCAGTTGACAGCAAAAGCAGAACGGGAGCCAACAACACCTTGGCCATAAGTAACAGGTGAACTGCCTTCTACATAAGTATCTACATCAGCAAAAAAAGGAGCAATAATAACTCTATCAGCATTTGAAAGTCCAAAAGGAGTAAAAGTGCTTAAAGCAGAATCAAAAGTCATGTTGCCATTATTATTAACATAGCCTTGACTAAAAGTATTACCAAAGAAATTCATGGTAAAACCAAGGTCAACTAATCCAGTTGATCCATCATCATTCGCAGCTAATGTGTTGCTATTAAACCCTGGCCTAATAGCTGCACTTGTTTCATTAGCTACCTGTACAAATTTAACAGCATCAAACGCAACTTGTTGATCGGCTGATACAGCAAAGTTAGACCCACCTTCATCTGCCCCTAAATTAATAGCGACATAGCCTGAAGCATCAAGTTGAAAAGTTTGAGCATTATCTGTTATTAAGCGAACCCATTCCCCACCATGTAAGCTTTGATTAATGGGACTGGATAATACAAAGTTATTTGCATCGGTTTTAATTTTATACCTTACGTTTGTCGCAGTAGCGCCATACTCTGGAATATGAACAAAAATTTTATATTCACCATTTTGATAAGGTTTCCACTGCGCAAAAGTATTACTTTTACCATTATGTAAGTCTGCAGTTAAAAAATAACCAGGGACTTTTGATCCAGTAAGCCCATTATATGCGGGCTTATTTTGCGTATCATTAGTAGTTACTTCATCTGCATTTTGTTGGTCATTATCGACTATAATATCGCCTTGTTTTACAAATGAAAATTTAACGGGATAACCGAATCTATGTTCATTATTCTGATTGACATAAGCTGCAAATAAATAATTACCCTCCGAATAGGTATTGCTTCCATTAATGCCATTAACTAAGGCATCCTCATTGATTCCTCCCAAAAAACGAAGCGTATCGTTTAAACTACCTAGGTCTTCAATTTGACTCCTTCTAAAATTATCTCGTACTACAATAGAAGAACGGTGGAAAGTTCCTGATAAATTTAGTCCGCCATATATATTTGCATTAGCAATACCATAGACGTCATACTCAAGAGCTGAAGGTGCTACAGAAGATCTGCTAAGAAAGGGGATGGCCTCTCTCTTTTCTACTGCAAAATCATTCGGATTGTAATACCTAATATTGGTATTAGTGCTTGAATAGTGAGCTGTTAAGCCACCTTTGCTAAAAACACTTGGTCTTAAATCACCTGGACCAGGGTGGGCATTTGCAGTAAGGGGGGCTGTTATATTCACTGAATCAGAAACTTCAAAATGCAAGTGATGAGCAAAGACATCTGTGCCAAGTCTTCCAATGCCACTTTTATTTCCAATAAACTGATTTTTTACAATGTAATTATTCAAAATAACATTAGAACCAATATTAGAGCTATGTAATAAATTGACCTGGAAATATTGTCCTGTATTAACAAGATGGCGAATACTAACAAGACCATAAGCTGCTGTTCTACCGGTTATTTCCCCAAAACCATGGCTATATACATTTGGGTAACCGTGAATTGAAAAGTCTATCCCAGAGTGTGTAGCGGTATTATTTTCACAACCGTCAAAGTGGCACTCATCTCTACCTCCGGTTATTTGTTCTACTTGAAAATTCCAATAGTGATGAGCCCAAAAATTAGTGCCTGCATACTCATCACCAGTAGCAGTCCATGACTCAGGACCATTCAAAGTTATGTCATAGTCAGTGAAATTAGCTGATGAGTTGTGCGACAGTATTAGTCCAAATACAATAAACGTTATTTTAATTAAATTATTCATTTGTTTCCTCCCTTCCTTCATTCCGTAACACCATAATGTTACAAATAGCAGTCAAATTTATCAAAGTTTGCATTTAAGTTTTCTCCTTAACAGTATTATCTTTTTATTTTAAAGTCGATTCTATCCCCATATTGGGTATTTTTCTGAGTTTTAGAAAAAGGTATTTGAGCACCAATGTTCAAGTAGAATTGACTTTAAATATAAAAGCATTATTTATGCCAAATATATAATTAATTGAATTAATTGAATTAATTGGTGTATTGTTGGTTATGTTTGTTTTATATTTTAATCGTGTAAAAATAACTGACGATTTTATTGATTGTGTAAAATAATTTATGGTTTGTTACATCTTATTTTCTGTGAATCACATAAGGCCAGGTCTTTATTTTGTATATTAAGCTAACGTGTTTCCTCTATGGCTAGACCTTTACGACTAGAATTTGTAGGTGCTTTATACTATGTCCCTTTTAGGGGCGATCGGCGAGAAGATATTTACCTTGTCAAGAGGGTAGAATCTGCACATGAGTGTGCTTGCATAAGTGTGAGACCTCTTTAATTGGTTAGTACGCTTCTTGAGTCAAATGACAAACTGGTTGAAACTCCCAATGCCAATTCATCTAAATGGTGTTTATACATAGCGATTTAATCGTAAGCATTCACGTGTTGGGCTTGTTTTTCAAGGGTGTTTTAAGGCTATTTTAATTGAGAAGGGTGGTTATTTACTAGAACTTGCCTGTTATATAGATTTAAATCTTGTACGCGCAGGCTTGGTAGAAAGTGCTGATCAATGGGTTGTAGCAGCTATTGAGCGGCCGTTGGGCTAGCAAGTTTTTCAGACTGGTTTGATTGGGATAGGTATAATCTGTTTTAGCAAAAATGCGAGGATAGCCTTAGAGAGCTATATGCAATTTGTAGAAAGTGGTGTGCAACAACCAGCAGCTTGGTCAAGGCTAGGTACTTCGTTGGAATTTACATAGTACGGGGAGGGGGGGCAACGTGATGAATGCCCCGTATTCCACAGGCTAATTGTTGAATTTTCGAATACGTGGATATGAGTCCAGAGTAAAGCTGCTAAAAAAATATTTTAACCACAGAGTACATAGAGAAGAGTGTTTTTCTCTGTGGTTAAAATCTTGTAAACGTTAAACTCAGTATGATTTAAGGGTAAATCACTTTAGGTTCAAAGTTTGCAGCCGGATATCTTGGGTCAAACACAGATTTTTCGCCGACAAATTTAGCTGGCGCTTTCGTTGCTTCTTTATCCAGGTAAATAACTTTAGGCTGGAAATTTGCGGCAGGATATTTATTGTCATCTTTATTCGCTGAGCTGATGCTTGGGATGACTGTGATCGCGGCAGTAAAAATGCCGATAATAAGTGATGATTTCATATAACCTCGTTCTCCGTGTGTTGTTATAAGTGTAGTGCAACTGAGTCGCTATAATAACGCAGTTATTTCCGGATAATCAATAAATAACTGCTGTCTAAATTGCTCGACTTTTGTTTCATCTAATCTTTCTTTTCTAGGAATAGAGACAGGAATCTCTGTGATAACGGACATAGGGTTGCTGTTTAAAAAAATTAAACGATCCGCTAAAGTAATGGCTTCGCGTAAGTCATGAGTGACAAAGAGAACCTTATGCGGCCGTTTAGACCATAAATCAATCAATAATTGTTGCGCTTGACGAGCCGTGGGTGGGTCGAGTGATACAAAAGGCTCGTCCATTAGTAATAAATCTGGGTCTATGGCAAAAGCTCTAATAATTGCAACGCGGCGACTCATGCCTAACGATAAATGTGTGGGGAAAGTGTCTTTTTCTGTTGCTAAGCCCATACTTTCTAGCAAAAAGTCTAAAGTTTTTATTTTTTCTTCAGAAGCTAATTCGATATTTTCTTGTACGGTGCGCCAAGGTAATAGTCTAGGGTTTTGAAAAACGTAGCCGACTTTGGGGGCTTTATGGTTTTCATTTAGCGAGACGTTTCCGCTAAAGGCTGTATCTAGTCCCGCTAGAATATTGAGCAATGTGGTTTTACCGCAGCCTGAGGGGCCAACCAAGCAAACAAATTCGTTGTTAGCTAAGTTAAGTTGTAAATCCTTGATGACTTGTTTGCTGCTTTTTTCGGTCGAGTTTAGATATGATTTATCGGTAATGTTTATCGTTAAATCATTCATTAGCGCCACCTTTGTGCATGTTTATCTAGTGGTTTGAGTATGAGCAATTCAATTCCTTGAATCAAAGTAACAAAAGCAACGGTATAGGCTAGGATGCTAGTTACATCAAAAAGTTGGAAAAATAAATGGAGTTGATAACCCATACCATCGCTACGACCAAGCATTTCAACAACTAAAACAATTTTCCAGATTAAAGCAAGTCCTGAGCGTGTTGCCGCCATCACAAAGGGGTGCAGTTGTGGCCAAATAACATGGCGTAATGATTTGCTTTTACTAAAGCGGTAGCATTTTGCCATGTCTAATAAGTCAGTGTCTAAGGCGCGTGCACCCTCGCGGATAGTGACGATCACATTAGGAAGTTTGTTAATCACAACAGCAAGAATAGCGGCAGTTTCTGTCAGTCCAAACCAGACGTAACATAAAATAATAGTGACTAAGGCGGGGATATTGAGAAAAATGACCAGCCAGTTATCAAGAAAATGATCCAGTTTTTTGTGCCTACCTAAGAGTATGCCAATGGCGCAGCCCAGCAGCATCGCAATGCTAAAGCTAATAGATAGACGGTATAGAGTTTTACTTAAATGATGTGTTAATTGTCCGGATTGTATTTCCGTCATCAATACCTTAGCTACTGTAAGAGGTGAGGGTAAGGTTTCGGTATTTAAATACCAGGCAAGTCCATGCCATAGCGCTAAAAAAGCACTAATAGAAAGCAAAGTTAGTATTGAGCGACGATAAAAAAAGCCCATCTTAGCTATTTTTATCTAAGGTATTGCTCGTTAGAAAGTGACTTAAGTCTTCTAAGCGTTCTGGCGTGCCTATATCCATCCAAAACCCTGCATAGTGCTCGCCGCTGATACGTTGATTTTGCATGGCTTTTTTTAATAAAGGGGCAAGCGCAGATTTGCCTGGTTTAATCTCAGCAAATAAATCGGGATGATAAATTCCTATGCCACTAAAAGTAAGTTTTTCTTCGCCTTCAGGTGTCAGGGTAGCTTGGGCTTGTAGTGAAAAATCACCCTTAGGATTATGTTTAGGGTTGTTGGCTAGAACTAAATGCGCTAAATCGAATGATTTGTTAACTAGAGTTTGCAAAGGAAAGTCGCAGTAAATATCGCCGTTTATCACCAGAAAAGGTGAGTCGCCCAGCAAAGGTAGTGCATTTTTAATCCCGCCCGCTGTTTCCAAACCAGTTTCTCCTTCGTTAGAGTATTGGATATGTGCTTGATATTGAGAGCCATCTCCTAAATAAGTTTTTAGTTGATCGCCTAGGTGAGCAAGATTAATAACAATGTCAGTAACTCCAGCTGCAACTAAAGCCTCTATCGTGTATTCAATAAGGGGCTTCCCCGCTGCTTCTAGTAAAGGTTTGGGTGTGTGGTCAGTTAAAGGGCGCATTCTTTCGCCGCGCCCTGCCGCTAAAATCATGGCTTTCATAAGGCGCGTTGGCTTGCGGGTAAAACTTTATTGACTAAAAAGTGATGGAAATCTTGTAACTCGGGATAGTTGGCGCTGATAGTGATGACATAATTCAGTGTCCGTGGAATATCCTTAAGATAAGCATGTTTGTCATCTCGAATATTGAGTCGAGAAAAAATGCCGATGGCTTTTAAGTGACGCTGTATGCCCATTAAATCAAAATCGCGCTTGAATTGAGGGTAATTGCAAGTAATTAACTGGGCTTGAATAAGATTTTGGTAATAAGGTTTTAGGCTGCATTCGACCTGAACATCAGACCAGCTGACATAGCAGTCTCTTAATAAAGAAACAGCATCGTAAGTAATAGGGCCAATAACGGCGTCTTGGAAATCAATAATGCCGGGATTATCAATGCTGATATGCATTAAGTTGCGTGAGTGATAATCTCTGTGTACGCAAACTTGCGTTTGTTGCAGTGCGGAGGCAATTAATAATTCATTACTCTTTGCTAGCATTGCTTGTTCTGCTGCGCTCAATGCCAGATTGCACTGTTGATTGAGAAACCAATCAGAAAATAGGTTAAGTTCTACCTGTAATAAATCAGCATCGTACTGTGGTAAGTCGCAGGTCTTTATATCTACATTCGTTTGTAAAGTGAGCAGGCTGGCAAGTGCATCTTGATATAAATTATCGATGTTGTTGTTATTGAGCTGGTCTAACAAGCACTCTGAACCAAAGTCTTCGAGTAGTAAAAAGCCTTGTTTGGTATTTTGCTGGATAATTTGCGGTACATTTACTTGGGCTTGGCTAAAAAGCTGGGCAACTTTGATAAAAGGTGCGGTATCTTCTTTATCAGGTGGCGCATCCATGACGATATAGGTGTCTTGTTGCTGATGTACTCTAAAATAACGCCTAAAACTGGCATCGCTAGATGCTGGTTTGAATTGCGTAATATTTAATTGTAAGTCATTAGTTAGCCAGTGCAGAATGGCTTTTTCTCTATCGTCGCTTGCCGTTATCATTCTTTTATAAAGAGGCTGGAAAAGTAAGGTAAAATGGTCGGTTGTTATTCTATGATATTTTTCCTATTAATGTAGGCTTTTTGATTTTTTATTTCTAGGTTTATGGTGTGCATGGTTGCTCGTATATTTTTGTTCTTTTTCAGTACAGCTTTGTGGCAATTTAGTGTTGCTCAAGGGAACGAGTCTGGCTGGCAGTGCAAAAGAAATAGAGCGAATGGTCAGTGGCAGTGCGCAAGTCCTGAGCAAACTAATATTAAATCTAAAGTGAAACATGTTGCTGAACCAGAAGAAAAAGGCTGGTTCAGTAATACCTATAGTACGGCGCAAGAGCAATTATTTAAACGTCTACAGCAGCAGTTCGACCAGGATCCTTGGGCGGTGTGTAGCTTAAAATTAGGGACTCAACCGACTTTCTTAGTTGATAAGGAGTTGCGTGAGCGTACGCCAATGAGTATTTTTGCTGATCAAAGTGAAATATTTGACCAGAAAATGACTAATTTTTCAGGTGATATTGATTTAGAGCGGGCAGATCAGCGAGTGCTTGCAGATGAAGCGGATTATAATCAAGATTCTGGCGTGCTCGATTTATATGGCGATGTTATTTATAGTGATGGCGGTATGGCTTTATACGGCTCATCAGTCAGAATGAATTTAAATGAGGATAAGTCCTTATTACGGGATGTTTCTTATATTATGCCAGCATCACCGATACGCGGTAGTGCAGATGTTGTTTATCGCGATAGTCCGACTTTTAGTCGATTTAGTGAGGTTACCTATACGGCTTGTGAGCCGGGTAATCAAGATTGGATTTTACATGCTTCTAAAATGAAGGTTAATGATGAAGACGGTACTGCTTCTATAAAGCATGGTTGGCTGGAGTTTAAACATGTTCCAGTTATGTATTTTCCGTATGGTTCATTTCCTATTGATGACCGGCGTAAGACTGGGTTATTGATACCGACAGTTGGCTATTCACAGCGTAATGGTGTTGATATTACTCTGCCTTTTTATTGGAATGTGGCACCGAATTATGATCTGACATTAACGCCGCGATACATGAGTTCGCGCGGCTTTATGATGGGCACAGATTTTCGTTACCTATGGACTGGCTCAGAAGGCGAGATTAATGTTGAAATGATGCCTGAAGATACGCAAACTAAAACTTTACGTTGGGGTGGTAGTTTTCAACATCAAACGCAGCTGACTAAAGAGTTGAGTTTTGACTGGGATGCTAATTATGTTTCTGATAGTGCTTATTTTTCAGATTTAGATGGCTCGCTAGGAATGGGTAATCGCTCGCGTTACTTAGCAAGTGATGCCAATATTGCTTATACCCTGCCTTGGATGACTTTAACGGCTAAAGCGGAAAATTACCAGAATATAGATCCGAATCAAGATGATAAAAGCGTACCTTATCGTCGCTTGCCGCAGGTCAAATTGGATATGTTTAAGGACTTTGACGAGATGCCAGTGGCGTTGGCACTGGATAGTGAATACGTGATTTTTCAGCGACATTTCCCTGATGGACAGGCAGAAGGTCAGCGTTTAAATCTTAAACCTTCGGTCAGTTTTCCTTTTATTTCTGAGGCAGGTTTTATTACACCTAAAATCGCTTTGCAGCATACTCAATACTGGTTGGGTGGTGATGGGCCAGCGCAATATTCAACTAATGCGAGTAAGACGCTGCCTATGGTGTCTGTGGATAGCGGTTTATTCTTTGAACGTGATTTTGAGTCATTAACGCATACCATCGAGCCGCGCTTATTCTATTTATACGTGCCGTATACGGATCAAAGTGATATGCCTAATTTTGATACCTCATTATACGATTTTAATACCAGTCAGTTGTTTAGAGATAATGAATTTAACGGGGCTGATAAAACCCAGAATACCAATCAAATTACTGCGGCCTTAACGACACGGTTAGTTGGGGATGGGCGAGATCGCTTAAAATTGACTGTCGGCCAGATTTTTTACTTTGAAGACAGGAAAGTGAATCTATCTGGTGATGCCGTACACTCTGAATTACTGTCTAATTTAATTACCGAGTTAAGTAGTGAAATAACCGATGAAATTAAATTTAGTTCGGCTATGCATTGGAGTTATGACGATAGCGCCATCGATCGAGGTAGTGCTGATGTGTACTATCATGGGCTAAATAACAATACTATTTTCAATGTTGGTTATCGGTATCGACAAGAGCGGTTGGGGCAAGTAGGCCAAGAGCAAGTTGTTGCTTCTGCTATTGTTCCTATCTATGATGGATGGAGTGTCATAGGCTTGTACCGATATTCACTTTTTGATCGTAAGACTTTAGAATATTTTTATGGTATCGAGAAAGATAGTTGTTGCTGGCGTTTTAGAGTAATCGCACGCCAATTTATGCTGAGTACCAGTGAAGATGCTGAGCCACAAAGTTCAATATATTTTCAGATTGAATTAAAAGGTTTGACTAGTTTAGGCGATAAACTAGAAGACTTTTTATTAGAAAATATCTCAGGATATAGAAAACCTAATTATTAATTGCAATGATAAACATAATGTTACATAAAAGAGGTCAAGTGAAAATTAAGTGTTTAGTGGCACAGTTTATTTCAGTTCTGTTTTTAGGCTGCTTAATGCTGATGCAAAGTCATAACAGCTTAGCCGCTGAATATTTGGATGGTATCGTTGCTGTTGTTGAAGATGATGTTATTCTCGATAGTGAGTTGGCGCGAGAAGCGGCTTCTATTGTGAACAAGTTAAAAGCTAATAATGTGCAATTGCCACCTAAGAAAATTTTGTATCAGCAGGTGCTAGAGCGTTTGGTTGTTGATAAATTACAAAGTCAGTTAGCGCAAAAGGCGGGCATTAAAGTTAGCGATGAAATGGTCAATAGTTCGCTTGAGTCGATTGCTCAGCAAAATGGCATGAGCATGGAGGAGTTTAGGCAGGAAATAAGTAAAGAGGGAATGGACTATGATGCCTTCAAAGAAAATATACGCCAAGAAATTCTTGTTAATCAATTGCGTAGCCATGAAATTGGTAGTCGAATTAAAGTTTCAGAGCAAGAAATTCATCATTATTTAGATACTGAAATTAGCGCTGAAGATCAGAAAATAAAGTATTTTCTAGGTCATATCTTAATTTCTGTTCCTGAGGCAGCGTCTGCATCGGAAATACAAGCAGAAGAGGCAGAAGCACTTAGCATAACCTCTCGGTTACGTATGGGTGATGACTTCAAAAAAATGGCAGTAAGTATTTCTGATGGTGCTAATGCTTTAAAGGGTGGGGAATTAGGCTGGCGTACTTTAAATCAAGTGCCAACATTGTTTGTTGATGTCTTAAAAACAATGAGCAAAGGTGATATTTCGGAGCCTATTCGTAGTCCGGGTGGTTTTCATATTCTTAAGCTAATAGACAGTACCGGAGTTGATTCGCATATTATTACTGAAACCCATGTTCGTCATATTTTAATTAAAACCAATGAGATAGTGAATGATGCCGAAGCTAAAAAACGCTTAGCTGTGATAGAGGGGCGAATTGCTGATGGAGATGATTTTGCTGCGTTAGCACAAGCAAATTCTGATGATACGGGGTCCGCATTAAAAGGCGGGGATTTGGATTGGGTCATGCCTGGTTTATTGGTGCCTCCATTTGAAAGAGCGATGTCTGAATTAGCAGTTAATGAGATTAGTGGGCCAGTACAAACGCAGTTTGGTTGGCATATTATTCAAGTGTTAGGACGTCGAACAAAGGATAATAGTGAAGAGCATAAGATTAGTCAGGCACGCGATGAAATTCGTAAACGAAAAATAGAAGAAGAAACCGAGTTATGGTTAAGGCGCTTGCGCGATGAGTCCTATGTTGATATTCGTTTAGGCTTTTTAAATGATGAAAAATAGGCTTGTGTATACTCAGATAGAAAAGCAGTTAAGCTTAGAAAATGAATTGAAACGAATTATTGCCAAAGAAGATTTAACAGCTAATAAGGCATTGATTGAAGTCAGTGCGCGTAATTTAAAATTAGATTATCTCGACTTAGCCGCAGCCTTGTTATTTATTAATGAGCCTGAGACTACACTGAGCGATATTGAACATAGTAAGTTGAGTATGGAAAAGCAAAAGGCTTTCGAGTTGCTGAATGCGCAGATGGTTCGTTATCGTATTGAAGTTGGGCGTGTTCATCAAGTCAATATCAACCATATAAAAGACCTTATCGTTGAAGAGGCTGGTGTAGAGCGAAAAAAAATTGGCTATGTTGATATTTTAGAGAATTATGCGGTTTTAAGTTTGCCGCCAGGCATGCCTGTTGATATCTTACAGATCTTTAAGGAATTAGAGATAAATGGGCAAGCATTGGATATTAAACGCTTAAGTGGCGCCGGTAAAAAATATCAAGCGGAAAAAAGTTATCGACGTGGTACACGCAGGCACTATCTTGCTGCGAACAAAAGAAACCCGACCCCGGGACAAGATAAGGTTTAACCTTTAATTATCATTATAAATAAAACGTATGAATGAAATTCAGTTTGTAGATTCGGTCGCTGAACTAGAAATCCTTTGCCAAAAAATGCAGCACGAGCCGTGGCTTGCTATTGATACTGAGTTTTTGCGTGAAAAAACCTATTATCCAAAGTTTTGTTTATTGCAAATAGCGACATTGGAATGGGTGGCTTGTGTCGATCCTATTGCTTTAGAGGGGCAGATGGATGAGTTATTTGAAATTATTAATAATCCAGATATTATTAAAGTTCTGCATTCTTGCCGCCAAGATGTAGAGATTTTTTATAATCTCACAGGGAAATTACCTGCACCTGTTTACGATACTCAGCTTGTCGCGCCTTTGCTTGGTTTTCAAGAAAACCCAGGTTATGCCATGTTAGTCTCGGGCTTTTTAAATATTAACTTAAGCAAAATTCATACGCGCACTGACTGGAGTCAGCGACCTTTATCGCCTGAGCAAATGGAATATGCGGCAGATGATGTGATTTATCTGGCTAAAATTTATCAGATGATGGAGAAAAAGCTACAGAAATTAGGGCGAGAAAATTGGTTAAAGGAGGATTTTGAGCAGTTAATGAATCCTGATTTATATGATATACCGCCGGAAAAGGCCTGGTTGAAAATTCGCGGTAAAAATAAATTAACAGGCAAGCAGCTTGCTATTGTCCAGGCTCTAGCGGAATGGCGTGAGAAAGCGGCTAAAAAAGATGATCGCCCTAAAAACTGGATTTTACGCGATGAGTTGATCTTAGATATGGCCAAATTACAGCCAGTGACTGTAAAAGCACTGTCGGAAATACGCAGTATTAATGATGGTTTTGTTAGGCGCTCCGGACAGCAGGTATGTGATTTAATTAAAGCGGCACAGGATATGCCGGGGTTGAAATTAAAAGCTAAAGAAAATAGCGTAAAAAAAACAGCTAAGCAAGAAGCAGTATTAGATGTTTTAAGCGGTATTGTGCGCTTGCGAGCTGAAAAAAATGCTTTAAACCCTATAATTTTGGCTACGCGCAAAGATTTAGAAGCTTTATTATTTGATGATCCTGATAGCTTATTGTTGCATGGCTGGCGTTATAGCATGGTAGGTAAAGAATTACAGGGACTTTTGCTGGGACAATTTACCATTTCAGTAGATAAAAATGATTTAACATTGCATGCCCAGGAAGTGTAGAGCGGACTTCGGTCCGCTTGTTTGCATAGGAAGTTAGTTTATTTTCCTGATAGTTGCTCCCTTAGTTTGCTCAGTGTTACATAAGCAGCATTAGTCACACCTAGGTTAGCTAAATTCGCTGGTAGTGACCCTGCAGGATCGCCATGCATTTGATGAGTGATAAGGATTTCGGCGGTATGATTTAGCTGAAAGTGCCAATAGCCATCAGAAGTTCGCATTTGCACTGTGTCTAGCTCTGCTGGTAATTGCTGCAAAATATGTTGCGGCAATTGATTGCGAGGAATGTTTTTTAAGCTCAAGGTATAGCTGTTTTGTTTTTGGTCAAAATTCCCTTGAGACTGCATGACGGTATAACGATCACTTAAAGGCCAAGGTAAATTACTGAGTTTATAAAGGTACCCATCGCTAAGTGTCAGCATTTTTAGGCATTTATATTGCCAGTCGGGGCAATGTTCGGCATTATTAATGAATTTCAACAGTGCGTCTAGCTTGGCCTCTAGGGTCATGACTCCTTTAAACTCTTTGTAATTTGAATTAGCTAAGGTACGAGTATAAACTTTAATTCCTTCTTTATTTTTGACCAAATCCCATGCTGATACGCTCTCTTCGGCTTTTAAATGATGTACTGCGCTGAATAAGATAAGCAATATAAGTGGAGAGGATTTTAAAATAAACATAGATGGGTAGGTGTTAGCATCGTTCTTTTTAGGGGGAGTTAATGTGTTGGTCAAACCCAATGTACTATTAAACAATGCATGATATGGCAGTTGCAAAGATAAAAAATATATTAGCAGATATTCCTGCTCAATTGCCTAAAGAATTATTTACTTGTTTATTGAAAAATGAACAAGTAGAGATAGAAAGGATTGTTTCTCGAGGACAGAGCAGCGCAAAAGATGAATGGTACGATCAAATCAATGATGAGTGGGTTGTGTTATTACAAGGCGAGGCTATCTTAGAATTTTCTGAGCCACAAGAATTTAAAAAACTACAAGCAGGAGATTATTTATTAATCCCCGCGCATTGTAAACATCGTGTTGATTGGACGGATCCTGACAGGGATAGTATTTGGTTGGCAGTACATTTATTAACCCTATAGAAATTTTAAGCACGTTTTGATTTATATCGTTAGAGCGCAGCTTTAAACCCAGCCTATATTGAAAATCGTAGTTTATGAAAACTCTCGTCATCCCGAAGTTTTTTATCGGGAATCTAAGCATCATCAATAGATTCCTGCTAAAAGCATACAAGAATGACGAATACGAAAAGAGTATTAACTAAAAACTACACATTTCAAAGTGGATGGGGTTTAGTATCAAGTAAAAATATAATTATCTTAAATACAGTATTACAAAAATATTATGAAAATTCCAAAAATCGGATTTATTAGCTTAGGCTGCCCAAAAGCGTTGGTTGATAGTGAGCGTATTTTGACTAAATTACGTTCTGAAGGATATGAGGTTGCACCTGATTATGACGGTGCGGATATGGTCGTGGTTAATACCTGTGGTTTTATTGATTCGGCTGTTGAGGAGTCATTAGACAGTATTGGTGAAGCTCTCGCTAAGAATGGTAAGGTTATTGTTACCGGGTGTTTAGGTGCGCGTGCGGATGAAATTTTGGCGCGTCATCCACAAGTATTAGAAATTACTGGGGCGCATGCTTTAGAAGAGGTCGTTAGTGCGGTACATAAGCATCTACCGCCATTGCATGACCCTTATACCAGTTTAGTGCCGCCACAAGGCATAAAATTAACACCCAAACATTATGCATATTTGAAAATATCTGAAGGCTGTAATCATCGCTGTACTTTTTGTATTATCCCATCTATGCGTGGCGATTTAGTTAGTCGTCCAGTGAGTGAAGTGATGTGGGAAGCTAAACGTTTAGCAGATTCAGGTGTTAAAGAATTATTGGTTGTTTCGCAAGATACTAGTGCTTATGGTTTAGATTTAAAATACCAAGCTTATGATTGGCAAGGAAAAGAAGTGCGTACGCGCTTTTATGATTTGGCTGAGGCTTTAGGTGAGCTAGGTGTTTGGGTGCGTATGCACTATGTTTACCCTTACCCGCATGTTGATGAGGTCGTGCCTTTAATGGCGGCAGGAAAAATATTACCTTACCTAGATATTCCTTTTCAGCATGCCAATGCACGTATTTTGAAATTGATGAAGCGCCCAGCTGCAACACAAAATAATTTAGAACGCATTAAGGCATGGCGTGAAGTGTGTCCTGATATTGTGTTACGAAGCACCTTTATTGTTGGGTTTCCTGGGGAAACTGAGGAAGAGTTTCAAGAATTATTGGATTTCTTAACTGAAGCTCAGTTGGATCGAGTCGGTGCTTTTGCTTATTCACCCGTTAAAGGTGCAGTAGCAAATGACCTGCCTGATTTAGTGCCTGAAGAGGTAAAAGAAGAGCGTTTAGCACGCTTCATGGCACATCAGGCAGAAATCAGTTCAGCGCGCTTGCAAAAACGTGTAGGTCGAATTGAGAAAGTATTAATTGATGAAGTGGTCGAAGAAGGTGCTGTTGCCAGAAGTATGGCTGATGCGCCAGAAATTGATGGCCAGGTTTTTATTGATGGTGCAACGCATTTAAAAGTAGGTGATATCGTCACGGTGGAAATCGAAGAGGCTGATGATTATGATGTTTGGGCGAAATTAGTTGATGCGTAATTGAGTTATCAATAGGCTTGGTTGCGTGTTTTGTGCGAGAAAATCAGGGAGGATTCATGATGTTGAAGTTATTCCGCATTATAAAAACAAGCATAGTGTTTATCTTGTTTTTAGAGTTATCGCTTTATGCTGTACTGGTTAAGGCTGAAGGGATTACGGAAGAAAAGTTCGGCTATGGAAAAAGGCATGCAACCTTGCAGTTGGGCTATGGAGCGGGATTTTCGTTTGGCTTTGTAGGAGAGGGTGATGGTAGTTCTGTTGAGTATTTTTCCGCCTTTCCTAGTTTTGGCGTAGGTATTTCGGATGCTTTTGCGGAAGGATCTTGGTATCAAGGTAACTTTGATCTAGAACTACAAGGTGAGTTTACTAGTAGCTTTAAGCCAGTTGGGGGGTATTCGGTAGGTGCTGGTTTTTTATTTCGTTATAATTTTCTCGCGAGTAAGAAATTCATCCCTTATATTGAGCTCGGCTTAGGTTTTGGCTATTTAAAGTATGGCTTGCAGGATCAGAGTGACGGTTTTGTTTTCTCTCCTCAGGGCGGCTTAGGAGCATATTATTTTATAACCGATAATGTCGCAATTAATGGTGCTTGGAAAATTCACCATATGTCAAACTCAGGAATAGAGCAGCCGAATAATAGTATTAATGCCAATGTATTTTTAGTTGGCGTCAGTTATTTTTTTGATTGATTATGTAGTAACTTTTCATTACTAAAGGGTACAGGCAGTTTTTTCAGTTAGTCATTCCTGCACGCTGTTAGCAGGAATCTATGCTCAACGTAGGTTCCTGGTAAAAGCATTCGGGATGACGAGGTTTTTATAGGTATTTACCCATGAATAATGAGAAGTTACATTATGTAGGTTAATGTATGAGACTCGATAAAATTCAAAGAAAAGCTTTAAAAACGGCCTTACAAAATCTAGAGGCGGATGATAAGGCTTTTTATTTGGTGCGCGTGCGGATGAGATTTTGGCGCGTCATCCACAAGTATTAGAAATTACTGGCGCGCATGCTTTAGAAGAGGTCGTTAGTGCGGTACATAAGCATCTACCGCCATTGCATGACCCTTATACCAGTTTGGTGCCGCCACAAGGCATAAAATTAACACCCAAACATTATGCTTATTTGAAAATATCTGAAGGCTGTAATCATCGCTGTACTTTTTGTATTATCCCATCTATGCGTGGCGATTTAGTTAGCCGTCCAGTGAGTGAAGTGATGTGGGAAGCTAAACGTTTAGCTGATTCAGGTGTTAAAGAATTATTGGTTGTTTCGCAAGATACTAGTGCTTATGGTTTAGATTTAAAATACCAAGCTTATGATTGGCAGGGAAAAGAAGTGCGTACGCGCTTTTATGATTTGGCTGAGGCTTTAGGTGAGCTAGGTGTTTGGGTGCGTATGCATTATGTTTACCCTTACCCGCATGTTGATGAGGTCGTGCCTTTAATGGCGACAGGAAAAATATTACCTTACCTAGATATTCCTTTTCAGCATGCGAATGCGCGTATTTTAAAATTGATGAAGCGGCCAGCAGCCACAGAAAATAATTTAGAACGAATCAAGGCATGGCGTGAAGTATGTCCTGATATTACCTTGCGTAGCACCTTCATTGTCGGGTTTCCGGGTGAAACGGAAGAGGAATTCCAAGAGCTATTAGATTTCTTAACAGAAGCACAATTGCAATATTACCAACATATACTGGCCGCCTTGCCTTATGCGGATACGGTAGATAAAGTTGAAGATTTATTGCCGTGGAATGTAGAGCCTAAAAAACGCTCGTAAGTTAAAAAGGCAAGTACGTGCTTTATTAGTCGCTTACGTTTTATAGGTATATTTTTTTATTAATACTCTAGTGGCCTATCTAATATACAATTAATGTTATTCAACTTCATTGTTTACTTGAGACCCAAAATGCCTATTCAAATCATTAAAAAACCTTTTTTTATGATTTTACTTCTGATGCTAACAGCCTGCCAAGATGAAGTTAAAATTATTGACCAGGTTAGAGCCTTAAAAACCATCACTATCGGAGCACAAGCTGGCGGCCATCAGCGTCAATTTTCCGGAATAGTTAAAGCAACAAATTCGTCCTCTTTAAGTTTTGAAGTAGGGGGTAAAGTTCAAGAAGTTAATGTTGATATTGGTGATGTAGTAAAAAAAGGCCAGGTACTAGCTAAGTTAGACAAAGAACCATACAAACTAGATGTGCAAGCAGCTGAAGCAGATTTAGCAACGGCGCGTTCTGAATATAAAAATAAAATGCAACACTTTGCTCGTGTTGATGAGTTGGAAAAAAAGGGTTTTTCAAGTAAAGCAGAATGGGATCGTGCGTTATCAATGCGTGATACTGCAAAAAACCAAATTAGCTTTGCCAATTCGAAATTAAAATTAGCAAAACGTGATCTACGCTTAACTGTCTTAGTCGCACCTTTTGATGGCAGTATTGCCGCACGAACGGTTGATCCTTTTGTGAAAGTGCTTCCGGGAAAAAAATTATTTGAAATCAATGCGGGGGGGTCTCTAGATGTTGAGTTTGATATTCCAGAAACAATTATTGGCCGAGTTAAATTAGGCTCGCCTATCAACATTAAATTACCTACCTTAAAAGGTGAGGTGACTAGCGCTGGGAAAATTACTTTTATTGGTTCAGAAGCGGGTGTCGCTAATGCCTTTCCTGCAAAAGCACAAATGCTTAATCCGGCAGATTTTATAAAACCCGGTATGACAGCAGATATAGGTTTAATACTCAGTAATGAAAATGAAAAAAAGGGTTATTTAGTGCCTTTATCTGCCATTTTGGCGGGGGACGATGTTAGCTTAGGTTATGTATTTATTTTTGACGCTAAAACTTCGACAGTGACTAAAACAGCCGTTGAATCATCAGGATCTATGTCTACTTCAAATAGAATAGAAATTACTAAGGGGCTTGCTTACGGTGATGTTATTGCGGTGGCAGGTGTTAATTTTCTCAATGATGGTCAGCAAGTTAAGCTGATGATTCCTTAAGTTGATAGAGAGAATTATTAATGAATATTGCTCAATTTTCACTGAACAACTCTAGGTTAACGATACTTTCACTGGTTTTTATTGTTTTTGCGGGTGTTCTGATTTACCTAGATTACCCCAAGCAGGAAGATCCTTCTATCGTTATTCGGGAGGCGGTTGTCACTGCGTATTACCCCGGCATGTCTACTGAACGGGTAGAGGATTTAATTACCCGTAAACTGGAAGAAAAAATACGCGAAATTGGCGAGGTAAAAGAAATTACTTCTGATTCCAAAACAGGCTCATCATTAATACATGTGGTATTAAAAGATGAATATTCTGATTTGCAGCCTATCTGGCAAGATTTACGTAATAAAATGGCCGATGTTGGGCCTGAATTACCTTCAGGGACATTAGGGCCTTTTGTTGAAGATGAATTTGGCTTGGTATCTATTGCGACGATTGCTTTAGTCAGTGATGGGTTTTCTATGGCTGAAATGCGCCAAGTCTCCCGTGATTTACGTGACCGCTTGTATGTTTTAAAGGGCACGCAAAAAATAGAGCTGTATGGCGTTCAAGAAGAACGTATTTATTTAGAATTTTCCAATACTAAATTAGCAAAGCTGGGTTTAACACCTAACATTATTCGTGAGACTTTGATTGCACAAAATATCTTGTTACCGGGCGGTAAAATTGATGCCAATGGTCAAGAAATTAACGTGGAACCATCAGGAAATTTTAATGATGTATCCGCGATTGAATCCGTTATGTTGCCTATTCCGGGTACTGATAAAGTGACACCTTTGCGGGATGTAGTGACTATTATTCGTGACTATGTTGATCCTCCACAGCGCCCTGTTTATTACAATGGTAAACCAAGCATTATTATTAGTGTTTCTATTATGGAAGGCGTAGGCGTTAATAGTGTTGAGTATGGCGAGCGGCTAAGCAAAAAAGTTCGTGAATTAGAACAAGAATTGCCGATAGGTTATAAATTAGAATTTGCTACTTATCAGCCTGATTTAGTTGATATTGCTGTTGCAGGGGCGGTGAGCAACCTTATTCAAACCCTAGTGATTGTATTAACCGTGGTTATTGTCTTTTTAGGCTTGCGTACTGGCTTGATTGTCGGGTCTTTTGTACCGATGGCGATGCTATTAGGTTTGGTCATCATGTACCAAATGGATATTGAGTTACAGCGTATGTCCATTGCTTCAATGATTATCGCATTAGGCATGTTAGTCGATAACGGGATTGTGGTCGCAGAAGATATTCGTAGCCGTATGGAAGCGGGGCAAGAGCGTTTAGAAGCTGTTTTGGAAGCCGGTAATATGCTTGCTGTACCTTTATTAACCTCTTCACTAACGACTATTTTAGCCTTTGCACCTATGCTGATGGCTAATGGAGGGACGGGAGAGTACACCTTATCGCTTGCTCAAGTTGTGACTATTGTTTTATTAGCCTCGTGGTTTTTGGCGATGTATATGACACCTGCGATGTGCTTTTGGTTTATGAAAGTAAAACCTATACCAGAAGGTAGCGTTGCCCCCGATCCTTATCAAGGTAAGTTTTATCAATCTTATATAAATTTTTTAAAGTTGGTTTTAGGTAACCGAACCCTTATTATCTTTGCTTTAGTTTTGGCGATGTTAGGTGCAGGCTTTCTATTTCGATTTGTACCGGTTGAATTTTTTCCGGCAGGCGATCGTAATCAATTCTTAGTTTATGTCGATAATCCAGCTGGAACGCGCTCAAATAAAACAGCAGATGGTGTAGAGCAGTTAACCGCGTGGATGAATGATAAAGAAATTAACCCAGAAATCACTAGCACTATTGGCTATGTGGGTGCGGGTGGACCGCGCTTCTTTCTTTCTTTGTCACCCATGGATCCTGATCCACACTTAGCATTTGTTGTCGTTAATACCGAAAATGCAAAGCAGGTGGATGAGATGGTTCAGCGAGTGCGTAGTTATATGTTGGATCAAATGCCGGAAGCACGTGGACGCGTAAAAGCAATGTGGTTAGGTGCAACGGAAACAGGGTTAGTTGAGATTCGTATTAAAGGGCCGGATGATAAAATTCTGCGTGCAAAAGCACAGATATTATTAGATAAATTACATGCTATTCCGGGTACTTTAGATATTGAACAAGACTGGGAAAATAAACTTTGGAAAGTTGAAGTACAAATTCATCAAGATAGAGCAAGACGGGCAGGTGTTACATCAGAAGAAATAGCTAACTCACTGAGTTCCTATTTTGATGGAAAAACACTTACTGATTATCGTGAAGGCGATACGATTATTCCTATTATGGGGCGCGGATTGGCTTCAGAACGGCGTCAGATTCATAATGTCAGTTCTATTAATGTCTATTCAGCGGCGAGAAAAAGCAATGTGCCTTTATCGCAAATTGCGGATATTAAGGCGGTAACTGAGCCGAGTCGTATCAAGCGATTTGATCAAGAGCGCACAATAACAGTGAGTGCTAAGCACCAAGTCCTAAAGGCAGCGCAGGTAATAAGTGAATTGCAGCCAACTTTAGATAATCTTGGATTACCTCTTGGGTATCACTGGGAAATGGGCGGTGAAATAGAAAATGCTGCTGAAGCTCAGGCTTACTTATTTGAATATATGCCTGTCTGCTTTATATTGATTGCGGTTTTACTGGTCTGGCAATTTAATTCTTTTCGGCGTGCGAGTATTATTTTGATTACCATTCCACTTACCTTTATTGGTGCGGTTATCGGCTTACTAGTGATGAATGCACCGTTTGGTTTTATGGTAATTTTAGGCTTACTCAGTTTGGCAGGGATTATTATTAATAATGGAATTGTATTGCTGGATCGTATTGAGATAGAAGTTAATTCAGGTAAAAGCTTATATGATTCCATTATTGGTGCGGCTATTGCACGTTTTCGCCCTATTTTAATGACTACCTTAACGACAATATTAGGCTTGTTGCCATTGATTTTATCTAAGGATCCATTATTTTATGGTATGGCTTGTGTGATTGCCTTTGGCTTATTAGTGGGTACCATACTGACATTAGTTGTTGTCCCAGTGCTGTACTCATTATTTATGCGCGCAGAAATACCTGAGAAGCAGGTTAAGGTTCAAAGTTAAATTTGAATAAGCTTGATACCCTAGTACCTAGCGTCTAATGGCGCTTAAAGAAACACCTAAATGATCCGCAGCTTGTTTAATGACTAATTCGGCCGCGTCCTGTTTAAATTCAAGAGTGTAATTAGGTTTTCTCTGTTTTTTTTCGTTACTCATATTCACCTCTAATGACATTATAAATCAGCCGTTAGAAGTGTCCTGTTTTATTAAACCACTACAAAGCATGACAAATTAAAAGCAGACAATGCACTTTTAAAGACTATTCCCGGAGTGGGGCCTGTGTGATTGCACAAAGAGTGGTAATGAGCGTAGGAGGACGCTCGTTTAGCAGTGCGAGGCCTTGACCTTGTTCCTGTAGAAAAAGAGCCAGGAAGCAGCATTAAAGGTCGCTCAAGGCTTGTTAAAAATGGAAACCCTACTCTTCGAGCCAATCTATATATGGCGGCGATTAGTGAAAAACAGTACAACCCAGATATAAAAGCTCAATATGAGCGATTAACAGAGAAGGGAAAAAGTAAAAAGTCTGCCCTAGGCGCAGTAATGCGAAAGCTGGTTCAGATTTGTTTTGGTGTTTTAAAGCACCAACAACCCTATCAACCACAAATAGGGTGAATTATCCTCTTGTGATTGATTTGGAGCGGTGGTATCTACAATAGCAAATCATTTAATCAATCATTATCTTTACGTTCTTTTTTCTCTGGAACTGATAGTAAAGGTACGTGATAAGTTTCAAGTATTTTATTGATTTCTTGCTGGTTTTTACTAATTAATTCATTGAGGAGTGCTTTGCGCTGTTTGTCTGGATAGCGCACGCCCATGGACATTGAATAATCAAATTTCATATTTAAAGATGATTTCATAGGCAGTGTTTTGTAAGTATCTGGGTGCTGTGTCATCAGATAGCCAGCCATCGGCCCCCACAAAATAACCATATCAATATTGCCGGCTTGCAGTTCTTTATCTATCATCATGGCTGTATTATTGTCACTGTCGCCGGTCATGGTTTGATAGGGAACACCTTGCTCTAATAAACCGCTATTTTGTAACCATGCTGTGCCGGGTCCACGATCAAACATTGCAATTTTTAAGCTGTCTTGTTTGGCTAAGGGGAGTGATCTTAGTTGCTCCGGAATAGTAATGTTATCCCATCCGCGTCCTTCAGCTATCAGTAATACATAGCTTGAATGATAATAAGACTTTGTTGTTGCTGCAAAGTCGAATCCAGAAGGTACGCCCATAATGACATCGCATTTAAATTCTGCCGTGTCACCTATGGTTGACTTTAATGTGTTGCGTACAAAACCGATACGCTGAGGAAACCAGTAATATTCGACTTCTTGTCCCAATTGCTGGGCAAATAGCGCGGCTATTTTATTTTCAAAGCCATCCAATTTTTTGCTGGAGTAAGGGGGGTTTAATGGGTCGGCGCAGACTCTAAATTTTTTATCGTCTCTAGGGTTTTTTTTGGTCGTCCCTGATCTTTTGCTGGCTTTAGCTTGTTCGAGATCCTTAGAGCTGTCAGAAACCGAGGGCTGTTCAATTGTATTAATTTTTTCAGCGGTCTGGCATGCAGTAAGTGCGCTAAGCGCTAATGCCGAGAGTAGTATTTGTGTTTTTTTTGCAAATGACATTTTATTGTCCTTAAGAAAACGGTCGTTTTGTGAAACGGTAAAAACAAAAAAGCCCCGACCAAATAAATTCGGTCGGGGCTTTTTGGATTAAGCTAATCTAAAAAAGATTATCTTATTTAGGTAGTGCGAATACTGTAAATACGCCACCTAATTTAGTGAACGAACTTAAGCTTCTGTATGCACCAACCGCACCTAGACCTTCAGAGTTAGAATCATCTTCACCTGAATCAAGTCCTGCTGCGATACCGATACCAGCCCATCCGCCGATACCAGAAAGTACACCAACATACTGCTTACCTTTGTAAGACCAAGTGTTGACGTTACCGATGATGCCAGAAGGTGTTTTGAATTTGTATAATTCTTTACCTGTTTTAGCATCAACTGCTTTTAAGTAACCTTCAAGTGTACCGTAGAATACTATACCACCAGCCGTTGCAACAGAACCAGACCAAACAGAGAACGTTTCTTTGTTAGACCAAGCAATTTTACCTGTTGTTGCGTCAAAAGCAGTGAACTGACCTAGGTTAGTTGTACCATCGGGCTTACCAGTTAGTACATCTTTACCTGCTGGCATCATGCTTAAAGTCGCACCCACATACGGTTGACCCGCTGTGTATGAAACTTCAAATGGTTCGTATTCCATACATAGGTGATTACCTGATACATAGAATAAGCCAGTTTTTGGAGAGTAAGATACAGGCTGTTGGTTTTTAGCGCCTAATGCCGCTGGACATGTACCAACAGTATTTTCATCTTCACCATTCGCTTCTGTACTGTATTTAAGATCTAAAACAGGACGACCTGATTTCATATCAATATGAGTTGCCCAGTTAACTGATTTATCAAATTTCTCAGCAACTAACAATTCACCTGTTTCACGATCTAAAGTATAACCAAAACCATTACGGTCGAAATGCACGGCAGTTTTGCGCATTTTACCATTGATTTTTTGGTCAGCTAGAGCTACTTCATTAATGCCATCATAATCCCACTCATCATGTGGTGTCATTTGGTAAACCCATTTAACTTCACCTGTGTCAGCATCACGGGCCCATAAAGACATAGACCATTTGTTGTCACCAGGACGTTGTACAGGATTCCATGTAGAAGGGTTACCTGATCCGTAATACACTAGGTTTAGTTCTGGATCATAAGAATACCAGCCCCAAGTTGTACCGCCACCAATTTTCCACTGGTCGCCTTCCCAAGTGCTAGTTCCTGAGTTTTTGCCAAGTTTAGTAACCTTGCCATCTTCCCAAGTTGTAGACTTGCCTGGATTGATTAGCGTGTCACCGTCAGGTCCCATGCTGTAACCTTTCCATGCTAACTCACCTGTTTTGATGTCATAAGCAGCTAAGAAACCACGAACACCAAACTCACCACCCGCAATACCTGTTAAGACTTTGTCTTTAACAACTAAAGGTGCTTGAGTGTTAGTCATACCTAATTTAGGATCACCGTTTTGAACACTCCAGATACGTTTACCTGTTTTAGCATCAAGTGCAGTTAAAACAGTATCAGATTGTTGTAGGAAGATTTTACCATCGCCGTATGCTAAACCACGGTTCACAGTATCACAACACATAACAGGAATCGTAACATCAGCATCCATAGAAGGAGTGAACTCCCAGATTACAGATTGTGTTGCTTGGTCGATTGCGTAAACAGTGTTAGGAAATGGTGTGTGAATGTAGATAACATCGCCAACAACTAATGGTCCACCTTCGTGGCCACGTAAAACACCTGTAGAAAAAGACCATGCAGGTTGCAGGTTTTTAACGTTTTTAGCGTTGATTTGATTTAGTTCACTATAACGTGTACCCGCATAGTTACCTAAAGCAGTTGCCCAGTTAGCTGGGTTTTTAGTTAGTTTTTCAACGCCGCTATTCGCAGATGCAATAGTTGGTGCTGCAAGTAAAGCTGCTACTGATGACGCTAGTAGTAAGCTCTTAAGTTGCTTCTTCATATAATTCCTCCGAGAAACCTATCTATTAAATAGATCCGTGATTGTTGTTTATATTAAGACTAATATTAGTTTTAAGCTTTATATTGAAGTGGTTTGTTTTTTTAACCCCGAGCTACAGGGCATTTCAAGCACTCCAACTTACTAAATTTAATGATTTTGACATAAAAGTCAACTTTTACCTATGGGTATGGTTTAGAATTAGCAGCATTAAATAGTAGGAATGCAGTGTAAGTTATTGGTAGTAACCTACTTTATTGAGATAGTTATTTATTAATGTAAATATGAGATATGACAATTTTATGACATTCATGGGTGGGACTAATTGATGCCTTTAGCTGACATTTTACTGATTACTTCAGGCTTGTTACTTTTGGCCATGATCGCGGCTAGTGTATGCCGGCATTTACCGATTCCTTACACGGTTTTATTGGTGTTATTAGGCTTGGTTGTGAATTTTCTTGCCACTGATAGCGATGTCATGGATTTAGTAGACTTCAGGGAGTTTCATTTAACGCCTGATCTGGTGTTATTCGTATTTTTACCTGCTTTGGTATTTGAAGCGGCTTTATCCTTGGATGCGCGTGCCTTATTAAAAAACCTAGTACCGGTTTTAGTCTTAGCGATTTTTGGTATGTTGGTGTCGGTAGTTCTAGTAGGTGTTGGTGTTGGGTGGTCTTTAGGCCTACCATTGGTTGTAGCATTATTATTCGGTAGTTTGATTTCAGCTACTGACCCAGTGGCGGTTGTCTCTTTATTTAAAGAATTAGGGGTTTCTAAGCGTTTAAATATATTAGTAGAAGGGGAGTCCTTGATGAATGATGCGACCGCCATCGTATTATTCAATATTTTGCTAATCATGTTGGTGCAAGATAGTTTTTCTTATGCCGACGGGCTGCAGGCTATTGGACAATTCTTTAAAGTGTTTCTCGGTGGCGTGTTAGTCGGTACGTGTATTGGTTTAGTCATGAGTGAATTGTTAGTGCGTTTGTATCATGGTAATCAAAGTATTCCTGTCGTTCTGTCTTTGATCTTGGCTTATTTGAGTTTTATTATTGCTGAACATGAACTACATGTTTCCGGCGTTATGGCTGTCTTGTCTGCGGCGATCACGCTTAACTTGACCGGTTTAAGTCGTTTATCAAAAAACAGTATTGATACCATCCATACGACTTGGGGGTTTCTTGTTTTAATTTTTAACTCGCTATTATTTGTCATGATTGGGATTTCAGTTGATTTAATGCAGCTAGTGACTTTTTGGCAGCCTATATTATGGACGACTATTGCCGTCTCTATAGCACGTGCCGTTAGTGTTTATTTATTGCTTCCTATGACCACACGCATATTTTCTTTACATCAGATTAGTTGGGCTGAGCGGCACATTATATGGTGGGGGGGATTAAAAGGGGGACTGGCAATTGCCATTGTTATGGCGATTCCTGAGACCGTTCCTGAAAAGCAGTTATTAGTTACTTTAACCTTAGGTGTGGTTTTAATCTCTTTGCTCGTTAATGCTTCGACCATTCGTTGGTTGATGCATTATCTGAAAATGGACGAATTAGGCAAAACCGAGCAGGCGGAATTAAAGCAGAGTATGCAGCAAGTTACTCAGTCAGTAGATAAAGTACTGCATAGTTTTGAGAGCTTGCATTTGCTAGATAATGCCATGGAGTCCTCTGTTGAATATAAACTGCATCAGACGTTGGATGCTGAGCAGATCGCTTTGACTGATGAGCAGCTGCTTAAACAGGTGCATTTGCAAGCCTTACGCACTGAAACTGAGGAAATTGAACACCTTTATGAAATAGGTGTAGTAAATTATTATACTTTAGTGACCTTTAAAGAGATTTTACGGGTTGACCAACAACATAGCATTGATTATATGAAGGCTATGGGAGAAGGTTGGCTGCAGCCTAGTCTTTTATTGGATTTTGAACATAGGCTGATACATCTATTGAGGGAAAAAAGTTGGGCTCAAGATTTGTTAGTGCAATATCAAACACGCCGTTTTGCCAATAAAATTTTGCATGATATTGCGGGCGTATTAATGGCGCATAAGGGTTTGCATGCGATTCATAAAATGATTGATCAAAGATTAGATAAGCAAATAGATGAGGAGTTATTGCATTCCTTAGAGCTTATTTATCAAAAACGCTTAAAGCGTCGGCAGAATCGTTTGCATTACTTTAGCAAAAATTACCCAATATTTTATCGGCAGTATGAGTCTTTTGTATTTCAAAAAGTGGCTTTGCGCTACTCTTTGCAATTAGTTAAGAAAAGTCATGAGCAAGGTATGGTTAGTGCTAAAGTATTGCAGCTAATCACTAAGAAGCTAACTAATTCATTAGAGCAACTTTCTTCTTTTAAAATGTCACTGCCGCTGGCAAAACGAGATGCTTGGATTAATCAAGTGCCTTTGTTTGCCAATTTACCGGCAGATTTTTTAAAACAAATGGCTGGTGAAGCGCGCTATGCCAATTTTTTGCCTGAAGACACCCTTATTTATCAAGGTGATGTCGGTGATTCTTTGTATATTATTTTAAGTGGTCATGTAAAAGTATTGATTGCTAATGCTGCGGGTGAGAATGAGCAAGTTGCTGAAAGAGGTGAGGGTGCATTAATTGGTATACGAGCATTAAGAGCTAACAGCAATAGATCGGCAACTGTTGTGGCAAAAACGTATGTAACCTGTTTACGCTTAACGACGAAAGATATATTGCGCTTTTCTACCGAAAATGAAGAGTTAGCTGAGCGTTTACAACAAACTGGATTATTAAAAGTTAATGGATAGTCAAAATAAAGTACAAGAATTTTTTTCTGCAGATGGGTCATTAGCAAAAGTGATCCCGGGTTATTCGCCACGAGCAGCACAAGTCGAAATGGCAGAAGCAGTCGCGCAAAGTATTGCCGATAAAGAGCACGTTATAGTCGAAGCAGGCACAGGCACAGGAAAAACCTTTGCCTACTTAGTGCCGGCCATTTTATCCGGTAAAAAAGTCATTGTTTCCACAGGCACCAAAAATCTACAAGACCAGTTATTTAACAAAGATGTGCCGTTAATTCGTCAAGCATTGACGGTGCCCTTTGCTGCCGCTTTATTAAAAGGTCGCGCTAACTACCTGTGCACCTATCGATTAGAGCTCGCTATCCACTCGAATTTAGGTGTTAGCCGTGAAGAAGCAGCTGATCTAGGTAAAATTAAGAAATGGTCTAAAAGTACGCGAACGGGCGATATTGCGGATATGCCGGATGTTATGGAGTCAAATCCTGTTTGGGGGCAAGCGACTTCGACGCGCGAAAACTGTATAGGCCAAGAATGTCCTGAGTATTCAGAATGCTTTTTAATGAAAGCGCGCAAGAAAGCGCAGGATGCAAATTTGATTGTCGTCAATCATCATTTACTTTGTGCTGATTGGTCGATTAGAGAAATTGGTTTTGGTGAATTACTACCCAATGCTGAAGTCGTGATTATTGACGAAGCGCACCAACTAGCCAGTACCGCGTCAAATTTCTTGGGCTTATCGTTAGGCTCAAAGCAGCTTAGTGATTTGGCGCAAGATGCCTTAATGGAATATTTTCAAGATGCCAAAGATATGCCAGATTTACGTGTCGCCAGTGAAAATTTAGAGCATGAAGTCAAAGATATGCGGCTTGCTTTTGGTGTAGATATGACGCGTGGTGATTGGAAGGATATCGAAAATAATCCTAAAGTCATGGATGGCTTAACGCGATTGCAGGAGCATTTAGAAGCCTTAGCCGATCAATTAGAAATTTCCTCCGTGCGTAGTAAAGGGCTAGAAGCCTGTTTTAAACGGGCAGAAGAGCTAGAAGAACAGTTTAAAACGCTCTTAAATGACAAAAGTGGTAAATGGGTGCGCTGGTATGAAACGCATAGAAAGTCCTTCACCCTGAGCTTAACCCCTTTAGATATCGCCGCTGAGTTTCGTTCCTTTATGGCGCAACACAGTGCCTCATGGGTGTTTACTTCAGCTACCTTAAGTGTTGATCACAAGTTTGATCACTTTTCGCGTAACTTAGGCATTAATAACGCTAAAAGCTATAGCTGGGAAAGTCCCTTTGATTTTCCTAATCAATCTTTGTTTTATCACCCTAAAGGTCTACCGCAACCGAATTCACCTGAATTTGTTGAAGAAATTGTAAAAGTTGCAATTCCTGTCATTAATGCCAGCAAAGGCCGCACATTTTTCTTATTTACCAGTCACAGAGCCTTGCAAGCCGCGGCTAAAATTTTAGATAAACAAATTAAATACCCGCTATTAATTCAAGGCGACAAACCCAAAGCGATTTTATTAGATGAATTTAAACAGTTAGGGGATGCAGTATTATTAGGTACGTCGAGTTTTTGGGAAGGCATCGACGTACGTGGCGAGGCCTTATCGACCGTTATTATCGATAAACTACCGTTCTCATCCCCTGGCGACCCAGTGCTCAAAGCGCGTATGGAAGCGATGGAAAGACAAGGCCGCAAACCTTTCTTTGAATACCAATTACCCACCGCCGTGATAGCTTTAAGGCAAGGAGTAGGGCGTTTAATTCGTGATGTTAATGACCGAGGCGTATTATTGCTTTGTGACCCACGTTTATTAAAAAAATCCTACGGACATATGTTTTTAAACAGCGTCCCTGCAATGCGTAGAACACGAGATATTAAGGATGTTGAAGCATTTTTTGAGGGAGAGTGAGATTAAGCAAGTATACGTCTATTAGTGAAATTTTATAGACTTAAAGTTTTAGCATTGAATAGAGCTAGAAATGGGCATTAAAGAGTAGTTTTGAGCGCTGACTGTCAGGAATTAAATAGCAGGTCTTAGTGGATTTCTGGTAAAAAAGGGCAGGGCTGCGATTCATGCGCTGAAAAATCATGGTATCAAGCTGATATAAAAATTACCGTCAGTGTCAATCTTGCGCCTTGCCATTTGGTGCGACCTGAATTTGTTGATCAATTACGCAAGCATCTCAATAATTATCCTGATATAGAACCTAAGTATTTGGAGTTAGAAATTTTAGAAACGACAGTATTGAATGATACCTATAATGTCTGTGGCATTATGCAATGACCTATTTAAACAGTCCGCCTGCTAAAACCTTAAAAATCGATTCAACCTTTATCCGTGACGTGTTATACCAATCCCAATATATTTATATTTGAGCTGAGAAATCGTGATTCCTGCAGGCTCTTAGCAGGAATCTATATGTGACAATGGATTCCCGATTAAAGATTTTGGGAATGGACTATTGCAGTTATTGGAACAGCAGGGCCCCGAATTACGAAGTCTTTATCACCTATATCTTAATCATAATTAATTCGCAATTCGGGACCTGACCCTACTGTTCTTTAATTAATTCACTCCTAGTAGCAAGCATTATTTATGATTAAAATGTCTAACTCATGATAATGAGTCTTTTAGTATGTTAGAAAGCTTTCTTTAAGATCGCTTACTTTGTTTTGGGCTATAGCACCCTATAGTTAGCCTGTATTTAACGGTGTTAATTTAATTGCCTTCCAGCCATAACGCCCCTTGGTTTTATCCCATGACATTACTTGCAGAGCTGAAACTAACGTGTCAGTGCTAATATCAGCAATAAGAAAAGGCGGAACAAAGGTATCTTCAACAAAACCAAAACCTTTGGGTGCTATTCTTAAAGATCCTTCAATAACTGCAACATCCGGCACTTCAGATTTTGCACATGGTGCTGAGCTTATAACCATTTGTTCATCGTCTTCACAAGAAACTGATAGTTCAACATAATCCCCTACACTTGGTTTAACTTTACTCTTGTATATACCCATACGAACAGATAACGATGTCGACTTATTTACAAATGCGTGAAAACCCTTACCCGACTTATGTATGTTTTCAACAATAGCCGTCATTTTCTGTGTCGGCCCGTGTAAATGATCCAGGGCATCGCTGGATATAGATTTTAACCACGCATCTAATAAACTTTCATTAACACTTCTATCATACCAAGTCTGCTTCGATAACTGGTCAAGTTCGGGCTTGATTTTCCAGCTATGGTCCTCATACACAGCCAGTGCTTTTTTCAGGCACATTGAAGCTTCAGCTTGTTTCTGCTTACTTATCAGTAAAGGAATAATGCCCTGCAAAAGTTTTAAGCTGAAAGTCACCTCATGCGCTGAAGTAATGCCTTTAGCGAAAAACTTAACTGCCAATTCTGGATCTTGTTTACGATAAGTAGCCGCTAAAGCGCCCCAAGCCCATGACTCCGATTGTTTTTTGCGCAGGATAGGGATAATCAATGCACGAGATTGTTCGTATTGTTCAGCAACCACTAGGCATTTTGCCTGATCATAGTCTAACCAGATAAGATGTTTAGTATCAGAAACTTGTTCTCGTGTAGTATTAACAAGCGCCATGACTTGGTTGAAATCCAGCTGCCAATGTTCACGTGAGTGTAGCCATGCGCTAGCCACTTGCCTAGCGGTCGACAACATTAAGCTAGGTACTTCACCTTTTTCTGCTTGATATGGCTGCTTAGCTTCATCGTCAAATAATGCAGACTGATGATTAAGCACACAACGAACCAGCGTAGGGAACCACTCAAGGTTTTTCTTAAACTGCACAAGTAGCATTTTATATTCTAAGCCACCTGTTTGAATTTCAAGCTTCATCATTGTTTGCAGTAAGCTCTCCATTTGTTCAAATTCGAAATTGCTTGGGCGAAAGTTACCTGAGGCACCCGCTCTCTTTGTTATACCTTCTTGTTGTTGTTTTATAAAATAACTGGGGTCAGAGTAAACTTAAATCATTTATTTACTTTTCTTTCGCCAACCAACAGGTCGACCCATTTTTTTTGCTGTCATTCTCCGGCCTGTCAAGCTCTCAATTTCCTCTGTAAACCGTTCATTACCGAGCACCATGCCTTGGTTTGTCGCAACTCGAATCTCTTCTAATAATTTTCCTTCGACTTGGTATTTAAATAATTCGCGGTAATTTGCACGCCTCTCTTCTGATTTACTGGCTAATGCTAAATACAAAGGGTGAGCCGTACATAAGTTTGAATCTTTTCCTAAAGCATTTATTTGGTAACTTGACCAACTATAATCTGACGGTTGTTTTACCATCCCAGCTCTGACAGGGTTTAGTTCAATATAACGATAAAGGTGTAAAAGATAATTTTCTTCTTCCACCAGGCAGGATTTAAACCGACCTTCCCAAAGCGACCCGGTTCGTTTGTAGCTGAAATTAAAATAGCGCACATATTGCCTGCCCAGTGACTGCATCATTAAACTAACCGCATTAGTGGCTCTCGGTGTGCACAGCAGATGCACATGGTTGGTCATCAATACCCACGCATGAATATCTACCTTATGTTTTGTTGAGTAATCTTTCAACCAAGTCGCATAAGCGGCAAAATCTTGTTCGCTAGCAAAGCACGCCTGTCGGTTATTACCACGTTGAATTACATGCTGGGGAATTCCCACGGGACACACTCTGGCTAATCTCGCCATTTGTTTTGCCTAAAGTAAGTAAAGAGACAGTATAACAGGAATTTAAGTTTACTCTGACCCCAGTTATTACTCTGACCCCAGTTATTACTGACCCCAGTTATTAAGGAGTAGGGCGTTTAATTCGTGATGTTAATGACCGAGGCGTATTATTGCTTTGTGACCCACGTTTATTAAAAAAATCCTACGGACATATGTTTTTAAACAGCGTCCCTGCGATGCGTCGGACGCGAGATATTAAAGATGTTGAGGCGTTTTTTGCGGAGGAGTGAAATGTTAAGTGTGTTCTTTTTAATCTGCTTCGGCTCCAATGCTTCGATAATAGTACAATGCAAGAGAGTTGAACGTTAATATACAAGGTGAATGCCATGCCAAAATCTAAAAAAAGACTGCTGATTTAGCAAAGAAGGAAATAAGCAAGTATGAGTTTTACGAAGCTCGAAAAAGGAAAAGTTTTTCTGATAGTTCAAGGTTAGAAGGGATCATCAATAATGATAAACCGCCTTCAATGGGTATAAGTGACCTACTTGAAAAGTATGGAGCAAAGTTGGCAGATGAATAAGTATGATGATTTTGGTGATTGCTATTGTTACTCGGATTCAACCGTACTTACATTGTGAGACTGGGTTAGTTAGGGGGGAACCCCCGCTCTTTAATAGCGGTGGTGAACAAGTGGCTGAGAATAGCTAAATCTAATCTGACTGTGGGGCCGCTTTTTCCCGCTGTAATTCTGGCGTCTCGCCACTTGGTAATATTAGATTGTTTTATTGTGCCGATAGATTTAATTCCGAGCGGGCCTTCTCGCCACATTTTGGATCGGTGCATTTCTTGCTCAGCGCTTTTCTTGTGGGGGATGATCTCAATCTCGTAACGCCCGAAACATTCTGCTAATGAAGTGGTAAGTGTCTCTCGATTACCCATGTAGGTGCCAACGCCCATTTTGGACTCGACAGAAGCCGCCCAAATTTCTGCTTCAGCTTTTGTGTTGAGAGTCCTGCCAATTGATTTGTGTCCCTTTCTGCGAACTTGTGCATACCAGCCGCCGGGATTTTTGGTAAAGGTTGCCATAGAAAACCTGCAATAAATTCAGAAATTAATATCTGAGCAACTGTTTTAGCAGCCGAAAGCCAAGAGAGAGATTTCTTATTGCTTATGGATTGCTTAAAAAGCCGTCGGATTATTGTTTGGAGGATTTCTGGATTTGGCTGAAGGCCTTGAATCTTCTATGGTACCGAGGGCCGGAATCGAACCGGCACTTCCGAAGAAACCGGATTTTGAATCCGGCGTGTCTACCAGTTTCACCACCCCGGCATAGAAGAGACGGTAATTATAAGTAATCTTGTTTTATATTGCTAGAGAATTCTAATAAAATAGCCTTTTTATATTTAAAGTCGGTTAAGCGGCAAATACGGTGTACATGAAAAAGAGTGATTTTTACTATGATTTACCTGATGCGTTAATAGCTCAGCAACCTTTGGCTGAGCGAAGTGCGAGCCGTTTATTGTGTTTAGATAAAGATAGCGATGCAATTTATGACCGGCAATTTGTTGATTTTCTCGATTTGCTGAAGGTGGATGATTTATTGGTACTCAATAATACCAAAGTGATTCCAGCGCGTTTGTTTGGCCATAAACAAAGCGGTGGCAAAGTTGAGATTTTAATTGAGCGTGTCTTGAATGATCGTGAAGTACTGGCACATATGCGTTCGAGTAAATCAGCTAAAGCGGGTGCGTTGATTGATTTGGATGCGGGATTTCAATGTACGGTATTAGGGCGGGAAGAAGATTTGTTTCATTTGCGCTTTAACGGCGAGCAATCCTTGGCGGATATTTTAGATACTATTGGTCATATGCCTTTGCCGCCTTATATAGAGCGAGCGGATGATGATAATGATCAGACGCGTTATCAAACGGTTTTTGCAGCACAGAGTGGCGCGGTAGCAGCGCCAACGGCAGGTTTGCATTTTGATGATGCAATGATGACAAGAATTAAAGAGAAAGGTATACAGGTTGTTTTTGTGACTTTGCATGTTGCCAGTGGGACATTTCGACCGGTAAAAGTAGATAATTTAGCTGAGCATATTATGCATAAGGAATATTTTTCTGTACCTGAAGAGACGGTGCTGGCAGTGCAGCAAGCGAAAGCGCGAGGTGGGCGGGTTATTGCAGTTGGTACGACTGCAATGCGATCTTTGGAGTCGGCTTCGCAAAAAGGTAGTTTAGAGGCTTGTGAAGGCGATACTAATCTATTTATTACGCCAGGTTATGCGTTTAAAACGGTTGATGCGATGTTGACCAATTTTCATTTGCCTGAGTCGACATTGTTAATGTTGGTGTCTGCTTTTTCAGGTTATGAGCGAATTAAAAAAGTGTATCAACATGCGATTGCGCAGCAGTATCGGTTTTTTAGTTATGGCGATGCTATGTTTATTCAGCGGACTGAGTAAATGTAACTTCTCATTATTAGGGTACAGGGCATTTTTCATGTCTTTATGTGTTAATAGTAGATTCCCGATAAAAGACTTTGGGAATGGCGGTATTTTTATAGCTTGTGGGAGGGGCTTTTAGCCGCGATTTTATACAAGTCGGAGCTAAAAGCCCCTCCCACAAATCAGCTCATGTTAAACTAATATTACATTTTGCGTTGTAAGCCGGATTGAAATCCGTTTTACGTATTACCACTATTACCATGGATCTTTTAGCCCGTTACAATGTCAGATATACAAGCTATTTTCTCACCTAAAGTTCCACATAAAATCAAACAGCCTATTTATTGGACAGGCTTAAAAGGCTGCGCAGATTCTTTGGCGATTGCTACAGCAATTAAAAATGAATCCCGTTTGTTTGTGGTGCTAACCCCCGATACGCAAACGGCTTTACGCTTTGAGCATGAGCTTTCTTTCTTTTTACAGGGTGAATATCCCATTTTGCATTTTCCAGACTGGGAAATTTTGCCTTATGATGTATTTTCGCCACTGCCAGAGATTGTTTCAGAGCGACTAAAGACGCTAGCTCAACTGCCCGAAGTGACGCGTGGCGCATTGGTGCTATCGGTATCGACTTTAATGCATCGCTTAGCGCCGCGAGATCATGTTTTAGCGAATAGTTTTTCGCTGCAAGTCGGCAGTCAGTTTAATTTGGAATTAAATCGGATTAAGTTGGATGCAGTGGGTTATCAATGCGTTTCTCAAGTTGTTCAACATGCTGAATTTGCCGTGCGTGGCGCGATTATTGATTTGTTTCCGATGGGTAGCAAATACCCATTCCGAATAGAGTTGTTTGATGAAGAGGTTGAGTCGATCAGAACATTTGACACTGAAACTCAGCGATCATTAGAGAAGGTGGATGAAATACAGCTTTTTCCAGCGCGCGAATTTCCTTTTTCTGATGATGCGATCAACCATTTTCGCCAAGCATTTCGCGAGGCGTTTCCAGATGATTATCAAAATAATACTCTGTATCAAGATGTTAGCAAGGGTATTGCGCCTAGCGGTATTGAGGCTTATCTACCTTTATTTGATGAGCAGACAAATACATTATTTGATTATCTGCCTGCAACGACCGCTTTTGTATTACCCAAAACTTTAGAGCACTCGGCTCAGCAGTTTGTCGCAGAAGTTGATGAGCGTTTTGAGCAACGTAAATATGATTTGGAACGTCCACTGCTAGCGCCTGAGTTATTGTATTTACAACAGACTGAGTTTATTGACCATATAGACCAATTTCGGCGTATTTATTTAGCGCAAGAAACTGAGCAAGCTGCTTGGGAAGGCGCCAGTGTTAACTTGCCCGAAGTTAATATTGATGCGCGCTTAAAAGAGCCAGCGAGTCGATTAAAAGCCTTTGTTGCCAATAGTGATAGTCGTGTTTTATTTGTCGCTGAAACGGCTGGGCATAGAGAGGCGTTAATTGATAAATTGTGCAGCTATAAAATTAGCGTCAAGCAAGTGGATAATTGGTCGCACTTTTTAGGCCTTGAAGATTCGCCGTGTATTGTTGTCGCATCAATAGATCACAGCTTGTATATGCAGCAAGCTGGCTTGGCAATTATTACTGAAAGTCAGTTGTTAGGGGGTAAGGCGCAACAAAGGCGTAGGCGCAAAAAGTCGGCGGCGCGTGAGCTGGAAAAAATTGTTAACAATCTTAATGAGCTAACGGTCGGTGCGCCGGTGGTTCATCAAGAGCATGGTGTTGGGCGCTATTTAGGATTGCAGGTTTTAAAATTCGGCGATATCGATGCGGAATTCTTGACTTTAGAATACGCTAACGGAGATAAATTATATGTGCCAGTCTCTTCTTTAGACGTGATTGGTCGATATACGGGAATGAATCCTGAGAATGCACCGCTGCATAGATTGGGTGGTGATCAATGGAGTAAAGCGAAGAAAAAAGCGCTGGAAAAAATTCATGATGTTGCGGCTGAATTATTAGATATTCACGCGAAACGCGCTTTAAATAAAGGTCATGCCTTTGCTTATGAAGAGCGTGAGTATTTAGCTTTTGCTGATGCGTTTCCGTTTGAAGAAACGCCAGATCAGCAAACTTCAATCGATAGTATCCTCGAAGATATGCGCTCAGGCCAACCGATGGACCGGGTTGTTTGTGGTGATGTTGGCTTTGGTAAAACTGAAGTGGCAATGCGTGCCGCGTTTATTGCCGCGCAAAGCGGAAGGCAAGTTGCGGTGTTAGTGCCGACGACGTTACTAGCGCAACAGCATTTTCAGAATTTCAGGGATCGTTTTGCAGATTGGCCTTTTCGAGTCGAGGTCTTATCGCGCTTTGTGACGCCTAAGCAACAAAAAGCTATTATTGCAGATATGGCAGAGGGTAAAGTCGATATTGTTATTGGCACGCATAAGTTGTTGTCCAAAGAGATTAAATATCGTGATTTAGGTTTGGTTATTATTGATGAAGAGCATCGTTTTGGCGTGCGTCAGAAAGAGCATTTTAAAGCGATACGTCAAGAAGTGGATTTATTAACGCTAACAGCGACACCGATTCCTCGGACTTTAAATATGGCAATGGCAGGTTTGCGCGATGTTTCGATTATTGCTACGCCGCCACCGAATCGACATTCTATTAGAACGTTTATTTCCGAGTGGATTGATTCATTAGTTAAAGAGGCTTGCCAGCGTGAAATTAAACGCGGTGGGCAGATGTATTTTCTGCATAATGATGTGAAATCAATGGATAAAATGGCGCGCGAGATTGAGCGTTTAGTGCCGGAAGCGCGCGTAGAAATTGCCCACGGGCAAATGCCAGAGCGTGAGCTTGAACGGATTATGCTGGATTTCTATCACCAGCGTTTTAATGTCTTGCTCAGTACTACGATTATTGAAAGCGGTATTGATATACCGACAGCGAATACGATTATTATTAATCGAGCCGATAAACTCGGTTTGGCGCAATTGCATCAATTGCGTGGGCGAGTAGGGCGTTCACATCATCGGGCTTATGCGTATTTTATTACGCCACCAAAAGCATTAATTAGCAAAGATGCCACTAAACGATTGGATGCATTGGAGTCGTCGGGCGAACTAGGCGCAGGCTTTTTATTGTCTACCCATGATATGGAGATTCGTGGCGCGGGTGAGCTATTAGGTGATGGTCAAAGTGGACAAATTCAGGAAATAGGCTTTACTTTATATACTGAATTATTAGAGCGTGCGGTTAAGGCTATGAAGTCGGGTAAACAGCCTGAGTTAAATGCACCTATGCATGTAGGTACTGAGGTTGATTTGCAAACAGCGGCTTTAATTCCCGAGGATTATTTGCCAGATATCCATGCGCGATTAGTCTTATATAAGCGTATCGCAAGTACAGAAAGCAAAGAAGAGTTAAGAGATTTGCAGATAGAAATGATTGATCGTTTTGGTTTATTACCGGAGCAAGTGAAAGTTTTGTTTGCCATCACAGAGCTAAAGCAACAGGCCGATACGATAGGGGTGAAAAAAATAGATGCGCATGCGGAAGGTGGGCGGATTATTTTCGGTGCTGAGCCTAAATTAAATATGCAGCAGTTATTAACTTTGATACAAACACAGGCGCAGGTTTATAAATTTGAAGGTGGCGATAAATTGCGCTTTACTCAGAAATTCTCGACAACAGATGAAAAAGTGGCTTTTATTAGCGCCTTATTGCTCCAATTAACGGATGAAACCGCATGAGTGTACGATTGAAGATACAGTTTTTTTTATTACTTTTTTCCTGTCATAGCTGGGCTAATGCTGATGCACGACTGTTTCAGGTCGAGCTCATTGTTTTCGAGCAAAGTGCGCCGACTACTGAGCTGTTTGAGCAGGTCGAAACAAAAATTGCGCCAGTAAAACGTTATGCATCGGTGCAACCAGGAGCCAAAACGATGAATTCTCAGTATGGGCGGCTAAGTAGAGCGGGTAATTATCGGCCTTTTTATTATGAATCGTGGCAGATACAAGCGCAAAGCAATCGAATGAGTTTGCCTATTCATATTTCATTGCGTGCACAGAACTTAGAAGGGTGGATTAAAATTCAGCGTGGAAGTTTGCTGCATGTCGTGGCTGATTTAGAGTATTCGCCTTTGAATCCTGACGAGCCTGAAGATTTAATTTATCGGATAGCAGAAAAAAGGCGTGTATTACTGAATGAAGTGCATTTTTTAGATCATCCTTATTTTGGAGCCTTGGTTAAGGTGTCCCCTGTAGAGTAAGGAACGAGATTTCAATAAAACCCGAAACTTTGTGAAGCTGGTATGAAGCTTGCGGAATACGGGAAGTTGAATGCGCTGCGCTTTCTGTATTCCGTAAACTCCATACAGACTACATTGGAACGTAAACTTTCGGATATTATTAAGTCTGTATTCCTAAAGGAGAGTATTAATGATAATTAAGCGAGTATTAAGTTTAATGGTATTACTATTGGCAGCTTGTCAAAATGTACCTGAAAAGCTAGATAAGTTAATTGATTGTCCAGAAGCACGTAGCCCTATGTGTACTAGAATTTATAAGCCTGTTTGTGGGCAAGATAAAGAAGGGCAGTTTAAAACTTACGCAAGTGATTGCACTGCTTGTGCGAATGTTGATGTAATTGGCTATCAAGAAGGCGCATGCACTGGAGAAATGAAATGAAACTAATGAAAAATATACCGTGGTTAATCTTGTTGTTATTAAGTGCCTGTCAAAGTGTGCCCGAAAAGAATGCTGAATCTCTTGAAAAACGCATCGAGGTACCTGAGAAGCGCAGTGATTTAAGTTATTGTTCAGAGCCGCGCCCGCAAATCTGCACTATGATCTATAAGCCAGTTTGTGGGTTTGATAAAAATGATCAATCGAAAACCTATGCAAGTGACTGCACGGCATGTAGTGATTCAGAGGTGGTTGCTTACCGAAAAGGTGAGTGTTTGAATTAGGCTTTGGTGTTACTCAGCTTTAGTATTGATTATGAGAGTATTGGTGGGAGGGGCTTTTAGCCGCGATTTTATGCAAGTCGCGGCTAAAAGTCCCTCCCACAACATCTTAGGCTTAAAAATAATCTTGGCTTATAAGTAGATTATTTTTGTTTAGCGAGTATTTGTTTTAGAAAAGGTAATGTTAATTTACGTTTAGCTATCAGTGTTTCTTGGTCTAACTGCTCAAGCAAATCCCATAAAGCAGGCAAGTCGCGCGCATAGTGTTTAGTTAAAAAATCCCCTATTTTCGGAGAAATTTCAAAGCCCAAGTATTTTGCTTTGCAGGTAAAGGCTGCGATTCGTTCAGCGTCAGATAATTCTTGTAGCTTGAGTGTTAAGCCCCAAGCCATGCGGGTTTTTAAGTCAGGTAGCTGGATCGGTAAAAAGTTAGGCGGTACATGTGCTGCCAGAATGAGATTATGGCCGTTGTCGCGGTGAAGGTTATAAAAATTAAATAGAGCGAGCTCCCACTCGCTGTTGCCTGCGCACTCTTCTAGGTTATCAATGCAAACCAGGTCGAATGACTCTAAGCCTTGCAAAATATCAGTTGAAGGTAATTTTTTTTTGTCTAGCGAAAGGTAGAAGCTGCTGAGCTTCAGTTGATAGGCTTGTTGGCAGCAGGCTTGCAATAAATGCGTTTTACCTAGGCCTTCTTCACTCCAAATATAAAGTTGTTGCTCGCCTTTGCCGCTGGCGCTATCCGTTAAGTGTTGCGTGGCTTCATGATTGCAGCCCGCATAGAAACTGCTAAAGGATTGCTCTGCTTTAAAGTCGAATTGTAAGGGCTGTTGTTTGGAGATCATTTCGAGTCTTTTCCTGACTGGCGTACAAATAGACTAGTCCCTAAAAATAGCAGTAGGCTAAAGGTCACTTCTAAAGAGGGTAATAAGCGCTCAGTTCTGGCATAAGCTTCAATGCTACCGTGTATAAAATACGGCATGCTGATATAAGCCATCCAAGAGCAACTTTTTAAATTTCCTTTTAGAAAACCGCGTAATACTAATAATAAAGGACTGACTGTGATAATCAGTAGCAAAGCGACCGGCAATTTTTCTGGTGGTGAGAGCACTGTATTCCATAGCATCAACAGGCTAAATAGACTTAAATAGGCGAATAGGGCGATGGCGTAATAATGGCTAGCTTTCATGAGTTTTTTAATTTTAAAGCGGTCTTCGCTAAGCGAGCACCTAAGGCAAAGCAAAGTGTTTTCTCATCTTGGCTCAAGCTTTGTTGAATGTGGGCTACATGACTTGCACCGTAAGGCGTGCCACCTGATTTTGTTTCTCTTAATGCGTCTTCGCCACTGGGAATGCCTAACAAGATCATGCCGTGGTGTAATAGTGGTAGCATCATTGATAGTAATGTCGTTTCTTGGCCGCCATGCATACTCCCCGTCGAGGTAAATACGGCTGCAGGTTTATCGCTAAGTGAGCCGCTAAACCAAGCTTCAGTCGTGTTATCGATAAAATATTTTAGCGGCGCAGCCATATTGCCAAAATGCGTTGGGCTACCTAAAGCTAAGCCATCGCAGCTCTTCAAATCATCTAAAGTGACATAGAGAGAGCCTGATGCTGGAATTTCATCCGCAGTTTTTTCACAGACGCTGGAAATATTCGGTACTGTGCGCAACAGGGCTTCTGCATCGTTAATAGATTCAATACCGCGAGCAATTTGTTGTGCCATTGCTTTAGTTGCCCCGTCACGGCTGTAATATAAAACGAGAATATTAACCATTGTGTGAATTTTTATTTCTTTTGCTGGGTCATATAAGTCATCAAACTTATAAAATTGCTAAAACACTTTCTGGCGGACGGCCAATTGCCGCTTTGCCATTGGCTAAGACGATAGGGCGCTCAATTAACTTAGGTGCGCTAACCATACCGGCAATGAGTGCAGACCGATCTAGGTCAGGATTATCCATGCCTGTTTCTTTATATTCTGCTTCGCGTTTGCGCATCAATTCACGCGGTTGCATATCTAGCAAAGTTAAAATGTTATCTAGTTCGGCAGCGGTAGGCGGCGTTTTTAAATACTCAATTACTTCAGCTTGTACGCCTTGCTCTTCTAATAATTGCAGGGTTTGACGTGATTTACTGCATCTTGGATTGTGGTAAATTTTTACGCTCATAACGGTATTTAGGCTGAAGTTGCAAAGCCTTATAATATCACTTTTCTAAACGCGGCTTCTATGCTTTGTTGTATTAGCTAGGCTATATTATTAAATCAGCAGTTTATTTTTGTAATATAAATAGATGCTCAGCATTATTAGGCTGCGAGATAACATAAAGAGTGTCAGAGCAAACCACAGGCCATGATTTCCCAAGTGTTGAGAGAAGTACCAAGCTGGCAAAAAAACAATAAACAGTGATAAGAGTATTGTGTCGCGCATTTGCTTGGATAGAGCTGCGCCAATAAATACACCATCCATAAGAAAGCTGATAAAAGAAATTAACGGTAAAGCAGTGACCCAAGGAATAAATTCGTAGGCTTGCTCGCGGACAGCGTTTAAATGCGTCAGGCTATTGATAATATCTTTACCTGCATAGCTATAAAATAGCGTAAAGAGCAAGGCAATAACTAAAGACCAGAGAGCAGTTGATTTTAGCGATTGTTGAAACAATCGTTTATTATTGGCACCTAGGGCGCGGCCTATTAATGCTTCGGCAGCATGAGCAAAGCCATCAAGCGCATAAGCCATAAAAGTTTGAAAGTTGAGCAAAACAGCATTAGCTGCCAGTATTGTGCTGCCTAGTTTTTCGCCTTGCACGGTAAAAAAACCAAAGGTAAATATCAAGCATAAAGTGCGTACAAATAGATGGCTATTAATGAGCAGCATGGCTTTAATCTTGTCTACTTGAAATAGGAGAGTCCAAGATAATGCTTGGTAGCTGGGCGGTATGTTTTTGATCAGTAATAAGACTGCCAATGCTAAGCCGATATATTCAGAGATAACCGAAGCCAGCGCTACGCCATCGGCATTCATTCCATAATAGTTAACAAATAATAGATCTAAACCGATATTACATAAGTTAGTAGTAATAATGATGGCGAGTGGGCTTTTGGTGTTTTGACAGCCTAAAAACCAACCTAAAATAACATACTGGCATAAAGTGGCTGGCGCGCTCCAAATACGAATGAAAAAATACTGCTGCGCTAAAAGTTCTAAATCTTTGTGACTATCAATCAAATAAAAACAGAGGCTGGCAATAGGTTTTTGCAGTAATAAAATCCCTAGAGCAAGGCTGCAAGCAATCAACAGGGCGCGTAGCAGTATGGCTTTTAGTTCTAAAGGGTTGTTGGCGCCAAAAGCTTGTGAGCTAAGACTGGTAGTGCCCATACGTAAGAAACCGAAACTCCAGAAAAGAAAGCTAAAAATAAGCGTAGCTATGGCAACGGCGGCAAGAAAATGAGCGTTATCTAAATGTCCCATGACCGCGGTATCGACTAAGCCTAATAAAGGCGTAGAAATATTAGCAATGATCATGGGCAAGGCCAGTTGCCATACTTGTCGGTGATTAAACGTGGTGTTTTTCAAAAGCGTTGAGGAAGGGGAGTATTGTAATATAAGGATTAATACCAAAATTATAGATGGCTAAACGCAGTCTACATTGAAAATCGTAGTTTGGGCACAAGCTTTCTCGGAAATCTAAACGCTTTTAATAGATTCCTGCTAAAAGCATAGGGTGACGACACCTTTATAGTTAGTTGGTGTTAATGGAGATCAGCTAAGAAAATAATTTGCACTTATTTGTAAGGAATCCTGTATCTTTACGACCTATAAGAAAATCTACATATAACCACGTTTTCTAGGGTTATACCCGATTGCGTCATTATTTATTTCTCGGAGCGTATATGAGCGACACAGGCATCACAGAATCAGTACAAAATTATTATGGGCAGGTACTACAGTCTAGCGAAGATTTAAAAACCAGTGCTTGTTGCACTTTGGATTCAGTTCCTGTGCATTTACGTTCTTTGTTGGCTGATTTGCATCCTGAAGTTGTTGCGCGCTACTATGGTTGTGGCACACCTTTACCGCCTGCATTGCAAGGCGCAACCGTTTTAGATATGGGTTGTGGTACAGGGCGTGACTGTTATTTATTATCACGTTTAGTGGGTGAATCAGGTCATGTTATTGGCATCGATATGACTGAAGAGCAGTTGGCTGTCGCTAAAGAACATTGTGATTGGCATGCTGAACGCTATGGTTATGCGCAGTCTAATGTTGAATTTAAACAGGGTTATATGGAAGATTTAGCCGCTGCAGGGATTGCTGATAATTCTATTGATCTTATTGTTTCAAACTGTGTAATTAATCTATCGCCGGATAAAGAAAAGGTTTTAGCTGAAATCTTTCGAGTACTAAAGCCGGGAGGAGAAATTTATTTTTCTGATGTTTATGCGGATCGACGTATACCGGAAGCACTTAAAATAGAACCCGTGTTGTTAGGTGAGTGTTTAGGTGGCGCGCTGTATTGGGAAGATTTTCGCCGTATTATGCAAGATTTGGGCTGCCCTGATGTACGCGTGGTTAAGGAAAGTCCAATTGCGTTGGAAGACCCAGAAGTTGAAGCTAAAATCGGTATGGTTAAGTTTCGCTCTGTGACGATTCGCGCATTTAAAATGCCCTTGGAAGATCGTTGTGAAGACTTTGGTCAATTAGCGACTTATAAAGGCACGATAGTTGAACACCCGCATAGCTTTGATTTAGATGATCACCATCACTTTGAAAAAGGTAAACCTTTACGCGTTTGTGGTAATAGCTATGACATGTTGGCTTTTAGTCGTTATGCCAAGCATTTTGATTTTATAGGTGATAAGTCAACGCACTTTGGTTTATTTGATTGTGCGCCACCGAACACCAGTTTATCGTTAGAGTCAGGGGCGGCTTGTTGTTGAGAGTTATACGAATTTTATTTTCATCGTCATTCCCAAGTTGTTTTATCGGGAACCTCTTGATGTATGAGAGATTTCTGCCAGAAGCACGCAGGAGTAATGGTAGCAAAAGTGTAAATTATTTTCGGCATTATAGAAGGATGCCTCAATTTCATTGTAAAGGGGCATTGACCTTATGAGCGGAGCAATAGCTATATTTGTCAAAACGCCAGGGCTTTCCCCAGTAAAAACTCGTTTAGCCGCTACTTTGGGGCAAGAAGCTGCTGAAGCTTTTCATCTGGCATCATCTCGATCTGTTGCTTCGGTTACTCAAGAGCTGAGCCAGCAATCAGGAATTCAAAGTTATTATGCCGTTGCTGAACAATCCGCCTTAAATCATAACTATTGGGGGGATCTACCCTGTGTGTGGCAAGGTGAGGGCGGATTAGGTGAGCGCATGGCGCATATCTATAATACGCTATTACAAGAGCATGATTTTGTGCTGCTTGTGGGCGCTGATATTCCTCAAATGACGGTTTCTGAATTGCACGGTGCTGTTATGTGGTTAGCACGTGAAGAGCATGCGCGATTTTCTTTTGGTCCAAGTGTTGATGGTGGATTCTGGGTTTTTGGTGGTAATTGTTCGGTACCAGACTACGTGTGGACAGAGGTTGTTTATAGTCAGGCAGATACAGGTGCTCAGTTTTTAAATAGAATTGAACCGCTTGGAGAAGTAAAAACCTTAGTACCTTTACGCGATGTTGATGAGGTCAGTGATTTATTACTTTTACGCGATGCCTTATTAAACTTAGCTGAGCCCTTGCCGGAGCAATATGAATTGCTTCGTTTTCTGGACGTTCAGCCGGCTCACCTTTTCAAATCTAAACAATCCTATCAAGATGTACGACGTTAAACCTTTATTGCTTAATAGTGATTTCCCTGCCATTCGCCGTGGTAATTTAAGTACGCTACAAATGAATTTAGGCTATTTGTGTAATTTAAGCTGCACACATTGTCATGTTAATGCTGGCCCTAATCGCACTGAATTAATGAGCCGTGAAACGATGCAAATAGCTTTGCAATTTGCCGCGAAAAATAAAATTCAATATCTCGATTTAACGGGTGGATCACCCGAAATGAATCCTGATTTTCGTTGGTTAGTGATAGAAGCAAAAAAACAAGGCCTGCATGTTATGGATCGCTGTAATCCAACGATTCTTGTTGAACCAGGCTATGAAGAGACAGCTGAATTTTTAGCAGAACAGCAAGTTGAAGTGATTGCTTCCTTGCCTTGTTATATGGAAGATAATGTAGATGCGCAACGCGGAAAAGGTGTGTTTACCGCTTCTATTGACGCTTTGCAAAAGTTAAATGCGCTGGGTTATGGTCAAAAAGATAGTGGTTTAATTTTAAACTTGGTCTTTAATCCACAAGGAATGGCATTGCCAGCACCTCAACTGCAATTAGAAACAGCTTACCGAGAGTTTCTCAGTGAACATTTTAATTTACAATTTAATCAATTATTTACTATAACCAATATGCCAATTCAACGCTTTGGCGCGGTTTTACATGCAAAAGGGCAGTTTGACGATTATCTGAATCTATTAAAGCAATCGTATCAAGCAGAAAATCTTGGCCAAGTTATGTGCAAAAGTTTATTAAGCGTTGATTGGCAAGGTTACGTTTATGATTGTGATTTTAATCAAATGCTAGAAATGCCGTTGACTGGGAGTGTTACGCATTTAAGTCAGCTATTAGAGCAGATGCCAGAAGACCTGCCGATTGAGGTTGCTGATCATTGTTATGGATGTACAGCAGGGCAGGGGTCGAGTTGTACTGGAGTGTTAAGTTAAGTAAGCCTTTTATTAGCTCATGATTGATACCAACCACCAATATAGAATTGATTATAAAATACTAGCAGATTGCTATGATGAATATCAGCAAGGCCAAGGCTGGACGCTCTATTTAGTCGATAATATAACGTGCCCTTTCAAGGCTGAATACACGGGAATATCGAAGTTGTCTATTGCACCAAATACCATTATTACCGTGCTTGAATTGATGAATTCAGAATATGATAGCGAAGAAGATTTTGAATGTTTTATGGCCATGGTCGAGGTTGAAGTAGACGATGTTATTTATGAAATTCCTTTAGCTGATTTAAAAATTATTCAGGCGAGCGAGAAAACAAAGCAAGCAGTCGCTGATTGGCAATATTATATTAATTCGTAGCTCGGTAGGGTGAGCTTCAATCCGCTAATGGGCGCAGTGAGGCTCTCAAGATAGGTGGGCTGAAGTTTGTTCTACAGAATTAATTTCATTTGATTAGCTCTGCTTTATTAGTGGCTGCATTAATTTCCTGCGTAGCAGGGTATGTTTTTGGTGTATTCTTTATAGAGAACTGTCCAGTTATAGGAGAGCAATATGAATAATTTATCAGATGAAGAATTACAGGCATTAAAACGAGTCGCGGCTACGGTTTACTTATGCCAAGCGCTTAGTTTTATATTTGCGACCTTACCTTTATTAGTGGGCGTAGGGCTTAATCTTTATAAACGTAATGATGTACAGGGCACATGGCTGGAGTCACATTTTAATTGGCAAATAAAAACCTGCTGGGTCACACTCGCTGGATTAGCTTTTACCGCGTTTACTTTTGGCATGGGTATCGGTATTTTTACCTTATTTATAACTATATTTTGGCTGGTTTATAGAATTGCTATTGGTTGGATTTCACTGACCGATGGTGAGTTTATAAACCGTATGTAGCAGCATGAAGCCACTGATATTTGTCGTATTCGCTTTTGTGCTTATGTATTTAGCTGCGGATAACTTATTGCGTAGACAATCGCCCACTTATGCTATTGAGCATCCGAATGATGTTGTTCAGCAAATGCTATTTGAAAATCCAATTACCAGCACAGAGAAGGGTATTATTATTTCAGCAGATCGGCAAGGGCATTATTCGGGGGCTGGGATGATTAATAATCAAGTCATGGAATTTATGATTGATACCGGAGCAACGCGTGTTGCGCTGCCGAGCGAGCTGGCTAAACGGGCAGGATTAAAATTTGGTCCTGCAGTTATTAGCAATACGGCAGCTGGGAATGTAAGGGCATACCAAACCAAGATACCGACTTTAGTTATAGGCTCGATTACTTTATATAATACGCAAGCCGTCATTTTAGATAAGTTGGATCAGGTTTTAATTGGCATGTCGGTGCTGAAAAAGTTTAGGGTTACTCAGTTTAATGGAAACATGGTGATTGAGTCCCCGTAGATAAGCTTGGCTAGATGATATTTTGAAGTAAATAAAATGAGGAATAAGTTATGAAAAAGATAATGTGTATTTTAGCTGTCGTTGCTCTAATTTCAGGGTGTGAAGATATGAAAATGGACAAAAATGTCGAGAAAAACATTACTTTTGTACTGTAAAGTTGGAGCTGATTAATGGCAAAAGCATGCGCACGACATATTTTAGTAAAAACTAAAGAAGAAGCGGAAACGATTAAGCGGCAATTAGCTGGCGGTGCAGACTTTGCGAGCCTTGCTAAAAAGCATTCGCTATGTACCTCAGCCAAAAAGGGTGGTGATCTTGGTGAGTTTGGCCCAGGTAAAATGCTCAAAGCGTTTGATAATGTGGTTTTTAAGAAGCTAGTCTTGACCGTACATGGCCCCATCAAAACTAAATTCGGTTTTCACTTGATTGAAACGATTTATCGCACGTAACACTTATAAGGTGGTGATGTAATTATTACGCCGCCATCAAATATTAACTCAACATTTATTGGAGTTAGCACTATGTCATTAACCATGTACCAAGCCTCTATCCCTTCTTTTTTACGCATGTTGGCTAATTTATCTGCAATACTCGATAAAGTAGCCGCTCATGCCGAAGCCAAGAAAATCGATCAGTCCATCTTTGTTAATGGACGTCTAACACCAGATATGTTCCCACTTAGCCGACAAGTTCAGATTGCAACCGATATGGTGAAAGGTTGTGCAGCCCGATTAGCGGGTATTGAAGTGCCAAGTTACGAAGATAATGAAAGCAGTTTTAGCGAACTGCAAGCACGTATTGAAAAGACTAAGATATTTTTAGAAAGTGTTAGTGCGGGGCAAATAGATGGCAGTGAAGATCGAAAAATCACAGTAAAATTCGGTAGCCGAGAACTTAACTTTTTAGGCCAAGCTTATTTGTTTGATTTTGTTATTCCCAACTTCCATTTTCACCTGAGCACTACTTACGCAATACTGCGGCATCATGGAGTGGAAATAGGCAAAAAGGATTACACTGGAAAGTATTAAGTAAAGCGCATTGTATTTTAAATGGGAATGGCGTGTTATTTTTCTGGGATGAACAATATAAGAAAACGAATATTTAATAATGTTCGGATCAATGAGTGAAAGGCTTGCAAATAAAAAATTGATTTACTTTGTAAGGTTTGAGTTATTTCGCCGACTGATAAATGCACTAAAAGTAAAAACCACTTAATTAAAGGAACATTTATGAAAGCGATTAATAAAACAAAATTTGCTATTGGTACATCATTGATTGCAGGGCTAGTCACGGGTTGTGCTACTTCTGAAAATAACCTTTTCGGACAAGAAGAACTATCATCGGGCTATATGAATCAAGCTGATTCAGCAAAAGAAGAGAGCATGAAGAAAGCAAAGGATGGTGCTTGTGGCGAAGGTAAATGTGGTGGAAAGGTCGCGGCTGATGTGGAAAAAGTAAAAGAAGGTGCGTGCGGTGATAATAAAATGGCCGATGATGTGAAAAAAACAGTGGAAGGAAAGTGCGGTGAAGGCAAGTGTGGAGAGAATAAGTAACTGATATTACGCAGTCGCTTGTTTTAAAATTTGCAGTTCGTCGAATGCTTGACGAATTGCCTTTAAATACAATTTACGCTTCAATGCAAACGCATTAAGCCCATTTTTTATACTTAAGCACTCCACAAAGCGCCTGCATAAAGTGACATAAAAATGTGGTTGCTTTGTGTTCTGGCTGTTTTAGCGGGCGATTTTGCTAAAGCGGTATTAGACTTAATGTTTTTATGAAAGACTTCCACTTTCCACCGTTTTTGGTAGGTTGCTTCAATAGTCGATTTTGTTGCCTCAACATCATTGCTGATCAAATAGAGTAACCCTGTGCTTCCATCTTTGTTTTTAAAGACTTGACGGTGAAAAAGAACAGGAAATTCCAGCCCTTTAATCCATCCAAGCACCGGCTCTTTTGACCAGTCTAATGTGTCAATTCGCACATAACGACCTTCTAACTTATCTTTCTGTGTTAAAGCCACTAAGCGGTTACTTTTCAAGGCCAAAATAAACTGTTTCTTGAGATTGTTGTGAATAAACTTCATGTTTTCCGAAGAAGAAAACCAGCTATCTGCTAATACATATCGCCATTTTAATTGGTTTCGGCGACAGGTAAGTAGCATCTCACGGAGCTGTTCATTTTTAGTTATCGGGCTTTTTCTTTTTTCCTTTCGGATTTTTACGTCACTATAGCAAAGTGATTTCTCAATCAACTCAAAAGCGACTGGTAAACCTACCCCTTTAGCTGAATAGAGGCAGTTTAATAAGTTAATCCCTTTTACTGTACGATTAACCGTGTGATCAAAGTGTCAGCTAATTAAATTATTCTCTTTACTGTGAGGCTTTTCTTGAACCGTATCATCAAAGATCAATACGCCCTCATCATCTTCAATTTTACGGACTTCTTTTTTAATAGATTTCCATAAATCTTCAGAGGTATAGTCTTTTTCTGCTAGAAATCGAGTCACTTGGTCATGACTAAGCTCACCGTCCAATAAGTCGGATAGGCCTGTCGCCGTTGTGTAGCTAAACGACGTTTGTAAATAGTCTGTATATAAATCAAAAATAGTTGCTTTATTCATGGGCACATTTTAGCAAAATCTTAAACTACTGCGTAACATCAGTTAAGAAAATAAAAAGGCAGTTTCGTTATATGCCGCTCAATTTAATTGAGATATATCATTCAGTGATTGCTCATTAATTTGCGCTAACCATTGTTTAGCCTGATGTTTGGTTTTTTTATAACGGCTTGCTTGTTGGAAGGCTTTGGTCGCTGTTTGCATTTTTTCTGCCTGATATGCAGCAATGCCTTTTAAAAAATACACTTGTCCTGATTGGGTTACTTTTTTATTTAAAGCTTTGTCGAGCATTGCTAGAGCATCACGCCATTTTTCTAAGCGTAATAAAATTTGCGCACAGCGTAAATAAAGAGAGCCTTTTTTTTCTAATTTTGCGGCTTGTAATAGGATTTGTAATTCTTTTTCTGGTTTTCGAGACATCGCCCAGCTATCGGCTAATAAAGTTAAGTTAGCAACATTACGTGTGATGCGTTTTTCATGTATTGATTTATGTAATAATTTTGCCGCACTGTAAGGGGTATTATTATGTAAATATAGGCTTGCAAGCTTTAGTATTTCTGGTTCATTGAGTTGGGTACTTAAGTGTGCAAGTTGTAATGCAGATAAAGCATGTCGATAATCTTGGCGCATTAAATAAACGTCAGTTAAGTTTAGCCAATATTGTTTTTTATTGGGATATTTAGAAACCAGTTTTTGTAAGACTTTAGTAGCTTCGGGGTATTTTTTTAGTTCCAGATAAAGGCTCAGTAATAATACCGACCAATTCTCATGGTATTGCTGGGCGTTTGCATTCTTGATATAGGTCGCGGCAGAAATAAATTTTTTCTGCTTATATTGCACGATGCCACGTAAATACCACGCATCGGCGGTAGGTGGTTTTTTTTCTTCTGAAAACCACGTGTTTAGCGCATTTTCTGCTTTAAGATAATGTTCTGATTGCGTTGCTGTTTGGGCTAAGTTATAGCGTAAACTTTGAACGGTACTTGTTGGCAGGGTGTCGGCGTAGCTTAAGGTTTTTTCTAGTGTGATTAAGGCAAGTGGGTAGTTTTGCTGCTCTAAATACACATAAGATAGATGTTGTTGTAGTAAGGCACTTTCATAGCGATTCCCCGATACTTTCATCAACATTTTGTTTAATGTTGTTAGGGCAAGGTCATATTGAGCTTTATCCATTAAGTGGCGAGATTTTTCTAGCACTTTATAAGTTTTTTGCGAGACTGTGTATTGTTTATCTCCCGCATAAAGAGTGCTAACAAATAGGCAGCTAAGCAGTAAAAAAATAACAGTTCGATTTATGATAACTTTATCCATGGTTGTGCAGTTTACTTAGCCAGTTTAAAGGTAATGGTTTGTACTGATTGCCACGAAACCGCTGCACCATCAACTAACTTTTTCTTAAACTTCCATTTTCGGATGGCTCTTAATGCGGCTCGGTTAAAGGTTTGCTTTGGTGTTGCCTGAATGACTTTAGGGTCAATGACGGTACCTTCTTTAGTAATAGTAAATAACACTTTGACTTTGCCTTCTATTTTTCTTGATAAAGCCCGTGGTGGGTACAAGGGGGATGTGCGTATTAATGGAATCGCTTCGCTTAATCCTCCGAAGCCTGAATTGGCAAGTTGGCCACGAAATGGCACGCCAGATATATTGATTGCTAAATCCATTTTAGGCACTTTGATGGCGATATTTTTTACACGAACTGAATTAGAGCTGGGTGTTGGTATATCAGGTAACATCAAATTATCGGGTTTTTTTAATTTTTTCTTGGGTTTATTACGAGTTTTTATTTGTGCCGGTGGTGGTGTTTTTTTAAGGCGTACAAAATCAATAGATAGCTTAGAGGCTGGCGCGGTTAATTTAATTTCTTTAGGAGCAGACATACTCTCCATTAAGATAAATAGTAGTATATTAATGGTTAATGCGCCGCCACCAATAAATAATAAGCGCGCTTTCATCATTTATTAAATGCTGCGATGGAGACATTAGCCACACCCGCTAAGCGAGCTTGGTCTAAAGCTTCTACTAAAATGCCGGTACGAGCATCACGATCTGAAGCAATGATAACGGAACCTTCAGGATTTTCTGCATGTAAACGCTCAACATTAGCCCGTAAAGCACTTATATTAATACGGCGTCTATCGATCCATATCTCACCTTGTTTGGTAATGGAAATAATAATATTGCCGCGCTCTTGGCGCTCGGCACTTTTAGCACTGGGTCGATTAACTTCAATGCCGGATTCTTTAACAAAAGAAGATGTCACCACAAAAAAGATCAGCAGGATAAAAACCATATCAATGAGCGGTGTTAAATTAATTTCCGTTGTGCCGCTTTCTTCGTCTTCACTATGTAATTTCATATAACCTCTAATCTAACTCTGCTTCTACTTCGTCTAATGCTGATTGCACACGGTGTTTTAAATTCGCACTAAAATATAATCCTGATAAAGCGGTGACGAGCCCAGACATTGTGGTTAATAAAGCCTGTGAAATTCCGCCTGCTAGCCCGCGGGCATTACCGTTTCCGAAAATGGTAATAACATCAAAAGTTTGAATCATGCCGATGACAGTTCCTAATAAACCCAGTAAAGGCAATGCTTGGGTTAGGGCAGAGATGCCGTTTAAGTGCTTACATGCAGATTGCCGTAACTGATTTAATAAGCTGTCCCGTAAGCGATGAGTATAGTCATTGCGTTGATGACTATAGGGTTGCCAGCATTGAAATATGCGTTTCTTCAGGATGGGGAACTCAAAGCTAAGATACCAATATCTCTCCAATATAAGTAACCATAACAAAAGTGAGGCAAGCAGAATAAAGTATAAAACGGTGCCGCCTTTATCTAAAAATATTAGCGCCTGATTGCTTATTTCACTAAGCGTTAGCATGCTTTTTTGCCTCGCGATCTGCAATTTGAGCGATACTTTCTTCATCCAGTATAAATAGCACTGATTTTGCTAATCCCGCTAGCCAGCTATGCAATAAAACCAGAGGAATGGCGACAACTAAACCTAACTCGGTTGTTACCAGTGCAATGGAGATACCGCCGGACATCAGCTTAGGATCACCAGTACCAAAAAGAGTAATGGCTTGAAAGGTTTCAATCATGCCCGATACGGTACCTAATAAACCTAATAAAGGGGCAATAGCAGCAAAAACGGCTAACGTTGGTAAGAAGCGTTTAATCGCAGGCCGCTCTTTTAAAATGCTTTGATCTAGCTTTAAAGCTAATGCTTCGCTATCTAAGTCGAACTTTTCATTAGCAATTTGTTTTAGGCGCATTAATGGGCTGGTTTTATGTAAGTGATGCCCTTGTTGCTGCTGATGCATTTTATGGTGCAGTAAAATTAGAACGACGGCGCGCTCAATGGCTAAAAATAAACCCAATAAACCAACGCTGATAATTAAATAACCTATAACACCGCCTTGGTCAATGCGCTCAAGAATACTGGGTGATTGCACCATTAAAGATAAAATAGCACCGCGGGAAGGATCTAAAGCAACCTTAGTGATGCCTTTTTCCGCAGACTGCAAATCTCTTGCTTGTTGGGTAAATCGAACCGCAGGTTGGCGGCCGAGTTCAACTAAGCGTTCAGTTTCGGGTAAGTAGCGCAAATAAAGTCCGTCCGATACAATATTAAAGGCACCCATACGAATGACTTCACGCTGCTGCTCTTCTCCTGTTAAGGTAATGACGGGCGCAGTAAATCGTCGGACTTTTCCAGACTCAATCATTTCATCAAGTAATAAGCGCCAAACACCTTCTAGCTCTTCAATTGATGGGTTACTTTTACGGTTTGAAATTAGCTTTAATAACGATTCCCTATGCGGTAATTGCGCAGAAACTAAAGAGCCTTTAAATAAACTTTGTAAATCTTTAGAAGTCTGACGCACAATGCCAAATAACTCACCTAATGAACCCATCTTTTCATGCAGTTTTTCAGATTCGCGCGTAATAACTGCTTCATTTTTCGTATAAAGTTCCTTTAATACTTTGCCCTGCTGTTGCTCTCGTTGTAATTGTTTTTTGAGTGCTTTTAATTGCGCTGCTTGCTGGTTTTTATTGTTTTTAAATTCACGCTCTCTACGGACTAAATCTTTACTTTCTAAAATGCTTTCGCTGCGAACTTGATTAACGAGCTGGTCAATAGAGTGCACTTTACTATTGGCTAGCGCAGTGTGGGCGCTTGTTAAAATAATGACTAGGCTAATAAAGCTAAATGTTAATGCTTTTTTTATCTGAATCATTGGACTGACTCCGGCGCAGGAAGAGGCAGCTGTAATAAGTCAGGAGCCGCTTGTTTTTTAGCGATACGGATACCTTGGCTGATAGCACTTCGGTAGTCATCAGGTAAGACTTGCCACTTATTTTCTTGTTTATCCCAATAACCGGCTTCGGATTCATCTAAAGAAAGGTAGTACAGACCTAAGCGACCTAAACGTAGAAACTCAACCGTGATATGACTGTCTTTTAAGGTGCCGTTATAAGACTCAATTGTTCGTCCATAATCTGTTTCTACCAAGTAAGCTTCGAGCACACGTCGAAATTTTTCAGCTAAATCAATATCAGAACGATCCATCATAAGTTTTAATTGAGTGACACGTAGAGTGCGTTCTTTAGCTAAAAAGGGGGCATCTAAACTAACAAATTGCTCAAGCACTTGTAACATTCTTAGCATTAAAGGCGTGATATTTCTCTGAGTAATATCAATATCTAATATTTGTTGCGATAGCGCCTTTTTTTCTTGCTCTTGACTGTGCACTATTTTTTTTAATTGTTGGTGATAAGCGCGAATATTTTCTAGTTCAAAACTTATTTCCCGAAATTCATCGAGCATTTTTTGTGCTTGATCATCTAGTATTTCAACTCTTTGTTGAGATTTTATGGCGGTATTTTGTTGTTGAATTTGTAAGGATTCCGCTGTTTCAATCTGGGTCGCGATACTGACATGAGTTATCGATAGCAGGATAAGGCTTAGAGTGAATTGGTTAGATTTTTTTATAGAATATAGTTTCATTAATTAGGTAAAAATATTAGCTAGGTATGATTTTATAAAGGGACTATAAGTGCATTATTTAGGATCTAATAAGCTAAGTAAATGATCAATTTTATATTCAATACGATTAGTTTGCTGTTTTAGATCACTTAATTCTAATTTATTTTGTGCTGATTTTTCATGCATATAACTAAAATGAATTTGAAAATAACTAGATAAAGGAAGCATGGATAGTAATTCATTATTTGAGATTTTTTCAAAATCTGGGTGCTTTAGTGAATTTTGTCTTCGTGCTTGTTTTACTTGCATATCTCCTCTCCTTTTTGTAATACTTATAGAGGTAAGACGAAATAAATAAGTAAATACCTCACCTAAAAGATAGATTATTTTTAGGGCAGATCAGTCAATTGACGATACTTTGAGTTATATAACATAGTTTAGTTACTGTGCTGTGGATAAGTCACTGATTTAATTGTAGGGTATGTTTATTGCTTGTGCTTATAAAAATATTATTACCACCTCCTTATATCTGATACTTATACTGCTAACGTGAATATAGACGCTCTCTTTCAGGCCCATCAACGCGAACTCATTGGAAGTACAACTAAAATTGTACGTTGTGCTGATATTGCGGGTGAAATCGTACAAGAAAGTTATTTGATATTAACGAAAACTTCACAAACTCAAACTATTGAGCAGCCTCGTGGTTTTTTATTTCGTGTCGCAAGAAACTTAGCTTTTGACTATTTAAAGCATAATAAAGTGATTGCAGGGCATGTTGAAAAGTACGCTGAGGATTATCAACAAGAAGCGCCTTCAGCAGAGCATATTATTGAGCAGCAGCAAAAGCTGGAAATGTTTAAAGAGATGGTGAGTGAACTACCGCCTCGCTGTCGTGATGTTTTTATACTGTATAAGGTTTATGGCAAGAGTTATAAAGAAATTGCACTGGAGATGGGTATTTCACAAAGTGGTGTTGAAAAACATATTATGAAAGGCTTAAAACATTTTCGTAAAAAAATAGTGTCAATCAATAGCTGATTATTTTACAGTACTCAGTCGTCTTCATTGAGACGGTAAAAAAAACAGCCAAATAACACTATGCCTTTTAAAAAACCAAAAAATTCACAAGATGACCTGATTGCAGAGCAAGCAATAGAGTGGTTCAGCCGGATGCAGATGGAATCTATTACTGCAGAAGAAAGAATGCAATTTCTTCACTGGCAAGCAGAAAGCCCCGAGCATAAGCTTGCATACGCTGAAATCACAGATTTTTTGGATAATAGCGATTTTATACAAGCCCTTTCAGAAACCAAGCTTTCATCAAATGATGATGAGCTAGCCGTTTTTAAAAAATCAAAACAATCCTATTGGCTACCTTCTGCCCTTGCGGCTTGTTTAGGGTTGCTAGCAATATTATTTGATCCCTTTATTTTTCTACAAGCAGATTATCAATCCGATATTGGCAGTCAAAAAACAATCCATTTAAGTGATGGTTCTGACGTTATACTAAATACAGATTCAGCCATAGCGATTGATTTTAATGAGACTGAGCGTCGTGTTCGCCTATTAAAAGGCGAGGCTTATTTTGCGGTTTATAGCAATAAAGATAAGCCGTTTATTATCGACAGTGGCGAAACAGAAACCGAAGTTTTAGGGACAAAATTTATTGTAAAAAATAATGCTGCTGCTGGTGATGAAGTCAGTGTTATTGAGGGCTTAGTTAAGGTGAGTAGTTTGAATCATGATCAATCTATTCAATTACGGCCTGAACAGCAAGTGAGCAACTCCTCATCAGGACTTAATCCGGTGGCGGCGATTAAAAGTAAAGATGTTAGCGCATGGTTGAAGCAACGATTGATTTATAAAAATACACCATTAATTCAGGTGATTAATGATCTTGAACGCTACTTACCAACGGTTATCTTTATTCAAGATAAATCACTTTTAGATTATAAAATTAATGCTCGTCTTGATATTTCAAAGCCTGAACTTGTACTTGCAACGCTACAAAAAACACTGCCTATTACGGTGACAGAACTTTCTCCTTGGATCAGCATTATTAGTCGCTCAAATTAATAATTTAAGCGTTATCTTATCTCCCTTTCCTCAAAAAAATGGTAAAAATTTTTTATTGAGGTGAGGGAAAATTAAAGTTAATTCGTCCTCTATTTGTAATTACAAAAAACCATTTATACCTTACAGAATTATCATGGGGACTTTCATCAGTGAAATTAAAAAATACTCACCATTCGTTAGCTAAAAGCGGGTTACTGCTTTGTACGGCAGCGGTAGCATTTAATGTGTCGGCTGAAAACACTAAAGTGCAGCAGTTCAATATTCCAGCGCAGTCATTACAAACGGCGCTTAATCAATTTTCCGAAACCACGGATATGCAAATGAGCTATCCTGCTTCATTAGCGGCAGGGGTAAAAACTAAGGGTGTTTTTGGTGAATATACATCAGAACAAGCGTTAGAAAAACTATTAAGTGGTAGTGGTTTAAAACCAAGCTTAATTGATAATACGGTTACGATTAAGCATCAAAAACAAAGTGCTTTAGCGACTAGTACTTTATTAGCCGCCGCAGCTAATGAAAATTATCCGGTTACTAAAAATGGCGTTGCTAACAATAGTCAACAGGTAATAGAGCAGGAAGAGTTAACGGTTAGTGGCCAAAAAATGATTGGTTACAGTGTGCTTAATTCAAGTACGGCGACACGAACAGACACGGCATTAATGGAGCTTCCGCAGTCTATACAGGTTATACCGCGGTCATTAATTGATGATCAGCAAGCGGTGACTGTTTCAGAAAGTTTGCGTAATGTCAGTGGTGTAGTCGCTCGTAACCCTAATATTTCCCCAAATTTTGAACCCACTTTAGTTCGTGGTTTTTCAACCATGCAAATGCTGGATGGCTTTTATCAAAACTTAAATACAGGTGACCAAGGTAGTTTAGTTAGTATTGAGCAGATTGAAGTGCTTAAAGGCGCAAATGCGACGCTATATAGCGGAGGTGGCGGATCGCCAGTAGGGGGGGTTATTAATTTAACCTCTAAGTTGCCTCAAAAAGAGGCATCTTATGAAATGGGAGTTAAAGTGAGCACTGAGGGTTTTGTACAGCCTTTTGTGGATATTAACCGGCCCATTAATGAAAATGTTTTATTTCGATTTACCGGTGAATATACCAATAGTGAAAACGATATTGATGTATTAAAAACCGAACGTTATAACTTAAACCCAACATTAACGTTTACCGATAATGACAGCACAACATTTACCGTACAAGGTAAGTATTCAAAGTTTGAGCAGCAAGATTACCAAGGGTTGCCGGCCACTGGTACGGTTGCTGGTGATTTTAAAATTGACCCTCAACTTTATATCGGCCCTGAAAATATAGCGGATAGTAGTTCTGAGTTTGGCAGTGTATGGGGAACTTTAGATCATCAAATAAATGATATTTGGTCGATTACCGCTAAAGCACGTTATGCTTATTCAAAGCACGATACTAAGAGCCAAGGAATTTTAGGCGAAGGTTTTAGTTTTGGTGCAGATAAACCTTTTATGCCACCAAGTATATGGGGTGTACTTGATAATGAGCTTTACCAAGAATCTAATGAGATGAGCTTTCAGTTTTTTACTACCGCTGACTTTGATTTAGGCATTTCGCAAAATACATTCATTATTGGTGCTGATTTTAGTCAGCAGAAAGAAGATGGGTTTATGGCATTTGATATGACTCGTATTGGTGTGGTCGATTTAATGGCGCCTGTTTTTATGCCTTATGTGCGTCCTGGAACAGGGGAGTCTAACCAGTTTGTTAAGAATACAACGACGGGCGGTTATATGCAGTTGCAAACTAGTCTATATGAACGAGTACATTTATTGGGTGGCTTTCGTGTAGCATATGTTGCGACAGACTTTAATAATACAACACCGGGTTTTGAGTTTGCTTCGAAATCATCAAATACCAAAGTTTTACCTAATGTAGGTGCTGTGGTTGATTTAACTGATGAATATGCTGTATTTGTTAATTATAACGAAGGCATGCGCGCACAAGGCGGTGCAACTAATTTTGTGTCTACGCCTGAACCTGAGCTATCAAATCAAGTTGAAGTAGGGATGAAATTTAATATTGCTGAACAGTTATCAGGGCAGTTGGCTTTATTTCAAATTGAACGAAAAAATGTAGCGGTAACTGATTTTACTGATGCTCAATTTAGATCGGTAGCTGACGGCAAGCAAAAATCGCGTGGATTTGAATCTAATATGACTTGGCAGGCAACTGATGCGCTTAGTTTCCTTGCGACTTATGCTTTTACTGATGCCCGTTTTAGCGATAGTTTAATTGTTCCACAAGGAAACCGTCTACCAGGGGTACCTGAGCATGCGGGACGTTTCTGGGCAAACTATGCCTTTCAAAATAGTATGTTGAGAGGCTTAAGTATTGGCTCCGGAATTTATTCTCAATCGAGTGTTTATTTGGCAAATGATAACGCGTTTAAAGCGCCTTCATATTACACAATGGATGCCAGTATCGGGTATCAACGTGATTTTTATAAATTAGGTATGTCAATTAAGAATCTGACTAATAACAGTTATTATCAAAGGCTTAATTATTTTGGTACGCGTGTAACTCAGGCGCAAGGAACAGAAGTATTCTTTACTGGCTCTATTATGTTCTAGGGTTACCAAATAGTAACGACTTTAGGTTTATTGATTTAAATATATTGCACTCAATATTAGGTAGGAAGGCTTCAATATTGAGTGCATATTTTTCATAAGACCCAGAGATGATGAACAGAATATAAAGATATAACCCTTCTCGATAGGAGAAAACTATGGATCGCCGTCAATTTACAAAACGAGCATTAGCAACAGCAAGCCTCTTTGCTTTTTCGCCACTAACAAAAGCGATAGAAAACTTTGCACAACGTAAAGAAAAAGCTAAAGCAGACTCATTAGCAGCGCATCATGCTTTTATGAAAGCAGAGGGTGTACAGATGAGGGGTAATGAAAAAATAGCTATGCTACTTTATCCTGGATTTTATGGACCTGATTTAGTGAACCCGCACTTTATTTTTAATTCATTAATGGGCGCTAAAATTTACCTTATTTCTCCAACGGAAGATTTAACACCTGTTGATGGTAGTGGTATTTCTATGACACCGACGCATACATTAAGTGAATGCCCAGATGATTTAGATATTTTATTTGTTCCTGGAGGAGCGACAGGAACATTGAAGGCAATGGAAAATAAAACACTCATTGAATTTATTAAAAATAAAGGGAAGACTAGTAAATATATAACGAGTGTTTGTACTGGGAGTTTATTATTAGGAAAGGCGGGATTATTAAAAGGGAAATCAGCGACATCGCATTGGTCTACCTTAGACTTGCTACCTCATTTTGGTGCTAAATCTGTTAAAAAGCGCGTTGTATGGGATGGAAATGTGGTGACAGGCGGTGGTGTTACTGCGGGAATTGATTTTGGCCTAGAGATTGTTGCTAAATTACGTGGGCAGCAATATGCAGAGGTTATTCAGTTACAGGCTGAATATGATCCAGCTCCACCTTTTGATGCCGGTTCTCCAGATAAAGCCAGCGCATTTGTATTTGATAGCACAAAAGCGATGTTTGCTCCCCTTATTTTAGAGATGGAGAGAGCCAGCTCTTAAAGTGGGCTAGAAATTACAAAATGTGAGGTGCCCCCGCTCCTTTTACTATAAAAGGAGCGGGAAAGTATAGGTTATAAACTAAACAACTCACGCATTTTTGCGCCTGATTTTTCCACACGCATAAACGTGTAATGGTTTAATAAAACAGGACACTTCTAAAGACAGACCTCTAATGTCATTAGAGGTGAATATGAGTAACTGATGTTACGCAGTCGCTTGTTTTAAAATTTGCAATTCGTCGAATGCTTGACGAATTGCCTTTAAATACAATTTACGCTTCAATGTAAACGCATTAAGCCCATTTTTATACTTAAGCACTCCACAAAGCGCCTGCATAAAGTGACATGAAAATGTGATTACTTTGTGTTCTGACTGTTTTAGCGGGCGATTTTGCTAAAGCGGTATTAGACTTAATATTTTTATGAAAGACTTCCACTTTCCACCGTTTTTGGTAGGTTGCTTCAATAGTCGATTTTGTTGCTTCAACATCATTGCTGATCAAATAGAGTAACCCTGTGCTTCCATCTTTGTTTTTAAAGACTTGACGGTGAAAAAGAACAGAAAATTCCAGCCCTTTAATCCATCCAAGCATCGGCTCTTTTGACCAGTCTAACGAGTCGATTCGCACATAACGACCTTCTAACTTATCTTTCTGTGTTAAAGCCACTAAGCGGTTGCTTTTCAAGGCCAAAATAAACTGTTTCTTAAGCTTGTTGTGAATAAATTTCATATTTTCCGAAGAAGAAAACCAGCTGTCCGCTAAGACATAACGCCATTTCAATTGGTTTCGGCGACAGGTAAGTAGCATCTCACGGAGCTGTTCATTTTTAGTTATCGGACTTTTTCTTTTTTCCTTTCGGGTTTTTACGTCACTATAGCAAAGGGATTTCTCAATCAACTCAAAAGCGACTGGTAAACCTACCCCTTTAGCTGAATAGAGGCAGTTTAATAAGTTAATCCCTTTTACTGTACGATTAACCGTGTGATCAAAGTGCCAGCTAATTAAATTATTCTCTTTACTGTGAGGCTTTTCTTGAACCGTATCATCAAAGATCAATACGCCGTCATCATCTTCAATTTTACGGACTTCTTTTTTAATAGATTTCCATAAATCTTCAGAGGTATAGTCTTTTTCTGCTAGAAATCGAGTCACTTGGTCATGACTAAGCTCACCATCTAATAAGTCGGATAGGCCTGTCGCCGTTGTGTAGCTAAACGACGTTTGTAAATAGTCTGCATATAAATCAAAAATAGTTGCTTTATTCATGGAGCATATTTTAGCAAAATCTTAAACTACTACGTAACATCAGTTATTCATATAGATTTGGGTGCCGGAGAGAATCCAGTGTTCAGTGGAGAATATAATGTGTATTTTATTTTATAATTAAACAGAAAAGAGATGAACATGATAAGTGAAAAAGAAGCAAGGGCAATTAGTGAAAGAGTTGGAAGAGAAATAAAGCATATTTTGGAGGAGTTGGAGTCAAGTGCGCCCGGAATGACTGAGGGTTTTGGAGCATTAATGGGGGCTGGTGGTGGAGCTGCTTCTTTTGCTGCTCTATCTACATTTTGGCGCTTGCATCCATGTGCCGCCACTGCCGCCGAATCAAATTATCTTTATTGACTACCCTCAAGGGCTAAAACAGGATGAATTATATGACCCTTTCTGGATTTCAGGCATTTTAAAAACAACACTCATTAACAACGAAATGGCAACGGCGGCTTACACCATGCAGTTGCAATCTTTTGAAATTTATACGGAAGAGTAAGCGCGACAACTTATTCGATATATTAAACAGCAAAAGTTCAGGCTGAAATGCATGCCATCAACTCTATTTACAGCGTGTCATTAAGGCTCTCAGATATGATTTCAATACGGCTTTCCAGACACTCATCCAGCTCCACCTCTGTTAAGGTATCGGATGCGAGATTGTAGGCAAACACGCCTGCATCTGTGATAAACACAGCTTTCATTCTTTCCACGCGCAGACCGGCCAATAATGCAAATAATTTGCTGTAAATAAATACCTTGACGGGTGAAAATCGCCAGCCGATACTTTTAAAACCTTCTCCCTCATTAATGGCTTTAATGAAACCACATTCAGGCATGGGGACATTTGAAGCCAGTGGTTTTTCTTCAGTCTCATGATGATGGTGATGCGATGCTAAGACTTTGCTGGATGCTGCGCCTTCCAACAATGAAAGCGCAATTTCACCTTGTTGTACAAAGATAATGTCCACATCAGCTTGAGCATGCTGTCTTATGTAAGTAGTCAATCTAGCCTTATCTTCATCTTGATATAAATCTAATTTATTAGCAATGACAGTATCCGCCACGGCAATTTGCTGATTAAAGGTATCGTGTGTTGTATAACGTTCGTCCGATAGTTTCCGTGCGTCAACCAAGGTTAGCGTTTTTTGTAACGACAATGTCTCTTGGTAATGTTCAGCTGAAAGCACTTGCAAGACTTCTTTAGGGTGACCAAGCCCTGTTGGTTCAATTAACAAGCGATCAGGTTTCGCCTGAGACAATAACTGGCTTAAGGCGATTTGCATGGGCAAACCTGCTGCGCAGCACATACATCCACCAGGTACTTCACGAATAAACACGCCTTGACCCTGTGAATGTTGACCATGAAAAATACTACCATCCACACCAATCTCGCCAAATTCGTTAACCAAAACCGCCCACCGCTCATCCGCTGGCTTATGCTTAAGTAAATGTAAAATTGCAGTCGTTTTTCCAACACCTAAAAAACCAGTGATGATATTGGTAGGAACACTTCGTATCTTGTCTTGTTTAGAATTCATTGATTTATCACTGCGCATTTAAATAGTCGTTATTATCTGTCGATACGCTAACCTGCTTTTTCTCAATATCGACGTATAGGTAAAAGCAATCTAGCCTGTTTGTATGACATGCAGCGCCGACTTGCTTGACTTGGCACAGAATCGCATCGCCATCACAATCGAAAGACATTGAGACAAGGGTTTGAGTATGGCCGCTTGTTTGTCCTTTTACCCACAATTGCTCTTGGCTTCGAGACCAGTATGTCATGCGCTGGGTCCCTATCGTCTGGCAAAGTGATTCTTTATTCATCCAAACCAACATGAGCATCGCTTTGCTGGTAGCATCTTGTGTTATGACAGGAATCAACCCATGTTCATTAAATGCAAGTTGCTCGATGACATCTCTCAATTCAAGAGGACTTGAGCAATTATATTTTTCTAACTTCTGAAAATATGTACGCTTCATAGCAATGTTGGTTTCTAGTGTCTTGAACAGTCGCAGTTAGTATGTTGTTGGCATAGGCGAAAATTAAAATAATGCCCAGAGGCAATAAGCGTTGCACCAAGTACAGTCAATATTTTTTCCCCGTACTCACCCGTGATTTCTTCTCCTAAAAGCACCGCTAGAACGAGTAGTATTAGTCCTGTGAATCCTAAAAAAAGCAATTGGTATCGCTTGTGCTTTTTACACCCCATGATCAGTGCATAAATGCTGGTTGGCAAAACAACCACTACCATCCAGTGATGAAAAGCTTCATTATCAAGTTGTAATGCCGTCAAGCTAGGTAGTAATACCAACATGACAGGTAAGGCCAGACAATGAATTGCGCATAGCAGTGACAAGCTGACCGCAAATTTGTCTGTTATTTCTTGTGTCGTTATCATCTTCTTAATACATTATTATCATAATAAAAATCATATTCGATGCCTGAGCCAATAACTACTTGCGCGGTCGGATACAATTCTTGGACGGCTTGTGCCAACAAATGGGCACAGTCGTGGCGTAAGGTTTCGAGAGCAGAGTAATTAGAGGTCATAAAGATAATTAAAAGGGTGCAATATCACGAAAACGCGTTTGCATAAGATAGTCAAAATCAGCATCGTTGACTGCATATTGGCTAAGATTAAGACTGTAAAAAAGATCAAAATATTGCTTAACCGTGCGAGTAATGCCGATGTCATAGCCCGCAGTAAACGTTTGCGCCAAGCCGATGGGTCGTTCGATAACTAGGCCATCGCGCACCACCAATTGGCCCTTTTTAAATAGCAATGCCGCATCGGCAAACATGGCACGGTAATCGGTTTTTGACTGGATGCCTAGCGTAGTTAGTGTGTCGTCTCGCTTCTGTGGATCATATACCGCGATGTCCGCGATGGCACCAGGAGCAAGATGACCGCGGTCGTGCAAACCCAATAGTTTGGCGGCCGAGGAGCGGGTCATGGTGGCAACTTCGCTGAGAGTAAATTCACGCTTTAATTCCGGCAGTAGTGTCAACGCTAAAGCCTCCTGATTCAGCCGCTCCATGCATTGTTGCCGATAGTCTGCATCCATCAACAGTCGCAGCAATTCCGGGTAGGCGGTAAACGGTGCGCCATTGGGGTGGTCAGTGGTGAAAAACAAGCGTTCTGGCGCTTCTGCCAACAAAAATAGTTCCAGGCCAATCGCCCATTGTAAAGTGTTGACGAAACTGCTTGCGCGATAACGATAGGGCACCACCCCACCAGAACCTTCGGTTTCAGCATCCCACATCACATATTTACTAGGACTGGCATCAGCATGGCGACTATATTGGGCGGTTATATCGCCAGAAATAGTGACAGTCTGACCGAACATGACTTGCCCGACGTCCATGGTGATATTCGGATGTCGATTAAAGGCTTCCAGCAAGCGAGCCGCTGCCGAAGAAAAGCCTTTGGCACCTTCCTTGCCGTAAGCGTAAAACTGCACATGCGCCAAGTGCATCGGCAAGCCTTGCGCTGCTTCCATCGTCGCGACGATGGTGTCCACATTACCTGGCACGCCAAGGTTATTGCAATGTACATGCGGCGGATGCGGTACGCCTAACGCCTGAGTGGCCGTTTGCAAGGTTTGCAAAATTTGCCGCGAACTGACGCCATAATCGGGCACGATGTCGTCCAGACCAAACTGGCGCACATTACTTTTAAAGGCGTTGGCACCCCCAGAGTTGATGATTTTTAACCCAAGTGCGCGGGTAGCGTTCAGCATCCAGGCCACGTAGTCGTTGATTTGGTTTTGGCCTGCCTTATCTCGCATTAGCCTAAGTAGCAAGTCGTCATTACCGAGAATTGCCAAGGCAGCGGTATCGATAATGGGTATATCAGCCATTTGCAGGTGCACGTCCAGCGCACTAACTGGCAACATGGCGGGTTCGACCACGGTGGTGTAACCCATCCGGGCATAGCGATAGCCGATGTCGGTGGTGGACCATTTGGCAGTACTAAAGGGATGGTTTAAACGCCGCGCCATGTGATTGCGGTGTTGTTCCGGTAGCAGCAGACGCGCCGTGTTAACATTGCCACCAGCGATATGGCTGTGAATATCGATAGCACCTGCCATGACGATTTTTCCATCCAGATCGTAAACCTCATCGAATCGGGCACCCAGACCGGGATCGGCGATGATTATTCCGTCACGGATGAATAGATCCCGTTGTTCACCATGATAATGTTGCGCAGGATCGTAAACCGCCCCGCCACTTAACTTAATTAACAATATCCTGCCCTCACAGCATATCTAAAGTCAACAGCAACCGACGTGGCTGTTCGGTGCTTGGTGTGGGCGATCGATGCACCAGACCATAGCCTTCGTTGCCTTCCCAGCTTTCGCCTTTCATCAGACCTACCGCATAAGCAGGCATTTTCCGAATCGCGGTGGGATCGACAATTAATCCGGATTCAGCATCTGGCAGCCCGCTACTACCCATACCGAGCTGGTGGCGATTAAGAGCATATTCCGGTAACCATTCGGTACCCATGCCGCCGTAGCAGCAGATCAACCGAGCAGGCACTCGATCAACGTGAAAGCGCGGGCACATGGCTTTGTCCAGCGTGCGCAGGCGAAAACCAGCGTGCGCAGGCGAAAACCAGCTTGCTTGCGACCGAACAATTCACAAAAGGCCGAAACCAACAAGATAATGTCATCCGTCCAGGCTTGGTAACCGGCTAGAGTGCTCGCTTTCGGCCAAAGTTGGGTGAAATCGAATTTAGTCGGATCGACTGTCTGGCTGATTTCGATATCGCCGCAATCATTCAGGGCGCTGTAGACGAACTGTTCAATACCTGAGGGGCATCTCCGTTCGATTTGGCACAAATTGACCTCCTCTTCATAGATGCGAGACAAATCAATGAAATGGTCAGAAACCACGACCTTAGTGGTGGGTTGGCTATTAACCGGATGAAACATTCCGGAAAAACCTTGCGTCAGCGATGTCGGTTGGTGAGATGGAATACGAGCAAACATTAAAAAAACTCCTTAGACGACCAATAAGGTCTGTTCAAAAAACACAATAAATTGCATAAAGCCAACACTCAATGCAAAAGCAAGGCTTTGGCTACTCAGATGCATGAGATTGGAGCGCTCATGCAATACCGGAATCAGGTCAGAAGCAGCGATATAAATAAAGCCGCCACGTAGCAACGCGCCGACATCGCCAGTAAACCCGCTGCGAGTGCAAAAAAATCACTTCATAGGAAAGAGTTGTCATAAAGGGTCATTCCATAGGTTTCGCGGAGCAAATTGATGGTATGAACTGAAAATGAAACACGCCATAGCATTGGGTAACAAGTGCGTGAAGACATGGGCTAGCATAAAGCCCAGTACCAACAAGATTCCCTGTCTTACCCTGCGCTTGATGGTGGCTTCTTGGCTCAACCGCCAGACGCAGGCCAAAATCGCTAGCAGTTCGATTCCAATAATATATAGCCAGCTATCAAGACTGTTCATGTTCATGCTCAAACCAGACCGGAAACTGGTCAGGATAGTTTTTCCAAATTACTGAACCGGCAGCCATTTCTTCGTTGCTCAACAAACAATTATCCAATTCTTGGCGAACCTGGTGTTCATCGATATGCTGACCGATGAACACAATTTCCTGGCGACAGTCGCCGAAGGGCTCTTCCCATTGGGCAAGGATGTCTTGTTGATACTCTTCTGGCCATTGTTCTTTAGGTATTGAAGCCCACCATTTACCCGCACAGGCATGCTGCATCATTCCGCCTGCCTGCGACCAACTTCCTGCCCAGTTTGGTCGCGAGGCCAGCCAGAAGAAGCCTTTGGAGCGCAACAAGATGCCGTTATCCCATTCGCCATCATGCAGCAATTCGAAAAAGCGTTGCGGATGAAACGGGCGTCGGGCATTGTAGACGAAGCTTCTGATACCGTATTCTTCCGTCTCCGGAATATGCTCACCGCGCATTTCTTTAAGCCAGCCAGGCGCTTGCTGCGCACGTTCAAAATTGAACAGCTTAGTATTGAGTACCGCATCGACATCCACCTCTCCATGAGAAATTGGAATAATTTCAGCATGGGTATTGAGTGTTTTTAGAATAGCGATAAGGCGATCTTTATCAGAAGATTCGACCAGATCCGTTTTACTAATGAGAATAACATCAGCAAATTCCACTTGATCTACCAGCAAGTCTGCAACACTACGCTGGTCGTCTTCACCCAGCGATTCTCCTTTTTCCTGTAAGGATTGCGCTTCTTCGTAATCCTTCAAAAAATTCACAGCATCTACAACGGTTACCATTGTATCTAAGGTTGCCACATCCGATAATGAAACCCCGTCCTCATCGGCAAAAGTGAATGTTTCGGCTACAGGCAGGGGTTCTGAAATACCTGTTGATTCAATCACTAAATAATCAAATCGCTTATCTTTTGCCAGTTTGCCAACTTCTATCAATAGATCTTCGCGTAAGGTGCAACAAATACAGCCATTACTCATTTCCACAAGTTTTTCATCACTGCGATTGAGAGAGACTTCGTTTTGAACAATCGCCGCGTCAATGTTGATTTCGCTCATATCATTAACGATAACAGCGACTTTCTTACCTTGGCGGTTGTTTAAAATATGACTAAGCACCGTTGTTTTTCCTGCACCAAGAAAGCCAGAAAGCACAGTGACAGGGAGAAGAGACTGTTGAATCATGTTGTTGTGGCCTTTATTCAAGTTTTAAAAAATGAGGTTGAGTTATAAGTTAGAACAAATGATATGTTATAACATATCATTTGTTACGTAAAGACCTCTATCTAGTTGCATCAGAAATAATTACTAATACACCTGCCAACTAGGATTAAAATGGGTTCGATAAGCGGCCGTCATCCTGCATGCTCCTAGCAGGAGTCTATCTGTGCACATTGTTACGGATTAAATATTTCGGGAGTGACGATTCTTGCAGTTATTATTTATTGAGGTTGGTATAAATTGCTTTATTTCTGATTAAGGGGTTTACCCAGAAATCGACCAGAGGAATTTTAGGCAAAAAAAAGCCCTGAAAGAGAATTAACTCATCAGGGCTTTATTTGTTTGGCTTTAGCAGTGGTGCCCAGGACTGGAATCGAACCAGTGACACGAGGATTTTCAGTCCTCTGCTCTACCGACTGAGCTACCTGGGCTTGCTAAAGAGAGGCTATTATGACAACTATTCTTTTTATCGTCAACACCTGCTAGAGAATATTTTATAAGTATTTTATAAGATGTTGAAATTATTTATTTTTAATAAGTTTCTGGTGGGGCGGTGAGTGCTGCTACTACAGCTATTGGCTGAAGGATTTATGTTCCTGACATACTTTTGTCATAAAGCTAAATTATTAAAATGTAGATTGCCGCATTTATAGTATAATTGAGAAATTTACATTTTCAGAGTTTGGATACTATGTCGGATACCAAAAAGGTTGTTTTAGCTTATTCGGGCGGTTTAGATACGTCGGTTATTTTAAAGTGGTTGCAGGATGAACATGATTGCGAAGTTGTTACTTTTACTGCGGATTTAGGGCAGGGTGAAGAAGTTGAGCCCGCGCGTGCAAAAGCTCAATCTTTAGGTATTAAAGAAATTTATATTGACGATTTGCGTGAAGAATTTGTGCGTGATTTCGTTTTTCCTATGTTCCGCGCTAATACTATTTATGAAGGCGAATATTTATTAGGTACTTCAATTGCGCGTCCACTTATTTCTAAGCGTTTAATTGAAATTGCCAATGAAACGGGTGCGGATACAATCTCTCATGGCGCAACGGGTAAAGGTAATGACCAAGTGCGTTTTGAGTTGGGTGCTTATGCTTTACGTCCTGATATTAAAGTAATTGCGCCGTGGCGTGAGTGGGATTTAAATTCCAGGCAAAAATTATTGGATTATGCTGAAAAGCATGGCATTCCTGTAGAAATGAAAAAAGGTAAAGCCTCACCTTATTCGATGGATGCGAATTTATTACATATTTCTTATGAAGGTGGGATTTTAGAGGATCCTTGGAATGAGCCTGAGGAAGATATGTGGCGTTGGAGCGTGTCTCCTGAAAACGCACCTGAGCAAGCTACGTATCTTGAGTTAACTTACCAGCAAGGTGATATTGTTGCCATTGATGGTGTTGCGCATTCACCGGCTGAAGTATTGGCAAAGTTAAATACAATTGGTGGTGCAAATGGTATCGGGCGTTTAGATATTGTTGAAAATCGTTATGTAGGTATGAAGGCGCGTGGTTGTTATGAAACACCAGGCGGTACGATTATGATGCGTGCGCATCGTGCGATTGAGTCAATGACTTTAGATAGAGAAGTTGCGCATTTGAAAGATGAATTAATGCCGCGTTATGCAACCTTAATTTATAACGGCTACTGGTGGAGTCCTGAGCGTAAGATGTTGCAGGCTATGATTGATCAGTCGCAGTTAAATGTGAATGGTAAAGTGAATGTTAAACTTTATAAAGGTAATGTGACGGTCGTGGGTCGTAAGTCTGATACTGATAGTTTGTTTGATGAAGCGATTGCTACTTTTGAAGATGATGAAGGAGCTTATAATCAAAAAGACGCCGAAGGCTTTATTAAGTTGAATGCGCTAAGACTGCGCATTGCAGCGAAGAAACTAAAATAAGCTAACAAGAAATCCTGTTCATTGTGAAGTGAGCGGGATTTTTTTTGTGATCTTTGTATAATAGAACAACAATTTGTTTTTAGAGGAAGGCTTTAATGAGCGACCTACGCAAGAAAAAAGAAAATAATAATAAAGTGCGTAAAGTGGCCGTTTTGAATTCAGGGACTCAATTGAGTGTGTTGAAAATGAACCGGTTAGTATTGGCTGTCATTATTAGCTTGATGGCTGCAGTTGTTTTTATGGGTATGTTATTAATGCCTGAAAATGAAATTGTGCCGAGAACTGCGCAAGTTCATAAGTCTACTGAGCTGTATGATGTGCAGATGAATCCTGTTATATCTGCTGAAGTGGATGCTTTGAAATCTCAATTAGTCAGCTTGGTGAGTGGTTCTATTGAAAGTAAATTAAAGACGCTGGAAGACGGCTTAAAGGCGGGGACTATTTCTGATATAGGTTTAGATACGATTGAGGCGTTAAAAGATGACTTGGTGGTGTTAAAGACGTATTCTGAAACGGGAGCGGGTCGTTTAATCGCGAAAAAGTATTTACAGCAAGTGAGTATGGTTGAGAATAAAAAATTAGCTCAAGAGGTTTCTCAGTTGAGAAGTATGATTTATTTTTTGATTACTTCTTGTGGGTTAATGGTTGCTGCAGTGGCTAGTGTTTGGGTGCGTAGAAAATATGCATTGATGTATGATGCTGATGAGCAGAAGAAAATATCTTAGGAATCAGAATGAAATAGCCTAGCTAGAACCATAGGGCGGACTTTAGTCCGCTAGTAAGCGTTCACGGAGACCTCCCCCCCTAACCAATCTTCTCTCAGGGCGAAGGAGGGTGGCTTTGAATGCATGTGTCTGCTAAGGGATGAGATGTTTAGGCAAGCGGACTGAAGTCCGCCCTACGTACGATTTGTCATATTTTGCTCATAAAAAAGGCCGGTTCATTTTAAATGAACCGGCCTTTTTTATGAGCTATTTTTAAGCTTATTTGCTTAAGTATTTATATACAGCTGCAATTGCTTGATCTTCTGTGTAGCCAGCTTTTTTAACAGGACCAACAGCCATGACTGCTGCCATTGCTTTAGGCATACCATTCTTACCTTCTTTCAAAGTTTTAGCGAAGCTTTCTTCTGAAAGTTCGCCAGCTTTGATTAGTTCAACTAATTGTGGGTTAGAAGCGATATCATGGCAAGCACCACAACCACGACCGAAAGCGCGATCATAGATTTTTTTACCTACTTTCATTTCGTCAGCAGATGCTTGAGCACTTAGACCTAATAAAGCTACTGTTGAAACAGCTAGTAATAATTTTTTCATTTTAACCTCTTTTTATTATAAAAAACTGTGTTTGCCTATTGGAATTGTTAAGGCTCGCACGATAAGGAAATCAATAACTGCTAAATCATAAATAATTTAGACTGATTTATCAAATAATTTTATGCATTATATCAAGATATTGCTATTTTCTCCAAAGTTGTAAATAGCCATTTGAAGCGATACTGTATATTTTTCGGTCATTCGCAGTGAAAGTAAGTGCAAATATGGTTGCCGCAGAGGGCTTCCAGAAGCTATCTTTTTTAGGTCGCCAGTAGTTTATAATTTCGCCGCTTCTTATATCCCATAAGTCAATGCGCTGCGATACACGCCCACTAATGAGGTATTTACTATTGCCTGAAAAGGCAGCCGAGGAAAGAGTAATTAGTTTCGGGCCTAGTTGCTTATAGAGTTTGCCTGTTTGCGTTTTCCATAAGCGAATAGTGCCTAAACCTTCATTGGTTAATGCGTATTTATCGTCAGGCGATATAGTAACTGTGGATAATTTACTTTGATGCGACCAACTGAATTTTTCTTGGCCGTTATTTAAATCCCAAAGTTTTGCTGTTTCATCACTAGAACCAGTAATGGCAAGCTGACTACTGGCGGAAATATCGACTTTTGTGACTGAGCTTTCGTGTTTGAAAGCGTAGCGTGTTTGACCGTGTTGCAGTGAATAATAAATGGCTTTATCTTCTAGGCCGATCAGGGCAAATTGCCCATCTGCTGATAAAGTAATCGCGTTGATATTGGGTAAATACCAGACATTCATTAGTACGCCATCAGCAATGCGCCACCAAGCGAGAGATTCTTTTTCGGCGGTTAGTGCATATTTTTCGTCATCTGAGATGGCTGTGTATAAAATACCGTTTTTTTCATCGGTATGCTGCCAAATGTGTAGTAGTTGTTTGGGTTTTAATTGCCATAGCTCGGCACTGCCTCGAGCAGTTGTACCAATAAGAGCAAGGTTTTTAGATAAACTAGCTGAGAATACGCCTTCAGGTGCAAGCTCGTGTGTTCTCTCCGCTTTGGGTGTAGTATCACAGGCGATGAGTAGTAAAGAGAGCAGTAAGGGTGCTAGAAAAGGTTTATTCATAAGAGACGTTATCCTCAGGATGGAACCATTTGAGTTTGTCGTGCAATGAAACCACGGAACCAATAATGATTAAGGTAGGTGGCTGTATATCTTGATTTTTTATCAGGTCAGGCATAGATCTCAAGGTGCTGGTAATAACGCGTTGTGAATGAGTTGTACCTTGTTGAATAAGAGCAATTGGTAGTTCAGGCGATGCGCCATGCTGAATAAAGGACTGACAGATATTTTCTAATCCTGTGAGTCCCATATAAATAACGATAGTTTGATTCGGTGCAACCAGCTGTTGGTAATTAAGGTTAACGGTATTATCTTTTAAATGCCCAGTAATAAAAGTACAGGATTGGGCGTGATCCCGATGCGTTAGGGGAATGCCGCCATAAGTAGCACAACCTGATGCGGCGGTTATTCCTGGAACTACTTGGAAATTAATATTATGTTCTACTAGTGTTTCAATTTCTTCGCCACCACGACCAAAAATAAACGGATCGCCACCTTTTAAACGCACAACGCGTTTACCCGCTAAAGCTAAGCGCGCGAGTAAGTCATTGATCGATTCTTGCGGTAGGCTATGGTTACTTTTTTGTTTGCCGACATAAATTTTTTCCGCATCACGGCGCACTAATTCAAGGATTTCAGGGGAAACGAGACGATCGTAGACTACGACATCAGCTTGTTGCATTAGGCGTAATGCACGGAAGGTGAGTAAATCAGGATCACCTGGCCCCGCGCCTACTAAATAGACTTCACCGATGACTTTATGAGTGACAGACGCATTTAGTATCTCTGACTTTAAGCGTGCCTCGGCTTCGGCTTCTTTGCCTGAGTAGAAAAGCTCAGCAATAGAGCCTTGTAAGGTTTTTTCCCAAAAAATCCGTCGCTCTGAAGGAGGGTTAATATTTTCTTTGACTAAGCCTCGGTATTTTTCCGCTAATTGCGCTAAGCGTCCAAAAGCAGGCGGAATAAGGCTTTCAATTTTTGCCCGCAATAAACGAGAAAGTACAGGTGATGCACCTCCTGACGAAATAGCAGCAACAATAGGGGAGCGGTCGATAATGGCTGGAACGATAAAGCTGCATAGACTAGGGCTATCGACGACATTGACGGGAATATTGTGTTCTTCGGCGGTGGCGGCGACCAGTTTGTTAATATTTTTTTGATTGGTTGCAGATATTATCAGGCGTTGGCGATGAATATCTTCTGCTGCAAAGCTCTTTTGTATAATAGTTAAGTTGTATGTTTTTTCTAATTGACTGACTTGTGAGCTTATTTCTGGGGCAATAACGGTAATATCAGCGCCGGCTTTAGCGAGTAACTCGATTTTTCGGGCGGCAATTTCACCGGCACCGATAACTAAGCAAGGTTTGTTTTTTAAATCGATAAAGAGAGGGAAGTAGTCCATAGCTTATATAAATGATACTGGGTTATCGTTCGCAGAATTTGTTTGAAGTGCTATTATATGCGCTCTTTTAAAAGCATGATTGAGAAAATTTAAAATCAGAATGATTGAATTTAATATAGAAGTGGATGCCGTCGGCTTGCATTGTCCTTTACCTTTATTGCGTTTAAAAAAAGCGTTAAAAGATATGCTTTCTGGTGAGGTGGTGAAAGTGACTGCTACAGATCCTGCCGCGCATTTGGATTTTGGTGTTTATGCAGATCAAACCGGTAATGAAATTATTGAATATATACGGGCAGATGAACAGCAGGTTTTTTATGTGCGTAAGAAGTAGGTGATGCTGCTTGGAAATAATATTGGTAGGGCGGACTTCAGTCCGCTTTTTAATAATGGACGGCTAAAGCCACACCCTAGCAATAGTGATTAGGCCTTGCTATGAGTATAAATATTACTGAATAAATGCGTGACGATTAAAAGCATGGTTTCGGTGATTTTTATCGCAGGCTTGCGTTTTTTGTCTTCTGCGGCAAATTCATCAATAGAATCATTGATGAAATTAATTAAACCCGTCTGTTTAATTTGTTGGTCAAAGTGTTCTTGCAATGATTCTTTTTGTTTAGATAAGCTTTGTAATTGTGTGCTTAATAGCTCGGCTTGTTTTTCTAGCCATTCAGGGCTTAACTCATCTTGCGTGGGTGTTTTGCCAAAGGCATGTTGATAGACACAAATAATATCAAAACATAAGTCCATAAATACATGGCTCATGTCTTGGTTTTGCTCATTAATCGCCATAGGGAAAAGCTGGAAGACCATTTGTGAAAGGACTGGTTGGTCTGCTTGAAATTGATTTAAAATTTTTCTACCTTCTGTTTCGTCAAGGCTTCTTGCGTATTCTAAGGCTTTATAAAGTTCTGGCGTGGTTAGTTCGTGCATAGTTTACTCTGTTATTTATTGTTTGAGGTGTTTGCATTGCGCTATTTTACAGGATCTAAAGTTTGATTCGCTCCATTAAATAACATAAACAGTCTTGCCGAATAACGCGCTCATCAAGCGTCAGCATTGCAGGCATGGTTTTGCGCTTTATTTTTAATTGCTTGTTATCGATAGTGAAAAAATTATCAGTCACCTCTTTACCGAGTTCATCAATGGCGCGCAAGGGCATTGTTGAATCCTCATTAACTAAGCCCAAACTTGTATTTGCGGTGATTTCGGTGAAATTCATGCGCTCTAAATCTTTATTAAACAATAAATCTGAGCTGGTATCGCTAAAGCTAAAACTGCTATTTTCGGTTATTTTTACTTGGGCTGTGGTGTGAAATAGATCAATATCTTGCGTATGCACTGGGTGGTCGGGGAGTTCATGCAAGTGTAAGCAAGCATTGAGATATTCAAAAGCATGGTCTATGCCGTGCTGTTGACCAGGGCGGCCACATTCTAAGGTGACAGCTGGGCAAAGCTCGGCAAAAGCAGCAGATTGTACGCCTAGAGGCCTTAAGAAATAGACGGTTAAACGGCCAAATAAATTAGCCAGTTGTAAGTAGCGATTATCTAGCTTATTAATACAGGCATAGTGGGGATTAAGACCGGTGTTGTTATGTACGTCGATGCTGGCAAAGACCTCTTTAGCGCGCATAATATCGACGATTTCTTGAGCGAACGTTGTTTCAGTGCAGTCTGGAATATTGGTGCCAGGCCAAATTCGGTTGTAATCTGGCTGTGTATCGAGTCGGCGTAGGCCTTGTTCTGCGGCTTGTGTATTACCGAAAAAGATGGAAATAGAGCGCGGTAGTGATTGCTCTCTGTATTTGTTAAGCAGGCACTGTAGCGCTAAAAAACCAGTGGTTTCATTGCCGTGTAATAGTACGGAAATAAATAAAGGTTGTGGGTTTTTTCCGGATAAATGCAGTAGTGTTGGCTGTGGAAATAAAGTATGTAAATCTTGTGCTGTACAGCTAAGCAGCTTTTCTGGGTAGGTCGTTATTTGTTGAAGTTGCATAGTTTTAATTTAATTCCCATTGGCTAACAGGGATTTCTGAATATTGATGCTCTAAATACGCTTCAGTCATTGATTGTAATGTTGATTGAGGCAGCTGCATGAATTGACGCTGCCATTGGCTACCGGTTTGTTTGTTGGCTATTCGTTGCTCAATAATGCCTAGGTAAGTGTCTATATCTGCGTTAGCAATAGCTAATGATTGTAAACCTTTTCTGGCTCTGGCTAATAAGTCAGTTTGTAGCAGTTTTTGTAAACCGTGTTTCTCGCCATCAAACCAGATTATATGACTGTCCAAACCATGATGTGCGGCTTGATAGAAATTATCTTTTGCTTGAGCAAAGTCTAAGTGAATGCCAGTAGCTATTATTTCATCGCATAGGTCTTTGCTTAAGCCATAATAAAAAGCCGCATTGGCGATAGAGTCAATAATAGTTGGGCCGGCAGAAGGTGTGCGATGTTCAATTCTAATATGTGGCGTATGATCTTCATCAAAGCCAACTAAAGGTCTATTCCAGCGCCAGATGGTGCCATTATGTAAGCGTAAGTGTTCGAGCTTTTCAATGGGATCAGAAAATAACTCTGGGAGCAGAATAGGGAAGTGCTCTAAGTTTTCTTGGAAGCACTCCATAATTGATGTGCGCGCATAGCCTGAGCCAAAGCTAACGCGTTTTAATGGACCACGTGCTGAGCCTCCGTAGCCGCCTGCCTCTATGGCTTGTTCAAAGAGTGGAATGCGTGATTCATGCCAAAGGTTTTTACCAAATAAATAGGGCGCATTGGCACAACTAGCTACGATAGCAGCAGAAGCAATAATCGAGGCATTATAAAAATGATGCGCTTGGGCTAGTGGAATTTGAGTGTGTAGTTGTAATGAAGTTGTTGCTGATTCGAGCATGACATCATTATGGTCAAATTTTAAATGCTCTATACCACCAATATCTAGATGAATTGGTTTGCCGCGGATGTTCAATATTTGTTCATTTAATACACGGTAGCGATTCATATCTGACATGTTTTTTAAGTTCATGTCAGAAGGCTTGAGCGTGGGTAATGTGCCAATAATAAGAATATGATTATTTAAAGCTTGTGCGTGCTCGCAGGCCTTTTCCCAGGTTTGGCTTAGATTTTTATGTAGGCTACTGAACACTGTGGCCGTCAGTTGCTCAGGTATGCTATTTAGTTCGATATTGAATTTAGCTAATTCAGGAAAGGCTAAAGGGTCATTTAGGTTCTTTAGAAAAGAGACATTTTTCGGGCTGGCTTGCATAGCATCATCAATAAGCCATGCCTCTATTTCAAAACCAGCAACAGGTGCTTTTTGTGAGCACTGACCTTGTTTAATTAAGTCTTTTAAGTATTGCGATTCTTGGCTTAATTTTTGGTGAAACTGAGTAAAATCACTAGGCTTAAATGCGCTGACGTTTATTTCTTGTCCCATAGTGGCTTCCTTGAGGGTTACATAAAATAACTTCGACTATTAGGGTGGACTTTAGTCCGCTAAATGGCGGTATTTCTCAATACAAGCAGACTAAAGTCCGCCCTACTAATGATTGAAAGATACGCCAATACCACCTAGACCGCAATAGCCTTCAGGGTGTTTGGCTAAATATTGCTGGTGCTCATTTTCCGCATAATAAAAAGTGGGTGTGGGCAAAATATCGGTACTAATTTCACCGAATCCCGCTTGTGTGAGGCGTTGTTGGTAGTGTTGTTTGGAGCTTAAGGCTGCACCAAGCTGCTCTTCTGTAGTTGCGTAAATAGCAGAACGATATTGTGTGCCTATATCGTTTCCTTGGCGCATGCCTTGTGTTGGATTGTGCGCTTGCCAAAATAAAATAAGTAAATCCTGATAACTTATTTGCTCTGGGTCAAAGAGCACTTTTACTACTTCAGTATGTCCTGTTAAACCGGTACAAAGCTCTTTATAAGTGGGGTTTTGCGTAATGCCACCGGCATAACCTACAGCTGTACTGAATACGCCCGCTTGTTGCCAGAAAAAACGTTCTGCTCCCCAAAAACAACCCAAGGCAAAGATAGCTGTTTGAATGGTGGCTGGAAAAGGTGGAGTGATAGGATTTCCTGTAACAAAGTGTGGCTCAGGAATACATATTACAGTATCGCGGCCCGCTAATGCCTCAACTTCATTGGGTAGCGTTAATTTTCTTTGCGAGAAGAGCATGGCGTGAGTTCATCCTTTTTGAGTTTTATCGGGTAGTTAAGTGGCAATGATTATGCCTTTCGGCTAGCTGAGTCTTCGAGCATTTTTTGCGTAAAGATTTGTACATTATTGCGCCCTAATTCTTTTGCGTAATACATGGCAATGTCTGCGCTTTTTGCTAGACTGACTTGGTCTTGGCCGTGCTCAGGATAGCTGGCAACTCCTAAACTAGCGGCAATAGATAATGAGTGTTTTTGACAATTAAAGGGGAGACTAAGCGCATGGCGAATTTTTTCAGCTACCATAAAGGCATCATTTTGGCTGTCAATAGTTGGTAATAAAATAATAAACTCATCGCCACCGATACGTGCCACCGTGTCCGATTCACGCAGGCAACTGGTAATGCGTGTCGCCACTTCTTGTAATAATAAATCACCAATCGCATGACCAAAATCATCATTGACTGGCTTAAATTTATCTAAATCTAGGAAGACTAGCCCTAGGTGTTCTTGATTACGTTTGGCAACGTGTAGTGCTTGATCCAAACGGTCACTGAGTAAGGCTCGGTTGGGCAAACCTGTTAAGGTGTCGTGCTCGGCTAAATGCTTGATGCGCCTTTCAATCTGTTTTCGTTCAGAAATATCATTTTTGGCGGCAATAAAATGTTGAATTTTACCTTTTTCGTCCATGACGGGTGAGATGTTAAGCTCTTCGTCATATAAACTACCATCTTTACGGCTATTGATGATTTCACCTTTCCAAGGGTTGCCGCTCAAAATTGTATCCCATAAGGCCTTATAAAAGTGACTGTCCTGCTTTCCAGATTTAATTAATTCTGAAGGTTTACGGCCTATGGCTTCAATAGATTGATAACCAGTTAATTTTTCAAAAGCAGGATTTACCCACTCGATATTCGCATGTGTATCGGTTATTACTACGCTAGTTTGTGAGGCTTCTAGTGCAGTGACTAGCATTTTGTTACGGTCAGTGATTTGTTTTTCCTGAGTAATGTCTCTAAAAGCGACTACAGCGCCTAAACTCGAATCAGAAAGGTGTATAGCGGCTACATTAACGGCTACTTTAATTAAACGACCATCTGTACGCGCAAAAACTTCTTCTGCGTGGCGTGTTTTTCCGTCTAATAAGGTTTCCAGTGCGGGGCACTTATGGAATCGGTGGCTATGGAATAAAGTTGCCGCGTGATTACCTAATACCTCATTTTCAATATAGCCTAATAACTTGAGAGCAGCAGGGTTAATAAAAGTACATCGACCTTGATTATCAAGTCCATAAACCCCTTCAGCTAGAGCTCCAAGCAAAGCGCCTTGTTGTTCTGATTTCTCTGCTATTTGTTGGCGTTGCTGGATAATTCGCTTATTAAAAATAAATAAGTACAGGCTGAGTACTAAGGTCAATAGTAGTGATATGGTAGTAATGATGATTGCTAATTTATAGCGTTGCCAAATATCTAGTAGAGTAAAGTGAGGTGCCGTGTCAAAGGGCGGGGCACGCAAGGCCCGTAAAATATTTTCTACCGGTGAATAATCCATAGGAATGTTAAAGCCGGTCACGCCATTAACTTTCCCGTCATGATCATGGAATAGTAATAAGGCTGCGGTAAAGTGAGCGGCAAGTTCTGGGTCAGTATGTGGTAGTGCGGCAATAGGCCATTCAGGGTATAAACGGGTTGATAACAGATAAGGAAAGCTAGGGATACTTTGCTTATTGATAATTTTAAATAGAGATAAATCTAAATTACGCTCCTGTTGCAAAGCCTCTAAAACACCGGTACGTACGAAGCCAATATCGGCTTGCCCACTTAATACTGCATCAATGACATTGTCATGTGGCATGTCAGTGATAATAAGTTGTTCTGGTTTAGGTAATGGAAGCCCTGCTTGGTATAAAGCAAAACTTTGCATTTGATAGCCGCCGAGCGAGGTTGTTTTGGTGGTGGCAATGCGTTGGTTTTGTAAATCTTTCAGTTGAGTTATATCGTTACGTGTTGCTAAGGTAAAAATAACTCCTGCAAATGCGGATAATGTATGTTGTTTTGTTTGTTTTATCAGGCTAGCGAGTGGTGAAGATAAGTTGTATTGCTCTTTGAGTTGAATATAGTAACCCGGATTGGTTAGCACAAAGTCAATTTGTCGAGTGGCGACCGCATTGCCTAAATCAGAGTATGTGAAGGCCTCAACAGTAAAATTACGCTGAGGTATTTTTTCGCGAAAATAATTTTCTAAGGGTTTCCAGCGGGTAAGTGTTTCTGCTTTAGGGCGATAAGCCAAAATGCCGATTTTTACAGGTTCGTAGTTAGTCTCTACGGATGCGAAAACGGAATTGATTGAGAAAAGGCTAGAGAATAGTAAGGCTATCACGAAATAACGCGGCATTTTTCTTGTATAAGACCCTAATACTGTTTGAAAAATTTGCATATAGTCTCGGTTCATTTAAAGTGTATTAACTTATAGAGCTGAAGTTTCCCAATAATTGAAAAGCTAACTGTAGCAATACATAGGGTTGTACGATTATTCGTTGGGGTTGGGTGCAATGGGACAAACCTAATTAATAAATACCCCTACCTGCCGATATACCCCCCCCTAAAAACTGGGAAACTTCAGTTATAGAGCTGGTCTAGGTAAAAAGTCTGAGGTAAATAAGTTTCGCGAGGGTGCCGGCTGACTTAGAATGTTCGATTTTAGCATAATAGTAGATAATAATTTAGTGCTTTGTAAAAGCTGAGGTTTCTCGCTGTCTATTAATAAGCGATTGTATTTTATGCTAGGTAGCAACAGGCCTTTGTAGTTACTAGTGACTTTTTCTGGTACTACATTTAGATGAGTAGCCATACGATAAGAGGCATCTGGCGTATTGCTTTGAAAGTGCTGTAAGGCTTGAAAGTGACTTGCAATTAAATGTTCAATTGCCTTTTTATGAGAGCTTAAAGTACTTTGTCGCACAGCTAAAACATCGATAATCATATTGGGTGCTTGCCGGCTGTCATAGAGCCTTCTTGCGCCTGTTGAGAGTAGTTGTCCCGCAATGGGCTCATAGGTGATTAGTGCGTCAACTTTGCCTGCTTGCCAAGCGCTTTTATGATTATCAATAGTGAGCGACACTTGTTCAATATCGCTAGGTGTTAAATTGCCTGCTTGTAATGCTTGGCTTAACATAATAGCACCTAACGCGCCTTGTTCAACGCCAATACGCTTGCCTTTTAAATCACTTAGTTGCTCAATGTTGGGTTTGGCTAAAAGCATATCTGCTCCAGCAGAAATATCAAAAACAAGAACGACAGTGAGTGGGATTTGCATGTCGCGGGCGCGTAACACCTCATCTAAAGTTAAAGCGGCTCCATCGACTAAGCCATCTTTTAGTGCTTGTAGTGAAGCGGTTGCTGAATTCGTTTCTACTAAATTTACTCGCTTATCTAGCCAGTTTTCTTGGCGTGCAAGAAACATAAATTCATAACCGGGCCAAACATGTGCTGCGATACGTAGTGGAGTGTTGGGCGTAGTTGTAAGGTCGCAGCTGTTTAAACATAATAGCAAGATAGCAGAGATAATAAAGCGCAATATGTGGTGTGTCATAGTTGTGTTAGAAACATAGGTGCATTTATATAGTGTGAGTAAGTTAAAATCGTATAGGGTACAGAGAAAAATTTTCTCTGTACCCTATACGGTTAAAGTCTTGTTGCGGTATGCTTGATAGCTGGGAAATTATAGCAATTCAAGTAAAGTTTCTGCTTTAGATACGCCAAATTCACCAGAACCTTCGACGCCTAGGTATGTTACTTCCCCATTATCCACTAGCATGGCAAAGCGGAAACAACGAATGCCCATGCCGCCTTTAGTCAAATCACGGTCTAAACCCAGAGCTTGAGTATAGATTGCACTACCATCAGCCATCATGCGCACTTTACCTGTGGCATTTTGCTCTTTACCCCATGCAGCCATAACAAAGGCGTCATTCACCGATAAGCACCAGATTTCATCAGCACCTTTTACTTTAAGTTGTTCGGCATACTTAATATAGCCAGGTAAATGCTGTGCGGAACAAAGCGGAGTAAAGGCGCCCGGTACACCAAAGATGATGATTTTTTTACCTTGGGATTGTTCTATGATATCTAGTGTCTGTGGATTAGTTGGGCAGGCTGTTGTGGCATCGAACTCGATGCATTCAGTTAGTTGGCCAGCAGGTAAATGATCGCCTATAGAAATAGTCATGGAGGTTCCTTGTTTGCATTGTAAAGGCATCACATTTGCACAGGCGATTGCTAGTGTCAAGAAATACTGAAACCCATAAAAAGTAGGTGAATATAATAACAAATGGCTAAATCATTGGGCGATGGGTAAATCAATGAGTAAAATATTGGGCAATACATATATTAATGGCAGGTACTTCATTTTGGACTTTATTGAACAGCTGATACTTTTTGGCATCTCTTTGCTAGCTAATACCTTTTCTTCGTTTAGTGGTGGTGGGGCGGGGCTTATTCAATTTCCTGCCTTGATTTTTTTGGGTTTAAGTTTTTCAGTGGCACTAGCAACGCATAAAGTCGCCAGTGTAGCATTGGGTGTAGGCGCGGCGTTACGTTATTTAAAAAGTAGTCCTCTGGAACGTTATTTTGTTCTGTTGATTTTGGGGGCGGGTGTGCCAGGGGTAATTATTGGCGCACGATTGATTCTTTTTGTTCCTGATCGTATTGCTATGGTTGCTTTGGGTGTTTTAACCGGTGGTTTAGGGATTTACTCTATATTAAAGCCTGATTTAGGTCAGACTTATCAAAGTAAGCATCGAGATAATCAAGGTTATATTATCGGTGGAGTGGTGTTGTTTTTTCTAGGTATATTAAATGGCTCTTTAACCTCAGGCACAGGATTATTTGTGACTTTATGGTTAGTCGGCTGGTTTGGTATGGATTATCAGCGAGCAATTGCTTATACCTTGATTCTGGTTGGTTTTTTTTGGAATGGTTCAGGTGCGGTGACTTTAGGTTTGTACGGTGCGATACGCTGGGGCTGGCTGCCGGCTTTATTACTCGGCTCTTTATTGGGTGGTTATTGGGGAACACATTTAGCGATTAAACATGGAAACCGCTGGATTAAGCGGGCCTTTGAGTTGGTGACTTTGTTAATTTCGGTTAAATTATTATTGGGAAATTAATGCAAATACTTGCCTATAAAGACTTTAGCTCTGTGTGATGGCGTTTTTAGAACTGGAGTTTTTGTTCTTTTGATATGTTTTGTCGTGCAATGGTTACAATTTTGACGAAAAGAATGAGTATAATGTTCCTGAGACCTACAAACCGTCTTTTTAATCTTAAGTTTATGTTAAAAAAATTGTTTTAAATAAGGAGTAGGGTTTATCAATAATCATGTTACCGGAGTTTTTCTGTGCCTGTGTACTATGCACGTAAAGGTCGTTAAACACTTCTTGGTGCTTAAATGGAATCAGTTATGAGCGGTAGTTTGTTGGCAGATATTTTTGAATGTACGCCTACAGCTATTGCTTATACTGACCTTGAGTTTAATGTAGTTAAAACTAATGCGCAGTTTTTTTTGCAATATGGTTATCAGGACGATATTGCAAAAATAAGTCATTTATTAAATCAATCAATAGTCGAAAGAAGGTGTACTGAAAAGCAATGGCTAAGTACTCTTTTACAAAGTGAATTTATTGTCGGTGAACTGGAAATTCAGCATAAAAATGGTACGACAGGGTGGACTTCTTTTCGCGCCAAATTGACTGATCAAAAGCAAGGGATAGTCTGGATTCTGGATGATATAACGACTCATAAAGCCGTGCAGAATAAATTACAACTTGAAGCAACCGTTTTTCAAGTCTGTGGTGAAGCCATAATTATTTTTGATGAAAATGGCCGTATAGAAATTGCCAATCCAGCGTTTAAAAAGCTAATGGGCTATAGTGTCAGTGAGACGAATGATTATGGTCTTGATAGTTTATTTAGCTTTGCTGATGAACAGCAGGAAATGGTTGATATTTTAAGCCAAGTCCAAGAGCACAAACAGTGGCATGGCGAGTTATTTTTAAATAAAAAGGACCAAGATAAGATTCCTGTGCGCATGATGCTGAATAGTATTCAGCGGCATTCAGGGAATAGCTATTTTTCGGCTGTTATTTACGATATTTCTGAAAGAAAGGCGCAAGAAAAAGAATTAAGGCAGAGAGCTAACCATGATCCTTTAACAGGACTGCCAAATCGCAATGAGTTTTTTGTACGGCTTAATGATGCATTAGCGATGGCGAAGCGTAAGCAATATACGGTGGCATTGCTATATCTCGATTTAGATGGATTTAAGCCAATAAATGACACCTTAGGGCACGGCCAAGGGGATGAGGTGCTGCAAGAAGTTGCTCATAAGTTATTGGACTGTGTGCGTGAAGTGGATACTGTTGCCCGATTAGGCGGAGATGAGTTTTCTGTCATTCTTAACGGAACTTCGGAAGAGCTAGTTGCAATTACCGCGGAACGATTAATTGCAGCTATCAGTATGCGTTTAAATGACGCATTACACCTTTCTGTCAGTATCGGTATTGCTTTGTACCCAAATGATGCGCTTAATCCACTCAAATTATTACAATACGCTGATGAAGCCATGTATAACGCGAAACAGCAGGGTAAGCAGTCATACTGTTGGCATAAGAATAAACGATAACTGACTAAGACAACGATTATGATCGACATAAAAAAAATATCAGAACTAAAAGACGTCAGTGTTTTATATGTCGAAGACGACGATGAAACCCGAGAAGAATTAGAATTAGTTTTACAAAATTGGTTTAAGCATTTTTATGTGGCTGCAGATGGCCAGGAAGGCTTGGATAAATATAAAGAGCATAGACCGGATATTGTTATTTCTGACATACAAATGCCAAAAATGAATGGGCTGTCTATGTCAGCGGATATTAAGCATATTAACCCGAACCAAGAAGTGGTTATTTTAAGTGCTTATAACGATGTGGAGTTTTTGTTTAGGGCCTTGGAGTTAGGTATTAAACACTATATTACCAAGCCGATTAGTATTGAGCGTTTAATGGATAAATTGCTCGAAATAACGCACCAGATGCAATTGGCAGCGGAAGTTAAACGTAACCGTAAATTGCTGGAGCAATACAAGCTATTAGTCGATGAAAAAGCGATTGTTGCTAAAGTTAATTTGCAGGGAGAAATTAGCTATGTAAATAAGAAATTTTGCCTATTATCAGGTTATAGCGAAGAAGAATTATTGGGACAGCATTATTTATTTTCTCTGGCTAATAATGGCCAAGAGGCGGTTTTAAGTGATTTAAAAAACACTGTTTTAAGCAATAAAAAGTGGCAGGGTATTTTAAAGAAAAAGAGCAAGAATGGTGAAACTTATATAGTCGATGTCACGGTCGTGGCGATTGTCGATGATAACGATAATATTGATGAGTTTGTCGCTTTAATGGTTGATATGACCGAAGTTTATGAGAAATTTGAACGCTTATCACTCAATTTACAACAAGATTTAAAATCAAAAGCGCATTACTTAAATGAATATGAGCACGCTATTGATTTAGGTACTTCACTATGTGTGCTGGATATCGATGGCACGATTGTCAGTGTAAATGAAAATTTTAGTCACACATTAAATTGCCAGACAGATGAATTAATTGGCCAATCATTTACTGACATGGTACTGGATTGTAATGATTTTAAAGAGCGTGTTTTAACTAAAGTGCAAGATCAGGGGTTTAGCTCTAGAGTTATTCGGATTGCTAAGACACCAGGCTATGAGCGTACTTTAAGTACCGTGATTGTCGGTATTCATGATGAAGAGGGAGGCTTGCGCTCATTAATGGGCTTAAGTCAGGATATCAGTGATTCCATCAAGCTGAACCAAGATATTATTGAAACTCAAAAAGAATTGATTTATGTCATGGGCGAGGTGGTTGAAAACCGTAGCCAAGAAACGGGCATGCATATTAAACGTGTGGCGCAGATTTCTGAATTACTAGCGGAAAAATATGGTTTAAGTAATGAGCATGCACAAATGATTAAAATTACTTCACCGATGCATGATATTGGCAAGATTGGTATACCAGATAAGATTCTACATAAGCCAGGAAAACTAAGTAGTGATGAATATCGAGCGATGAAAGAGCATTCTAATTTAGGTTATAAAATGCTAAATAAACTGGATAGACCGTTAATTAATATGGCAGCGATTATTGCTCATGAGCATCATGAACATTATGACGGCAACGGTTATCCGTTGGGCTTAAAAGGTGAAAATATTGCGATTGAGGCTCGGATAGTTGGTCTTGTTGATGTCTTTGATGCTTTGGGGAGTGCACGTAGCTATAAACAGCCGTGGACTGATGAGCAGATTATTGAGTATTTAATTAGTAAAAAAGGCACGCAGTTTGACCCTGAACTCATTGATTTATTTATGCAGAATATTGATGACATTTTTACCATCCGTAACCAACTACAGGATTTGAATTAAGTATGTTGAAAAAAATTATTGTGGTTGCGACTTTATTATTTTCTACGCTAACTCATGCACAAAGTACACGAGGACAAGCTTATACATTAGATGACTGTATTGCTATTGCTTTACAAAAACATCAATCACTTAGAGTTTCTGATGCTCAGTTAGCCATGGCAGAAGCACTACATGATCAGGCTATGTCTTCTTATTGGCCACGAGTTTCTATCGAGGCTAATGCGAGTCGTGCGGATCAAGACAGAACGTTTACAGCTAAAGGGGATTTTGCATTGCCGCCGACGTTAGGTGGTGCGACAGTTCCCTTAGATATAAAAATGAAGCTGTTTGATCGTGATGTGGTGGCAGGGTCTATTAATGCCACCTATCCGATTTTTACGGGTTTAAAGCGTCCTGCAATGATTGGTCAAGCAGAAAAAGGAGTGATGATCGCTGAGCAAGGAAGGCGTAAAAGCTCGCTGGAAGTTGTGCGTGATGTGAAGAAATATTTTTATGGTGCTCAGTTAGCTTTGCAAATGGAACAATTAGCAAGTGATACTTTAGAGCGCTTTAAAGCCCTAGAGGATTTAACTGAACGTTTGTATCAAAATGGCTCCTTAAAAGTAAGGAAAACAGACTATTTACGTACTAAAACGACTACGGCACTGACGCGCTCTATATTGCATGAAGCAGAGTATTCTCGCCAACTGGCACATGAAGCTTTGGGTAATGCGATGGGGCAGTCTTGGGATGCTGAGTATCGTTTGGTAGAAACAGAAATGCCAAAAGCGCTTACCGCTGAGTTAAAAGAATTAGTTGAAGCGGCATTGCAATTTAATCCTGATGTGCAGCAGCTAAAGTTAGCAGTACAAGCCTCTGACCATGGTATTACGGCCGCACAAAGTGGTTATTATCCAATGATTGGTATTAAAGCCAGTGCTCATACTCTATGGAATGATTATAAAGATGGCCTATTTAATGAAGATAACAAGGATGGTTGGAATATAGGCATTGGTATGGAGTGGGAGTTGTTCAGTGGTTTTGAAACCAAAGGCAAAGTAGATCATGCTGAAGCAATGAAAAAGAAATTAGAAAGCCAGACGGTCTTATTAGATCAAGGTATGGCTTTACAGGTAAAACAGCAGTTTTTACGTATACGCAGCTCGGGTAAACAGATTGAAGATACCGAAGCTGCTTTTGGTTTTGCGCGCGAAAATCGTAAGTTAAACTCTCGTGCTTATCAACAAGAAATGGTTGAAACCAAAGATGTGATTGAAGCGCAACTGGTCGAAAGTTTTACTCAAGGTGCGTATTATCGCTCGCGTTATGCCTTAGAAATTGGCTTGGCTTCATTGGAGTATCTGATCGGGCATAATATTGAGAAAATTGCTACTCAATAGCACTGAAATTAAGTTTTTTATCCGTGGATTAGCCTGTGCCCGTGGTTAAAAAGTGTTCCTATAAATCATAGGTATTTACACAGCTTTTTGACATTAAAATACCTGATTACCCACAAGCTTTAGCTACCTTGGGAAATATTTTCAAATCAAATGAGTTGCCATTGTAGCTCGCATGTAGTTTACGGAATGCGGGAAATGGTTGCTCCGAATTTCCCTTTCGCAGCCCTCCGCAACAATGAAAGCCATGTTACCAACCGTTAATCAAACAAGACCCAGGTACTTGATGAATTTTTTTAGCTTGATAGTACTGAGCTTATTGATGAGTTTTTCGTGTTCTAGTTTAGCGGCAGAGAGCGAAGAGCTTTTTCAACAGCGTACTTTGCGTACTGGTTTTTATCTTAAATCATTTCCTGATCTGACCAGAGTTGACTTAGAGGTAGCTTTGCGCTTTTGGTCTGACGAAGTGGGTCAAGAAGTAGGTATTTCATCTGAGGTCTATATTTATGATGATTTGCAACAAATGCGAAATGATTTTGATCAGGGGAAAATCAATTTTATTGTTGCTTCTACTTTATTGGTAGTAAATGAATTTGATCAGAAACAGCTGGTTGACGGTTATAAAATAATTCTAAATGATTCCGGTGCTGAAGATAAACTATTGGTCGTACGGCATAAAGGTTCTGGATTAAAAGGCTTTGAGGGTATGCAGGGTAAAGATTTATCATTGCTAAATTATGATTCTATTTCAGCTATGTATGCAAATCTATTGTCCTTAAAGTCTTTCGGAAAGAAAGCGGCAAAGTTATTTAAGAAAATAAATTATGAGGTTAAATCAGATCAACTTATTTATCAGCTATTTTTCAATAAAACCGATGTGATTTTGGTTTATCAAGCGTCTTACGAATTAGCTTGTGAATTAAATCCGCAAATAAGGCAGCAAACTTATGTGGCCTCAGTACTCCCTCAAATACCACGAGGCGTTGGTTTTTTTCACCGCAGCGTGCCCGCTGAGTTTAGAGATTTTGTTTTAACTGAAATAGGAAAACTGGATACTTATCCGAGAGGGAGGCAACTGTTAGCTTTATTCAAGGCTGAGAAAACCGTCCGTTCAAATCTTTCTGATTTAGACACGACCAAGCAATTAAAGCAAGGTTATCAGCTGTTACTTAAACAGCACGGCATTAAATAGTGAAAGGTAACCGGGTGCTTATTTTATTTACAATATCTGTACTTAGTTTTGCGTACAGAAGTTATGCGGCTGATAAAGTGATAGAACAGCCTAGTTTGAATATGGGGCTTTTTGTTAATTCTTTGTCTGAGGTGACACGAGCTGATGTGGATGTTGCTTTTAATTTTTGGGCGGGAGAAATTGGTAAACAAGAGGGCATTACAGTCATGACACAGGTTTATACTGATATTAATGTTATGCGCCGTGATTTTGATGCCGATAAAATTAATTTTATTATCGCCTCGCCTCTACCGCTTTTGAATGAGTTTGACCATGAGCAGCTAGCCGAGGGTTATAAAGTCGTTTGGGGGAGCTCGGCTGAGGATAATTTACTTGTTGTCACTCGAAAACAATCAAAATTACACGATCTTGTCGCACTTAAAAACAAACAATTATCAATAGTTCAGAATGAACCTATTTCCGCAATGTATGCTGATATATTAGCGCTAGAGAGCTTTGGCCTAGAGGCAAAGAAAGTTTTTAGTAAAATTAATTACGAGTCTAAGTCTACTCGCCTCGTGTTAAATTTATTTTTCAAAAGAACGGATGTTATTTTGGTTTATCAACAGTTATACGACTTAACATGTGAGTTAAATCCGCAAATTAAACGTGATACCCAAATAATTAATGTACTGCCTAATCTACCGCGTGTTTTGGGTTATTTTCATAAAAGAGTAGACCCTGAATTTAGAGAGTTGGTCTTAACTGAGGTGGATAAATTAGCTACTCACCCACGAGGCCGGCAGTTACTTGCCTTATTTCAAGCAGATAAAGTCGTGCGTTCAAATACTACTGATTTAAAATCCACTCAAGAATTACAGCAAAGGTATTTGCAATTATTTGATAAAAAGCGGGGTCAACAATGAAAATTTTCAGCTTGATTTTATGTTTTTTTATTTTTCCAGCCCAGGCTGATTCTGTTACTTCCAGCCAACTCCGTTTAGCGATGGGATTTTATTATCCTGCCTTAAATAATGTTTCGAATAAAACAGATATTGAAATCTCTCTGAATTATTGGGTAAAAGAATTAGCTAGTACGCTTATTAGGAAGAATGTGTATTCGATACTATATGACGATATTGCTACTATGAGCAGTGATTTTCGATCAGGAAAATTGGATATGGTTATTGCGCCACCGTTATTGTTGGCTATGTATTTTGATAGGGATTTACTGAGTGATGGGTTTGTTGGTGTGACGGAGCTTAATAAGCTTGATTATGTAAGCATTATTATACGACAAGAAGCGGGTCAGGATTTTGATGGTTACAGAGGTAAGCGATTGTTGTTACCCAAAAATGATTTATTGGCTGAAATGTTTCTTGAGCTAGAGGTGCTTAAACAGTATCAACGTCCTTATAGGCAAGTCTTTTCCCAGATTACTCAGGGTAGTAAAAATCAGCGTATGATTTTAGACGTTTTTTTCGGAAAAGTAGATGTGGCTGTCGTTTATGATCGAGCATTGGAACTTATGGTAGAGATGAACCCTCAGCTGGCAACAAAGATTAAAGTGTTAAAAAAAATGCCTGTTAAAGCACGGAATTACGCTTATTTTCAGCGAGACTACGCTTATCAGGAGGCATTAAAGAAAGAAGCGTATAGGTTTAGTTCTGAGGTGCGAGGGAAGCAAATATTGGAAGTATTTCATTCCTCTGATATTGATGTTTGTCTGGTGAGTGAATTAAAGCCCTTTGATGTATTTTATCAAAATTACTTGGGTGTAAAAAGGTCTCAAGCGCATGATTAAAGTTCTTTTATACTGCTTTTTGATTACTTGTGCCGTTAGTTCTAATGTTTTATACGCAGAAGAAAAGCCTAGTATTGCTGAGTTTACGATGGGTTGGTATTTTCCATCGATTAATGCACAAGTTAGCCGAACTGATTTTCATGTGGCGATTAATTTCTGGCTTGAAGAATTTAGTCAGTCTGTGAATATTGAGCAGACAGAAGTTAAAGTGTTTGATCATATTGAAGGTATGCAAGCAGCTTTTGATAAGGGAGAGCTTAGTGTGATTGTTGCTCCACCTTTGTTGATTGCAAAGTATTTCCCCCTAAATACACTGGCTGATGGCTTTATTGGTAAAAGTATTACGGGTAAGCCTTATGATATGGTCGTATTGGCGCGTGAGGATGCGCAAATAACAGGGGTCAAAGATGTAAAAAATAAACGTTTAGCATTGCCCAAAAACGATGAGTTAGCGATGGTTTTTCTTAATTCATTGTTGATTCCTGAGTTTCACCAAACTTATCCGCGTGTTTTTAAGTCGGTGCAAGAGTTCCCTAGGCAGAATGCGATTATTCACCAATTGTTTTTTAAAAAAGCCGATGTTGGTGTGGCTTATTTGGAAACGTATAATTTAATGGTTGAATTAAATCCGCAAATTAAAGATAGAGTAAAAATACTGGCTAATTTCCCTATTGACTCGCCAAATTACAGTTTCTTTCATTATAAGTTTCCAGAAAATTTCCGAAAAATTTTTATAGCGCAAGCGTTAGAATTAAATCACTCGCCAAGATCTCAGCAGATATTGAATGATTTTAGGATGGCTGCGCTTGCTGTCTGTAAGGTTGAATCACTAGATCCATTTATCGATCTGAATAAACTAGATCAGAAATTACAACTGCAAATAAGGCAATAGGATCAATATGAAGATACTAAGCAAAATTGTTCAATACATGTTTATTCTAGCTTTATTAGGACCTTTGAATGTAGCAGGAGCAGAGCCAAACGAGTTGACTATGGCTTATGTAGAAAATGGCCTAACTGAATTAAGAAATAATGAAAAGCAAGTGGCTTTACAATTACTCGTCAATGAGTTGATCAAGGGTAGTGGCTTTAAGATGGTGGTCAAGCCATTCAGTACTTTTTCCCTATTGCAAAGATCGATAGTGGCGGGTAATGTTGACTTTGTTATTATTAATAGCTTTCACTATATTAGTCATGCGGATTTTTTTCATAAAGAAATAGCAGAACCTATTTGGGCGGTACTGCATGGCCCCTTAGATTATGAGCATCATATTCTAGTGGCGCACAAGCGTTATGCAGGCTTATCTTTGCAAGATTTAAAGGGAAAACAAATTTCTTTATATACAGAGCATTTAATGATGAGTTTTAATCTGGAATATATAGTTAAAAAAGCGAGTGGTTTAGATAGTAGTCATTTTTTTAAAAAAATTAAACCAACAAGAACAGCCTCTCAAGCAGTGTTGGATGTATATTTTGGTGGCAGTGATTTATGCATAATACCGAAATATCTCTACGATTTAACGGTGGAGCTAAATCCTGCTATGCTTAAAAAAATAGTTACTATTAAACCAGAGTCGTAACAATTTGTTCCGGTCTTACTCTTTAATTTTAAGCATACGAATCCTGTAGCCAGAGATGCTGTTAATAGAAATATATCAGTGCTAGATAGAACTGTGCGTGGCAAACAAATAATGGAAATTTTTAAAGTTCAGACCGTAAATCTCATAACAGAGAATGAATTAGAGCCTATGCGGAAACAGTTTCAAACTTACCAAGCCTTATAATAAAAGAGAGCCTTTTATGCCGGTAAAAATTAGAAGTCGAATTTTTTTAAGAGTATTTATATTATTTGCCAGTTTGGTTTTGGTAATGATGGCATTTTTTGCTTTTATGGTTATTCCGATGCAAAAAAATGCCCTGCAACAAATTATGTATACCCAAGGGGTTACCGTTTCTAGGTCGATCATTCAAGCAAGCTCTGATGCGGTAATTACTAATGATTTTGGTTTTATTGTTGAACACAATGTTGAAGTTATAAAAAATAACCCAAGTATTCATTATATTGCTGTGACCCCTTTACGGGGTAATACCATTTGGGTTGATCAATTGGGCTGGAAAGTTTTGGATGTTTCGAAGCCAAGTTTAGATGCTATGCAAACAGAGCAAATTGAATATCAGGTCCGCTTTGAAGACTTGCGTGCTGAAGGCTATCATTTTTCCTATCCTATTGAGTTTTCTGGTATTAAATGGGGCTGGCTGCATATTGAATTTTCTACTGAGGAATATAATACGTATATTCAGGATATGTATTTTCAGTTAGTGTATATCTCGGGCATTTCATTAGTGATTATTATTGTTCTTGGGTACTTTTTTGCACGTTGGGTTACACGGCCTATTTCTATTATTAGCGGTCTAGCGACACAGGTTGCTGATGGTGATTTGAAGGTTCGCTCAGTGATTATGCGCCATGATGAAATCGGTGTGTTGTCTAATAGATTTAACCAGATGGTTGAATCATTACAGCAATCAAAGCAAACGCAGGAAAACTATAATCAACAATTAGAGCAAGAGGTTAATAAAAGAACCTTGGCTTTAGATGAGTTAAATCAGAACCTTGATCGTAAAGTAAAAGAAGAAGTGGCACAGCGTCAAGAGCAAGAGCGCTTATTAATTCACCAATCTAGGCTAGCCGCGATGGGAGAAATGATTGGTGCGATTGCCCACCAGTGGCGACAACCCTTAAATGCATTGAGTTTAGTTTTGCAGAGTCAGCAGCTTAATTATCAGATGGGAACATTAAATGATGAGACCATGGCGCGCAGTATGGAAAAAGCAGAGCGTTTGATTGGTAAAATGTCCACCACTATTGATGATTTCCGCAACTTTTTTAAACCTAACAAGCATGCGGAAAAATTTAATGTAGCAACACTCATAAATACTACGGTTAACTTGCTCGGTGCGCAATTTAAAAATCATAATATTAGTGTCAATATTGAGTGTACTGAGAATTTGAATATCAAAGGGTTTCAAGGTGAATTTTCTCAAGTGATCATTAATTTATTGAATAATGCTAAAGATATTTTATTGGAGCGAAATATTTCTGCACCGCGCATTGATGTGACTGCCTATAACACGCCGAAAGGAATCGGCATTAAAGTGCATGATAATGCAGGCGGCATTCCAGAAGAGATTATGGATAAAATTTACGACCCGTATTTCACGACTAAAGAGGAAGGTAAGGGCACGGGGATTGGTCTGTATATGTCCAAAATGATTGTGGAAAATAATATGAACGGAAAACTGTTTGCTATTAATGAAACAGATGGAGCTAGTTTTATGATCGAAATAACTAAGTCATAAAGCGATCAAATAAGGGTTGTAACTCTTCCAATTGGTCTTCAATTAACCAAGTGACGGCGTGAGATAGTAAATCCAGCAAGATAATCGCATTGACGGTGGCATCTTTTTCGCTGGCGGCTCTAAAGCGGCTAGCTAAGGCGCGGTTAATGATTTTTAAATTGCTGTAAATTTCTGTTAAACCATCAAACCCAGTATCAACATCTAAGCCTGCTTTGCTTTTGAAATATTGCGCTAATAAGTACATGGAGGTTGTACGGTAAATGGTTTCTTCCTCGCTGGCTAAAGGCAAATGAAAGCGAGCCATTGGTTTTAAAAATTCTGTATGCGGGCAGGGGGTGTTCCACAATAAGTCCCAGAATGGCTCTAACCGCACGTTTGCATAGACGTATCAGCTGAAATAGTTCGATCCAGCGTGAAAATGACTACGTTTACGGCATCGTATGACATCAATGAGTCGGGTATTTTCAGTAAAGGAATAAGGTTGTTAGTTCCTTTTAGTTAATATAGGTCTATTTTAGATGAGGAAGCGCATTAGCAGTATTAAATTTATGAGTATAATGAGTTATTGATACCCCTTACATTTATATGGCAAATGAAAATATGTGGTTGAATTCATGTGCGAAAATTTATAAATGATAATTAGCGCAAGTTTATGGCACCTATTAATTGCTTAAATGAGCCTTAAGATGTTTTGAGTTTTGAGGAGTATTTCATGTGTGGAAAAATGGGTGTAAGTGAAGTAGATACCATCAAAAATATGATGACTATGACAGTTTATTTTGTACTCGCTGATATTTTTGATCTAGATGCCATGGATATTGAGTCTAGTTTCGATTTAGAAAAAGATTTACATATAACGAACGATCTTAAGGCCTTGCTAAGCGGGGCGGTGATGGATATGTTTAATGGCTGCGAGTTAAATTTCACAACTATCCATAATGTTCAAGATATTGTAGAACAGATAGTTATTGTTGAGCCTATTAACTCGATTCATTAATCAAGCTGAGGTACGTTGGTTTGGCTTTTTTTCTTCTTCTTCACCTAAACGAATTTTGTAACGTTACTGCGGTTAATTATTTATTAACAGCTTATCAATGTAGCCTGCATGTAGTTCACGGAATGCAGGAAAGTCAGCAGCACAAATGACCCGTATTACGTGAATTTTCTGCGGCTTTTAAAATATCTTATCTGTGGGCTTGGCTTAAGTGCATTAGTAATGCACATTAAATAAAACCCGAAACTTTAGGTTATGAAGCACCGCCAGTCCTCGAAGGACTGGCGGTGCTTTCGGATATTATTGAATTTTGATTCCTTGTCAGATATTCATTATTAATATTCCTGACATATTTGTTCCTTACACTGCCCTTTATATATTGCTAGTCCGCCAGTGGCGACTAAGTGCGTAATGGGTGTGTAAAGGATGAAGAGTCATGATTGATGCCGAAAAAATATTACAAGAAACTTACCCAGATTTACAGCTGAAAAAAAACCGTAAACTGTTACTAAGAATACTCAAGTCAGTTTTGCACCAAGATGACTTTAATGATGTTATCAGTAAAAATCGCCATCTGCGTGGTTTTGCATTCCTTGATAAATTATTGGTTGATTACTTTAAATTCAGCTATCAAGTCAGTCCTGAATCATTTCGTAATATTCCCTCAGAAGGGCGTTTGCTCATTGTGGCTAACCATCCGATTGGCACTTTAGATGGGCTGGCATTAGTGAAGTTGGTTCGTTCAGTGCGGCCTGATGTGCGTATTGTTGCTAATCAGGTGTTAAATCATATGGAACCGCTGCGCTCGGTTTTTCTGGCTATTGATGTTATGTCGAGTAAAGCCTCGCATAAGGCGGCATATAAAGTGATGTTAGAGTGTTTGGAGCAAGAGCAAGCACTTATTATCTTTCCGGCGGGCGAGGTTTCTCGACTCTCTCCTAAAGGGGTCGTTGACGGTGAATGGAAGAGTGGCTTTATTAAGTTAGCGACAAAAGCGCAAGCCCCCGTATTGCCCGTGTTTATAAAAGCAAAAAATTCTGTGTTGTTTTATTGTGCGTCAGCGTTATATAAGCCCTTCGGTACGGTGATGCTGGTTAAGGAAATGTTTAATAAAAATAACCGAGAAATTAAGTTTATTGTTGGCGAGCCAGTTGCGCCTCAGAGCTTTGAAGATATTGCACTTAATAAGAAACAGTTAGCGAAAAAGTTTCGTAAACATACCTTGAATCTTTCTAAAAAGAGCAAACCGTCCTTATTTTCAACCGTGCAAACGGTAATACATCCGGTTGATACCAAAGCTTTAAAAAAAGCGTTATATCAAAGTCAATTACTAGGTGAAACTAAAGACGGGAAAAAGATATTTTTATACGAGTATCAGGATGACTGTTCGGTGATGCGTGAAATTGGTCGTCTAAGGGAGTTAACTTTTAGAACCGTAGAAGAGGGCACGGGCACTCCGATGGATGTCGATAAATATGATTGTTATTACAGTCAGTTGGTCTTATGGGATGATCATGATTTAGAAATTGTTGGCGCGTATCGCATTGGTGAAGGCAAAAAAATCATGGAAGAGCACGGTGTAGAGGGGTTTTATACACACTCCTTATTTAATCTGCAGAGTGAATTTGAAGTGTATTTACCTTACAGCATCGAACTAGGTCGTAGTTTTGTACAGCCACGATATTGGGGGCAGCGTAGTTTGGATTATCTATGGTATGGCATCGGTGCTTATTTGCGTGAAAATCCGCATATTAAGTATATGTTTGGTCCAGTCAGTATCAGTAATGCTTATCCGCAAATGGCCAAAGAGGTGATTTGTGGTTTTTATAAACAGCAATTTGGGTCTGACTTGGGTCTGGCTAAGGCTAAACAGCCTTTTATCGTGTCTGAGAAAACTCAGGTCTTGGTTGATACTGAGTTTCAAGGTGATTACAAAACCAGTTTTAAAGTACTGAATAGTGAATTGAAAAAATTGGGCGTCAAAGTACCCATACTTTATAAGCAGTATGTTGAACTATGTACTGATAACGGCTGCCACTTTATTGATTTTAATATCGATCCTGAGTTTAATAACTGTATCGATAGCTTAGTGATGATTGAGCTGGATAAAATTACTAAGAAAAAGCGTACTCGGTATATTGAAAATACTTTTGGGCAGTTTGCCTAAGGGGTGAAGTTTTGGCGTAATACTTTTACCTTCTTTTGATGTCTTTTTGCAAAAGCCTTTATAAAACAGAAATATCAATGTTATACTTTTGTATAACTTATTATTGAAAGAGGGCGTAATATGACACAAGTTGCTATACGGCAGTCAGGTGGAGCAAATATCGTAAGTATCCCAAAGGTTATACTCAGAACTTTGGCGTTAGAGACGGGCTCATCACTAGAACTGACCATTGAAGATAATAAAATAGTATTAACACCTGTTAAAGAGGCATTAACTCTGGAAAGTGTATTGCAAGGGAGTCCAAAATCATTACTTGCTTTAGTGGATGAAGATCAGCAGTGGCTAAATGAGCAAGTTGTTGGCAAGGAAGTTTGGTGAGTTATACGCCAGAGCAAGGCGATATTATTTGGTTAAGTTTTGATCCAAGTAGCGGTAGAGAGATTATTAAACGTAGACCTGCATATGTTATTTCCAGAAAGTTATTTAATGAGCACACTGGATTAGCGATTGTTGCACCGATTACCAGTACAGTGCGAGGGGTGAAGTTAGAAGTGACTTTGCCGGATACGTTACAAACCGCTGGGGCTGTTTTGGTGTATCAGTTAAAATCACTAGATTTTAATGAGCGTGAAACTGAGTTGATTGAGCGCATGCCGCAGCAAGAAATTGAGGAAATCAAAGAGCTTGTTCAGTTGCTGATAGCGTAGCTTGGATGTCGTGATGAAATTTAGAGAATGGGCATCAAAAATAGTCTTTATTTCATTTTGTATTTTACGTGTCGAAAGCTCCATAATGAGCTTCAAATTGTGCTGTAATAAATAGGGTGAGCATTGCGCCCACCCTAAGTTTTATACTTACATATTATCCAAGATCGCTTTTTTCACTGCATCTAAAGATGCATCAATTGATACAGGATGTGCATCAGTGCATTGCGCAATTGCAGTATCAGGATCTTTTAAGCCATTGCCTGTTAAGGTGCAAACAATCGTGCTGCCTTCAGGAATTTTACCAGTCGCTATATCATTAATCGCACCAGCTAATGAAGTGGCTGAAGCAGGCTCGCAGAAAATACCTTCATAAGCAGAGAGCATTTTTTGTGCAGCAAGGATCTTCTCATCAGAAAAACTATCAAACCAACCGCCTGACTCTTTTTGTACATTCCACGCTAAATCCCAAGACTGTGGGTGGCCAATACGAATGGCTGTCGCAACTGTTTCGGGGTTATCAATCATTTTACCTGCAGTAAAAGGGGCTGCACCTGCCGCTTGATAGCCACACATAACAGGTGTGTTGCTGCTGACCGCTGCAATACCGTTAGTTTCTTTAGCGTATTCGCTATAACCTTTCCAGTAAGCAGTGATATTTCCAGCATTACCCACAGGTAAGCAATGGAAGTCAGGTGCTCTGCCTAATTCATCAACAATTTCAAAAGCAGCAGTTTTTTGACCTTCGATTCTAAAAGGGTTGATTGAGTTAACGATAGTCACAGGTGCATGGTCTGCAACTTGCTTCACTAAGCTCATACCTTCGTCAAAGTTACCTCTGATTTGGATGATTTCAGCGCCATACATTAGAGTTTGTGCTAGTTTTCCTTGCGCGATTTTGCCTTCAGGAATTAAAACAAAGGCTCTAATGCCTGCGCGTACAGCATAAGCCGCTGCGGCTGCTGAAGTGTTACCCGTTGATGCACAAATAATAGCTTGGCTACCGTCTTCAACTGCTTTAGTGACAGCCATACTCATGCCGCGATCTTTAAATGATCCGGTTGGGTTTAAGCCTTCATATTTGATATATATTTTAACATTCTTGCCAATCAATCTAGGGATGTTATGGAGCTCGATAAGTGGTGTATTGCCCTCGCCTAAGCTGATAATGCGTGTTGAGTCACTTACTGGAAGGCGATCTCTGTAATGTTCAATTAAGCCGGTGTAACGTGTATGTGTTGCCATGGGTAATTATCCTAATGTTTCAAGTCGGATTCGTGTTACCTGACCGGTAACAGATGATAAGTTTTCGATTGCAGAAATGGCATCATCCATTTCTTTTTCGATAGTTTTTTGCGTGAGCATAATAATCTGCACTAGGGATTGCCCTGATAGTGGCTCTTTTTGCAAAATAGCTTCGATGCTAATATTTTGTTGTGCAAGTATTTGTGTGATTTGCGCTAAGGCGCCGGGTTTGTCTTCAACTGTTAAGCGTAAGTAATAGGCGGTTTCTATTTGCTCATGCGTCAAAATGTGCAAATCAGCAATAGAGTCTTCCTGAAAGGCAAGATGCGGAACTCTATTAATTGAATTCAGAGTTAAAGCGCGTACGACATCGACAACATCAGCGACCACGGCAGAAGCGGTTGCTTCTGAGCCAGCGCCAGCGCCATAGTACATAGTTGGTCCAACGGCATCTGCGTTCACTAATACTGCGTTCATTACACCATCCACATTAGCCAGTAAACGACGTTCAGGTATCAGGGTAGGGTGTACTCTAAGTTCTATGCCTGTGCTGGTTTTTCGAGCAATACCTAGATGTTTAATGCGATAGCCTAGCTCGCCGGCATATTCAACATCACCTCGGGTGATTTTGGTAATGCCTTCGGTATAAACATTTTCAAATTGTAGTGGGATACCAAAAGCAATTGAGGCAAGAATCATTAATTTATGACCTGCATCGATGCCTTCTACATCAAAAGTCGGGTCAGATTCTGCATAGCCTAAAGCTTGTGCTTCTTTGAGTACATCATCAAAATCACGACCTTTATCACGCATTTCAGTCAGGATAAAGTTACCTGTACCATTGATAATACCGGCTAGCCAGTTGATACGATTACCGCTTAAGCCTTCACGGATGGCTTTAATAATTGGAATTCCACCTGCGACCGCTGCTTCATAAGCGACGATGACATTAGCTTTGCTGGCTGCTGCAAAAATTTCATTACCGTGCAGCGCAATTAATGCTTTATTGGCTGTAACGACATGCTTGCCATTGGCTATGGCTTGTAAAACAAGCTCTTTAGCTAAGCTGGTGCCGCCGATTAACTCTAAAATAATATCTATTTCAGGGTCATTAATAATTTCGTAAGGGTCAGTGCTTAAGGTGATGCCTTGCGTGTCGCAAATACGGTCACGAGAAAGGTCTCTTGCGGAAGCGCGGGTAACAACAATGTCCCTTCCTGCGCGACGTGAAATTTCTTGGGCATTACGTTTTAAGACGTTTACAGTGCCGCCGCCGACAGTACCTAAACCTAAAACGCCTATTTTTACTGGCTTCAAATCAAACTCCTGAACATGTGTAGATAAACGGGGTGTCCTTTTCTTTAAACCTATGCTCCTGCTTAGGTTTTATATATTTAGTCTAAGTGAGTATGTATTAAAAAGGCGGACTAAAAATCCGCCTTATTTAAGACAACTGTGTGCTATTAAAGCTTTAGATTAAACCATCTTTTTTAAACATAGCGCGTAAGCCGCGAATAGCTTGACGAGTCCGGTGTTCATTTTCGATTAAACTGAAGCGCACATGGTCATCGCCAAATTGACCAAAACCAATGCCTGGCGATACGGCCACTTTTGCATCGGTAATTAATTTTTTAGAGAATTCAATCGAGCCCATTTCTTTGTAGGCATCAGGAATCGGAGCCCAAACAAACATGGTGGCTTTGGGTTTTTCTACATTCCAGCCTATTGAGTTGAGCCCATCGCAAAGTACATCACGGCGCTCTTTATACATAGCGCAAATTTCAGCAACACAATCTTGAGGGCCTTCTAATGCGGTAATCGCGGCAATTTGAATTGGTGTAAACATGCCGTAATCCAAATAAGATTTAATACGTGCAAGTGCTGCGACTAATTCAGGGTTTCCACACATAAAGCCAACACGCCAGCCAGGCATATTATAGCTTTTAGAGAGTGAGAAAAACTCTACAGCGACTTCTTTAGCACCGGGTACTTGCAAAATAGAAGGGGCTTTATAGCCATCAAATACGATATCTGCATAAGCAATATCATGCACGACCCATATTTTGTGCTCTTTGGCAACTGCAATAATGCGTTCAAAAAAGTCTAGTTCCACGCACTGTGATGTGGGATTGCCTGGGAAATTAAGAACTAACATTTTTGGTTTAGGCCAAGATTCGGCAATCGCTTTATGTAATTCTTCCACAAAATCTACACCCGGTACCATTTTTACATGACGTAGATCTGCGCCTGCAATAACAACGCCATAAGGGTGAATAGGGTAAGCGGGATTAGGAACCATAACAGTATCGCCAGGGCCTAATGTTGCTAAAGCTAAATGTGCCAAGCCTTCTTTGGAACCGATAGTGACAATAGCTTCAGTTTCTGGGTCTAGGTCGACATCAAAGCGCTTTTTATACCAGTTGGTAATGGCGAGTCGTAATCTAGGGATGCCTTTAGATACAGAGTAACGATGTGTGTCATGGCGCTGTGTAGCCTCCACCATTTTATCAACAATATGTTGCGGGGTAGGCTGGTCTGGATTGCCCATGCCAAAGTCGATAATGTCTTCGCCTTGTGCTCGTGCTTGTGCTTTTAACTCATTTACAATGTTAAAAACATAAGGCGGCAGACGACTAATACGGTGAAATTCTTCCATTGGTGACTCTTAGAAAGTGGCTAAATAGCGAGTTGTAGTATAAAGGGCGGCGGGTTTTTAAAATCAACCCGCTAAGTTAGCGCTGTTATTGCAATATGTCAAATCCAGCATATAGGCTATTATCCACTGGATTTGCCTGTAATAAAATGATTTAGCAATTTTTTTATAAAATTTCTGAAGCATGGTCAGCTAAGCGTGAGCGTTCGCCACGTTTTAGAGTGATATGTGCGGCATGTTCCCATGATTTGAATTTATCCACGACATAAGTTAAGCCTGAACTAGTGGCGGTTAAGTAGGGCGTGTCAATTTGTGATAAGTTACCAATGCATACTATTTTTGTACCCGGTCCCGCGCGAGTGATGAGCGTTTTCATTTGTTTGGGAGTTAGGTTTTGCGCTTCATCAATAATAAGGTAACGAATTAGAAAAGTTCGGCCACGCATAAAGTTAAGTGAACGAATTTTTATTTTATTCATAACAATTGTTTTTGTGACATTTTGTTCCCAGTCACTATTTTCTGTTTGATCGCCGAGTAATTCAAGGTTATCAATTAAAGCGCCCATCCATGGCGTCATTTTTTCTTCTTCAGTACCAGGTAAAAATCCTATGTCTTCGCCGACAGGGACTGTTTCGCGAGTCATAATGATTTCTTTGTAAGTTTTGTCATCCATGGTTTGTGCTAAACCAGCGGCTAATGCGAGCAGTGTTTTTCCTGTGCCTGCGGTGCCGAGTAAGGTGACAAAGTCAATTTCAGGGTCCATTAACACATTAAGGGCAAAATTTTGCTCCCTATTTTTTGCGTTAATTCCCCATGTCATATGGTGGCCTTCGCGATAATTCTTTGCCAGTTCTAAGGTGGCTGTTTCATTGCCAATACTGCGTACAATGGCTTCAAAGTCCGAATCAGAGCCATTTTCTATATATAAATATTGGCCAGGGAACCAGCTTTCGACGAGAGGGCCTTCTAATTTATAATAGGTATGTCCATCCTCTATCCAGGATTCCATTTTAGTGCCATGAGTTTCCCAAAAATCTTCGGGTAGGGCGGTAGAGCCGCTGTAAAGTAAATCAATATCATCGAGTGTTTGGTCGCTATGGTAATCTTCAGCTTTAATTTCTAGCGCAGCGGCTTTGATGCGCATATTAATATCTTTAGAGACCAAGATAACTTGTGTATCTGGATATTCTTTGGCTAAAGCAAGAACAATACTGAGAATTGAATTGTCAGCTAGGCTACCTGGCATTGAAGCGGGTAAATCAGAAGTCATTTGCCGCGTTTGAAAAAATAGCCGCCCATCTAGGGCATTTTCTTTTTGCCCTGAACTTTGTAGTTGTGAAAGAGGCAAGCCCTTTTTGATATCATCTTTGTCTGTGTCTTTTAACAAGTCATCAATAAAGCGACTGACTTGGCGCACATTCCTAGCAACTTCCGTGACGCCTCTTTTGCCATGATCAAGTTCTTCAAGAACAATCATCGGGATAAAGATGTTGTGTTCTTGAAAGTGGAATAAAGCTGCGGGGTCATGCATTAATACATTGGTGTCTAAAACGAATAATTTTTTATTAGCACTGATATTCATAGTTATGCTCCTAGCTCTTTTACAATTTGCAATACTTCATCAATATGTACTTTGACTTTCACTTTTCGCCATTCGTGAATTAATATGCCATTAGGGTCGATTAAAAAAGTGCTGCGTTCTATGCCGCGCACTTGCTTACCGTACATATTCTTCATTTTAATCACGTCAAACAAGTTGCATAGGCTTTCTTCTTGATCGGAAAGTAGGTCGAAGGGGAAGCATTGCTTGGCTTTAAAGCCTTCGTGTACACGCAAACTATCACGAGAAACGCCTAGAATTGCGGTATTTAATGCTTCAAATTCAGCTATTTTGTCGCGAAAGTTCTGTCCTTCAGTGGTGCAGCCTGGTGTGTTGTCTCTGGGGTAGAAGTACAGAATAAGATACTTTCCTTGGTAGTCAGATAACTGGATGGATTTATCTCCAGTCGATATAGATTCAAAATTTGGTACGGAATTACCTAGGGTAACGCTAGACATGCTGGCTCCTTGTGCGTGTAGAGATGCTTATATAGCTTTAGCGTAGCATAAATATGAAAAGGAGCGCGAATATAAATTTCTTGGAGTGATGTGTAGCCATTTATCATTAATAAGGGCTTTATAAAAGACATTATTGGCCGCTATAGATTACATTCTTAGGGCTTTAATTTAATGTTAAAATTAGTCTAATTGGACTTATTGTGAAAGAGGTAAAGGAAAATGGCTAGTTCTGAGCAAGATAAACAAGTTGATAGCAGTTTCGATGATGATTTGGATAAAATGCTACAGGATACTGCTGACCAAATGGGTGATGATCAGGATATGCTTGATAGTGATGAGGCTATTGATCGCTTGTTGGGTGATAGTCAAGGTGGTGAAGCATTAGACGAGGATGTCCCTGAAAGTGTAGATGATTTGGTGGATTCATTGTTGGGTGGTGTTGTTGATAATCAGGAGCGGAAAGCTGATTTGAGTGATGAAGAGATTGATGAGTTTGCGGATGATCCGGTAGAGCTTGAAGCATCTAGTGATGCTGTTTCAGAGCCATCATCCGTGCTTACTGAAGATGAAATGAGTGCGTTTGCTGATGATTTGCTGTCTGAGCAAGGGGGTATTAATTCTGCTATTCAAGAAAAGCCTAGTCAAGAAGTAGGTGCTACTGAAAGTATGGCTGAGATTGATGAATTTTCGTCTGATGCGGAAGATGATTTTTTACTGGCAGATTTTGATATTTCTGCTGATGACGATGAGTTTAAAGAGGAAGAGGTAGAATTGTCGGCTCCAGATCGGGTGGAGCAGGTTGCTGTGCCAGAGCCAGAAGTTGTTCCTGAACGAGTTGCTGCAGCAGTAGTTTCTGAGCCAAGTAAGTCAGTGGCGGCAATCGATGATCAAAGTGAGAAAATTGCCCAGATAGAAAGTGAGTTGGCTGATTTGAAGTCGGGGCTTAATTTTTCTGAGGCTTTGGATAAGGTAAGCAAGGATCAAAAAAAGTCTAATAGAGAGTTGGATGAGGCTAATAAGAAGCTTAAAATATGGAGTATTAGTGCTTTAGTTATTGGTGTAATCGCTCTGGTTATAGGTATTACTGTTGTTGTTTTAAACTCAGAAGTGCAATCAAGTGTTGAGCGCATTCAGGGGAGTGTGATGGATATTGAAGATCACTTAGCAGTGCCGGCAATAAAACTAGCTGATCCTAATGATGCAAAAATAGAGGAGTTACAGTTCAACGTGCAAAGTATGCAGGCACTTGTTGGTGATATGCCTGAGCGTTTGAATGCTTTGCAGGGGCAGTTGAATTCTATCAATACTGAGGAAATTCAGCTGGTAGTGGATAAGCAGTTGAGTGGTATAAATGAAAAGTTAGCTGCTCTTGAGGTTAAAGTCGCTAGTTTAAAAGGGGTAAGAACTAGGTCTAAGGCGCGTTCTCGTAAGGTAGTTAAGCGCGTTGCTGTGCAAGAGTGGGTGGTAAATTTAGTGTCTTTTAAGCAGCGTTGGTATACCGATAAAAAAGTACAAGAATATAAGCAAAAAGGCATTCCTGCCGAAGTTGTTTCTGTTGATGTGCAGGGAGTTGAGTGGTTTAGGGTGAGAGTGGCTGGGTTTAAAGATAAAGCTGAGGCTGCGGCGTATGCGATTAAAATGAAAAAATCGCTTAATTTGAGCTCTGTTTGGGTGTCGAAAAAATAGGCTAATTAAGTTTAGGGGTTTTCTGAGCCTAAGTACTTATGTGTTAAAGTGCTTAGTCTTATTTATATGGGAGGATGTATGCGGTTTGTAATTGCTTTTTTGCTGTTTGGTTTTGTGCAATCCGTGCAGGCCATTACTAAATGTGAACTCAATGGTAAGGTGACTTATAAAAGAGGGGGCTGCCCTGAGAGAGCAGGAACGAGATTTTTAGTAAAAGATAAATATATTAAGCAACAGGATTTGCAAGAATCTCAACGAAAGCGGCTCTTGGAATCGGAAAAAGCACTTGAGCAGGTGCTTGCTCCGAAAGTGATTCGGACGGATAGTGAAGAAGTTATTGAGCTAGAGAGCTCGCAAGAAGTGCGCAAAAAAATAAAGATGTCGAATGAGTCGCTGCATTTTCAATTGCAGAAAGTAGAGGAGCTCAATAATAAGGCAGGAAAGGTTTATGCGCCGAATATGCCTGATGATTTAAATGGTAAGCTTTTAGATATGGAGCTTCAAGTGCAGGAGCGTAATAAGGCTTTGCAGCAGTTGCAGAAAAAATAAAGTCACGTTAATAATATGGCATTAGCGGAATTTAATTTAATTAAGCAATTTTTTACGCGCCCTGCTAAGCGGGAGGGGACGCAATTATCTGTAGGGGATGATTGTGCGTTGCTTGCTGTGCCGGAAGGTTTTGAGCTGGCAATTACTGTCGATACTATGGTTGAAAGCGTGCATTTTTTCGCGGATGTAGACCCTAGGCATCTAGGGCATAAGTTATTAGCGGTCAATTTAAGTGATTTGGCAAGTATGGGTGCTGAGCCAGTTGCGGTGACATTAGCTTTGACTATGCCAAAAGTTGATGCCTTGTGGTTGGATGATTTTGCACAGGGCTTATTTGCATTGGCTGATAAATATGCTGTTGATTTGATTGGTGGTGATACTACGTCTGGGCCTCTAACTTTAACTATTCAAGCAATGGGCTTGGTGCCTAGGTTGCATGCGTTGCATCGCTCTGCGGCAAAGGTCGGTGATTTGATTTATGTAACGGGTCGTATTGGTGATGCAGGTCTAGGCTTGAAGATTAAGCAAGGTTATGTAAGCGATAATGGCTTGCCATCTCTGGAGAGGTTTAATATGCCAGAGCCAAGAGTAGCTGAAGGTTTGGCGATTCGCTCTGTGGCAAATGCCTGCGTAGATATTTCCGATGGCTTGGCGGCTGATTTAGGGCATATTTTGGAGAAAAGTTCTGTTGGTGCTAGGCTGGATTATCAGGAAATTCCAGTGTCTGATGCCGTTATGGAGTATATAAATGATACGCGGGATTGGCGTATGCCTTTAGTCGCGGGGGATGATTACGAGTTGTGTTTTACGGTTGCGCCAGAAAACGTAGAGAAACTAAATATTGACTGTACCTGTATTGGTATTATTGAACAAGAACAAGGTTTAAGGTTAGAGCGTGAAGGGCGGGTGTCTGATTTTGTTGTAGGCGGCTTCGAGCATTTTTCATAAAAATAGTGGAACTCATGAGAAAAATAGGAAAAAATCAATTAACGGCAAAAGAGATACTAACCACCCCAGTGTTATGTCTGGCTTTTGGATTTGGTTCTGGGTTGGCGAAAAAAGCGCCGGGTACTTTTGGGACTTTGGCGGCAGTACCGATTTATTTGTTGTTGGTGCAAGCTGATTTCATTATTTATAGTGTAGTGACTATATTATGTTCCGTGGTGGGCATTTGGATTTGTGGTCAAGCAGCAGATTTGCTGGGGGAGCATGATTTTGGCGGTATTGTTTGGGATGAAATTGCAGGTTTATTAATTACTATGTGGTTCGTTTCTTTTTCATGGCAGAATTTAATAATGGGCTTTGTTTTATTTAGAGCTTTCGATATTATTAAGCCTTGGCCTATTAAGTGGGTGGATCAGAAGGTTGCGGGTGGCTTTGGCATTATGCTAGATGATGTTATTGCGGGTGTTTTTGCTGGGTTGGTTCTCATGTTTTTAGTTTAATTGTAAATTAAGCTTGCTAGAAAGAAATTAGTCGTCTATGATAGTCAAATAAATCGCGGGGTGGAGCAGCTTGGTAGCTCGTCGGGCTCATAACCCGAAGGTCGTAGGTTCAAATCCTGCCCCCGCTACCAGATATTTTAAAGCTCCTTTTAGGAGCTTTTTTGTTTCTAGTTTGAATTTAAAAATATTTATATTATTTAAAGTATTTTTAAATTAAGCTTGCTAGAAGTGGATAAAGCAGTATAATAACAAAGATCAATCGCGGGGTGGAGCAGCTTGGTAGCTCGTCGGGCTCATAACCCGAAGGTCGTAGGTTCAAATCCTGCCCCCGCTACCAGATATTTTAAAGGCCCCTTTTTAGGGGCTTTTATGTTTCTAGCTTCTAGTGTAGAAGTGATATATTCGGTTTTCAATGGAAGAGGCTATAGCCTCTTTTTTTATGTGTGTAAGAAAGTGAGGCGTGATGAAGCAAGCTCCTGAAATTTTGCTTAAATTAATAGAGCCGGTCGTGGAAGGCTTGGGGTATGAATGTGTTGGAGTTGAATACAACCCTCATCCTAAGCATGGAATGCTACGTATTTTTATTGATAGAGAGCAAGGTGTAGGTATGGAAGACTGCACTGCTGTGAGCCATCAGGTAAGTGGGGTTTTAGATGTTGAAGACCCTATTGCAGGTGAATATAATTTAGAGGTTTCGTCGCCAGGCATGGAGAGGCCGCTTTTTAAGATAGAGCATTTCGAGCAGTTTATTGGCCATACGGCTAAAGTTAACTTATTTAAGCCTATAGAAGGCAGGCGAAATATAACGGGTTTGATCGAAAAAGTTGAAGACGGTAGTGTTTATCTTCAGCAGGATGGTCAGGTTTATACAGTTCCATTCCAGGCGATGTCCAAAGCACGTCTTGAGCCAGACTATTCAATTTAAGGGGGTCTTAGTGGTAAATAAAGAAATTTTATTGATAGTTGATGTTTTTTCTAACGAAAAAGATATTGATAAAGATGTGGTTTTTCAAGCGATAGAGTCTGCTTTGGAAAGTGCGACTGTTTCACGTTACGAGTTCCCTATTAAAGCTCGTGTGACTATTAATCGTGTGACGGGTGCTTATGAGACATTAAGACGTTGGCAAGTTGTTGAAGAAAGCGATGAGTTTCAGGGTGGTATTGAGTTTCCTACTACACAGATTTCATTGCAAGTTGCGCAAATGGATGACCCGGATATGGAGGTCGGTGATTTTGTTGAAGATGACATAGAATCAGTCGAATTTGGGCGGATTTCAGCGCAAGCAGCAAAACAAGTTATTATTCATAAGGTGCGTGAGGCTGAGCGTAAGAAGGTTGCTGATGCTTATATGGATAGAGTAGGCGAATTGGTTACTGGCGTTATTAAGCGTATCGAGAAAGGTAGTGTTTATATTGATTTAGGTGGTAATGCAGATGCATTTATACCGCGTGAACATATGATTCCAAGAGAAACGGTTCGAGTTGGTGATCGAATTCGTGGTTATTTAAAAGAGGTGCGTACCGAAGTTCGTGGGCCGCAGCTATTTGTTAGTCGAACCGCTCCTGAGTTTGTTCTGGCTCTATTTAGGTTGGAGGTGCCGGAGGTTGGAGAGGGGATGATTGATGTGCTGGGCGCGGCGCGTGACCCAGGTTCAAGGGCTAAAGTTGCAGTGCGCAGTAATGATCTTCGTATTGATCCGGTGGGTGCTTGCGTAGGGATGCGTGGATCAAGGGTTCAGACAATTTCTAATGAATTAAATGGCGAACGCATTGATGTCATATTGTGGAATGAGAATGAAGCGCAGTTTGTCATTAATTCAATGGCTCCAGCAGAAATTGAGTCCATAGTTGTTGATGAAGATAAGCATACGATGGATGTTGCTGTTTCTGCCGATAGTTTGTCTCAGGCAATTGGTCGTGGCGGTCAGAATGTTCGCTTAGCAACTGAATTGACTGGTTGGGAGCTGAATGTTCGGGATGCTGATCAAGTCAATAAAGATACCCAGGAAGAGCTGGGTAAGTTGGTGCAGTTATTTGTTGAGCAATTAAATGTTGATCAAGATATTGCGACTGTATTGGTCGAGGTTGGCTTTAATTCAGTCGAAGAAATTGCTTATGTGCCTAGCAGTGAAATGCTGGAAATTGATGGCTTTGATGAAGAGCTGGTTGAAACGTTGCGGTCACGGGCGAAAGATATACTACTGATTAATGCAATTACGTCAGAAGAGAAAATTGAGACAGCGGAGCCTGCTGAAGATATTTTGGCTATGGAAGGGATGACTGACGAGCTAGCTCATGAATTGGCAAGCAAAGGAATAATAACGATGGAAGATTTAGCGGAACAAGCGGTCGATGACTTGCTTGAGTTCTCAGGTATGAATGAGGAAATAGCTGCTAAATTGATTATGAAGGCGCGCGAACCTTGGTTTGCTATTGATAACGGAGAGGTTGAATAATGAGTGATAAAACAGTAAAAGAATTAGCTGGCATAGTTGGAATACCTCTGGATCGATTATTAGAGCAAATGAAAGAGGCGGGAATTTCGGCGCATAAGGAGGCTGATACCATCACTGAAGATGAAAAAATGTCTTTATTAGCGCATTTACGTAAGCGCCATGGTAAGGATGAAGCTAGTGAAGCGGGTACTAAAAAAGTAGTTTTAAAGCGCCGCACGGTGACTTCGCTCAAGCAAGGGTCAGCGCCTGGGAAGGATACTAAAACGATTAATATTCAAGTCAAAAAGGAAAAGACTTATATTAAGCGTGAGGATGCGATGACTGAAGAGGCTAAAGTTGAATTGGCTCGTGTGAAGCAAGATCTTGATGAACATGCGCAAAAGCAAGAAGCTGTAGAAGAATTGCATAGAGAAGCATCGGCACGAGAAAAAGCTGAAGCAGATGCAAAAGTAGCTGCTCAGAAAAAAGTGGATGATGATGCGCGTGCTGAGCTTGAAAAGAAAAATAAAGTTTCTGATGAAGAGCGACTTGCTGCTGAAAAGGCAAAAAGACTGGAAGAGTCAGTCGAGCGTAATGCAGCAAAAGTAAGAAAACAAGCCGCAGCTAAAAAATTAGCTGCCGAAAGAAAGGCTGGTGGTGGCGCTGCAAGAAAACCTGGGGCTGGCGGGGCTGGAAGAAAGCCTGCAGTGGCGGCGGTGCCAGGTGGTGGTCGAAATGCTGATAAGCCAGCAACGACTGTGCATAGAAGAGCGGATAAGCCTGCAGGCGGTGCTAAATCGTTCTATGGCAAAAAAGGGCGTAAAAAAGGTGGTCGTGGCAGTAATAATAATGAGCACCAGTTTGCTTCTGATGCCAAGCATGCTTTTGCAATGCCTACTGAAGTTGCCGCTAAAGATATTAAAATTCCAGAAAACATTGTTGTTGCAGAGTTAGCTCTGAAAATGAGCGTTAAGGCTGCTGAGGTGATCAAGCACTTAATGAAGCTAGGTATCATGTCAACTATTAATCAAAGTATAGACCAGGAAACTGCGGTCATTTTGGTGGAAGAGATGGGGCATAACCCGATCATGACGAGTGAAGATGATCATGAAACGGGGATGCTAGCTGAGCATACTGAAGCTGATGATGATCGTGAAGAGTTTGCTAGAGCACCTATTGTTACAATTATGGGGCATGTTGATCACGGTAAAACTTCATTATTAGATTATATTCGTAAAACTCGCGTTGCTTCTGGTGAGGCGGGTGGTATTACGCAGCATATTGGTGCTTATCAAGTCGTTACCGATCATGGTTCCGTTACTTTCTTAGATACGCCAGGACATGCCGCATTTACTGCAATGCGTGCGCGTGGTGCTGATGTAACTGACGTTGTTATTGTTGTGGTGGCGGCTGATGATGGTGTGATGCCGCAAACAAAAGAAGCCGTTGAGCATGCGCGTGCAGCTAATGTGCCTATTATTGTGGCGATGAATAAAATGGATAAGCCAGAAGCCAACCCTGACAAAGTTATGCAAGAGTTAGCGACGCTGAATGTTGTGCCTGAAGAATGGGGCGGTGATGTGCAGTTTATGAAGGTTTCTGCTAAAACAGGTGAAGGGGTTGATGATTTAATTGAATCATTGATTTTGCAAACTGAAATTCTTGAGTTAAAAGCGCCTAAAGAAGGTAAGGCATCGGGTTTAGTAGTTGAGTCAAGACTTGATAAGGGTCGTGGTGCTGTTGCTACAGTTATGGTGCAAAAGGGTACTTTAGAGAAAGGTCAAATTATTTTATGTGGTCATGAATACGGGCGTGTTCGGGCGATGTTTAATGAGTTGGGTGAAAGTGTCAAAATTGCAGGGCCTTCTACACCGGTTGAAATATTAGGGCTGTCTGGTACGCCGAATGCAGGTGATGACTTTATTGTTGTGACTAGTGAAAAAGCTGCAAGAGATCTTGCTGAGCATAGATTCGATAAAAGCAAGTTGATGCGTAATGCCGCTCAGCAAGCATCAAAACTAGATGAAGTATTTTCTAAAATGGCGGCTGGTGAAACATCCAACTTAAATATTATTATTAAAACTGATGTGCAGGGTAGCTTAGAGGCTTTACGTGCCTCGCTGGTTGGTTTGTCGCATGAAGAGGTTTCAGTTAAAGTCGTTTATGGTGGCGTCGGTGGTATTAATGAAGGAGATGCTAATTTAGCATTGGCTTCAGGTGCTATTTTAATTGGTTTTAATGTGCGTGCCGATGCAACAGCTAGAAAGTTGATTGCTGAAAAAGAACTTGATTTACATTATTACAGTGTCATTTATGATGCAATTGATGAAGTTAAGAAGTCGATTAACGGCATGTTAGCTCCTGAGATTAAAGAGAAAATTGTTGGTCTGGCTGAAGTGCGTGATGTATTCCGCTCGCCAAAATTTGGTGCGATTGCTGGTTGTATGGTAGTTGATGGTTTTGTTAAGCGTAGCTTACCTATTCGTGTTTTACGCGATAACGTGGTGATTTATGAAGGGCAATTAGAGTCATTGAGACGCTTTAAAGATGAGGCCAGCGAAGTCAAAATGGGTATGGAATGTGGTATCGGTGTGAAGAATTACAACGATGTTAAAGCCGGTGATCAGATTGAGGTTTTTGAACGCATTGAAGTGAAGCGTGAAATATAATGGCTAGAGAGTTTAAACGTAGTTCGCGAGTTTCATCGCAAATGCAGAAGGAGCTGGCTATTATTTTGCAGCAGGGCATGAAAGATCCACGCATTGGATTTATAACTGTCAACGAGGTTGAGTTAAGTAAAGACTTAACCTCGGCAAAAGTGTTTATTACTGCTTTAGGTGCGGATGAGCAGGGTCAAAAAGAGAATCTGAAGCTTTTGAATGAAGCTGCACCTTATATACGCTCAGAAATGGGCAAGCGTATGCGTTTGCGCAGCGTGCCTTATATCAAGTTTCATTATGATACTTCTTTTGAAAATGGTATGCGGGTATCGGAGTTATTGTCACAATTCCCAGCTGCTTCTGAGCCAGAAGAGGGTGAAGATTAAGTTATGGCTAGGCGTAAAAAAGGACTTGATATACATGGTATTGTCTTATTAGATAAGCGGCAGGGTATTTCATCAAATAAAGCGATGCAAGAAGTCAAGCGCCTCTATAATGCCAATAAAGCAGGGCATACTGGTAGCTTAGATCCTTTAGCAACGGGTTTGTTGCCGGTTTGTTTGGGTGAAGGGACTAAGGTATCGGCTTATATGCTGGCTGATGATAAGCGGTACCAAACGGTTATTCAGCTAGGAGTGATGACCGATACTGGCGATGTTGATGGTACAGTTTTAGAAAACAAACCTGTTCCTGTAATAAGTGATCAGCAATTAGAGGATTGTTTAACTAGCTTTGTTGGTGAGATTGAGCAAGTTCCACCTATGTATTCAGCATTAAAGCATCAAGGTAAAAAATTGTACGAGCTTGCTCGTGAAGGTATTACCGTGGAGCGTAAGGCGCGTAAAATTACTATTTATGCGATTGAATGTCTTGCTTTTACGGGCGAGACATTGACGTTGGATGTGCAGTGTTCTAAAGGCACGTATATTCGTACGCTAGCTGAGGATATTGGAAATTACTTAGGATGCGGTGGCACTGTAAAAGAGTTACGCCGTACCGCTGCTGGACAATTTTTATTGGAAGATGCGCGAACTATTGAGCAATTACAGGCAATAGAGGCGGGCGAGCCTTTACACTCTATATTGATACCTGTTGACCAGCCTTTGCACGCTATGCCTGCAATTCATGTCTCGCAATTTGAGGCGGATTTGATTCAGCAAGGGCAGCAAATATCTACTCCCATGGACATAGCTGAGTCAGAAATGTGTAGAATATATCATGACGAGCAATTTTTAGGTTTGGGAGAAGTGTTAATGGATGCTAAAATACAGCCTAGAAAAATATTTAATTTGAATTAACTATTTCATGTTTCTACACCCTATCGTGGAAACATATTTAACCAGAGCGAAAGCTCTCAATACATTAATCATAGGGATTAAAATGCCATTTACAGCAGAACAAAAAAAAGCAGTTGTTGAAGAATATCGTTTAACAGACACAGATACAGGTTCATCTGAAGTACAAGTTGCTTTGTTAACCGCTCATATCCTTCATTTAACTCCGCATTTTGCAGCGCATAAAAAAGATAACCATTCACGTCGCGGACTATTAAGAATGGTTAACCAGCGTCGTAAATTATTAGATTATTTAAAAAGAACTGACGTAGAGCGTTATAAGTCTCTAATTTCACGTCTAGGCTTACGTAAATAAGTTTAAGAGCAGAATAAAAAAGCGGTGTAATTACCGCTTTTTTATTGCCTTATTCATGGACTGAATACCTAATTAAATCCAATTTTCAACACGTAGGAAAACAATAGTGAATCTGAAACCAATCAGAAAAGAATTTCAATACGGTCAACAATTAGTCAGCATTGAAACAGGTGAAATTGCCCGCCAAACTAGCGGTGCAGTAATGATTGATGTCGAAGGTACATCGCTTTTAGTTTCTGTTGTTGGTAAAAAAGAAGCCAGTAAAGGTGATTTTTTCCCATTAACGGTGAATTATCAAGAAAAAGCGTATGCGGCAGGAAAAATCCCCGGCGGATTTTTTAAACGAGAAGGTCGTCCTACGGAAACAGAAACGTTAACGTGTCGTCTTGTTGATAGACCGATTCGTCCTTTATTTCCAAAAGGCTATACGAACGAAGTTCAAATTATCATCACTGTTGTTTCTCTGAACCCTGATGTAGACCCAGAAATTCCAGCACTATTAGGTGCGTCGGCAGCTTTAGCTGTTTCAGGTCTGCCTTTCAATGGTCCTGTCGGTGCTGCTCGCGTTGGTTATATTGATGGCGAATACATTTTAAATCCAAATAAAGAGCGTTTAGCGGATTCATTATTAGATTTAGTCGTTGCAGGTACTGACCAAGCAGTGCTAATGGTGGAATCTGAAGCGGATAATTTAAGCGAAGAAGTCATGCTAGGTTCAGTGCTATTTGGCCATGAACAAATGCAAGTTGCGATTACTGCGATAAATGAGTTTGCTGCAGAGGTTAATACACCTTTATATAATTGGGTTGCTCCCGCTGCAAATACAGAATTAGAAGCACTTGTTGCGACTGAAGTAGAAGCTTCTATTGCTACTGCTTATCAAATTGCAGAAAAATTAGTGCGTCAAGATACGTTAAGCGATATTAGAGCTGCTGTTGTTGAAAAATTAACGGCTGATGAAATATATGCTGAATCAGATATACGTGACATTATTGAAGAGATCGAAAAGCGAGTTGTTCGCTCCGCGATTTTAAGTGATAGAAAGCGCATTGATGGTCGTGATTTAGATGTTGTGCGTCCTATTGCTGTGCGTACAGGTGTTTTACCTCGTACTCATGGTTCTGCTTTATTTACTCGTGGCGAAACGCAAGCTTTAGTGGTTGCGACATTAGGTACAGAGCGTGATGCACAGATTATTGATGCATTGGCTGGTGAATATAAAGAACCATTCATGTTGCATTACAATTTTCCTCCGTACAGCGTTGGTGAAACAGGTTTTGTTGGGTCACCAAAACGTCGTGAGATTGGTCACGGCCGTTTAGCAAAACGTGGTGTTGCTGCTGTAATGCCAGATATGACGGAATTTCCATATACGATTCGTGTTGTTTCTGAGATTACTGAATCAAATGGTTCAAGCTCGATGGCTTCAGTTTGTGGTACGAGCTTAGCGTTAATGGATGCGGGTGTGCCTCTTAAAGCACCAGTAGCTGGTATTGCCATGGGTTTGATTAAAGAAGGCGATGCATTTGCTGTGCTTTCTGATATCGTGGGTGATGAAGATCATTTAGGCGATATGGATTTCAAAGTAGCAGGTTCTGAAAAAGGAATTACTGCTTTGCAAATGGATATCAAAATCGACGGCATCACATCAGAAATTATGAATGTTGCTTTAGGTCAAGCGAAAGCAGGCCGTTTGCATATTTTAGGTGAAATGAATAAAGCTTTATCAACAACTCGTGAAGAGATGTCTGATTTCGCTCCTAGAATTATCACTTTTAAAATTGACCCTAGCAAAATTCGTGAAGTCATTGGTAAAGGTGGTGCAACTATTCGTGGTATTACTGAGCAAACCGGTGCTACAGTTGATTTAACTGATGAAGGCGTGGTTAATGTCGCTTCTGTTGATAAAGCAGCAGGCGAGGCCGCTAGAAAAATCATTGAAGAAATCACTGCTGACGTTGAAGTGGGTAAAATTTACGAAGGTAAAGTGGCTCGCTTAATGGACTTTGGTGCTTTCGTTACTATTCTTCCAGGTAAAGATGGCTTAGTGCATATCTCACAGATTACTGATGAGCATGTTGATAAAGTTAGCGATAAGTTGAAAGAAGGTGATGTTGTTAAGGTGAAGGTCTTAGAAATTGATCGTCAAGGTCGCGTAAGATTAAGTATGAAAGAAGTAGGAAAGGAAGAAAGTTAAGTTTAATTTTTTTCTAAAGCTACATAGAAAGGGCCGAAAGGCCCTTTTTTTATGTTTCCTTTTTATAGAAAAGATTACAATTTACTTATCTATAAATTCGTTAATTGAGGTTAATAAGGTGGGGTTAGCACTGAAAGATACAGGGCGGCATTGCTATGGTGATTATTTGCATTGGTCAGATAATAACTATGAATTAATTGATGGCGAAGCTTACTTTATGGCTCCTGCACCTAACTTAGAACATCAAGAGGTTGTTGGTGAAATCTTTAGACAAATAGCAAATGCCTTAGTTGGGGAGAAATGTCGTGCGTTTATTGCTCCGATTGATGTGCGTTTACCCAAAAAAGATGAAGCCGACGAGCATATTGATACCGTCGTTCAGCCAGATGTTTTAGTGGTTTGCGATAGCCATAAATTAGATCGTCGTGGAGTGCGCGGTGCGCCTGATTGGGTCTTGAAGGTTTTATCTCCTTCTACAGCAAGTCATGATCAAATAAAAAAACGTGAACTTTATGAGCGTCATGGTGTGCGTGAATACTGGCTAATTCATCCTATTGACTAGGTATTAACTATTTACCGATTGCAAAATGGTGAATATGGTAAAGCTGAAATCCTGGAATTAAGTGGCAGCACGGCTATTTCTATTTTTGATGATGTGCAAATTGAATGGGATGATTTGCTTGCGCGTTTACTAGCTACGGATGAATGGTTGTAAAGATTGATGAGATATAGGCAATGACGGAAGTAGAGGGTACGGAGTTAGATAATCAGGACTTTGACATAGATGAGTTTTTAAAGAACCTGACGCGCTTACCCGGTATTTATAAAATGCTAAATGATAAGGGCGATATCATTTATATAGGCAAGGCTAAAAACTTAAAAAATCGCGTTACCAGCTATTTTAGAAAAGGTGCAGCATCACCTAAGCAACAAGTTATGGTTGCTAAAATTGTACGCATAGAAATCACCGTAACGCATACAGAAGGTGAAGCATTACTTCTTGAAAGTCAGCTTATTAAGCGGCATAAACCTCGCTACAATATTTGCTTAAGGGATGACCGATCTTATCCCTTTATCTACATGTCTACCGAGCAGGACTTTCCGCAAATTACTGCGCATCGCGGTGCTAAAAAGAAAAAAGGCAGTTATTATGGGCCTTATCCTAGTGCTGGTGCAGTGCGCGAGACGCTGAAATTATTACAAAAGATTTTTCCTATCAGGCAGTGTGAAGATTCTTACTACAAAAATCGCTCTAGGCCTTGTTTACAGTATCAAATCGAGCGTTGTACTGCGCCTTGTGTCGATTTAATTAGCCAAGAAAAATACGCAGAAGATGTGAAAAATACCACTTTGTTTTTAGAGGGTAAGGGCAGTTTATTGATTGATAAGCTAATTGTGCGTATGGATACTTTAGCTAAGCATTTGGAGTTTGAGCAAGCTGCCCAAGTACGAGATCAAATTAGCCAGTTGCGTACTATACTAGAGAAAAATTATGTTTCGGGTGAACATGGGGATGTGGATATTGTCGCTTGTGCAACTAAAGCGGGAGTTGCCTGTGTGCAAATATTTTTTATTCGTAATGGGCAAAATTTAGGTAATAAGACCTTTTTTCCTAAAATAAGCGCTGAATACACGCCAGAAAATATTTTGCAGGCCTTTATTCCCCAATATTATTTAGATAAAAATGTCCCGCATGAATTAATAGTTAGCCATAAGCCGGAGGAGATAGAGCTATTGGGGCAAGTGTTAACTCAGCATGCTGGGCATGCGGTAAATATTTCGCCTAATGTGCGCAGCGACCGGGCTAAATGGCTGCAAATCGCTAGTGTTAATGTGGGAAATGCTTTAACTACTAAGTTAGCTGACAAACAGGGTATTTATGCGCGTTTTTTAAGCTTACAGGAGGAGCTAGGTTGTCAGGAAGTGCCTAAGCGATTGGAGTGTTTTGATATCAGCCATACGCAAGGCGACTATACGGTTGCCTCGTGTGTAGTTTTTGATCGTGAAGGTCCGGTAAAGTCTGCCTATAGGCGTTTTAATATTGAAGGTATAACACCTGGAGATGATTACGCAGCTATTTATCAAGCCGTTTCTAGGCGCTTTAAGCGATTAGTAAAAGGCGAGCATGAAGCGCCGGATATTTTATTTATTGATGGTGGTAAAGGACAGGTACACCAAGCTGAAAAGGCATTAGCTGAATTAGCGGTAAATAGTGTTATGATAGTGGGTGTTTCAAAAGGGCCTGATAGAAAAGCAGGCATGGAAAATCTGATTTTACCGGGGCAAGAACTTCCCCTTGATGTCACGCCTAATGCGAGTGCTTTATTATTAATTCAGCATATCCGAGATGAGGCGCATCGTTTTGCTATTACTGGGCATCGAGCACGCAGAGGTAAAGCAAAAAAAGAATCCGTGCTAGAAACAATAGCCGGGCTAGGGCCTAAAAGGCGACAGATTTTATTAAAGCAGTTTGGCGGCATGCAAGGAATTTCTCGCGCGGGTGTTGATGCACTTTGTAGTATAGAGGGGATTAGCCGGCAATTAGCACAACGAATATACGATACATTCCATCATCAAGATGATTGATACAATAAATTTACCTACATTACTAACGCTGCTACGCATTGCGTTAATCCCCGTTTTAGCCATTTTTTTCTATGTGCCTTGGGAATATTCTAATATAGCAACGACCTTAATTTTCTTCGTTGCTGGTGTTACCGATTGGTTGGATGGCTATTTAGCTAGAAAAATGCAGGTGGAGACAAAATTTGGTGCTTTTTTAGATCCTGTCGCAGATAAGATTATGGTCGCCTTTGTTTTGGTTTTATTAGTCGAGTCAGAGTCTAGTGTTTGGATGACCCTGCCTACAGCGGTCATTATTGGTCGAGAGATTGCTATTTCATCGTTACGTGAGTGGATGGCCGAGTTAGGTCAGCGTGCAACGGTGAAAGTTTCACAAATAGGAAAATGGAAAACAACAGCGCAGATGTTGGCTATAGGCTGTTTGTTATATCGCGATGACATCGCAGGTGTGTCAATGAGTTTATTTGGTTTGGTTATGATGTATATTGCGGCAACTTTAACTTTATGGTCAATGATAAGTTATTTAAAAGCAGCCTTTACTTCGATGACTGAATAATCTTATTAAAAATAAAAAATAGCGTTAACGAAGCTAGGATAAAAAAACAACATGGATCAGGAACTACAAAAAGATAAAGAAGAGCTGCATAATGATATTTTAGCTGCGGCATTAAAATTATTTACCGAAAAAGGATATTTTAATACCTCATTAACAGATATTGCTGAGCTTGCTGGTGTTAAAAATAGTGCAGGGATTTATAAACACTTTAAGAATAAACAAGAAATTGCCCAAGCATTGTATCAGTGGATAATCGATCGATTAAGTGTTTCTATTGATGATATCCGTCGTAGAAATCGTAAGGCGTCCGAACAATTAAGAGAGATTGTTGATTTATGGTTTCATTTGACCGATCATGCGCCGGAAATAATGAAATTTCTCTTAGTGTTAAATGTTAGTGAGTTTTTGCCGGAAGAAAAGCCATTGATGGAAACGCCACCGTTTTCAAAAATCATAAGAATCCTACAAAATGGTATTAAAGATGGCGAAATTAAAGCATTAGATGCACAGCGTGCTTATTGTCATTTTTTTGGCATTATCGAGAGTACTTTAAAGCAAGTGCTCAAGGGGAACTTAACCAAAAAAGCAGATTATTACCAGCCTGATGCATGGTTGTCAGCTTGGTCTTCTATTGTTAAAAAATAAATAAAATCTTGGCTACTCTCGGAGTATTTACTTATTAGTCACTGATGTTACGTACAACTTAATAGCACTCGTTCCCACGCTCCGCGTAGGAACGCATATTGTGACGCTCTGCGTCGAGTAGCACAAGAAGAAAGGATTCGCTGAACTCACAAAAGTACTGACATGATTTACTGTACGGAAAGCTTAGTGTTTTCCTATACATTCCCACGCGGAGCGATGGGAACGAATTAACTCATAGGCTGATGCCTGAAGAGCAAAGCGCATCAATAGCCGTCGATGCGCCTCCTGCGTAGGCATGCCCTTAAATAAGATTTTCCTAAACTAGGGAAGTACGTAGACAAGGACTAGTTTTGACAATCTACTCTCGGAGCGTTTTCTTATTAGCCCTTAAATTCAGCCTGTAATTGCTTTAAATCATCGAGTAATTCTTGGCTATGTAGGCTAGGTGAAACTGAACGATAAATTTGCGCAACTTTTCCAGTAGGGTCAATGATAAAGCTATGACGCTTGCTGAATTTGATTGGGCCTAGTTTGAATAATGCCCCATAAGCTCTACTTACTTCACCTTTAGGGTCAGCGAGCAGAGTAAATGTTAAGTTTTGTTTTTGACTAAAGCTTTGATGGCTTTTGCTGCTATCAGTATTAATGCCAACGATTTGAGTGTTTAAAGCTTCAAATTTGGCGCTATCATCACGTAATGCGCAAGCCTCTTTAGTGCAACCTGGCGTATTATCTTTAGGGTAAAAGTAAATAACTAGCCAGTGACTCTTATAATCATCTAGCTTATGCGCAGCATCATGAGCATCATAAAGTGAGAAATTAGGTGCTGATTGATTAATAGTGAGCATAATGATTCCTCGGTGGATTATAAAAATAAACTAAATGGTTCGACCAGAACTTCAGTTCCAGCCTCCACATTCATTTGTTCGCGTGCTAAGACTATATAGCAATTCGCACGACTACTGGCGCTTAATATATTAGAACCTTGCTTACCTGCAGAGATAACTTCAAATTCTCCGGATTCTGTTTGGTTAAAAATTCCGCGCTGAAACTCTTGCCGTCCTGCTTGCTTGCGTAACTGGCTTTGACATACCGCTTTAAAGCGCAGTGGCGTATTATTATTTAAGCTACTTAATTGGCGTAAAGCGGGCGTTACGATTTGCTGAAAAGTCGCAATGACTGAGATCGGATTACCAGGCAAACCAAAAAAGTGACATGCTTGAATACGCCCAAATGCTAAAGGTTTTCCTGGTTTAATCGCCAATTTCCAGAAATTCACCTGGCCTATTTCATCTAAAATTTCTTTAATAAAATCGGCATCACCGACAGAGGCCCCCCCCGTACTGATAATAACATCATTGCTTTTTGCTGCAGCTAATAAACAAGCATGTATACGGGCTTTATCATCTTTAATAACGCCTAAGTCAGTAACGGCGTAGCAAGGATTATTTAATAAGGCAGTTAAGGTATAGCGATTACTATCGTAAATCTGTCCGGCGGCTAAAGGGCTGCCAATAGCACTGAGCTCATCACCTGTAGAAAAGAAAGCAATACGAATTTTGCGCTTGACGCGAATTTCATAAATGCCGGCAGAAGCTAGCAAGCCTAAATCAATAGCGGATAATTGCTTGGGAGCCGCTAATAAACAATCATCTTGTTGAATATCCTCGCCGATATAACGAATATTTTGTTTTTCTTGCGTATTGTTAGGGAAATGAATAATTTTCTCACTGACGGTGACTTGCTCTTGTATAATCACGCTATCAGTTCCAGCCGGTAAAACAGCGCCAGTAAAAATGCGCACACATTGCCCTGCTAATAATTCGCCGGTAAAAGGCTTACCCGCCCAAGATATGCCAATTTGCTCTAAATTAAACGGAGTACTTTTTATGTCAACACTGTTAAACGCATAACCATCCATAGATGAATTAGGAAAAGCCGGAAGATGAAAGGGCGCAATACAGGATTGAGCTAATACACGGCCTAAAGTCTCATGTAAATTAACTGTTTCTTCGTCTTGAATGGGCGAAAGCACCGCGTGAATATTTTCTAAGGCCTCATTAATGCTAATTAATGAATTAGAGTAGCACTGATCAGTCATGGTTTTGCAAAAACGTATGCATAATAAAATGCGTAATTTGAGGGATATTATTTAAGTCCATTTGCACTAACTCGCGTTCAAGCGATAGTTCTTGATCAGAGGCAATAGCAATGATTGAATGATCATCAATATAGCGTAGTGGTTTTACTAGGCTGGGGCGGTGCAATTCAATTTTTGGGAAATTTTCACGCTTAAAGCCTTCGACTAAAATTAAATCTAAATCAGATTGATCAAAATGGCTAAGTTGCTCATCTAATATTGGCTCTTGTGGGCTAGGAAATTCGGTAATAATAGCGCGTCTATGGCTAGATACTAGCATGACTGGGTTTGCGCCGGCTTCACGTAAACGAAAGCTATCTTTACTAGGTTTATCAATTTGAAAATTATGATGGCTATGTTTGATTAAGCCGACACGAATTCCCTGTTCTTTAAGTTGTGGAATAAGTTGCGTTAATAAGGTTGTTTTCCCCGTACCGCTAGGTGCGGCAAAGCCTAAAATTGGGATGAGCGCATTTTTCATGGTAAATTAAGCCGATAAATAACGAATAATCAGAGCTCTATTATTACATTTCCCTTACCTGTAAAATAGTAAGTTAGGTGCGTATTTTTTAACTTCTCATTATTCATGGATAAATACCTATAAAAATATCGTCATGCCCGAGTGCTTTTATCGGGAATCTACGTTGAGCATAGATTCCTGCTAACAGCATACAGGAATGACTAACTGAAAAAAACTGCCTGCACCCTTTAGTAATGAGAAGTTACCGTATATTTAACGCTGATTTTTTATTAATACTTCCTGATTACCCATGAGCTTCCGCCAAGTTAGGGCAAAGGAGCTGCAACACTTTGTTATAACACGCCATTCCCGAAGTCTTTTGTCGGGAATCTATTTAGTGTTTGTTAGGTTCCTGCTAAGAGAATGCAGGAATGACGAGGTGTTTAGTTGGCTATTTTTAAAATGGCGGAGACTTATGGGTAATCAGGTAATACTTTGACAACCATTTTTGAATTTTTATGAGTAATTTCCTTTTAATCAACGAAGATACCAAAATAAACTTAGATTTAGTGCGCTCGTTTAGATACCACAAAAGCACTAACTCGGTTTATATTACTTTTAGTGATGGCGCGAGCGAGAAGTATTTTGTGCCTGATGATTTTGAATTTGAATCGGTCACTAATGTATACCATGTGAATACCATACCCGCCGAAGAGAACCGTTATATCGTTGTTTTTAATGTTGACCTCGAAAATAATACAAGTGATGCCGTAGGATGGATGGAGAGGCATCAAGTGATTGGCTGGGAAAGAATTAATCATAAAACCCTGCCGATTACGACGCAATATTTACAGAAAAAACACCATAACAAAAAGAAATATATACTCGATATAAAAGAACATACAGTACGAGAAATTGGCAAAGAAGAAGGCTTAGAAAAAACTAAAGTAGTTAACTTAGATTTGCTGGTTAATAAAGGTTATTTACTAGAAGATCATGCCGAATATATTAGAAATGTATTTTTAGAATTAGACCCTGACAGCGAATAAAAAAATAGTAGTAGTGAATGATGAACATAAGTATTGATCAACTTAAAGAATTACCTGTTTTTGGTATTGCGGGTAATTTTGCCGAGCACTTAAGCCAAGCTGGTGAAGATGCAGATTTTGTAAATGTAATTACCGAAGAAAAAAATGCCCCCAAAGGTATTTTTCCTATCTATTTGCCCCAGCATCCTACTTTTCTAAGTACGTTTCCTTTGTCACATACCCATATTGAAGCTGATTTTTCCACGCCAGTGAATTTGCATATGGAGCCGGAAATGTGTGTGTTATTTAATGTTAACTACACGGGGGAGTTGGTCGAATCTTTAGAGGCATTAGCCTTTACCGCTTTTAATGATTGCTCGATTCGTAAACCCAATGCGAAAAAAATCAGTGAAAAAAAGAATTGGGGTTTATCCTGTACGGGCATAGGGCAGCAATGGATCGAGGTTGATCAATTTCAAGCAAGTGGAATTTTAGACCATATCCATATTGCCTCTTATTTGCGCCGTAATGGAGAAACGATTCAATATGGAGTCGATAGCCCAGTAACGGGTTATCAGTATTTTTACGGTAAACTTTTAAACTGGATTATCAAAACTTTTAATAGTCAAAATGATTTCGGCCCTTTAGAGCATTTGCAGCATTATTTAGCCCAGCTTAAACAGCCCAAACAAATTATTATTTCCTTAGGTGCGACGCGTTATACCGAATTTGGTGAAACTGGATTTTTAAAGCCTGAAGATGAAATTGGTGTTTTTGTATATGATGCCAGAAAGGCGAATGAAGCGGACATTGAAGGTTTCTTTAATGTAGCTAAGCCAGCAGATAATTTTTCAGCAGGCGCTGCATTGATTCAAGCTATATGCCAAGTTAAATATTAAGTCTTATCCTGTATTGGTAGGTTGGAATAGCGATAGCGTTTTCCGGCATTAGTTTACAGGTGAAGTGTGTGTGATTGTTTAAGGTGGAAAACACTGTGCTATTCCACCCTAAGATTATAGCTGTACGCTAAGCAAAGCACGCACCAAGTGTTGGTTGCCTTGTACAGCGGTATCATCATAGATAGCCGAACTGGCATAGTACTTATCCAGTAAATTCTCGATATTCACTTATAGACTGAACCATTCAACTTGATAACGAGCAAACAAATCAGCGCGAATATAACCGGGTGGGGTAAAGCTATTAGCATCGTCACCTTGACGTTTACCCACAATATTGATTTTCGTTTTTACTAATGAGATTTTTAGCTATGATTGCAAAATATAGGCCGTATGATATTGCGTGTAAATTATTTCTGTTGGTTTTTTCAACATTGCTATTAGTTCAGCCCGTGCTGGCTGATGATGACGGGCGATATAGGGCGGTGGTTTTACATGAAGGTGGTCAGTCAGGTCAGTCAGGAAGCTTGACACCTAAAGTATTCGTTATTGATTCTCGTGATGGGCATATGTGGATTTTGGAGCAAAATACTAAGCTGCATGATCCTGAGGGTGGTTTTGCTATTGGTTCAGTTTTGACTTATCAGGGGCAAGTTAAGCCGGGTAAGAAAATGGGTGAAATAGTTGAGCAGGGTGCTAGGTGGTAGGTGTCTCTAAGTAGGACGGACTTTAGTCCGCATGTCGCGCGTAGCCACGAAAAAGTGATTATGGGCATGATGAGGGGTAAGTTTTTTTGGGAGTGAAACAATTAAAGCGTGTCACTCCTTTCCTAAAAGGCGGCCTGAAGCCCGCCCTACGAACCACGTATAAAATACTTTAAAACGGCTTAACCACGGCCAAAATAATAATAATCACTAGAAATAACACAGGCACTTCATTAAACCAGCGATAAAATACATGGCTGCGTTGATTACGGTCAAGTTTGAAATCTAATAAATAGCGATAGCAATAATAATGGTAGGCCACTGCAAGAGCTAATACGGCTAATTTTACATGTAGCCAGCCCATTGAGCTGTACATGCCCCAAGCATAATCAACCAGCATCCAGATACCAAAGATAAAAGTAATAATCATACCGGGTGTCATGATGCCGTAGAATAATTTTCGTTCCATCACTTTAAAGCGTTCATTGCTTATTTCATCATCACTCATCGCGTGATAAACGTATAAGCGCGGCAGATAGAACAAGCCCGCAAACCAAGTAACCATAAAAATAAGATGTAGCGCTTTTAACCAGAGCATTATTTGTTTCCTTGTATAGGTAATAAAGATTCAATGAGAGTTTGCATGGCCTGTAAGTCGAAAATACCGGTATTTTGATAGATAATTTCGCCGTTTGGATTAATGAGTAAAGTCGTCGGCGTCAGACTTACATCACCAAAGGCTGTGGCTAACTGCCCGCGTAAATCTAGCACTATATCATAGGGTATTTGATAGGCTTTACTGGTGTTAACGACATAATTAGGCCGGTCGTAGCGCATGGCAATGGCAAATAATTCTAGCCCGCGTTGATGATAGTTGTTATATAGGCTGATTAAGTGCGGAATTTCCTTTAAACAACTTGGGCAATTACTCGCCCAGAAGGTCACTAAAACCACTTTTCCTTGCAGTTGTTTGAGTGAAACTTGTTTATTAGTAATGGTTTTAAAATGGGTCTTGGGTGCAGGTGTTGGAAATGTATTAGCTAACAGCTCATAGAGCGCAATGCTGATTATTAAGCTCAGCAAAGAAAGAGTTAGGTATTTATTTGTTTTGCTGCTGGTCATAGTCTAGTGGTTGTACTGGGTATTGTTGATAGGCATTACATAAGGCTCTATATAATGGCTGTGGATTAATTAATTTTGATATCCCTGAGGCAATAAACGCTGCAGCCATTATAGGGATAGAAATTTCGTGACTATGGGTTATTTCTAATACGATGGCAAATGAAGTAAGTGGCGATTGTAGCATTCCGGAAAAATAGGCTGTAATAGTTAGTAAAATCATGACTGATGCTGGCGCGATAGGAAACCAGTGCGCTAGATTTGCGCCAAAGCCTGCTCCTGTTGCAATGGCTGGAACGAAGATACCACTAGGAATGCCGCTAAAAAAAGTCGCGCAGGTCGCGAGCATTTTATACACGGGTAACATTGGGTCTATGGGGGCGTCGCTGTAGATGATGCTTTTTGCTAATTGATAGCCGGTACCAAAACTGTCGCCATGGGATAAAAAACCCAGTAAAGCAATGATTCCTCCACAAACGAAAGCAACTAAAACGATAGAGAATTGTAATTTTTTTAACAAATGGTTACCACTGACAATGATGCGGCTAAAAATCCCACCTAACAGGCCGCCAACGACACCACATAAGGGAATGGCTAACCAGCTTTCGCCCCAAGGGAAAGCTAGGGCATTATCAGTAAAAAAAACGTTGTGATGTAAAATTGAATAGGCAGTCACACCGGAAAAGATAATAGCGGTTAAAACTAGGCTGCTGACTCGTTCTTCCAGGGTTCGTCCCATTTCTTCAATGGCAAACATAATACCGGCTAAAGGTGCGCTAAACATAGCGGCAAAACCAGCAGCACTTCCCGCTAATAGTAAGCCCTTGCTCATATAATGAGAGGGGAAATTAGCGGCCTTAGCCAGTGATGACATTAATGACGCACCCACATGAGTCGCTGGCCCACCAAAACCAACCGAGGCACCTGATAAAAGACCTAGAATAGGGAGAAAGGTTTTACCTATTGCAATACGTAAAGAAACTAATTTAGAACGTTCATCTAAGGTGTAAGGGATTTCTAAGGCGGTTTTAACTTGAGGGATGCCACTACCTTGACTACCTGGGAAAAAGCGAAAGGTTAGCCAAGCTGTAAAAGCGAGTCCAAAAGGGGCTACGACAAAGTTAAACCAAGGGTAAGCCAGTGAAGTTGTACGGTACAATTCTGCAGCCCACTCACTGAGTAAGGTCATTGCAGCGATTAATAAGCCTATAAAAATAGCGCCGAGCCAAAACACCAGCCGATATTTCCAAATGTTAGCGGATAAAAAGGATTTGTTGGGTTTAAACATGGCTCATTTATCAATTTTCAGTGTAGTGATGGTAGCAAAACAGGTAAACTGTGGCGTTTACTCAGGCTATGCAATGCTGTGTTTTAGTCAGTAACGTTAAAGTTTACAGTTTAAATCAGTGTAATGTGAATAAAAAGTGTAATGTCCGAAGCTTTTTTTATCGTAAATTGGTATTTTTCTTTTTTCTAGAGACGTTTAGGGGGAACTGAAATATTGTTAGGTAGAGTGTACTGCTTTATAGTCAATTGAAGCTTGGGGTGATTTGAATTTATGGGATTTTTAAAAAATGAGTTTTGAGATTGTTTGTTTTGATTGCGATAGTACTTTAAGTGAAATTGAAGGGATTGATGAACTTGCTAATCGTGCGGGTTGTGGTGCTGCTATGGCGGCATTAACTAATGCAGCGATGAATGGAGAGGTATCTTTAGAGTCGGTTTATGGTCAGCGCTTAGATTTGATTCGCCCTGATAAAACTGCGATTGATTGGGTGGCTGATTTATATATAAAGCGAATGGTTCAAGGCGTGCAGGAAACTTTTCAGCAGTTACAAGCTCAAGGTAAACAAGTACATATTATCAGTGGCGGATTAAAACAAGCGATTTTACCTTTGGCGGCGTTATTAAATATCGATGAGCAACATGTACATGCGGTGGATGTATTATTCGATGATAAAGGCGGTTATGCTGGATTTAACAAGCAATCACCTTTGGCACGAAATGGCGGCAAAACAGAGGTCTGTTTACAGCTTAATCCAGATAAATTAAAGATGGCCATGATTGGTGATGGTAATACCGATATGGAAGCTAAAAAAGCCGGAGCCTTTTGCATAGGTTTTGGTGGAGTGGTTGCACGTAAAATTGTCCAAGAGCAGGCGGATGTATTTACTCATGAAGCTGACTTGCAAGCGGTATTGGCGTATTTAGTTTAAAGGTTAGGGCTTACACTTAAGGCGAAACATTAAGGTAGGGTACGCATTGCGTATCTTTCGGTGTAACAAGGTTGTGTGCATTCCTTACATAAATTGTACTGGCTTAAAATATTAGCCAAAGATTGGCTGTCTTATCTATAAACGTACAAAATACGGTAGGATCACTAATGTAATGCCTGTGAAGACCAGTGCATAAATATTTTCAATAAAATAAGGAAAGATAAACAGGGCGACTGCAGTGCATAAGGGCACTATTGCCCTTTGCCTTGTTCCATAAGTAAAGAATCCTAAGCCTATAGCACCAACTAACATGCTCCAAATAAGGTGTGATGTGCCTTCCATTGTTTCCCTCTGTTAGTAAGTTTTTCTATTGTTGCAAGTATTGTATTGGATTGATTCGATAACTTTAAGGCAAGATGTTAAAATTTGCACATCTTTTTTAAACCTCAGGTTTGAGTGCTCATTTAAGACGAGGCATTAGTTATACTGGTAGGGCGTGGCTTTAGCCAGCTTTTAGAACATAGATATTTACACAAGTCTCAAAGCCTTCCCTAGAAGGAGAAGGTTGGATGAGGGGAAATAAGATAAAGCTTTGACTTTATTTTCCTCACCCCAACTCTCTTCAGAAGGAGAGAGCTATTTTGACTTGCCACTCGTTGTATTTTAATGTCAAAAAGTTGTATAGATACCAATGCCTTTAGAGCAGGTGATCGGTGTTGGTGGGCTAAAGCCACACCCTACAGTTTTTAATATGTTTCGTTTTAAGTGGGTAGCTTTAATCTTTAACCGTATTAGAGTTTGTGGATTAAATGGCTAGAATTTTAGGGATAGATCCAGGCTCGCGCCTGACCGGATTTGGTGTGATCGATGAGACAACCACGGGCTATAAATATGTAGCGAGTGGTTGTTTGCGTATTAAAGGTGATAATTTTCCTTTGCGCTTAAAGCAAATTTTTGCCGGTATCAGTGATGTTGTCGAAGAGTACCAGCCTACTGAAATGGCGATAGAGCAGGTGTTTATGCATAAGAATGCGGATTCTGCTTTAAAATTAGGACAAGCACGAGGTGCGGCTATTTGTGCAGTGCAATTATTTGATATTCCGGTGTTTGAGTATGCAGCGCGTGAGATAAAGCAAGCGGTGGTCGGTAAAGGTTCGGCTGATAAATTACAAGTACAGCATATGGTTAAGATTTTATTAAGTATCACAGGAGAGCTACAGATTGATGCCAGTGATGCTTTGGGTATTAGTTTGTGTCACTCTAACTTTCAGCAGACGCAACGACGATTAACACAAGGAACACGCTCTTGATTGGATTTTTACGCGGTAAATTAGTGGCTAAAGCACCGCCAATGTTGGTTTTAGATGTGCAAGGTGTGGGCTATGAAGTAGAAGCACCGATGACTACTTTTTATAATTTGCCAGCGATGGGCGAAACCGTTCAATTGCATACACATTTGGTGATTAGAGATGATGCGCATATTTTATTTGGTTTCTCAACAGAAGCCGATAGAGTGATGTTTCGCACTTTAATAAAAGTGAATGGTGTTGGGCCTAAATTGGCATTGACGATTTTATCGGGGCAAAGTTCGGATGAATTTTATCGTTGTATTCAAGATAATGACACAGCAGCATTAGTACGTTTGCCTGGCGTGGGTAAAAAAACCGCCGAACGTTTGATTATTGAAATGCGTGATAAATTACCTGCTGCTGGTGAATCTAACGCTGAGCAAACAAGCGTAGCTGATGGAGCTGCTGCGGTACCTCGTAGTCATGCTAAACAAGAGGCAATTAGTGCTTTATGTGCTTTAGGTTATAAGCCAGCTGATGCCAGTAAAATGGTGCAAAATATCGCGCAAGAAGATAAAACTTGTGAAGAAATTATTCGCTTGGCTTTGCAGGGTAAAGTTAAGTGATTGAAACGGATCGCGTAATAACTGCGCATGAAAATACAGATGAAGAACGGCATGATCGTGCGATAAGACCGAAAACACTAAAAGATTATGTCGGGCAACAGGCCTTATGTGATCAGATGGAGGTGTTTATTCAAGCTTCTACTGCACGTAAAGAGGCCTTAGATCATGTTTTGATTTTTGGCCCTCCGGGTTTAGGTAAAACCACATTGGCAAATATTATTGCCAATGAGATGAATGTTAATTTACGTCAAACTTCAGGGCCTGTGTTGGATAAAGCAGGTGATTTAGCGGCTTTATTAACCAATTTAGAAGCGCATGATGTGCTGTTTATTGATGAAATTCATCGCCTTAGCCCTGCTGTTGAAGAAATCTTGTATCCTGCGATGGAGGATTACCAGATTGATATAATGATTGGCGAAGGCCCAGGGGCAAGGTCAATTAAACTGGACTTGCCGCCTTTTACCTTAGTGGGTGCAACGACGCGGGCGGGCTTGTTAACTTCGCCCTTACGTGATCGATTCGGTATTATCCAGCGTTTGGAATTTTATTCAGTTGAAGAATTGCAATTTATTGTCACGCGTTCATCCGGTGTTTTGGGTATAAAAATTGATCAGCGTGGCGCGCATGAAATTGCGAAACGCTCGCGCGGCACACCACGTATCGCCAACCGTTTATTGCGTCGGGTGCGTGATTATGCGGAAGTCAAAGGCGATGGTGCGATTAGCGAAGGCACGGCTCAACAGGCCTTAAGCATGTTAAAAGTGGATCATTGTGGATTTGATCAATTAGATAGACGCTTGTTGAAAACCATTATTGATAATTTTGATGGCGGTCCGGTGGGTTTAGATACGTTGGCAGCGGCGATTAGTGAAGAGCGAGGCACGATAGAAGATGTCTTGGAACCTTATTTGATTCAGCAAGGGTTTATTATGCGTACTCCGAGAGGGCGTGTGGTTACGGGGAAAACGTACCAGCATTTTGGTTTAAAAGCGCCGCAAGCTCCTAATGTAGAAGTGGATGACGTTTGTACTGATTAATGCTTTGAGTTTCTAGGGGGAGCATTCTCACTCAGAGCATCACGATCTTAAGTTAATTTAGCACCTTTAATTATGAGAGTCTTTGTAGGAGGGAATTTTAGCTGCGACTTGTATGAAATCGCAGCTAAAATTCCCTCCATGACACATTATTTTTTTAAATGATAGTTCGTTAACTTAATGGCAGTGACGCATAGAATGGGAACGAGGATTTATAAATATATGAACAAACAATTTAATTGGCCGGTACGGGTTTACTATGAAGACACGGATGCTGGCGGCGTGGTTTTTTATGCCAACTATCTCAAGTTTTACGAACGTGCACGTACTGAAATGTTGCGCGCGATGGGCTTTGAGCAAGATGAATTAATGGCTCAGCAGAATGTGATTTTTGTCGTTCGTTCTGTGCAAGTTGATTATTTGCAGCCTGCTAAATTTAATGATTTGCTTGAAGTCAGTGCCGGCTTAAGCTTAGTAAAAAGTGCTAGTTTGATTTTTGAACAAACTATCATGCGTAAAGAGGAAGTACTAAGCAAAGCAACAATTCGGATTGCATGTTTGGATTCTAATACGATGCGCCCTCAATTGATTCCTGATTTTCTAAAGCAAGCCTTAAACAATGAATAACGATTTATCTATTTTCTATTTAATTAGCCAAGCCAGTTTAGTCGTTCAATTGGTGATGTTAATTCTATTAGTCGCTTCGGTGATGTCTTGGACTTTTATTTTCGCTAAGCGTAAAGAATTAAAAAATGAATTTGCAGTGACCGAGCAATTTGAAGCTGATTTTTGGGCTGGAGGTGATTTAAGTCAACTGTATAACAAAATTACCGAAGAAGGCAGAGAGGTACAAGGTATAGAAAAAATCTTTATAGCTGGTTATAAAGAATTTTCGCGTATGCATAAAGTAGCTGGTGTATCAGCCTCTGATAAAGTGGAAAATGCGCAAAGAGCGATGCGCATAGAATTGTCACGTGAACTGGATAGATTAGATGAAAGCCTGCCTTTTTTAGCAACGGTTGGCTCGACCAGTCCTTATGTGGGTTTATTTGGTACAGTTTGGGGGATTATGAACTCATTTCGCTCTTTGTCTTCGGCTAAACAAGCGACCTTAGCGCAAGTTGCGCCGGGTATTGCAGAGGCATTAGTGGCGACAGCAATAGGCTTGTTTGCAGCCATTCCAGCTGTTGTTGCCTATAACCGATTTTCTACTCGAGTTGATCGTTTATCGGGCCGATATGAAATATTTGTCGATGAGTTTGTCGTCTTATTACAGCGTCAGGCGCATGCATAATGGCTAGACGTAATGCCCGTAGAAAACCGATGGCAGAAATTAATGTCGTACCTTATATAGATGTAACCTTAGTTTTGCTGATTATTTTTATGATTACTGCACCTTTGATTCAATCAGGTGTTGATGTTGATTTACCGCAAGCGGATTCTCAGCAAGTTGATCAAGAAAATGCGCCTTCGCCAATCATTATTACCGTTGATAAGGCGGGGCAATACTTTATAGACTTAGGGAATGGTGGTGATGAAGAGCCGGTGAGTGCGAATGAGGTATTATTATTAACCGCTGCGGTACGTAAGAATAAACCTAAGACGCAAGTGTATATTCGTGGTGATAAACAAGTCGAATACGGTAAAGTGGTTACTGTGATGGCTGCATTGAAAAATGCGGGCGTACCGAATGTCGGATTAATGACGGAAAACTTCGCACAATGAGTAATCTACAAAAATACGCATTTGCTTTTATTTTAGCGCTGAGTTTGCATTTTTCTATTATGGGTTTGTTTGCCTTTAATTTTATCAGCGAACCGACGCCTCAGGTGCAAGAGAAAGTCCCTGAAATTATTGTGGCTTCCATTTTAGATGAGAATGTCGTTGCAGAAAAAGCAAAAGAATTACAACAAGCGGAAGAAAAAAAGTTAAATCATCGACAACAGCAGAAAGACCAGTTTGCTAAGCAATTAAAGCAAGAAAAATTACGTATTGAGCAAGCTAAAACTAAGCGCTTAAAGGTAGAGAAAGCTGCTAAAGTAGAAGCCAAACGCCTGCAACAAGAGGCCAAGAATGAAGCAAAAAAATTAGCAGCTATTAAACAGGCCGTTGTATTAGAAAAGCAAAAAAGAATCGCTAAAGAGAAAGCGCAGGCAGTAGAGAAAAAACGTAAGCAAGAGGCTGAGCGAGTAGCAGAAGAGCAGCGTAAAGTTGCGGCAGAGAAACAAGAAGTGGCGCGTAAAAAAGCTGAGAAACAGCAAAAAATAGCTAAAGAAAAACAACATCAAGAGGAACTAGCAAGACAAAAAAAAGCGGCAGCCAAGCAGGCAGAGGTAAACAGAGTACGCTCAGAAAATGCTAGAATTGCAAAAAAAGCAACCGCAGATGCCAAGGTTTTAATTGAGCGTAAAGTGACACAAAATTGGAATCGACCCAGTAAGGTATCAGGGAAATTAGCCTGTACTATTAGAGTTGGGCTTATCCCCAGCGGTGATGTTATGTCCGTTGTGGTAGTTAAAGGTAGTGGTAATCAATTATTTGATGATTCAGCGGAACGAGCGGTATTTAAGGCTTCACCATTGCCCGTACCCCAAGACCCAAATGCCTTTAGCAAGTTTAGAAGTTTTACTTTTGTATTTTCACCTAATTAGGTCGTATATTAGTTCCGTAGGTTAGGGTGAGCTTGCGAACCCTAACAATCAATGACTTACCTTGTGTCAGTTGTTGGGGTTCATACTTCACCCCAACCTTGTATATTAAATGCATCTCTAAAAACACAGAATTATTTAACCCACTTGTTTATAGTAGATAACTGATTTTCTGGGGAAGCCGTCCCAACCTTAAGCCTTGAGCTTGTGTGTAGATTTGG
>Ga0209290_1000012_pt1 | contig 218964 bp, 188 predicted proteins | sample EN1Hudsemesocosm_2_FD_184632 | JGI IMG/M metagenome (GOLD analysis project Ga0209290, IMG submission 184632) | Methane-oxidizing microbial communities from mesocosms in the Hudson Canyon - EN10B Hudson Canyon (SPAdes) (version 2) | ecosystem: Environmental > Aquatic > Marine > Cold seeps...
TTAGGAGGGGACCGCTCTATCCAGCTGAGCTAAGGGCGGAAAGCGAAAATTATAAACAAAACAACCTGTTAAGGCTATCCCTAAATATAGCTAAAAATAAATCGGCTTACTTTCGGTATATAATTCTAAATTTAACGTGCAATCTTGCCTTCAAAGCCTTCTTAATATCTAGTCCTGTTTCGTAATTAGCACGCAATTATTGAAATGATATAGAGAAAATAATTAACGTAAATTTACCTTCACAATGAGTCGAATAAAAGTTCGGGCAGTGTTATCTTTCTAGGCTCAATCTTAGGATATGAAAATGCTCTACTTGCTCATCATTGAACTGTTGTATTAACAGGCAAGCGAGGAAGAATGGAAATAACGGAGTTATTAGACTGGGGATCGGGTTGAAGTGGGTCTGTCGAGAAAAAAGCTACCGTAAAAAAGCATGGGGTAATTAAATTATGGTGTTTTTGCTCTTTTTCAAAAAATCAGTATTTATCTGTGATTATTGCAGGCCACAAGAGCCTACAACCTAAAATATGAATTCGATAGAGAAACAGAGTTGTATAAAAATTATTTTGTGCTGATTTAAAAATTACGTTTAGATAAACGATAAACGTACCATCTCAATATTGTTTTTTATATGCTCTGTTAAAGAGTGTTTAAATTTATCGGTTAGGTTGACCATTAACCTTCTCTTATCATCTGGGTGGTTACTCTTTTGAAATACGTTATCAATAATCAGTGAGTTAATCCGCTCATTAACGGTCGACTTTGACGCATTAAAACTAATATACAAATCTGAAACATAAATTTTTTGACTTGAGAAATCAGCTTTAGCTACGAGGAAGATCAGATTCCAGCTAAGATTTTCAATCGGCGGCGCTAATACTAAAGATTGGCGTTTTTCATATTCGTCAGAATAGAGTTTTAATATTCGAAATTCATCGATATAAAGATTTTCGATATCTAGAATTGAAGGGTTATGGGGATCCTGGTCGACAGTAGGTATGGTGTCACTTTTATTCTCTACATGCAGTTGCTTAACAACCTTTAAAGTAAAGCTTGCGAAGTCTTCAATTGATTGCCCCAATAAACTGCTTCTAGGAAAAGAATTTCTGAGTCCGTTAGGGAAGGCGCCAGAAAATTTTTCCATTTGTTTTTCTAAAATCTTATTAATACGATTGGCGTTTTGAAAGATTGAGTGAATATGTGCGACAAGGTAGCTAAGTTTTACAGGCTTCTGAAAACAATAATGTACACCTTGAGTTAGCCATTTTATAGATTCATTATCATCAAGATTGCCACTTAGAAAAATAAAAGGAATGGTGCCTATAATAGAACCCGTTTCTTGTATCTTTTGATATAAAACTTCACCATTCATGCCCGGCATGTTTATATCACTGATTATTAAATTAGGCTGAGTATGATTTATCTTAATGAGAGCTTCTTCACCATTATTAGCTTCTTCCACGTTGAAGCCTTTCATCTCTAAAAAGTCTCTTAAAACGGTTCGATATTCAGCTTCGTCATCTATGACTAGTATTTTCAACTTAAATCCTTTAAATGTTATTTTATAAGGATAGTTTAATAGGTGCCTAAAGCTTAGCAAGGATAGACTGGTACGAATTTCGTTCACGGTTTTTCTTGCTTTTTTGGCTTTCTACGACCTAAAAGGTCAGTTTTTATGTGTAATACTCACTCTTCGCATAAAAGAAATACTTAAATGACTATTAGTATAGTCATTTATTCCTATTAATTTGAAATTCGTACAAACCCGATATTTAGATGTGTGTACCTTATTTTCAGAAAGTCATGTGTTAAGAGTTATCACACAACACTACTCAGCCCTCAATAGTGTTGTGTGTGCTTGATGTAGGTCCGGCTCAAGGTGTTTAAGAGCGATGTTGTACGGCAGAATGAAGGGCGGGTTGCTGTGAGGCGTTAGTGTTTCATCATTAAAAAAAATATTTGTAAGGATTTGTTAGGCCAATTAAGAAATTATTTGGATGAACTGGTCTAAGTTGTTTATATTGTGTTCTTTTTAAGTGTTTTCTTGGAGGGGTTGCTTTGAATATTTTTGATTGTCATCTTCATATAATTGATCCTAGATTTCCTCTTTATAAAAACAATGGATTTATTCCGGATGAATTCTCAGTTGAGCAGTACAAACAACAGGTCTCCTCCCTTAATATTCAATCAGGCGCAGTGGTTTCCGGCTCATTTCAGAAGTTTGATCAACGCTATTTATTGAATGCTTTAGCTAAGTTAGGCGCTGATTTTGTTGGTGTAACGCAATTACCGGTTGATGTCACCGATGAGAAAATATTAAGTCTTAATAAGGCAGGGGTTAGAGCGGTTCGCTTTAATGTTCGGCGAGGCGGTTCTGAATCAATCTCTGAACTAAGCTATTTTGCCGATCGGGTTCATGAACTCGTAAAGTGGCATGTTGAACTCTATGCTGATCATCAGGCATTAACTGAGTTAAAGTCTAAATTGTGTAAGTTATCTGCCGTTAGTATTGATCACCTAGGTTTAGATAAGAGTGGTATTCCTTTGCTTAAAGAGTTTGTTACACAAGGTGTAAAGGTTAAAGCCACAGGTTTTGGGCGAGTTGACTTTGATGCGCTAGATCTTGTGAGGGAATTGTATGGTATTAATCCGGGTGCATTGATGTTTGGTACAGACTTGCCTTCAACACGTGCTCCTTTACCATTTGAGGATCAGCACCTGTTTGATTTGGTCGCGTGTTTAGGTGAAGAGGCAGCGGAGCAAGTTTGTTGGACGAACGCTAGAAAATTTTATGGTTTCAAAGTGTAGATAGGCTTATTGTAAGGTTTAAATACGATACCTTAATTGGTGTTATTGATGTTCACCTATACAGCAAAATCGAGTAAGCTTGCTGACTTCTTCACTCCTTAACAGAGTTATATTATTTGTCCCTCATTTTAGGTATTGATCCTGGATCAAGAATCACCGGATATGGCTTAATTCGCTACCAAGGTGGTCGCTTGGAATACGTCGCGAGTGGTTGTATTCGTTTGAAAAGTGATGTGTTAGCCGAAAGGCTTCATGTCATTTTTAAGGGAGTGACTCAAATTATTCAGCAGTTTGGCCCGGATGAATTTGCGATTGAAGAAGTTTTCTTGGCAAAAAATGCAAGTTCGGCATTAAAGCTAGGGCAGGCAAGAGGCGCTGCAATCGTTGCTGCTGGAAACAGCGAGCTTCCTGTTAGTGAATATTCTGCTAGAAAAGTAAAGCAAGCGCTGGTGGGTAATGGAGGTGCTGAAAAGACACAAGTTCAGCACATGGTAAAGCAAATGCTTAAATTAGAGGGTGACCCGCAAGCGGATGCTGCCGATGCCTTAGCAATCGCTTTGTGCCATGCTCATACACAACAAATTCTTATGAAAGTCGCGGGCGCATCGCATAGTCGTCGTGGGCGTCTTAAATAAGTCGTAGTCTTTCATTTTAACTGATAGACGTTAGAAAATATTCATTCAAAAGATAATAACAGCGGTAGTCAAAATATGATTGGAAAAATTAGCGGTGTGTTAGAAGAAAAAAATACGCATCAAGCGCTGATTGACGTGAGTGGTTTAAGTTACGAAGTCGAAGTGCCTATTACCACTTCTTTTGATATGCCTGAAATTGGGAGCAAGGTGCAACTATACACGCACTTTGTTGTCAGAGAAGATGCACAACTTCTTTATGGTTTTTTTAAGAAACAAGATCGTGAAATGTTTCGGGTACTGATCAAGGTAAATGGTGTTGGACCTAAAGTTGCTTTGGCGATCCTTTCAGGGCTTGATAGTGTTGCTTTAATTAGATGTGTTCAAAGTGATGATTTGGCAACCTTGGTAAAACTACCGGGGATTGGGAAAAAAACGGCTGAGCGTTTATTGATTGAGCTGAGAGATAAAGTTAAATCGTTATTGGCGTCAGAACCTTCATTGGCAGCGATGGATACTTTATCCTTTTCTCCCGTTGCAGCCTCTGTTGAAGATGAGGCCGAAGAGGCACTTATTGCCTTAGGGTATAAACCTCAGGCAGCCGCTAAATCAATCAAGTCTTGTAAGCAGGAAGGGCAAACAGTAGAAGATCTGATTAAAGCCGCACTAAAGAATATGATTTAGCCTCTTGATCATCAGTTTAGCAATAGCTTGCCTAACACAATGGTAACTGTTGTCTGGCTGGCTGATGAGTACACTTAAACATCTTCGATTTATTAAATAATTCGAACAACTACTATTTAGGTTAATGAATGATTGAAGCAGATCGCCTAGTCTCTCCTCAAGTAACACCGCAACCTGAGTTTAGTGGCTCTGGTCGAGATGAAATGCAAGACAGAGCAATTCGTCCAAAAACACTGGCTGACTATGTTGGTCAGCCTGCTGTTAGAGAGCAAATGGATATATTTATTCGTGCAGCTAGAAAGCGTGAAGAAGCTTTGGATCATGTGTTGATTTTTGGTCCGCCTGGTTTGGGTAAAACCACGCTAGCTCATATTATTGCGAATGAGCTGAATACAAATATTAAATCAACATCAGGTCCGGTGCTCGAAAAAGCAGGTGATCTAGCAGCGTTGTTAACGAATCTTGAAGAAGGCGATGTACTTTTTATTGATGAAATACACAGATTAAGTGCGAATGTAGAGGAAATACTCTACTCGGCAATGGAAGATTATCAGTTAGACATCATGATAGGTGAGGGGCCCGCAGCACGCTCAATTAAGCTAGAGTTGCCTGCATTTACTTTGGTTGGGGCCACTACAAGAGCCGGGCTGTTAACGTCACCCTTACGCGATCGTTTTGGAATTGTGCAGCGGCTTGAGTTTTATAATAATAAAGACTTAAGCTCTATCGTGGCACGCTCAGCACAATTGTTAGATTTGCAAATTGATCCAAACGGGGCGCAAGAAATAGCGTGCCGTTCAAGAGGAACACCTCGAATTGCTAATCGATTATTACGCCGCGTACGGGACTATGCCGAAGTGAAAGGCGATGGTATTTTGAGCCAAAAAATCGCTGACCTAGCTTTAAATATGCTTAAAGTTGATGCGAGTGGGTTTGATCATATGGATCGTCGACTGTTATTAGCAGTCATAGAAAATTTTGCAGGTGGGCCTGTTGGTGTTGAAAGTATGGCTGCGGCCATTAGTGAAGAGCGCGGCACGGTAGAAGATGTATTGGAACCTTATTTAATACAGCAAGGTTATTTAACACGTACACCGCGTGGCCGCATGGCGACTGATAAAACTTGGCAGCATTTTGGCATGAAGGCGCCAAAGTCGGATGACTTACCATAATGTTCGAAACGGATGAGTTTTCATTACCTATTCGTATCTATATTGAAGATACCGATGCGGGTGGTATTGTATTTTACGCAAACTATTTAAAGTATTTTGAACGAGCGCGCACTGAGTTTATTCGATCATTAGGCTTTGAGTTACGTGTTTGTATGTCGGATAACATTAACTTTGTCGTGCATAGTATCGACTTAAAATACCTTCGCTCCGCTAAATTGGATGAAGTGGTTCATGTGTATGCAGAAATTAAGAAGAAAGGCCGTACGTTTATGCTTTTTGAGCAAAAAGTAGAGAACGGTTTAGGTGAGATTTTAGTTAGCGGGCATGTAAAGGTTGCTTGTATTCATTTTGATACGGGTAAGCCAAGGGCATTGCCTGCTGAATTATTAAGTAAACTGGGTGGGTTGTAATAGTTACCTGAAGTTTAAATCTATATAAATTATTTTTGGAGTTTAAAAGTGGAACAAGAAATTTCCATAATTGGTTTGATTGCTGATGCGAGCTTTATTGTTCAGCTAGTTATGTTCTCTTTGTTTTTAGCATCTGTAGTGTCTTGGTATTTTATTTTTCAGCGGAGTACATTTTTCAAAAGCGCTAAGCGTGAACAATTGGTTTTTGAAGAGCGTTTTTGGTCTGGTATGGATTTGAATCAGCTTTTTAAAGATGCCAATACTGGACAGAGTCGGGCAGGTTTAGAGCTGATTTTTAAAGCGGGATTTAAAGAGTTTAACCGTTTAAAGCAGCAAGAAAAAATTGAACGAGGAGCTGTGATGGAGGGGACGCAGCGAGCGATGCGGGTTGCATTGTCGCGAGAAAGTGAACGCTTAGATTCCCATTTGTCTTTTTTGGCTACTGTGGGTTCAACGAGCCCTTATGTTGGCTTGTTTGGAACAGTTTGGGGGATTATGAATTCTTTCTTGGGGTTGGCGCAGCAGCAACAAGCAACTTTAGCAACCGTTGCTCCGGGTATTTCAGAAGCGTTAATCGCGACAGCAATGGGCTTATTTGCCGCTATTCCTGCGGTAGTTGCTTATAACCGCTTTTCGGCAAGCGCAGATTCTTTATATAGCTCATATGAAACGTTTACTGATGAATTTACCAGTATTCTTCATCGAAATGTTCACTCTAGTAAATAGTCAAAAAGCGTACAGCTATTCATTTTAATAAGTGATATTTAAAAATGGCAAGAACTAAACGAAAAGCGATGTCAGATATTAATGTCGTTCCTTATATTGATGTCATGTTGGTGTTGTTAATTATCTTTATGGTGACAGCGCCCATGCTGACGCAGGGGATTAAAGTTGATTTACCAAAGTTGGAATCTTCACCGGTAAAAACTGAAAAAAATCTTGAGCCAATTATTGTCTCGATTGATTCTAATGGTGCTTACTACTTAGAAATGAGTTCGTCAGAGAATAAGCCCCTAGAGTTAGATGTTTTGATAGGTAAAGTGCAGGCAATACTTGAACAGAAGCCCGGAACTAGTGTGCTTCTTCGGGGTGATAAGCATGTTGAATATGGGGCGGTTGTTTCTCTAATGTCTTCGCTTCAGGAAGCTGGTGCGGATGGTGTTGGATTGATTACTGAAGACCCATGAAGAAACGAGCCCCGACAGAAATTAAAATAGAGCAATTGCTTAATGCATTAAAATCTATTTATTCGACGAAAGATAAGCGCTTTTTAATGGCTAGCTTATTGTTGCACTTTGTTTTATTTACAATGCTATTGGTGAGTTGGCAGAGTAGTGAGCCAGTTAAGCTAAACATTATGCCGAATAGTGTGCAGGCAAGGGTGATTAGTCTCGATGAGCTTAAGGCGCTTCGCTCAAAGCGAGAGGCGGAGCAAAAAAAAATAGTTGATAAGAAAAAAATGTTGGAGAAGCAAAAATTACGGAAAAAGGAATTAAAAAGAAAAAAAGAGTTAAAAAGGAAGAAAGACCGTAAGAAAAAAGAAAAGGCTGCGAAAAAGAAGAAAGAAGCCAAGCGTAAGGCTAATGAGCAAAAGAAGATTCTAATTCAGAAAAAAGAGAAAGAAAAAAAAGAGCGCCTCAAAAAAGCAAAACAAAAAAAAGAAATTGAGCGAAAAGAGCTTGAGCGTTTAGAGGAAGAAAGAAAGCAAGAAGAGCAGGTTAAGCGGAAAGATCGCGAACAGCGCCTGTTAAATAAAATGTTACAAGCAGAGCAAGCGTTAGAAAAAGAACTTGAAGCAGAGCGAGCTGCTAAAGCTTTGTCACAACAACAAGAGCAGGCTCTGGCTCAAGAGTTAAGTGAAACTGAGCGGTTCTTATCTTTAATACGATCAAGAGTTGTTAATCAGTGGCATATACCGCCTAAAAGTGCTGGGTTAAGTGTGGTGTTGCAAATAAGGCTGTTGCCTACTGGAGAGCTTTCGAGTGTTCGTATTATTGAGCGAAGTGGTGTGAAAGCCTTTGATCAGTCAGCAGAAAATGCCGCACGCGGCGTTCGAAAGTATCCTGTGCCAGATAAGCGTGAGTTATTTGAAAAGCAATTTAGAGTGTTTTCGATGCGTTTTGCGCCGTCATAAAAATCACAATGATTTGAATCGTTTAAAGTTAAATTGAGGGAAGAATGAAGTTAATAATTGTTTTTTTTGGTTTTCTGTTATTTTTGCAGTCCGCTTATGCAGAGTTAATGATTGAGATTACCGAAGGTTCTGACTCCGCTTTGCCAATCGCTGTCGTACCTTTCGCGAATAAAGGTGGCTTTGCAGTCCCTTATGATGTTTCACGAATTGTCGCGAATGATCTTCAGCGCAGTGGTGATTTTGATGCCTTGCCAAGCAGTAAAATGCTAAGTCTGCCTGAAAAATTTGATCAAGTGCATTTTCGGGATTGGCGTATGCTCGGACAAAGTTATGTTTTGACCGGGCAGCTGAAATATTCAGACTACACCAAAAAATATGAAATTTCGTATGAGTTAATTGATGTACTAAGTCAGCAACGAGTATTAGGCGAAGTACTATCTGCTGGGCCAAAAGGTTTAAGGAAATTGGCGCATAAAATAAGTGATGCGGTGTATGAGGTGATTACAGGCGTAAGAGGTGTCTTCTCTACTAAAATTGCTTATATCACGGTTAAGCAGCTTACAAAAAATAAGCGAGAATACAAACTTCATGTCTCAGATGCAGATGGAAAGAATGACTATGTGCTGTTTAAAAGTAATGAACCAATGCTTTCTATTTCTTGGTCGAATGATGGAAAGCATCTAGCGTATCAGTCCTTTCATTCTGGGCGGCCTGCGATTTATATCCAGCATGTAAGGTCTGGGCACCAGCGTAAGGTGACGTCATTTAAGGGTATTAATGGTGCGCCAATGTGGTCGCCCGATGATTCCTCCTTAGTTATGACGCTCTCTAAAGACGGGAATGCTGAAATATACACATTAGATTTGTCGACTAATAAATTAAACCGGTTAACGAATCATTATGGTATTGATACCGAAGCAAGTTGGTCACCAGATGGTAAAGAGGTGGTATTTACCAGTGATCGAAGTGGAAAACCTCAGGTCTATCGTATGAATATCAAAGATAAGAAGCCTGAGCGTTTAACGTTTGTTGGAAATTATAATGCAAGACCACGATTTAGTAATGATGGGGAGTCTCTATATTACGTGCATCAGTCTAATGGTGGCTTTCATATCGCGGCAATTAATATGGAAACCGAAGAGCAGTTGGTATTAACCTCAAAAACATCGCTGGATGAATCGCCAAGCGTATCACCAAATGGGCGAATGATTATTTATTCAACGCTTAGGGGAAAGAACTCAGTTCTAGCGGTTGTTTCGGTTGATGGTGGTTCGAAGTACTTTTTACCGTCAAGTAGTGGTGATGTGCGAGAGCCAGCTTGGTCACCGTTCTTGAATTAGCAATAATTTTGAATTTATCTCGTAAAGTATGAATATTAAACTAAATTTATATAATTGCATCTTGTGTTTTATCAGTCATCGGGTAAGCTTCATATGACTAAAAATATCAAGCAATTAATCTGTGTTAACACGTTATTAACCATTTAAAGGTAAGAAAATGAAATTTGACTCGCTTAAGCCCATAACTGCAATGCTACTTTCTGGCCTTATATTGACCGGTTGTGAAAGCATGGGTACGCAAGATGAAAATCCAGACTTGGGTCCTGACCAGGGAAGTATGGATGCAGGTGAAGGTAGCGAAGGAACTGGTGATTCAAGTACCTATGAAGCTCCAGAAGAACCGGAAGTAAGTGCTGAAGACTTAGCGGCGCAAAATGCTGCAGAAACGGCTATGAAAGAGCAGGCGGCATTAAGAGAGGTTCGTACTTTCTATTTTGATTTCGATCAATCTAGCGTTAAAGTTGAAGCGCGTGCTTCGTTAGCGGCACATGCTGAGTTCTTATCTGCAAATCCAGCAACAAAAATTGTATTGGAAGGGCATTGTGATGAGCGTGGCACGAAAGAATACAATATTGCGCTAGGTGAAAGCCGAGCAAAATCAATTTCTAGCTTTTTAGCAGTAAATGGCGTTTCTAAAGCACAAATTGAAGTGGTTAGTTATGGTGAAGAGCGTCCTGCAGATATCGCACATACCGATTCAGCGTGGTCTCAAAATAGACGCGTTTATATTGAATATAAGTAAGACTGAGTTATAAATAATAATGTCTTATATTAGAAACCAAAAAAGGCTGCATCATTATATGATGCGGCCTGTTTTTTTAATGGTACTTTCGTTGGGCGTGATTACAACAACGAATGCTAAAACCCTTATTTTTCAGTCACAATCAGAGGCTTCACCAGAGCAGATGGTTGCGTCTAGCTCGAGTCAATCTGTCCAAGCTCCTATTCAGGCGCCTAAGGTGTATAAAACTCAGAATCAGTCTGTGTCAGGTAATAGCGAATTATTTTTTATGTTGGAGCAGTTGCAGCAAGAAGTTCGTTATTTAAGGGGGATGCTAGAAGAGCAGGGGAATCAAATTCACCGGCTCAAGCTCGATAGCAAAAACCGTTATCGCGATATTGATTCAAGAGTTTTAGATTTAAGTAAAAAGCTTAGTGGTGCTTCTACTACAGAATCTGCTTCTGTTTCTGCTATTGGTTCATCGCTGTCTACACCTATAGTGCCTGTTGGTAAGGTTGGCGCGGTTGGGAAGAAAGAGAGTGTTGGTGATGTTAAAACGCTAACCACGGCACCAAAAGTTTCTGCGGCAATTGTATCTTTGCCTTCAGAAGCGCAAAAAAGAGAATATCAACAAGCATATAGTTTAATTAAAGATAAGAATTTTGAAGAAGCGATTAAACGTCTCCATATTTTTATTGAGCGCTACCCTGAGGGTGATCTAGCGGGTAATGCATATTATTGGTTGGGTGAGGTGTACTTGGTTTTGCCGCAGCTTGAGCAGGCTAAACAGGCTTTCTCTGTTGTAGTTAGTGCGTTTCCTAAGCATCGTAAAGCGCCGGACGCGTTATTTAAGTTAGGTGTTAGTTATGATCGTTTACAGCAACCTGCTAAGTCAGAGCAGTACTTGAATCAAGTTCAATTAAAGTTCCCAGAAAGTACAGCCGCTAAATTAGCGAGAAGTTATAAAATTAATAGGTAAGCTGTTGAAATATTATATATTTTTTCAGTTTGTAAGCGCTTTTTAAAAGTTGTAATTTTTTTTTAGAAAGCGCTTGTTATTTTTTCTGAATCCATTATTATGTGCGCCTCTTATCCGGGTCGTTAGCTCAGCTGGTAGAGCAGTTGGCTTTTAACCAATTGGTCGCGCGTTCGAATCGCGCACGACCCACCAATTTCAGTAATGCCCATAGTTATGCTTTAACTATGGTTACAAGTTTTATCTTTTAACGCTTTCTTAGTTTTAAAAGAAGTGTGGGTCGTTAGCTCAGCTGGTAGAGCAGTTGGCTTTTAACCAATTGGTCGCGCGTTCGAATCGCGCACGACCCACCAATTTTTCAATATCATTCGTAGTGTGTTTATACTACGGATGCACGTTTTATCTTTTAAGCTAGTTTGGCTTTAAAAGAAGTGTGGGTCGTTAGCTCAGCTGGTAGAGCAGTTGGCTTTTAACCAATTGGTCGCGCGTTCGAATCGCGCACGACCCACCAATTTTTCTTTAGCGTTTGTTGTTTCCTGTTATTACTTAACAACTACGATCTTATTTCTAATCCCCTCTTAGTGTTAGGCTATCGCCAATCGATATAAAATTATTCAACTTATATTTTGCCTTTTGAGCTTTGGCCTTTTATATTATGCAAATTTTAGAAAGTGACTGGGCAGTAAATTAATGGATACTATTGAAGATAGAGTGTTGGTACAAGAGCATTTAGCTCACGAACTTATTCCAAAAGACATTGATATTAATAAGCAATTAGAGCTTAAAGCTAAAATTAAAGACTTGCTGAAGCTTAAAAATGCAGTGCTAGTTGCGCATTACTATACAGATCATGTTATTCAGTCTTTAGCTGAAGAAACTGGTGGCTGCGTTTCTGACTCGCTTGAAATGGCGCGTTTCGGAAGCAGTCACGCCGCGGAAACGTTGGTGGTTGCTGGTGTTAAGTTTATGGGTGAAACTGCCAAGATCCTTAGTCCAGAAAAAACCATTCTAATGCCGACTTTAGAGGCAACATGTTCGTTAGATATTGGTTGTCCAATTGATGAGTTCTCTGCTTTTTGTGATCAATATCCTGATCATACCGTTGTGGTTTATGCTAATACCTCTGCGGCTGTGAAAGCTAGGGCTGATTGGGTCGTCACCTCCAGTATCGCTTTGGAAATCGTTGAATATTTAGACCGCAAAGGCGAGAAGATCCTCTGGGGGCCGGATAAGCATCTAGGGAGCTATATTCAGACTCAGACGGGTGCCGAGATGGTGATGTGGGATGGCTCTTGCATCGTTCATGAGGAGTTTAAGGGGCAAGGTCTTGGCGAACTAAAAAGTATTTACCCTAATGCTGCGGTTTTAGTTCATCCTGAATCACCTAAAAGTATGATAGAGGTGGCAGACGCTGTCGGATCAACTACTCAGTTAATACAAGCTTCGCAAACACTTCCAAACGATACGTTTATTGTTGCAACGGACAATGGCATTTTTTATAAAATGCAGCAGCTTTCACCTGATAAGACTTTTATTGAAGCGCCTACTGCTGGGTCGGGGGCAACTTGTAGAAGTTGTGCGCATTGTCCATGGATGGCAATGAACGGTTTAGAGAATATATATGAAACGCTTATGGCTGGTGAAAATGAAGTGCACGTTGATGCTAACTTAAGTAAAGCCGCTCTTAAGCCTTTGCGAAGAATGCTTGATTTTAAGTCTTAGTCTCGACGGGCTTGGTCGGTTGATGTTGACGAGCTTTATAATGTAGATTTCTTATTGGTAAGCCTTTAGCTGCTTGGTGTGTGTGAGTAGTTTAAGGTCATTGATGTCGTGCGTTATTAGCGTTTTGGTTTGGATCAGAGTGTGTTTGCAAAGGGGGGGGGTGCTGCACACAAAGTGCTCATTTTATTTAAAATACAGGGTTTTTCTGCACCCAATAAATTTCATCCATTCGTTTTTGTATCAGTGAAATGGTTTGTTGATTGTCTTTGCTCTTTTGCATGGCAAGCTTAAGTTGCTTTATTGCATTGTCCATGTAGTTGGTAAGGAAGAAATATTCGGCGCGTGCACGATGTAAGTCAATTATGTTGCCTGCTAAGCCGTGAACTTCTGCTAATGCGTACCAAAGTCTTGGGTTAAGCGGGTATTTTCTGGTAAGTGTTTTTAAGGATTGTTCTGAGTCTTGAATTAAATCATTCGCTAGGTAGACCTCAGCAAGTGTGTCTAATATGGGGTAGTTGTCAGGGTTTCTTTCAAGAGCCGTGTTTAAAGTTGTAATAGCGAGTTTACTTTGTTTGTTGTAGTTTAGGGCTTTTGCATAAGTAACGATAAAGGAGATGCGGTTAGGATCTTTGGTGATTAATTTTTCAAGAATTTCAATTGAATCATTCGGCGAGTTTTGAAGTTCTGCGTAAGCTAAGCCAAAATTTGCAGCTTCAACTTGGAGGGTGTTTCCTTGTTTGATAATGGAGTTGAAATATTCTGAAGCGCTCTTCTTGGACTCTGCGTATTCACTAATAATCATATTTTTACTAATGTGGTATTCAATGTCGTCAGTGTATTTCTTTAGTTTATATTGAGTTGCTCGGTTTCTTGTGTCTGAAATTCTTGATTCTGAAAGAGGGTGGGTTGATAAATATTCGGGAATGCTGCCACCCTGAAGGCGTGTTTGGCGAAACATTCTTTCAAACATAACGGGCATTTCTCTAGGGTTGAAGCCCGCGCTATACATTGTAACAATACCTAGGCGATCAGCTTCTTGCTCATTTTGGCGTGAAAAACCGAGTTGATTTTCTGCGCTCAATGCTTGTGTCGCTGCAAGTGCTGCAATACCTGCGTCGGAGCCAGTTGTCGCCGCTATGACGACACTTGCTAGTATGCCAGCAAGTGTTAAGGGTGTTGAGATGGCTTGTTGCTCTAATTGCCTTGCGTAGTGTCTTTGGCCTAGGTGTGCCAGTTCGTGCGCAATAACTGAAGTAAATTCTTGTTCAGAGTGAGCATGTATAAACAGGCCGGCATTTACGCCCACCACGCTGCCTGGTACAGCGAATGCATTCAGGGCAGGGCTATCAACCATTACAAGGCTGAATTTTCGGTCAACGACGCTGGAGTAAGGCGCTAAAGTATAAATTAGTTGCGTAAGATATTCTTCGATAATTGGGTTATTGAAGGTTTTAACTTGTCCGCGTAAAGAGCGTAACCACGCTTCGCCTAGTTTTCGTTCTTGTTCAATGGATACCAGTGTTGAGGATGTGTGGCCGATAGTAGGTAATTCTTGTGAGCTTGTGTTTGCTTCGTACTGGTTGCTGGAAAATGCGTTTGTTCCGCTTAAAACGGTAAGCAAAAACAAAAAATAGCGTGTAAACAGGCGGAGTTTCATAGTTGTGTTTTCATTGATTAAATGTTTGTGAATTCTATTTGCTATCAACCTAGCTTGAATTGTAGGTTAAGGTTGAAGCGGCAGTGTTTTTATATGAATCTGATTGAATGTTTGCATTCGTGGGTAGCTCATATAAGATTAAAGGCCTTGTACACCATAGCCGAAATACGCTTCTCTGGAAAGTTAAATGATGAATTATGATTACTTGGTTGATGCGTCTGGTGATAGTTGCCCTATGCCATTATTGAAAGCTAAAAGGCAGCTAAATATGATGAAGTCTGGCGAGTGCTTAAAAGTAATTGCCACTGATGCGGCATCGGTTAGAGACTTTTCTTCTTTTATTGCGTTAACGAGTCATAAATTGGAGGAGGAGCAATTAGAGCAGGACTCATTTATATACTATATTGTAAAAGCGTAACTCTAATAAAAGACGTGTTTTTTTAAAGTGCAGTTTGTTTGTCCTATTTGTCTAGTGCAAATCCTTGTTGTTATTTATTTCTAGGTTTAGTTATTTATGTTGAAGGTTTTTCATGCATGGGTTGACCGTTACTTTTCAGATGAAGAGGCGGTTGTACTGTTTCTAATGTTAGGTTTTGGTTTGCTGTTTGTTGTTTTGTGGGGCGATATTATGGCGCCTGTTATTGCAAGTGTTATTTTTGCATTTGTATTGCAGGGGATGGTGACATATCTGAGCTCAAAAGGCGTTAATAAAACGCTTGCAGTTTACCTTTCCTTTACTTTTTTTATTGGAATAGTAATTACCTTTATTTTTTCGTTGTTGCCATTAGTTTGGCGACAGTTGTCTTCCTTGGTTCAGGACTCGCCTAGTATATTTAGTGAGCTTAAAACCTACATATTTGCGTTACAGGAACAGTATCCAGCGTTAGTAAGTATTCAGGAGATGGAGGATTTATACCAAAGAGTCACGGTTGAAGTGGCTGGTTTTGGTCAATGGCTGCTTTCTCAGTCGATTGAAAGCTTTCCTGTTGTTATCACTATTTTGATTTACTTTATTGTTGTGCCTATTTTAGTGTTCTTTTTTGTGAAGGATAAAGAGCAAATTTTAAGTGGTATTGCGGGCATTCTACCGACAAACAGAGTATTGATGACCACAGTTTGGGATGAGATGAATGTTCAATTTGCAAACTATGTCAGAGGTAAGGTGATTGAAATTGTCGTTGTAGGTGGTTGTACTTATATCGGATTTATTTTTATGGGGTTAAATTATGGCGCGTTGTTGGCTATTTTGGTTGGGTTGTCTGTCGTGATTCCATATATTGGGGCTGTACTTGTAACAGTGCCCGTGATGATGATTGCACTCTTTCAATTTGGTTTACAAGAAGAATTCTATTACGTTATGTTGGTTTTTCTTGTGATACAGGTAATAGATGGGAATGTGTTGGTGCCCTTGCTGTTCTCTGAAGCGGTTAACCTTCACCCGGTTATTATAATTATTTCAGTATTATTCTTTGGTGGTGTTTGGGGTGTTTGGGGGGTGTTTTTTGCCATTCCGTTAGCGACCCTAGTCAAAGCCGTGTTTACGGCTTGGCCTAGAAGATTAGCTTCAAGTTAGTGAGTGTTTCATTAAAAAAGTTAGTCAGGTATTTTATAAAGCTTGGCAGGCTTCGAGCACCTCAGCGACGTGACCTTTTACTTTTACTTTTCGCCATTCTTTCTTAAGCGTGCCATTGGTGTCGAATACAAAGGTACTTCTTTCAATTCCCATATACTCCTTGCCATAAAGCTTCTTAAGCTTAATGACATCAAAAAGTTTACAGAATTCTTCATCCGGGTCGCTGATTAGCTCAAATGGGAAGTTTTGTTTTGCTTTAAAGTTCTCGTGTTTCTTTATTGAGCACTTAGATACGCCATAAATAAGCGTGTTTGCATCATTAAACGCATCGATATTGTCTCGAAACTCTTGTCCTTCAGTTGTGCAGCCGGGAGTGCTGTCTTTAGGATAAAAATAAATAACAATATTTTTATCCGCTATAGATGCATTTGTTACAGTTGTTTCTGATGTGGCTTTTGCCGAAAATTCGGGTATAGGTTTGTTTAGTTCTATCATTTTACCGTTCTCAAAATATGTAGTGTGTTGTTAGCGTAATGGCTCAATGATTGAGTCGAGGTTTAAGTCATCACAAAATTCCATAAACTCTTCGCGTAAGCTTGCAATATGAGTGCTGGCGGGAATACGTATTACCATTGTTAGGTTAAACATTTGTGTGCCTGTATGTGGCGCGCTATAAGTACCAGTTTGAAGGTCATCAATGTTAATATCTTGCTTAGAAAAATATTGAGCAATCTCATGCACAATGCCAGGGTTGTCTAAAGCAACTACATTAACGGAGTAAGCGACGGTAGGCTTATTGCAACGTTCGCCGGTGTGCTTGATAGTGGTGGTGAGGTCCAAGCTTTTTGAAAGTGCGGGGAGTGTATTTTCTAGTTTTGCAATTGAATCCCATGAGCCTGATACCATCATCATTATTGCAAACTCGCCCCCAAGTACTGTCATGCGGCTATCAATAATATTACAGCTATTCCCTGAACAGACTTTAGCGAGCTCATTAACAATGCCTGGTTGGTCTGTGCCAATTGAAGATATTACCAAATAGTTTTGATTGTTTTGATTTTTATTAGTCATATTAAGAGGGCGCCTTGTTGTGAATATAGAGCTTAAAAATGAATACTTACCCTCTAGAGTATTACGACAATTCGATGAGTCAAGCAAAATACTTGTTTCAAATGAATTTTCACGTGTATGTTTACTTGTTTAAACATCCTGACAGCATTAAAATACGCGATTGTTTAAATATATCTTTTGGAGAGTTCTATGATTGCAGGCAGTATCGTTGCGCTTGTTACGCCAATGCACCCTGATGGAAGTTTAGATTGGGAAAGTTTAGATTCTATTATTGAATTTCATCTAAAAAATGGAACCAATGCCATTGTTGCGGTTGGTACAACGGGTGAGTCTGCAACATTAAATCCTGAAGAGCACTGTCAGGTAATCAAACGGGTCGTTGCAAAAGTAAATGGGAAAATACCTGTTATTGCAGGCACTGGCGCTAATTCTACTAGTGAGGCTATTGAGCTAACACAAGCTGCCAAAAACTACGGTGCTGACGCCTGCTTATTAGTGGCGCCATACTATAATAAGCCAACACAAGAGGGCTTATATCAACACCACAAAAAAATAGCTGAAACCGTCGAGATTGATCAGATTCTTTATAATGTACCGGGCCGTACGGCAGTTGATATGTTAAATGAAACAGTGCTTCGCTTGGCTGATGTACCTAATATTTGCGGTATTAAAGATGCAACGGGCGATATTACGCGCGGAACTTCGCTGATAAATTCATTGAATGGTAAAATTTCAGTATTTTCAGGTGATGATGCAACGGCTTACCAGCTTATCTTAGCGGGCGCTAAAGGGAATATATCAGTTACTGCAAATATAGAACCTCGTTTAATGAGCAATTTATGCAAAATGGCTGCTGAGGGTAAGGCTGATGAGGCTGCTGCGCTTAATGATTCATTAATGAGTTTGCATGATAACCTGTTTGTAGAGTCTAACCCAATTCCAGTGAAGTATGCGCTTTGGAAGATGAAGCTCATGCAAGAGGGAATACGTCTTCCACTAACAATACTTGATGAAAAATATCAATTGCAAGTAAATGACATCCTACGTGGAAGAGATTTGCTTTAAGCAGAACCTAAGGTTAATTATGCAAAGTACCATTAAATGTATTCTCGTCCTTACTTTATTGAATGTCGCATCATGCGGCATTATTAAAGACCGATCGACGGAATATGCGCAGGCAGAGAAAGGGCGTGAGTTGGTTGTGCCCGCAACTTATTCAAGCGAAAAACTAAACCCTCGTTACCCAATACCTGAAATTGAAAATGCACGCTCTATTCCAGAACAATACGAGCTTCCTGAGCCTCCAAATGCAACCGCAGCGCTTGATAATGATCCATTCACCATAGAAACTGTAAATGATCAAACTTGGCTTCGATTGCATACAGCACCTGGAAAGGTGTGGCCTTTACTTGACTTTTTCTGGGAAAAACATGGAATAAATGTTGCGTATGAAGAGATTGCTAAAGGCTTTCTAGTAACAGAGCCATTTGTTACATCAGGGAGCAAATCGTCACTAAAAAGTGAGTTGCAAGTGTCTGATAATTCGATTGAATTGTTAGGAGATATTACTTTTCAAGCTAAATTAAAGCAAGGAATACGACGCAATACTGCGGAAATTCAGATCAGAGCACTAAGTGCAGGCGTTGCGATAAATAAGTGGCAGAAAACACCTGGTAATCCTCAGCTTGAGCAAACGATGCTATCAATGATCGGTGAATATATTACCTCTGATTCTCTCGATAATAGACATTCACTGCTCGCTAACGATATTGGTGGCGAGTCAAGGGTACGGCTTCTTAAGGATGATTCGGGTGAGGGGTATCTAGAATTATTATTGTCGTTTGATCGTGCGTGGAGCGAAATAAATAAAGCACTTTCATCTGCTGAGGTTTTAGTTTCGGATTTTGATCGCAGTGTTGGTACTTATTTTGTCAGTTACATTCAAGAAGAAGATATGACCGCTTGGTATGATATAAGTGCTTCTGAAATTGAGAAGCGTAAAGAAAGAAATATATCTCTACAGCTTGAAGAAACTGAAGAAGGCAAAACAACGGTTCGTGTGAAAATTTTGAATCCACAATTTGAAATTGAAAAGCAGGAAGAGCTAATAAGCCTTATTTTTGAACATATTTCATAATGATGATGGGCAATAAAAGTGTAAATGCCCATTGGAAATTTTTTATTTATTATTATTCTTTAAATTAAAGAACATCCTTTTAGGAGCCTTGTCTACATGCAAAAGCAGAAAGAACTCTTTGCTGGTAAAGCCAAATCTGTTTATACCACAGAAGATCCCAATAAATTTATTTTGTTATTCCGCGATGATACTTCCGCGTTTGATGGCGAAAAAATAGAGCAGTTAGACCGAAAAGGGATGGTGAATAATAAATTTAATGCCTTTATCATGGAGCATCTTGAAAAAGAGGGCGTACCGACACATTTTGTAGAGCTGCTTTCAGATAAGGAGTGTGTGGTAAAAAACTTAAACATGCTGCCTGTTGAGTGTGTTGTACGTAACTATGCTGCCGGTAGTCTTGTGAAGCGTTTGGGTGTAGAAGAGGGGATAGAACTTAATCCACCTACTTTTGAACTGTTCTTAAAGAATGATGCCCTTCACGATCCGATGATAAACCCTTCGCACTGCGTTTCATTTGGATGGGCGACCAGAGATCAGCTAGAAGAAATGGAAAAACTAACCTATAAAGTCAATACGATCTTGTCTAAATTATTTGATGAAGCAGGCATGATATTGGTCGATTATAAGCTGGAATTTGGCGTATTTAATGGCGAAATTCTATTAGGTGATGAGTTTAGCCCTGATGGTTGCCGAATCTGGGATAAAGAAACACGCAATAAAATGGATAAAGATCGTTTTAGGCAAGGTTTAGGTAGTGTTATCGAAACTTATGAAGAAGTAGGTAAGCGACTAGGCATGTCTTTTGACTAAATACTTTAAGAATTGCTAGTACCAGCTATTCTTTAGCTTAAAGCTATTTAGATGACAAAAGATAAGGAAGACAGAAATGAATAAAGTAACAAAATTATTAGCACCGATAGCCCTATTAACAAGTGTGGGCGCTCATGCTGATTTTATTGGTGGTAGTATCGAAGCTGCTTATTGGTATGCAGGTGCTGATGGGGATGCAACGTTTGGTCCTGTCACTATTGATGCTGAAGATGACTTGAACTTCAGTGAAGATTCTAATTTTGAAGTGGCCGTTACTTTAGAGCATCCGGTGCCTTTTATACCTAATGTACGCTTGAAATATACAGATGTTGATCAAACTGAAGATGGTACGATAGCAACTCCATTTGATGGCGTGACAGGGTCTGTTGAGACAAACCTAGACTTATCTCATACGGATTTAATTTTATATTATGAAATCTTAGATAACTGGGTATCAGTTGATGTTGGTTTAGATATAAAAGTTTTTGATGGTCAGTTAGAAATTACTGAAACTGGTCTTACGCAGGGTGTCAGCACAACCGATATCGATGAAATTATACCGTTAGCGTATGCATCTGCTGAGTTTGAGTTGCCACTAACTGATCTATCTTTTGGTGCTGAACTTAGTGCGATTTCTTACTCTGGTGATTCCATCTATGACGGAAAGGTACGGTTTAGACAAGGTTTTAGTTTGGCGTTTATCGAGCTAGGATACCGTCGGATGGGTCTTAAAGTTGATGATATTGATAATGTTGATTTTGATGTTACCTTTGGTGGGGTTTACCTAAGCACAGGCTTAGATTTTTAATTTTCGAATAAATATCAAGTTTGTCTAAGTAGGTTGGGGTGAGTGGAACGAACCCAACACAATGGTGTTTACAACGACTTAATATGACTTTTTGGTCATGAAGTTCACAATAAATGGAGTGTTAAGTGCGAGTTTTAGTAACAGGAACAGCAGGTTTTATTGGTTCAACGCTTTCGATCAGATTGCTTGAGCGTGGTGATGAGGTAATAGGCGTCGATAATGTAAACGACTACTATGACCCAGCATTAAAAGAAGCGCGTTTAGAAAGGCTTAAAAAGTACGAAAACTTTACTGAAGTACGTATTTCGCTTGAAGATAAAGCCGCAATTGACGACGTTTTTACGACTTACAAACCTCAGAAAGTAGTGAACTTAGCTGCTCAGGCAGGTGTCCGGTACTCATTGGAAAATCCACAAGCTTACATCGATGCAAATATTGTTGGCTTTACGAATATTCTAGAAGGCTGTCGTCATAATAAAGTTGAGCACTTGGTCTATGCATCGAGTAGTTCTGTCTATGGCGCAAACGAGTCGATGCCATTCTCAGTGCATGACAACGTCGACCACCCTGTCAGTCTTTATGCTGCGACTAAAAAAGCAAACGAACTGATGGCGCATACCTATAGTCATTTGTTCGACTTACCGACTACAGGTCTACGTTTCTTTACTGTGTATGGCCCTTGGGGTCGTCCAGATATGGCTTTGTTTATGTTTACTAAAAATATTATCGAAGGAAAACCTATCGATGTATTTAATTATGGAAAACATAAACGAGACTTTACCTATATCGACGATATAGTAGAAGGTGTTATTCGTACGCTTGATAATGTTGCAGCACCAAATCCTGAGTGGACAGGAATGGATCCTGACTCAGCGACGAGTAAAGCACCTTACAAGATATATAACATTGGAAGTAACAAACCATGCGAACTGATGCGTTATATCGAAATCATTGAAGAATGTGTGGGTAAGAAAGCAGAAATGAACATGCTGCCACTTCAACCAGGAGACGTGCCAGCGACGTACGCTGATGTTGATGCGTTGATCAAAGATGTTGACTACAAACCGAACACTTCAATTGAAGAAGGTGTTGCTAAATTCGTAGAATGGTATCGTGATTTTTATAAAGTCTAAATCAAGATAGTTATTGCAAGGCGTGGAATTGTTTGATAAATTACGCGCCTTCTTGCAGATCCTTCTAGTATTTGCATTGAAATAGGACCATAGCTCAGTTGGTTAGAGCACTACCTTGACATGGTAGGGGTCGGCGATTCGAATTCGCCTGGTCCTACCAATTTGTTATCTTTTGCCCCATAAATACAAAAACTTATAGAATAGCTAAAATGGCTTATTTAAAATTTGTGGTTTTTTTGTGGTAATTTGCAAACAGTGTTTGCATATCAGTCAAAAAAGAAAAAATAAAGCTGGCGTAGCTCAGATGGTAGAGCAGCGCACTTGTAATGCGCAGGTCAGGGGTTCGATTCCGTTCGCCAGCTCCATTTTATCTGGTCGATTAAAGGTATGGGTTAACTTTCCTTGAGCGACTTACTCTATTTACACTAATGAATCTGATCCGTTTGTCTGATCTAAGCCCCCCCACTGTCTCACATTCTGAATAAATGGAGAACTCTGCTAGCTGGCGGTATCTGAAAAGCACTTTATTATAGGTCAACATTTTTCAATAATGTCTGACTGTATCTTTTCACCAAACTCATTATCACTCTTAAGCTCCTTCCGACCACTTTAAAAGCTTCACCAACTAAATATTTAGCTTCGCGTCTATCTTCAGAGCTAGGGGCGTTCAATCTGACCAATGAACCTGACCGATTAGTCTGGTTTAGTTCAAACACCACCTTTTCACGTGTTAAAGAGTGCAGCTCTGCAAGTTGTTTCCTGTTCAAAGTGTTGTGAAGATAATTCCACACTTTCTGATAATAAGCTGAATCGCAAACCGCTCTATGGTGGTTCAATGTACTGTGATTTCAAATAGTCGCTGCAACACGCTATTTATTCTTTTATAAGAATAGACGTCTTAACATTTTGAGTGTCGTAAAACCGCTGAAGTTGTTTACATCCTGTTCTCTGTCTTAACAAAGACCATTGATTCATGGCCGAAATCCTTTAAGCTAGAGCAATCCCAATCATAAACAAATAATGCGGCCTCTAAATGACTGATATCCAACAAAGTTACAGTTCTAAACCTAAGAATGGCCCTGCCATGTTTCGTGCACTTGTATTGCCTCGTAAAGGCTTCAATACGGCTATTGGGTTGCCTGTTATCAAGGCAACTTGGACTGGGGCTCAAGCTGATCAAAAAGCTTTAAACGACTATTTAGTCACGCTTAACTTAGGAAAAAGCCCTAATTTACCAATATTATATCCTCATGTAATGGCGGGTAGTATGCATATGAATATGTTGAGCCATAAAACGTTTCCCATTCGTTTGCTAGGCTCGGTGCATTTGAAGAATCGTATTACTCAATACAAAGCGATACCTGTCAATGCGGTAATGGATTTACATTCTGAAATTGCATCCTATCGGTTAGTTGAAAAAGGTTTAGAATTTGATTTCATCACGGTGGCGACAATTAATGGTGAAAAGGTTTGGGATGAAGTCAGTATCTACTTTCAAGCAGGGCGGTTTGGTGGAAAAACAAATCCAAGTGAAGAAAAAAGCTTTGAACTAGAAAGCCTAAAGGATCCTGAGAAAACAGGCAGTTGGAATGTACCTAATAATCGCGGCAAAAAATATGCAAAAATTACCGGTGATTATAACCCAATTCACATGTCACCTTTTGCAGCCAAGTTGTTTGGTTTTAAACGAGATATCGCCCACGGATTTGGTGTGTTAGCTGAAGCCATCGAACATTCAACTGCTATTCAGCAAGCTGGTGGCGTTGAACAATCGCTACAAGTAGATGTCGTGTTTAAAGGTCCTGTTTATTTAAATAGCGACGTATATTTACGTCAAAATACCCTGCAGAACGCAAACCGATTTGACGTGTATTGTGGTGAAAATCCTAAGCCAAGTATTTGTGGCGAAGTGATTGCGATTTAGTATGTAAATTATATAGCTTATGCTCATTTCTACCCGGCCTGAATAATCAGGCCATTTCAATCAACTTCTCCATAAACGCAAAAAGCTGAGCTTATAAATCAAACAATTTTACAGAAACTTAAAGCGTCTTTTTGAGGGTTAACTGCGCTACGGTAACTATTCATTACGACGTAATTTTCGCCACGCTCTGGGGGAGTAACCGGTCGCCATGCTGAAAGCTCGTGAAAAAGCACTAACATCACTATAACCAAGAATTTGTGACATCAAGGTCACATCCATGTTGCTTGCTTGTAGTAGCCAACTAGCGGTATTGGTGCGCGTTTCCATCAGCAGATATTTGAAGCTTGTGTCTTCCCGCTTAAGGCGACGCTGAAGTGTTCTTTTATGCAGCCCCAAAAATGCGGCAACTGTATCAATAGTATGTTCGTCACTTCCGAGTGTTTGAAGAATTAGTGTACGTACCTGACGCACTAGGTCATGACGATCTCGGTCTAGTTTTCGATTTAGTTCGCGTAACAAATAGGCACGTGTGTCGTCGTCATAGCGCGCTATTTTTTGATCCAGAAACTTATTCGAAAAACCTATTTGATTTTGCTCCTGATTAAATCTCACCTTAAGGCCAAAATAGTCTAGGTATACTTTTTCGCTCGATATCGACTGATGAGTAAAATGCACAAATTCTGCTTTAAAGTTTGGGCCGCATAAAGCTCTAAGTAAGCGGAAACACACGGCTAATGACAGCTCTTTTAGTTGGCAAGCTTGTGGCGAGCTATGAGCAAACTGATAGCGTGTAATCACCGAATGTCGCTCATAGTGGTCAACTTTCCAATACTCACCTAATACATGAGTGCAGATAAAAGTCTGCGCGAGTTTAATCGCTTCTCCAAACGAACTGCACGTTTCCATTAAAAGTCCAACGGCGCCAAGCATATGTAAGTCTTGATGTTGAGCAATACGTAGGCCGAAGTCATCGCAGTTAAAATGACTAGCGCCGAGCTCTAGTACATTTTCAAACTTGGCGTATGAAATGAGCTGCTCCGGATTCTCTAGAAGGTCCAAGGGTAAACCGGCTCGTTTCAAAAGCAATTCATTGTCACCACCAAGCTTAATAACCACTTGATCCAAACCTGTAAGCGCTGCTGATCGAATTGAATAATCGAAGTGTTCCATAAAGACCAAGTAAGTACAAAGGGAAGTATTATATTGTCGTCAAATGACAAGTTTCAAGCAAGTTCTCTGATTAAGATATAACCATTATATAAACAAATGAATCGGTGTAGATATAATATTTACACTTAATGATGAGGCTTAGCATATGCAACATTTTGATATAGTTATAAAAAATGGTTTATATTTTGATGGCACTGGTGTCGAATCAAAAATTGTATCCCTTGGCCTGAAGGATGGTCGTATTGCTAAGGTCGGTCTCGATGATGCTGAATCAACACATGCAAGTAAAGTCATTGACGCCGAGGGAAAATGGATCATGCCAGGCTTCATGGACACGCATACGCATTACGACGCAGAACTCCTTGTAACACCAAGTTTGTCAGAGTCAGTTCGCCACGGTGTGACCACCGTTTTAGTTGGTAGCTGTTCACTGAGTATGATATGCAGTGACTACGAAGATGCTTCCGATATTTTCACCCGTGTCGAAACGGTACCTAGAGAAAAGGTGCTTCCTATTCTTAAAAAACATAAAACATGGGACTCGCCAAAAGAGTGGGTAGATTTTGTAAATCAACAACCTCTCGGACCAAACCTTATTTCCTTTTTAGGGCATAGTGACCTCCGCACTGGCGTCATGGGGTTGTCACGTGCGACCGACAAAGCGATCAGGCCAACAGAAAGTGAAATGCAAAAAATGGAAGGTATATTGTCAGAAGCCTTGGACAGTGGGTTTCTTGGATTATCGTCTATGTGTTTGACCTGGGATAAGATCGATGGCGATAGAGAGTGGTCCAAAAGTCTCCCGAGTACCTACGCAAAATGGAAAGAAATTAACCGACTTAACAAGCTTCTTCGTCATGCTAAACGTGTACATCAAGGTGCGCCAAATGCGGCAAACCCGCTACAAATATTTCAATACCTAAAAGAAACGGTCGGCTTGCTACGCCAACCACTTAAAACCACCTTGATTACACTGATGGATTTGCGTGGCAATGCGACCGTTCGGCCGATGGCACAGCTAGCATCTAAACTGGTTAATTGGTTTGGTGGCGATTTTAGGTGGCAGGTGCTCCCAACGCCATTCACCGTTTATGCTGATGGAATTGATGTCGTATTTTTTGAAGAATTTGGTGCTGGTGAAATGGCACTTGATCTTAAGGGGGAAGTTGAACGAAACGTATTATTAAAAGACGAAAGCTATCGTCGAAAATTTAGAAAATTCTACGGTGAAAAACTCAGCCCGCGCGTGTGGCAACGAGATTTCGCCGACGCCATTGTTATCGATTGCCCCGACAAATCAATTGTAGGTAAGAACTTCGATGAGGTCGCAAAGGCGCGCGGTATTCACGTTGTCGATCTTTTCTTGGACCTGGTCGTCGAATTCGGCCGTTCTTTACGTTGGTATACCACTGTCGGCAATTATCGCCCGGATGTACTTGAACGTATGGTGCAAGACCCCAATACGCTCATTACTTTCTCAGATGCCGGTGCACACATCCGTAATATGGCATTTTATAATCTTCCTCTACGGTTTTTAAAAATGATCATAAACTCCCACGATAGAGGTCAACCGCTGATGTCGATGGAGAAAGCCGTATGGCGTATGACCGGTGAACAAGCTGACTGGCTAGGCGTTGATGCAGGTAAAATTCGACAAGGTGATCGTGCAGATATTGCCATTATTAACCCGGTGGGATTCGACCAGAACCTAGAAACCGTACACTGGTCGACTATGGAAAATTTTGATCTTGAGCGACTAGTTAACCGTAATCCAGGGCTCGTTGAGCACGTCATAATTAATGGTAAACTCGCCGTCGAAAACGAAAAAATTTCACCCGAGCTGGGTGAAGTTATGGGCTATGGCACCTTTTTACCCGCAAAATAATATCCGGCGAGATAATAAACTCGCTAAATTTAATAAAACTAAATTTCATCACTTGAGAAGCAATATGAATGATGCCGTACAAGAGAAGTATCGAATAATCATCGTTGGCGCTCTAAAGTTTAAGGTCGGCGTCCAAGGTAAAGGCGAACCGCTATTACTTTTACACGGTTTTCCTGACGATCAAAATGTATGGCAAAAAGTCATCCCATTGATGGTCGACAAAGGTTATCAGGTGATAACCTTTGACCAACGAGGTTGTGGTGAAAGCGATGCGCCTGTGGGCAGAAAGCACTACAAAATACGCACGATCGTAGACGATATTCCGAGCATTCTCGACCAACTTAATATTTGCGATCCCGTGGCGGTAATATCTCACGACTGGGGCGCAGTCATTGGTTGGGGCTTAAGCTTATTTCATCCGAAAAGAGTCAAGGCACACGTCGCCATTTCTGTTGGCCACCCACAAAGTTACGGTCGAGCCGGATTCAAGCAAAAGTTCATCAAAGGGTTTTATACCTTATGGTTTCAGCTGACAGGAATAACCGAATACTACTTATTGCACGGCGGTTTTAATCGATGGCTATTACGCCACGATGATGAAACAGGTGTACTCAAAAGAATGTCGCGGCCAGGCAGGCTAACGGCGGCTCTAAACTGGTATCGTGCTAACTTCATCGACATTCTTTTCTCCAAATGGCCTCGCTGCACTATACCGACATTAGGTATCTGGAGTTCTGAAGACCCCTATCTCACCGAAGCTCAATTATGTAACTCTGAGAAATACATGGATGCCCAATGGCAGTACCAGCGTATCGACGGCGCAGGTCATTGGGTACCGCAGGATTCGCCTTCGCAACTCGCAGAGCTGGCTGGCAAGTGGTTTGAGCAGCACAAGCGTTAACGGTCGTTGTTTGAGTTTTCACACAGGCTGGAGTTAAAGCGATCATTCTTTTTTGGGTTCACGTTAGAATTACATAGAGACCCACATTGAATCTTCATTTTTAGGTGGGCGTCTTTGTCTGTTATAGGTTTTTAGCGTAATACGACTCGTCTTCGATTAGCTCCCCAGTTGCCGGGTGTTGCCTCAAAAAATCCTGCGCATGAGGCGCCACAATTGTTACAGATCCCTATATGGTTTCCTCGAGTGCTTAAATTCCATTCACCCAGTTGATACCAATCTCGACTGATTAAATTTGCTCCGCATTGATGGCAAAAAGTGCTACCACCAGCTTCATCGTGTACGTTACCGGTGTAGGCATATCTCACTCCAGCGTTCATGGCTATTTTTCTGGCCATGGTTAGCGTTTTTTGTGGGGTATGGGGAGTTTTAGTCATTTTATAATCAGGATGAAAGGCACTGAAATGCATCGGTATATCATTTCCTAGCTCATTAACCACCCATTCTGACATTTGCTTGAGTTCATCGCTTGAATCATTCAACCCAGGAATAATCAGGGTGGTAATTTCTAGCCAGACATTGGTTTCGTGTTTAATGTATTTAAGCGTGTCTAATACCGGTTCAAGATGTGCACCTGTTTGTTTCCAGTAAAAGTCATCTGTAAAGGCTTTCAAGTCAACATTGACGGCATCCATGAATGAAAAGAATTCTTTTCTAGGTTCTTCGCACATATACCCAGCGGTAACTGCTACATTTTTAATACCGAGTATTCGACATTCTTCAGCGGTATCAATGGCGTATTCGTGATAAATAGTGGGGTCATTATAGGTATAGGCCACACTTTTACAGCCTAAGTCTTGGGCGTTTTTTGCAATCATGGCCGGCATCGCGTAATCCATCACCGTATCCATTTCTCTTGATTTGCTGATATCCCAGTTTTGGCAAAATTTACAGGCGAGGTTGCATCCAGCGGTTCCAAAAGAAAGAACAGAGCTTCCAGGGTAAAAATGATTGAGGGGTTTTTTCTCTATAGGATCAACGGCAAACCCACTAGATCGTCCGTATGTGGTAAGCACAATAGCGTTATTTACTCTGCCACGAACATAGCAAAGTCCCCGCTGACCTTCATGAAGTTTGCAGTATCTTGGGCAAAGGTCACATTGTACTTTTGAGGGTTCAGTTGAAGTCAGGATATTATGATTTACTCTATTCGGATCCACCTCATCATCACATTCATGCCAATACTTAGTTTGCACAACACTTGCATCACTAGGGTCTATTTTGTCTTTAGTCGAGCAGGTAGTCATAATCACCTCCTTGATACTACAATAGGGGTGGTTGTTTAAATTTCAACCACTGATGATATTGAAAGGATATGTTTTTTATCGGTAGCTTGAAATCGCTAAAACAGACCTTATCTTTTAAATATACACCTAAGAATGGCATTAATATGTTATCAATTCGAAAAGCGGCTGTTGCCGGGCAGTTTTATCCAGATGACCCGCTACAATTACAAGAAACAATCGCGGGTTTGCTCTCTGAAGCTTATTCGTCAGAGATTAACAACGTCCAGCCAAAAGCTATTATTGTTCCACACGCAGGCTATATATATTCTGGTTTAGCGGCGGCGTCTGCTTTCGCGAGCTTATTACCATTCAGAGAAAAAATAACACGCGTTGTTTTACTTGGACCTTCACACAGAGTCGGGTTTAACGGGCTTGCTGTATCTAGTGCCGATTATTTTCAAACGCCTCTTGGAAACATTCGTATTGAAAAAGATTCAATCGATCACATACTGTCACTACCTCAAGTTTCTAGCATTGACGAGGCGCATCAATTTGAGCACAGCTTAGAGGTAGAGCTTCCTTTTTTACAAGAAGTACTCGATGACTTTAGTTTAATTCCAATTGTAGTTGGCGATGTTGGTAGTCAGCCTGTGTCAGAGGTCTTGGAGTTACTATGGGGGAGTGAAGAGACCCTGATTGTTATCAGTTCTGATCTGAGCCATTTTCATGATTATAAAAATGCTCAGCAATGTGATAAAGCTACCTGCCAATCAATTGAAAATTTATCTCCAGAGTTAATAGGTTACGATGATGCATGTGGCAGAAATCCGATTAAGGGCTTGTTGGTTAGCGCACATAAACATAACTTAACTGTTACTACTCTGGCGCTGTGTAATTCTGGTGATACAGCCGGGGACAAAGATCGAGTCGTTGGCTATGGCGCTTGGGTGCTGAAACATTGATAACTCAAATGGTTCTTTGATATGGATGAAAGACACTGTAAGCAGCTTCTTGGTATTGTAAAAAAATCTATTAAATGTGGTTTGGAAAACAACTCGCAGTTAAAAATTAACCCGGAAGAGTTTGACTCTGTTCTTCGGGGAAAAAGGGCTACTTTTGTGACCTTACATTTAAATGGAGCGTTGAGGGGCTGTATAGGTAGTTTAAGTGCATACACATCCTTGATTGAAGACCTTTCAAGTAATGCTTATAGTGCAGCATTTAGAGATTCACGCTTCCCGTCACTTGAAGAAAGTGAGTTTGATCGACTTCATTATCATATTTCTATTCTAACTCTGTCTACACCGATTCTGTTCGAGTCAGAAAAAGACCTTATTGATCAGTTAAGACCGAATATTGACGGCTTAGTATTGAAAGAAGGTATGAACTCAGGAACTTTTCTTCCTTCAGTGTGGAAACAACTCCCTGATCGGGAAATGTTCCTCAAACACTTAAAACAGAAAGCTGGCCTGAGCCAGGATTATTGGAGTGATAGCATCACTATAGACCGCTATGAGGTGGATAGTTTTGAGGGCTAGTCGTTTAGATTTGATTAACACCGACGACTAACTTTCTGCGTAGTGTGTGTACGCTCATCCAGGCGTGATAATGATAATAATGCAGCCATTGCAACCATTGCATCCCCTTTCGCAGCAGCTTTTGCGGCTACTGCGTCGTGTTAACAGTCTTACCTTTTGTCATTAAAAGGCGGCGGTAATATAAACTCAATATCAACATCAAACACGAACCCTCGATTGTTAGCGGGACATTGCTTGTTGAAGATTGGACGTAAAAAGGATGTTATTCCGCTTGTACTCAGGTGCTAGTCCAAGATTTTGTGTACACTTCACTACGCGTGACGCTATTTTAAGGTCTTCGCTCCCAATTCTATGAGAAGTTAACCTATGTTAAATCCCGAAAAAACAGGTGTTCCGCGTGCGATAATCGTCGCCGTGCAATTGGACAGTGTCAGTGATATTGAGTTCGAATCGTCGTTGGCCGAGTTAGGTGACCTTGCAAAAACCTTAGGGCTGGAGGTAGTCGGTCAGTTTACCCAAAAGCGCTCGTCTTTCGACTCTACGGCGTATTTGGGCGTCGGCAAACGGGAGGAAATACGACAATTCTTAGAGGACCAGGAAGCAGACTTAGATACGTTATCGCGGGGTATTCCGCTTGCGGCTAAAGACCCAGTGGAGTTTATTCTGGTCGACCACGAAATCTCGCCGTCCCAGTCGCTCAACCTAGAAAATGAAGTGGGTTGCGAGGTGATGGATCGAACGGTGGTCATTCTCGAGATTTTTCATCGCAATGCTAGCTCACACGCCGCGCGGGTACAGGTTGAAATTGCGCGTCTGAAATATATGTCTCCGCGTCTACGTGAGGCGGCCAAGCGTGAGGGGCCGTCAGGGCGTCAGCGTAGCGGTACCGGTGGGCGCGGTACAGGGCAGTCGCGCGCGCAAGTGGATAGTCAAAAGGTTCGAGATCGTATTTCCGAACTGCAAAAAGAAATTGATGCCATGGCAGCTAGTCGCGATACCCAGCGATCGCAACGTCAGGGTCTAGCGCAGGTGGCATTGGTAGGTTATACCAACGCGGGTAAATCCACCTTGATGCGCGCATTGACTGGTAGAGACGCGCTAGTGGCCAACAAATTGTTTGCCACGCTAGACACCAAGGTGCGTACTTTGCAACCAGAAAGTGTGCCACAGGTGTTGGTGAGTGACACGGTTGGTTTTATCAAAAATTTACCGCATGGGCTGGTTGCCTCGTTCAAGTCGACATTGGACGAAGCCCTTAGCGCATCGTTGTTGCTACACGTTATTGATGCTAGCGACCCCGGATTTGAGATGCAGATTGAAGTGACCGATAAAGTATTGGCCGAGATTGGTGCTGATAGTGTGCAGCGCATTCGGGTGTTCAATAAAATTGACTATCTTGACGACGCAGCCGCACAAACAAAGCGTACTGCAGAGCTACAAGCGAAGTATCCCGGCTGTGTTGTTCTTAGCGCTCGTCGTAAGGATGATATAACCGGGTTGCATCAGGAAATTGTGCACATTTTCCAGCAGCAGCTGATTGAGTCTGAGATCTTTTTACCTTGGTCAGCGCAGGGATTGCGTGGCGAGATCTTTGCCTTTTGCGATGTACTTGAAGAGCGTGCTGATGAGGCCGGTGCATTTTTTCGCTTTCGCGCTTTACCCAGTGTGGTCGCTAGACTGAGTGAACTCTCAGAAAAGGCGTACTGAGGTCGTATAGGCTGAGGTTTTTCTTCTTAAACGGAAACCAATAGCGGGTTAACGATAGGGCTGGTGGGAAAGGTGAAAAATAAAGAGAGCAACTGGACTACCTGTCCGGCATGCCAGGGACGTGGTAAAAAAGCTAAGAGGCTTCGCAAGAAAGTGAGACTCCGCTACCAGAGGGAGTTGGATCAATTTGAAAAAACGAATTGCGAAGGCGTGGCTCCAGTTCGCCCTAAGGGTCACCTCGATAATTGCTCGAACTGTAAAGGGGCCGGGCTGGTTCATTCTGCCATCCAACCCCTTTCGGATAAAGAAACCGATAAAGAAAACTATCCACACCTTGCCATTATTGGGGCAGGAATAGGTGGCGTGGCTCTCGCCGTGGCGTGTTTACACCGCAAAATTCCCTTTACTCTTTATGAACGCGATATTGGCTTCGATACACGATCTCAGGGTTATGGGCTTACTCTGCAACAAGCGAGTAGAGCGGTGGAGGGATTGGGTATTATGTCGCTAGAAGAGGGCCTGATTTCAACCCGACATGTGGTTCATACTACCGAAGGAAAAGTGATTGGTGAATGGGGAGTCAGAAATTTAGAGCCGTCTGGTACACCTACGCCACCGAAGCGCACGAATGTGCATATTGCTCGGCAGTCATTGCGCTTAGCTTTGCTTAAGCAGCTAGGCGGGCATGATTCCGTGCAGTGGGGGCACCAGTTGGTGGACTTTAAAGAATGTGAAGGTAAAGGTGTTGATTTGAGCTTTCAGGTTGAAGGTGAGGGGAAGGGTGAAACGAAGCACGCCAATGCGGATTTGGTCGTGGGCGCGGATGGAATTCGTAGTTCTGTGCGGAGGTTGTTGATGGGAGAGAACGATTCCCCGTTATGTTATTTAGGTTGTATTGTGATTTTGGGAATTTGCCCTTTGAGCGATATCGAGAGTCTTGATCGTTCTTTACTGGACTCGGCCACGGTATTTCAAACCGCTAATGGTAATGAACGGATCTACATCATGCCTTATGCGTCTAACTCGGTGATGTGGCAGCTTAGTTTTCCCATGTCAGAAAAAGAGGCTTCTTCCTTGAGTGCTCAAGGTACGCATGCACTCAAGGAAGAAGCCCGACGACGATGTCAGTGGCACGATCCCATTCCTCAGATTCTAGCGGCAACCCAAGACGCTCAGGTTTCTGGTTACCCCGTGTATGACCGAGCATTACTCCAGCCCGAATTGTTGGCGAAAGGGGCACAAGTGACCTTGATCGGAGATGCGGCTCACCCTATGAGCCCATTCAAAGGGCAAGGCGCGAATCAAGCTTTGCTGGACGCACTGGCGCTGGCTCGGGGGATCACAAAAGGATGTAGACCTTTATCTCAATGGCGGGACGCAGGCGTGAGGGAAAGTGTTTTAACTGAGTTTGAGACAGAAATGTTGGCGCGCAGTGCTACGAAAGTGAAGGACTCAGCAGACGCTGCACAGTTCCTGCATTCCGACATAGTACTGCATGAGGGTGATGGACCGAGAGGGCGGCACCTAAAGAGAAAAGAACAAAAATAAAGGTAAACGTAATATCCCCTTGACGTTATCTACCCCTCTTATTGTTCTAACTTTTCTGGGCTAGATAAATAGTATGACGACTACCTTTACCTTTATGCGCTCTAACGGTTTTAGTTTGAACCTTATAATGAGATTTTTTAAGTAGCGTGGTGAATGTTGGATCATTCCAGGCTGACCATATCGCTAACATGCCATTGGGGCGAAGAGTCTGTCGTATAGCGTGTAAACTTTCGCTTGAATATAGATTATTATTGTCTGCGTGTGTAAAACCCTCGGGGCCGTTATCAACATCTAATAAAACAGCATCATAAGTGGCTTGCTTGATTTTGAATAGATCGGCGACATCACCCAGATGCACCTCAACTCGTTGATCGTTAAGTGGCCTGCTGGCACAATCACCCAATGGGCCTTTATTCCATTCAATAACCTCGGGTACCAGTTCAGCAACCACCACCTGCGAACTTTTAGATGTCGCGTTGAGAGCGGCGGCCAGAGTGAATCCCATTCCCATACCGCCGACTAACACCCTAGTATTCTCGACGCCTTGAATATGCGCACAGCCCAACGTGGCTAGGGCGAGTTCGGAACAATGAACTCGACTGTTCATTAATTCGCCTCGCACACCTTTTAAATGAATAGAAAACTCTTTCTCGCGCTGAGTTAACTCCAGTTCTCCTCCGTTATTGGGAATGTTGGCCGTGCCTAATAATGTCCAAAGAATCATATTTTTTCAAATTTAAAAGTTGAGGGCTTGATTGCGGCGTAATTCTAACATGATTGTAAGTTGGGGGCTGAGCATTAGACGTTAACGGTAAAATAGGCTATTTAATGAGGCTGAAGAATTATTACATTAAGTACATAGACACCCACTTTATTTTCCGAAGTTTTGGAAAGATTGTGTGAAAGTTTGCAGGGGTCGTATGGAATATCTTTTGGCTAACTGACAAGAAAAAGTTGACTGATTTACTTGATTCAAAATATCAGTTACTACACGTTATATCTCCATGAAATTAGTGATTTGGCTAAAGTTTTGTTTTTATGAAAAACTGGTGTCAGTAAAAACGATGTGTTGGATGAAAGGGTCGATAGTTCTATTTTTGTCGCCATTAAATTTAGCGTAAAATAAACTAATTAATTGATATAAAGTGAATAAATAAATATTTTAGTGAACATACGATAACTATTTATCGGACCGTAAAGCATACTAGTTATCAACTAGGCAGCAATTGGATAAATGAAATGAGTGCTAGAAGTTGTGAATACGGAGTAGGGGATAACTCCTATCGAATGGCTGGGGAGCTTCGTGGCATAACTCAGCTAGTGGATGAGTTTTATAAAAATATGGATGCGTTCCCAGTGTCCAAGACGATTCGTGATATGCATTCAAATGATCTAACCGAATCTAGAAAAAAACTAACTTATTTTTTGTCTGGTTGGCTTGGTGGTCCAAAGTTGTATTCCAAAAATTACGGCTCAATTAACATTCCGTATGCGCATAGGCATTTATCCGTTGGTGTTGAAGAAACTGAAGCATGGCTGCTCTGTATGCAAAAGGCTATCGCCAAGCAGCCTTATGAAGAAGCATTTAAATTGTATTTAATTGAGCAACTCAGGGTTCCAGCAGAAAGAATTAGAGCAGTTGGGAGTCTTAAATGAGTTGGCTTAGGTGTCAGGCTCACTCAATAGTATGAATCGCTTTTTTTGTGATGGGGACGTTCTTGGACCATTAGACATACTCTGTGACGATATCCAACTCGTGAAATTAGATTGGGGGGCTGTTAGTTACGGCAAACCATGGTTTGGAGCTGCACAACAAACAGGACATTTCTACTCAGGAACTATCAACACTGCCTGCTCTTAAAGATCTGAAAAGCGCAGAGCTAGAACAAGGCATTGTCGATACTATTTGGTTGACTGATTCACGGGAGAGCTTCTGGTTTTCTGTTGGGCTCTCCTCAAAGGCTGACCGTATATTACTTCTCTGCATCCTTAGTTAAGCTGCTGTGTACAATGCCTATCCACACATTTTCATTCAAGAAACCATTACCCCAAACCTTCCATTGATTACTCAATCCTTTTTCCTGAATAGCTTCGAGGTTCATTTTCTGAGCCATCATCACTTCAACTTCATTGGCAGTACCTACTAACATTTCTTTAAACGCGATTAATTCATTTTTGTTAGATATAGGGCCATGACCTGGAACGACGATGGTGTCGTCAGCTATTTGATTAAGCATGCCGTCAATATTTTTCACAATACCACGAACACTCCCGTTTGATTCAACATCAACAAAAGGGAACATGCCATTAAAATAATGGTCTCCCATATGCACGATATTCGCTTTTTCAAAAAAGATAATACTGTCGCCATCTGTGTGACCGTTAGGTAGATGAAGTGCTTTAATGGTCTCATTATTGAAACGTAATGTTAAAGAGTGATCAAACGTAATATCCGGCAATGCATCTGCAGGATAAGGTTCTGACACCATGTTGAATAATTTAACTTCCTGACGACTATTAAGACGTTGGTAGACATTATCATGCGCAATTATCTCAGCTTTCTTGCCCAACGTCTTATTACCTTGAGTGTGATCTCCATGCCAGTGGGTATTAAGCACATACTTTAAATCACTTTTATACTGCGCTAGGGTCTCTTCTAATGCAGGAGTCATCTCACTGTAATCACTATCAACAATAAGAAGGCCATCTTTACCTGCAGACAATAAGATATTACCGCCTTTTCCCTGCAGAAATTGAAATCCGGGTTTGAGCTCAGTGACTTTAAAAGTCTTTTTATCAGGGTGATGATCTTCGGCTAATGAGACATTAGTGACGCAAAATAATGTAGCCAAAATGAATGAGGAAAATAGTTTGTTCATAGTCAGGTTGCTTCCTTGAATTTGATAATAACAGCTGTAGTTGGGCCCAATGAGTATAGTAGATTTACTGTCTATTCGAAACCGGAGCCAAAGGTGTTATTTTTAGATTTCTTGAGTTTGAGTTTTAACCGATTTATCAATAATGATGGTATGCAAAGGCTAATAATAATGAAAGAGACATCCAGCGTAATGCATTGTAAAGTATAAGCTCGTTATCAGAATTAAAACAAAAAACGAAGAGGTTGCGTCATGCTGTTTAATCCTAAGAAACACAATATTGAATATAAAGACCCTAAAACTCGTGAGCTAATGCAAAAAGTGATCGATTTCATGGAGGAGAAGGGACTCAAAAGCATCAAGAAAGACTGGCACGAAAAGCTTTGGAATCATGAGTTTGTAGAGTTTATGAAGGAGAATCAGGTGCTTGCAACCTTGATGACACCTTCCGGTTATGGTGCAGAAGCTGCTCGTTGGGATACTTCTCGTAATGTTGCGTTTGCAGAAATTACTGCATTTTACGGCATTACCTATTGGTACACCTTTCAAGTATCCATGCTAGGCCTAGCGCCTATTTGGCTTGGTAGCAACGAAGCCATTAAACAGAAAACAGCCAAGCTATTGCAAGACGGAAAGGTCTTTGCTTTTGGCTTGTCTGAAAAAGAGCACGGCGCCGATATCTATTCTTCAGACATGATGTTGGAGCCTCAGAATGACGGAAGCTATAAAGCTAACGGTGATAAATATTACATAGGAAATGGCAACGAAGCGGCCATCGTCTCAACGTTTGGTAAAATGTCGGATTCCGGTGAGTATGTGTTCTTTGGCGTGGATTCAAAGCACCCTAATTACACATGCGTGAAGAACACCGTAAATGAACAGAACTATGTATCGGAATATGAGGTGAATGATTACCCGATTGCCGACGCAGATATCATGGAAAAAGGTCCCAAAGCTTGGGATAACATGCTGAACACTATCAATGTCTGTAAATTCAATCTTGGTTTTGGTGCGATAGGGCTTTGTGAACATGCTTTTTATGAGGCCATTGATCACGCGGCTAACCGTAATGTCTACGGTAACTACGTGACCGATTTTCCTCATGTGAAGCGCTTATTCACCGATGCCTATGCACGACTATGCGCTATGAAATTGTTCGCTGAACGTGCAACTGACTACATGAGAAGTGCATCAACTGAGGATCGACGATACTTGCTATTCAATCCAATGGTTAAGATGAAAGTAACTTCTCAAGGTGAGGATGTGATTAACCATTTGTGGGATATTATAGCGGCCAAGGGGTTTGAGAAAGAGCCATTCTTCGAAATAGCGGCGCACGAAATTCGGATGTTGCCTAAACTTGAAGGTACTGTTCATGTCAACATGGCGCTGATCATCAAATTTATGAAAAACTACTTCTTTAATCCTGCTACTTTTCCTGAAGTACCAAGGCGTGATGATGTCGCCAACGATGATTTTCTATTTAATCAAGGACCAACAAAAGGATTGAGTAAAATACAATTTCATGATTACGCGATTGCCTATGATAGTGTAGATCTGCCTAACGTCAACGTGTTTAAAGAGCAGATAGCTTGCTTTAAAAATTTCTTGATGAAAGCTTCACCGGATGAAAACCAATCTAAAGATATTGATTACTTATTGGCACTAGGGGATTGCTTTACCTTAGTGGTTTACGGGCAATTGATATTGGAAAACAAAGCCATTAAAGATATCGATGATGACTTGGTTGATGAAATATTTGATGTGATGATACGCGACTTTTCTAAGTATGCCGTTAATATTCTGACTAAACCTAGTAATTCAGATACCCAGAAAGAGATGGCGCAGGCATTGATCAAGGTACCCGTTCCAAATTCTACGCGATTTGAGAAAATCTACCAAGAGCAGGTTTATACCTTAAAAGGTAATTACCAGATGCGAGATCAGGAGGCTTAACGCTTGGGCTTTTCGTGCCTGTGCTATTCACCTTAAGGCCAGCATTGAATAAGTTTGTTCAACGCTGGCATAGTTCATCTGTAGTGAAGGTATCCTATTACTCAGGGCAAAACTAGTAGCGGTATTGTCCTTGCTCTATATCCTGTTGTAGTTGTTGGGTGAGTGGAACGTATTCCTCTGTTTTAGGTAGCCATACATAAAGTGGAACGGTATTTTTTTGTACATCAAATCCTTTTTCTTTTAGAGGTCCCTTGAGGTGTTTGAACGTTCCGGTTAATTCCACACCTTCATTGATACTCAGAAAAACGGGTATTGAGTAATCCGACATATTGGTTCTCATTTTCTGTAGAAACTGCGCAAAATCAAATTCCTCTACGGGGCGATTAAGTCGGATTGAAGCCATGCCGGCACGACCATTGGTATTCGGTATTTCTACACCATATACCACGGCTTCAGTTACGGAACCAACTTCTTCAATGAGCATTTCTACTTCGGTGGTGGATACATTTTCACCTTTCCACCGGAAGGTGTCACCGGTTCGGTCTACAAATTGTGCATGGCGATAACCCATGTGGCGCATGATGTCGCCAGTATTGAACCAACGATCACCTGGTTCTAAAACGTCTTTTAATATACTGGATTCAGTTTTGGACGGATCGGTGTAACCATGGAAAGGGGCTTTCTCTGTGATATGTCCAATGAGTAAACCGGCTTCGCCTTTTCGTACCTTGGTCATGTATCCTGCTGAATTTCGAAAGGGAGCATCAGTTTCGCGATCATACTTTACAATGGCATAAGGAAGTGGACTCATGCCTACAGTTTTTTCGAAATTTAATAGATTGGTAAAGGCGATATTGCCTTCGCTGGAGCCGTAAAATTCCATCACGCGAGGAATGCCAAACCGTTTCTTAAACGTAGGCCAAATAGCAGGGCGCATACCATTGCCTACCATGACACGAACTTGATTGTTGGTATCTTCAGGTGAAGAAGGCTGCTCAATTAGATAACGGCAGAGTTCGCCCACATAGGCAAAGGCAGTTGCCTTGTTTTCTCGGATGTCGGTCCAAAACCGTGAAGCACTGAACTTTCTGGCCATCACTATACAGGCACCTCCAGCAAGTGCGGTACTCCAGCAAACCCCTAAGGCCGTTGCATGGTAAAAAGGGAGTGGCACGTAGAGTCGGTCAGTCTTTTTTAAGCGCACCGTAATATAGCCAAATGTGCCGTACAGTTTCATGAAACGTCCATGATTAAATATGACTGCCTTGGGTAAACCCGTGGTGCCTGAGGTGTAAATATAAAAGCAGGGATCTTCAGAAAAAATCTGCTGAGTTTGCTTCGGGTTATGCTGGCTTTTGTTTTGAATCTCACTAGCAAGGTTAGACCAACCAGCCGGGCATGTGCCAGTATTTACGAGGGTATTCAGGTCAGCAAAGTACAAGTGCTTATCATTAGGAAGATTAGTATGTTCTCGAATAACTTCATAGGCTGATACGCATTCTTCTCCCATTATAATTAGTTTGGGGCTCACTAAGTTAATGCTATGTGTGAGTACTTTTCCTTTTTGAGAGGTATTGATCATGGCGCTGACCGCCCCAATCTTGGCACAGGCTAATACCGTTGCTAGGAGTTCGGGCCGATTTTCGATCATAATAGCGACGCTATCGCCTTTTAGTATTCCCTTGCTTAGCAAATAATGGGCAATTTTATTCACCCAGTTATTGAAGGTTGAATAGCTAAGTTCAATATCCTGATACTTGAGTGCCAGTCCTTCTGGGTTACGAGCTACCGCACGCTCAAAGCAGATACCTAGGCCGACAGGCTTGGTTTTGTTTCGATTATTAGCAATTAAAATACCCTTAATAAGCTTAGGAAGAGTAGGCACAACGCCAGGAATTTTTCTTATAAATTGGGTGCCGCTAATAATATTTTGATTTGCCATAACACTCTCATATCAGTAAGTATTGGATTTTTGTATTGAACTTTACAATGTAAGGATATGATTTGAATGCAGGCACTGTCAACTCTCCTGAATAACTAATTGGAAAGATGAGGGGTTGAGCAGATACATAACAATAAGTTCAAATTAAATCTGATGATCGTCAGAGCTTACTGTTAATTGAGGAGGCAATTAATTCGCTTTAGGGCGCCGATCACTGTTAATAAATTTGGCTACAAATACTGCTGTTCCATAACGCTCAAAAGAGTCTCGCATCATTCGGCTTAGCACAGCCATTACTTCATTATACTCACCAAAGATTTGAGTGCTGACCCGGTTGGAGATTACTTCAATATTGGGCTCCTGTTTTAACAGATCAATGAATGACAAAATTGATTCTTTATAATCATCTTTGAGCGGGTAAAAACTTAAGTCAACGGAAAGTTGCATCGTTTAAGGCCTGTTTCAGCTTGTTATAGGTATGTACCCCAATATATCTTTAGAATTAAGGTTTTAACACCAATTTTTTTGAGTTAAATCGTTGAATCAACTCAAAGTAATAAGTTTACTTAAATATTGGAAAGCCTTAAGGAAGTAGCGATTAAACTTTTAATGCTTGTTATTAAGTAGATTGCATAATGCAGAGATGGGACGATACTCGTTGTGTTTAATCTTTGGTAATGATAACACCGTACTTTCGTAGTATTTCATCGCGTTTGCCTGATTTAATAAGTTTCCTGAGAGACTGGTTGAAGGCTTCTAATAATTTCTTTGAATTAGGCCAGGTTTTAGGTATTCCTGCATGGAAGTTACGTTTAGGGCCTATATTTTTATCAATATAATCTAATTGATCGAAATCGCCTGAATTGCTTCGTATTAAATGAAGGCAGACGTGAACCTCACAGATTGCAATATCGACTTGACCTGATTGAAGTCGTTTTAAATGCTCCATTTCAGGCCGATCTCCCAGCACCCAACTCATTCTCGAAATTTGGCTTTCTGAGGCTGTCATGAATGCGCTAGCATAATTGTAGCCAGCACTGGCGCTTACGATAAGGTGGGAAACATCTTCCAGAGTATTCCATTGAATTGGACGATCTTTACGCTTGAAAAAAACATCTCGAACAGAGCTGATGGGATCAGAAAAATAGAAATTAGCTGCTCGTTCTTTGTTTTTAGTTAATGAGAATATCAGAGCGTACTGCCCAAGCTTTCCTTCTGCCAAAATCCTTTTCCAAGGACGGACATAAAAAACAGGTTTATAGCCAATATCTTCCAATATATGAGTTAAGATCTCGGTATCTGATCCAACAAGTACTTGATTTTCGAGATACTGGAATGGAGGGAATATTGCTACGCCTACAGGTAGACTCTCTTTTGCACAGCAAGCGCTGCTATAAATAAATAGAAAAATTGATAGAGCATGTAAATATTCTTTCTTCATCAGAAATTCCTCAAAAGAAAATACAAATCTTGCGTTGTGTAAGTATAGTCAATTTCATGGGACGACGCTCAATCATTGGACTTTAATCGCATAGTTGTGCACTTTTTTTGTAACGGATAAAACACTCTCTACTAATAATCCCTAACTAGAAGATATTTCCCAGATAGCGCTATTTATTGCTTAATAAGACTTGGTAGCAAGTGCTGGATCAAAAAGCTTGAGAGAATTTAATGCCTATTGAGGTGGGTTCTTCTATCCAACCTAATGAAGGTAAGGTCTTAGTTGTAAAATTTACTTTTTGACGCTTATTTTGTGTGAAATTGCCTAAATTTTGTATATAAAGTTGAACCTTTGTATTGTCAACGGCAAGCGTAATTGAGGTGTTCAGTCTAATGTCAGTACCAAAACCATCCTGGTCATCCACTCTTCTTTCATGACTTTCTAAAAATGCCAAATCCTCATTATAATTAGCCAATTCATCGACATTTAGCGTGCTGGTATCAACGTTCCCATAAGCCTTTTGATAAATATTAAATATTTCATTTCCGTATTGATATTTTCAAATTACACGAGCATCCAAATGAAACGACCATTGATTATTTATTTTATAGTCAAGCCATAACTTAGTGTGTTGGCTAGCCCAGTCATTCACAGAGTCTCCGGTACTGGTAAGCGTCAGATGATCTATAGCATAAAACATATCGGAATAACTAACAGATTGAAGTGCTGAACCATCGCCTTGTTTAAGCTGAAAGTCCCAGTCCATGAGTTCATAAAAAGAGTGGTTTAAACCGATTGAAAGTGATGCCGTCTGGTAACTGATCTCAGGTTCAATGCCATAAGCTTTGATCACTCCAAGTAAATTGGCATTATTGCCATCATAGGGAATTATTTCTGATTCATTGTGATAAGCGGTAAGCGAAAAATGCAGGTTGTCATTATGCAGTCTGTTATACGACATTTCGTATGTGGTGTTTTGTTCAGGCTCTACTTTTTTATTATTTAAATGTAGCCAATGCAGTTCGATGAGGGTATTCATTCTTAAGGATTGTTGCCATGAAGCTTTGACGTTATTTTTTTCGTTAATTTGATATAACACTGCTAAACGAGGGGAATACATGTTGTCTGTTTGATCATTTTTATCAACTCTCCCCGAAATAATGGTTTGTAGCTCAGGAATAATTTGGTACTTAAGTTCTGTTGCAACTGAGTAGGTATTTGAGGTCCAACCGCTGGTAAACTCTGCTACCTTACTTTCTTTAATCGTTCCTCCTGTGCCATCACCCAAATAGGTGGAATCATCACTAATAAATACCTTTCGACCAGTTCTCGTAATAAAACTTCTGTCGGAGCTTCCCCATGGAGAAGGCAGCGACATATAGGAATACTCTAAGGCTGTGGCAAAACTGAATGTAGAGGAGGGGGTATATTCAAATATAGAGCGCGCGAATAACTCATCTTCAGAAAAACCATAGCTCCTTGATGAGTTTTTTGATTGATAGGCTTGCCATTCACGAGTAGTAGGGTGTGGTTGTGTCTTTCACCAAGGCCTCTAATTCGTATTCTTGGACTGGTATAACCATTAAACCCGGCACATAAACTGTTAAAAAATCGATTAGGCTTCTAGCGGGGGGGGCGTAGAATCTGATTTTGAGTAATGATAGTGATTGAAGAAGGGTTAGTACTGAGTGTGCTTGAGGTTAATGTAGCGGTCGTAATTTTTAATTCAGATAAGGCTTTTAATGAAAGTGAAAAAAGGTCTTCTAATGGTTTAGCAGATAATAGAGAGGGTCGCAGGCATAGAAATAATATTAAAAAACTGAAATGAAATAGGATTCTACTGGCTTCGATTTTCATTGTTTGTTTACTCCAATATATTGAATCACCATCCATATACTGAACTTTTTGGTTTAGCTGTACGTATTAATCTGCGTACTTTTCTTGAATGTTTAACAGTGATGACTGATGCTCAAACACAAGATCGACAAGTGTAGGGTCAAATTTAACTCCAGACATTTCTCGTATAAAAGCCATTGCTTCACTTATTGGCCATGCTGATTTGTAACACCGCTTATTGATTAAGGCATCTAGAACATCAGCGACGGCAGCGATACGACCAAAGATATGAATATCTTCACCTTTCTTACCATTTGGGTAGCCAGAGCCATCCCAGTTTTCATGATGTTCCCCCGCAATCATCGCACCTGCACGTAGGATTTCAAGCTCAGAGGTTGATAGGATATCGAAACCTATTTGGGCGTGAGTTTTCATGATTTCCCATTCATCTGGTGTTAATTTTCCTGGTTTATTGAGCACTTGGTCGGGGATAGCAATTTTACCAATATCATGCAAAGGGGCAGCTTTATATAGTATGTTGATTTGACGTTCACTTAGGTTATAAGCTTGGGCAATATACTGGCATGTCAGCGCTACTCGCTTAACATGATTGCTGGTTTCTTTTGATCGACTTTCAACGGCCTCACTCATTCGATAAATCATTTCACGTTGTGTCGTTTCTACTTCTTCAAACATCGATTGATTATCAAACGCGACACCAATATTTGCACCAAAAAGTTCAACTAACTGCTTATCTGCTTCAGAGACAATTTTAACGCCTTCTAAAAATAATAAATTTTGACGATTTATATGTGAGTCATAAACACCAATAAAACAGTCATCCCCAAAGTGTTGGCCTCCCGTGTTGTATAATTTATTTAACTTATGTTCATTAAGGCTGCTTAGTAACTCTTCTAGAGGACGATGTAAAAATTTACGAAACCGACCCGTCGCAGCCAAAATTATACTGCCAGCTTCTCCATGCGATGCAGCAATTGAATCCACGTTGGAATAAAATGCCCCTGTGTCAATATGCAGTAATGCGCAGAGTTGTTGTAGTGCACCTTGAGTGAAATCATCTAGGGACTGATGAGCGAAAATCTTATTCGAGGATTGAATGATGGTTTCAAGCCCTAACTTATTTTCATACAGAGAAATAATATCGCGGTATGCACGTAAGCATGAATAAGTGAGGGTGTAGAGCTTATTGGACGTGAGTTCGGTTTTTTCTTTATAGTCGTTAATATCATAATTAGTGATCACTTCACGCTCGGGAGCTTGGCCAGGCTGACCTGTACGCAATACTAGTCGAATATGTAGATTCTTTTGATCCTCACGAATCCATCGAACTAAGTTCAGCCCTGCATGATCTGTTTCCATAACAACATCGATTAAAGCAACCGCAAATGGTGTGTCGCCGAGCAGCATTTCTTTTGCTTCACATGCGCTCTTAGCGGAATGGATTTTGAGTTTTTTACCTAAAAAATCAAAGCCTTTTAAGGCTAAGCGGGTGACAGAATGAACCTCAGGTTCATCATCGACTACCAGTAGGTGCCAGACGTCTAATTCATCATGAATACTTTGATCGTTACTTGAGCTTGTATCCTCAGCAAAGCTCAGTAATTCATCATTTGTTTCCATACTAGCTCCGCATGCTTAGCTGATTTATTTTTATGCACTGCTTGAGTTGAAGTTAATGAGTGATTGGTTAAATAATAGACTAATATTAGCGTAAATGTGTTTAAAAAAATAATTTTCTTAGGATATTTAATCGTATGCGGACAGCGAATTATACTGTGGTGAATAAAAGGCGAATCATTTCCTTTTGTTTACTCATGTTTGCTGCGAGCATAGGGCTTCCAGATTCTGATGTTTATGAGGTGACAAAAGTAAAATCTGCTTACGTTTTTAATTTTATCCAGTATGTGAAATGGCCAAATGAAGACACCCTAACCACCTTTGATATTGGTTATTATGGTGAGAATAAGGTTTATTTCCAATCATTGTTGAAAATGCACGGGAGGCAAATTCGTAACTTCAAACTTAATGTTAAAAAAGTTACTTTTCTGGCCAGAAGCCAAACATTACAACTGTTAATTGTCGATAAAAATAAATCTCATTCTCATTCTCTTTCTGGTATTACAGAATGGTTTCGAAATAAACCTGTTTTGCTGGTAAGTGATCATGCCAGTGATAAAAAAAACACCATGCTAAATTTTGTCTCAACTGAAAAGAACACACTGACCTTTGAACTCAATCGTTACAATATGCTAAATGCCAAACTGAAAGTCTCGCCAGATATATTGGTACTAGGCGGTACAGAGCTTGATATCGCAAATTTATTAAAAGAAATGGATGAAACTATTTCAGCTAGTCTTGCTGAATTGAAAATACAATCGGAAAAATTATTAATGCTTCGCACTGAAATACAAATGCGTGAGAAGCAGCTTATTTCACAACAAAAACAGCTTTCTGATCAGACTAAAAAAGTGTTAGTCCAAAATAATAAGTTAAAAAATCAGACGCAGACCTTAGGCCAACAACGTAAGAAAATGTCCAAACAGGCTGAGAGGTTGAGAGTTCAGGATTCTGAAATAGCTTTGAATAAGAAAAAATTTACAGCTTTAAACGATAATTATGCTGACTTAACTCAAAAGCTTGAAAAAAGTCAAATGCTACTAATTCAAAATACAAAAAATCTCGTTAGCTTAAAATATGAAATTCAAGATAAGGAATTATCCATTAATGAATTATCAAAGCAAATTTCTGACCGCAAGCATGTACTACAAGGTTTATATGAACGACAAGCTCAACAAGAGAAAGTGATAGAAATAAAAGAGATTCAAATAGATAAAAATTTAACAAAAATACAAAAGCAGTCTTCTGTAATTCAAACCCAATATGGCGTGTTGATATTCGCAGGTATTGGCCTTTTTTCGGTCTTGGTAATGGTGGGGGTTATTTATCATAGTAGCCGTGAGAAACAGCGTGCAAATAAACAATTACAAGCACATTTACATGAGTTAGCTGAAGTAAACAAACAACTAAAAAATGCACAAGGTCAATTAGTTGAAGCTGAAAAGATGGCTGCACTGGGCAGTTTGGTAGCGGGTGTTGCACATGAAATCAATACACCAATTGGAGTAGGGGTAACAGCTGCATCTATTTTATCCGACCGAATAGATGCTTTCAGCGTCGAGTATCAGAGTGGTCAACTTAAGCGCTCTTCTTTGGATGAATTATTAGCAGATGCTAAAGAGGCTTCAGAGATGATTTTGAGAAACCTAAGAAGGTCGAGTGAGTTAGTTCGTAATTTTAAACAAGTGGCCGTTGATCAGAGCGGAGAAGGGCGGCGTCAATTTGAACTTAAAGAGTATTTAGAAGAATTGAGCCAAAGCCTTCGGCCGCAACTTAAACATGATCATCATGAAATTATTATTAAGGCGAATGAAAAAATTAATCTTGATAGTTATCCTGGGTTACTGGCTCAGGTTATCACAAATTTAATTATGAATTCAGTGCTTCACGGATTTAAAGGGACAAAAGAAGGGGGGATTCATATATTGCTAGAACTCACTAATGGTATGGTAAGCATTGATTATCAGGATGACGGCGTGGGAATGAATGATGAGCAGTGTGATAAAGTCTTTGATCCTTTTTATACGACTGTTCGAGGGTCGGGAGGGTCCGGTTTAGGGATGTCTATTACCTACAATATCGTAGTCAATAAACTTATGGGCTCTATTGTTTGTGTTGATTCAAAGCATGGCGCACATTTCAAAATTTCATTTCCTGTTTCTTAACATCTCGCGTTCTAAGTTACGTACTTAGTAAATATGCACCCTTTTATCATTTTGTCTTATTACTTTAGTGGATCCACTTTATTTTAGGGTTAAATTTAAAACCTTAATCAGTTAAATAATAGTGATTTTCGCTTAGGTTCTTGGTTTATCAGTAGGATAAATGCAAAATAATCAGTAAAACCGACATTAAATTTCGTATTAGTTTAGAATGAAGGCTACATTTCTTTAATAGTGACTATTATTATGGCTGTAAAGCTAAGAGCTGCATCAAAAAAGAAAGAACCTGCAGCTACTCAAACTTCAAGTTCTATCGATGATCAAGTTAAAGCCTTCCTTGAAAGTGGAGGTGCTATTGAGCAGATTAAATCTGGTGTTAGCGGGCAGGAAAGTTTATTTGGCTCTAAACAAATTAATCTTAATAGTAAGCCGAAAAGCGACTAATGATTTTTTAGTTCATCAATCATCGATTGCATGAGCGTTCGAACATTATCAGACTCTTTCTTTAAAAGAACCTTTCGCGTCTCTATGTCTACATTAAGGTCGGCAGCACTAATTTGTGGTTGATAGAGCTTGTACATGACTTTGAGCTCTTTGAGACGTTTCACAAGAAAAGGGATGCTTAATATACGTGTTTCTTTTATTCGCTCGTAGCTTTTCTTCGGTAGCTTTTTAAGAATAGGGTCTAGATGTTTGCTAACAGGTAGCGTCTTAGCCCAATTTTCTGAACCTTGGTGTACAAGCACTAAAATCGGAGTGTTTAACCGTAAAGCGAATTCGATAAACCGAGGGCTTAAGAATGGTTGAATTCCCAAACCATCCCCATAATTACAATTTTCGCCTTCTGGTTTTACAAAAAGGTCAGTAAAACCTTCACTTTCCATTTTAGCTAGAAATTCATCGAAGTTCAGACCTCTATCAACCTGCGTTAAATACTGAATCGCGTATTTATAAAGTGGGATTTGGTAAAATAAGCGCCACATAATAACAATTGGTTTTCGATTGTTACCTCCGTTTTCCATATACAGCTTATTTAAAGTAATCGTGCTTGCTAGCGGACCCAACATTGGTCCATGGTTTAAAGCGACAATTAACTTTGGGTGCTCTGAGAGGATCTTCGACATGTTGTCGGATTCTGCGCTAAACGAAATTTTCTTTGCTAGTGCTTTGGTCATTGCACTGGCGAGTAGTGAAAAGTCTTTTACACTTCGCATATTAATATATTGTATCCGTAATATTGGCGGTAGATTTTAAGTCGCGAACTTTACTGTAATTGTGTCAAATGGGCAATCTAGTGTATTGCAGGAAGGCATAGAATTATTTAATTTTAAGTTGTTTTTAGGGTATACCCAGTCTATAAAATATAAATGAAAATTATAAAAACTTATTACGTTAATCTATTTTTACTTTTCTTTTTCGCATACTCAGTAACTGTGAGTGCAGAATTAGTGTTTTTGAAACAAAACTCTTCGCCAAAATATTTTTCAACCGATGAAAATAAAGAAGGGATTTGTGAGCTTATTTATAGCGAAATAGCAAAGCGATTAGCGAAACAAGCGATTGATACTCGTATAGATCCGACCCTTTACCCCGTGAAACGTATTCTAGCCATGATTAAATCTGGTGAGGCGCATGTATTTTGTGGTGCAGGCCGAAATAAAAAACGTGAAGGATTGTATTATTATTCTAAACAGCCAGTGTATGAGCCAAGTAATGTATTGGTAATGCATCAGGATGATAAATATGTCGTAAAAAACTATGCAGAATTACAAAGTAAGAAGGCCGTTATTGGTGCTTTTTATGGGGCGAGTTCAACAACATATTTAAAAACATTTGAAGGGCTACATGTAGTAGACCACTTTACAGAATTACAAAATGGATTAACGGCTGTCGCAAATAAAATAATTCCGTACTTTTATTATCATGACCTTGGACTTACTTATTTAGTTAACGAATCAGAATTACCTATAAAGTTAATGCCAACAAAGTTCAGGACATACCAGCATTGGTTGCTATACAGTAAAACGCTATCAGAAAAACAAGTTGAACAGCTAGATGCTGTACTTGGCTCAATGATTGATGATGGAAGTATACAAGCAGTTCAAGCTAAATATTTTAATGACTGATATGTGTATTTAGCTGTTATGGGCTTATACTGATTCATGCTAGATGAATTTAGCGCTACAAATAACGATTGGTATAAACAAAAAGTTATTGTTGTAAATCATCCTGTCGTGATCACTGGGTATAATGAACACAGTAACATCCCCGCCATGGTGAAATTAAAAATGCGAAGCCGTTTGTAGTTTGTTAGCCAGCGTCGTAATTTCAAACCTAATATTGTCCATAAGCTAACCGAAGGCAGGTTGACCAAACCGAAAATTAAAGCAATCACAGCAATTGTTTCTATGCTTCGGGCCGGTGAATAAACACTGATAGCGGTGAGTGCCATCGTCCAGGCTTTTGGATTGACCCACTGAAACATCGCAGCTTGTAAAAAAGTTAGTGGGGAAGGTTTGTGTTCGATCTCTTGCAACGGTGTGGCTGCGATAGAAATTTTAAAAGCCAAATAAGCTAAGTACACGATACTGATTACCTTTAATATGTCCTTGCTCAGAGGATAAGTTTCAAAGATTTTAATCAAACCTATGCCTACTAATATCAGCATAAAAACAAAACCTAAAGCTACTCCGAGCATATGCGGTATGGTCCGTTGGAAACCAAAATTTGCACCGGAAGACAATAGCATTAGATTATTAGGGCCGGGCGTTATTGTAGAAACAAAGGCGAACGCAGCGAGTGCTGTGATTAGCTCGTATGTCATATGAAATTACCTTTAAAATGTTTATGCAACTATAATCAACAAGTGACGAAATTAAATTGATTTTTTGTTTAATATTTGAAGGATTTAGCAATAAATGGTTGAAATAGATAGAATAAACAAAAGAATATTGCGTGAGCTTACTAAGGATGGGCGAGTGAGTAATACTGAACTTTCAGATCGGGTTGGTTTATCGGCATCAGCCTGTTTACGCAGAGTTCAGGATTTGGAGCGCTCAGGTATAATACAAAGTTATCGAGCAGTTCTAAACCCTGTTGCTTTAGGGGTGGGATTTACAGCGTATATTGCAGTAGGTCTTTCGGATCATACTAAAAAATCTCAAGAAGCATTTCAAGAAGCAATCTCGTTCTCACCCGAAGTTCGAGAATGTCATAATATTACAGGTTCGTTTGAGTACCTGTTACGTGTTGAAACGACTAATTTAGCCGCTTATAAAGTGTTTCATACGGACGTACTGGGTATTTTGCCTCAAGTGCATTCTATTACTACCTATGTGGTTATGGACTCACCTAAAGATGAACGGGCTTAGTCATTGGTGAGGGGGCGCGTTATCTTTTATGTAAAGCTTGGCTATGTTAATTTCACGTACCTGCTAGCTAAGTAAATGTGCTTTTGCCTGATTAAGTTTAGCGGCTAAGTAATTGCTGCCGCCGCGATCAGGATGTAGTTTTTGTATCAATTTTCGATGAGCATCAATTATTTCTTCGCGACTTACTCCGCTTTCTAAACCTAAAATATCGAGCGCTTCTGATGTGCTCATTTCATTATTAGCTGTTTGATTACTCTGCTCTTGTATTGTTTCTTCGAAGTCCTGTCGCCAATTTTCTTCTTTCTCCCGATCCATGTAAGCCTCTAAAACGCTTAAGCTATCCGGGTGGTCATTTTTTGCTTGTCGATATAAAACTAAAAGCTGTTCTAGCGATAAGTCACTCAGCATTTTCTCCGCCAATTTACCGCTCAACACTTTACCGTCCATATGTCCTGTATCGTGATTCAATGTCATGATCAGTAGTGAGGTTTCTACCGTGGATACCGTGTCTTCATCAGGCTGCTTAGTTGATTGTCTTTGTTGATAAATATTTCTTAAAATAGGGATGTATTTTATTAAGGGAAGTAGTCTAGATAAAAAGGGTAAAACAGCTGCGCCGATTGCGACTAAGAAGTGCATTCTTCCTGTTAAAGTCAGAAAAGTTAGGGTTAATACTAAAATAGACAGTAATAATTTGTATATGAGCTTTTTACGCTGTTGCGCTGTTTTTTTTCTGCGATACAGAATAATGGTGAATAATATTCCGATAAATAAAAGGCTAAGGACTATTCGCGTCATTATTTATTACTCCAGAGTTGTTGTGTTAATTTCTTAACTACTTCACTTTGGTAAGAGTTATCTTCTAATGCGCGTAAGCCTCCTACGGAATACCTGGCAACAGCTTTAAGTAAGTCCGCTAGAATATGAGCACTTCCAGCATCAAAAGAGCAGTGTGCGCCTCCTGATAAACGAGCTAGCTGCTGATAGGTTTTGGTGACGATAGGATTATTTCCTTCCTGAAAGAAAAATGCGGGTGTTTTATAAATCCCGAGTTGTCCTGCCAAGTCTCCAAGTTTGTCGATGTCCTCTTCCATCGCATCGCCAATAAAGACTAGGGCTTGGACTGGGGATTGTTGTGTTTGATTTAAAGCGTGTTCAAGTATTTTGGAGATTTGTGTTTTGCCTGCGAGGCAGTGAACGGAGCTAATTGAATTAAGCATCGAAGAGGGTCGGTCTGTCCAAGAAAAAGACTTAAATTCTTTGAAACCTCTATAGTAACAAAGTTGAACGGAAAGCCCGCCTATATCAGCGACAGATTCAAACATTTCAGTATGAATATGGCTGGCAATATCCCACATAGGTTCTCGGCTTGCTGTGGCATCCATAGCAAAAATTAAGCGACCGTTCGATTTTCCTTTTACGACTAGTGGCGCTCTTGCAACTTGTGCTAAAAAGGCTTTAAGTTCTTGCTGCTTTGATTTGTTAGATGGAAAGTTGTCTGTCATTGGTCTTTACCTGATTTTGCTTTGAACACGCGTACAGTTTAAGTTGGTAAGTGCTCAGGATCATTTAATTATAAGTAAAGGATTAATAAGCTTCACTTATAATTGAACAATATATAAAGACGCAGATAGACCGAAATTTAAACGCTATACTGTGGTCATCTCCTGTCGAGATACGAAACTGATATAGACCATCATTCTACAGCATTAAGGTCGGGAAGGGACGCTATGAGTAAAGAAGCAAAATTTTCTATGGGGCAGTTGGTTCAACACACTATGTTTGGTTATCGTGGTGTTGTGTTTGAGTTAGACCCTTATTTCATGTTGAGTGAAGAATGGTATTTACAAGTTGCATTATCACGTCCGCCAAAAAATGAACCTTGGTACAATGTGTTGGTCGATAATGGTTTACACACTACTTATGTGGCCCAGCGAAATTTAATGCCATCAAATGACCTGACTCAGATCCAACATCCAGATATAAAACTATATTTTGAGGGCTTTGATAAAGATCACTACTTACTTAACAAAAGCCATATTCAATAGAAAACGGTTAACAATAATGCTTACCGTTTCATCTAGACTTTCCGGCGGTTAACAGTGCTTGTAAATATTCCTGCCAATAAGCTGATTGATTCTCTGCGAGGTCCCAAAGATAGTGCCAGGTATAGACACCAGTATCATGTTTATCATCGAAGCTAATTCGAATAGCGTAACTACCTTGAAGCACAATTTGTAATATATTGACGTCCTTTTTACCATATTGCAGTATTGCTTGATCTGGTGTGTGACCTCGTACCTCTGCTGATGGAGAGTGGGTACGTAGAAATTCATTACTCAGCTGAATACTACTTTTATTTGGATAAACTAATTCAAGTACCCGAGAAACTCGGTGGTAAATTATGTTTGTCGGTACTTTCTTGCGAACGTTGTTAGTAAGTTGTTCCGGTAATTCAGTTGTCATAATGCTCTACTCATTCAGTCAATGACTTATTGTATTAATCGTTAACGAAAGTGATTTTAGGTAAAGGAGTAATTAATCCAGGTTGTGCGACGTTAACGGCTAACCTTAACGCAATATTCCGATAGGTTTCCGCGATTTCACCTTTTGGAAGAGCAAGTAAAATAGGCAGCCCTACATCGGCTTGTTCCCGTATTTTAATGTCTAATGGTAAAGACCCTAGAATCTCTGATTGATATTTTCTGGCGATTGATTCACCGCCATATTCACCAAAAATATGCTCGATGTGATTGCACTGAGAACAGGTATGCGTCGCCATATTTTCAACGATACCTAATAATGGTACATCTACGGCGCTAAACATATCGATTCCTTTTTTGACATCTATTAATGCAATATCTTGTGGTGTAGTCACGACAACTGCGCCAGCAATGGCGAGTGTTTGCGCAAGCGTAATATGGATATCACCCGTACCTGGTGGCATGTCTACTAATAAGTAATCTATATCCCCCCAAAGTGTCTGATTAATTAACTGTTGAATAGTCTCGCTTGCAACGGGGCCTCTCCACATTAATGGCGTCTTTTCAGTCACCATTAGTCCCATCGACATGATTTTTAAACCATAAGCCGTTACTGGTGCATAGGTTCTCATGTCGCGACTTTGAGGTGTTGTTCCAGCAGGAATACCTAATAAATGAGGTTGGCTGGGGCCATATACATCAGCATCTAAAATGCCTACGCTGGCGCCTGCTTCCGAAAGCGCTAATGCTAAATTGACCGTGGTCGTTGATTTACCCACACCACCTTTACCTGAAGCAACTGCAATAATGTTTTTTATACGGCTCGCTTCTTGTCGCTGGCCTAGGTGAGTTGGAATATCCCATTGAATATCTATCAGCACATCATCAAATAAATTTAATGCTTTCAGGGAGGGGGATAGCGCATTGGTTATGGCGGTTTGAACACAAAAAGCCGGGTAATTTAATAAAACGGATACGCATAGTTGATTATCCAGTTGACCTAAGCGTTTGATCGCATTTGCCGAAATAAGGTCAGTCCCGAGGTAAGGGTCAATATATGCGTGAGCAATTGTTTGTTCTACCTGGATACGATCGTTCTCTGATAATGGCTTTTCGTTAGATTTTCCAAGCAATTTACGCCAAAAGGACATAATGATGATCTCTCGCTGCTGAATAGCAGGAATAGGGTAAAGGAGAGTGTATCAATACTAAAAATAACAGACTAAGTAATGATTATTAATCCGCACATTAGAACAAATTTTGGAGTTTAATTCACACTTACCGTGAGAATTTTATTAAATGTATGAATGTTAAATTCTGTGAAATTAATCGATAGAGTGTGACCAGAGTCACGCTGAAGCGTTCTTTAGATTGTTTTTTAGTACGTTTGTTTTGTAGTCTAAAGACTCATTGAATTGGCAAACCCACCTAAAGGTGGGGACGCAAAGCTCCAGGTCTAAGGTATAACTATGACGGCTGAGTTACCAAATATGCTTTATAAATTCGCGCCGATAAAAGTAGGTTCGTACTTTTTTGCTTTTTTATTGATCTCAAACCGCACTCTAAAAATTCTCCTGCCTGAGTATTTATTACTCTTATTTAGCCTCTTCTATTTATTTGGTTTGTCCTTATGATGACCTTTGGTGCACCTGAGAAATATGCAGCGTTTAGTAAAATGCGTGTTTTGATTGTGGATGACTTCGAAAATTTTCGAATGTCTATGAAAAAGATACTGCTCAGTTTTGGTGTTGATAAAGTTGATGTTACAAGGAATGGAAAGGAAGCTGTCCGAGCATGTACTGATGTCAAATATGATGTAATACTTTGTGATTATAACTTGGGCGCGGGTAAAAATGGCCAGCAGGTTTTAGAAGAGCTTCGTCATCTAAAGTTACTTAAAAATACTGATATATTTATCATTGTAACGGCTGATAGCAGTAAAGAAGTAGTGATGTCTGCTGTTGAAAATCAACCAGACGAATATTTAACCAAGCCTTTTTCTCAAGGAGTCTTTCAAAAACGACTGCAAAGCACTATGGAGAAAAAAGAAGCAGTTGTATCCATTAATGAAGCGCTGGATCAGCAGGATTATCCTTCAGCTATTAAGCTTTGTGCCACAGAAATTAGTAAAAAAACAAAGTTCAGATCATGGTGTTTTAAAACCATGGTTAATTTGTATTATCTTGAAGGGAATTTGAAACTTGCTAGGCAGCTCTATACCGAATCGGTGGCTAAGAGAGAAACTGTCTGGGCGAGTATTGGTTTGGCAAAGGTGGAAATCGCAGAGAAAAACTACGATGTAGCTGAGCTTATATGTCAGAAAATCATTGGTAATGACTCAATGAATTTAGCCGCTCATGAATTACTTGCGGTCATCTTCGAGAAAAATAAAGAACTAAAAAAAGCGCAAAAGAGTCTTGAATTAGCAGTCGACATTTCGCCATTAAATATTTTAAGACAAAATAAGCTAGGAGATATTTGTGTTGAAAATTTGGATATTGAAAGAGCCATGGTCGCTTATCGAAGTGCTGTGAACCTTGGTGAATACTCATGTCACCATTCTTCAGAAGCGTATCTTAACTTTTGCCGTTGTTTAACAGATATTTCAGATTCCGATAAGAGTAAGCAAGGGAAAGCCTTATTTACAGAAACATTGGAGGTATTGAAACTAACGACTAAAAAATACGGTGATTCAGCAGAGGTCAAAATACAATCGTTACTGGTTGAGGTACGAGCGTTATCAGGACAAGACTATAAACTAAAGGCGCTGGAAGTATTAGAGCAAGCACAGGTTTTATGTGATAAGCCTGAAAATATATTATCGTTGACAACAACGTTGGAGTTAGCCAAATCGCTCTATTCAGTTGATCTAGTAGAAAGAGCTCAGGACGTATTAAATACATTGGCTGAACATCATCCAAGCGATAAACTGCTTCAAAAATCAATTAATGATATGTTGGAAGAGCCTTACGGTTTTAAGAAAAAAATACGAGCCCGTCATTTAAATAAAACGAGTATAAAACAGGCTAAAGAGGGTGATTATTCAGCAGCAATCACGACATTAAAGTTGGCCATTACCGAAACGCCAATGCATACAGGTCTCAATCTAAATTTAGTGCAAACGCAACTTAAACAGTTTGAACAATCTCTACCTAGTTCAGCGGACATAGCGCTTTGTCAGAGTTGTATACGAAAGGTCAGTTATATTGAAAAAGGGCATAAACAATATAAAAGATTGGCGAGCTTAACTAAAAAGGTTGATAAGCTAGTTGCGGCGCCAGTTCCTTCTAACTGAAATTGACGCAACGACAAAAATTATTAATTAAAGCTTAACAATCAACTTACCTTTATTTTCTCCGGTAAAAAATAAATTTAAACCATCGATAGAAGATTCTAGCCCCTCTAGGATATGAGAGCGATGTTTGATTTTACCTGACATCACATAAGGCGTGAGTTTAGCGAGTAAACTAGGCACTTCTCCAAAATGATCTGGCATGGTGAAACCTTGAATTGTTAAGCGTTTCTTTATAACGGGTATCCAGTTTGGTCCAGGGTTGGGTACTTCTTTACTGTAGTCGGCAATCATTCCACATACCACGACACGTCCATGGGGGTTCATGCGTTCAAATATTAAATTTTGAATTGGACCGCCGGTGTTTTCAAAATACAAGTCAATTCCATTAGGTGCAAGTTTGGCTAGCTGATCATCTAGTTCATCAGATTTGTAATTAATTGCGCCATCAAAACCAAGTTCGTTGACAATCCAGTCAGCTTTTTCATCGTTACCAACTACACCAATAACATTTAATCCATCTGCCTTAGCAAGCTGTCCAACTAAAGACCCAACAGAGCCTGCTGCACCTGTGACAATGATGGTTTCACCTTTTTTGGGTTTTCCTACATTAAATAGACCTTGAGTAGCGGTTAAGCCGGGTAAAGCAAAAACTGATAATACGGCTTCGTCAGGTAATGGCGCTTCCACCTTGTTGATTCCATCGCCATTACTGAGCGCATATTCTTGCCAGCCCATCATTCCCATAACACGGTCACCCACTTTATAATCCGGGTGGTTACTTTCAACGATTTCACCCACACCTGAGCTACGCATCACAGTCCCTAATTCAACAGGCGGAATATAACTTTCTGTATCGGGGCTCATCCAGCCAAACATAGCAGGATCAAGTGACATATGATTTTGTTTGATTAAAAATTCATCAGGCCCCACTTTTGGAAGTTCTTTTTGGACAATTTCAAATAAGTCAGCACTGATAGGGCCAGCTTGAGGGCGTTTAATAAGATTAATAGCGGTATAGGTCGTCATATATTTCTCCTTTGAGTTGCCAGGTTTTTGTATGTTTGATTATGTGACGTCATTATTGCTAGTATTTTATGTATTATATATGGATGAATTAGCTAATGTTTATTGCTTAAAAGACAATAATGATTTTGAGACAACTATTATGGATCAACTAAAAGCGTTGAAATATTTTGTGAGAGTGGTAGAAGAAGGTAGCTTTACTAAGGCCGCCGCTTTTTTCTCCGTGCCGCCTTCGTCTCTTTCACGGCGTGTCGCAGACCTTGAATTTAGCCTTGGTGCTAATTTACTCCAGCGTTCAACGCGTGTTGTTAAAGTAACTGAGATAGGCCGCGCATACTATAAACAAGTAGTGAGCATATTAACCGAATTAGATTACAGCAATGAGGTGGTACGGAGTTATCAGGCTAAGCCAATGGGGCAATTGCGTATCAGCTCTATGACAGGGTTTGGAGAAAGAATTTTGTTGCCGCTTTTGGATGAATTCAGTGCGTTATATCCTGATATTATTTTGGATGTTCATCTAAATGACGAACTATCGGCTTTGGGCCGTGATGAGGTAGATATTGCTATTCGTGGTGGTTATGCACCCAATGAGCGGGTAGTGGCATTGAAGTTAATGGATAATCAATTCTTACCTGCAGCGTCTAAAGCCTATCTTATTCGTATGGGGGTGCCTACAAAGGCAATGGAGCTTAAAGGCCATCAAGGGCTATATTATAGAACACCTGTAGGACCTACTCCTTGGTTGTGTGATATTGAAGGGCAGTGGCAAGATGTTTCGGCACCCGCTGTAGCCGTTAGTAATAGTGGTGTTTGGCTGCTTGAAAAAGCAGTTAAAGGAGAAGGCATTATTATGTTGCCGCACTGGGTTTTAAAGCCCTATTTAGAAAGAGGTGATTTACAGTTACTAGATATCAAACCTACGTTAACAACGACTCAGAACCCTGATTTTGCGATTTATCTTTTATATCAAAAACAGCGCTATCATTTGCCTAAAGTGAAGGCAGCGGTTGATTTTTTAACGGCAAGAGTTAAAGATAAATATACGCAGTGAAATCTTTTCAAAATTAATAATATAACAGTGTGCAATAAAACCATACCCACACAATGTCTAAAGGAATAAAATAATATGTTGGGAAATATGCAAAAGCAAGGCTTAGTTATTCCAGATCTACTGGAACATGCGGCTAAATATCATGAAAGCTCAGAAATCGTTAGCCGTTTAGTTGAAGGAGGTCTTCATCGTTATACCTATGCTGATGCATTAATTCGATCCAAGCAGTTAGCGAATGCATTAAAGCGTTTAGGGGTGTCGACTGGGGATCGTGTAGGAACGCTAGCTTGGAATACTTTTCGTCACTTTGAAGTGTATTATGCGGTATCTGGCTCTGGAGCAATCACCCATACAATCAATCCAAGGCTTTTTCCAGAACAAATTACTTATATAGTTAATCACGCTCACGACCGTTTTATATTTGTAGATTTAACTTTTCTTCCGATTGTTGAAGCGCTACACGAGCAATTTATTTCTTTAGAGGGGGTAATCATTTTAACAGATGAAGCCAATATGCCAGAAACAAGTTTGCCCAATGTAATGTGTTATGAAACTTTGATAGAGAGTGAATCAAAGGTTTTTGATTGGCCAAAGTTAGACGATGAATTGGGCGCAACGCTTTGCTACACCTCTGGTACGACGGGTAACCCTAAAGGTGTTTTGTATTCGCATCGCTCAACCATTCTTCATGCACTGGGCTCTGCGCAGCGTGAAGGTTTGGATATCAATTCTGAATCCGTCGTCTTACCGGTTGTACCTATGTTTCATGTTTGTGCCTGGGGAATTCCTTATGCGGCACCGATGACAGGCGCAACAATTGTTTTTCCAGGAGCAGGAATGGACGGGGCTTCGTTAACAGAATTAATACAACGTGAAAAAGCTGATTTATTGCTTGGTGTACCGACTGTATGGCTTGGTTTACTTAATCATTTGGAGCAAGAGAATCAAGAGCTCGAAAGTGTAGAGCGTGTTGTGGTAGGTGGCTCGGCGGCACCTATTTCCATGATTCAAGCCTTTGATGAGAAGCATAATGCTTTTGTGGTTCATGCTTGGGGAATGACTGAAATGAGCCCGCTCGGTACTGTCTGTGCACCCACTCGAGCCTTTAAAGAATTACCCAGTGCTGAACGCTATGCTTTGCAATCTAAACAGGGGCGGCCAGTTTTTGGGGTGCAGCTAAAGATTGTTGATGATTCGGGAGTTGAGTGTCAGTGTGATGGCGTTGATTTTGGCCGCTTATTGGTCAAAGGTCCATGGATTGCGGCTCAATATTATCTTGAGGAGGAAACAGCATTAGACAAAGACGGGTGGTTTGATACGGGAGACGTCGCAACTATCGATCCAAAGGGTTTTATGCAAATTGTTGATCGGAAAAAAGATGTGATTAAGTCTGGCGGGGAATGGATTAGCTCAATCGAGTTGGAGAATGCGGCGATAGGGCATCCAAGTGTTCGGGAAGCCTGTGTGATCGGCGTGAGTCACCCAAAGTGGGATGAGCGTCCTCTATTGTTAATTGTGCTTGCTGAGGGCGAGTCGTTAAATAAAGAGGCTTTGTTAACGTTTATGACAGATAAAGTGGCGAAGTGGTCACTGCCCGATGCGGTGTTAGTCGTCGACTCATTACCGCATACCGCGACGGGTAAGCTGTTGAAGAAGGACCTTCGTGAAGAGTATAAGAACTTTCTGGTTGATATGGCTGGTTAGATTTATTTATAAGATAAATTGGTTTGAACCTGATTTTATAACTTTAAATTCAGGTTTGAGCCTAATCTAGCAACATTGTTTAGACTCTAGTGACATAGCCGCTTCTGTACAGTCTTGAGTAAACCAAGATGCATTGGGTAATCTGGATGGTTACCTTAAGTAGTCATATAGCAGTAACATCGCAAGCTTAGATAGCATTAAGACTTCTTTTGTTTACGTGTAAAAAATAAACCAGCAAGGCCTAAGCTAAGCAGAGAAAGGGTCGTGGGTTCTGGGATCGGGTTTGGACTTGGATTAGGGCTTGGATTGGGATTTGGGTCTGAATTCAAATCAGGAATTGATGAGTAATTAACATTATCAAGCCCTATTCTCAACAAATCTGGTCCTACCACTAACCTGATACCATTTGTACTTGAATAATTCACATCATAAGTTGGGTGCTCGGTAAACGAAAACGCTACATTAACGTCAGTAGCAGATAATACTGGCACGCTTAAGTTGGCGATATCATAAATACTGTATTGGGTAGGTGAACCCGTACCGAGGAAATTCCCGAGGTCAAAACTATTTAATGTCACGGTTGAACCGGCTAAGGCTACAAAATCAATCACAAGTGCTTGATTTTGATTTGTGGACGCCACATTAATCAGGTCATTAAATAAATTGTTCCACAAAAATACAGGGCTGAGAATTGTTACATCAACCTCAGTAGTGTCGTAACGGGTGCTCCAAGTGCTAGGGTCCTCATCGAAAGTCATGATGGCAGCGTTTGCGGTACTTACAGGTAATAAGCAAGCTGCCAAAAAACTTGTAGCAGACGTTTTTTTAAAGTTTACCTTCATTTCAAAACCTTCTGGTTGTGGATTCTTGAGTGAATACTAATTCTTTCTGTTTATGGCCCAAGACTGGTTTTATAAAAACTTAAGCAGCGGCGATGCAATAAATAACTTTATGATTTAAAAGGCGTTACACAAAACAACAGTTTGAAAAATTAAGAAGACTCCGTTGAATGTCGCCAATGTGCTGTTTCTTGTAGACACCAATGCCGTAAATAAGATGATTAGTACAAAGGTAGTTGACGAAAATGATATGTGCAAAGAAAGCTGACAGTTTTAGGTTTCTTTATTTTGGAACTTATTGGTGAATAACGTTATTCCTTGTTTTGTGCGCTAGTTATCATATTGATACTTATGTGAAATATTTGCTATATTGAAAATAAGCAAAAAAAATTGTGCGTAAAATTAAAATGAAAGCAAATAGAATAAATTGCTTATGTATGTCGAATGTCACTAAAAATAGAGGTTTTTTACCGATAATAACTCAAAGACTTTAATGTTCAGGAAGTCTGAGTGATTGGCGTGAGTCATCCAAAGTGTGATGAGTGTTTTCTATTATTAATTGTGTTAACTGAGGGCGAGTCTATTAAAAATAGGCACAGTTAAAGTTTATGACAGGTAACGTAGCGAAGAGTTCTTTGCAGATGCTGAAAAACATAATTATTGTCCTTTTCTTGCAAAGAATCTGGCAATTGTAAACTTATTGTATTCCCTCGATAATACCGCTTACTTCAACCAACCATCATCGATAATTTGCTGAGCGTGATCCTGAACAGATTGTTTTATATTCATAAAGTTCAGACCGAGTTCATTTTTCGCACGACTATTATCAAATTCGATAGGGTAACCTACATTCTGCTTAACAAATTTCCTGGTAATTCCGAAAATAGGCGCCAATATCCAAACAATAAATTTGGGTGCTTGCCAAAGAGGTAGCCTGCACTTACCCGGAAAGGCCTCTTTGATATAAGACGCTATCTCCATTACAGAGCCTGAAGCGCTGACCATAATGTGTCGCCCGGTACCGTTTTCTCTAGTCGCAGCGCGAATATGAGCAATCGCTACATCACGAACATCAACGATAGGGAAGCGTAAATTTGGCGCTCCAGTTCGCATAGTCCCATCCATAATTTCAAGCATGGTGCTCAGACTCTCAGAAGCAGAACCATTTGACATTGAAGGGCCAAGAACTAACCCAGGATTGATCGCTACCATATCCCATCGGTTTTGGGCTTTCATAATCTTCCAGGCTTCCTTTTCAGCTAGTGTCTTCGAGTAGCTATACGGTTGATGGTCAATCGAAGAAGTCGTATTCCAGTCTGCTTCAGAGAATTTACCATGTTGTTGATTCAAGGTTTCAATTGCGTCACTGTAGATCGCTACTACAGAAGAAGTCAGTACCACTCGTTTTACTGTTTCAGTTTTACTCACGGTGTTGAGTACGTTTCGCGTCCCTTGTAATGCAGGCTCAATTAACTCTTTCTGGGGGTCTTTCAAGCCTCGAACAACAAAAGGTGAGGCGGTGTGAAATACCAATCCACAGCCTTTCATCGGATCGTCAAAGGCGCCATCAATAATTAAGTCTGCGTTAAAGAATTTCAGCTTGCCTGGATGCTCCTGTTCCAATTTCAGCAGATGACCTATTTTCTTTTCATTCCTTTTGTCTCTGACAGTCGCGTGAACTGTGAAACCGTCTTCGAGCAGGTATTTTACCAGCCACGAAGCAACATATCCGTTTGCACCAGTCACCAAGACCGCTAAAGATTTATCAATGAATGTCATTAAAAAGCACTTCCCTTAGGAATTATTGAACTAAGAATTGCAGGCATTGTACGCGATTTATAAGACAAAGAAATATCCTAGGGGTATTGCAATACTATTAAGTGTTTACCCCGCTAAGTCTTCTTAGCGTAAAGCCGTTTAACGGATAGGGGAAGGTTCTACAAGTTTTAAGAATAAAAATAATTGAGTATAAAAAAGGACAGTTTCGCTCTTTTAGCCTTTTTGAAAAGGCATGCTTAGGTCATTCTCAGGTATTTTGAGGTCAGTGTGCTGTGTTCGGTTATCAAAACGCCGATAGCGTGCAATTTAACTACCAGGTTTATCGTTAGTGAAAAGCCGGAAATAGAATTTCAAACAATGGCAATAATTCTCAGAAACTAGCCTTTTTGTTTAATCAGAAACGCTCAGAACATGAGTGAAAAGCAAGCGTTAAGAGTGGAGTGAGAAGTTATTCGTCTACATGTATTGAAGCTACTCAACATAGTTATATTTATCGAAGATAGCCTGTAATTGGCCGTTTTTAATTAGTTTTCTGATAGTGATATCATATTCTCTGATGAGCTTTTCCTTATTGGGGTAGGTAGATGCTTTGGTAAATACATTATAAAGTTTCGTATAGGCGAGAACTTGGGGAAGATGAGTTATTTTATCGATCTGTCCATTATTTCTGGCCTTGTGAAGGGTGCTCAAAGTAGTCAAAGCTACAATATCAAACCTTTTATAAATTAGTTTATAGAGTTGTAAGCTGTTGTCAGTGATTATATCGAGATTTAAGTCAGCCGCCCAGAATTCATCAGTGTAGGCAAAGCTTTTAGTAGCGCCCACCCTTAAGTCTTTTAAATCATCAAGAGAGTCATATTTTATTTTTCCTTCGTTTTCTTTATGAATAAAAAAATTCCAGGCGATATTTCTATAGGTCTCTTGTGGGTAGATTAAATATAATTTTCGGTCTTCTTTCATGATTTTACTCATCAGCATATCGGCATTACCGCTTTTGGCTTTTGCAACGCCCCTTGCTGTAGATTTTATCAGTTTGAATTCGTAGGGAAGTTTTAAGTCTTTCATGACCATATCAATAATTTCAATATCAATACCTGTAACCTGGCCGTTATCATCTTTGTATCTAAACACCGGTTCTTGGTCTCCAATTACGATGAATTTCCGTTGAGGTTGTGCAGCCAAGGAGCTCGATACAAAAATAATGGAAAGTAAATAATAAAATAGATTTTTTTTTCTTGTATTCATAACCTGATCCTTAAACATTATTTTGTCGTGCATTGTATTGATTTATGTGCGATGCCGCTGCGAGTCAAGAATAAATATTATAGACAATTTCATTGTCACGGTGTTGTCGTATGGTAGCATAATACAAAGCTGCGTTATCATTCAGACTCAGATCATTCAGACTCGGATTTAGGTAATTATTTTGATGATGAATTCAATATGTTGTTAGCTCGTAAGGTGACTCTTTATGTTATTGTTTTTAGCGGACTGTTTACTCTGCTGGGCACAGTCATACAGCTATATATAGACTACGAAAATGAACTGGAGGAGATTGAATACACTCTGACTTTGATTGACCGTAGTCATGTGGACTCATTGGCTCGTGATATTTGGGATTTGGATGATGACCGAATCCTTACTCATATGAATGAAATCATGGGTTTGCCTGAGATTGTTTATCTTGAACTGAACATCCCCCTAATTGAGCCCATTCGGAAAGGGAAGCTCCCCCCTCTGAATCTACGAATCATGCGGAAATATGAATTTTCTGACAGGGGAGGTAAGAGAGTGGGTAGCGGGGAGCTCACAGGGATGTTGACAGTGGCAATGACGACCGAGCATATCTATAAAAGACTACAGGACAAAGTCGTCGTTATATTGATTATCCAAGGCGCCAAAACGTTAAGTGCTACAATATTTATTGTTTTTCTGTTTTATATGTTGGTGACTCGCCATATCGAAAAAATTAGAGTCTTCATCGCAAACACAGCCACGACCCCACTAACGACGCTCTTGAAGCTTGAAAAAGGCCAAGGCTTATTCAGGAGAACTAATGAGCAAGATGAGTTAGGTGTTCTGGTTGCGGATATTAATACCATGCGAATTGAATTAAATTCGGAGGTTGAAGCAAAAAAAATATCTCAGGAAAAGCTTCATAATGAAATTACTGTGCGCCTTGAAGCGGAAAAGGAGTTGCTTCATTTACGCAACTATCTCTTAAATGTTATCGACTCAATGCCGTCGATACTTATCGGGGTAGATCTTGATGGCAACGTCACTCAGTGGAATAAAGGGGCAGAGCAGGCTGCTGGCATAAGCGCGAAAATGGCGCAGGGACAGTCTCTGGCTAAAATTTTTCCTCGACTCGCAATTGAGTCGCAAAGAGTGCGCGACTCAATTAAGCTTCGTAAGAAGCAGTCTGTTCTAAAAAAACAATATCAACTAGATGGGGTAACCCGTTATGAAGATATGACCATTTACCCTTTGGTAGCGAATGGTGTTGAAGGCGCAGTAATTCGGCTAGATGATATAACTGAAAAGAATACTAATGAAATGACCTTGCGTAGGGCACAAAAAATGGAGGCAATTGGTCAGCTTACGGGGGGGGTTGCTCATGACTTTAACAATATTTTGGGTGTTGTGATGGGCAATCTGGAACTGCTAGAAACTAAATTTTCAGGAAATGAGGGTGCTTTAAAACTAATTAAAAATGCAATCAAAGGAGCGCAAAGAGGCGCAGATATCACTGGCCGGCTTCTTAGATTTTCTCGACATACAACCTCAGAAACCGAACGAACAGATGTAAATGAAATTATTACTAATATGGGAGAGCTTATTACCAAATCACTAACGGCATCCATCGATGTTCAAAATCACCTCGCTGATGAGTTGTGGTCGGTAAATGTTGATCCAGGAGATCTAGAAGATGCACTTCTGAACCTTTCATTAAACGCCAAAGATGCCATGCCCAATGGCGGCTCGTTGACTTTCGAAACGTCAAACAAGGTTTTAGATGACAATTACGTAAAATTCAACCCTGGTAGCAGGAGTGGTGATTTTGTCATGATATCGGTCAGCGATAATGGCTTGGGTATGAGTGAAGAGGTCAAAGATAAAGTTCTCGAGCCATTCTTCACCACGAAAGAGTTAGGTAAAGGAACCGGCTTGGGCCTGAGTATGGTTTACGGCTTTGCTCAACGCTCGGGTGGGCATATTAAAATATATACAGAACTGGGAGAAGGAGCGATCTTCAATATTCTCCTTCCAAGAGCATTGGAAAGTGCTCAAGCAGAGGTTAAGTTGGAACGTACATTGACGGAATTACCAAGAGGCACGGAGAGCATTCTAATTGTCGATGATGAGGAGGCTTTGGTGGAAATTTCGGCTGAGTGCCTCGGTTGTCTAGGTTATTCGGTGTTAACCGCTTCAAGTGCAAGGCAAGCTTTAAGCATATTAGAAGATAATAATAAGGTTGATCTGATATTTTCTGACATCATTATGCCAGGAGATATGGATGGTTATCGATTGGCGGAAGCGATCCATAGGATGAATCCAGAATATAAAATTTTGTTAGCAAGTGGCTTTACTCAGAAACGAGAGGGGTCGTTAGTGAGAGATAATACATTCGTGCATACACTGGCGGAGAAGCGTTTGCAGAAACCCTATAACCTTTCAGAGCTGGCTTTCGCCATTCGTCGCACTCTGGATGTAAATACATGATTTTTAAATTACATGACTCAGATTACGGTAAATCTGCAATTATGAAGTAACTGATGATGATCGCTTTTGAATACGAACTAGCGGTTAATCGTTGAGAGTCGGATTTGTGGGTGGAGCTTTTCAGTCTGTTGCTGGTTATAAGGGTTATAAAATCTTATTGACATGGGAGTTCAATGATTGGATCTATTAAAAAAGAGGTAGGCTTCAATCTTCTTAGTCATAAAATCTTTGGAGGAAGTAACTAGTTCACCCAGACTAAAGGGTTGGGTGAACTGGTTGATTAACACTATTTAGTGCTAGAGGTCTTCTTTAGTTATTTAATTTTTTAGCTAAGATTTGGTTGAACAGTTTAGGGTTACCTTGGCCTTTAGAGGCTTTCATTAATGGACCCATAAATCCACCCATTAGCTTTTTACGCTTCTTATCATCAGCTTCTTGGTATTGTGCAATCTGATCTGCCATACCCGCTAATACGTCATCAACAATAGATTCAAGCGCGCCGGTGTCAGAAACTTGCTTTAAACCTTGTTGGTCAATGACCGCGTCGACATCGTCAGACTCTTTCGCCCAAAGTACTTCGAATACCTTCTTCGCACCCGAGGATGAAACTGTGCCATCCTTGATGCGCAAAACTAGGTTGCCTAGTAGTTCAGCTTTAATGGGGCATTGTTGAATAGTTATCTCATCGCTATTTAAACGAGCAGAAAGTTCACCTGCAACCCAGTTGGCAGATAACTTAGCGTCGCCTGAAATTTTAGCGCTAGTTTCAAAGAATGAGGCTGTTTCTGCATCATCAGCAAGAAAGTTCGCGTCATAGTCAGATAACTTATATTGTTCAACAAAACGGATCGCTCGTGCATCAGGGAGTTCTGGTAGGTCGGCTCGAATGCTTTCGATATATTCATCATCAATAATAACGGGCAGTAAATCAGGGCAGGGGAAGTAGCGATAATCGTTAGCTTCTTCCTTGCTACGCATTGATCGTGAGATGTCTTTATCGCCATTGTATAAGCGAGTTTCTTGAGCAATAGTGCCGCCGTCTTCTAAAATTTCGATTTGACGGTCAACTTCATGTGCAATCGCTTTCTCCATAAAACGGAACGAATTTAGGTTCTTGGTCTCTGTGCGTGTACCTAGTTTTTCTTCGCCTTTGGGGCGAAGTGAAATATTAACATCAAAGCGCATTGAGCCTTGTGACATATCACCATCACCAATACCGGCAGAGCGAATGATAGAGTGCAACTTCTTCGCAAAGGCAACAGCTTCTTCGCTTGAATTCATATCAGGTTCAGACACAATCTCAATTAATGGGGTACCTGCACGGTTAAGGTCGATACCAGTCATGCCGTGATAATCATCATGCAGTGATTTACCTGCATCTTCTTCAAGGTGCGCATGGTGAATACGAATAGTTTTCTTCATGCCATTGGCTAATTGAATTTCAATATCGCCTGGGCCAACAATCGGGTGATCCAATTGTGTGGTTTGATAGCCTTTAGGTGAATCTGGGTAAAAATAGTTTTTACGATCAAACACTGAGCGTTTGTTAATGTCGGCACCAATCGCTAAGCCAAACATAATGGCTCTACGAAATGCTTCCTCGTTAGGTACTGGTAATGTGCCTGGCATCGCAAGATCTACCAGACTTGCTTGCGTATTAGGCTCAGAACCAAACTGAGTTGATGAGCCTGAAAATATTTTAGATTGAGTGGCGAGCTGAACATGAACTTCAAGCCCGATAACAGTTTCCCATTGCATAGTTATTCTCCAGGCCTTAAATGTTTTTTGGTGCGAGTGTGTGCCAATCGGTTGCCGTTTGGAAACGATGTGCGACATTGAGTAGTTTAGACTCTTCAAAATAATTACCGATTAACTGCATTCCAATCGGAAGGCCATTAATCATGCCCGCCGGTAATGACATACCAGGTAAGCCAGCAAGATTGGTCGAGATGGTAAAAATATCTTCAAGATACATTTTCACCGGGTCGTCTCCTTTTGAGTCAAAACCGAAAGCAGGTGACGGTGATGTTGGGCTTAAAATGACATCGATATCTTCGAAAGCCGTCACGAAATCGTTTTTAATTAAGCGCCTAACTTGTTGTGCTTTGTTGTAGTAGGCATCGTAATAACCCGCTGATAGCGCGTAAGCGCCAATTAAAATTCGACGTTTTACTTCGTCACCAAAACCTTCGGTTCGGCTACGCTGATAAAGATCCATCAAGTCTTTCGGGTCTTTGCATCGGTAGCCATAACGTACACCGTCAAAGCGTGACAGGTTTGCTGAGCATTCAGCAGGAGCAATGACGTAATATGCCGGCACTGAAAGGTGTGAATGAGGTAACGAGATTTCTTTAAACGTCGCGCCTTGGCTTTCAAGCTGTTTGATAGAATCTTGTAAAATGCTTTGAAGCTCAGGGCTTAAGTGCTCATTAAAAAACTCTTTTGGTAAACCGATACGTAATCCGTCAATTGAGTCATTTAGGTTCGCAGTATAGTCTGGCACATCTTTAATTATGCTCGTTGAGTCTTTTGCATCGTGACCGGCCATCAAATTTAGCATCATTGCGGCATCTTCCGCTGTACGTGCCATGGGACCTGCTTGGTCTAAACTAGACGCAAAGGCAATCATGCCATAACGTGAAACACGACCATAAGTTGGTTTTAAACCCGTTAGACCGCAAAGCGAAGCTGGTTGACGAATTGAGCCTCCTGTGTCGGTTGCTGTCGCGATGGGGGTTAATCGTGCGGCAACGGCTGCTGCTGAACCACCGGAAGATCCGCCCGGAACGAGTTGTTCTTTATCGCTCCATGGGTTGATGACTTTACCAAAATAACTCGTTTCATTTGATGAGCCCATCGCAAACTCATCCATGTTTGTTTTACCCAAACATACTGCGCCAGCGGTTTTGAAATTACTTACAATGGTCGCATCATAGGGAGCAATAAAGTTATCGAGCATTTTTGAACCACAAGTGGTTTTGACACCTTCGGTGCAAAATATATCTTTATGTGCGAATGGAATACCTGTCCATTCTGACCCTTTGCCTTCAGCGCGTGTTTTATCTGCCGCTTTTGCATCATTTAATGCATTTTCTTCAGTGACGGTGATGAAACTATTAATTGCTCCATCTTTTTCTTTAATACGATCTAGATAGTGTTGGGTTAACTCAACGCTTGAATATTCACCCTGCGCGAGCCCTAGGGATAATTCTTTTACAGTTTTATTAAACATGGTATGTGCTTTTATTAATTTAATTGTAGGTACTATTTAGTAAGTCATTTATTAATCTAAATAGTGACGACTAAGACTTGTTTACGTGTAAATTATTCAATTACCTTCGGTACAAGGTACAAGCCATCTTCTGTATTGGGAGCAATTTTTTGATATTTTTCACGGTTATCTATTTCGGTAACAACATCTTTTCTTAATATCTGTACGGCATCCATTGGATGCGCCATAGGGATAATGCCGTCTGTATTGACTGCTTGTAGCTGGTCAACTAACGACAAAATATTGGCTAAATCACCACTCAGTTTAGGGATGTCCTGTTCGTCTATTTTAAGGCGAGCAAGGTGTGCGATTTGGTTGATATCATCGGCTCCGATTGACATGGACATTCCTCATAAATTCAATTAGTTGAAAGCAAGGGCTAGAAGGTATCTTCGGCCATAAAAAATGACACGCATTATAACAGGAATTTTACGCGCTAAATAGCGTATGAGTACTAATAAATGCGGATCATCGTACGTACGTGTAGGCGGATTAAATAAATATCAATGACTTATATTATCTAAGAATTAAAGTGAGTTGTATTTGAGATGAATATCAGTGAATGAGTGTTTAGTATTTTATTGTATATTTGTCCAGTTTATAAAACGGGTTTGATGATTTTGCTAAAAAAATAAGTAATAACACTATAAAACAGTAGTGTAGTGCGTGTTTGGTAGTTGACTTTATGGCTTGAATTCGTAATTATTGTGTACAAGTGTGCACTTTGATAACCAAATTACCTAAGGTGAAAAATTAATGCCGCAGTATAAAGCCCCCTTAAAAGATATAGATTTTTTATTAAACGACGTATTTGATATTCAAAAACATTACCAAACTATACCCGGTGGCGAAGAAGCAACGCCTGATATGGTGGATATGATATTGAGTGAATGCGCAAAGTTCTGTGAAAATGTACTTTCGCCTCTTTACCAATCAGGTGATGAAGAAGGTTGTCATTTTGAAAATGGAAAAGTAGTTACACCTAAAGGCTTTAAAGACGCCTATGAGCAATATATCGCTGGGGGTTGGCAGTCATTATCTCATCCCGTTGAATTTGGCGGTCAGGGTTTACCTTCGTCGTTAGGTATTATCAAATCAGAAATGATTGGTACAGCAAATTGGGCTTGGAGCATGTATCCAGGTTTAAGTTTAGGTGCGATGAATACCGTCCTTTTACACGCGAGTGACGAACTTAAAGAAATTTATTTAACTAAAATGACCGAAGGTGCTTGGACTGGAACCATGTGCTTGACTGAATCACAATGTGGAACAGATCTAGGGCAAGTGAAAACGAAAGCAGAGTTAAATGCAGATGGTTCGTATGCTATATCAGGTACTAAAATATTTATTTCTGCGGGTGAGCACGATTTATGTGAAAACATTATTCATATTGTTTTAGCAAGATTACCGGGTGCACCAAAAGGTACGCGTGGTATTTCTTTATTTATTGTTCCTAAAAATAAAGTTAATAAAGACCATAGTGTCGGTGAGTCAAACAATGTTACGTGTGGTTCTATCGAACATAAAATGGGTATCAGGGGTTCTTCAACGGCTGTTTTGAATTTTGATGCAGCAGAAGGGTATTTGATTGGCCCTGAAAATAAAGGCCTGGAATGTATGTTCACTTTTATGAATACGGCTCGAATAGGTATCTCTATTCAAGGTGTTGCAGCGAGTGAGCTTTCTTATCAAGGGGCTTTACCTTACGCCAAAGAACGTTTATCGATGCGCTCTTTAAGTGGTACTAAAGAACCTGAAAAAGTAGCAGATCCGCTAATTGTCCACCCTGATGTTCGTCGTATGTTATTAACACAGAAAGCATTTGCTGAAGGTGGACGGGCAATGCTGTATTACTCTGCCATGTTTGCTGACAAGGTTACTTCAGCTGAAACAGAAAAAGAGAGAGAAGACGCTGATAATGTTTTAGGTATGCTGACGCCAATTCTAAAAGCATTTTTGACAGAAACAGGTTGTGAGTCTGCAAACCTTGGGATGCAAGTATTTGGTGGTCATGGGTTTATTAGTGAGTGGGGAATGGAGCAGATTGTTCGTGATACACGTATTTCTACCCTTTATGAGGGGACAACAGGTATTCAGGCCTTAGATCTTTTGGGTCGAAAAATTATGCTCAGTAAAGGCGCGAATCTTAAGTTTTTAACGAAGGAAATTTTTGCATTTTGTAAAGACTACGGAATTATTTCGCGAAACCCACACAAAAAAGAAATGCTTAAGTTTATTACGCCATTATTTAAAATTCTGGCGGAATGGCAGATACTTACCTTTAGGGTTATGCATGGCGCGTCAAAGGACCGTGATTATATTGGTTCTGCTTCAGTAGATTACGTGATGTACTCTGGGTATGTTGTGATGGCTTTCTTGTGGGCAAAAATGGCGCAGTCAGCATTTGAAAAAATAGAGTCAGGTGAAGGGGATATGGATTTCCTGAAAGCAAAAATACAGACAGCCGAATTTTATTATGACCGTCTTTTACCGCGAGCCAAAAGCCATGCAAGCATGATGGTTAAAGCGCCTAAAAGTTTAATGCAAATGGATCAAGAGCATTTTTCGTTTAGTTAACCGCCTTGCCTCGTCTAAATAATGACCAGAACCCTTGAGCAGCTTTGTCTGCGTTAGAGGGTTCTGATTTGGTTTGTTCAGCTTTTAGTCTGATTTGTCGTTCTATTGCCGTTGTATAAGTACTATTCTCTATACTATTTTCATTAGCGGGCGAAGATACTTGCTCAGCTTGTGAAGTATTAGATGAGAAGGTGTTTTTTTCTGAAATCTCAACGTGAATTTCTTGGTTGTCGACATGGGTCGATTGCATTTCAAGTTCGCATTCGTCCATTAATTTAAGCGCCCAGTTTTCGTCTCTATCTTCAAGACGATCAAAAGCTTTTTGTACATTTAAATCTGACATGAATATTGCTCCAATTAACTTTGTAGTTATTCGAACGTACTCAAATGTTAACTATCAGGCTTCATTATAATAGTGAAATTTGGTTTTCCTTGTTCGAGTTTGATGCAGGATAAAATACTTTTAAGTGGTAATCCCTGTGAAGCATAGAACGTTACAGAAACCAATTATTTTACTTTCTAGGTACGACTTTATCCTGAATAATCATAATGTTAATCAGGTTTATTAAATTGGTCAATAGCAAACCTCTTACATATAGCTTTTGAATGGACTTGATCTAATCAGATGTGAACTTATATACCGTCAATGTGTGATGAATAAAGTCTTATTGACGAAAATAAACTTGGATTAAGTGGTAGCCGAACTGTGTTTTGATAGGGCCATGGATAACTTTGAGGGCTTTTTTAAAGATTACTTGTTCAACGGCTTTCACTAATTGGCCACGTTTTATTTCGCCTAAGTCACCTGACTTCTTTTTAGAGGGGCATTGGGAGTGTTTTTTCGCGAGCACCCCAAAGTCTGCACCTTGCTTAAGTTGTTCTTTTAATTTAATTGCATCTTGTTCAGTTTTTACAAGAATATGTCGAGCCATTGCTATTGTCATTAAAAGTACCTTATAAGCGTGTAGCGACCTTTGCATGACCACAGCGCTTGCTGTGTTCGTAATGTCGAGTAAAGGTCTCGTGTATTAACTTTTGTTCTCTCGTCGCTTAATATCCACTTTCATACCATCTTTATTGGATAACGTGATCTGCGCTTGAGGATTTAACTCTTGGCCGTTGGCAAGAGATATTTCGAAGCATTGTACAATGCTTGCGAGTATAAGTTTAGCCTCCATCATTGCGAAAGCTTGTCCAATACAAACACGGGAGCCTGTTCCAAAAGGAATATAAACATGCTTAGGAATTGATTTTTCATTCTCCGCTGAAAAACGTTCAGGATCGAACTTTTCGGGTTTTGGGAAGTATTTTGGGTTGGTGTGGTTTGAATAAGGCGATATAAAGATTACTTTGTCTTTAGGAAATAAGAAATCGCCTACCACTGTATCTTCGTTAGCCTGGCGGGTGTTTAAAGTCCATACAGGTGGGAGAAGACGCATTGATTCTTTAACAACCATCTCGGTATAAACTAATTCTTTTAAATCAGTAAATTCTGCAGTTTTCCCTTTAAGTACAGAGTCTAGTTCATTCTGAAGCTTGGTTTGAATATCGGGGTGTATCGCAAGTAGATAAAAAGCCCAAGTTAATGCATTAGAGGTTGTTTCATGACCGGCAACAAATAGAGTGATGAGTTCATCCATTACTTGTTTTGGGCTCATTTTAGTGCCATTTTCATACTCAGCTAACAATAACATTGACATCATGTCGCCGTTATCATCAATTTTGCCATGGCTTGTCATTCTAGTTTCAATTATATGCTCAATGGTTTGATATAAGTTTTTACGTGCTTTGGCTAATTTAAGGTTGCCTGGGCTTGGAACCCAATCAGGCATTGGCATTATCTGAAGGAAACGTTTGTTGATTAAATCCTGAACGACTTGCATCGTGTCACCAATATTGTCAGCTTCATCTTCCATTTCCCCCATATCGGTATCGAATAGAGTTTTGGTAACTATGTACATGGTAAGTTTAAACATGTCGTCACTAATGCTTCTTGTGGTGCCATCCTTCCAATTGCTTATATATTCTGCGGTGTATTCACTCATTGTTTTTGTATAAGCTTCCATGCGTCTAAAATGAAAACCCGGCTGTACAAGTTTACGGTGAACTTTGTGAGAAGCGGTATCGTTATTAGTTACTAAGCCATTCCCAAGAATTGTTCCCATGATATTTACATCTCGATCACCTTTTCTAAAGCGCTTCGCATCCGTAACAAGAATTTTATGTGCAATATCAGGATCAACAACAAGTGCCATATCTTTAAATGGTAAATGGAACTCTACGACACCATCATAGTCATGAGCTAGCCGTTTAAAAAAATCCAAAGGACTTTTTGCAAATTCTGGTAAACATCCCAAAATTGGGATGCCAGAATCTTTTGGAATAGGCGTATGTGAATCGTTAAGCGTGATGGATGCGGTAGACATGGCAGATACCTTAAGTGTTGTTTTTATTTAAGACACTTTGGCATAGTATGACTGCTGGTCACAAAGTATATTTTTGGAACAAACTGTTCCAAAAATATATGTGTTTATGGGGTGCGACCAGAATTGTAGTTACTTAATCAATGGCTCTTTAAAGTAGGTTGGGGTGAGTAACACGTATCCCAACAAAGTTTGGTACTTTACACCATGTTGATTTCACTTCGTTCATTCACAATAAAAATCACATTTAAGACTTATTAAAGTTAGAGTAGTGGGCCTCAATTAAAAAATAAAGTTTTAGAATTAGGGGTGGAAGGTTGTGAACATTCTGGTGGGCAGGTTCCCACCAGTATCACCAAATGTGTCAGTTTTTGGAGGTTCTCACGAGTAGTACATCGCACTCTGCTAGGTTTAATATTTTATGTGCCGTGGAACCTAGTAAAACTTCGAGGCCATGGCGGCTATGGCTACCTGCGATGATTAAATCTGCATTAAAGTTATCTGCTTGCTTAAGTATTGTTTGTGCTGGAGGCCCAAAACAAACAACGAGACTGTTTGGGTCGAGTTCTGCTTCTTCAATAAAGGGCTTTAAGTAGTTAGCACCTGACTGAGCAAGTTCTTCTTGATCAAGTGGCGGGGGGATTTGGCCTGGGCTACCAGCCCAATCGGCAATAATTAGGTCCAAAACGACATGAACAAGGTGCAGCTTGACTGTATTATCGGTGCTTAAAAATTCTGCAGCTTTATTTAAAACCTGTTTTGAGCTTTGACTACATTCAACTGCAACAAGAATGTTTTTATATGTATGCATTGTATTCTCCGTCAAATAGTCATGGTGTTTATGCTTGATCCTACTTCTTATTTTAGACCTTAATTAGATAAATAAAATGATATATATCAATTGATATTTTTTTCAATGTAATTTTCATGTGCAAGCTAGCTACATGTTCGTAATAAATATTTCAGTTTCATCTCTTTTTTATTGTTATTAGACTTGAAGGCGTATTAGGTCAGCTAGCTCTGTTCTGTTAGAAATATGAAGTTTTTGGTAAATTCTATACAGGTGATTAGATACTGTTGAGGGGGACAGTGACAGTTTTTTTGCTATCTGCTTAAAGCTCATCCCTTGTGATACTCCGCTAACAACTTGTAACTCACGTTGAGTCAGTTCATCTAAAGCGGTGGTTGGTCTCACCGTTATTCGATATAAATCACCTAGTTTTTCACTATTAATATAGAGTTTGTTTTCAATAAATTTTGTACCATCTTTCGGTACTTTAAAAGGAAGAGATTGGCCTATGTAGTCAGGATAATATTCTTCCATAAGATCTAAAAATATTGATTCAGTTTCATGGTAAATGCCATGTTTATCACAAATAGCGTTATGATTTACCTTTTCAATGTCGAGAACTTTCAGGTTTAGCATGCAAGCTTGAGAGGCCGATTGTAGAAGGTGAAATAAGGCTCTGCTATAAGTTATCTTCTCATCTTTCAAAAATAGATTGTCAGGATTCTTTCGATATAAAGTAAGTAGAGTATAAATGCCGCTGCGTTGGTCAATGTGAACGGAGCTTAGAATGCGTGTAATTTTCTGTGGTTTAAAAACGCTTGAATAGATCTCTGAATTAAAGAAGGTGTCATCATCAAGCACATCAGACATATCAACAGGTTCACCCACTCGTGTAATGAGTAATTTACTAATAGGGTTGATCGGTAAATATTTTATGAGCTGATCGGGGAAGTCTTGTGGCAAGCCTAATGTTGTATGGGTATGAAAGGTGCGAGTGCTTAAATGTCCTGTACTCCATATCGCAGCATCAAAATCTATTAATGATTTTAGCTCATTCAAGGCAAAATAACGGAATTGAGCTAATTCAATATGTTGTGTTGAACCATACAAGTGGCTAATAAAATGGTCAATCAGGTCCATTGTGTCGCTTTCCTTTACGGGCATTGTTTATTCAAACGATGAGTTAATCTAAGCATCATTAGGCTAATTTTACTATCCAATATTATATTTAGATCAGTCAAACTTGATTTTAAGATTTATCGAGGTGGTCTGATTTATGGAAATTCAAAATAGTGATGTCATTATCGTTGGCGGAGGAATAGCTGGTTTAGTCACCGCCTATGAATGCTTGAATGCTGGCTTAAACGTTAGAATTCTTGAAAGAGATATTGCGGCAAATTTAGGAGGGTTAGCCAAACTTTCTTTTGGGGGAATGACGCTTGTCGACACACCAATACAGCGAAAAATGGGTGTTAAGGACAATCCTACAATCGCTCTAAAAGACTGGCAGTCTTTCGCAGATTTTGATGAACATGATTACTGGCCTAAACAATGGGCTAAGTATTACGTAGATCATTGCCTAGAGGATGTTTATGAGTGGCTAGTTGAACATGGTCTAAAGTTTCTTCCTGCAGTGAATTGGGTTGAGCGAGGACAGTTTGGAGAGGGTAATAGTTTACCCCGATATCATATTCTTTGGGGAACAGGTTATCGATTAGTTGAGTGTTTTATTTCACACTTAAAAGCACATAAAAATTTCCATAAACTTGAAATACTTTATGAGCATAAAGTACATGGTTTTATAAGAACAAAAGGACGTATTACAGGCTGCCAAGTGCTTGACGAACGTGCCCCTAAACAGAAAATATTTCATGCAAGCCATGTTGTCGTCGCAACAGGCGGTATCGCGGGTAATTTAAAAAAAGTAAGAGATCATTGGTATAAACCTTGGGGGGAACCACCCGCTGAAATACTAAATGGATCACATAAGTACGCTGATGGTTTATTACATGATGTTTTAAGTGAGCAGGGCGCGGCGGTCACCCATCTCGATAAAATGTGGAACTATGCTGCTGGTATACCTCACCCTAAACCTGAATTTGAAGGGCAAGGTTTGAGTTTAATACCGTGTAAAAATGCGTTGTGGTTAGATCATTCTGGCAAACGTATAGGCCCAGAACCGTTGGTAACAGGATTTGATACCAATGAACTGTGCCGTCGTGTCTCCGAATTAGATCAACCCTACACGTGGCAATTGTTTAACTGGAAAATTGCGATTAAAGAATTCGCTATATCAGGCTCTCAACATAATAGAAATATTCGAGACCGAAAGTTATTTTCTTTTTTGAAGGAGGCGCTTTTAGGTAATCATTGCTTAATTAAACAGATGCAAGAAGAAAGCGATCATTTTATTGTCGCTAATGACTTACCGAGTCTTGTGACTAAGATGAATCAGATAAATGGCGACAATCAAATTAGTCTAGACACAGTGTGCGCTCAAGTTGAACGGTATGATGAAATGATAAGCAAAAGGCCTGCGTTGTGGAATGATGATCAATTACGACGAATACAGCATGCGCGAGCATGGCGTTCGGATAAATTGCGTACGTGTAAACCAAAGGCGATTCTTCATGAAGATTCTGGCCCTTTGATTGCCATTAAATTACGGCTTATTTCAAGGAAAAGCCTAGGCGGAATTCAAACAGATCTACAAAGTAGGGTGTTAGATTTATGGGGTGAGCCCATTGATGGTTTATATGCAGTAGGTGAAACAGCAGGATTTGGTGGGGGGGGCGCGAGTGGGTTTAAATCACTTGAAGGTACTTTTTTATCAGGTTGTATTTTAACAGCGAGAGCAGCAGCTAAATCTATCTGTAAGTGATAGCTATATAGCTAATTTTCATAAACGGTTACCGATTTAAAAATTCAGTATTTATTTGGCAGTTTTGTTGGAATAGATAGCAAAAACATATCATTATCAAGGGGCAAAAATTGTGAAAAAAACAGGTGCGTGGTTAGTTAAATATGCATTAGAGCAAATAGGGGTGCGTTACACTTTTGGTATTCCTGGGGTTCATAACACTGAAATTTATGATGAACTTAATAAGTCTGATTTGATTACACCCTTGCTTGTGACACATGAGGGTTGTGGCGCTTTTATGGCCGATGCGATGAGCCGAACGAGTGACTCTATCGGCGCAATGGTGATTGTGCCCGCTGCAGGAGCCACGCATGCTGCAAGTGGTATTGGTGAAGCCTTTTTAGATGGTATTCCTATGCTGGTGATTAGTGGAGGAGTAAGATGTGATTCTGATTTTATTTACCAACTTCATGAAATGGATCAGCATGCAATGATGGCGCCGATCACAAAAGCGACTTATAAAGTTCAATCGCAAAGTGAAATATTAGAGGTAATTTACAAGGCGTATCAAACGGCAATAAGCGGAGAGCCTGGCCCAGTATTTGTAGAAGTACCCGTGAATATACAGCTTTATACCGGAGAAATTGAATCCATACTCAGCTATGAAGTATTCTCATCATCGTTTAAAAAAACACAAACCATACCTGATTTAAATGAAAGGCTAGCGCAAGCTGTTGACCTGTTGGTAAACGCAAAGTCACCCGGACTCTTTTTAGGTTGGGGGGCTGTGGATGTGAGTAAAGAAACGATGCGTATTGCAGAATTTCTCGGCGCGCCTGTATCAACAACGCTTCAGGGCTTAAGTGCATTTCCGGGTAACCACCCTTTACATACCGGCATGAGCTTTGGTCCCGCAGCGGTGCCTGCCGCTACAAATGCATTTTCAACCTGTGACTGTATGTTGGCGATTGGAACGCGTTTTGGCGAAATAGGTACCGGTAGCTTTGGTGTTAGCGTACCGACAGATCTGATACATATTGATATTAATCCTGACGCATTAAATGCTAATTACCAAGCCAAAGTAGCAATAGAGGGAGACTCTGTCGATGTCACGAAACTTTTATTACAGAAGTTAGAGGAAAGAGTTAAAAAACAAAATCTTAACGTAAGCACACGTTTAAAAAACGTGAGCGCTCAAATAGCAAAGGATAAGCAAAACTATATAACAGAATGGCTAGCGCACGACACGAAAGGCCGTGTCAATCCGGTTAAGTTCTTTGATGGCTTGAGAGCTAAGTTACCGGATGATGGTTTTGTCGTTGTAGACGATGGTAATCATACCTTCTTAACCGCAGAGCTTATGCCTATCTATACGCCTAGAAGTATGATTTCACCTACTGACTTTAATTGTATGGGGTATGCAGTTCCCGCTACGATCGCGACCAAGTTAGCTCATCCTGATAAAGATGTTGTGTCAATCATTGGTGATGGTGCTTTTTTGATGACCTGCATGGAAATCATTACAGCAAGTGAGAATGGTTTAGGTGTCATTTTTACTGTTTTTAATGATGGGGAGTTGTCTCAAATTGCGCAAGCTCAAAATGTACCATATAACCGTAAAACCTGTACGGTGCTAGGGAGCACGCGTTTTGAAGGGGTCGCACAAGCGACTGGTGCAGAATATATTCGTATCAATAATGATGCAGATATTATCGGCAGTTTAGAAAAAGCATGGGAGTACTCAAAAAAAAGCCGTCCTGTTATTCTGGATGTAAATATAGATTACAGTAAGCAAACGCGTTTTACCAAAGGGATTGTTGGGACGAACCTAAAACGCTTACCATTAAATACAAAAATTCGCATGATTAGCCGAGCACTTGTTAGGAAGGTAACAGGCTAACGAAAGAGTTTAACCCGAACTATTACAAAAAAGTATTTGAAACCAATAACATGGCTCAATAACTTTATTCGGTTTTTAGTTTTTCTACAGATTGTTTTAATGCGGAGTGATAAAAAAAGAAAAAATATATAGACAGAACTGATTTATCTACACATAATACTGAGTATGTATACAGTACTGATCCAGTGAATTATTTGGAAAGCACTCGAATTAATTATTTACCTGTAGGGGAACGCATAGATGAATGACAATAAAAAGAAGGCGCTAGGTGCTGCTTTGTCGCAAATTGAACGACAGTTTGGTAAAGGCGCTGTAATGAAGTTAGGCGACCAACCGCGTGATGCAATGCCTTCAGTTTCTACTGGTTCATTAGGTTTGGATATTGCCTTAGGCATTGGTGGTCTTCCTTATGGACGTATTGTCGAAATTTATGGTCCTGAAAGCTCAGGTAAAACAACGTTAACCCTACAAACAATTGCAGAAGCTCAAAAACAAGGGAAAGTATGTGCTTTTGTTGATGCGGAGCACGCACTTGACCCAATCTATGCCGAAAAATTAGGCTTAAATGTAGATGAATTACTGGTGTCTCAGCCGGATACTGGCGAACAAGCGCTAGAAATCGTCGATATGCTAGTACGCTCAAATGCTGTTGATGTAATTGTGGTTGACTCTGTAGCGGCACTTACACCTAAAGCAGAAATTGAAGGTGATATGGGCGATAGTCATATGGGGCTGCAAGCTCGTTTGATGTCGCAAGCATTACGTAAACTAACGGGTAACATCAAAAATGCAAACTGCTTAGTTATTTTCATTAACCAGATTAGAATGAAAATTGGGGTTATGTTTGGAAATCCTGAAACGACAACCGGTGGTAACGCATTAAAATTTTATGCTTCAGTTCGTTTAGATATCCGCCGAATTGGTGCTGTAAAGCAAGGCGATGAAATACTCGGTAATGAAACGCGAGTGAAGGTTGTAAAAAATAAAGTATCTCCTCCATTTAAACAAGCTGAGTTTCAAATTCTATATGGTAAAGGTATTTACCATCTTGGAGAAGTTGTTGACCTAGGAGTTAAAGAAGGTTTTGTTGATAAAGCTGGAGCATGGTATAGCTATAACGGTGATAAGATTGGTCAAGGTAAAGCGAACGCTGCTAACTACTTGAGCGAGCGTCCTGAACTAGCACAAGAAATAGAAACAAAGATTCGAGAGAAGTTAATGCCTAAGCCTCAAGAACCAGAAGCAGGTGCTAAAGAAAAGGTTGAATTAGAAGTTTAAAGTTTTAAAGTATTTATCATTTAAGGTGATTTAATGTTTGTTGCTGAAGCAGCTCTATTCAATGGATGAATAAAGCTGCTTTTTTTATCTGTAGCTGCTGGAATACTAATCTTTAAATTTCGATTTTATACATGTAATTTGATTCTTTGGCTACCTAGCTATGAAGCCTATACCCTTTCCCAAAATAAGAAAGTTAGCAAATCGATTTTTGATTTTGAAAAAAACAGTATTTATTGAAAAGACTTTTTTAGTTTTACTCGTTTAAAATCAATAGAATAGTGATTGGCACAAAGACTGCTCTAATTAGTTAATATTAATTGGAGTAAGTTATGAAAACATTTCAGTCATTTAATATCGCTAAGTCTAAAGTTGCTAAGATTTCCTCTTTTTTTGATGGGGTCGGGGGGGCTTTTGCTGTTTTAACAATTTTATTATTCTCACCTATTTATATCCTTAACACGTTAATTTCTATTGTGAAATTAGCAGCACCTTTCAGTTGTTGTACAACTCATGATTTATACGGTAAACCGTATAAATATCTTGTTTTTAATCATGGGGTGTTTCGTCATTTACTCATTCTTTCACTAATTGTTAAAACGGAAATGGCATGGGTCGGCTTGCCACGAGATGTTAATAATGACTTTTTCTTAGAATGCTTCCGTGAAATGAAGATAGGAGTAGTAAGTCTTTATGGTTTTCATCAGCTCACGGGGATATCGATTAGCAATATCGAAGAAGACACACTGTTGCAAAGAAAATTTTCAAGGTCAGATAAAGTCTGCCTATTAATTCGTGTCTTGCTTGCAAGCCTCGCTTTTAGAAATAAAAGATTAGGTAATAAAAGCTCTTTTAGATTATTTGGTATAAAAATTGATAACGTCACTCTTGATAGTGCCGTTACTAAAATACTATCACCATCCTCAAATGAATGTCCGAAAACGGCATGCTTCGTTAATGTTAATACCTTTAATTTGTCAAATAAAAATAGTGCACTGAGTGATGCAATAAATACTTTCGACTTCGCATTTGCCGATGGATCAGGCATACGTATTGCTGCTCAAATGCAGGGTCATAGGTTACTCGCAAATGTTAATGGAACAGATATGTTACCGGTGCTTTGCGAGCGTGCTAGATATAACAATCAGAGTATCTTCTTACTGGGTTCTGAGACTGACATTGCAAGACGTGCCGCAGTTAATTTACAACGAATTCATCCTGATTTATGTGTTGCTGGTACCCATCATGGCTATTTTGATAAACAAGGAAGCAAGGACGTTATAAGTAAAATAAATGCGAGTAAAGCAGATATTTTACTAGTAGCGCTTGGTTCACCAATACAAGAACGCTGGCTACAAGAGCATAAATCTAAATTACACGTCAATACAGCCATTGCTGTTGGTGGTTTGTTTGATTTTTATTCTGGTCGAATTCAGCGTGCACCAGTTTGGATGCGTGAGTTGGGAATAGAGTGGGTGTGGCGACTAATTCAAGAGCCTAGAATCAAGTTCAAACGCTATGTGATTGGTAATCCCATATTTTTATTTAGATGCTGGTTTTGTTCTAACAATACTTAAAGTAAGGAGAATTATGATGAATTTCATGAAAAAAAAATCTATTGAAGATCAGAAAAAAGAGCTACCAAAACTAAATGATAAGGCAGGATTGAGTGCCATGATGCAGCGTCTTTTAGCGCTTATAGGCTTAACTCTACTTAGCCCAGTTTTGTTAATGGTTACTAGCTTGGTTCGGTTAGAGAGTCCTGGTAAGGCGTTGTTTTCACAGACGCGAGTTGGAGAAAACGGTCGACGCTTTACTTGTTATAAGTTCCGATCAATGCGTATACCTGAAGACCCTGACTATGTAGATGTAAGCAACTTTAAAAGTGACCGAGGTGGGGTATGTAACAAGTTTTATAATGATCCTCGGGTGACACCGATCGGAAAAGTAATTCGTAAATTCTCGATTGATGAGCTTCCTCAGCTATTAAACGTCGTGAAAGGGGATATGCTGCTTATTGGCCCGCGACCCGCGCTCATTATTGAAAGTGACCAGTATTCTATGGTGGCACGTCAACGACTAGCAACGATGCCAGGTTTAACCGGGTTATGGCAAGTTTCAGGGCGAGCTGATACAAGCTTTGAGGAACAAATATCGTTAGATATTCGTTATGTTAAAGAGCAAAGCTGGTTCAATGATTTGAAAATCTTATTATCGACGATTCCTGTTGTTTTACTTGGTAAAGGTGCTTATTAAGCCTTTATCTAGAAGTTTAAGGGAGTGTTTTTATGTGCAAATGTATGAAAATATTTTGCTTATTTATTGTTCTGGGTATGGTGGCATGTACTCAGCACCACGCTTTAAAAACACCTGTAAATCCAAGTGATAAATTTTACGGTACTCAATATGAACAAGGCGAAGGCGTTCATCATCAGTATCCAGCTATGGCAGGATTTTCTTCTAATGTTGAATGTGGTCCATCTCACTATCAGTACGCACCCACAAATTACCGAGTAGATAAAACTATTACCAATATCGGTAAGCCTTTAATTGACCCGCGTCTTCAAAACCAACTTTTCAATGGTGACTTGACTTTAAGTCCTGGCGATATGATTGAACTGTTAATCGAGAACGGAGAAGGTTTTAACGGACGTTATATTTTGAGTCCACAAGGAACGATTAATATACCTTATCTCAAAGGTATTAACTTGTTAGGTTTAAATGTTTACCAAGCCGCAGAGAAAATTGAACTTGCTTTAATAAAAGCCGAGATGTTTCAACCTGCGACTATATCTACCAATTTGCAGGTTCTGGAGTGGGCGGAGATTGATGTGGTAGTCACTGGGGCCGTGTTCGAACCTGGTCGTAAACGAATCAACAAAAAATATAAAGAACGTCACATTAATGAAAAAATGGCGGCATTTGGTGATTATAGTAGTACTCGGTTTTTATCTGAAGCATTACGTTCAGCCGCAGGTGTCAGACCTGATGCAAAGGTTGATCAAGTTATTTTAATTCGCAATGGTTGGCAGGTTGAAGTAGATATGGGGGGGGTGTTTTCAGGTAAACCAGTGAATGATATACCGCTTATTTCAGGTGATCAGGTGGTAGTGCCTACAACAGGCTGTTTTCAAAAAAATCTGGTTCGACCAAGTCAAATTACACCCAAGGGTTTTCGTGTATTTATGTCGAATCTGATAGATTCCGCCCTTTCAAACTCAAGTGCAAATGTTGGGCGTTACAGTACTAATCTGCCGTATGGTGCTCGCTTATTACAGGCGGCTGTTTCGGCTAACTGTGTCGGTGGAAAACAGTGGACGAATGCGCCAAGAAAAGTAATGTTGGCTAGTACGAACCCTATAACCGGCGACTATCAAGTGATTGAACGTTCTGTTGAAGAACTAATGCGACAGGCTCATGACGCGCAAAAAAATCCATACTTAATGCCAAATGATGCTGTTGCCTGTTATGACTCTGATGTGACCAATATACGTGATATTGCTCGATTTATGATGGATATCATCAACCCTATAAAACTATTATAGATAAACAGTTAAGGGTATTCAGAATGTAGGTTGAATAACTATGGTTGAAGCGCATAAACAAATAAAGATTCCTAATCGGGATGATGTCAGTCGGGCGAAACGCCTCGGATTTTTTCGTAGCCCTTATTTGATTTATAGTGGGCTCAGTTATTTACTCGTGGTGTTAATGGTAGGCTTATATCTTAATAAAGAGCCCGTGTTTAGTAGCGATATGGCGCTCGTATTACCAGGCTCTGGATTGAGTAGTAGCTTTCAAATTGGTGACATTGGTCAAGCTAATACACAGACTAAATCGCCGTTTGCCGGTGCAAGTTTTAACCCTCGTGTAAACTATAAAGAAATGCTTAAAAGCCGGGAAGTTATTGCTAAGGCCTCAAAAGAGGTCTCGATGGCGTTAGAAGTTTTTGGACTACCAAAAGTAAAACTTACCGAACAGACGAGTATTATTGAAGTTGATGTAACAGCAAGTAGTGGTCGTCTTGCCAAAGAGAAAGCGTGGGCGCTCTACTACGCCTTACAAGATCATTTGGATACACTTAGAGCCGATGAGGCGCACCGGAGAGATCTAAGCATCACCAATGTACTTGGCCAATATCGAACTAGATTGAACCACACTCGAAATGCCTTGATAGAATTTCAACAGAGAGCATTATTGGTCGATGGGCAGCAAGTGACAGAGCTCATGACGACCTTGTCAGATCTGAAAGCAAAAGTTTTATTTTCTAGGGCGCAGTTGAAACAAAGAAATGACTTTGTACAACAGCTAAGTTTTGACTTAGGGGTATCGCCTTCTCTTGCAGGTAAAGCATTCGCATTGCAAACAGATACACAGTTTCGCGGCCACTTAAAAGAGCTCGATGCGAGCGCTCAAGAGTTTAGTGACTTTCGTTCTAAGTGGGGGCAATATCACCCAAAAGTGAAAGCTAGTTTGAAACGCGTTGAATATGCACGAGTTGCGGCATTCAAACGCAGCTCAAGTGTTTTAGGTGACGTTACCGCAGAGCAACTTCACTCAGTTAACCTTGAAGCAAGTCCTGATCGATCACGCCTGTTTAGTGAACTGTTAAGCAGTTATGCGGAGTTACAAGGGAAGGGGGCAGAAATCAAAGAGTTAGAAGCTTCACAGTCACGTCTAGATGACAAATTACGTGTCTATGCTCGCGAATTAAAAGAACTAGAGCGTTTGCAACGAGAGCATGAATTGGCTCAAGCCGTATTTACCTCAGCTGCAGCACGCTTAGAAGCAAGTAAATCAGACGTTTTTGCTTCTTATCCTGTCGTGCAGTTGCTCACATCTCCGAATGAACCGATTCAACAGCAAAGTCCTAATATTAAAATTGGCATATTAGGGTTGATCGCCGGATTTATATTTATTACGACAGCGCTTTTAATTGTTTGGCAGAGGGCATATCTAGTTAAGCGTTTATTAGCGCAATAACTTGGGGTCTTTGATTATTTATATGGTTGTTCAATGGCACTATTTATAAAACTTACTTCTTTTACTTCAATTCCTTTCTCAAAATGCCCCGAATATTGCTTTGCATAATGAAAAAATAAAAAAAGGCAAAAATTGTTTGGTTATTTAATGTATTAAAAACAGTTGCTTATATTTTTTTGAAGCTGGCATAACAAGTGCAATATAAATCGTATTGAGTGTTTTAGAGCGAAAGAGCGATTATATGAATAACATTAAACCTATTAGCACAGAAGAAAAAATCGTCTGGGGTACTCTGGTTTTTTCATATCTATTCTACCTGACCGGTACCTTATACGTTGTTTGTGCATTGATGGGGTGGGCCTTATTTTTCGTGATGTTGTTACGGTGGTTTGTCTTAGGTGAGCAACCTAAATATGCGTGTGTACCTATAACAATATGGGTATGGGTGATCGGTATGTTAAGTATGTTGATTGCCTTATTAATCGCTCATGCAGAATTTAATTTGTCGATGGCTCAAACGATAAAATCGAGTATAGGTTGGGCTAAAGGTTGGGCTTTACTAGCATTATTTCCATTGCTGGGTGCCATGATTCATATTCGTCCTGAAATTATCACCCGAGCCTGTTGTATTTTGGCCTCACAATCCATTTTATTTGTAGGAGTGGGCATTGTACTTGCGATCGTTGGTTTTCAAGGATCGTTATATCTATCGCCTCTGAAAGTGATCGGTGGCCCTATCAGTACGTTTGAAGTCAACCTTTTTGGACTAAATCCAGAGACTGGACGGCCCCGATGGCCTTTCTTTGCACCCTGGGCGCCAGCTGCAGGTTTACTGAGTTGCTTATTCTTCATTATTTGTAGACATGAGCAGCAAGTCTTTTGGCGCAGAGCCGGTACGTTAGGCGCCATTGTGATGTGTATATTTTGTCAATCTCGTACCGGATGGGCAATATTGCTGCTACTTATACCTGGAATGTACTTAATCAATCAATTACGTAAACCTGTTTGCATCATTCTGTTTGGTGTTTGCTTAACGAGCATGTTTGTTTTTGGTGAACAAGTAAATGAACAAATTAGCCAGGCTCATCAGGACGTTAAAGATAGTCGTCCCGGTTCAACCCGAGTACGGTCAAGCCTAGCGACTATCGCGATTCAACGCTGGGAGTCAGAAGCCCCTATTTGGGGGCATGGGGTCGTAGAAAGAGGCCCGAAAATGGTCGAACACATGCCGATAGGTTCTCATCATAGTTGGTATGGTTTGTTATTTGTTAAAGGCATGGTTGGGGCGCTCGCTTTAGCGATTCCAATGCTAGTGACAGTACTCTATTTACTACCAGATTTTTTTAAATCAAGTGTTGCGCAATCGGGGTTGTTAATCATGTTAGTACTACTCGGCTACAGCTTTTTCGAAAACCTTGAAATTCTCGCTTACCTTTATTGGCCAGCCTTGCTTTGGTTAGGCATGGTACTCAATCCGCTTAAATCAGTTTTATTTAATCAGCCCTTAAAAGGAGCTACAGCATGAAAAAATCTCTATTGGTTGGTTATTACGGTATGCAAAATACAGGTGATGATGCCTTAATGAATGCGACAGCATGGGGAGCAAAACGTTTCCTCGGATCAGAAAGCCTGTCTGTTACGTCACCGCAAGCGCTTAAACTTTACAATGGCAAAAATCTTTCAAGCACATTAGCAGCCACACAGCGTTTTTCTGGTCAAAATAGATTAAAGAGCTATCTCAGAGCTATCGATTCAAATCGCATTATTTTTGGTGGTGGATCAGTACTTCATAACGCCCGAGATATAGACCTAAAGCGTGATCTAATGATGCTTAGTCGTGGCCGAAATCACTTAGCGCTTGGTGTGGGTATTGGTCCCTTTACTGACACACGTGCTGAACAATCCTGTAAACGGTTTTTAAATGACTGTGAATTCGTAGGTGTACGTGATGCTATAAGTTATGACATAGCTCAATCGATTGCACCTCATGCCAACGTGGTTTTGACTTTTGATTTGGCGCCACAGTTATTGAATATTGAAGGTTTTGACATTGTGCCAGTTCAAAGAAAGGGCGTCGCAGTTTGTTTATGCCCAAAAGAACGCCTTTCGGGTGAGTTGAAAGCTGAGCATCGACGCTTAAAAAATATTGCGAGATCATTAGATGCCCAATACCTTTTTACCCACGAACCCATTGTGTTTGTTAGTTTTAATGGCCATTCAGACCTAGGTGATCACCAAATACATAAAGAAGTAGCTTCCTTACTTTCTCCTAGAACAATGTGTAGTTTTGTCGAGTATGACAGTAACCCTTTTCGGGTATTACAGCGCATGGCGACCTTTAAACTTGCCATCTGTATGCGCTTACATGCAGCTATTTTTAGCTATCTAACCGGTACGCCATTTATTAGCCTAAATTATCACCCAAAATGCGAACAATGGAGTAAACAGGTAGGTTTACCTAAACGTTATAGTTTTAATAGTGAAAGTTTTGACCCACAAGTATTAACGAATGAAGTTTGTCTAGGAATAACGGACGGTTTTGAACCATGTGACTTAAGTTTGAACCAAGCGATTAATTTATCAATGGATAATTGGAGATATTGTTATGAAAACTCAAAACAGCCCCATGATTTCGGTTGTTATACCACTCTATAACAAAATGGACCACATCATAAGAACTGTCGACTCAATTCTTGCACAAACGTTTACTGATTATGAACTTATCGTGGTTGACGATGGATCGACCGACGGTAGTCCGAATTTAGTTGAAAAACATCGAGGTGAACATATAAAGTTGATTCGCCAAGTAAATGCAGGGGTATCTAATGCCCGAAATCAAGGAAGCAAAGCTGCTCGAGGTGAAATTATTGCGTTTATTGATGCCGATGATACCTGGGAGCCACACTTTTTAGCCGAAATTTCGGACATGTATTCAGCGTTTCCTGAAGCAGACTGTTATGCCACGAGTTATCAGTTTGTTTTAGACAATGATCAGTATCATAGCCCGAAGATTCGCTTCAAGAAACGAATGCAGCGTCCAGGTTTACTAATAAATTATTTTGAAGTCAGTGCTCGTGGAGATCTACCGTTCATGATGTCTAGTTTTTGTATTAAACGAAATTTTTTCAATCAACTACATGGCTTTCCAGAAGGTGTCACCATGGGCGAAGATCAAGATTTATTCGTGCGCGCCGCATTGAACGGTAATATCGCCTACAGCCCGAGTGTATTATCATTTTACCATCTAGACTCATCCAATCGAGCTTGTCAGCGAATTGTGCCTCAAGAAGAATGCAGCTTTAGCAAGTATGTTTTTGAACAAACTAAAAATGAAACGCTTAGTTCAAATATGCGTGAGAATATGAATAAATATTCAGCCTCGCACCTCTTACATATTGCATCACTTAATATCAGGCTAGGGCGCTTAGCCATCGCAAAACAATTATTAAATGATGAACGCTGTCAGCGCCAACCCATGAAATATATGTGGTGGATGACCAATTATTGGTTTAATAAGTTAACGGTAGGAAGGGCAAAGTTAACTTGGGTTTAATGACGTTATAAATTGAGAGATTACCTAACTTGAAAGTATCTTTAGCCGTGATTCCTGCGTAAGCGGGAGTTCTGGTTGGTTTGCTCGCTAGAATGTGTCAAAAGCGGACTTCAGGTGAATAACTTATTAATTTTTAAAAATCGACCTTCCGTCATAGGGCAACCAATTTTAAGCGGCTAAAGTTGCCACAAACTAGCCTCATTAAAAAGACAATATTGTCTCAAAACCATGGTTAAAAAAATGCCAAGCTAGCTGATTTATCAAACTTTAAATAAGCTATCTGGAATGTCTTACTTGTAATATCAGACACATATTACATCGAATGCGCAGCTATAGAACGGAGTTCAACAAACCTACTTAGCTATAATCGTCGTCCTATAAATCGAAAACGTTTGCATAGGTACAATATTGCGCTTAACAATTATTAGTTTAACTACTCAATCAAACATTACCTAAAAAAACACTACTTTGAGACCCTATTAAACACTCACTAGTTAGTTTGTTAAACACGTTCGAAATAATTAAGCGTCATTTTGATATTTAAATATATAGTAGGTCAAACCCATTCTTCTCATGGGAAATGGTAAGTATACCTACAAAACGAATGTTCTAGTTAAGCTCTGGTGCTGGGTCGTTTGGTATCATTTTCCAGTGTTGCTCTAAATAGAGTTTCATTTTACGAAGCAATGTCGTCTGTATTTTTTCTATTTAATCATCGCGTTTCCTTCACGTATTGAATTCGTAAATTTATTTATTCAATAAGCTCTACACCATGCCAAATAGCAAGATATCCTGCTATTTATGTAGCTGCATCAAAAGCTGAGGGTAATACAAAGCAGCATTACTATTACATTCGTGGTTTATTTCAATTGAATAATCATGAGGTTTAACTTACCAAAGACAATTAAATGTATAGTACTTGGCTTTAAACTTTCTTATTTACTGATTGAAAAGGAAAGTAGTGGATTCCTTCTACGGCAATTGTATTTTCAGACTGGGCTATTAATACGGCGTTCAATGCCGCTTTCATCATGACTTCCAATATTTGATACTATTCAAATGCAGAAGTATTCGTCTCAGAAATTTTAGCTTTCTTCTCCATCGCTACTAGACGAGGAATGATGTAAGGAAATTATTAAGTATTGGCAATTTTTCATGTTTGAGAGTAACTAGCAATATAAATAGCTTAATGACAGAGTGTTTCAACTTATAATGATAGGCCATAGGCTTCAAATATTTGTTTATAACGTCCCCTTTTTTTCAGCGCTGCCATTGCCATTTTAAGTTTATCAAAGTGTTGAAAAGGATGTTTTTTATTGCTTGCAAGAAAGGTGTTGAAGTTTTGAATTATTTTACTTCTAGTGGTCTTTAGTTCTGGGTGTTGGGCGAATGCATAATTGATTACGTGCTGCTCTGCGAGCCACGTATCAATACGCTTGAGTTTGAGTAATTTGACAAATATGTCTCCTTCTCTAACATCTCTGTGAATTTCTGGGTATTTATGTTCAGTAAGCCAATTATCCCAACTGGACTTCATTTGTACACCAATGACACGGTTGTAGGCTGAATCTGCAGTTAAACGCTCGCCGTTAATTGTTACAAACCTAGTGCCAGTATTGAAAATTTTTAGTCCCCAATTAAAATTTTCCGCACGTGTTTTTGTATAGGTGAGTGGAAATATGAGTGAGTGTGGTGTTTGTTTTACCATAAATTGAGCGCGAGCCCAAGGGACTTTAATGACCTCATATTTTAACTCTGCTTCGTCGAACAGGGACTTTACAATTTCATGTGCATAACCTATTTTCTTCTGATCGTTATTGACCATAGGCGAGAAATTAGAAGTGTATATCAGCGTTTTTTCTTCGGCCTGTATTGAAATGGGTGAGAATGCATAATAAATTATTATGATATGAGATAACCAGTGAAGCCGGGTTAATTTATTGAGCATCGTTATGTATCCTTTCCATCTAGTTATAAAGCAATGTCGACGTTAGAGTGGCTAGAACTATTAAAAGAAAATTTTCATTTTATATAGAATCCTAGGTATGCACATTATTTTGAATAAAATAATTGTACATATTAATGACTTAATCACTAGCTATATTGTTCAATTTTAAAATGACTTAAGTTGAGATTACACTCGCATAATTAGCTGACTATGTAAGAAATAGAACTATTTATAGATCAATAGAACGGTTAGGCAATCACAGCTCTAAAAAAAGGAACGCTGTTTTACTTTAGCTAGCGTTTCATAAGCATACTAACTAATATGAATTAGGCCAATAGAGCGCAGAGTCTTAGTGGCAGTTCATTGTACTATCAAAGTAAGTTTTGCATATCAAAATCATGCGTTATTGAACAATATTAAGGGTCTTATTTATGCAAAATTGAGTGGCCTTTCAATAATAGGAATGCGAACAAAGTGCATTTCTCATACTATATTGAATTTTAATTTCAGGGGGTAAATCAATGATTGGTAAGAACAGAATATCGGATAAGAGATATACTTCTGCTTCTGATGTATCGATTTTACTTTATTTATCAGCAAATGGTGAAAGTAGTGCATACAGTTCTTAGGAGAACGTTGTTTGATAACAGTGTCATGTCTTCCTGTTACCCATACATAATAGAAGCTCTTCATGAACGCCAAAAAGAAGATGACTCGTCAGAAATTTCGCGGTTCTGTATTTAATAGGAACAGAAATAAATGTGTAATTTGCAAAATAGCTGAAAATATAGACGTCCACCCTATAACTGATAGATCTCAGATGACCTCTGGTGGCAATGTAAAATAAAATGGCATTCCACTATGCCTAGAACACTGTGCGATCGCTGAGATGTACCATCGAAGTGATGGAGAAACATATGAAGAAGGCTTTCACCCTAAGCAGTTATATAAAAAAATTGGTTCGAGTTACGAGAAAGCTCTATAAGCAGCTAGTAAGTTAGACCACAACACTTAAATTCACGTTAAATTGTATCAGTCTAGTAGTTCGACCTTTAAGGCATCAAAATTCTAATCATATGATTTTTTCTATGGCGCTATGAGGCATGCTTGAGCAGATATGTGAATGATATATCAATGGGTTAAGTGATTCGAACGTCACAATATAGGACAACGAGCATAAATACTTGAACTACGGTTTTATCCGCCTTCTAATCCTTACTTTAGATGCATGCAACTTTCCTAGCCGTTTCATGCCAACATGAGCCATGTTGGCACCAGAAAATTATCTACAAATATATCGATAAAGGTGCCTGGTGGTATGATTTGACTTTTCTGTGGTAAGCAACTACTTATCTAATAACGTTTCATTTATCTTTTGTCATCATATAGACATTTCAGAAGCAGCTATTATGCAAGTTCAAATACCTCAGGACACACTTAGAAGTTGGCAGGACTTATTAAACCTTTTAGCGAAACTGGCCAATATTCCCGCTGCATTGATAATGAGACTAAATGACGATCGAATTGAGGTTCTTTCATCAAGTGAAACAGAGGGTAATCCATATAAAAAAGGGGCTAGCGAGGTTTTTGAGGGTTCAGGTTTATATTGTGAGCATGTTATAACAACGCAAAAGAAACTGTTCATTTCTAATGCTTTAACTGACCATTACTGGAAGGATAATCCTGATGTTAAGCTAAATATGATCTCATATCTTGGTTTGCCGTTAAATTACCCAAATGGTGACCCTTTCGGAACGCTTTGCATTTTGGACAAAGAGGAAAATGTCTATAGTGACACAATCAATGAGCTTTTGGATAAAATGCATGAATTTATTCAGCAGCATTTGAGTCTATTAGTTATTAATAAAAGACTTCTAGCGAAAGAAATGGTAGCCAGTATAACTCAGCTGGTTACAGGGGTTGCTCATGAAATAAACACACCTCTAGGTATAGGAATAACAGCAATTTCATCATCTCAAGATAATATAAAGTACTTGATAGATCATTATGCCAAAGAAAGTCTTGAAAAGCATGACTTCGAAGAAAGGCTTGGTGACATAGATAAAGCTTGTAAGCTGACTCAATATAACTTAGTGAAAGCTGCTGACTTAATTAGTAACTTTAAGCAGTTATCGGCCAGCCAGCTGCCGAGTGAAGTTCAACGTATTAATTTAAAAAAATATCTGCAAGATCTTTGTAATTCAATGATCAACTTAACTTTAGAGGGGAATCATATTATTGATCTTCAGTGCGAAGATGCCCTGACTATTGACACTATTCCAGAGTTGTTGGGGCAGGTCATTATTAATCTGGTTCAGAATTCTGTAATTCATGGTTTTGAAGGCAGGTCTGATGGCGAAATAAAGATCCAGGTGGTGAATAAGGCGTGTCATGTTGAGTTTTTATACAGCGATAATGGAGTCGGGATTAACAAGGAAGTCAAAGATAATGTTTTTATGCCTTTTTTTACGACGCGGCGCACGCTAGGTAACGTTGGCTTAGGGATGAGTGTCATAAAAAACATTATTTATAATAAGTTAAATGGTGACTTTCAGTTTCTTGATTGTGACAAGGGTGTTTCATTTCAATTTTCAATCATTAAAGTATTTAGTTAGGTGATTTCCAGTGGGCAGTAATACCACAATATAGTCATTCAAGCCTTAAAAGGATCATACTTTGTCTATTCTGGTCATGGTCAATATGTCCTAACTGTCATGATCTTGCTTGCTTTCAAAGTGCTGGCTATGAGCAAAAAGCGGCCCTTACGAAAATTAGAAAATTTCTTAGTATGAGTAAAAAAGTAAACCATTTTGACTGGCATATCGAAAACTGAAGTTGCGTGCGATATGAAGGTTTGCACAATAAAGGTTCTTTAGTCTTTGTCAGTTATTATAAGGAGAATGATAGACTGTTTAACACCGTTAAACTAATGCTTTGGTGAGCGCCTAATGGAATTTATAAATATTGAGACTATACTTTATGTACACGATTTTTATGCATTGTGGGCTGAAGAAAATCATAGATTGATATGGAATTCACATTTAGATAAGCAGCATTAGGTTCAAACTAAAGTGAGGTACTTGTCATGTATTCAATTATTAAAAACTTGAGTATACGCAATAAACTGTTACTACCAATCATTGGTATTATGGTAATACTCGTTTTAAGTTTAGTTTATGCCATTCCCAAAATGGTTGCACGGGATACTGTTGTAAATGCCATCTCTTCTGCCGAGTCGACAGTTGGTCAGTTTAAAACACTCCGAGGTTACTACACTAAAAACGTGATTAAAAAGGTGTTGGCTAATTCATCGATAAAGCCTTCTTTTAATCATGCTGAAGAACCAAACAGTATTCCGCTTCCCGCTACAATGATTCATGATTTGAGCAGCTTGCTTGAAAAGCAAGGCATGAACCTTCGCTTATACAGTGCTTTTGCATTTCCTAATAGGCAGGACCGTAAGCTAGATGAGTTCGGGCAAGCTGCCTGGGACTACTTGCAAAAAAATCCTGATAGTAGCTATGTTAAGAAATCTATGATTGATGGTCACCAAGTGGTGAGAGTGGGGGTGGCAGACAAGATGGTTGCTCAAGGCTGTGTGAATTGCCATAACAGTCGTGCCGACACACCAAAGAATGACTGGAAACTAGGTGATGTTCGAGGTGTGCTTGAGGTAGTTATTAATATAGAGAATGCATTAAGACAGGGCGTTGCCATGAGTTATCGAGTAGTGTCTATTTTGGTGGTTGGCCTCTTCATTGTTGCTGCAGTTATTTACCTTACTATTCGTAGGGTGGTGGAGCGGGGAATTCATCAGAGTCAATTAGTAGCAGACGCTATGGCAAAGGGCGATTTGACTCATGAGGTTGAGATTAATGGTAATGATGAGGTAGGTCAGCTGTTAACTTCAATTGACTCTATGCGGAAATGTTTTGTAGAGGTGATCTCTCAGGTGGTGACTTCGTCAGACTCAATCCTTTCCGCTGCCTCACAGGTTAGTTCAACGGCAGAAAGTTTAAGTCAGGGAGCCAGCCAACAAGCCGCTAGTGTCGAGCAAACCAGTGCTTCTGTTGAACAAATGGGAGCATCAATTCAACAAAATAGCGAAAACACCATAGAAACAGAACGTATTGCACAAGAAACTTCACTCACTGCGGAGTCAGGAGGAAAGGCCGTGCGTGAAACCGTCGAAGCCATGAAACAGATCGCCAGTAAAATAGGCATTATTGAAGATATTGCTTACCAAACAAATATGCTTGCACTGAATGCAGCGATAGAAGCTGCCAGGGCTGGAGAGCATGGAAAAGGCTTTGCTGTGGTGGCGGCAGAAGTAAGAAAACTTGCTGAACGCAGTCAGCATGCTGCAGCTGAAATTAGCGAACTTACCAGTAGTAGTGTCAGTGTCGCTGAGATGGCGGGTACACAATTAGAGCAAATGTTAACGAGTATTGTGAAGACTACAGAGCTTGTGCAGGAAATCGCTGCAGCCACTAACGAGCAAGCATCGGGAACATCAGAAATAACTTCTGCCATGAATCAGTTGGATAAAGTCACTCAGCAAAATGCCGCAGCATCGGAACAACTGGCAGCAACCGCTCAACAGAGTGCAACGCAATCGAGATCACTTAGTCAACAAGTGAGTTTTTTTAAGTTAAATCAATAACATCGTGAGGCGATAACAGCATATCTATCAAAAAAACTTGATCAGGTTGATTGGAATGAATAAAAAACAGATACCACACCCCATTGCAGAAAAGTTAGACTGGCTTAAGTTACGTTTGTCTGAATTAAAAGAACTTAAAGAGACAATTTAGTAAGGTGTCGACTGATATGCGTTTTAAACGGATCAATTTTAGTCTGTACTTTCTTTGGTGTGTAGTTATTGGATTTGTTGTTCGAGGCTTTGAACTTACTACCATCAATGGAATCACTAAACATATTAAGCTGGCGGCATAAGCCTATGACGGTTAGGTGGTCAGGTGAGAGGGCAACGAAGCTCGTTATGTTTTCTGAACTTATTACGAAATCCTTTTGACCGCGTCGAACTGCTGCTCACAAAATCTGTAGATATCCATCGCTAGATCTATGTTTTTTGCTTAACTGATATGAAAGAACTTTAAGCTTCAGCCTGATCAATGCTGTTTGCTAGTTAGTAATACTTTTCACTTTAACACCATCACGAGAAAACGCTTCGCCGCGCTGCAACTTACTTTCGATACCTGGGCCTATTTTGGGCAGTATGTCTCTCGCATTGATATCCTCCTCACATTGATCACAAACATATTTTGGTTGAGTCTCATGACCACAAGGTTTATGTTCGAATAACACTGGCGATCCATCGCCATCACAGATCCATTTGTCGCCCCATTGCACCACGGTCATCAATACCGGGTATAACTCGATGCCTTTTTGCGTTAAACGGTATTCATAGCGGGCCCGCTTTTCGTCATAGAGTACCTTATTCAAAATTCCGACCTCCACCAATCGATTTAGTCGGTCAGACAGTCGATGTTTGGTAATACCTAAAGACTTTTGGAAATCACTAAAACGTCGGATACGTCTAAAGGCATCTCGTACAATCAATAAGGTCCATTTATCTCCAAATATAGCTAACCCTCTAGCAATTGAGCAAACCTGTGTATCTATTTCGTCCCAGCGCATAGCAACCTCAAATGTTTAAAAAATCGATTTATTTGGTTTCAAATAAAAGGTATTTATTTGAATTAACGAAATTATATATTGACAGGTTCTAAAATGGAACCCTATAATCAACTTAAGGTTCCAAAACGGAACCGTTAGGGTAAAAGCTAGATTGTTACCGACTCAACTTTTGCCACTTACTTAATAAGAGGATTTTATGATGAACTTAATCAAAACACTTTTGAACTGGATCGACCACGAAATTGGATTAGATAACTTCGATGGCACCATCGATTTTGAATTAGAGGCCGGCGATTTAGGGTAGGCCATTTTGAACAAACCACGACTCTACTAACGAGGGAACAAATATGAACACCTTAATCGCGATAGGAATCTTAACTGCAACTGTCATCGTTGGAGAACTAAGCCACCGTTATCTTGTTTCAATCAGAGGTAAGTAGGAAACAGATAATAGGACAGATTGAGAACAAAACATTCAAGTAATAAATTACTAAAAACAACTTTTTTTATAAGGTAAAAATTATGTCTAGCTTCCCCTTTATAATCAGTGTCTTCATTGTGCTGTCAGTCTTAACCGTTTCATCATTAATCACAAACAGCGGATTTATCGCTAAAGCAAGTCATTACAAAACCAAGAGCACATTAAACAACAGCTTGAGAAAAGCTAACTGTTATGCTTGAGGCCTTTATAGCAACTCGACTTCAGGTCATTCTTACTCATCTTGAAGTCGAGTCACCATAACAGCCATTATTTACGCACAGCCTTATAATAAACAGAGCGAGCCTTTTCGCAGCATAGCATTTACCTTTTAAAATTCAGATTTCCTCTTTAATTTCATCTTGCAATTTCTCTAACTCACGTAGGACCAAGTATAGAAAAAGTTAAAAGCCCTTTCTCCGAGAGTACAGAGTTATGATCGAGTTACCGAGGTGAATATTGCTATGGATATTCGTTTTCAACTTATGAGAAATTAAATTAAAAAACGGCCACTTTTAACTCATTGCTAGCGGTATATCGTGGCATTGAAAAATACGCTGTTTAGGTCGTTTCAAGTATATTGAGGATAGTGGGTATTTTTGGCAATCAAAACCCGTTAGCGTGCATTTTCAGCCGCAATAGATATGGTTCTTAGGACGTGGGTTATTCATCCTGCAAAAAAAATCAGACCAATGAGACTAGCTAGAACTAACTAAATATAAAGCTTTCTTTTTACTCGACTAAAAGATTCAGGAGTAATGCCGAGATAAGCAGCAATATGATGTGCAGGAGTTTCAGTCACTATTTTTTTCGGCATTTCTTTAATAAAGTGGTGATAACGTTGTTCTGCGGATTTATGTTGAATGGTATGAAGACGTCTTTCCATTGCTAGATAATGTTGCTCAGCCATAATACGCTCATATTCTGTAATAATAGGCAACTGACGGCGCAAGGTTTTAATATGGCTTAAAGAGAGCATGAATCCTTCACAATCTTGCAAGCATTGAATACTCTCGACAGAGGGGACTTGTTTAATAAAACTGGAATAAGCCAATACGGCACTTTGGTCGCAGAGCAGTCTTAAGTTGACGTCCTTATCGTCTAAAATATAGAAGCAACGAACCAGACCTTTGTGCATAATGAATAACTCATTACATATTTTTCCTTGAGGGAAAATAGTATCGTTTTTCTTAAATAATTTTGGTGTTATGTAAGGCTTTAACTCCTGCAGTTCATTTGAACTTAGAGGGAAGTCAACGCCAAAGGGAGAGGGTAAGTGAGTCATCTAATCGCAAAGCACCGTTATGCAGAATTATTCTGCCTGAGGGTATTGTGCTTTGTTCGATTTGTCCAATTATCACAGCGGCAATTTATCAACACCTTTCAGCATGGCATGAATCATTTTGGTTTTAATACTACCGAGCACTGGGTTAACGATTTTTTGTAGCCTATTGTTAGACGCTGGTGTCCATATTACCTTGTCGCCCACATTGATATCACCCACTCGAACCACTGTGGCATTAATGCCCATATGACGTTCAGCATGATTATTTACTGTACGCATCACTTTGCCGTCTTTCTTGATCCCCGATTGTGGTTGAGATGGCATCGAACAACGAACGGTGCGCGTTTCACAACGTATTACTGTATCACCAATAGATAGCTCTCCTCCGAGCCAGCCAAACTCCTCAAAATCTGCATTATTGCTTTCAGTCTCGATCACTATATTCGGTCTAAATCTCTGTGAGCAAAAATCACTCTGAGGTTCAATTTTTTGTAACTTTTTCAATGCGCCAGTAGTAAGTATATGTAGCGGGTAGCAATCATAGTAACGCCCCAGAGGCGTCGCGAAGATAGAAAGTTCAGTCAGCAATCGCCACGAAAAAGATGACATGTCTGGTAGCTCTTTGGAAGCAAACTGTTTTTTTACAGCCTTTGCGCCACTAACACCGGCCAAACGATAATGCTTCCAATTGCGTTTGGGTTGCAACGGCCACAGACTAACGTTTTTCTGCAAAGCGTCAGACAGTTTAGTATTTATATGAGGGTCGGCGCTGTTGACTTGTGTGCCATTGGGTAGCTGAATGGTCACATGTGGCAGCGGTTCAGTGACAGGCTCTTCTTCATAATGAGCTTCACATAGCAAGAGTTTAGGCATCTTGCGTACAACGGTAAGCTCGCCTACGCTTTCATCTCGAATAACCCAGCCTCGATCACCCAAAAGTCCAAAGGTTTCAACTCTGCCATGGCTAATCTGTTCTCCTACCATTGACTTAACAGGGTAACGCCAGAGTTCCTTGATAGTACCGACTTGTTGCTTCATAATTTTGTTGTTTCCAGATTAAATCATGTTTAAAAGCATTTTTCCCACTAAAAACCAAAGTGTGATGCAACTCAAAATGTAGGCAGTAAAACGCTGTTTAACATTGTTGTAGGTGCAGTGAATAGTACTGTGTACTGCGCGAAAAACAACATAAAGCCAAGCCCCAACGAGAATGCTTTGGTCAACCGTCTGGCTAAGATACGCTACAACGCAGGTTACGTAAAAAAGGACGGGTAACTCAGTTAAATTATTTAAGTTATGGGCCGGATAATTAACACGGTCATTCATGGCATTCATCATTTTTTCAGCCGTGTCCACGGTCTGTAGGTCAATCTTAAGAGCATGTAAATAGGGAAGTCGAAGGGCGTACATGTAGAGCCACACTAAGCCAGTAATTGCCATCAGACTCAAAACAGGAAGAAATATTGCGTTTGAAACCATTGATAGAACCTCTTATAAATTAACATCTACATTGAATATCGCTACCCTAATCCATCGTTAGTCGTATCGCCTTAACAATTGGTAAGAAGAGTTAATAACTCAGGTCTATGTTTGATAGCCTTAAGAATTCTAATCCTCTGTAGGCAAGATAGGTTAATGGGGTAAGTGGCTAGTTCTGCCACTTAGTCGCCTCTTTAGGTTATGATCAATCTGACCTAATCATTATGATTTATCATACTCAAAGAATGAGTTGTATGGAGTTAAAGCGATACATTATCTTAATGCCTAATCACTTGTAGCGATGAATTACTAAGCATTAATGATTAGTCAAAAGCTTGATAGATTTTATATTTCATTACTTAACATTATCGAAATTTATTACTCTGCGCTTCTTTAATTTGCCTAAGGACTAATGCCATTTCTTCATCCGACTCTTTCATATCGCCCCTCATCCAACCTTCTATCAGGTTAAGTATCCCACCGCTGGTATATTGATAATAGTATTTGAGGCTTTCTTCAGGAATGTTTGGCTCGCTATTAATGACTAAGTTGGATGCTTGCAAAAAATGAGCAAAGGACTCGAAGAACAAATGAAAAAGGCCTTGTTCAATGAGTAATTTTATTCGGGTTTTGTTTGAACGAAAATAGCAAAATAATAATGTTGCTGGAACTTGAATGTCTCTAACAGGATTGTTTTTTAGTTCTTCCATAAACTCTTGGAAGGAGTCATCAATATACTGCCGAATAATATCGTCTTTAGTTTGGTAATACCGATAAAAAGACATACGAGATAACCCCGCCAATTTTACAATTTCAGAAATAGATATATTTTCGGTACTTTTTTCTTCTAATAGTGAAAAAAAGCTATCTCGTAAACACGTCTTTAAGTAAATAGTTTGCCCCGCCTGCTTTTGTCTCTTCAACACATTTCTCCCGAGTAAGGTGTTACAAATCGACCAGATCTGTCACTAATAGAGCTTGGTGCTCTTTATTTGTTACAACTGTAACATGATAGCTGTTACAGTTGTAACACATAAAACGGTAAGAGGGTCGCAAGATGGCAATTTTAAGCAGCTGGTCTAGTAAAGATATTCCGAATTTATACGGAAAAACAGTAATAATAACAGGTGGTAACAAGGGCTTAGGTTTTAAAAGTGCCCTAGAATTATCTAAAAAAGGTGCAATGGTTATAATTTCCTCTCGTGATATTGAATCGGGGTTAAGGGCAAAGAAAAAAATTATAACAGAGGTACCTGCCGCTGAAATTGAGGTTGTTCCTCTAGATCTCACGGATATTGTTTCGATAAGACATTTCAGTGAGATTGTTAAACGGAAGATAGATAGGCTGGATATATTGCTCTGTAATGGTGGGGTCGTTAACTTGAAGTCCCGTCAACTAACAAAAAAGGGTGACGAAATGCATTTGGCCACAAACCACTTTGGGCATTTTGCGCTAACAGGGCTATTACTTCCTTTGATTGTAGCTACAGAAAACTCTCGGGTTGTACTTGTTTCTAGCCTAGCTTACAAAAGCGGGGTAATGAATTTTGATGATCTAAACTGGGATGATCGAGAATACAATACTTTCAAGTGTTATGGCGATAGCAAACTGGCTAACCTGCTATTCGTTAAACAGTTGAACCTACTTCTAAGGACCAAAGGTGCCTCAGTTATTGCAGTGAGCGCTCACCCCGGATTGACTGGTACCGAAAGGCAACAGTCTATTGGAATTGGCGGAAAAGTGGCTAAGTGGATTGCTTCTCCAGTTGAAAAAGGGGTTCTACCTCAACTGTTAGCTGCTACTGACCCTCAGGCTAGATCCAATGACTTTTATGGCCCCAAGTACGGTCTGGTTGGAAAACCTGTAAAAGTAAAGCTGAATCACTTGAATAAACAAGACTCGCTTAAGTTATGGGAACTTTCCGAAAAGAATACCGGTGTAAAATTTGGATAATATAAGTTCTTAGCCTTTTTTTAGTGCGATGTAGAAGACATAACCTAATTAAATTTATCAACTTATTCATAATTGATCTGGAGGTTAGGGGCATGAAGTTAATGTCTGCTTATGAGCAATAGTAGGCATTAAGATCAATGAAATATTACTCAGATGCCGATTATTTTCATCGCTCAGACTAAAATTTACGGAATTAAGTTATATTTATTTCGGCTTTAATCGCTTCGGCTTCCACTTTTAGCACTTGAAAACGCAAAGTGTTGGGGGCTGACTTCGCTTTTTCAATTTGACCACATTTACCTAAATACAAGCGGCGTAGCATTTCTATTCTTGTGTGTTTGTCATAAGTCATGATTGCTCTCCAGCTGTTCTATCATTCAGTAACTAATAAAGCACTTATACGCTACATTTGGGCTACCAGCAGCGGTTTAAGTTGCGAGTAAGATCAATTATTATCCTCATATTATTAGAAGCAAATTAAATGCCAATCTTAAAGGTTATTTAAAATTATGAAAATATCCTATTTAAAATCAATGATATAATTAATGGTGCTAGAAAAAAAAGCATTACTATCAAATTAAAAGTAATAATTTAACTCAAATATCAATAATAGGAATTCTATTTTGCGAAAAAACAACAAGACTGATTAAATATTTTTGAGTGGCAAACAAATAACCATTCTCTTGCGCACATATTTTTTAATTAACAAACTATAGTGGCTTGGAAGTTTGATGAGACAATCTTGATTAAATTGACTATTTCTTAGAATAAATCCCTCAGGTGTATACCCTCAACCAAGTCAATTCCTATGGTTGATTTCAATACATAAAGCGCTAGGAACCCAACAGGCAATAACATGCATAACATGACATATACACTGAATAAGGCACTGCCTAAAGCGGTCTCGTGTCTTCTTCGCGCTTCTTTGTCGCGGATGGGTTGTCGATTATCTCGGCCAATTAATAAAACAAAGTACATGCGCATAAAAAATAATGGAATAACACCGCGAAAGTCGAAAGGATGTTTTTGGTAAGGCTTATTGGCGCGAATAGCCGTTTCAATTGCATGAACTTGAGTAGGGGTTAGTGTCGCGCGAACATCGGAATCAATACTTTCATAAACATGATGGGTGAAGGCATCTGTGTGATGGTCAATTTTTATTGTCATATGGCTTGTGCTCTCAATAACGCGGGATAATGCCGTTTCTTGGGATTGAACAGTAGGAATACGCACCAAAGAACGCTGCAAATGACAACAGTGATACCTGTTTCAAAGACTGTATTAGGCTGCATGAGCATGATGCCTACAATTAAAAAAGCGGTGCATATCATAATGATTTTAGTTTCGATAAATGGGTTGTTTTGTGCTCGATATATCAACCCTTTATGATCAACAAGAAGGGTTGGAATCGCAGCAATACAAAGTAAAGACACTAAATTTGTGGCTTCTTCCCAACGTTTATCAAATAACCACTCTACGTAGAATTGTGCCGCTAGCGCTTGTAGGATAAATAGTGCACAAACAAATAGTGAAAATGGCCATGCGTGACGCTTAAATGTATTCGTTTGTGTTTTAGATCTGAATTGATGGCATAAATAGGGATAAAGTGTGGTGGTATAAGCGATTGTAATCGACTGAGCAATACCAAGCCCCGCACTTTTAGCAAAGCTATATAATCCAAATAATTCTGGGCTAAGTAGTCGCGCAGCGAATAAAGAGTCGGCTTGAAAACGTAGTGTTCGACTTAACTCACTTATAAATGTTTTGGACGAGAATGAAATAGCCTGCTTAAGAATTACCCATTGGCAGCGGTATGTGATGAGCTCACTGGGCAGACGATAAAACAAACATACCCAAAGTACCGCAGCTGCTATTTTTGCATAGGCTATCGCAAAGATGCTTGGCTCAATATAGACATACATGGCAATAAATAAATTTTCAAATGCGATGCAACAACCTGACGCGATGCCATAAAATCGTAATTTATTTTGTCGTTGTTGTTCAAAAATACGTACGGTAACGATGGGGTAGAATATGTGTGCGATCGCCATAAATTTTAGTAGGTCGGCTAATGCAGGTTGCTGGTAATAATATGCGATCCAGTCTGCGAGAACTATTTGGCTGAAGGCGATTGCTAGAACGACAAACCATTGTAATGTCGCAGCATTTTGTAACGTGTCGAGTAGTTCGTTGTCGCCGCATTGAATAATTTTTACACCAGAACCCAGGCGTGCAAACACCCGAAAAAGTTCATGTATTATAAGTGCCAGCATCGCCAGCCCGTATTCGCTATTAGTGAAATTAGCCGCTAATACAAATAAGGTGACGATGCGTGAAACGCGTGAGAGCACTTCTGCAATCATCATCCATGAAAAATTATGAATGAATGGCATTTCTAATAGCTGTTTAAAGCATCGCGTTAGTTTGATTTTCACTGCATCACCTTGCCAATACAGTATGAATAGAGGGTAGCTGGTCGTGGTAGGCGATCGACGACTCTATCGTACTAAGACTTGAAGGGTTAAACATTTCGAAAGCAAATAACATCGAGAAGAGTATCGCTAACCAGGGGGGGATTTTACCAACGTAAATGTTCATATCTTGACTCCTGTTAATCCAAAAATATCATATTCAAATATGAATATCGTGCAATGCTCACTTATATGTATATCAATATTAGTGCCAACTATAAAATCGTTATAAAACAGGTTGTTATAGTTTTTTATACTTTGCTATATGCAAATTGCGAGACATTATTTTTATTATGCATCGCGTTTATTAATGTGGACTACTATTAGTAGAATTTTGAGGGCTGGTGATTAGTTTGAGGAATACGTTTAAACAAAGGGTAATGAAGAAGTACTTTTTGGGTTAATGCATTTAGCTGGTGATAAAACTGATGCTTATTGTGCGTTTGGTCGCGCTTGTGGTGAGTTTTGGTAAATAGATGAACTCTTTTTAAAGCAGCTAACACATAATGGTAAGACCGTTCTAAGCAGTGGTGTATGAACGGTGGCTTAAAAGTATTATGCAAAGGGCCTTGGCTATAGTGTCGAATATAATCGGTAAGTGTTGGGTTTTTGTTATTGTTCCATCGGTTATCGATAAAGAGTAAAAAGTCACAATGCTTAGTGTAGTGAATAACATGGCCATTCTCGCCCCAACCAACGTCATCTTCTTTGGGAATAGGGCGGGCGGCATGGTTGAGTATTTTTGAAAATAGTTGATAGGTGCTCTTGGTGTTTTCTATGATTAATACACCGGAGTTTAAACGTCCACTATAGCCTTTGCATGCATAAAGATGCTTGTTGGTCGTCGCTAATTGATAAATGGGGGGCGTGTACTCTGCTACGCGGGTATCGGCATCTAAAAAAACGATCCAATCATAACCTGCATTCATTGCTTCCAAAATTAATTTAATTTTTAGCCATGCAACCTCTTCTCCCAGTAATGATAAGGCAGGTTGAGTAACGGCTACATACTGGTAATCATGAACTCTAGCATAGTTTTCATGACTGGCCAGTAGCGATTTATATCGCCATTGGTAGCCATTTAGAGCGATAGAAAAAACGATGATTTTTTTCATTTTTATGGCCATAGTTAGCGTTAGTTAGTCGCGTGCTGGTGGGTTCGTATCGCGATGGTTTCGATGGATTTATAGACTTGTTCGGGAAGTGCGCACAAGACTGAACAAATAAGGGTGATGAGGGTGCGTTTTGGTTCTTCAACCAAAATCCTAGGGTCTTCAAAAATGGCTTGTTTTATCAATTTTAGGGCTGTTTTAGCGTTTCGAGATTGAATAGCTCTGCGTGCGAGGTAACGCTTTTGGTAGGCAGAAGCGAGCGGAAACCACTGTTTGATGAATTTTTGATTAAGCTGTTTATTTTGCTGGACTGAATAAATCCACGACTCATATTGTTTGTCTAAATTGGCTGATAAACCAGACATATTTACTCGGTATTGTGTAAGGGCTGCACCAATACCTTCAAACTTGTATTTGGTTGATAATGCAACACGTAGCCAAAATTCAACATCCTCTGATTGGCGCATATTTTCATCGAAATACTCAACGCGTGTTTCTTTACCAATTTGTCTGACACGTGAAATACTGTTTAGTAATGATTTTCTAATGACTGCGGCTGAGCCATTACCGATGGGGTTACGGCAAAAAATGTCTTTTGCCGTGATGTTGGTCAGTTTGGGGTGTTGGCCAAGTCCCATTGCCTTTCCGTCTTCATCAATAAATTCAGATGCGCTATAGCTGATGCCGATATCAGGGTTAGATTGTAAATGCTTAAAGTGTTTTTCGAGTTTGGTGGGCAGCCATAAATCATCTGCGTCGAGTAGTGCTACGAATATTCCGCGTGTTGCGTTAATGCCTGTATTACGTGCCCCGGATAATCCTCTGTTTATTTGGTGAATGATACGAATTCGATCGTCTGAATATTGTTTTATGATTTCAACCGTACTGTCTGGCGAACCGTCATCAACACAAATTATTTCAAAACTTTGGAATGTTTGGGCTAACACTGATTCCAAGCAGTCACCAATATAATTGGCGACCTTGTAACATGGAATGACAACAGAAAATAAGGGAGTGAATTGTGTATTCATGGCTTTATCCTTTTGTTAATAGGGAGGTTCAAACCGCGCCTAGTGTGATTTCGGTGTGTTCATTTTTAATAGGTACTAGCGTTTTATTTTCGAATCCCATTGCATTCACTTCAATGAGCAAAACTGGAGTGGTTTGATCAGATTTAGGTAGCTCGATCAGCCGAGTGAATTCGCCTTGACGATTGGTCAGGCCTCCTGAAATTAGATGCGCTTTGTTTGAATGAATATCTGACCACTCAATCAATGCCTCTTCAATTTGACTCGTGTCTATCAGATAAATATTTAGGCGTGTGTAGGGTAGAGGTTGTCCAGTATCATCGTTGGCTAGAATACTTAATTGCGTTGTTTGGTTTTGATCAAATTGAAAGTCAGCTTCTACATATAACTCATTTGAATTACTTGCTTCTTTCAGTAAGCGATCTGCATTAGGCGTGTAACTGCTTGTGCTTGGCGTGTTTGAATAGGTGGTCTCATTACCTCCGCCTCCACCACTACATGCGAGCAAGGTGAATGCGGATAAACTCATTAGTGCATGGCACAAACTGGTTTTAAATGTCTCAGTTTTAGGCGCAGTATGTTTTGTTGATTTTTTCATTACTAATACCTCGATTTATCTAAATGGTTTTGATTAATAATAATGATGTTGGCGGTCACTGGTATTGAACCAGTCGTTTGACTGTTCTCCGGATGACTCTACCCAGGCTTCGTAGTCAGGGTAAGCCCACACTACGTCAATATATTCACGTGGGTGACGCCATTGCTGTGGGATTTTAAGTGCCCATGGTAAGTTTGTTTCATTACGAAAATAACGGCTGCTTGTTTGATCGGAAGTGTCATCATTACGACCTAACTGTGAAAAATCAAACAAGTCAGTGGGAGGGTAGTCAGCAAAATGAATCTCTCGACCACGGTAATTTTTTCGGAAAATAAAGAAGTCCAATGTACTATGTGCAAGGCTGGTAATAGGTGTTTCAAATTTAACATCGAGTTCAAAAGGCACCGCATCAAATTCTGTGCAATCTTTTACAGTGTTGAAATGCTGGCAGGGCCCACTTTCACCTGTGTCGGTAAATGCGTGGCTATCACTCCACAATTGAAAGACCAAGTCGGTCTGAGATAACTCAGGTGTTTTATTGAATGATTCGCCATTTATTAATAGGCTAGCCAATTTGAAATTACTAGTACTGACACCCATTAATCGCAATGCAAACCCGTTATGGTAAGAGGCGCCACGGGCATCAATATAACCGCTAATTTTGAAACCTGATATGGCATTGTCTGCGTTATAAATTGTTTGAAATCTCTCACGAATAACCAGATCATTCATATCGTAATCGCCGGTTGATGGCCAATTGTCTTCATAGGCCAAGGTGATCCACTCATTGTTAGATGGGTAGAATGAACTTGATGCCCTGTCATAATCATTCGGGAACTCATCGTTTACATCTTCGACTCCGTCGGCATCGCTATCATTAGATTGTGGTATTTCTGTAAGATTACTCGTGTCGATAGCCGTTGATGGGGTGGCTTTAATTGAAAAGACTGCATCGTTAAAATCGTTATCTCCCCAGCTGCGAGGCAAGTCTTCAAATCCAATAATGACTTCATCTACTTCATCATCAAACAGTAATACGTTGTGCTGCTTCAGTTCACTTGTTGGGTCGGGATTTAAGTCTTTGAGTGAATAATAATAAGGTTTCGCGGTGTCTTTGACGCCGGTGTTGTACCAAAAACCATTTGCTGCGATAAAAAAACCAATACTCGTACCGGCTGGGAAGGTACCTAAACTTAAGCGGTGTCCATTGGTCAGATGTGGATAAGAAAGGTTCGGAAATATAATGGTTTCTGCCACTTCTGAATGGCTAGTGGGGGGAGCTTCTTTGTCAAAGGTAAAGAAACCAAATGAATTTTTGTAGCCAGCGCCCTCATGAATAAAGGTCACGAAGACTTCACCTTCTTCTATAAGGGTGATGTTCGATCCGCTGTCGTTTGTTAAAAACGCTTCATTGACATGAGATTCGGGTAAGGCATTAGATATTCGTGCAAAAAACTCTGCAGAATATGAATCTCGTGCATAGATTAAATTGTCTGGTTTGCCTGTATTTTGGTCGTAGCCATTTGGCCAAGCTTGCCCGCTTAAAAAGTTCCATAAATATTCTCCATTTTGAAAATTGGTTGCGTGTACGGGATAAGATGAAATGCTTAAAAAAAAGAAAAGAGCGAATAAATATTTTTGTAAGTACTGAGTAAACTGATGCAGCATGGCAAACTCCTTAACCTTAGTAAATATGACGTCATTGGTCGTGTGTTTGATTAACTGTTGCGGGAAACGTGCCAGCTATAAAATAATAAATAACCTTTAAAAACATAGGCTTATTTCTTGTGGTGTTTTGTTGTACAGTTCATTTATCGCTTTGCAAAAGGAGATTAGCAGGGTGCGAATCAATATAGGATTTTTGGGCGTTGTTCAGGTTATTACCTGAAGGTGTCATTTGGATCTTGTTAAGAATAGCGCAAATAGACTATATACACTCAAATTGTTAAACCCGATTAGGATAGTATTGTGTTAAAGATAGGGAGGATTTATGGTGCTGTGTGGCTAGGTTCTTTAGGTTCTTTAGGTTGTTTTGTGGGGAGCCATATTTTAAAGGTGCTGCCTTCACCTACTTTGCTTTCAATATCGATGCGCCCATGATGTGTTTTTATAATACCGTAAGAGATACTTAAACCTAAGCCTGTTCCTAAGCCAACAGGCTTGGTTGTATAAAATGGCTCCATGATCCGGCTCAGGTCTTTCTCTGGAATACCTTTACCTGTGTCGTGAATGCTAATGCATACCCACTGGTCTATATTTGTTAGGTTTATTGTAATTCCCCCCTTACCATCAATTGCTTGCGCTGCATTGACGATTATATTCATAAAAACCTGGTTAATTTGAGCGGGTAAACATTCAACCATAGGGATGTTCTGTTTACTAAGTGTTATGTTAGCTTTATATTTTACTTCGTTTCTTATTATGTTCAGAGTGGAATTCAACCCCGCAGCTAGGTCAGCATCTTGCCAAACCATATCATCAGAGTGAGCAAAGTTTTTAAGGTCAGCAATAATTGTACTTACTCGATCTAACCCTTCTTGCGTTTCGATTACTAAAATTGGAAATTCTTCGTTTATATAATCAAAGTCTTTATTTGCTTTGATTGCCTGAAAAGGCGCTAGCGCTTGGGTATTTTTTTTTATTTGATCGTCATACTCTTCAATCACCTGAGTAAGGGTGTGGCACCATTCAGACAATATTGAAATATTTGAGTTAACAAAGCTGATTGGGTTATTTATTTCGTGAGCAATTCCGGCTGAAAGCTGACCAATTGCCGCCATTTTTTCTGATTGGAGTAGTTGAGAGTGTGTTTCGACTAGCTTACTATTTGTTTCACTTAATTCTTTTGTGCGCTCAGCAACACGCTGATCTAAAATTTTATTTTGATGAGTAATATCATCGTAAGATTCTTTAAGTCTGATGCGCATGTTATCTAATGCTAAAGATAGTTGGCTCAGTTCGCCGTTGGCTTTTAAATGAATAGGGTCGCTTAAATTGCCTGAATTTAAATTTCGTGCTTGGTCTACTAAGTCGTGTACGGGGTCGGTAATTTTCTTTCTAAAGAAAATAAATAATGACACCGCAAGCGCTAGAAAAACCAAGAGTGATTGAATAATCATCTTCTTTAGGTGATTGGCAATAAATAGATCTCGATTTTCTGTGGAGATACCAATTTCAATACTACCAATGAAATTATTATCTACACGAATATTTGAAAAATAACGTTTAATATTTTTGCTGTTTTGAGCTTGTCGAGACGCCTTGGCAACAATTTTTTGGTCTAGACGTTTAATCAAAATATAAGCCAGATCAGGGTAGCGCTCTACTAAATTGTCGGTGTAGGTTCCTATTACGGGGTAATCTTCGATTAGCAGCGATTCTGTTGCAAAAATGGAGGATGCTTGTGCGAGATTATTGCCTTCATGATCCAATTGTTGGTGTAAAATAAACCGCTCGCCCTTGATGGTATAATAAGTGTTGACCGACAATGCTAAAGCAAATAAAAACAATAATACGCCCAATACTTGAATCGCAAGTCCTGGGGCTATACGCTCTCTTAAATTAGTCTGTATTTTGGAATTCAAAATTGTTTTGCCTTCTGAATACCCTCACGAACGTACCGGTAATCATCATCTTTAACTGCAGTAAAACCAGATACCTTGTATTGTTTTAGAATGTTCGGGTCAGATAACTGAATTAATGCGTTTGAAAGCGCTTTAAACATTTTTGGCTGTAAATGAGCGCTTGCAATCCAGGGTTTAGTGATGTTTTCAAAGCTATGTAAAACTCTTAACTCTCCTTTTGTGTTCATTTTTTTGAACGTTGATTCTTTCAGAGAACCCGCGTCATAATCACCTAATTCAACGGCCTTAAATACCTTGTCGTGGCGACCAAGAAAAGCCAGTTTAGATAATGATGATGAGGTAACGCCAGCCTTGATTAACTCTGATTGAGCCAGGTAACGGCCAATCGTGGAGTTGATATTCCCGAAAGCAAAACTGCGTCCATTTAAATCGGATAAAGTCCGAATGGGGCTATTTTTAGAAACAACAATTAAACCCTTAAAGCGTGTTTTACCTTTTTTTTCTTCTATGGCTAATAGTTGGATACCTGGTTGTTTAGTTTTGGCTAAAATATAGGACGCTGGCCCAAAGCGAACAAAATCGACCTCGCCTTTAACCAGTGCCTCATTAGCACCTTGATAAGACTTGAAAATTTTCAGTTTAAATTCAGTTGGTGACTGAGATGAGCGCGAAACTTCTTCAGAGAGATAGTCAATTAGAGGTTTGAATTTACGGTGCATCTCAGTGGCTTTGTCTGACTGATATAAACCAAAAGTCAGTTCAATGGATGTTTGTTCATTAGCTGACGTTACGCCCATTGAAAATACTAAGATTGCGACACTTAGGATGAAATATTTTGCCATGAGGTACATAAATCATTCTCCTTGATAAGGTTAATGCGAGAAAACCCGCACTGTGAAAATATCAGCAAAGATTACGCCAACTGCGAAATGGCCTAACGCCAGGGCTTGGGCTATCAAATTTAATTTGTTTTGCAAAATGAGAATTGCAAAATGAGAAAAATTCGCAAGCTGTTCATCCTATAGCTACTCCCAAGCTTGTATCTTCCGGTAAAGTGTCGAGGGGCTGACTTGCAGAAGGCTGGCTGCTCGTACGACATTTCCTTCGCAAAAATTAATGGCTTGTTTAATGGCTTGTTCTTCAATTTTTGATAAGGGTTCAATTGGCGTTGAGGCATTTGTTTGGCAAGCGCTCTCATTCTGACGTCTGTCTATTGCTGATAGGCTGGGTGTGTTATCGGATTCTGATGATACTAATCTTGGCTTGATGTATTTAGTGGCATTGTTAAGGTCGTCCAGACGAAGTCTTAATGCACTGGCCAAGCATTGGTCGGTGATGAGCGGTCCGCTCGACATGACGACAGTACTATGTATTGCGTTTTCTAGTTGTCTGACGTTACCTGGCCATTCGTAGGACAGAATAAGTTTTTCTGCATCAGATGAGAATCCTACAACAATTTTATCTTCCATATTTGTGAATTTTGTTAGGAACGCTTGAGCCAATAGGAAGGCATCGTTATCTCGTTGCCTTAGAGGGGGGAGGTTCAATGAGATAACATTTAAACGGTAGTATAGATCTTCTCTGAGTTTTTTGTCTGTGATAGCCTCTATCGGGTCACGGTTGGTGGCGCAAATAAAACGAATATTAGCCGTTTCAACTTGGCTGCTACCTACGCGTTGAAAGGTACCTGTTTGGATAAATCGTAAGAGTTTAGATTGCAAGTTGATATTCATTTCTGAAAGCTCATCAAAAAATAATGTGCCACCTTTTGCTTGCGTCGCGGCTCCATCCCGTTGACTTACGGCGCCAGAAAATGCGCCTTTAATATGCCCGAAAATCTCAGATTCCATTAACTCACCAGGAATTGCGGCACAATTAATAGCGATAAATGGACCGTCAGAGCGCTTGCTAAGGTCATGAAGTGCTTTCGCGGCCACTTCTTTACCTGTACCGCTTTCGCCAGTAATCATGACAGAGGCATTGCTTGGGGCCGCTTTTTCTATTGCATTGTAAATGAATTGCATACATACAGAGTTGCCAATAAAACCCTGGAATTGATCTTTTTGTTGGCTTTGATATTGGTTGAGTGTTCGTTTTAGTAGCGCGCGTTCAGCGATAACTTGTTGGGTAAAAACCGCTTGGTCTATTGCTTGTGTTAAATCGCTGTTGTTCCAAGGCTTATGAATGAAACCCCATATGTGCCCTTCATTAATAGCATTCATAACGAGGTCATCTTCAGAGAAGCCACTGAGTACAATGCGAATGGTTTCGGGATATTTGTTAGAAACTTTTCGCAGTAACTCATCCCCTGTCATTTCGGGCATTTTCATGTCTGAAACGACTACATCGATCACTTCTTGTTCAAGAATATCGAGCGCTTCGTGGCCACTATTTGCATAGAAACATTGGTATTGGCTATTTCGCATAAACCGTTTAAGTGTTTCTAAAATACTTTGTTCATCATCTACAAAGAGTATATTTGCGGTTTTAATTGATGATGTTTTTTCCATAACGCATCCTCTATATTTATTGAATAAGATTAGTTGAGATTAAATAGCATGTTGGCGTAGCGGGATTATGATTGTGATGGCTGTTCCTTCGCCTAGTTCGCTTTGTATAGAGATATCGCCCCCGTGTTTTTTGATGATGTCATAACAGATGGACATGCCTAAACCAGTACCTTCACCTACGGGCTTTGTGGTGAAAAAGGGGTCGAAAATATGTTTAAGGTATTCGTCTTTAATGCCGCAGCCGTTGTCAGTGACTATAATTTGTATATGGTCTTCGATTTGTTTTGATTCGATGTTAAGTTGGCCATTGGAACCATTCATTGCATGAGCGGCATTGATAAACAGGTTCATAAAGACTTGATGGATTTGCCCACCCATACACTCAATTTCAGGCAGTTCAGCTAAAGATTTTTCAACAGTACAATTGTACTTAAGTTCATTCCAAACCATTTTTAAGGTTGATTCAATGCATTCGTTTATGTTGGTTAAGGCTGTTTGTTCGCCAGAATAAGCATATCCTTTTAAACCTTGAGTAATGTCTTTAACGCGCTCCGTACCAGCAATTGATTCACCAGTAATGCAATCAAGGTCATTAATGACAAAGTCCAGATCTTCCTGTGTCAATGTATTGGCAATGGCATCGAGTTCAGGTTTTAGTTTATGTTGTTCTTCTAGTGAGAGTTTTTCTTTTAAGGACAGTAACTGGGAAAGTAGTGTTTTTAGAAAGGAATGATATTCCTGAAGCATCGTTAAGTTATTCATAATAAACCCAATAGGGTTATTGATTTCATGAGCAACACCAGCAGTAACTTGGCCAAGACCTGACATTTTCTCTGCATGCACTAATGTGCTCTGGTTACGCTTTAGTTCTTCATTACTTTCAATGAGTGATTGCTCACGCTGTTGTATTTTTTTTGCCATCGCTGTGATTTTGTCAGACAACCGTTGGATCTCGATAGTAATTCGTTTGGTTTTTACAAGGTGTGGGTCGGCGCCTTCACTCAGCTCAGTGGCGAATATTTGTAAGCGTTCTAATGGGCGTACAAAGAACCAGCGACCGAATATAATAGCAAGGCCAGTTGATATGATGGCGATAATGATGGCACTAAATATTAGTCGGGTCTTCGCATCAGTGAATGACTGATTAAGGGAGGATATATCTATGCCATACGTTAGTCGAATGTCTGAAGATATGTTGTTCAAAGCCTTTGTTGAAAAGGTGTTTCTACTACCCCATTGAACTGAAACATTGTTTGATGTCGTAGCCTGAAGCTCTATATCGATAACATTATTAAGGTCTAAAGCCTCTTCCATTTCGCTTAATGGAATATGTGTGACCAAAATGCCTTCGACTGAATTACCATACTGAATAGGTAGTGCAATTTGCCAAAAATTAAGATCTTCACTCAAATTAATTTCAAAGTCTTTTTTACGCTCGTATATCATGTGAAAGACATTCTTAATTTGGGTATTGTTATGTTTTTGAAATGGAAGAATTTTGTTTTGTTGATGAATGATAGCGCTGCTAAATATTTTTTCACCTTTAAAATCATAAAGCTGTTGGGCATATTGCTTGCCAATAATACTTTGGGATATGAAGTAATCTTGTAAGAGGCCCTTATTGGAATCAGGCCTCATAACGGCTTGTTTTACGACTGCGCTTTGAGCTTGAGCTTTGAGCTGGATTTTTCTAGTATCGAGGAATCGGTCAATTTGACGCGCTAGGTTTATGGCTTTTTGCTCGTTCGACTGCAAATAATGTTTAGACAGGTCAGACTTTAAGCCTTGGGTCATTAGACTGAACATCGCAAGACTCATGAGTGAAATGACGGTGACTAGAAATAGCGATAGCAAGCGCTCCGTTTTAGGTGGTCGGTTAGAAATTATCTTATGTAATCCCGCTGAAATTGCGGTTTTAATTTCCATTATTTACTCCATGCATTTTGCTTGGAGCTGATTCTATCAAGCGGATATTGCCGTATTGATCAAAGCGGGCCATTAAAAAATCATCTAGGCCTAGTGCTTCGTGAGCATCAACATTAGTTTCAACATCGCTTGAGAAAGGCTGCTTATAGCGCTTGATCAGACCTGGAACGGTCTCTGTCAGATTCTCCAGATTAGCTTTGATAACTTGTCGGGCTTGTTTGGGGTTATTCGGAATATCTGTTTGCTCGGCGGCCGCGATTAGAATACGAGTTAAGTCATAAGCGTGAATGAAACCGGTCGGTGCTTGAATATCCGTTGGAGAAAGCATGTTATTTGTTAAGCTTGACGCTGCAGCCAATGCATTTTTACCTTCTTCAGGTAAAGGTATTTGTAAGAGAGAAAAACGAGTTTGGATGAACGCTAGGTCTAATTGGTTAACTGCACTTGCACCCAATGATTGGAAGAATGTTCCGCCAGTAATTCCCCAGTGACTGCGGATCGCGCGTTGGCGTGTTTTGCTTAGTGATAACATGGCTTTTGCAAAGGTGATACCTTCGGGTGCATTTGCGACAAGAACGAAGCTGTCGGCACCATTCGAAACGGCATTTTCTAAAATTGTTCTTGCTTCGTGCTGACCGATTCCCCATTGAAAAAAGTGAATGCCGCTTGCCTGATAACCTTGATCTGATAGTGCTTTCGTCATTGTTTTTTTATTCGATTTTCCCCAGCCCGTATCTTCCAGTAGCAGGTAAGGGCGTTTGAAATCAGAATGGTTGATCGTCTCGTTGATAATGACCTTGCCTGCTTTGCTATCATCGATCGACAGACGAAAGATCCAGTTCTCTAAGGTTTTTGATCGGGTGATAGGCGTGGCGGCTGCCCAAGGGACGAAGGTAAGAATTTGATTATCATTAATATAATCGCGAGCAGCAATCAGGGGCGGAGAATGTAAACCTCCAAATACTGCTAGTGCGAGAGGGTCTGACAAAAACTGTTCTAGGTGGTGGCGGCTTCTTGGCGTGCTGCCATGGTGGTCTTTGATAACCAGCTCTACTTGATGGCCGCCCAATTTCCAATTAGATTGAGATAGTGCCGCGCGAATGCCAAGCTCAATTGATTTTCCTGAACTCACGCTATTCGTTTGATCTGCATCGAGATAGATTCGAAAAGGTGATGGCTTGTTTTGAGTTGTGTCAGCAAATGTGTAAGGGGTTCCCCCCGTAACGCAACATAACAGACTAATGATAAGTAAGTAATTGAGCCTAATGCAGAGCTCACTTATGTGTTCCATATCGTTTCCTATCTCAAAAGCTCAGAATTGCTTCATATAATTTGATATATATTGACTATACTGTCAATTGTGACATTTAAAAAAATTGTAAATTCATAAGCCCTGGTTTTGTATGCTAATCAATTGTCGTTGATGTATTAGTATAGACGGACGTGGAAGATTGGTTGTGTGATTAAGGAGATTAGTATGAAAGACGCGTTAACTACTGGAGAAGTCGCAAGATATTGCGGTGTAAACTTTAGAACGGTCATTCGATGGATCGAAAAAGGTTATATTGATGCGTACAAGCTTCCTGGAAGAGGGGATAACCGGGTCCCAATTGATGCTTTAGTCACTTTTATGAATAAAAATAAGATGCCAATACCTGCAAATTTCGTTGAAGTTCCGCTAGAGGTCGTTAAACAGGAAGACTTTGTCGCTCCCTCCGATAAACCAAGGGTTCTTATCATAGAGGATGATGAGTTGATGGCAAAATCGATGGCTAGAACGATTAAAATAGCGGGTTATGATGTTCAGATTGCCACAAACGGAATTGAGGCAGGCATTCAGCTAGAACGTTACCGGCCTATGTTGCTAACTTTGGATTTGCAAATGCCTGGAATGAGTGGTTTCGAGGTTCTCGAGGCTTTACGGGCGAACGATAGTTATCAAAATATAAAAGTATTGGTCGTCTCGGCAGCTACGAAAGTGAAAATGTTAGAAGTGATGGAACTTGGTGTTGATGATCTACTAGAAAAGCCTTTCAAGTCAGAAGCGCTGCTTGAAAAAATGTTCGCTTTGCTACCTGTTTAAGTGCATTTCTAAGTTTATTGTTACATTTAGCAATAAATAGATAAAAAATACAATTGTCATGAATGACAGGTTGTGAGAATCTGAGTTCATCTTGTGACTAGGAGAGTATGATGGATAAACGCATATTGATCATTGATGACGAAGCAAGTGTACTGAGTACGCTTAAACGACTTTTTCGTAATAAACCCTATGAGGTATTTTCGGCTCTAAGTGCCGAGGAAGGGTTGACGTTATTAAAGAGCCAATCAGTTGATTTGATTATTAGCGACATGCGTATGCCTCTTATGGATGGGGCAGAGTTTCTTTCTATCGTTAAAGAAACTTACCCTCTGACAGAACGCATCTTATTGACGGGCTATTCTGATATGGACTCCACCATAAAAGCTATTAATGATGGTGGCATATTTGGATATCTTTCGAAGCCCTGGGATATTGATCAACTTCTTTCATTAGTCGATAATGCACTGGATCAAACACATAAAAATAAACTAAAAAATCGTACTCTGAAACGTTTCAAAAAGCAGAACGATGCTTTAGGTGAAGTTGTTGAGCATAAGCAGCGAGAAATGGCACAGTCGGCCGAATTTGTAGGGCATGCCTTCCAAAAACTGCAAGATAGTTGTGATGTAACTGAACAAATGCTTCTAAATCTATTAGACCTGAAGCTCAAAGGGCAGAGGATTTACGCTGGTCAGGTGGCTGAGGTTGCGAACGAACTTACGCATATCTTAGGAGTACGTGAAGATGAGCGAAAATGCTTAATAACGGCAGCGCGTCTGCATGGCATTGGTAAAATTGGCATTCCTGATGATGTACTTGTATTACCTATTGATATGATGAACTCTGAACAATTTTTGTTGTACCAACAATATCCTGCTTACAGTGCATGTACCTTGATGGCTTATTTGCAATTCCAAGATGTTGCACAGGTATTATTTGAACAAAAAGAATATTTAGATGGGAGCGGATATCCGAATGGAATTCATGGCGACGAACTCACCAGTTTAGGTAAAATCCTTTCGCTTATATTAGACTATACAGAGCTTCGTTTTGGTATTACAACGGGAGAAGCATTGGACCATCAGACGGTTATCGGGGTAATTCAAACAAATCACAACCGATATGACGCTAGCTTACTCCCTGCCTTGAGTTCTTTAACGCTTGAAGTAGAGCTATCAGAAGAAGTTTCTTCGATGATTTTGCCTCTCTATTCGCTTAGAGAAGGAATGATCGTGGACAAGGAAATCTTTAGTGATAACGGACTTTTATTATTGAAAAGGAATGCGGTTTTGACGGAAAAGATGATTGATCACCTAATGAATATTGAACACAATATAAGAGAAAAAATGCTCGTGTGTGTCAGATTTGACCATAAGTTTTGAGTTAGAAAGCGTTGTATTTACTTGAAAAAGTTTAATATTTAAGGCGAAAATAATATTTCACTTGATCTAACCTAACTGTATAAACTGAGTGACCGTTTGAATGCTTTGTTGGGGTTGTACTTATACCCTTAGCTTTACGTTGGTATTAATAACATATTTTAAGGATATAAAAGTTATAAGGTGTATTTGTACACCATTTTTATTTTATTCATCATTGGTCATTTGTTCAAAATCGTCAAAACCTTGTTCATCTACTTGAAATCTAGGTTCATCGACTGCATCTTGCTCCTCTGATAATGACGGCTCTTCACCTTCCATTAACATTGGGGGAAAGGTACGAAGAACAATGACTTCATCATCGTCAGGCGCTAAGATAGTATTTAATAATGTTGTGGTATCGGTTACTTTCGTATTTGTTAATTGTTGCTGGCTAGCTTTTAATTGGACTTTCAGGTTACTAACCATTGTCAGCAGTTGAGTGTTTGCGCTAGATAATGCTTGTGGTGCTAAATCTTTGGCAGAAGCGATCTGGCTTATACTGTTTAGGTGGGCGATCAAAGATAGGATGTACTGCTCTGATTCGCTAGGCTCTAGTTGCATTATTTTTTGAGACTCTAAAGAAACAAAAAAAGCATGCTTAGCTGCCCAAAGCGCTTCTGCGCCAATTTTCTTTACCTGCTTACGGTTACGATAATTTTTGCTAATAAATAACTTAGCTGCTTGAGATAATTCGACCGCTTTTTTAAAACTTACTTGAGCGTATTTATCACCATTAATATCTCTGGCTTTTTCAATTAAACTTTCTGCTTCAGATAAATGCGTATGGTGGAGAGTTTTTATTTCTAATTTGGACATTTCAGCAAGCAAGGGTGCCTGACCACGAATAGCATCAGCGATTAGCCCTTCTTCAATCAGCTTAATCAAATCCAAAAGTTGCGCATGTACTTTTTTATACTGGGTAGATAATCGTGTGGGGGCTTGTAATTTGATTAGCTCTGCATTGTGTGCAAGTACTTCTTTTAAATTCGCTTGTACTGTTTTTTTGTTGATATAAGCGTTATCAATAAATTTTTGAGCTGCAATCGCAGCCTTAAGTGCTGTATCTGTTGTGTCTTTAGGCGTTTTTTGTAGGAACTCACGTGCTTGAGCAATGCTTTCTTTCGCTTGGCTTAAGTGGATGGGGGCAAAGACATTTAGTTCTGCCTTTATCGCATCTGAGTACTTTGTTTCAGCTACTTTAATTGCTTGTTCAGGAGTGAATTTTGAATTATTTGCTTCGAGGACAGATTGTTGCTGAATTGCTTCAGTGTTTGCAATCTCTTTTCCTGCACACGCTGATAATATCAGGCAGGTTAAAAAAACTGTCAGTGCGCGCATGCTCCATTTTTGCATCGTTCATCCCTAAATATTTTATATTAATTGGAAGTATATGCATGAGATTATCTTATTGCTACGTAGTTTTACCATTGATTGTAAAAATGATGAACAGGTCCACTTCCTTTACCTATCTGAAGGGAATCGGCTTGTTTGATGGCATTATTTAGGTAGATATTGGCCTTAAAAACGGCATCTGTGATTGAATTTCCTAAAGCAAGATTTGCACTAATGGCCGATGACAGTGTGCAGCCGGTGCCGTGCGTATTCTTTGTCGCTATTTTCGATTGTGCGAATTCATAAATGTTATCTGAATCAGATAACAGATCCATACAAGTATCACCTATAAGGTGGCCTCCTTTAAGGAGAACAGATTGGGACCCAAACTTATTCAAACCCGAAATGGTTTCGTACATAGCATTTTTCGTTTTAGCTTGAGGCATATTCAGTAAAACTGCAGCTTCAGGAATATTGGGTGTAATGATTGTGGATATAGGAAATAGTTCTTTTTTTAATGCTTCAATGGCTGTTGTTTCAATGAGAGGTTTGCCACTACTTGAAATCATGACAGGATCAAGCACGATATGTTTAGGTCGATATTCTTGGAGTATTTGAGAAACTAAATGAATGGTGCCAATTGAATTTAGCATGCCAATTTTCACACAGCTGATATTAAGGTCATTAAATACGGCCCGTAATTGTGTTTCAATAACATTAGGCGGTAGCGGATGAATAGCGTGAACGCCGCATGTATTTTGAGCTGTAATATTAGTAATAACAGAGGCACTGTATACACCAAGTGACGAAAATGTCTTTATGTCTGCCTGAATGCCTGCGCCGCCTGAAGAGTCAGAACCAGCAATTGTTAGAGCAATAGGGGGAGGAACCAAGTTATAGCCTTTTATTTTAGATAATAGTTTAGATGTTAGCTTTTTTTTAGCGCTGACAGTATTGTAACGAAAGTACGCTGTGAGAGTTTACTAATAGTGCGTATAATTTTATTTAAATTCATTATCAATATTAATTATGTTTGTGCTTAAACTTTTTATAGTTACGATTATTTTCTTATTTACCTTTATGTTTTCGCAAAGTGGTTTAGCTGGATTTACTGCTGAAGAAATTTTAGGTGAGTATTGGAAAGACCCTTTATTTGGTGAAGCGGCTAGTGAGGCGACAATATCTATTGAATTATTTCAAGACATGATATGGCCTAATAAGGTTATTGTTCCATTATCGAAGAATGTTCGGTTTGTTTTTACCAATAAAAGCCAAGAATCACATCTAGTTGCGTTCTCAACAGATATTCAAAAGCAATTGGTAGATGAACGCTTCCAGAAATTCATTAAAGATGAACTGTACCATTCTCAACAGCAAGTTATTGGCGGGACAGGACACTCTCATTCCGGATCAGCAGTCGGCGATGCTGAAGCCTTAGTGAAAACCTTAGACCAATGGCCGACAGTTTTTGTAAAACCAGACGACAAAAAAGAGATCTTGATTCGTTTTGATGAGCTGATGCAGATTCCTTTTATCTGCGTGCTAGATACACATGAAGAAAAAGAATATAAAGGGGTAATTGATGTTATTGAATCAACAGATCTGAAAAGCATCATGAAATAATGATTGTTAAGATCTCACTTTTTCGCGCTCCAAATTATTACAATACCCTTTGAAATTAATATTTATTCTCAAATTTATTAAGAGTTATTTTATGCATAGTAATACAGTGAAAGCGGTAGACTGGGTTGACGGTCAACTTGTGCTTTTAGATCAAAGAATTCTTCCTAAATCAGAAACATACATTACTTGTCACGACATCACTTCAGTGATCGACTCGATCAAAAAAATGGTAGTGAGAGGTGCGCCAGCAATTGGTATTGTTGCGGCCTACGGTGTAGTAATTAGCGCGCGTGCACGCCATGATAACAATATGAACACTGCGCAGCTTGAAGTCTATAAAAATGATGTTTTAGCAGACTTAAATCTACTCGCTGAAGCTAGACCTACTGCTGTCAATTTAAAATGGGCTGTAGATAGGATGAAACAGAGTTTTGTTAACGCTTATAAGAATGATGCGATAATTGAAGCACTGTTAACAGAAGCAAAAGACATTCACGCTGAAGATATTGCCAATAATCATCGTATGGGCGACTTGGCAAGTGATTTAATGGCTAGTACTTCTAACGGTCCTTTTTCTGTTATGACGCATTGCAACGCTGGTTCTTTGGCTACAGGTGGGTATGGAACCGCCTTGGGAGCAATAAGAGCCGGATGGAAAAATAACTTAATAGACTGTGTATACGCAGATGAAACTCGACCATGGCTACAAGGAGCAAGATTAACTGCTTGGGAACTTGCTCAAGAAGGCATTCCTGTTTGTTTAAATGCCGATGGTGCTGCTGGATGGTTGTTAGCGAATAAAAATATAAAATGGATTATTGTTGGCGCTGATAGGGTGACGGCTAATGGTGATGTCGCTAATAAAATTGGAACCTATAGTTTAGCCGTACTTGCAAAGTATCATGGCGTAAAGATGATGGTTGTAGCACCTTCAAGCACTGTTGATATGGCGCTTAAAACAGGAGATGAAATTGAAATTGAAATGCGCACAACTCAGGAACTTACTCAGATCGGTGACTTACAGATAGCTCCAGCCGGAGTCAATGCTATTAATCCAGTTTTTGATGTGACACCTGCAGCGCTCATTGATGCTATTGTGACAGAAAGAGGTGTAATCGAAAATCCAAGCACTAAAAAAATGTTGGTTGTTTTCGGTTAAATCAATGCTCTAGTGGTCGAAAATGTTAGTAGTATTAATTTGGACGATAGGTTCTTTTGGAAAATTTAAATGATAGATAAGCAAAAAATAGTCGAAGACTCTGTGAATGAATGGTTAGAGAAGGTCGTTGTAGGGCTCAATTTGTGCCCATTTTCTAAACTTCCGTATAGTCAAAACCGTATTAGAATTAAGGCCGATTTATGCCAACAAGAAGAACAAGCTTTTGAAAGTATTATTCACGAAATCAACTTACTGGATGAAACTGAAGAGAAAGAGCTTGAGACGACTTTGCTAGTGTTTCCCGAGCTTTTTGAAGATTTTAACCATTATAATGACTTTCTTTTTTCCGCTAACGAATTTATACGGCTTAGAGGGTGGGAAGGGGTTTATCAAATCGCTAGCTTTCACCCTGACTATCAATTCGAAGGCACTGAAAAAACAGATGCAGAGAATTTTACGAATAGATCTCCATACCCAATATTGCATTTTATTCGTGAGGCTAGCCTGAGTGCTGCAATTGAAGCTTATCCTGATGTAGATGGAATTCCAGGCAGAAATATAGATCTTATGAATAGTCTGAGTGAAGCAGATTTAAAGCAATATTTTACATGGTGCTTTAAAAGGTAAAAACGAAAGTTTAGTGTGTATCGGTCTCTTGTATGACACGATTTCGACCTTGATTTTTAGCTTTGTACAAGAGTTTGTCTGCACGTTTCCAAGCCGTTTCTATCATCTCGTGAGGCCTTAAAATTGAAGCTCCAATAGAAATTGTGGTGCCGATGCGAGTATTATCAGTGTGCTTTATGGTCAGGTTTTGAAAATCTCTTAGTAAACGCTCGCTATAAAGTCTAGCATGCGGTAATGAACAGTTGATTAAAAAGATTGCGAATTCTTCTCCACCTAATCTTCCGGCAACACCCCGTCGATAGGTGGATTTGTTATCCGGAGCAATCAACTTTGCAGCAAGATCTTCTCTGCGTACTTTTACAGATAACATGTTGCCGAACTCTGTAAGCAGTTTATCACCCGCAATATGGCCATATTGGTCGTTAAAATTCTTAAAATGATCTATATCTATACTAAGCCAGATGCACTCATTCCGGTCGATGCTGATTAAATGTTCGACCTGCTTAATAAAACCTCTACGATTATAGACACCGGTTAAATAGTCTGTCTCACTGAGTATTTGGTATTTTAACTTAGCTTCTGAAAGCAACTCTGTTTGCTTTTTTAAATAGCTATATCGATAGCCAAGTACGAACGAAAGTATAATTAATTCAAATAGACAGCCAAGAAGTAATAAGCGGAGTATATTTAAATTCGCTTCAATAATGCCTAACCACATCCAAACCCAAGCGGTAATACTAAAAATAAATATTGACCAAGCGATTAAAAAATATACTGCGTGCGGTTGTTTGCTTCGGTAGGCTAAAATGCCAGTAAGTAAAAGAATGAGTGGGGTGATGATGCCCAAAGACTCTACGAGAATATAGGCGGTGTGATCAGATACAACACCAATTAAGATGATACTGCTGAATGAGAATATTTGTAATGCTCTAAGTATAATGTCTGTTTTTGGTGTTGAATTTGGCGTGTCTAAAAGTTCTCTTATAAAAACCGTTGCAGAAAAAACACTAAGTAAACCAGTGAGGTTAGTGAAAATTGCATCACCTCCCCATTCAGGAAATAATAAACGGGGGTAACCACAAATAACCGTGATATAAATACCTGTACAAAAGACATAAAAAGCATAATACAAATACAATTTCTCGCTTGCACTTATGCCAATGGCTAGGTTGTAAATCATGGCTAATAATAAAAAACCCAAAATAAAACCATTGAATAAGTGGTCCTTCAAAATAGAACTGATTTGTTCGTCTTCTGTTTTAACTTGGATATTAAAGTGAAAAACTTGTGATGTTTGTAGTCTTAAGTAGGCTGTTTTGTGATCTCGAGGGTTATCTATAACAAACGTTAAGAATGTTGCGGACAGCGTGTCATTGCTGTTGTTTCTTTTACCGATAGGTTTGGTCCAACGCCATCTGTCATTATCTAAAATGGCGAGTTGGCCATCCAGACCAAAATTAGGCACTAATTCGAACCAGATTCTATTTGAGTTGATGCGGCGGGGAATACTGATTTTGATCCACATGGTCGCACCTTGGGAGGCTTGCCAGTACTCTTTATCTAAAAAATAACTATTTGTGACGTTCTTATTGAGTGCTTGCCACTTTTCTTCGGGGGTATTAATGATCTCGTTAAGGGATGCATCATTTGTTTCAATGATCTGCCAAAATCGAAAGTCAAGTTCTGAGCTGGCTTGGCCTGACGAAGGTGCAAGTAGAGTCAGGCTGAAAACAAGCCAGAAAGATAGGTGTTGAATCATATTAATATGCAATTTTGGCAAATAGGTGTCTAATTTTTAGTAAATTAAAGGTTTAAACCACGCCATAAGCAAGCATGGCATCCGCTACTTTAATAAAGCCCGCAATATTAGCGCCTTTTACGTAATTAACATAATGTTTACTTTCACGACCGTAAATTTCGCACTCAGAATGAATGTTTTCCATGATATCAAATAGAAGTTTTTGTAATTCTGCTTCTTTCCATGAAATACGGGCACTGTTTTGGCTCATTTCCAATCCAGAGATGGCTACGCCACCCGCGTTAGCAGCTTTACTCGGCGCAAATAAAATTTTGGCTTCTTGAAAGCGCTGAATCCCTTTAAGTGTCGTTGGCATGTTTGCCCCTTCAGAAACTACAATACAGCCATTTTCTATGAGTGAATGGGCATCACTTTGATCTATCTCATTTTGAGTTGCGCAGGGGAGAGCGACATCACAAGGTATAGACCAAGGTTTTTGGTCAGCGTAAAATTTGGCTTCAGGGTATTCATTCAAATATTCACTGATTCTAACTCGATTAATGTTTTTAAGTACTTTGATATGTTCTAGTTTTTGTTCTGAAATGCCTTTGGCGTCATGAATGAAGCCGGATGAGTCTGAAAGAGTAACTACTTTTCCGCCCAGCTGGTTGACTTTCTCAGCGGCAAAAATGGCAACATTACCAGAGCCAGAGATACAGACAGTTTTTCCCTCCATTGTCAGACCTTTTGTTTTGAGCATATGATCTGATAAGTAAACAGTGCCGTAACCTGTTGCTTCTGTTCTGATTAAGCTCCCGCCAAACTCCATACCTTTTCCGGTTAAAATGCCGGTAAACTCTTTGCTTAACCGTTTATGTTGACCAAATAAATAGCCGATTTCTCGTGCGCCAACACCGATATCTCCGGCAGGAATATCTAGGTCTGGCCCGATATAATGGGTGAGTTCTGACATGTATGCCTGACAAAAACGCATCACTTCTCTGTCGGATTTTCCTTTTGGATTAAAATTTGACCCACCTTTTCCGCCGCCCATTGGTAGGCCGGTTAAGCTATTTTTAAACGTTTGCTCAAAGGCTAAAAATTTTAAAATACTCTGATTCACAGACGGGTGAAAACGTAAACCTCCTTTATAAGGACCGATTGCATTATTGTTCTGTACGCGCCAACCACGATTTACACGTATATGTCCTTCGTCATCGGCCCAGGTTACACGAAAAGTGATGATTCGATCAGGCTCGCTCATTCGCTCTAAAATTTGGGCTTCTTGATAATGGGGTTTATCTTGTATGTAGGGGAATATGTCAAGAAAGACCTCGTGTACCGCCTGATGAAACTCGGGTTCACCAGGGTTTCGACGAATTAACCCTTGCATAAAATGTTCGAAATTTTGTTCCCAAGACATAAAAGCCACCTTTTTATATTTGTTTGATCTTTGTATGTGTAAAGTAGTGATTAAATTTAACTTTAGCATTACATATATTTTTTGGATAACAATTAATTATCTCAATAAATTTGACGGTTATTGATTTTACTGCTACCACTAAAGTTAGCTGTATCAAAAATTTATAATAAATATAAAAATATACCGGCTGTAAAAGCCAATTAAACAGGGTGTTTATAACAGTATGGACAAGAGTGAATACTTAATTGCTCGGGTAGGGCATTTGAATTTAGGTGTGTATTGTCGTGATGTACAAAACGTATACACAGAAAAGGTAAAGCTTGTAAAATTGTTTTATCAGGGGGATATTTTCCGTGGCGTTGCCTCCATTGGTGGTACGGTTATGCAGGTGATTGATCTCCGGCGGCGTATTGGAATGGATTTGGACAGCGAACCGCAAACTGAATTTTTAACCTTGATAAGCTTTAAAACAGAGGTATCGAAGACAATTGCAGTTGTCGTGGATGAGATAATCGGACTACAACGCGTATCTATGAATTCAATTCAAAAAAATGATCATATATTAGGTGAGAGTGTTGGAAATATAGATTTGCTGTTTCCGATGATTGCAAAAATTGGGAAGGGTGAATTTCTACATTTGTTAGATTCAACTTACTTAGACAAAACAGAACCGCTTGTTGAAGAGTCAAGTGAGCTTGAACTGTTCTGATTTATCAATTCTTTCGCCATTTCTTTTTTATTGAAGTGGCGAATAGAAAGTCTCCTGCTATGTTTAAATAAATAGCATTATTAATGTTACTCACATCACAACACATATAAGAAGAGTTTTAAGTGCAATATGCTCCAAAATGACCTGATTGATAGTTTATTAGTCTCATCGGATTTTGTCTTTTTAAGTACAGATAATGTTGGAAAAATCCTAACTGTAACACCTGCTATTCGTGAAGTTTTTAATCTTCAGGAAGGAGAGGTTGAAGGGCGGTGTTTGAACGACCTTATCCCTATGCTTTGCATGTTTCCTCAAACTGAGTTTGAGGTGGTTCAAGCCCGGGGAGGGCTAGAAATGATGATGGATGATGGCGATTGTCCTGAGGGCGTAGAATATATGGAGTTTCTTGCTTCACACACGCAATCAAATGGTCGTTTTGAACTTGAAACTGGTGTTGAACAGGGCCCGAAATGGGTTTCATTAGTGACAAACAAAGTTTTGAATGACGACGATATTATCTTTACAGTGATGATTAGAGATATTAGTCAGCGAAAGCATGATGAGCATGAAATATTAGACTTGAATCAAAATTTGGAAGCACGTGTTGATGCTAGAACCTCGCAAATAAAAGGTGTGGTAATGTCATGCAGTGCTGAGCTTGAACAAGTAAATAATACTTATCAAACGATGAAAGAAAAACAAATGGATTTAATGGAATCTATTGAATCGACGGTTCTTGCCGAAACAGAAGGCTTGAATGATTCACAGGTATCTCAGATTAAAAGTGCGATTAGTAGCGAACTTGTTAAATCAATGAATTTATATTCTGAAGATCAAATTACAGATCAAAAGTTTATGCTGACAATGATGTCATTGAATGAGCTGTTTGGTAATAAATCAGCTGAAGATGAAAATCTTAAACCAGGGCAGTTAAGCGGGACGAGTCAAGATGAGGTAGATGATCTACTGGGTTCACTAGGCTTGTAACTTTAAAAGGAAGTGAAACAAAATGCAGGATACAAGAGCATAGGCGCACCTTGTATCTTATTTATAATATACCCTTAACTTGTAGCGATAGCCCCTTTTCCGATACCCTCGAAAGCCTTAACTCGATAATGGTTATTTGGTTTCTTTTCTGTACATGCTTTTGCAATGTGGTCTGCTATAAGTTCGACCGTCGTATCACTATCGAGAATATACACTCGTTTCTTAGGTAAGGTAACACTAAAGTCACCTTGTTGCGCTTTGTATGAAAAAGTTATGTGCGCTTTGTTATCTATTTCAGTTTCATTGGTGATGTCTTCGCGAGTACCGATATAAATATTTCTAAAACAGGCTGACCAATAATCTTCTAAAGTTTGGTTACGTTGGTGGTTTTCATGAATTTCTATTTGAGAGCGATGGCCGTGCACGATTCGTTGGCAATTACCATCATGCTTTTTTAACCCGTGGCTATAGTGGTAGTAAGCACCTTCTATTTCTTCTTGTGATAACTTGATAGAAACTTCTTTTATATTTTCAGGAAGCTCTTTTAGAATTACTTCTTGTAAATAGCTAGCAATTGACTTTGGGTTAACTGTTTTAATATCCAAAATTAAGATGGCATCGTTAGGAGATATATGTTGATAAGTGCCCATAACATTTTGCCAGTTTAGCTCACAGTCAGATCCGTTTTGCTTTATTTCAAAGTTCTTGGCATGCTTAGTAATGACAAAGCGGTGGTCTAGCTCGGAGTCAATAATTGACTTGATCTTCTTCTTTACGTGGCCGAAATCAAAAACCATACCTTGGTGGTCTAATTCACCACTTAGTTCAATATCTACATTCCAGCTTTCACCCAATATACCTCTTTGGTTATCAAAGTAAGAAAAGTCGATAACAGTTAAGTTATTAACAAAAAGCTGATTCATGGCAACATCCTGAGCATTAAATTTTAAAACGAGCTGCGTATTCTATCAAAGACTCGCTTGATGTAATTAATTAATTCATATTGTCATAGATTTATAACATGATGAATCTTCCAATTTTTGTAAAATATTGCAACTTATCCTTGTTAAATCAGGGATTTGGATTAGCCTTAATTGAAAATTCGATAATATTTTAACTTTGAGAAAATGCACCTGCAATATGAGTAATCAAATCACCGAGGTCTTGTTTGCGGAATCTTGCAAGCTTAGCTCAGAAATTATTAATGAAGCTATAGAAAAAGCTACGCGTAATGCCGTCGCTGAATTATATGGGGTGCTTGAAACTACTGAAGATTGGCTTCGCCCAGATTTTTCACTTGCGATTAATTTATTTGAGTCAAATGTTGAGTGGTTAGCCGTACAAGTATCAACGAGTGTCTTAACCTCCCTTAAAAAAAATCATTTAAATAAACAACCACCTACCAAAATTGAATCAGAAAAACCTATTAATGCAGGGCTCCTTGATAACTTGAGCCTTGTATCCAAAAATGATTTTGAAGATTGGCTTGTTGCTAATATGGGGGTTAAGTTTCTTGAAACAGAACTTTCGAGTGAACTTTTAGTGGTGACCCAAATATTGTGTTGCTTGTCTGGAAAAGGAGAAAATGCTAAAAATTGTTCTATTAGCCCCGAAAGCATATTTAAAGTTTTAAAAGAATCAATAGACTCACTAGAAATACCCCAAGCACCACAAATGTCGTTTTATAAGACTGTTTCTCGTAGCTTATTGGCTGACTTAAAAGGGCTTTATTTAGCGATTGCACGTGAGGCTCAAAAGGCAGGCTTAAACTATAAAACAATAAGCTCTGACATATCTTCTCAAATCACAGGGGAAAAAGTACCAGATAAGTTGGAACGGCACGAACAACAGGTAATTTCTGGTGATTCTCAAGACGCTTCCAACCATGCTTTAACACAAGAGATCTCAAATCAAGAAGCATCAAATGCCGGCAATATAAAAAATGCTTCACCTGCCGTACATCAAAAGTTTGAAAGTCGACCTGTAGGTTATGATTATAGTGAAGACCTTGGAAGCGTGGAAAGGCTACAGCGAAGTAATAGTGCTGAACAGCTTTCAAAATTAAGCTCACTTTCACGATTAAATGCGACCATTTCTAATGGCGGGCAACTGGCAGGCAGCGTAGCCCGTGTTGAAGGGGAAAAATCCAATGAAACAAAACTTCTTCAACCTAGCTCTTTAGTTTCAACGATCAGTGAGTTTCAGAGAAATTACGGCGACGCTTCAGTAGCGACTGAGCAGGGTAGTCTAAGAAATTGGGTTGAGTCGAGTTTAATTGAGGCACAGATAGATAAGGAGTCTATTGATTCACAAGATTCAGAGTTGATTGACGTAACTGATCGGTTTTTCGAGGCTGTGGTTGAAAAAATCGGTGTGAGTGGTTTATTGAAAAAATGGTTAGAAAAACTGAAAATAACCATTCTCAAGGTAATACTTCACGATAATAACTTCTTTTCGAATGTTAAACATCCAGCACGTCAAATGCTTAATAAGTTAGCAAAACTTGCTGCAAATGACCGATCAGGAAATAAACGTTTAGAGAAAGTTTTAGATAATCATATTGAACATGTAATAGCCGAGTATGATGACGATGAACAAGCTATTGACAATATAGTCATAGAACTCGATGCTTTGCTTGAGCGCCAGTCAATGGCATACAAACGGAACTCAGAACGCCTAGCAAGAACCTATGAAGGTAAGCAAAAAGTTGCCGAGGCAAGACATAAGATAGTAAAAGACTTAAACGCTTTATTAACAAAAAAGTCAGTACCTGTCGTGTTATTGGAATTACTAGATAAAGGTGGATGGCGAGAGCATTTAACGCTGACAATAATACGTTATGGTCATCAAACTGAAGCATATACAGAAGTATTCAATGTTGTTGAACAACTTTTGGAATGGTTGGGTGAGGATGCTCCTAGTAGTGATCAGTGGGCTTTAGAGTTAGAGATGGAACTTGAAGCGCCATCTCTTTTAGAAATGGTTACACGAGAACTAGAAATTGTAGGGCCTTCGGGATATGAATCCATACTCAAGAGGCTGGAAGATTGTTTATTTAATGATGTCGATCCATTGCTTGTAAAAGTAGAAAACTATGAGTGGCCGTTTGATAAAGCAGAAAAAGACTTAGAGGATTTGCAACCCAATGATCTTGAGCAGAATTTAACTAGTTATTGGCACAAACGCATTGTTTCAATGAAGATCGGTGACTGGATTGAACTCAGGAAAGAAGATGGAAAAATACGTTGCTTACGCCTAGCTTGGTCTGGCAGTGAATCTTTTAGGTTTGTGTTTGTTGATAGTCAAGGCATGAAAGATGAAGATGTTTCCTTAGATGAGTTAGTCATATTATTTAAAGAGAATAAAGCAAATTTTGTTGAGCAAGACGAAGTGCCCTTAGTGGACCAAGGGCTTCATCAAATGGTTCAATCGGTATATGAGGAACTTTCGAGCCAATCAAATTGTGATCTGTTAACAGGCCTCTTGAATCGACAAGCATTTGAACGAGCTTTAGAGCAAAGCATTGCGGGGGCCGTCACAAATAAATCAAAAGCAGCACTTTTATATATCGATTTAGATAAATTTAATATTACCAATACAAATTATGGTCATCATGCTGGTGACGCCTTATTAAAGCATGTGGCCTGTATCGTACGTGATCAAGCGTTTGAGAATGCCTTTTGTGGCCGATTAGGCGGCAATGAGTTTGGAGTAATCTTAACAGGTTGCTCAGATGAAGAGAGTATTGAAATCGCCAGAAATATCTGTAAAAAAGTACAGGATGATCACTATCAATGGGAAGAACACTCAATCACTAGTACGGTAAGTATTGGTTTTGTCTCATTTAATGTTGAGTCAGATTCGTATGACTCAATTATGCGTAAAGCGGGTTTAGCCTGTGATTCAGCTAAAGACCTAGGTAGAAATAGAGTTGTAGAATACAAAGAGCAAGATAAAGATCAGCAAAAGCGTGATGAAATGCTTCACTGGGTGCAGCGACTAGATCAAAACTTAGATGAGCTGTTGACCTTACGCTGTCAGGAAATTCGGCCTATTAATCCTAAGGGTGATGCATTATCTCATTATGAAATATTGTTAGGTGTACGCTATGAAGGACAGGTATTGCCGCCTAGCATGTTAATTGAAGCTGCTGAGCACTTTGGAAGAATGGCAAAAGTCGATCGATGGGTTGTTCATAACGTACTAGACTGGATGGAAACACACCCTTCTGTGGTGGCAAAATCGGATGGTTTTTCGATTAACTTGTCGGGTAATTCAATGAGTGACGATACCTTTCTTGAATTTATATTAAGCGAGTTTGCGGCGAGTACTGTTCCACCCGAAATGATTTGTTTTGAAATTACTGAAACAGCCGCGATCACAAATTTGGCTGATGCAACAGAGTTTATACGTGTCTTGAAACAAACAGGTTGTAAGTTCTCATTAGACGACTTTGGTTCTGGTCTTTCATCCTACGCATATATACAAAAATTACCGGTCGACTTTATTAAAATTGATGGTATTTTTATACGTAACCTCGCTTCGAACGAGCAAGATAGGGCGCTTGTTAAATCGATCAATGAGTTGGCGCACTTTATGGGAATGAAAACGGTCGCAGAATACGTAGAAAATTACGATATCTTAGATGTATTAAAAGATATCGGTGTTGATCACTCTCAAGGCTATGGTATTAAAAAGCCCGGTTTACTATGCGAGTTAATGTAAATTAGTCGTTTAAAACTAACGCAAATATTAATTACCTGATTACTTGGGCATAGGCTTGTAATACGCGTTTGGTAATATCCTCATTAGTATTTTCTAAGCGACTCTCCAGAGTTTTGCTGGCAGAATTGATTTCTTGTTTAGTGAAAGGGCAGTTACTAGGCAGTTCTCTTTTCAGTTTCTTATATGCGGCATAATTAACCGGAAATAATTTATAGTTTTGATGAATTGACTGGTCAATCATTTCAGCAACAAGCTTATGATCTAAGTTTTGGGAGGGTTGAGATGATATTTTCTTGCCAAAATGAATATGTATCTTTCCTTTATTTCCTTCAAGTCCTTTTTTAGCGGCAATAAAGTCATCTAACTTATCTTTTGAGTAATTTGAATTTTCATATAGCGCAGCAAGTTCTATCGATTTATCTATATCACACGGGTCCCATTCGTAAGAGAAGCTAACGGGTACAATATTAAGTTCAGCGAGATAATCATGCGTTAATTTGTCTTTAGGTTTTGCTAGTCCAAGCATCTTAATGAGCGCAGGGTTAGTTTTATCGATATTATCTTTAGCACGCCCTTCTTTCTGAGCAATCCAAATGTTTTCAGCTTTGTTAAAACGAAGAAACTGTATATACAAAGATTGAACTTTCATTGCCTTTAATATTGCGCGCGGAGATTTAATAGAACGAAAGATCTTGAAGCAACGGTTTAACAATGCAAGGTCACAGGCGCTAGGGTGTTGAAGTAAGTTATCGCCTATCGCACAGTTAGCTGTAGAAAAAGAATGAGCGCGCAAGGCTTTATTTAACAGCAGTGGGTCCATTACGATATCTCGATGGTTCGAAACAAAAATATAAGCTTTGCTTGAATCTAATTCTGACAAGCCAGTTACAGAGAACTGTTCATAACGTTTTTCAAGTAAGGGGAATACCGTTGTTTCAACCCAATCTTGTAAATCACCTACTTTTTCAATTTTTGCGAGCGTGTTAAGTTGGCTTTTTATAGGTTCGTTAAATGCCGAAAACAACTGACCAATAATGGCCAAAAAGTAGTCGTCTTTTAACAAACGGTGAATTACTTCTTTGACTTCGCTGTTTTGATAACATTGAATCTCTTTAAAACTTTCTTGCCATTCACATGTAGACTTGTTTAATAAGGTCATTTGGGTTTCTATAATGATGTTTAGTACGCATTTTTATGTGCTTTAAGCTGAGTATAGTTAATAAGTACAAATAACTCACACTCAATCTCTTACTTATTGAATTTATTATGAAAACAAACGTGAAAGACTTATTAATAATACAGTTTGCCAAGTGGCCAGTACTCGGCAATGTGAAAACACGGCTAGCGCACTCTATCGGTGATGAAAAAGCACTTCAAGTGCATATGGATTTGATGAATGAGGTGCTAAGTAAACTCATTTCGGCCAAGCTTGAGGGTATAGGTGCTGACATAGAGTTATGGTTGAATGAAATTCCTGAAAAAGAAAATGAAATGGCAGCTATTATAAAAAAAACCAGTGAAGCGATTATTCCGTGTAAAGTACAAAAAGGGAATAATCTCGGGGATAAAATGGCCGATGCAATTATTTCATCATTAAAATCCTATTCTAAAGTAATTATTGTTGGCAGTGACTGTCCCAATATATCGGCTAAAACCCTTGTGAAAGCAAGTAAGGCATTAAATAATTCCGATATCGTTCTTGGGCCCGCTGAAGATGGCGGTTATGTACTTATTGGAGCCTCAAAATTTAAGGCTGAAATATTTAATGATGTTGCCTGGGGGAAGGGAGAGGTATTTGATAAAACGATCAAAAATATACAAACACTCAACTTTACTTATTCAGCATTAGAAAAATCTTGGGATGTAGATGACCTGACAGACTATGAACGCTGGTGCAAATTAAAGATGAGTAGCGCTAAGCCTTAATTTGAAAAAGAGTTAAGCATAATGAGTTGAGAGCAATTGTTGCGCGAGTTATTCGGCCTATGTTGTAGATAAATTATACATTCGAATGATGTCTTTAATAATTGTTTAATTACTTTGGGTTTTTAAAAAGTTGATAAGATTTTTTAATCTATCTATATGTGTAGTGGGTAGCACTTATAGATAGATTGTGGAAACCGATTCGACTTACTTTGAGGGAAAATCTGCAAATATTTCACTCATGCTGACTTTTGCACGCTCTTCTATTGGCATTTTCTCGTTTACAGTATGAAGATCACGGACTGTTGTTGCCTTCCAAACGACTTCATTAGTTTTGGAGTCTACAGCATTGACGAGCATGCTAGCTTCATTAATGGACTCAGTGGTCGTACGTGAGTATATGTTGCTCTTCACGGGAATTGCTTCAATTCTGAGTTGCTCTCCCTGTTTTAATTTTATTTTGTATTTAATGATTAGGTCGGCAGTATTGGCATTAATTTGTGAATAGCCTTTAGCGTTTAATTCGTTAGCAATAGCGTTATTAATAATAGGAATAACTTCAATACCAGGGCTATTTAATGATTTTATGTTATACGTTTTATATTGCGTAAGTGCTGAATGAGGGTTTGTACTTGAATGAACTTCGAGTGGAGGCGTTTGGCAGGCAATTAAGCTGATAGAAAATATTGAAAGTATTGATAGTTTAAGGAGTGGTGACGCTAAGTTAGTGATGCGATTAAGAGGTGTTGTCATAGTGAATTCCATTTATAACCATTCTTGTTGTAAGTTTTACTTGAGCGATATTACAGGTACAGAATATCTGATTTTAAAGGGATAGTTCAATAGTAATTTACCAACAGAGGATCAGATAGGTTGTATGCATAAGGAAGGGTTTTTATTTCAAATTTTTTAATAACTGTATTCCAGCTTAATGTTAGCTGGAATACAGTGTGTAAAAATTTACTTTTTAACGAAGTACACAGAATACTCGTTTTTGATATTCATATTGTTTGCAAACTTATGCAGATGTTTTTCAGCTAAAGTCATCGCTACTGTTTTTCTATGATGGTTAAGAACCTTAGATAGTGTCCAGTCAGGTTGAACCAATAAATCGATTACAGAGTCTAGTATGTGTGTCTGGTTATTATCGGTAAACCAAGCTTGCCGACAACCATCGATTGAATAAAAATATTCATCTTTAATGACGTCAGCCCAATACTCGCTATTCTTATCGGATAAAATTGTTGATCTTAACGCGCGAATGTTTGCAGATGTATGATTTAAAGACTGCTTATGGATAAGCTGTTGTATATCTTTTGTCGCATTATCGGGCGTTTTAACCAGCTTTACATTTAAGACACCTTGTTGATCTAGGCTGTTTTTTACAAGCGATATAAAAGACGTATCAATACAACTCGCATCACCGCTTAAAGAAGCGAAATGTATTTGATTGCCGTCCTGTAAAAAACGTTTAGCTAAAGATAAGGGCCAAAATGCAATATTGTTAAGCTGTTCTTCTTGAGCTTTAAGGTGGCTTTCAGCAAGATTCTCTAAGCTGTTTTCAACGGCTAACACGTCAACATCAGTAAAGTGACGCGCATAACTAAATGCTTTTTGTGACGCGTCCACGCCAGCAACTAATAACAAGAGTCGATCAGGTAAGTTGGCGGTATCAATTCCAAAACTAGTTACGAGCTCACTTTTAAGTGATTGCTGGTTAAAGAAGTCAATTTTATTCCAGCGAGGGAAAGGCGCCGGCATGTCTTCTTTAGCAATTAAAAGTTCGTCTTGTTTTTCAGGGAACTGTTGTTTGAATGCTTCTCTTTCTGCTCTACGGTAAAGTGAACCAGACATAAGAGGAATGAGAGCGTCTGGCCAGTCATTTAGTTGCATCTCGGTAAGGTTAACCGCGTAGGTTTGAGCAAAGAAAGATTGGTACATGCCGACTACAATTAACGCGCCTGCAACTTCTTCCATGAGCCAAGGCTGTTGAAGAGTTTGCGTAAGCACTAGGTTAAAGTGTTCGACCTTGGTGGCTTCATCTTCATTCAGAATAAGGCCGTAGTTGTTTCGCTCATTGTAGGTGGCGATCGCCACCGCTAAAAGCTGTAATTCATCTCGTAATTGGCGCGTTTCAGTCGCTTCTAAAAGAATGCTTTGGCGTAGTAATGTAATAAACTCTTCAACAAACGGGTTTGGCAGACTGCACTTTAAAAGTGAATGATAAACAAGTGGGTCGCTTGCAACTTGAAGAATATCAATGGGGGCATTTGGATTCTCTAAATCATACTTCTTAGCGATCAATGCCGCAGCAAAATGACCAAGTCGCTCATGTGCAAGCTCTTGATAAGAGAACAGATTTAAAAGGTCAGTTTCAAGTTCTGCTTGGTAGTTATCTATTTTAATATGAGCGCAGCAATTAAGCATACCTTGCAAAATTGTATCGTCATTATGACCATGGTTTACCAGTGAGCGGTAGTGTAAATAAGCAATGTCATAATTTCTTAAAGATTGCTGAACTCGTGCAATCCCTAAAAATGCATTTTCTAAGCCTTTGTCAATTTCGAGGGCATCATTGAAATACTTTAGTGCAAGTTCCGGCTCGTCATTCATGAGCTGTAAATAGCCCATATTGCTTAAATACTGCGTGTTGCGAGGAGAGTGCTGCAAGCATTGCTCGAATAAGGCCTCAGCTGGTTTAATATTGCCTCGGTCTAATTCAATGCGACCTAAGAGGTTCATCGCAGGTGTGTTGTTAGCATCATAACTGATGACTTGGGTTATAAGTTTTAATGCATTGTCGAGTGATGCTTGTCGTTCGGTCGCCGGTGTAGAAACACTGTTGTACATTTTATAAAGGTCGTTTGCATGAATTAATAAACGAGCTGTATCTGAACATTCTAACTTTGTTGAATTACTAACAACAGGCTGAAGCTTAGGTGTCATAGTTGTCATTGTAGGCAAACCTCTTCCGCTTTATTTATAAAAATTAAGATCGTATCAATGACTAAGCGAAGGGTGTGCCAACATGGGGAATAGGGGTAGATTTATATTTGTGAAGCAACTTTGAGCTGGAGTTCAGATAATGCTTTGACTGTTTTTTCAATATCATCAATTGAAAGATGATTATGAAAGGGAAGTGCCAAACCTTGAGTAGAGACGTGCTGGGCATGCTTGAAATTTAAGCTAGCAAGAACGCAGTTATGTTTAAACGCTGGGAAATCCTGGATGAGAGGTAAGTAAAGGCGTCGCGTTTCGATGCCTTGGTTGATTAAGGCTTCAAATATATTCTCTGAGTCGCCTTGGTTAAAAACGATATAGAGAGAAGCAGGAGAAAACGTTTCTATGTTCTCTTGAGTTGAAATATTTAAATGATACTTTTCGAATAGGTCTAAGTAAGCGTTTAAAATTTCTTTTCGTTTATGTTTAATTGTTTTTAAACGATCTAGCTGCGCTAAACCGACAGCGCAATGATATTCGCTTATTTTTGCATTGGTACCTGTCTGGTTGATTGATCGGTTAGGTTCAAAGCCGAAATTAGACATTTTTTTTATGCGTATTGCTTGGTCTTTATTCGGGCAAACGACTAAGCCGCCTTCTCCGGCACCTAGTGGCTTAGTTGCATGCAGGCTAAAGGCGTAAATTAAATTATTATGAATTGATTGATTTAATAATGCTGCAGCAGAATCAACAACAACCGGTAAGCCCGTTTGATCATGAAAACGAGCCCAGCTATCGGAACAGACCGGCATGCCAAAAGCGGCAACCGGAACAATAGCGGCAATGTCATGTAGCAATAAATCCCGTTCTGCAATTTCTGGTGTTAAGAGCCAGTTGTGCTCATTGATATCGCTAATAACAGGAATATGACCCGCATTGATTATGGCTTGTATGGTGGCTGGGAAGGTAAAGGCGCTAGTGAGTACCTTGGAGCCGCTAGGTAAATCAAGGCTTTTTAAAGCTAACTCAATGGCTGAGGTGCCTGACGAAACCAGGGTGAGTCGGTTTGTATTTATGTCTTGTAGGCATTCGACTGCAATTCTTTGCTTCAGTTTTTCATAGAGTGGCCCGAAGTTTGAATACCAACGATTATGATCAATTTCCTTAAGGTAGGGAATTAACTGATCTGTGTTTGGCATATCGGGTATGAAATACGAAATCATGCGGTTATTACCAAGTTAGTTAGACTGTAATTCAATAGTAAGCAATTTGTACGCCTTAATTGTATATGATATTTAATTGTTATCGACCAAAGTCTTTATTTCTATAGTATGGTAATAGAATGAAATTAATACAGTTAAATATCAAAAATATTGCTAAAGCTGCCTAAGGAAGGTATACGTTGGTGAATAGGATGAAGAGAGATTAATATGAAAGGTATTATTCTAGCGGGGGGCACAGGCTCTCGCCTTTACCCTATTACACAAGGGGTGTCGAAGCAGTTATTACCGATTTATGATAAGCCCATGATTTATTACCCAATTTCAGTGTTAATGCTTGCTGGCATTAGAGAAATATTAATCATCTCAACACCTGATGATTTACCTAATTTTGAGAAACTTTTAGGTGATGGTCAGCAGTTCGGAATTAAACTATCTTACAAGGAACAACCAAAGCCAGAAGGCTTGGCACAAGCGTTTATTTTAGGAAAAGAATTTATAGGTGACGAAAGTGTTTGTCTGGCACTGGGAGACAATGTGTTCTTTGGGCAAGACTTTTCTTCAAAGCTAAAGCAGGCAGCCAAGCTTGAGTCAGGGGCAACGATATTTGGCTATCGAGTAAAAGACCCTGAGCGCTTTGGTGTGATTGAGTTTGATGACAATAATAATGTTATTTCGATAGAAGAAAAGCCTACCAACCCGAAATCAAAGTACGCGATAACTGGCTTATATTTTTTTGATAACGATGTGATTCAAATTGCTTCACAGGTACAACCATCTCAACGAGGAGAGCTTGAAATTACTGATGTGATTAATGCTTATCTAGAGCGCGGTGATCTAAAGGCTAAATTGTTGGGAAGAGGCTTTGCTTGGCTTGATACCGGCACACATGACAGTTTAATTGATGCGGGGCAGTTTGTTAAAACTGTGGAAGAGAGGCAGGGGTATAAAATTGCTTGTCTTGAAGAAATTGCTTTTAAAAGAGGATGGTTGAGTAAAGAGCAGTTAATTGATAAGGGTAAAAAGTTATCGGGTACCACCTACGGGCAATACTTATTGGATACAGTGCATGGTGGTGAATGACCAATTTAGGCATGATCTGTCATAACTAAATAATCTAGAATTATATTGACCAAGTTGTTGAGGGAGATAGGTATCTTTTAAACTGATTTAACTCGAGCCCTTTTGTTGCTTTGTTTTTTCATAGCTGTAACCCAAGCTTTTTGAGGCTGAGTTGTTCCCAAGTCAAGCAGTATTTCTCTAAATGCATTAGTTGTATCTCATGTTTATCCACTTTCTGGGATAACCAATCTAATTTGTATTTTTTAGTATGTCGCAGAACATTGTTGAGCCGCACCTAGGTGTAGTCACAAAAGCAATTCTTTTGCGGATGTCTTTTACTGGAAAGTCTGGGCGTTTATCTGAGTCGGAAAATATCTCAAAAAATTTTTATTCAGTATATTTTTGTTAGTTATACCTGTTTTGTGATTCTATAGTTAAAATAAAGTCATCTATTTTTAATGTAAATTACATGTCGTCGTTCTAACAATATTTATCATACGAATTATTTTAGAGGTGTAGTGGCATATAGCAAGCAAAAAGTTACTCCATATACGTTACGGGGGATAATGCAAGCCGAGTTATCTTTACCTATTGTTATGAAAGGGATGATAATGAACTGGAATTTAATACAGCTATCTAGTCACATGCCTAATGCAATATTTTTACGGTTGAAACGAAACCCTTTTGATGTTGTCAACTCTTTATATAAGGCGAGAAGTACGCATTCTAGTGGTTATGAGAAGTAGTGGTCATTTAAACCACCTGAACTTGAACAGTTAGTACAATTACCAGTCAGAGAACAGGTCGCAGAATTATTTCATTCGATCGAAAATGCTCTGGGTCGCGCGTTTGAGCAAATACCAAATAATCAGACTATTTCAGTTGACTATGTTGATTTTTGTCGAAATCCCAAAGTTTTTTTAAAGCTCTTGAGCTCAATCAGGTTAAACCTTTCAAACTGTCTGCTGGGTCAGGTAGTGAAAACACCACTCGATGGAATAAAGCTTTCGATTTAGTCCAAAAGGAAGTGGAGTTTATTAAATACTAAGAATTAGAAAGTGAGAAATTAGCTGTCACAAACAAGCAGAAGAAGTATTATCCCGTCATGTGAGTGCCATTAAACATAGGGTGATTCATTTCTTGAGAACCTACCGAACTAAATACATGGAGGGGGAGAACAATTAAGTGCTCTTCGTTTGTTTCAAAGTGATGGGGGCACATTTTTTCCAATATTACTATTTTTCCTGGGTATAAATCTTCAACGATATTCATGTCGTTCATACCAACAATACTTCTACCTGTTCCTTGCAGTATATAAGCAACACGAACCGTAGAGTGTATATGGTGCGCCTGTTCTGATGAAAATGGTGGTATGTCCAAGAGTTGTAAAGTTGGATCTCCTAAACGAGCGGGGGAAAAAACTTGCTTGGTCGAGCATCCATTAACATAAGGCAGATTAGTTTTAGTGGCAATTTCTGAACGTTTATTTTCAGGCATGTAGCCTCTAATGACCGTTGCTAGTTTTGCTGACTCTACTTCTTTAGGTCCGCGCTCTTGATAGGCGTGCTTTTGGTCTGCAGAAATAAAAAATATGCAATCGCCTTTTTCTAGCTTTATAGTGTGCTTTCCGACGTATACCGTGTAGAAATACAGATCAATTTCTTTTGCTTCAATAATAACATTATCGTTTGGTTCGAAATACTGGACGCCGAATTGCTCTTTAAAATATTCGATATTCAATTCAGTATTGTTATTAAACTCTGCATGACTCATATCTATTCTCACTTTTGAATTTTACTCATTTATCAGGTTGTCGGCAGGTCTGTCTGAGTATTAAATTATTTGCCGAATTTTTTTCACCGGAGAACCAGCATAAACGCAATGTGACTCAGTATTTCTGATTACAACAGAGCCTGAACCAATAACGCAGCCGCTTTTCACTATAATCTCTGGGTTAATCGTGCTATTGCTTCCTATGAGGCGGGTGTCTTCTATTTGCGGCGCGCCAGTTATTACAATATATTACTGTTCGTCGCGAGATAATGACCAAACCGCCCCAGCCTACAATAATCAGTTTATTCATTACGACCCAGTACCACTAGTGAGACAAAAATATTTTTTTTGAATTTGATAGGTGAAATATAATACCAGTACTTATTCAGATCTAACGATGCTATGTTAAACCTTGATTCGTATGTTGCATTATCAATAAGTTTTTCATTAATGCCATAAAAAAAGACTGGGTTAAAAATGTCATTATCTAGTTTTTTTGGGATGTCAAAATAAACGATTTCATGTCTGGGCTTCAATCGCTCAATAGCATCATGGATTTCGAATTGCCCATTGAAACCTAAATAATCAATTATCTTCCCTTTGAGGCACTTAATTCTCCGAGAGTGGGAAATTTTGCTACTATCAATGTGCTGACTTATTATCCGGTTAAAACTGAAAAACTGTTCTAAAAAATTTTTAAGCAGTGATTCAACTAAATTAGAATGTGTTTGTTTTGTCGTTAAATTACGTTGATTAAACTCATCTAATAGAATTGTTTTGTATTCCCGAGGGATAACTTTGTTTATTGCTCTTTCTATTTTAACTCTATCTTCTGTAGCTAAGTATCGAGAATACCTTAAACTCCAAATAGCACTGAGTACATCTTGATAGCTCCCTTGAAATACATAGATTGATTTACCTTCAATAATACGTTGTGGTTTTCCAGTTGAGGTTCTCGAAACTTGTTTAAATGCAATAACAGCAGGGATAAGGTCACAGTTAAAAAAATTATTTTGTATCAATTGTTGATCAGTTTGAGAGATGATTTGCTTGCATGTGTCTATAACTATGCCTATTTCATTATCTAGCGCTAAATGTTCAGTCGGGACTACGATAAATTTAGCTTCTTTCTCCAAAACTTCCCCGTATCTCTCCTCAAGCTCGTTAGGATGTAAGGATTCTCCGCCTCGATTGATAGTCTCCTTTATTCTACCGTTTAGAACCAAGTAATTTTCTCTAATGTAGCCTAAGTCACCCGTTTTTAGCCAGTTTTTATCGTCCAAACATTGTTTTGTGGCATTTTCATTTTGCCAATATCCAAGCATGTTGTTAGGCCCTTGTAACAATACTTCGCCAGATTCGGCTAACTTGAAGTTAGTTCCACTAATAGGCAATCCTACTGGTGGAGTATTCCAAAGGTAAGTCGAGATAAACTCTTCCTTTTTAAGTAAGGGCATTACAAATGAAAAGTTAACAGATTCAGACAGGCCATAGCCCTGAATTATTTTTTCCCCATAGGTATCAAAATAATTTTTAGCGAGCTGTTTAGTTAGTGGCGCTGCAGCGGTAATTAAATAGCGTAGCTCTTTTGGCCATATTGGACGTTTTTTGATTAATTCAGGAAGCAATGCGGGTACAATTGATGCCGTTGTAACTCCATGTTTCTCGATATATTTGAAATATACTTTTGGCTCAAATGACGTTAATAAAACTAGCGGTGTGTCCGTTAAATAACATCCAATTAGCGACATCATAAGTGCATTGCAATGGTAAAGAGGTAAGCAGGTGGCATGCGGTGAATTATTTGAAAAACCGTGTATTTTGGCTGTCATTGTGGCGTTATGAACCACTGCTTCAACTGTTTGAATTACCCCCTTGGGTGATCCTGTTGAGCCAGACGTGTAAATGATAAATCGGTGGTTTTCAGGGGATACTATTTGACTGACCCGCTGAGTAAATTGAATCGTATTGTGCATTCTGGAGAAAGTTCCATCCACATCCGCATGTTCAAGGATGTGAGTTTTTTGTTTTTCAGTCAAGCTAGGGACAATGGGAACGGCCACAGCTTTTTTCTTAAAAATATCCAACAAAATGATTGCTAAATCCAATCCATTTTCGAGCATCACAGCATATCTTTTGTTGGGTGATATATTGTCTAATATTCCTTTAGGAATAGTTGGCGTTATCTTCCCTTTCATAGCGTTGTAGGCTAAAATTTCAAACATTGATTTTGCCACTCTTTATTCTTGGGTGCGATCCTTTGTGGTTTTTGCATGACAGAAAGTTTCCTATTCTCTTTAACCAGCAGGGTAGCTCGTAAGACCTTGTCTTAGATTGAAATGTCGAGTTGATCACTTTCACTCTCTTATTTAAACTTTCTCAGAAATAGTGTATCACCCAAGCAAAAAGCAATGTCAAAACGGCCTGTTGCTAACAATTCATCTCCTGCGTGCTTTGGCCCATCTCCAAATGCCCAAATGTAATCATCAAATAATATCCATCCACCCAGCATTACACTCGGTTCCCATGCCGCAATGTCTTTACAAACGTGATCATAACGATGGTTTCCATCAATATGAAGCATAGAGATTTTTCCGCCTATTGATATTTTTCCTAACTCTGGACTGTTAAGGAAACCTGCTTTAGATGCATTTTTATAGTATTCAATTGCCTCAACCGATCTTTCCCTGATATAGCCCACATTGTTTAGTAATGAAACACTTCCAATATAACCCCAGAATACTTTCTCAAAATCGAATATGTCACGATCGGGTTCTAAGTTACTATTGAGAATGGCTGCTTTTTTACCTTGCGTATCAGTTTTTTCATTGTCCCATGGGTCGATACTAATTAAATTTCCAATTTTATGTTGTTGGGCTAGCCAAGCTATAGCGAAGGCGGATCTTCCATAAAGTGACCCAATTTCAACTAGATCTCCTTTTGGCAGTACACGTGATATATGTGTCAATGCTATCAATTTGTCTGTGTCACATTGTCCAGGGATCTGTACAAACTGCTTGTGTAAACTAGTATATTGTCCACGTGATAGCGGTGGTTTAGTTTCGACGCTCGAACCTAGTTCTAAAGATTCAACAGTCTTATCTAAAAGTAATTTATCGGACCAAATATAGCAAAGCTCAAAGTCATGCCAATCCGCAACATATGGCGAAGGCTCGCAGAGCTGAAATTGATATCGGACGCTTCGATTTTTTTGCAAATGGTGTAAATGGCTCCATACACCTACATGTGGAGCATAGATATGAGTAATAGAAAATGTATTGATCACATCATCAAGTGCGGAAGCGAAGCTTTCATCTGTTATGAAGGGTAAATTTATAAATTCATCGACATCAATGTCTTCTGCTGAACACATTACTGAACTCGCGCCAATAGTCCGGATGTTGAGGGCCTTAGCCGTAGCGAGAAATTTTTTGGATGCATCCAAATCTAAAGGAAAAATAAGAAGTTTAGTATCAGACATTAGTAAATATTCCTGTTAATAACATAGTTAAATGATTCCTGCTCAATAAATTTATAATGAAAAACATAAAGTTTCTTAATCAAGATTGAGTCCTAGTTTCAGATAACGCGCCATTCTCTATTATTGAAAGCGGCTGATTTTTATTTAATTTGTTACATATTAGCTTTTGCAAGTGTTTACTTTTTCAGGATCTATTATGTGCTGAAGTATAGGAAGGATAAAAGTACTTTCTCAAATAGTTCAGCCACTTAATCTAGTCTCTCAGACGGGTAATGTTGTCGTTTTTAGCCTATAGGTCGCGCGTTCAACGTAATTATCTGCGCGTAGTGGCTTGTTCTTCGCCTGCAGGCCGAATGCCATCCTACTATCTCCTTTTTGGCATTGTATCAGGTCTCGTATTGTACTCAATTGAAAAGACTGGTTTGTGGTGGCTCTCTTTCTTGTTGCAGTAAGGCATTAGGCTCTGTTCTTGGTGCATGCGCCTCCTGTTTCTTGAGGTGTATCATATCTTTTCAATCACGAGATGGCCTTCGTTATAGGTAATGAATTTAACCCGTCCACGACAACGCTGGCAGGCTTCAAGGTCAATATTGAAAGCCCACTCCAATCTCTGTATCCATGCTATAGGTGCGTGCCGCTCGGAGGGGGGGAGCGAGTTTTCCGGTTCCAGCTGATTCTGTTCACATCCCTTTTCTCGCTTAACCGGAGATACTCGCGCGCGGAGTTTGCTATTGGGGGCGCGTCTCAGCATTGCCAAAGAACAAAAGCAGCTCGGCCAAGCGACAAAAGACGCCGAATTCACTCTGTGGTAAAGAGCAAGGGCAGCCTATGTAATTAACAAACTAAACACCATTATTTACGCTAAGTACTCAATTATTCGCAAAAAGAATTTTGCCATGACATAGACCAGAGTAACGCTCGTATCGATTGCTGACACACCCTATTACCGCTTTGTTTCATGGTTGCATATTCCTATGAGGCTGAATGAGCGTTGTCTAGATTAATTATTTTTTGTAGACTATGACCGATAATTTTAAGTCTACTTTGAAGGCCTCATATATTATGGCTAATCCAAGAAACAAAAAACAATTTAGTTTTGAGAAGAACCCGCTACTTGAAAAGTTGCTTGATGAATTAGCTGAAACTTTGAATGTCGCAGAAAATAACTTGCCTGTTGATTATAGTTTAAACCAAAAACCTAACGTCTTCATTGTTGGTTCACCTCGTTCTGGAACGACGCTGTTATATCAGGCATTAGCTTCAAGTGGTTCATTTTGTTACCCTACAAATTTCTTATCGAGATTTTATTCAACATTAGGTGTTGGATGTAAAATTCAAAAAATGTTGTTTGATAAGCGCTTCCAGTATCGTGATGAATTAAAGCTTATAAATGATAATTTTCAAATAGAATTTAGTTCCGAACTCGGAAAAACTAAAGGCCCAATGGCTCCGAATGTATTTTGGTATTTTTGGTATCATCATTTCAATTTTGGTAAGTTATCCTATCTAACGGACGAACAATGGAGTAGTTCGCAAACAGTTTCATTTGTTAGGGAGCTTAGGATAATGCAAGCCGAGTTATCTTTACCTATTGTTATGAAAGGGATGATAATGAACTGGAATTTAATACAGCTATCTAGTCTCATGCCTAATGCAATATTTTTACGGTTGAAGCGAAATCCTTTTGATGTTGTCAACTCTTTATATAAGGCGAGAAGTACGCATTCTGGTGACTACGAGAAGTGGTGGTCATTTAAACCACCTGAATTTGAACAGTTAGTACAATTACCAGCCAGAGAGCAGGTCGCAGGATTATTTCTTTCGATCGAAAATGCTCTTGATCGCGCGTTTGAGCAAATACCAAATAATCAGACTATTACGGTTGACTATGTTGATTTTTGTCGAAATCCCAATGAGTTTTTTAAAACTCTTGAGCATAAGTTTCATGGGTTTGGTTGCGAACTTGAGCTCAATCAGGTCAAACCTTTCAAACCGTCTGCTGGATCAGGTAGTGAAAACACCACTCGATGGAATAAAGCTTTCGATTTAGTCCAAAAGGAAGTGGAGTTTATTAAATACTAAGAATGAGTAAGTGAGAAATTAGCTGTCACAAACAAGCAGAAGAAGTATTATCCCGTCATGTGAGTGCCATTAAACATAGGGTGATTCATTTCTTGAGAACCTACCGAACTAAATACATGGAGGGGGAGAACAATTAAGTGCTCTTCGTTTGTTTCAAAGTGATGGGGGCACATTTTTTCCAATATTACTATTTTTCCTGGGTATAAATCTTCAACGATATTCATGTCGTTCATACCAACAATACTTCTACCTGTTCCTTGCAGTATATAAGCAACACGAACCGTAGAGTGTATATGGTGCGCCTGTTCTGATGAAAATGGTGGTATGTCCAAGAGTTGTAAAGTTGGATCTCCTAAACGAGCGGGGGAAAAAACTTGCTTGGTCGAGCATCCATTAACATAAGGCAGATTAGTTTTAGTGGCAATTTCTGAACGTTTATTTTCAGGCATGTAGCCTCTAATGACCGTTGCTAGTTTTGCTGACTCTACTTCTTTAGGTCCGCGCTCTTGATAGGCGTGCTTTTGGTCTGCAGAAATAAAAAATATGCAATCGCCTTTTTCTAGCTTTATAGTGTGCTTTCCGACGTATACCGTGTAGAAATACAGATCAATTTCTTTTGCTTCAATAATAACATTATCGTTTGGTTCGAAATACTGGACGCCGAATTGCTCTTTAAAATATTCGATATTCAATTCAGTATTGTTATTAAACTCTGCATGACTCATATCTATTCTCACTTTTGAATTTTACTCATTTATCAGGTTGTCGGCAGGTCTGTCTGAGTATTAAATTATTTGCCGAATTTTTTTCACCGGAGAACCAGCATAAACGCAATGTGACTCAGTATTTCTGATTACAACAGAGCCTGAACCAATAACGCAGCCGCTTTTCACTATAATCTCTGGGTTAATCGTGCTATTGCTTCCTATGAAGCAGTTTTCTTCTATTTTCGCCGCGCCAGTTATTACAACATGAGGGGCAATAACAGAGTTTTTTCCTACAATTGTATCAACTCCAATCGAGCAATGTTCTTCGATTAAAGTATTATTCCCAATGATTGCACCTGTCTGAATCACGGTATAGGGCTGAATGATGACTCCTTTACCGATTGTCGAGCCAGGATGCTGTATAACTGTAGAGTGTATAAGAGTGGCTAACTCAATATTACTAGTTTCACACTCTTTTACTAGCTTGATTCTGGCGGGCATATTACTAATACAAATCGCAATTTTGCATTGGTGTGTTTGTGAAAATTGCACCATTTTCTCAGTTGAACCGAGTATTGGTAAGCCATCAATGGTTGTTTCGACTTTCATCGTATCATCGAGAAAACCGACAACTTCAAGATTGCAGCTTGTTGCGAGATAACGAGAAAACCTGCCAAATCGCCCTGCGCCTACAATAATTAGTTTATTCATTACGATCCAGTACCACTAGTGAGACAAAAACATAATTTTTGAATTTGATAAGTGAAATAAAATACCAGTACTTTTTCAAATTTAACGATGCTATGTTAAACCTTGATTTGTATGTTGCATTATCAATAAGTATTTCATTGATACCATGAAAAAAGACTGGTTTAAATGTGTCGTTATCTAGTTTTTTTGGGATGTCAAAGTAGGCAATTTCATGTTTGGGTTTCAATCGCTCAATAGCATCATGGATTTTCAATTGTCCATTGAAACCCAAATAATGAATTATCCTCCCTTTGAGGCTCTTAATTCTCAGAAAGTGGATGATTTTTATACTATCCATATGCTGACTAATTATCCGGTTAAAACTGAAAAACTGGCCTATTGAGCCAAATAAGCCGCCTACAATATGATGGCTAACGTTTTTCATCCCGTTGTTGTGGGAGGTTTATTGTTTTCATTTTCCATTATCCAATTGATTGCTTTATTAAAAAAACGTTCCTCGTGGTTTACTTCCTGATTAAAGAATAGATCATAAGCATTTTGGTTTTTAATGTACTCAGAAAGCCTTTTTCTTTCATTTTGGTCATGAATTAAGTAGATCGCGTTTGCAAGAACGTCTGATTCTGATACTGCATTAAGAATAGGGGGTAAATTAAATTTGTTTAATTTGTTTAAGTCCGCAAATGAGGCAAGGTCACTTTCGTCTGTATAAAATATTTTTGGAATATTCAAAAGCATTAAGTCAACATTTGTGTTGGAGCCTCCAAACGGGAATGTCCCTATGGCAAGGTCACAAATAGAAAGGTTTTCCATATAATGTTTATAGAGGGCGGCAGGGTGAACTTTATAGTTAATGGTTGTTTCTTTTTGAAGAGATTTTTCAAAAGAGGAAACTGAAATGCCTTCGTTATCAATCATGAAAAAATGAAACTCAATAGGTACAGATGAGTTTTTCTTAATTATTTCGCAAAGATTAATGAATTTTCTCGTTATTTTTTGTAGGGAGCTATTAATTGCAATACGTACCACGTTATCGTTTATGGCTTTAGGAATAACGCTATCTAGTTCAGGGTGTGGGTAGGCGTAGCTAGTTTCATCATGAAATGGGGTGACTTTTTCCATGCAGAATTTTTGTAAATCAGACCCTGCCGGAAATCTGGTTACCACACCATAATCAATATAGGGGCTAAAGGCCGATGCAGGGTGCCCATAAGTCATTATTTGGTATTTTGCTAATCGTATATTTACCAGTGGGATTGTCCATTTTGCCATGCCCAGTGATGGATAAATTATTAAGTCTGGTTTTAAAGTAGCTATTTTTTTGATCGTGTTAGATATATTATCTACGGTGTTTGAAACATTGACAACTTCATCGACAGCGTCAAGTATAGCATTATCATAGTCTTCTTTGGCGCTAACTAGTGTAACGTGATACTTGGAGCGGAGTTCAGCTATACGAGTATAGTAGCAGCGGAACATTGCATGTTTTGATCCAAGCTTTTCAGACAGTATTGCGACATGTTTTATTTTTGTAGTTTTATCTGTGTAGGTCTTGATTCTTTTTGAGAGATTTTTCGGGACTTGTTTATCTAGCCACTTTTTAGTAGCGATGTTGATAGATTTCTTGATTTCATGGCGGTCACTCCTGACTAGGTAGGAGCAGAGCATCCATGGTGAGCATGAAAGTTCTATAGATGTAGCGTCAAACTCCATTGTTTGAATTAATAAGTGAGAATCAACTATCTTATTTAGATTATCTTCAATTTGTTGATTGTATGAATGCTGGTGACCATAAAGTAAGCCTAAGTACCAATACATTCCCCAGTTTGGGATGGCATTGACTATTTGCTCGGGTTCGAACTGAATTCGACTATTTAAAGACAGGCATACGTAAAGAAACTTTATGTCATATTCTGTTTTAAGTTTTAAAGATAAGGTCTCATCTAATAAATTTTTATTGAATAGTATGTGATCCATATTCCTGTAACAGCTTAAATAAAATATGTTTGTCACATGTGTTTTATATAAAACAAAGCGAATTAAGAACGAATCAGGTGGTGTGTAGCTATTATTAGATAAATATGTAGTTATTGCTGCGGCTAAGCGGCTGTAAAGGTTCTCCTTCTCGCTGTGAGGCATTTGGTTAGTAAAAGGAATTAGGCCTCTGTGAGAGCAGGTAACAGTGCCGTCGTCTTGTGAATGCATTGTTGATTCAATAATATTTCGATGTTCAATGAATACAAATAAATCTGAAATGTAATCCTCAAACTTTGAATAATCACTTTGAGCAATCGATTTTTCTATGTCAAATAAACTAAATGAAAGTGTCTTTTTTTGTCTAGACATTAAAATTACCACAAGCGAGGAAAGAAAGTTAGGGTGTTGTTTTTGTTTACTATAGCTGACTATTGTTAATTAATTTCTCACAAATAAGAAAAATTTAAATTTATTTGAGTACCGTAAAACCATGCGATACTCAAATAAGGTTATTTATTAGCCTTGAAGTAGTTGCAATACTTGCTGAGGCTGGCCATTTGCTTGAGATAAAATGGATAAACCTGCTTGCTGTAATACTTGCGACCTTGAAAGCTCGGCAGTTTCTGCGGCAAAGTCTGCATCACGGATTCTTGAGCTGGCTTCGGTGAAGTTCTCGGCAGCAATGGCCTGGTTGGTCATAGTTGATTCAAAGCGGTTCTGAATTGCACCAAGGTTTGCTCGCTGGAAGTTGATGGTGGTGAGCGCGTTATCAACGGCTGCCAGTGCCGCGATTGCGCCTTCAGCGGTGGTAATATCGATATCCTGAATAAGCTGGCCGCTTTCGGAAGAGCCGAATGTGCCGACGTCAAAACCAGTTTCTTGTATATTACCCGTAATGGATGAAAGCTCAATCATGCCCGCAGACTTAAGCGATACCGAGCTTTGTGTTAGGCCGGCCGTTAAACCTGAATTACCGGTGATACCAGCGAGAGTACCTACATCTATGTTTCGACCATCTTCAGCTATAAGTCTGAAGGTTGCACCAAATGCTTCGGCGCTTACACCAGACTGGCCTGCTTTATTGTTGATTGCAGAGATAACTGTGTTTTGGATATCCGTACCCGTATCAGATGCGCTATATGAAATATTTATTAAAACACCGTTAATGCTCACGTTACCTGTTTCGGCGTTGCCTGCGGTAATTGCTCCGCCATTTTCAATTGTTTTATTGACTTCGGCCGTAACACCTGTGCGGTCGCTAACTTTATTAATCGCAGCTGCTTTTGAAATAGCACTGGAGTCCTGGTTTGCACTAGATGATGTATCGAATGAGCTTTGAGATGGTCCAATAGGTACGCCATTAATGACAATATCACCTGTGACAAGTGCATTGGCACCTACCTGTGCGCCGATTGCACCACTATTACTGCCACTAAATGTACCTACAGCTAGACCAGCATTTGATATAACCCCAGTGGTCGAGTCGAGGTCTATTGGGCTGCCGTCTTTCGAAAGTAATGTAAAGGTGCCTGAGTAAACACCAGCTGTAGCAAGGCCAACGCTATCTGTGTTCGCTCCGCCATCTTCAAGAATGATGTTTCTACCGTCGTCAGCGACTAACTGTATGCCAACGGTAGGGTTACCATCAAATACGGCGGTAACTCCTGTTTGTCCTGAGCTTAAGTTTATTGAATTAGCGACATTCTGAAGGTTGGCGATATCTTCGAGTCCAGTACCAGTAGATACATCTATAACGATATTATTAATGGTAATGTTGGAGTTAACCGTTGCGCTAGTATAACTTGAGCCAACAATAGATGTTTCGTTAATTGTTGCTTCGACACCTGTGGTGTCAGATACTTTATTGATCGCTGCAGCTTTAGATATCGCGCTTGAATCTTGATTAGCACTTGAAAAAGCATCATCTGTACCGCTCGATGCGCCGACAGCAATACCGTTGATGACTAAATCTCCAGCCGTCATTGGGTTGTTGTCAGCGTCTGAGGTAATACCATCACCAAGTGCAGCGCCAAGTTGGTCAACCGTTGCGCCTTCTATACTTACGGTAACGGTTTCACCTTCATTGGCACCAATTTGAAAGGCTACGTCTGAAAATGAACCATCAAGCAGTTTCGTGCCGTTAAAGTTCGTTTGCTCTGAAACTCGTTTGATTTCAGCTTTAAGTTGCTGAACTTCCTGGTCTAATGCTTCTCGATCTATTGCACTATTTGTTCCGTTAGAGGATTGAAGTGCTAGATCTCGTATACGTAGAAGATTATTGGTGATTGATCCAAGTGCGCCTTCTGCTGTTTGAGAAAGCGATACACCGTCACCAGCATTTCGAATCGAAACATTCAGGCCTCGAATTTGAGAATCAAACCTTGTTGAGATGGCTAGACCCGCTGCATCATCCTTCGCACTATTGATACGTAGGCCTGATGATAATCTCTGAAGAGCTGTTTGGTTTGCTGATTGTGATCTATCCAGATTACGCTGTGCGTTAATTGACGCAATATTGGTATTGATGATTTGAGGCATTGTATGCTCCTACTTATCTTCTATACCGGTGCGCAGCATTCCCTGAATATTGGGAAAGGTAACAACCGGCTACATTTAAGTTTTAAAGTTATAATTTCACAGTATGAATAAATCATTTCTGCGCTTAACCGCTTTAAAGCATTAGCTGTGCCAGTTTTGATTCTTTTATGGTAACTGTTTGATAGTATTGGTGAATATATGTGATGTATGCGTTCGTAATTCGCGTCGTTAAACTTGTTGGCGGCAATGTAAGGTTTTAATGGCGGAAAATTGCCGCTAATTTAGGCGTGTTTATAGTGCTTTATGGATAAAGGTGGGCGTGATTCACTTAACACGTATTTAATAACCATAACATTTCGTAACATTCTTTTTTAAAAAAAGTCTAAAGTAATTTTTTAATGTGCCGTTAAGAGTATCAACTGGTGATGCGCACTGCGTTCAATTAAGAATTGCGAGCTCGCGTTGACCTTCATTCAATCAGAAAATGATTGTTAATTGAATCGGAGAAGCGAAATGCCTCAAATTATAAATACCAATATTGCGTCGCTCAACGCACAGCGTAACCTAAATAAATCGCAAAATGAGCAGAGTGTTGCCTTGCAACGATTATCATCGGGTTTACGTATCAATGGTGCGAAGGATGATGCGGCGGGTCTTGCCATTTCAAACCGTATCGATGCTCAGGTTCGAGGTTTGAATGTTGGTACGCGTAACGCAGGTGATGGTGTATCGCTTGCGCAAACTGCTGAAGGCGCACTAAATAGTGTAACTGGTTCATTGCAACGTATGCGAGAACTAGCGTTGCAGTCTTCGAACGGTTCTAACTCAGTACTAGAGCGAGCGTCTCTACAAGAAGAGGTTGATCAGTTAAAAGCGGAAATTAAAACCGTTACAGAGAATTCAAATTTTAACGGTAGAAGTTTATTGGACGGCTCATTTCAAAATACAAGCTTCCAGACCGGCGCAAACGTAGGTGAGAGTATTTCGGTATCGATTTCTGAAGTTTCAGAAGATACCTTGGGTACAGCAGCTACTTCAGGTGTCTCATCAACATCTTCTAATATTACTGATCGAGCTGCGGCGCTAGCGCAGGGTGATTTAGTAATTAATGGTGCAGCGGTTGGTGCGGCAGATGCTTCAGCAGATGGTGCGTCTTCGGGTAGTCAGAACTTAAGTTCAATTTCGATGGCAGCAGCGATAAATAAAGTCTCGGATAACTCTGGTGTTACTGCTACGGTTAATGCTACCTCAGCGGGTGGTCTAGATGTTACTGCTGCAGGTGTTGCTGCCGCCGCTGCCGCAATAACTATAAACGGCACAGCTATTTCTGTTAGTGGAACGGGTATTGCTGGTAATGTATCTGCAGATTTACAGGGGGTTGCTGACCAAATTAATTTATATTCTGGTCAGACAGGTGTTACCGCTTCGATTGATGAAGCAAACCTATCGTCTGGTGTTACCTTAACGGCTGATGACGGGCGGAATATAGTACTTACTGGTGCTAATGCGGGAGCTGCAGGTCTTGCTGCTGCAGAAACCTTTACGGGGTCGTTCTCACTTGTCTCTAATGATGGTAGTGACATTGAGATTACGAGTAATACCGGTAACTCGCTAGAGAACGCAGGGATTGAAGTTGGTACATATAGTGGCTCTAAAGCAACGGCTAATAGTGATACGCTGGGTGGTGCTGCGTTAACATCAGGTGATTTGGTGGTGAATGGGGTTGCTGTCGGGCAAACCTTGGCTTCGTATGATACTGCTTCTACTGCTAACGGGGCTGCGAGTGCGATTTCGGTCGCTGCAGCAGTTAATTTAGTTGGTGATCAGTCTGGGGTGACGGCAACAGCCAATGCGACGCAGGTGACGTCAGCTGCCGTGACGGCTGACACGGCTGGTAGCGCTAACATTAACGGGGTAGCCATTGCCTTCGCAGCAGGTACTACGGGTACTGCGTCTGAACAGGTTGGCTTGGCTGTGGATGCGATTAATTCAAAGTCTGCTCAGACGGGTGTGTCGGCAAATGTTGTTGATGGTACGACTTATGAATTAATTGCGGCGGATGGTCGGAATGTTGTGGTTGACTCTGGAGCTAACTTTGGTGCAGCCGATGCTACAACATTTGGATCAGTTAGACTTGAGTCAGGTGGTCCGATTGAGATTTCAACACAAAACCCAGCTACGCTTACAAACTCTGGTTTTGAGGTAGGCACCTTTGGTGGTTCTGAGAGTGGTCAGCAACTTAAAGATATTGATATTAGTACTGAGGCGGGTGCTGAAGCTGCAATCACAGCTATCGATAATGCGATTAACCAAGTGGCGAGTGAACAGGCGAAACTAGGTGCGATTCAAAACCGTTTTGAATCAACCATTTCAAACAATGCGGTAAATAGTGAAAACTTATCGGCGGCAGCTTCGCGAATCAAAGATGCCGATTTTGCTGCAGAAACTGCGGCACTATCAAGATCTCAGGTTCTACAGCAGGCGGGTATTTCAGTATTGTCGCAAGCGAACTCACGACCACAGCAAGTATTGTCATTACTTCAGTAGAGGTAGTTGAGAATAGTGTTTAGTGAATCACCGGTTTTAGCGTAATGCTAAAATCGGTTTACTAGTTATAAGATAAGAACGAGGTGTGTTATGAGCGACGTAAAAATTAGTGGTGTAGATCAGTCTGCTCAGCGGGTCGTTACTATGCCGTTGTCTCAAAAGACAAAGACAGCTGATACGGATATCGAAAAGAATTCTCAGGCAAGTAAGCTTGATCCTTCAAATGAAATTCAGCATAACGCTGAGGTTCAAAAGGTTGATCAAGAAAGTGTTGAAAGTGCTGTGACAAAATTGAATGATTATGTTCAGACGGTACAACGAAACTTGCAATTTAATTTGGATGAGGATTCTGGGAAAACGGTTATCACAGTGGTTGATCGTAATACTTCTGCTGTGATTAGGCAGATACCTGACGACGTTGCGCTAAAGTTGGCGCAAGATTTGCAGCAAGATGAACCATTGAGTTTATTTAACGCTAAAGTGTAATGCGCGGCAATCGTTAACAATATTTTACAGGGTAAAAGGTAAACTTTTACCCTTTTTTGCCGATATACTCTTTATAAGTAATACAGTAAGCGCTGTGTTACAGGGCGTTATTCGACAGCTTTCATTTATTTTGTAAGCTAGTTGTAGGTAAAGGTGGAAAAAAATGGGTATTTCTTCGGTAGGTCTTGGCTCTGGTGTATTAACCAGTGATTTGATAGATAAGCTAGCAGGTGCAGAGAGAGCGCCGACAGAAGCGCGTCTGGATAGCCAAGAATCTGGTGTGAATGCTGAATTATCGATGTTCGGCTTGATTCAGTCGGCGGTTACTGATTTACGTCTACCTTCAAGAACCCTTTCTAATCCCGATCTTTTTGAATCTAAATCTATTACGTCTGGTAATTCAGCATTTTCAGGTGTGGTTGATTCGAGTAGTGCGAGTACTGGCTCGTATCAACTTGAAGTCACGGCATTAGCCGTTTCACAAACATTAACGACTAAAAATTTACTTAATGATTCGGATACCACTGCGTTAGGGACGGGTTCCTTAAGTATTACTGTTGGCTCTACAACGGTAAATGTTTCCATAGACGGTACTAATAATACGCTTGATGGCATTGCTGCTGCGATCAATGATGAATCAAGTTTAGGGGTAACAGCCTCTGTTCTAAATACTGGTTCGGGTTATAAATTAGTATTGAACTCGGATGAAACCGGTATCGCCAATGAGATTGAGATTGCAGTTACGGATACCGGCGATGCAAATGATACTGATGAGAATGGTCTTTCTCGTTTATCTTACACAGCAGGCGCTTTAAATTTAGACCCAAGTCAGGCAGCAGTTGATGCGGCGTTTGAGTTAAATGGTGTACCAATAACGCGTTCCTCTAATACGATCGATGATGTTATTTCTGGTGTGACCCTTTCGCTTACAGGTACCAACGAGGGAGCACCATCAAGTTTAGTCGTCGCCAGTGATACAACTGAAATTGTTGATAAAGTAAAAGAATTTATAGAAAAGTTTAATGCGCTTCAAACGCTGATTAATGATAATAGTAATTTTGACCCTACGGGTGCCTCTGAAAATGGCGCTCTACTTGGTGACGCAACAACGCGTACCATGATGGCACAAGTGAGAAGAGTGCTTGGTGCGCAAGTTGAAGGGCTAGAAAATGCTAATGTCAGGGGGGTGGCCGAAGTTGGAATTTCCACGGACTACAAAACAGGCTTATTACAGTTTAACGAGTCTATCTTCACCTCAAAATTAGCTTCAGACCCCAAAGATGTTGCGGCTTTATTTGGTGAACAGGGTCGAGTTTCTGATAGTCAGGTGAAATTTGAAACAGCCAGTGTCAATACAAAGCCAGGCACCTATGCTATCAATATTACAACGGCAGCAACCAGAGCGGAGATATCAGGTACTGTTAGTTTAGCAGCGGCTACAACAATTGATGCAAATAATGACAATTTTACGCTTTCGGTTGATGGTGTCACCAGTGGAGAAATTACTTTAGATGTTGCCAGTTACACTCAGGAAGAGCTTGTCGTTGAGCTGCAAACTAAGATTAATCAAGACGCGACGTTGGCGGCGGCAGGGAAAACTGTCACGGTTTCGCTTGATGGTTCGAACCAAATCGTAATTAATTCAAATAATTATGGCTCTAGCTCTAAAGTTGAGCTCACTGCAGTCGATACAAATACTGCGGCGCAACTAGGTTTAAGTATCGGAGTTGGTACTGACGGTGTTAATGTTGAAGGGACTATCAATGGAGTAGCAGCAACAGGAAGTGGGCAAGTTTTAACCGCAGCAATTGGTGACGATTCTGAAGGTATAAGAATTACTGTTGATGGCTCTGCAACGGGTGATCGTGGAACGGTCACTTATATTGAAGGTGTGGCGGAAAAGTTTGTCGACTTGATCACTCGTTTTGTCACAACTGATGGCGCTTTAGCTTCTAAAACAGAACGTTTAAATAGTGAGTTGTTATTAATTGCTGAAGAGCGAGCCGATTTAAATACGCGAATTGAGAGCTTAACCGCTCGATTGGCAAGACAATTTACTGCTGCGGATATTATTATATCGCAGCTCAATAGTACGGCAGATTTTGTAAAACAACAGCTTGATGCCTTAGCTGGCACAGGTAGTGACTAATAGTTTTAAAGTAGCTTTATTTAACTAACTAAATTCAGTTGGTTAAGAATGCATAATAAGTAGGAGATTAGCATGAATGCATTGCATCAGTATCAGTCGGTTAATACACAAACCAGTGTTGTGGATGTTGATCGCCATCAGTTAATTCAATTGCTTTTTGATGGGGCAGTTGAGCGTATTAATATGGCGAAGTCTAGGATTCAGGCTAATGATTTCGAAGGAAAAAATAAGTTAATTAATCGTACGATTGAAATTATAGCGGGATTAAGAGGTTTCTTAGACTTTGAAAAAGGTGGCGACATTTCTAAAAATCTATCTGACTTATATTCTTATTGTGAACACAGATTACTTCAAGCGAATATAAGAAATGATATCGAAGCATTGGATGAAGTGGCAAATCACATTAAAACAGTGCGAGAAGGTTGGTCTGGGATTCGTCAAGAAGCGCTAGAAAAAGGCTTTATTTAGGGTTTGGTGTTTCAAAAAATAGGGCCGCATGGCGTCCCTATTTATATGACCTATTATAGTATCAAGATCCTACTTCGATAATTGCTGTGGTGTCTTCGCCACCAAATGCATTTAATACATCGGGAATTAGGCGATCAAACTCAAGCGTCATAATGGCGAAACTTGCGTCAAACGCAGCAGCTGCATCTTCTGCGTTCGCATCATCAAGCTGATCTTGTAATACATCACCAAATTTTATTCGCTTTATCGTTAAGTCAGAACCTAGCATGAAGGTAACATTTTCTTGCCATTCGACTGCGAGTTTTGTGACTTCCATGCCTGACTTTATTTGTTGTTCGATCTGTTCTTGGTCGAGCTCTAGACCTTTGTATTTGATACTACCTTTTTCATCACCTGTTGAGGTTAGTTCGCATTCATAACCAATCGTGATGTTGTCAGGTAAGTTTGAGTCTTTGGTTACCCAGTGTGTCATAACAGAGCTCGGTGCTTGCTTTACGACAGGAAGGCGAATAGGTAATGAACCAATAGTTTTGCGCAAGTAACTGGTAAATTCATCGGCTACTTTTGCGGAAGCCGTATTAATTACCATATAGCCTTTGCTTGGTGAAAGGTAAGCAAAATGGCGGCTGGTACGTGTAAAAGATTTTGGAAGAAGCTGTAGGGTGATTTCTTCTTTAAGATCAGTTTTTTCTTTTCGGGTTACTTTTCGATGTTGTTCTTCTTCAATTTGGTTTACTTTTTCTTGTACTTGTTCATTAACTACTGAGCCCGGTAAAATGCGTTCCTGCTTCTGAAGGCATAGCATCCAATAATCTTGTGAGGTGTGTACGAGTTGATCAGAGTGTTTTTGTAGCGGGCTCGTCCATCCTAGTTGATAAATATCATTAGGGCCGCAAGGGCTAAAAGGTGATTCGCTCAGAAGAGTTTCTAATGCATCGCTACTCATTTCAAAGGGTTTGCTAAAACGATAAAAGAGAATATTTTTAAACCACATATGACGTTAACTGCCTTTTTCTTGTTGATTGAATGTACGTGTAGATTGAAATTTAATTAGGTTTTTATGTATTATGCGCATCTAATATTCGCTTGCCAAGCGCTAATATAAGCTACTTTAATTTGGAATTATAAGTGTCTGAAAATAAAGAGAAAGATAATAAGGTTCTTTTACTGTATTCGACATTAGGGTGTCATCTATGTGAATTAGCAAAAGAGCTGGTAGATAATGCACTTTTGCTTCAACAGTTTACCTTAAAAACGATTGATATCGCTAATGATGATGCGTTATTTGAATTGTATGGCACTAGTATCCCTGTGGTTAAGTTTGAATATTCTCAGCAAGCATTATTTTGGCCCTTTGATTTGGAAGAGTTGACAGAATATTTAGAAATGGTTATTGATGAGCGTTAATTCGAGCGACAAGTTATGCTCTTTATTTTTCCCTATTTCTCCATTTCACCAGTCCCTAGTGGAGTAGTTAGTTGGCGTTAAAATGGTATCGCTCGCTGTCTCAAAGGTCTCAGGGTAATCTAACGTATAATGTAAGCCTCTGCTTTCTTTTCGTTGAATCGCAGAGCAGATAATTAAGTCGGCTACTGTCACAAGGTTTCGTAGTTCAAGCAAGTCATTGGTGACACTATAGTTGCTGTAATAATCCAGAATTTCTTGATGTAATAAATCAACGCGATGTTTAGCGCGTTGTAAGCGTTTATTCGTTCGAACAATCCCGACGTAATCCCACATAAAGCGGCGAAGTTCATCCCAGTTGTGCGCAATCACAACATCTTCATCTGAGTCGGTTACTTGAGACTCATCCCACACCGGCGCTTCAGGAGGTTGTGGTATTTGATCAATCTTACGGTTTATATCTTTGGCCGCTTCTTGTCCATATACAATACACTCAAGTAATGAGTTGCTTGCCATACGATTTGCGCCATGAAGGCCGGTAAAAGAAGCTTCGCCTACTGCGTATAATTGATTGATATCAGTCCTGCCACGATAATCCACCATAATGCCGCCGCAGGTATAATGTGCAGCGGGTACAATTGGGATTGGTGCTTGGGTGATATCAATGCCAAAGCCAAGACAGGTTTCATAAATAGTAGGGAAGTGTGATTTAATAAAATCGTCAGGTTTGTGGCTAATGTCCAATAATAAGTGATCTGCGCCAATACGTTTCATTTCATGGTCGATCGCACGGGCCACGATATCACGGGGAGCTAATTCTAAGCGATCATCAAATCGGTGCATGAATCGTTCGCCATTAGGCAATAACAAGTGGCCGCCTTCACCGCGTACAGCCTCTGTAATCAAAAAGGATTTGGCTTGAGGATGATAAAGGCACGTTGGATGAAACTGATTAAATTCCATATTGCCCACTCGACAACCACTACGCCAAGCCATTGCAATTCCGTCGCCACTAGCGCCGTCAGGGTTACTGGTATATAAATATGCTTTACTTGCACCGCCGGTCGCGATAATGACAAAACGGGCTCTAAACAGTTCGACGTGGTTATCATCACGGTTCAGTACGTAGGCTCCGACACACCTGTTTCCAGGTAAGCACAATTTTTTGTGAGTAATTAAATCAATAGCAACGCGGTTTTCATGAATGTCGATATTCTTAGCCGAGAGTGCTCGATCACACAAAGAGTTGGAAATGGCGAGGCCTGTAGCATCGTCAGCATGAACCACTCGACGATGGCTATGCCCACCTTCTTTTGTTAAGTGATAATCGCCTGGCGTGCTGGATTCATTGTTTTTTGTGAAATCTACGCCTTGCTCGATCAACCATTCAATGCTTTTTCGACCATTTTCGGCGGTTTGCCGAACGGCATCCTCATTACACAAGCCTGCACCTGCATTTAATGTATCTTTTATATGTGACTCAATATCGTCATCATCACTGAGTACGGCTGCAATGCCGCCTTGGGCCCAAGGGGTAGAGCCACTTGCAAGTGATGCTTTAGAAATTACGGCAACTGATGTGCTTTTGTTAAGGCACAGAGCTGCACTTAATCCAGCGGCTCCACTACCAATGATAAGAACGTCGTATAAAAATGAGGCTTGCATAATCTATGGTCTTTAAAAAATCAGCACATATTATTAACGGATTGAACTAAATTGCAAATCTCTAGTCTCTTTAATTAATGAATATATTTTAAAAAGCGGTCTCAAGAGGCTGAACAGGGTATTAAAATGTCAACTAATCTGGCCGTAGCAAGTAAAAATGATCAAGTTTCGCTGGTTATAAGGGGATCTCAAAGTGGTACGCAAGACAACTTGGCCAAAGGCGTTTTAATTTCAGCTCTTCTAGGGGATAATGCAAATAATGATCATTTTCAAATAACGTTTGGAACCAAAAACAACTTAAATCCTATGCTTCGACCTCACTCAGCATCATCAAGCGATAACGCTTCAGCACTTTCTGTAGATCAGAAATTAGTAGTGCGTGTTCAAAAAGGTGATAACAAAGCTTTTGATATGTTGGTGATTAAATATCAAGGAAAAGTCGCATCGATTATTTCTCGCTACGTTAAAGATCATCATGAAATTGCTGATGTGAGTCAAGAGGCTTTTATCAAGGCATATCGAGCGTTGGAAAATTTTAGAGGTGACAGTGCTTTTTATACCTGGCTTTATCGAATCGCAATCAACTGTGCAAAAAATTATTTAACATCTAAAGGGCGGCGACCACCTGCAGCAGATGTTGATATAGATGATGCAGAGTATTATTCGGGCAATCATCGTTTGAATGATATTGCTTCACCAGAGAGCTTATTGGACAAAGAGCAACTCGAGAAAGTTGTGAATGATGCAATTATGGCTCTACCGGAAGATCTACGTGTTGCACTAACCCTTAGAGAGTTTGATGGTCTAAGTTATGACGAAATTGCTGACGTAATGGATTGTCCCGTGGGTACTGTTCGATCTAGAATTTTTCGAGCAAGAGATGCTGTGGATAAAGAAATTCATGCGCTTACGAGGGAAAACTAATGTCCTTTGTTGTTAATCTGTTTTTTTATCAAGTTAAATTAAGTCGAGGGGAATAGATATGGATGATCGTATAAAGGAGTCTATATCCGCTTTAATGGACGATGAAGCGAATGAGCTTGAACTCCAACGTGTGTTATCTCATGCCGAAAAGGACGAATTACTGGATACTTGGAAAACTTATCACCGCATACAGTCAGTTTTACAGCATGAACAGGAAGGCTTTTTTTCCATCGATATTAGTCAATCTGTTTCTCAAGCGATTGCCAAAGAAGCACCTTTAACATTAAATGATGATCTGGGTAAATCTCTTGAAGGTACCTCTGCTAATACGAATAAGCTGTCTTCATCATTGAACAAATCATCTTTGCAGTCTCCATCGACTGGCCAGGTGTCTAATAATAGTGTCAAAATTGATCGCTTAGACGCTAGGCTCATGACTAAAATTAGTAGTGGATTAGCGATTGCTGCAAGTTTATTTGTTGCGTTCGTTTTTGTCCTACAAAACGGTATAGATGGAGGCCAGGGCTTAAATGAACGTTTGCTTGCTTCTGAGTCAGCTAAAAATTCCGCGTCAGAGTTTCAAAGCATCAGTGTAGTAAGGGTCTCGTCAGAAAGTTCAAACGCTTCAAAGAAACAGCCTAAGATAATTGTTGAATTTACGGAAGAGCATGCGCGAAGGTTTAATGAGTACTTGCTTCGCCATGCAGAGCATTCGGTTGCAAGTTCTCATGCCGGTATGATGCCTTTAGCACGTGTAGCGAGCGTGAACGCAGTTGGAATTTAACAAGTTTTGGCGATTAACATGAAATTTTTAAATAATAAAAGGGGAGACGAAATTTTCATGAGTCTGTTTTCATTGGTACAGATTGTTTTTGGATTGTTGTGTCTTTCAAGTTTAGCGAATGCAGATACTTCACCTGAAAATAGTCTTGCGGAGACATTGGTTTCAGAAAATACCCCTGAACAATGGTTAGAGAAAATGCAGCTAGCGTCTATGACGGAAAACTACCAAGGTACGTTTATGTTTTCCAGAGGAGGGATGTCCAGCTCTATGAGTATTGTGCATCGGTATCAAAATGATGAAGAGCAAGAATTGTTAAAGCAACTTGATGGCGAAATGGGTGAAATTGTAAGACAGGGAAATCAGGTGATGTGCGTGTTTCCTGATAATCGTGTTGTGCAGCTTGAGAAAGCTAAGTATTCAAATAAAATTGTACAATCATTTTCTAATTTTATGGCAGATCAAAAAAATTATCGCTTAGAGAATGTAGGTGAATGCCGTCAAGTAGAGCGACCTTGTATAAAACTAGCGATAAAGGCAGTTGACCAGCATCGTTATAGTTATTTTCTCTGGCTAGATAAACAAACAGGCCTGTTATTGAAATCTGCCTTAAAGAACAGTGAAGGGGTCGATCTAGAACGTTTTCAATACACTAATATTACCTTTCCAGAAAAAATTAGTGACAAGGCTTTAGAACCGATGAATGCGGGTTCTTTGGTGGAACATGTTATAATTCCTAGCGTACAAAAAGATGTAAGTTGGCCGCCTGAAATAATGTGGCGAAGTGATTGGGTTCCTCCTGGTTTTATGCCGATAAGTGGCAACGATCAACTAGGTGGAAATGTTTTGGTATTTAGTGATGGCCTTGCTAATTACAGTGTTTTTATTGAAAAAATTGAAGATAATATGATGCCAGAAGGTGCCTCACAAGTTGGAGCGACCGTAGCGTATGCCTTAACACTAACCTTTAATTCACATCAATATGGTGTGACCGTTATTGGTGAAATACCCGCTATGACAGCCATGTTAGTAGCTGAGTCAGTAAAACCTAACATGTAAAAACATTGTTATATAAAATTAACAGCACTTAACTGATCCAAAGACTAAAAGCATGATTGAAGAACAAGCGCTCGTTTTAAGTGAAGTAAAACATGGTTATGTGAATGTCAAAATTCAGCGTCAAAGTGCGTGTGGTAGTTGTCAGTTAAAATCTGGTTGTGGGCAGAGTGCGTTGACTAAAATGTCGAACAATAAATGTATCGAGTTTAGCGTACTAAATACCATTAACGCTAAACCCGGAGATATTGTATTTTTATCGATATCCGAACAAGGTTTATTAAGTGCATCTCTGCTAATGTTTATGATGCCTTTGCTTGTCATGCTTGGGGTATCTGTTTTCGCTAAAAGCATCCTAGCTTGGTCAGACGGTGCTATAGCGATTAGTGGACTGATTTCATTATTACTAGGCTTTGTTTATGCTAGGTATTATGCTCAAAGCCATATGGATGATGAACGATTTAAGCCAGAAATGGTTCGCGTCGACGTACCTCCCTCAATTCAATATTAATTATTACCTTGCCCTTAACTATCGTTAAGTTGAAAAGGGCTAGTTAAGTCCCAAAATAACATAAGATATCTAAGTGTCTTTTCTGCATACCCTAGGAGTACTTATGGCTTATAAAAATCTAACTATCGGTTTGTTCTGTTTAATTAACTTGTTTAGTTATAACGTATTTGCATCCAGCCTTCCTGACTTTACTGATTTAGTTGAAGAACATTCAGAATCAGTCGTTAACATTAGTACGATTAGTCATGTTGATCAATCTTCACAATTTCAAAGTGAAATGAATCAGTTACCCGAGATATTTAAACATTTTTTTGGCGGTGCACCCGGTCTTGGTGAGGGCGAACAAGGTAAAAAAGGAAAGAAACCACGGCAATCAATGGGGTCCGGTTTTATCATAAGTGAAGATGGCATTGTCTTGACAAATAATCATGTTATTGACGGCGCCGATGAAATTTATGTACGTTTTAGTGATCGACGAGAATTAAAGGCAAAATTAATTGGTTCGGATAAACGCTCAGATTTAGCTGTTTTAAAAGTTGAAGCTGAAGACCTACCTGCTGTGAAATTTGGTAATTCTAAAAAGTTAAAAGTAGGAGAGTGGGTGTTTGCGATTGGCTCTCCTTTTGGCTTCGATTACACAGTGACTGCGGGTATTGTCAGTGCGAAAGGACGTAGCCTACCCAGCGAGAACTATGTGCCATTTATTCAAACAGATGTAGCGATTAATCCGGGTAACTCAGGTGGCCCTTTGTTCAATATGGATGGTGAGGTTGTCGGTATTAACTCTCAAATATATACGCGCTCTGGAGGATTTATGGGAGTGTCATTTGCGATCCCTGTTAATGTTGCGCTGGAGGTTGTTGATCAGCTTAAAGACCAAGGTTATGTCTCAAGAGGGTGGTTAGGCGTATTGATTCAGGAGGTAAGTAAAGGCCTTGCTGAATCATTTGGTTTAGACAAACCCTATGGAGCATTGGTATCACAGGTACTGGAGGGGTCACCTGCTGCTGATGCTGGCCTTAATACGGGTGATGTCATAATTGAGTACGATGGAGAGGAGATTAGTTATTCATCTGAACTTCCACAATTAGTCGGTCGAACAAAAGTCGGCGAAAATGTGGAGTTAGTCGTGATGCGGCATGGAAAAGAAAAGGCGCTTAAGCTTAAAATAGGGGAACTTCCAGACGCGGAAAAACCAACTTCTGAAGTTGCTAAATCTAAGGCGAAAAAGAATAATAAGTTAGGTGTAAATGTACAACTAGTAGATGATAGAACGCTAAAACAAATGAATCTTGATGGAGGTGTTCAGGTAATTCAAGTGCTGGGACAACCTGCTAGAAGTGCTGGTATTCGAAAAGGTGATATTATTTCTAGACTAAATAATCAGCGTTTTGCATCCATGTCTGAATTTTTAAATGTTGTTGAAAACTTACCCAGTAATCGTTTTGTCCCGGTATTAATCGTTCGTCAAGGAAATCCGTTATTTATTGTCATTAAGATTAAAGGGTAGTGTAATGTTGGGTGTTGGTTTAGATGCCTCGCTGCTCGTAATCGGTGTAGTGACAATTACTTGAGTCTCTTTCTAAAAGCTGGTGGGAGAGTATATCTATACTATCTAAACATACAGTTATGGTTCTATAAAAGTAAATTAGCATTAAGTTAATTTTTATATATGGGATCATAGTCGATCAGCTTTAAGGTCGTTATTTAATAATTTACGGGCAATGGGAATTAAATCTGTTGCTAATAGCCCTCGTTGACCGCTTTGTTGCGCCGCTAAATCTGCTGCATATGCATGAAGGCAAACGGCAAGTTCAAGCGCGTTCTCTTTGCTTAATCCTTGTGCTATTAATCCTCCTAATATTCCGCTCAATACATCTCCCATTCCTCCTGTTGCCATACCTGGATTACCATAGGGGCATAATTTAATTAAGCCATTTGAATGCGATATTAAGCTACCACTACCTTTAAGTAATACCGAACCACCCCATTTTTTTTGAATAGCTTGAACTGATTTAAAGCGATCTTCTTGAATAGAAGATGTTGGTAGGTTTAATAAACGTGCTGCTTCACCTGGGTGAGGGGTTAGTATAAAGTCTGAGTGCGAGAGCCAATGATCGTTTTTACAAAGAAGGTTTAAAGCATCGGCATCGAGCACAGTTGTTTTTTTACTATTCAAAGCAGTGTGCAGCATTTGTTCTGACCATGCCGACTGGCCTAAACCAGGGCCAATTACAACAACACTGGCTAGTTCTAATAGTGGTAATAACTGGTTTCTAATGGTAACAGCTTTTACCATTATTTCTGGTTGACGTGATAGTAAAGCGCTTACATGTTCTGTTTGTGTGGCCACACTTATTAGGCCAGCGCCCATTCTAGCTGCTGATTCGGCAGCCATTAAAACAGCACCCCCATAGCCATGGTCGCCTCCAATTAATAAAACATGTCCATAGTGACCTTTATGAGTGTTAGTCTCTCGTGGTTTGATTAATTTTAAAGTTGAATAAAGGTTGAGTTTTTTACCGTTTATAGGAACTTGTTTAAAAATATCAGGCGTAATGCCAAGGTCATCATACAATATTTCACCACAGTAATGGCGTCCAGAACCCGTAAACATTCCTTGTTTTAAACCAATCATTGTTGTGGTGCATTGAGCTTTAATTGCTACCCCTAAAGGATTGCCTGTATTTGCAGATAAACCCGAAGGGATATCGATAGAAAGTATGGGAGCATTGGATTGATTGCAAAGGTTAATGGCTTGTTTGTATTGTCCGGTTACCTCAGAATGAATACCGGTTCCAAGCATCGCATCTATAATGACAAATGATGATTCAGTCGATAAAATACTCGAGCTATCGCATGGGAACTGCTGGCAGCTTACATTGGCTTCTTGGCTATAGTGGTAAGCAAGTTGAGCGTTATTTTTAAGGTTTTCGGGTGGTGAAAGATAATGTAACTTAACATTCAAACCTCGTTTTATTGCGATACCTGCGAGAATATATCCATCCCCCGCATTGTTGCCACTACCGCAAAAGACGTGAATATTTTTACACGTAGGCCATTGTTTAATGAGAGTATGAAAGGCGAAACGTGCAGCTTTTTGCATGAGCTCAAAACCATCGATCCCATGATCTTCAATGGCGATTCGATCAAGTTCTCTCACTTGCTCTGCCGTGTATAAATTAGTGGTCATAGGTATCATGCCATTTTAAGAATGATAAAAAATTAACTGTATCAGGATATATTAAAGGCTTTATATGATTATTAGGCGAATTCACTCCCGTGACAACCGTATTATGGGAGAAATTATTCGAGCGGTATTAACAGAGTTTGGCGCAAATCGTGAAGGATTTGCTTGGCAAGACCCTGAATTAGACCTAATGTCAGATGCTTATTCAATGCAAGGTCAGGTTTATTTGGTAATTGAATCAGAGGGGCGAATCGTTGGAGGAGGTGGTGTCAGTTCATTTTTGTGCAATTTGGAATCTTGCTGTGAATTACAAAAAATGTATCTGTTACCTGAAGCAAGGGGGCGAGGTTGGGGTGATGCGCTAATTGATCAATTGTTACTTGAAGCGAATGAAATGGCCTATCAGTTTTGCTATTTAGAAACGCTTAAAAATATGTCGAAAGCGGTTACTTTGTACCAAAAGAAAGGGTTTGATCTGCTTGAATCTCCGTTAGGGGATAGTGGGCATAATGCTTGTGATGAATGGTATTTACTTGATTTAGATGTTTTTTATGCGAAGTTGTTTATTTTAGGAAATAAAAATATGGGCGAAAAATAATAATTTTTAGCTAGAAAATTATTTATTTCGCTCAATTCTGAGATAAAATTTAAAAAAACAACTAAGAGGTAGAAATGGTAGAGCAAGCCGACAGAGTCCTAAGTAAAAAATCAGAACGTTTAATCGTATTTGCTACAAGAGCGTCAGTGTTTGTTGCATTAGTTCTATTGATTGTTAAATGCTATGCCTGGTTTGCTACAGGATCGATGGGGGTTTTAGCCGCTCTCATTGACTCATTATTAGACCTTGGAGCATCACTCATTAATATGTTTGCAGTGCGTTATGCGTTAACGCCTGCTGATGAGGAACATCGGTTTGGTCATGGTAAGGCTGAAGCATTAGCTGGTTTAGGGCAGGCTGTTTTTATTGTAAGTTCTGCCGTGTTTCTGATTATCTATACGCTTCAACGTATTCTTTACCCTGAACAGCTTGAGTCTTTCGATGTTGGGTTTGGAGTGATCGCTTTTTCGATGATACTCACCTTTATATTAGTAGCCTATCAGCGCTACGTCGTTAAAATGACTGGCTCTATTGCTGTGAAAGCTGACTCTGTTCACTATGCCTCTGATTTAGTCACGAATGCCGGTATTTTACTTGGGTTAGGGCTTTATTATATGGGCTGGTTATATTCTGACCCTGTTATTGGTTTATTAATTGGTGTCTACATTCTTAAATGCGCACTTGAAATTGGGTACGAGTCTGTACAATTATTACTGGATCGTGAGCTACCTGAAAAGGAGCAACAGCTTATTCATGAATTAGCGACAAGACACCCAGCAGTGATTGAAGTACATGATGTAAGGACTAGGCAATCAGGCCAAACTAAGTTTATTCAGTTGCATCTCGTGTTAGAAGGTAATTTAACTTTATTAGAAGCGCATGTTATCAGTGAAGAAGTAGAAAGTAGCATCCGAAAAGAGTTCCAGTATGCAGATATCCTGATACATCAAGATCCACATACTGAAAGCTCAATTAATTAAATGATTATTCTCGAACGCTTGCAGTGCACTCAGCATCTTTAGGACTTAGCTTACAGCGAACCTTACGTAATAATTTCAAGGTTCGTTTGTCATAAATCCCTCGCTCACCTAACTCTATACGACTCTCCCTAAAGTCTTCAATCCAATAATCATAGAGGTGGTCAGGAATATCGATCCAATATTTTTCAGGAATAGTTGCTTCAGGGTCAGTTAAAAATTTAACAAATTTTGAATAATCTTCAACCGCTTTATTACGCGCTTTTTGAAAGAAACCTTCAGGGAATTTTTCCCAGCGAGCAATCACTTGCATTGTAATATATAGGAACGGTTCTCTGTAAATACCACCATCAGGCTCTAAACCTTTATGCATTTCAAAAGGCTCATAAACAATTGCAGGTGCTGCAGTCAGATCCACAGTACCGTTATTGAACTTTAATATAGAGTTAAAAATAGTGGAGTTAACAGGGGTAATACCATGCTTTTGAGATAGATATTCAGATTCAGGGATACCGTCTAGTACTGCCATCCGTTTACCTGCAAAGTCTTTAGGCTGTAATATCGTTCTATCTCGAGTAAACATGAAAATAGCGCCAGCAGGCCCCATCGCTAAAACTTCATATTCCCCGACACGCATCAGCTTAGCCGCTTTGGGCGAGCTAAGGCTCTTAATGATGATACCCAAATGTTTGTAGCTAGGAATTGCTCCAATAGCGCCTAAGCTGCCAGTAAAAGTATTAAATTCGCGAGCGCGAAAACCAAGCATGTTCACCGCATCACAGCGGCCTAGTTTAAACTCATCAATTGCTATGCGTTCATCGGTGAAAACGTCATAAGTCAGGTCTACTCCCCATTTGTAAGCATATATTTTAGCTTCTTTCATTATTTGACCTGCTGGGCCTGCTTTACCTATCGGATCCCAGACGCACATATGAATAGGTACTTTCTCTGTCTTTTTAGGAGGGTCTTGAGCAAGGGCCTTTAAGCTAAAAGCTGTGGAAAATACAGACAGGATTAGGAGTATTGAGGAGAATATTTTTGAGTTCATAGTTGTCAATTATTGTTATTTAAAGAAGCTATCTTAACGAGCTCACTTATAACTGTCATGCGTCAGTAGGCAAAATTAGTAATAATTAAAGCATGTAGCCAAAATTGTGTGATATTCAAGCTTGTGATTCGATTATATAATCGGCTAGAGCGCAATGGTTCAACAGGGGGAGGTGTTAGTTGGGAGTTTATAGGTTAATAATCTGAATAAAATTAATGTTTGTTCATAGTATGCGAAAACATGTTTTATGAGAGCTCTTCATAAAAGCTACTAAATGTTATGCTGGCAATAGTCGCAATGTTATTCCTGTATTGTTTTGGGCCAAAATCAATGCTTTATTGCCAAATATCGAGACACTAAATGATAAGTAAGATATGTAAATACCTATCTTACTTCGTTCTGACTAAAACAGTTATTCCCATAAAATTTATACGTGTATAGCTGTTGATGCTGTACTATATTTTAAAAATTTATTTGTGGGGTAATGTATGAATGCCGAACTAATTTTATGGCCTGTGCTTGTTCAAATTGCTTTGACCATTATGGTTTTTCTTCTATTGGGCAAGCGAAAATTAAGTGCATTTAAAGCTAAGACCGTCGACTTAAGAAAAGCAGCACTCGATAACAGTGCATGGCCGGATGATGTAAGGAAAGTTTCGAATAACATACAAAATCAGTTCCAGCTACCCGTTATATTCTATGCTCTTTGTTTTGCTTTTTTATCAACATCTAGTGTTTCATTAGCAGTGTTAATTCTTTCGTGGGGCTTTGCTATTAGTCGAATTGTGCATTCCTATGTTCATGTTGGTTCTAATAATGTTCCTGTTCGATCGCGTGTTTTTATGATTGGTTGTATTTGTTTAGTCTTGTTATGTGTTTTATTGACGATACGTCTAGCGGCTGGCGCTTAGATTGAAGGGGCGATTTATGGTTAATTGGCAGGAAATAAGTTTCTTGATTGATTAGGGTGCTTACTACGAATAGACACCCTAGTGTTTAGACTAACACACTTCAATTAATACCTGGTTCTCGCTACGGTCAAAGACTAAATATTGTGACATGGATTGACCTGTTGTTAGGTCATTTGCCATTTTATTTAAAAAAGGTTCAGCTTCTTCCTCGGTTGGAGGCATGCCGCCCTTTCCCGCAAGACCGACTGTAATGAGAAAGTCCCAGTCTGTTGAAATACTATCAGCTTCGGCTGTTAAGGTTGTAAATGACTCTATATCTTCAGGCAGTTTATCAACACACATCACGGGTGATAAGGTACCGTGCTGATCACTATTCTCTGGGTCTTCACTTTCAGTCTTCGCGAATAAGAACAATAATCGTTGAGGCTCATCTTGCTCAATTGCCGCGGTGAGTAATTCTGTGAAAGTCGAAATCATTTAGTATAAGCCTTTAATAATAAGTCTAGGGGTATTGTTGAGTATGATACGCTTTGCTTGGTGTTTGTTAAATAACTAACACCTAATAGACTAATTCCGTATTTGAAATCTCCACTCAACCTTGCATAAAGTGATTTTAAAAGCTGTCGCATTAGAGTCTTTCAGACTATATTCAGATTAAACTTTTATATAAATATGTTTACTGAAGCGAATTTATGGACCTTCCTATATTTTTAAATGCACTCACTGCATTATTTGTGATCATCGACCCGATTGGCGTTGCACTGATTTTTAATGGCATTGCTCCAAGTGATATTGTTCTTGAACGCGCTAAAATTGCCTTAAAAGCTGTTTTAATTTCAGCAATCGTTTTAGTTTTATTTGGTAATTACGGCGAGCTACTATTAAAACAGTTGGGAATTAGTATTCATGCTTTGAGAATATCGGGAGGGTTATTGTTGTTTTATACTGCGTTTAATATGGTGACGAGCGAACTTAAATATTCAAAAGGTAGTGATAGTGTTGATATATCGGTTTTTCCTTTATCCATGCCTTTACTAGCAGGTCCTGGGTCGCTAACAGTATCCATTTTATTATTTTCCAATACTGTTACAGCGTTCGAGCAAATGAGTGTGTTTCTTGCAGTTATTTCTATTTGTTGTCTCACATTTGTATCGATGGCGCTTTCTAAGTATGTAAAACTAATCATAGGTAAAACGGGTGATGAAATATTAAGGCGCTTTTTGGGCATATTGTTAGCCGCATTAGCAATACAGTTTATATTTGATGGCGCATCAAATATAAACTTGTAATTTTAAGTGGCTTACATGTTTGTCTAGCGGTATCTAATCGACTAAAAAGGTGCTTTGCTGTGAGTAATGCAGTGGGTAATATTCATCGTTTGCAGCGTGCAGTGAATTGTTTTTAATACTCTTTTTTAGTAATTGTTTTATTTCGATCTTAATCTTTTTCTTTTGTAGCTGCATAAACTGAAGTATTTCTTCTTTCATTTGGTTGTAATGTGCGATTTCTTTTTTGCTAGCTTTTATGCTTTTCTGTTTACTCCTTAAATTCTGTATTCGCCTTAGGTCTTGTACTGGGAGTAACTGTCCTACTGGAGTTGACATAGTTAAGCCTTTTAGAAATTAATTGAAATTACGTATGCTCAATTGCAATGAATATGTTCCAAGTTATTGTTTTGTATTTAACCTGGTAACAGAAGTATAGGGTGAAAGCATAAGTTTGATTAGTTAGAAACTGTAGAAGAAAGGTTAAGATTTGTTTCAATGGATTAGAAAGTAAGTAACGCAATTTAACACCAAGATCGAGTGGAGTAGTCGCAGCATTAAGAAAATCATCTTGCATGAAAGCACCTAGTTAGAGCCTAAATGCTATGTTTATAGAGTCGCCACAGTGGGAACTAAGGAAACTCACTTATATAGATAATATAAAGTTTGTTGATTTTAGGTATTTACTTCAACTAATTTTAAGGGACTCATTGTTCAAAAATTACTTCACAGTTATCTTTTTGCAAACAGCAGCCTGTTTTGCCTACTTCGGCACCTAATAAAGTGTGAGGACATAAGTCAATGTGGTCATAAATACCATCTTGATCACTATCGACTGTTAGGTTATCAAGTTTTCTAGCGTTGCGTTTTTTCATCGAATGAGAGGGCTCAGTGGGAGCTTTTCTTTTTTTGTACCCAAAGTAGCGGCCAACTTGTGCGCCAACCAAAGCAGCATCCTTAGAAAAGCTTTGGTATTCAAAGTTCATAAACCAAGGGCTGTTATCAAATCGGTATTGAACACCTGTAGAAAAGGAAAACTGCATGTCTGATTGGTTTTTTAGGCTAATGCGTGAATCGGACTCTTTTGTTTGCAACCAAGTCGCACCGGCTTTCAGGTAATAATTAAAGGGCTTATATTCAGGTAATAAACGGTAGCCCACCATAATGCTTGGGCCGTGATATTGTATTTTACCATCAACATCGTCATTGATAGCTTGGTTAATATTGCTTAATTCTGCCTCTCCAATGTAGGTGTAATTAAGTTCGGCTAACCAGTGTGGTGAAAAATGAAAACCAAAATGAACATCTATACCAATGCTATTATCTTCACTGGTAGACCAGCCACCAGAGCCTTCAGGGTCTACATAACTTAGCCCCGCACCTAAAGCGCCATACCAGCATCGTTGAAATAAGTTGGTATTATTTTTGAACGTTTCTTTTGCTGATTCATTTGTAACAATATTTTCTTTTGAGTTCAGCGTATAAGCGCAGAGCTCATCACCTGCTTGGGCAGCTTTGGGAACGAAAAAGACCGGAACAAAACAAAGTGTTAAAATAAATCGCATTGATTGTATTTTTTTACGATAACGAAAAGAGAATAATAGTCCTATCAGGATAAGTGTATAGACCTCAAACACGCCCGCACCCTGTATGGATGTTTCTAGCTCATCTTCATTTGTTTCAAAACGATCATTAATACCATTTTGGTTAAAGTCCCCATTTTCAAGGTCGTCAGTGAAGCCGTCGTTATCGCTATCATTATCAATAAAGTCCTCATTGCCATCGCCATCCGAGTCAATGGGTTTGAAAACTGAGGTGGGTAAACCTTTATCCCCTATATTATCGACTTGTCCGTTGTTGTCACTGTCGATCAATGATAAATCAGTAGCAGGGCTATTGGCTTCGATTAAGTCAAAGATTTGATCACCGTCTGAATCTAAATCCTGAAAATCAGGTATTCCATCATTATCAGTATCCAAGGTAGTGAAGCTAGCCGTTATACTGTCATCTATTCCGTCTCCATTCGCATCCACCACACTATCGATTACGCCATCAGCATTGTTATCAGTCAGTTCTGTATTTCCCTCTTTTATATCGGTAATGCCATCATTATCACTGTCTAAATCGATACTGTCGGGCTCGTTATCTAAGTCAGTGTCGACCAATCCATCGCCCTCTAGTAAATCAGGAATACCGTCGTTATCATCATCTAAGTCAAGTCGGTTAGTAATTCCATCTTGATCATGATCTTCAATAGCACCAAATTCATGCGACGCATCATCGACAATATTACTTAGTCCATCACCATCGGTATCAATAATATTGTCGACTAAACCATCATTATTCGTATCAATTAAAGAAGAATCTGGTAATGCAGAAATATCAAAAGGGCCCGCGCCAATATTTGCAGCATTAGTGCTTTCTAAGTCAAGATGGTTGGGAACGCCATCTGAGTCTGCATCGATTGGACTAAGCGTGAGTATTGAACCATCGTCTAGTAAGGCATTAACTGGCGCTATATCAACACCTCCTGATTCTCTAATGTCAGACAAACCATCATTGTCACTGTCTAGATCCAAATAATCAGCAAGTTGGTCGCTGTCGGTATCAGGGGGTTGAATGGCATCATCTAACCCATCATTATCGGAGTCTAAGCCACCTGTTGCATCTATATCGTATTGGTCGTTAATACCATCGCTGTCGCCATCTTGGCTAGGCGTAACATTTCCTTCAAGGGAATCAGTTAATCCATCGTTGTCAGAATCTAAGTCAAATAAGTTAGGGGTTTCATCACCATCCGTATCGAGTAGGGTAAGGTAGTTATCATCAATACCGTCATTATTACTATCAGTCCCACCTGTTATGTCAATATCGAAAGCGTTGTCTATACCATCGTTATCGCTATCTATGTGCAGTGCGATGCCATGTTCAATGGCATCTGGGAGCCCATCATTGTCACTGTCGGTATCTTGGAAGTTTAGAATCAAATCATTGTCAGGATCTTTATCAACGAAGTCATTTTCAATGGCATCGGGAATGTGGTCGTTGTCAGAATCTTTGTCCTGATAATCAGGTATGCTATCGCCATCAGTATCAAGAGGGTTAGATGGTGTCAGTCCGACTTCTTGAGCATCTAAAATACTATCATTATCAGAATCAGTGTCTAAGGGATCAATGATGCCATCCCCGTCAGTATCAACTGGAGTTTCAGGATCGTCACCTGACTCTTCTAAATCTGAAATTCCATCTCCATCACTATCAACGGTTGCTGGATCGAGACCGTTAGCATTCTCAACTCCATCCGGTATACCGTCCAGGTCTGTATCACATATTGAAACGGTATCATCTGGGGTGCAACTATCTTTAGTTTGAATTATTGTATCGAGTGCTAGATTGAGAGCAATATCTTCAATGCTTGCTTGAACGGTAATGGTGCCATTAGTAAGTGCGGTTAAGTTAAAAATATTTGAAAAAGCGCCTGAACCAGTGCCATCATCCGTACAGTTTATGTTTGACTGACTGATGCTTGATGAGGCATCAGAGACAGTTAATGTTAATATGTCATTAATTTGATCGCAAACGCCCGATACAACGTAGTTTGAAATATTAAAACTACCCGCTGCAAGTAAAGGATCTAATCGTATCGTTGGTATGAGGGTGTCTACGAAGAGCTCGTTAATACTCGTATCGCTAGAGGCCTGTAAACCGCTATCTATAATGGTTGCTACAATAGAATAAGTCCCATCACTCAAAGTTCCGCTTGCTGGTATCGTAAGTGACCAGCTTGAACCGTTAAGAGCAAGGTGCCCATCGCCTAATGTGTAGAGTGTTCCGTCTAGTGATACGGTTAAGTTTGCACCAGTAATTAATGGTATGGTTCCATTAATGGTAGGGGTAGATTGATTACTTATTTGAGGTGTGACAGTAGGACGTGCTAAAAAAATGACCGTCTCATTCGTTGAAATAGCGGCATTATTTACTGATCCGGTTATTGTACTTGTTCCGGTTAACGTACCTGACCGTAATATGACAGAGTAGGTGCCATCAGCATTATCAGCAACTATTCCGGTTGTTCCTAAATTGCTGCTTATTTTAACGTCATCACCACCGCTTGTGAGTGGATTTCCAAATGTATCTTTTACAGTAATCGTGATTAAAGCATTGGTTGCGCCATCGGCGACAATACTTTCAAGTGAGCTGTTAATTTCTGTTTGTGTATTATTTGCAGGGCCAGCGATAAAAGAAACTGCAGCGGTATCTATTATTGTTTGTGTATTAATTGTACCTGTAATAATGGCTTGGCCAGCAGTAACTGAAGAGGTAATTGCCGCGGTATAGCGACCATCACTTTCATCAAAAATTGCACTGACGGTACCTATGTTTGTGCCGAGGGAAATAGGTTCTCCGCCAATAATTATAGGATTATTGTTAGCATCAAAAGTTGTAACGGTAATAATAGTTGATGATAAACCATTCGCTAGAATGGTTGGGTTAGCCGTAGAAATTATTGTGTTGTCGATTGAGGCTGCGCCGGCAACAAAACTTATCGTCGCATTCTTTGACATATTTGCGCCATCAATTGAGCCTGTAATTGTAATCGTTCCACTTGTTAGCTGAGAGGTTAGCGAAGCAGAATAAGTACCGTCATTACGATCAGTTACCGTTGAAATAGTGCCAATATTAGGTGAAACGTATAAAATGACGGTTTGGCCGCTGGTGTTGGACAGGTTGTTGTTACTATCGTAAGCCTGCACTATTACAGAGGTTGTACTAAAGCCATCTGCCGTAAGCGAGTTACTTTGAGGTGTGATAGTTGAGGTTGATGCATCAGCGATACCGGCAAAAAATGTAATGCCAGTATTGCTCGCCATAGGGTCACCATCTAAGGTACCGGTTATCATGGCAACACCTACTAATGTTGACGATGTTAATTCTGCCGTATAAGTGCCGTCATTTTTGTCAGTCACACCTGAAATACTACCTTGTGTAGTACTGAGTAGAATTGTACTACCGCCAGTATTTAAATTTTGTCCAAATTTATCGATGCCTTGTATCGTAATGTTTGAAGTGGAAACCCCATTGGCAAGTATCGTAGTAGGTGAAGCTGATATTGTACTGTCGTCAGCGGAAGCAGGTAATGCTGAAAAGTTAACCGTGGCCGTCGTTGCAATAGCAACCCCGTCTATATAAGCAGTTACCGTTGAATTGCCAATATTAAGTGTGGAGGTTAATCTTACTTCATAAGTGCCATTACTTTTATCAGCGACAACACTTAAACCGCCTTCAGCGGTAGTGGCGGTCACTAAATTACCACCCTGAGTCAGATTTGCACCGAAGTCATCAACGAGTTGAATCGTTATAAGCGTCGAGCTTGTTCCATCCGCTTCAATAGATGCATCTTGGGGAGTTAAGGTGGAATTAGTTACTGAAGGTGGAAAGCTTGTGGGGCCGACACCTTGAGTATGTGTAAAGGTCACCTTTGAGTAGTTTTGTAATAGGGGGAAACCAGCATTATCATAAAACAACAAGGACTCTATAGTATAAAGGCCACTCGTATTTGCGGTGAGATACGTAGGAATAGAGCTCTTAACTGGGTTATCCCCCGTAGTTGCAGCGAAATCTTCTGATAAAAGTGTCGTATTATTGCCGCTTTCATCGATTAAATTGTATTCAAGGCGGTAATTTCCGGTAACAGCGACCGCAATATTTGCCGCTACAGTTACACTAACTGTACCAGCGTTTTCTAGATGGCCGGTGATATTAAAATCGTTAATAGTAGCTTGAGTAGCTTCACCACCGTCTATTATAAGCTGGGCCCAATCAACGTTAAGTGCCCAGGTGCTGTTTGTTGTTAACTCGACTCTATTGTTGCCATTTATTACATCTGCAATTGGGATATCAAAAACAGTTGCGCTGTAGATACCTACCTCACCAACTAAATTACCTGTTAGTAACTGACTGTTAAAATAAACACTCGCTAGCTCACTATTTTCTTCATCGATATCATTAGCATAGATGACCAGCAGCGCAGTGCTCACGGGTGCTACGCCTGTTGCGTTGATATTAAATTCAATGGGGTATATTAAATCTGAGTCTAAAACTGGCGTATCAAGATCATTATCAGGTGGCCCTGAAAAATCATTTTTAATATCATCTGTATCAGTGAAATAAGTAGTACCAGCGATGGCAGAATTAACGAAAAATAATTGCCCAATGGCCAGAAAAATAGCAAAGTATATCGACAATCCGTAGCAGTTGGACTGTGATGTTTTAACAATTGTTGATAGGTAGTTTGGTCTATTTAACATATAACAGCATAAATTCTATAATGTATGGGCAGGATAATTAATACTAAATCCTAACAATAATTATGCCATGTACACATGTTGGCTTGCGTAAAGTTATTACAATATTTGTAAGCCTGACTCGCGTGATATCGCTGATATTTGTTGAGCTGACGCAACGGACTCACAGGTGAGCTTACCTCCGACTATATTTAAACCCTGCAAAAGACCTTTATTTTCAGATAGTGCCGCTTTAATCCCTTTATTTGCTAACGCTAAAACATAGGGAAGTGTGGCATTGTTAAGCGCTTGTGTAGCTGTTCTTGCGAGTGCTCCGGGCATATTCGCAACACAATAATGAACAATGCCTTCTTCAATAAAAATTGGGTCATCGTGTGTTGTGGGGTGTGAAGTCTCAAAGCATCCTCCTTGGTCTATAGCAACATCAACAACGGCTGAACCTTGTTTCATTGTTTTTAATAATTTTCGAGTGACGAGTTTCGGTGCCTCGGCTCCAGGAATTAATACTGCACCAATGACCAGGTCTGCTATTAATAGTTGTTCAGCTAAGGTTTGCTGTGTTGAAAAAAGAGTTTTAATTCTATTGCCGTATACTGTATTTAAATGACGTAATGCGTCGAGTGATTTATCCATAACTGTTACATTAGCGCCTAAACCGACAGCCATTTGAGTTGCGTTCGAGCCTACAACTCCCCCGCCCAGAATCACCACATTTGCAGGAGGTACACCAGGAACTCCTCCTAATAAGACACCGCAACCTTGTTGTGACTTTTCTAGGCAGTGAGCGCCAGCTTGAATACTCATTCGTCCCGCGACTTCAGACATAGGGGCGAGTAAAGGAAGGCGTCCAAGCTTGTCCGTGACTGTTTCATAAGCAATGCAAGTAGCGCCACTGTCTAAAAGCTCTTTAGTTTGTGGAATGTCTGGTGCTAGATGTAAATAGGTAAATAAGGTGTGGCCTGCTCTAAGCATCGCACGTTCAACAGCTTGAGGCTCTTTAACTTTAATGATCAACTCTGAAGACTGAAATATTTCAGACGCCTGTTCTACGATGATAGCTCCGGCAGCAATAAAATCAGCATTTTCAAACCCGCAGCCTATACCGGCATTGGTCTCAATCATTACTTGGTGGCCAGACTGACATAATTCATGTACTGACGATGGCGTTAAACCGACTCTAAATTCATTGTTTTTAATCTCTTTGGGCAGGCCAATCAGCATGTGCTACTCCTTAGAATGAACCGATGAAAGTCTGACTATTAGACTTATAAGTTTAGTTCATAATTTAGAGTAGCGGTATGTTCACAAAACTGTGATGGCTTAATCTCTATTCACTAAGAAAAAAAACACCAGATGCAAAGATATATTAAGCTTGAGATGGTGTCGGAGATGAGTATTTAAAAATTCTACCGACAACGGTTAGATACTGTTTTCCAAATGAACCTGTATTGTAAGGAATACCGTATTTCAAACAGACAGCTTGCACCTTTGTTGACATTTCTCTGTAGTGTGGTGCTGGTACGTCTGGATACAAATGATGTTCAATTTGACAGCTTAGATGACCTGTTAATATGTGAAACCACTTTTTACCTTGAATGTTTGATGATCCTAAAATTTGTCGGTAATACCACTGACCTTGGGTTTCATTTTCGATTTCAGCTGGTTGAAAAGTATGTACATCTTCGGTGAAGTGTCCACAAAAAATGATAGTAGATGTCCAAAAATTACGAATTATATTAGCGATCAAGTTCCCAATTAAAACCTGAAGGGCGACAGGCCAGCATAGAAGAGGAAAAAAGATATAATCTTTGAAAACTTGTCTTCCTATTTTACTAAAAAAAGCGTTTCTCAGTTCTTTGCGCGTTATTGGAAGATTACTAGTTTTGCGTCGTTTACCCATAAAAATTCGTTCGGCGGCAACTTCATGGTATGCAACACCCCATTCAAAAAGTGTGCTTAAACCCAAGTAGTTCAAAAACTGAAATCTATTTTTCGGTTTCCAGGGTAAATCGTCACTTAATCGTAGAATACCGTAACCAAAATCACGATCTTTACCGATGACATTGGTATAGGTGTGGTGTTCATGATTGTGGTAACGCTTCCAAGAGCCGCCGTCACCAGCAATATCCCATTCAAAATTGCGTGAATTTATATTAGGGTCATTCATCCAGTCGTATTGGCCGTGCATAACATTATGGCCAATTTCCATATTGTCTAGAATTTTAGCCAGCGCTAATAAAGCAACACCTAAAATCCATAGGGCAGGGCTTACGAAGCCAAGTACCATGACTAATCGTCCAACAATCTCACTAGATCGTTGTATCCCAATTAAGCGCCTAATGTAACGCGCATCTTTTTCACCTACTTTATCCATCGCTTCTGAACGGATTTGGTCAAGTTCTTCTGCGAATTGGGCTAAGGTTTCTTTATTTGGCTTACTACAATTTTGCATTATATATGTCCTTGATAATCTAAAGTTCGAGCTCAACATGTCCAACGGGTACTGATAGGCAGAGTTGGATTTCTTCACTGCCGGAGTCTGAATACTGTTTGGTTTTAATATTGAATACACGACCTTGTTTTTTCTTGCAAATACATTGGTGGCAAACACCTGTACGACAACCGGATACAGGATTTATACCTTCACTTTCTGCTATATCTAATAGTGTTTTTGGCGTGCTATCTGCTTTAAAACTGACTTGCTTTTTAGAGCTCAGATAATCTACTTGAATAAATTCTTCGCTGTCATCTAATTCAAAATCATTTGACTTAAGAGGGGGCGGACCAAAGTATTCGAAGAATATATTTGATTCAGGCACCTTGTTTGCTTTAAGTAATTCGTTTGTTGTTTCGATCATTTTAGGAGGGCCACATAAATAAACTTCGCGATCACTTAAATCATCGCAAAAGTCGCTTAAATGTTGCTGACAAATTCGACCGCTTTCTTCTGAGTAAATATATTTGTAAGTTAAGCCGCAATTCTCAAGCTCGTTCAAATCTTCTAAGAACAAGCACTCCCTTCTATTATTTACATAGAATAAAAGCTGAGCACCTTTAAACCATGCTTCATTCTTGTATTGTTTTAAAATTGGCCTTATCGCTGTTATACCACTCCCAGCAGCAATGAATAGTTTATTTGGCTTTTTATTTTTGAGTTTGAAGTCACCACTTGCCTGAGACAAATAGATTGTATTTCCGGGTTGCGCTGAAGTTCGGAGCCAAGGGGTTAGCAAACCCTGATCTTGGCTCCTAATAGTAAGTTCTATCTTTCCGCTTGTTTTAAAATAAAGAGGTTCAGATGAAATACTAAAGGTACGTGTGATTAAAGATCCTTTAATTTCACTACTTAATTGAATAAATTGTCCAGCTTCGTATGTGTTCCACTTCGAGCTTGGTTTTAGTACTAAAGTATAGATGTTTGCTGACTCATGGCGAACAGCTGTTATTTTTGCGTTAATTCTATCGATTTTCCAGTTAGGCGAGACTAATTGGATGATTGGCTCAATATAAACACCAAAACTTATTGTATTAGTTAATATTTTGGCTAATTTTTGAATAAGACTAAAACTAAATGATACTAATGTTGGGTGTAATAAATTGTTTGTATGTTGCTTGTTCATAATTGTCTCCATGTTTTCAGGGTACAGTTGTACTCTAAAATGATAACAAAGTCCAAACTATTAGCGAGTGATGTTCAAGTTTTACATGATTTTAAATTTCGAATATTTAAGTAGTAGGTGAAATTTGAAGGCAGAGATGAGCAACGATTGAATAAATTATTGCTAGCGAAAACTAATTAGGTGAAAGGTAAAAGGCGATAGGGATTATTAAAGCGGGTTAAAATAATAATGCTTTTTTGAATAGGATTTTTAAGAATGAAAGCGGGGCTTAGTTTTAATGTTTAGGTTATCGTTAAGTTTGGCTTTTATGCTCAAAGGGTAAAAATATTTGTTCACCCTCGCTAAGGTTGTGTCCCGAATTAATTTTGTCAAATAAAGCGGGTAGCTGGTTGAAAGGCACGGGCTCTGCGTATAAATAACCTTGGGCATAACGGCAGCCATTTATCTTTAGAAAAGCTTCTTGTTCTGGAGTCTCAACTCCCGTTGCAAAAGATTTTAGATTCATCTGGTCACAGATTGCCAGCAGGGTTTCAGTGATTGCCATATCGCTTTCATCATTTGGAATGCCGTTAACAAAAGTGCGGTCGATTTTAACGATATCAATCGGTATTTGTTTGAGTTGGCGGAGTGAAGAAAGACCTGTTCCAAAGCTATCTAAAGTGAGTGATACACCAAGTTTTTTAAGTTTATTTAGTGTCATAAAAGATGCGTCAATGTTCGCTGTAATAGTACTTTCAGACATTTCTAATATTAAATTATGGGGGTTGAATCGCGTTTCTTTCACAATCCCTTCGATTAACTCAACAAGGTTCGGGTGGTTAAACTGCCTGTTAGAAAGGTTCAATGCAATTTGCATTGGCTTAGCCGACCATTCCTGAATTGCGCGCCCTTGTAAACAAGCGTTCTTGACCGCCCATTGACCTATTTCATGCAGTTGGCCGGTTTGCTCAGCTGTTTGTAGGAAGTAGTCAGGTCTAAGGGTGCCTTTTTCGGGATGTATCCATCGGAGTAATGCTTCCAGTGCGAGCACTTCGCCCGTCTCAATATCTATGATGGGTTGATAGTGCAAACGGAACTGGTTTTCTTGAATGGCGGCACGTAATTCCTGTTCGATATTGAGCTGCCGTCTCATTTCATCATTCATCTCAGGGCTGTAAAATTGAATGTTGTTTCTGCCAGCCTTTTTTGCACGGTACATTGCCATATCTGAATTTTTTAATAATTCAGGGTATTCAGACCCATCACTGGGGCATAAGGTGATACCGATACTGGAGGTGATAATGAGGTCATTACCCTTTATATTAACTGGCTGCGTAATGATTTCAAGTATATTTCTAGCAGCTTTTTCCGCGCCGTCCTGCCCTGATATATTTGTTAATAAAATAGCAAATTCATCGCCACCTAAGCGTGCAACGGTGTCTTCCTTGCGAATGCATTGCTTTAAACGTTCCGCAAGCGAGACTAAAAATTGATCACCTGCATCATGTCCAAGTGTGTCATTGATACGTTTAAAGTGGTCTATATCTAAGCCTATTAAGGCTATGCTGTGTTTGTGTCGTATCGCTGACTGAATGGCTTGTTTACATCGATCCTCGAATAAACGGCGATTAGCAGTATCGGTTAATGCGTCAAAGTGAGCGAGGTAGTGGAGTTGGTTTTGAGTCTTTCTGATTTCAGAAATATTTTGACCGATGAGCAAAAGTTGTCCTAACCTAGGGTCTTCATCTAAGTCAGATAAATGATTGATATTCCAAAGCATGGTATGAGAGAGGCCATCATAGCTAATAATTTTACTCTCTAAGCTTTCTTTACTGACACCACTTTTAATTACCTTGGTAAACTTCCAAGCAGTTTCATCCTGCATGTTTTCAGGAATAAACATATCGATGTAATTTTTACCCACTATTTCATCTCTGACATAGCCAAATAAGAACTCCGCTGCTGTATTCCATTGTTTAATGCAGAAGTTTTGATTTAAAACGATGATTGGGATTCCTGCTGTTTCGAATAACGCTTTATAACGTTTTGATGATGTTCTGAAAGATTGTTCAGCTTGTTCTCTGATAAATACTTCATCTTTTAATTCGAGGTTTGCAGTTTGTAATTCTTGAGTTCGTTGAAGCACCATCTCTTCGAGGTTAGTAGCAATTTTTTGATGGTCCAAGCGCAAGGTATTGAGATATAGGGTTGTTAAAATTAGTACCAGCCAAGCAAGGTGGAGGCTAAATTGCGGTAAAATAGCCTGGTAGGAGGGTTGTGTTGCTGTTAGTTCGTTGATGAATAAAAGTGTAGTTATTAGAAGTGTGGAACTGCATGCAGGCTGCTTTAGTCGAATAGACGACCACATTAATAAAGGAATGCAAAATAGAAAAAATGACTGATTAAGTAAACTTGCAGTAGTCGCAAGTAGTAGACAACTTGCTAACCATGCACAAAATTCGAGGGGGAATTTGAATTTCTTTTGGGTAAGTGAAAAATTTTGTGCTGAAAAAAATAGCGCAGGGATAATTAATAAACTTAATAAGTCGGAAAAGAGTAAGCTTAAAATTTGTGTAAATTGAGGCTGACTTTTAGCAATAAGCGTGCAATAAATAATATTGATGAACACCGACGTTACAAGTGAAATGACCGTGCACAAACCAAGGTAGATCATAAGGCTTGTACTATTTACTAAGGGATTATTTTTTGCTGCAAAGTGGCGATAAAACTGAAAAATACTGAGAGATTGTATGGTTAAGCATAGCGAATAAAAAACACTATAAACCAATGTGTTAGCTAAACTTGTTTCTTTGAAACTTATAAATGTACCGATACTAGAAGCAATAAAAATAATGGGGATGACTTGGCGGCCATAAAGAAAACACAGACTGATAGCAAATCCTGCACTTAGCCATACTGGGGTATTGGATAATACATTGATGTTCGATAACGAAGTAATATACTCAGATAAAATGATTACACTAAAGACAATTAGTGAAGTAAGTGCTTTCGGGTTTTTAAAAAGCGTCGTGTTTGTTCGCGTCGTCATAAGTTACAAGCTGTTTTTGTCATGGTATTTAATCCCTATAAATAGGGAATATATAGGGGTGCTGACGCTTTAATTTTGATATATATGTCGTCTCGCTAACATATATATCGATCAGTTTGTATCTAACTATTAATGGTTAGATTCAAGCCTTATTTTATCGGTAAAGAAAGGAGCGCGTGTGAAACGAACTGTAGCGTTGTGTTACATTTTGTTATTTTAAAAGATGCTACGATCAGCTACTAATTCGCATCGAAAGATCGATGGACTGACAATCTTTAGTTAACGCACCGATGGAAATGTAATCAACGCCTGTTTCAGCAATAGGTACCAGTGTTTCAAATGTGATTCCTCCAGATGCTTCTAACTTAGCGCTACCAGCGGTCAATGCCACGGCATCGTTGAGCATTTCAACCGAGAAATTGTCTAGCATAATGATGTCTGCTTTCGCGCTGAGTGCTTGCTCAAGCTCATTCATAGACTCTACTTCGACTTCTACAGGTTTAGAGGTTGAAATTAAGCGCGCTGACTCAATCGCTTTTTTTATAGATCCGCAAGCCATGATGTGGTTTTCCTTTATTAAAAAAGCATCATATAGGCCGATTCTGTGATTATGGCATCCTCCACATTTAACCGCGTATTTTTGTGCTAAACGTAGTCCTGGTAAGGTTTTTCGAGTATCAAGAAGTTTAACTTTGGTATGTGCAACTAAGTTTGCATAATACTGGCTAGTCGTTGCAGTGCCGGACAAGGTTTGCAAAAAGTTAAGTGCACTTCGTTCGCCTGTTAATATTGCGCGGGCAGATCCATCAAGTGTAAATAAAGTATCACCTGCTTGAACAGTATCGCCATCTTTGAATGCCCAAGTAATTTTTAATTCGGCAGAAAGTTTGTTGAATACCGCATTTACCCAATCTGAGCCGCAAAGAACTGCTTTTACACGGCTAATTACTTTTGCTTGCGCTATCTTATTAGAAGGGATTAATTGAGCGGTGATATCGCCTGAGCCAATATCTTCATTTAGTGCTGTTTCAACGTTACGATTGATGTTTTCTAGCTGGTCGAGGTGCATGTCGGTCTCAAATAAAAATAATATAGGACGAAATTGAACATATTATAAAGGTAAATGCATGTAATGCTAAGCTGATTTATTGGTCTGTGAGGAAAATAGAGTAAATATTTATGTAACTAGGTTTTCATTGCATTGTGCTCTTGGTAAGAGCTTAACGGTGTATCCATAACTTTTTTTTATCTTAAAACTGGCTAGTTTTGTGAACCAAGTCGCTAGGACACAAAACGTGACAAACGACATATATGAGAGGGTTTATACTCATCATCAATGAAAATTATTATATGTGTGTTGTTTATTTAAGTGAGTAGTCATGAGTAGAGCGAAAATTGTTGGAATTCATGGAGGGAAGTCGATGTCGGGTAGTATTGAGGCTCGACCATTACCGGCTCCATTAATAAAACTTCGTGATGATATGAAGCTTAAGCTAAAAGGGTTACTTCAGAAGCTGTTTGAAAACGCAGATGATGCCTTGTTTGCTATGGCAGATAAAGCGGGCTCAAATGGCGACCAGGCTTTGTATTTTGAGGCAATGCGTGAACTTCGTTTACAAAAAAAGGTTGTTGCAACAGCGCTTATTAGAGGTGTCATAAAATCCTTTAATGAGATTGGTCACTACCGTTCTAAAGAAAAGCCAGAAGCGTCAGATCTAGATAATTTTAACGATTGGGATAATGTCGGCCTAGTCCAGAATGATGAGTTAGAGCTCAATGTTGCGATGGAAGGTATGGTTAGTCGTTTACGTAACAGCTCTGAATCTCATTTGAATGATATGAAGGTCCGTATTGAAAGCTTAATGCCTGGTTTGAGTCTAAGTCAGGATCAAGTGCCACTCAGTCCTGAGATATTATGTGATTGTTTTTTTGAGGGCTGTAATGTTCTAGATGTTGGTATACAGGTTCGTTTGGTTGTTTTTAAATTGTTTGAAAAATATGTTTTGTCAGAAGTTCCTAAACTCTATATCGAAACAAATCAGTCTCTTGTGCAGCAAGGCATATTACCTCAATTAAAGGTGCAAAAAGAGAGCGGAAGGCGGAGGGTTGCCTCGTCTGGAAATCACGAAGCAAGACGAGATGAAAATAGCAGACAAGGCATTGGTGAGGTTATTAAGAATAATAACCAAGGTTTTTCAAAGAATAATACAAATGTTTTTTTAAAGAATAATGAAAGTGGCCGGCAAGGAATGGGAGAGTTGGTGCCGGTAGAAGAGGGTGGCTTTTTAAATGGGGGCGGCCTAGAGGATGTTCCTGTATTGAATGCAGATCAATGTCTGGCAGGTGGGCAATTTGAGAGCATTCGAGAGCTTATGCATCCGCAAGCTAACATTGATACTTCACAACAACTATCTCCGGCTTCAGATAATTATACTCAAAATGAGCTGGTGTTAGCGTTGTCTGGTTTTCAACAAAAACAGTTGGATAGACCAGCTGAATTTGCTAGTAACGGTGTCATAGATTACAGGATGCTACTCACCGCATCTTTACCAAAACAGGCGACTAAAACCAAATATTCAGAATTAGATTCAGATGTTATTAATCTTGTTTCTATGTTGTTTGAATTTATTTTAGATGATCGACAGCTTCAGCCTATTATGAAGGCGCTTATTTCTCGTTTGCAGATCCCAATTCTTAAAGTAGCGATTTTAGATCGTAGTTTTTTTGATCGAGGGGGTCACCCTGCTAGAAAATTATTGAATGAAATTGCTTCTGCTGCAATTGGCTGGAATGAAAAGCCTGAAGGGAAGCCTGATCGTTTAAAAGATAAAGTTGAGGCAACGATTCAGTCAATATTGACCGATTTTAATAATGATCAATCAATGTTTACTGATTTATTAGCAGATTTTACACAATTTATGGATTTAGAGTTGCGCCGAGGACAGTTGGTTGAGCAGCGAACGAAAGACTCAGAGCGTGGTAAGGCAGCAAACGATGTTGCGAAGCAAGAAGTTCAAAATGTTCTTAACGCATCAATGAAAGATAAAAATGTACCAGCTAGTGCTGCTTCATTATTAAATGAAGCGTGGAGTCGCCTTATGGTACTCCGCTATTTAAAGGAAGGTAAGGACAGTAATGCATGGCGTTCTGCTTGCGATTTAGTTAAGGACGTCGTTTGGACGGTCTTACCTAAAGGTATAATAATTGACTCTAATAGTAGTGGTGAAGCTGGTGGTTTGTTACTGCGTAAAATACCAAGTGTCATGGCACAATTACGCGCGGGACTAAAGGAAATTTCTTTTGATGAGTTTAGGGCTGAGACGTTATTTAAATCTTTAGAAACCGAGCATATTAAAGCGATACAATATTTACAAAAAAATGAACGAGACCGGTCTGCTAAAAAGAATATTATTAATACTGAAAGCATCATGAGGGATGCTGTTGAACCACTGGTAGCTGAACCAAGAATCCTCGAAGTAGATGAATTAGTGTCAGAAATTCCGCCAAAAACAGAGCAAGAAGAATACATTTCAGACTTTATGCGTGAAACACAAGCGATGGAACAGGATTTTAAGCATTTTCAGGCTTTATCAAAATCACAGCGCCGAGATGAAAATGATACTACGAGCTCGATAGCATCAACTGTTTCTAATAGTATTGATGAAGAAATTATTTTGGCTCCTGTTGATAAAGAAATGGTTATTTCTGATATAGATGATTCTGATCCCTTCGTGCAGCAAGTGCTTAGATTCGCCCCGGGGTGTTGGTTCGAATTCAAGAGTGATGCTCAGCCAGAGCGTTGTAAGCTCGCAGCAATTATTAAAGCGACAGGGAAGTACATCTTTGTGAATAGATCGGGCGTTAAGGTGGCAGAAAAAACAAAGTCTGGTCTTGCAGTAGAGTTAAAAAGAGGTACGGTTCAGGTTTTAAATGATGGTTTGTTGTTTGATCGTGCACTTGAGTCAGTAATTGGAAGTTTAAGGGGGCGAAGTAATAGTTGATAAAGCGTAAACTTATCTGAAAACTATCAAATTGTAGCGATTAGCTACAGTCTATTGAGTTTGGTATAGCTAATTGCTACAGTTGTAATTCCTAATGACAGGGTTATAAGTATGGCTAAGCACAGCTCACCAATACGTCTTGAAAAAAACTTAATGACATCGGCACAAAATGCAGCGCTTTTACATAAGAGAACCGCGTCAGAACAGATTGAATATTGGGCTGATTTAGGTAAAAGTGTCTCTAAAATTATCGACCCAGAAACATTGATTGCTTTCAAAAGCGGGCTTGCCAAGTTGACGGTAGAAAAAGTTAATGTTGAAACAATTGATCCGGATGATGTCTTCAAGCGCCTTGAAATGCAAAGGGAGTCCGGTGTGCTTTCGCATAAAGTAACGTCGACAAGTTTTAAATACCAAGCATCAAAAAAACATCCAGGATTACTTGAACAGGTCGATAGCGAAGGGATTTATACTGTTGGGAATTTTAATAATGGAAAGTTCGTTGCGCTAGTTTAGTCGTGTAAATAAATAAACAGTACGGACCAAATAACAGGAAAAATTAAAAGGAATGAGTAAGAAGCAACTCTGGTTATTGGCGGGGGGGAATGGGTCAGGAAAAACTACATTTTATAATACTCAGCTTAAACCGTTGGGTATGCCGTTTATAAATGCCGATATAATTGCAAAAGAATTATATCCAGAAGCACCGGAGGCGCATAGTTACCAAGCTGCTGCCATTGCAGCGGATTTAAGAACAAACCTGCTACTTGAAGGTCAAACCTTCTGTTTTGAAACAGTCTTTTCACACCCGTCAAAAATCGATTTTGTTGCCTCTGCAAAAGCTAAGGGATATCAAATTATTCTGGTTTTTATTCATCTTATATCGCCCGAATTAAACAAAGCTCGAATTTCACAAAGAATTAAAGAAGGCGGTCATTTTGTGCCGGATTGCAAAGTTGAAAATCGAATCCCAAGAACAATGGAAAACATTAAGACTGCGTTGTTGCTCGTAGATAGGGCCTATCTACTAGATAATTCTGATTCAGACTTGCCGTTTGAGCAGATTGCTATCAAAGACGGGGAAGAGTTAAAAGTGCTTAAGGGGTCATTACCAGAATGGGCGAGCTATTTATTGAGTTGCTGATTTGTGTTTCTATAACTTTGAGTTTTATTAAGCGCCTTTAAAAAACAAAACCCCGATAATTTTCATTATCGGGGTTTTTATTGCTTGCTTAGCTAAAAGTAAGGTTTACTTTTTAGCTTTAGCTTTAGCTGCTTTCTTTTCTCTTTCTGATTCGATAACTGCTTCAGAAACTGAGTTAGGGCAAGGTAGGTAGTGAGCAAATTCCATAGAGAACTGGCCACGACCAGAAGTCATTGTACGTAGGCTTCCGATATAACCAAACATTTCTGATAAAGGAACGTCTGCTTTAATTCGAGAACCAGTAACGCCAGCTTCTTGATCTTTGATCATGCCACGACGACGGTTTAAATCACCAATTACATCACCAACGTGATCTTCAGGTGTAAATACGTCTACAGCCATGATTGGTTCAATTAACTGAGGGCCAGCTTTAGGCATAGACTGACGGAAAGCGCCTTTTGCTGCGATTTCGAAAGCAACGGCTGACGAATCGACCGCGTGGAAACCACCATCGTAAAGTTCAATTTCAACATCAAGTACAGGGAAGCCCGCTAGTGGGCCTTCTGTCATCATGCCTCTAAAGCCTTTCTCGATTGCAGGGAAGAATTCCTTAGGAACGTTACCACCAACAACTGAAGAGGTGAAAGTGTAACCAGTTCCTGGTTCGCCAGGCTTGATGCGGTAATCGATCTTACCAAACTGACCAGAACCACCAGACTGCTTCTTGTGCGTGTAGCTGTCTTCGATAGGCGTAGTGATTGTTTCACGGTATGCAACTTGTGGCTGGCCTACATCTAGGTCAACACCATAAGTACGCTTAAGAATATCTACTTTGATATCTAAGTGAAGCTCGCCCATACCTTTCAGGATTGTTTCGCCTGAATCTTCGTCTGTTTCAACGCGGAATGAAGGATCTTCTGCAATCATTTTACCGATCGCGATACCCATTTTCTCAGAACCACCTTTATCTTTCGGTGTAACCGAAATTGAGATTACGGGTTCAGGGAAAATCATTGGTTCAAGCGTACAAGGATTTTTCACATCACAAAGTGTATGACCTGTTTGTACGTTCTTCATGCCAACAACAGCAATAATGTCACCAGCCTGAGCTGAGTCAATTTCATTTCGCTCATCGGCATGCATTTCAACCATTCGGCCGATGCGTTCAGTTTTACCTGTGTAGGAGTTAAGAACGGTAGTGCCTTTGTTCAAAGTACCCGAGTAGATACGAATAAATGTTAGTGCACCGAAACGGTCATCCATGATTTTAAATGCTAAAGCGCGGAAAGGTTCATCGGTTGCTACTTTAGCAAATTCGCCGTTTGGCTCGCCTTCTTCATCAGTTAGTGGTTGAGGATCAACCTCAGTTGGGTTTGGAAGGTAGTCAACAACGGCATCAAGAATTAATTGAACACCTTTGTTTTTGAATGCAGAACCACAATAAGTAGGGAAGAAGTCCATGGTGCGTGTTCCTTTACGGATACAACGCTTAATGTCTTCCATTGCAGGCTCATCGCCTTCAAGATAGGCTTCCATTAGGTCGTCATCTTGTTCAACAGCCATTTCGATTAGCTTTTCACGGTATTCTTCAACTTGATCAACCATGTCAGCAGGAATGTCAATAATTTCAAAGTTTTCAGGTTCGCCTGAATCATCCCAAACGTATGCTGTTCGGCTTAGTAGGTCAACAAGGCCTTTGAAATCTTCTTCGATACCAATAGGTAGAACCATAACCATTGGGTTAGCACCCAATACTTTTTCGACTTGACCAACAACACGTAAGAAGTCAGCACCCATTCGATCTAACTTGTTGACGAAAATGATTCGTGCAACTTCTGAGTCATTCGCATAACGCCAGTTAGTTTCTGACTGAGGCTCAACACCGCCTGAACCACAGAATACACCTACACCACCATCTAATACTTTTAGTGAACGGTAAACTTCAACAGTAAAATCAACGTGTCCAGGTGTATCGATGATGTTGAAGCGGTGATCTTTCCAGAAGCATGTTGTTGCTGCAGACTGGATAGTAATACCACGCTCTTGCTCCTGATCCATAAAATCAGTTGTTGCTGCACCATCATGAACCTCACCGGTCTTATGGATTTTACCAGTCAGTTTCAGGATACGTTCTGTTGTGGTGGTTTTACCCGCATCAACGTGTGCGAATATACCTATATTTCTGTATTTGGATAAATCTGTCATTGCTTTACTCGATAAGTTCATGGCGGAAAATTGCGCTGTAGTATACAGGTATTTCCGAAAAAGTTAGAAAAAAACGTCATAAATTGTGGAAATAATACGATAATCACCAAATAGAACGTTTCGTTATGTAGTTAATCTTATATTTAACTAGTTATTACTCAGTATTGTCAGTGTTTTTTTTCCAAGGGCTTGTTAGCATTTGGATATATAGTTCCTCAACTTTTGTTCTTGCCCAAGGCGTTTTTCTTAAAAATTTTAAGCTTGATTTTATACTAGGATCGCTTTGAAAGCAGCGAATGGGTATTAGATCGCCTAATTTATCCCATCCATAGTGAGCATGAAGCAATTCTAAAATTTTTGCCAAGGTAATGCCGTGAAGTGGGTCGTGTGATTGATCATGCATCACTGTCAGTTTCCGTTAAACGTATGCCATCTTCACTGATAGTGATCATACGCTTTTTGTAAAGTGTTCCAATGGCTGTTTTATACGATTTTTTACTAATACCAAAAGCTTGATATATCGCTTCTGGTTGACTCTTATCAGAAAGCGGTAAAAAGCCTTCGTTATGCTCAAGTTCTTTTAAGATACGAGCGGCTAGGTTGTCAATTTTAGCGAAACCGGGGGCGTGTAGGGAGAGATCAATTTTACCATCCTCACGAATTTGCTTGATATATCCTTTAATTTTTTGGCCAATGTTAAGCGGTTTAACCACATCACTAAAAAATAAAACGCCCCAGTCGCTATTATTTATAACAGCGCTGTAGCCAATATCTGTTATGGCATTAACCATAAGATTAACTTCTTGGCCTTTTTCATAGTTTTCAGGGTGCCGCTCCATAAATTGATTTAATTTGGCTGAAGCTGCGATTCGATGTGTCTCTTCATCAGAATAAACATAAACCAGATAGGATTTACCTTCCTCCATGGTAGATCTTTGCTCATTAAAAGGCACGAGCAAATCTTTGGGTAAGCCCCAGTCTAAAAAAGCACCCACATTGTTGACGGCAACGACTGGTAGGAATGCAACTTCACCCACCTGCGCTCTTGGTCTTTGAGTGGTGGCGATATATCGATCTTCAGAATCAAGGTATATAAATACATCAATAGGGTCGCCGACTTCACAGTCTTCGGGTACAAAACGGTTAGGGAGTAATATTTCTCCTAGCCATCCACCTTGCAAATAAGCTCCGTGTGGCGCAATTTTAACCACCTCAAGTAGGTTTTTTCGTCCGATTTTCGCCACATTTGCCTCGTATTTAGATAATGATCATAGGTAAAAGCAAGAAGTGTAGCGATGATGTAGGGCTGCGCCAACTCCTTTATGGTTTATCTCTCGTTAATTTGTGTTTTGATTAGGTTAAGCGCTTAAGTATGACCTATATTTAAAGTACCGTCTGATTGTTTTGAGGGAGACGCGATATGTTTATAAGCACACTTGATCTTTTTAAGGTTGGGATTGGCCCTTCGAGTTCGCATACGATGGGGCCAATGACCGCTGCTTATCAATTTCGTGAACTTATAAGACTCAACTTATTAAAACAAATAAAACCTTCATGGCAAATAATATGTATTTTGAAGGGTTCGCTGGCACATACAGGTAAAGGGCATGCTACTGATCGAGCGATAGTGATGGGTATTAATGGGTATTTACCAACAGAGTTGTCTCAACTTGATATTAATCAGCTTTTTGCCTCATTAATAAGCAAAAAACAAATAATTTTTGATGGCGGTTGTTCTGTAGGGTTTAGTGCTGACGAAAGTATTATTTTTGACAAAACGAATACCTTACCTCAACACCCTAATGGAATGGTCTTTCAGTTAATAGATGGGCATGGTGTAGAGCAATTAAGTGAAACTTACTTCTCAATAGGCGGAGGGTTTATTCATACACTTGATGAAATCTCTAAGCTTGAAGCACCCATAAATATGCAAGCCCTAGAAGATTATCCCTACCCATTTGACTCAGCAAAAATAATGTTGGATATGGCTGGTTCTTCAGGGTTAAGTATTGCTGACATGAAAAGAGCTAATGAGCTTTATTTGGCTAGTGATAAGTCGATTACAGGTAAAGAACTTGATCATCAGATTTATGCTGTCTGGCAGGTAATGATAGGAAGCATTACACGTGGCTTAGAAACTGATGGGGTGCTGCCAGGAGGTTTAAATGTAAAAAGAAGAGCAAAAAATTTGTATCAGTCTCTTCAACTTAAACCTGACCTTAGTAGTATGAATGATTATTTATGTGCTTATGCCATGGCGGTCAATGAAGAAAATGCTGCAGGGCATGTGGTCGTTACAGCGCCCACTAATGGCGCGGCAGGCGTTATACCAGCAGTATTATATTACTTTCTAGTTAAAGAAAATGGTCCACACCGGTGTATTCAGGATTTTTTTCATACCGCGGGTGCAATAGGCGGACTAATAAAACATCGAAGTTCTATTTCAGGTGCTGAAGTTGGCTGTCAGGGGGAGGTAGGGGCTGCTGCATCTATGGCAGCTGCTGGATTATGTGCAGTTAAAGGAGGAACAGCTAAGCAAGTTGAAAATGCAGCAGAAATTGCTTTGGAGCATCATCTTGGAATGACTTGTGATCCCGTAAACGGCTTGGTTCAGGTGCCCTGTATTGAACGAAATGGGTTTGGAGCAATAAAAGCTTATACAGCCGCTTCACTGGCTCTAAGAGGTACTGGTGAGCACTTTATGCCGTTAGATAGTTGTATAGAAGCGATGAAACAAACAGGGTTGGAAATGTCTGAGAAATATAAAGAAACTTCGCTCGGAGGTTTAGCGCTTAGTCATACCGAGTGTTAGCTTTAAAAGGTTGGTGTGAAAATGTCTTTATTGAACAAAGAATTAAATGATGATCAAAGGGTGCAAAAATGAGTGCGCCATTGACGATAGATTATTACTCCGATGCGCTGTGTATATGGGCGTGGATTTCACAACGTCGTATTACTGAATTAAAAGAACAGTGGGGTAGAAAAATAGAAATAAATTACCATTACCTTAACTTATTTGGGGATACAAATGCTCGTATCGCTGAACATTGGGGAGGTCAGGGTGGTTATTTAGGCTTTAGGCGGCATACAATCGAATCAGCGGCTCCGTATGACAATGCGCCAGTCAATAAGGATATCTGGAAAAAAATCAGACCACTTACTTCTGCAAATGCACATGTGGTATTGAAGGCAGTAGCATTAATGTACTCTGCTGAAGTCTCGGAAAAGCTTTTTAGACTCATTCAGAAAAGTTTTTTTGTAGATTGCTTAGATATTGGTCAATTAGAGGTGGTTATAGCGCTAGCAGAAGGGGTAGGGCTTGATCGTCATAAAATTAAGTTATCGATTGATAGTGGTAAAGCTACTGCGGCGTTAATGCAGGATTATAAAAACGCCAAAGATTTAAATATTCAAGGAAGTCCTTCATGGTTAATGAATAACGGAAGGCAAACTTTATTCGGTAATGTCGGGTATCGAATTTTAAATGCAAATATAAAAGAGGTTTTGGAACACCCAGCCCAAGAAGCGAGCTGGTGCTGATAGCGTTCGATAACGCCACTCCGGCTAAATAAGCAGGACTGACCTTACTAACAAACTAATCAATATCTGTACCTGCTTCATCTTCACCAATCACTTCTTTTTCTGTTAATGCTGCTTCGTACCATCGTCTCATCGATGGAAGGGTTAGCAATCGGTCAATGTATTGCTGGCTAGTAGCTGAAACATCTATTTGATAGGTCGCGAAGCGAGAGGCGACAGGTGCAAACATGCAGTCCGCGATACTGAATTCACCAAAAAGCCATTCTCCGTCATGCCGATTAAGTGCGTCTTGCCACATTCCATCTACTCGGTGAATGTCTTTTAAGGTTTGGTCATCTATATGGGCGCGCCGGGTGGCCCGACAATTCATTGGTAATGCGCTTCTTAGCGCTTCAAGTCCTGAGTGCATTTCAGAGCAATAAGAGCGACAAGTCGTTCGATCGTGAAGCGCCTCAGGCCAGCCCTTACCTTTGAGATAAACCTCTGATATATATTCACAAATAGCTAATGAATCCCAAACTGTGATGTCATTATCAATCAGTACAGGTACTTTAAATGTAGGTGAATATTCAGCTAGACGTTGATGAGTATTTTCTTCAAATAGTAGTACTTTGATTTCTTCAAATGGGATATCAAAGTGTGAAAGCAATAACCAAGGGCGTAATGACCAAGAAGAGTAATTTTTATTTCCAATCACGAGTTCCATAAGATCCCTCACTTTTGAATGTGAAAATTAGCATGAATATGCACTGAAAAATATGTATCAGCGTGCTTTATTGTCTATGAAGCACGGAATAGTCGCAATAGTTATTTACCTCCAGAGCGTTTAACTTTGAATTTCTTTTGTTCTAATAACGTTATTAATAAATCACGATGATCGCCTTGTATTTCGATACATTCATTTTTAACAGCTCCTCCCACGCCACACTTTTGTTTGAGTTCTTTTGCTAGCTTTTTCATGTCACTGGGGGCTAAAAGAATACCTTTTATCAATGTGACCCCTTTACCTTTTCGGCCTTTGGTGTCGAGACTTATTCTTACGATACCATCACCTTCTGGCGTTGATTCGTTGTTGCATAAGCAACGTTCTATTGGTCTTTCGCACTCAGGGCAAAGGCGTCCAGCATCGGTAGAGTAGACGAGGCTATTTGTATTTCTAGGCATGATATTCTCGATTTTAAACTGTATTAAGATTGAGTGAGTTTGAGTCGTTTTATCCAAATGTAGGCTCCGACACCTACAATTATATTTGCTATGGCCCCCGCTAAGTAAATCCCTAGAAGGTTGAAAAAGTAGGCTAAAGTCAGAGCAAGAGGAATGTATAAGGCGATTAAACGTAAAAATGACATAATTAAAGAGGGTATTGGGTTGCCCATACCATTTGCTGTCGATGAAGTAATCATGATGATGGCAAGAAAAATATAGGTGATCGGCATTAGTCGTAAATAAATAGCAGCTGAGTCAATTACACGTTGATCCGCTGAAAATAAACCTGCAATTGGAGCAGCAAGAAACCAAAGAAGTATAGCGCTACCTATTCCCCAGAGGCTTGTAAACCGAAAGCTAAGTTTAAGTGCCAGTCCCACACGACTATGTTGACCCGCTCCCCAGTTTTGCCCAACAAATGGACCCATGATTGAAGATATTCCCATGACCACAACAAGAAAAATTGATTCGACTCTAGAGGCTACGCCAAATCCTGCTACGGATTCAGGGCTGTATCGGGCCACTAGCCAGGTTGTAATAGCGATAGATATAGGAGCGATTAAGTTAGTACCAATAGCGGGAATAGCAATACGCAAAATAGCGTACCAGCGTATAAAAACTTTATGGTAACAGCTAGACCAACTTAAAAGTCGGAACTTAAAGGCTAAGAAATAAAGTCCAAGAAAAAAAGCAATGGAGTATGATATGACAGTAGCTAGAGCAGCGCCCGCGAGCTCCATTTTTGGAAAGCCGAATAATCCAAAAATAAGAATTGGGTCTAAGATAATATTGACGAGTGCAACACTCATCATAACAATGCTTGGGAGTTTTGTATTTCCTGCCGCTCTGATTGCAGAATTACCAACCATAGGGATTACTACAACAAAGCTACCCATAAACCAAATGTCCATAAACTGATGGATCAGAGGCATTAAGTGTTGAGGGGCTCCAAGTAGCAAGAATATCTGATCCATTGCCTGATAACCTGATATGGCAAATGTAATGGCTATGGTCAGAGCAATAAATAATGACTGTGTGGTGTAAGATCTTACTAAATCATGTTCTTGTGCACCGATGGCTCGAGAAATAACCGATGAAGTGCCAATACCTATACCAAAAGCTAAGCTTAGTAGAATTGATACGACAGGTATTGTGAAGGACATTGCTGTTAGGGGGGCAGTGCCAAGCTGGCCTACATAATAGGTGTCGACGATATTCATCGACATAATTGACAAAATACCCCATATCATAGGGCCTGTCATTGAATATAAATGTTTACCGACGTCGCCTTGGGTTAAATTATGTTTAATCACTCAGTCTAATCATTTTTATTTTTGTGGGCAGAATTTGTACCGCTTAACTCAGCGTTGTCATCTTGCTGAGTACTTGTGGGTTTACTTTCTCCAGCATATTGCGCATTATTTTTTTCGCTACGCTGTGATAATTCTTGTTCAGATGCGAAATGTAACGACATATTAAATGCTTGGCGTGTAAATTCCAGAACTTTACTAAACCCTTCGTCAGAAAGTTGTCTAGCTTGATCTTGTGAACGGTATATATTAATAAACTCACGTTCCCGCTGGTATTGAAGTGGCAAGCGACCAGCTCCCCAGTCGTGGAGTAATTTCCATGTGTCTGGTGAGTAGGTACGGCTGTATTTTAATATGAACGGTATTGGGTCATTTCGCGCTAATAGGGCAGAAAGTCTTAAAATTAATTCAAAGGAAAGTGTCGCAGTGCCATTTTCGACAGCTTCTAAAATGGACTGATCTTTCAAGCTAATTGCATCGCTTAATTCATTAACCGTTAATCCTGCGACCTCTCTCATGTCTTTTAAAGATTGACCTGCAGAGACCATTAATTTCAACTGATCTTGAGATTGAATGATTGCTTTACCTACTTTGTAGGAAGTATCGCTGGTTTTTTTTGCAATTTTGAACGCGCTTGACGTAACTTCACTTACACGGCCTAAAAAGTTAGATATTTTGTCGTCAGAAACCCATGAATCAATTTTACTTTTGTCTGACGAGTTTTTATCGCGAGCTGATGACTTGGTAATTTTAGTCTCAGAAGAAGCGGGGGTGTTTGGTTTATCGTTGGTCATTGGTTCAATCCCCGGCTTAAATTACTTACTTGGACATTGTTTTTAGTGAAGGTTGATTCTTCAATGTCTAATCTTTAGCTAGAAACTAAAGATTAGACATATAAAGTGGATCAGCGCTTAAGCGGCTTTAGCAGTTAGAACTTCTTGTAGCTCTACAAAATCTAATAATACTTCAGCGCTTTCTTTTATGACAAAGTCAGCTTTTTCTTTTTCTTTATCTTCTTCAGTTTTGCTAGATTGTTCTTTTAGAAACGCTGTCCAATCATCAATGTTTTTAAATGGATCAAGTTTATCTAATTTTCTACGCTTGTTAATGATTGTGAGTTGCGCTTTATCAAATTTAATATTCTCAAGCTCACGTTCCTTTTTATTTAGAGTAACGCGATCTTTAGCTCTTTGGGTTTCCATTAAAGCAATTTCTTCTAGTAAAATATTATATGCAGGTTGAAGTACGATGCGCTTCATATGTTGCTTATTAAGAGACTCAGACACTCCTGAAACATAATTTAGGTTTTGAAACTTAGCTGATTCAATTGAATCCCATTTTAGTGCATGCTCAAGGGAATCTTCTCCAACTTTAGTTTTGTCGATCAGGGCCGGCATTATAATGTCTGGAACAACACCTTTGTGTTGGGTGCTTGCGCCAGAAATACGATAGAACTTCGCTTGTGTGATTTTAAGTTGACCGTGGTTTAAAGGGCGAACAGATTGAACGGTACCTTTTCCGAAGGTTTGTGAACCCATGATAATACCGCGACCATAGTCTTGTATTGCGCCAGCAAAGATTTCTGATGCTGATGCGCTCAGTCGGTCAACTAAGACTACGAGAGGGCCGTTGTACACTAACTCTGGGTCAGGGTCTTCGAGTACTTCTACGCGATCATTTGCACTTCGAACTTGTACCGTAGGGCCTTCTTTTATAAATAAGCCTGTTAAACGATTTGCTTCGTCTAAAGAACCGCCTCCATTGCCTCTAAGATCAATCACGAGGCCGTCCATAGAATTCTCTGCTTGAAGTTCATTTAAAAGACTAAGTACATCACGTGTTGTACTTGTATAGTTAGGGTCGCCTTGCTGCATGGCTTGAAAGTCCGCATAAAAGGTAGGTAGGTCTATTACGCCAATGGTGTGTTCTTTTCCATCACGCTCTATAATGACTTTAGAGCTACTAGCTGCTTGTTCTTCTAGCTTAACCTTGTCGCGAATGATCGGAATGATTTCAGTTTCAGTGTCTAATTTACTTTCGGTAGGAATTACTTCTAGTCGAACTAGGGAACGCTTGTCACCGCGGATTAACTCTACTACTTCGTCTAATCGCCATCCGATAACATTAACCATTTCTTGGTCGCCTTGTGCAACGCCGACGATACGGTCTGCTGGGCTAAGTTGACCTTGCATTTGTGCAGGTCCACCAGGAACAAGTCTGACAACCTTGGTAAATTCATTGTCAGATTGAAGTACTGCGCCTATACCTTCAAGGGATAGGCTCATATTTATATTGAAATTTTCAGATGTTCTTGGCGAGAAATAAGTCGTGTGTGGGTCGTATACACTAGTAAATGCGTTCATGTAAATTTGAAACGCATCTTCACTTCGTGACTGAAGTGTTCGCTTTAGCTGGTTTTCGTATCGTTTTATCAGCGATTCTTGTGCTTCTTCCTCTGACTTACCGTCGAGTATTAATGACAATACTGCGCTTTTAATACGACGTCGCCAAACATCATTTAATTCTTCTTCGTTTTTAGGGCGTGATGTCTCAGAGCGATCTGTGAGAATATATTCTTCTTTCTTAAAGTTTAAATTACTAAAACCTTTTTTTAGATCTTTTATCTGTTGTCTCAAACGATCAATAACCCGTTCCTGGTATCGATTGAATATTTGGAAGCCTGGCTCTAATTGCCCTGTTTTTAGGGCGTTGTGGAGACGGAATCGATACGGTTCAAATGCTTGAATATCGGACTCTAATAAATACAGGTGCTGGCTATCGAGCGAATCTAGATAAAAGTTATAAGCTTTTTCCGATAACTCTTTATCAATATCTTGTTTACGATAGTGACTCAGTAGTAATGAGCGAGCTATATGAATACTTGCTTCACGCTGATCTCTTGTTGGTGCTAGCGGGCTGAATTCAGCTGATAGGTCAACTTCTTGTTGGGAGTTAGTGATAGCGAATGCGTTGTGAGTAAGCCCAAGTGAAAGTATTACTAAGAGCTGTACAAAACGTAAACAATTTTTTAACAGGTTAAGTTTAATCATATTTAAAGGGCTTTGTTATATTAAAGGGTGGCGTTATATTTCAAGACTTTATTGTTAAAAGAAAATAGTACTTATTTTGATTGTATGTGATTGCTAGCAGCCTAGCCAGTTGTGTAGCGATTAATTATTGTTAATTACGTAACATCTTGATAATAATTGTCTCTGAAAAGATAAAGTAGCTTTAGTGGTTGAATATATGGGTGTCCTTAACTAATGTTCTAATTATGATCTTTAACTTGGGTTCGTATTATTTGCGAGGCTACTTTAATGTCACTTTCTTAATTTAAATGGGGTACTCATGTCACTTTTAGACAATATTCAAAATTATTATGAAACCTTAGTCATTGAATCTTTAGCAAATCAGGTTAAAGGGCAGAATATTGATGAAGATATATTAACGGATGTTATTTGTATTGCGATCAATCATTTGCCTCCGCGCTATATTCGGCATGAAGTAGACTTGGTTTATTATACTTCTCCTATTGAAATGCAAGAAATACGTGATAAAGCTAACGAAGCTGTTAAAAATGCACTTGCCCACATTAAAAATGCTCAACGTTAATTCAATACTATATCTATCATGCTTGGGTTGCGGTTAGTATTTTCCTATGTGTCATTAGAGTTAATACAAGCGATAGGAGCTATTAATAGATGTTGATGAAAAATACATCGCTGAATTATGGCTTTGTGGCCATATTTTTGCATTGGTTGATGGCGGTGGGCATTTTCTTTTTGTTTGGTTTGGGTCTATATATGGTAGAGCTAAGCTATTACGATGCTTGGTATAAAGGCTCCTTGGAATTGCATAAAAGCATCGGAGTCGTGCTCTTTATATTTTGGTGTGTACGTTTACTTTGGCGCTTGGTAAATGTAAATCCAGCTTTCCCGGAAGCAAAAAATGATTTTGAAAAAATTGAACTGCTCGCGGCACATTGGGCGCACCTTCTTCTATATTTGATGATGCTACTGTTGATGTGTAGTGGTTATCTAATCTCTACAGCCGATGGTCGGGGTATCGTGGTGTTTGAAGTTTTTGAAGTTCCTGCCGTATCCGCTTTGATAGAGAATCAAGAAGATATCGCGGGAGATATACACTGGACTTTAGCATGGTGTTTAATAGGTCTGGTTGTGGTGCATTCTGCCGCGGCGTTTAAACATCATTTCATCAACAAAGATAATACTTTAAAAAAGATGCTTGGTTTTAAGTATTAAAATCACGATATTTTTTAACAGTAGAAATAGCAATTGATATAAAAACTAAAATTAGGGTATTACTATGAAAAAAGCATTGCTTACAACAATTTTGGCGCTATCGACTTCTTATGCAGTGTTCGCTGAGGCCGCTGATTATGAAATTGATGTTAAAGGAGCGCATGCTTCAATCAATTTTAAAATAAAACACTTGGGTTATAGCTGGTTAACGGGGCGCTTTAATGATTTTAATGGAGGCTTTTCGTATGACCCAGCTTCGCCAGAAAAATCGAAGGTAAGTGTTGAAATTATTACTGCTAGTCTCAATTCAAACCATGCAGAGCGAGATAAACACTTACGAAGTGATGATTTTCTAGATGTTAAAAAATTCCCAAAAGCTCAGTTTAAAAGCACTAGTTTTAAGGTAATAGGTGACAATCAAGGAACTATAACAGGTGACCTAACATTGCATGGTATAACGAAGTCTATTAGTTTTCCGGTACATAAAATTGGAGAAGGGAAAGATCCTTGGGGTGGATATCGTTCTGGTTTTTCTGGGGTAACCAGTCTAAAGTTAGCTGATTATGGAATCACTACCGACTTAGGGCCAGCATCAACGCATGTTGAATTAGAGCTGAACATTGAAGGGGTTAAGCAGTAAACAGTTTGTGATTTAGGATTCAGATTTAAATTAATGTGGCGTATATTGTACTATACAACGCCACATTCATTTTAAATCTCGTAATTTAAGCGCCTAATAAGTGTTTAGTCGCGGTTTCAACTCGAGCTTCTATGCTTGTATAATCTTCGACACTAGGTCCAACTTTTAAATACCAATCTAGTAGTAATTCATTAAGTTGTGATTCACGGCTTTGGTGCTCGCTAGATGAAGACATGCCAATAGTTAAACGATTAACTTGAAGTTGCATACGTAATTTCTTATCTTGTTCAGGTGAGTCTAAACCGGCAGCTACCTCACATCCAATGCATAAAGACCTCGCTTGTTCTAGACTCACAATTGTGTCATTTTTTAATGAGCCAGCTTTAATTGAAATCCAAAGTGATTTAAGTGCTGTTTCAATAGGCTTAGGTAGGCTTACTCTTGAAACGTATGAGGCATCTAAAATACTTTGATCCTGCTCTATACCACTTTCAGTGTTTGTATAATAAGCTCTACAGATTGTTGATTTTCGTTGTACTTCTTCCCATTCTAAAAGTACTTGTTTGTTCTCTTGTATTGCAATGGCGTGCTTGATTACACTTAACGCGGCTTCATATCTTGACTGTTGTTGTTCCGTTTGCGTTCGTGGCAGTGTTGGCAGTTGTTTGTATTTTTGGCGGAATTCCGACAAACCCGAAGTCATCGCCTCGAATGAGAGTGAATCGATTGTCGATGCAAAGTTTTCGATTTCATTGCAATACAACTCAGATTGTTCGATAGAGGCGTTAATTTCTTGCTTGCGCTGATTTTTAGCTTCATCACGACGAGCAAAAATTTGATCGCAGACAGCGCGGTATGTTTTCCAGATTTCACGATCCTGTTTATGAGGCGTAATTCCAATTTTTTGCCAATCATGTTGAAGTGCTTTAGCCTGATTAATGGCTTCATCGAGATTTTCATGGATCAATAAAGCTTTTGCTTTTTCAATTATGTCATTCTTCAGTTCGATATTTTTATTTCGCTCACCATTGAGTCTCTCATCAAATGCAGTGAGCAGGGTGTTGAACTGACTTTGAAGTGCTTTATTTATTTTAAAGTCTACAGGGTACGCTTCTTTCCATTCAAGGCGGGCTTGGCGGTTTATGGTTTCAACCGCCTTCCAGTCGGCGAACTCCCAATCATTATTCTGAATAAATTCATTCAATTGTGAGATTAGTTTTGTGCGCTTTTCAATATTTGATTTCTTAAGAGTATTTTGTTCATCAAAAAAAGCTTGGCAAGGAATGTAAGCACTGTCTGATGCCGCTTTAAATCTTAGCCAAAGAGCTTGATCTGATGCACCACCTAGTTGCTTCCATTCTTTTTGCATTGATTTTATTTGGTCAGCTTTATCACGAGGCTCCATATTTTGATCTACTAAACGCTCCATCGCTTCACAAAGTTCTTGCTGACGAGGGCTAGAGGCATAACCTTGCCAATCACGTAACTCGTTTAATTGTTTAACGCGTAAAGTTAGCTGATTATGAAATGATTCACCTTGTTTTGCTCCCATTTGGCTGAGTAAGCGCTGTATATCTTTATGAATTTTATGGGATTGTTTTATTTGACGATCTTCTAGTGCCTGATCCATTTGTTCAATTAACTTACTTACTTTAAGTTGAATTGCCTTCGCATTATCTGCAAATTGTTGCTTTACTTCATCAGAGTAGCCGAGTGCTTCTTTGCAGGTTATTAGCAGTGCTGGAGTGGAATAGGTTTCTGGCCAATCAATTTGACGTAACATACGTTTTAACGTGTTAGCGTTTTGTTCAAAGCGTTTTTGATCTTTTGTCGGAGATTTCACATCTGTAATGAGTTTTTGTATATCGGTTGTATGCTCATTAAATTTTTTCAATGCGGTAAAATACTGCCTTAATTCAGTCATTAAAAGCTGATAATGCTTATTCTGGTTTTTTTCAACTTTTACTTGCCGAGTTGCTTCTATCCAACGTGTTTCTTGTGTTTTGATTAGTGCATCAAGCGCAGAGATATCAAGGCTTGTAGCTGGTGTATCACGAAATCGATTTAATGTACTAGATAGAGTAAATAGTGTTGCTTCTTGTTCATCACCGCCCGTTTGTATGATTTTTTCATTTTCTTCTAGTTGTGATTTTTCGTTAATAAGCTGTTGCTTTTTTTCGGCACAAATCGCACTAGCGATATTAAAGCGCTGTTGTTGTGTCGCATTTGCATTCATTTTTAGTGGCTCCCAACGAGAGACTAAACTGTCGAACGTTGATTCAAATAACTTGCTGCTTTCAGTTCGTGCAAGCTCTTCAATTGTGTGTAGTAGCTTATCTAATGACTGAGTAAGTGCTTCTTGTGCTTGATGATTAGCTTTGTGCTTAGCAAGTTTTGCTTTAACGGTTTGGTAAACAGATTTATCTTTAGATTTAGATGCTACAGCTAAGCGGGAAAGGAGCGGTTCAGACTCTATTAATTCGGCTGCAGCTTGGCGGAGTTTAATTGTTTTACTTGAAGTCGCTATTTCGTATAGTGCTTCAGGGTCTTCGATGCGGGCAAGACCACGAATAAATGCATCAGGACTATCAGACTTAATAATCATCTCTGTAAGTAATTTAATGTCGAGAATAAGATCAAATAAAGTGAGTGACTGAGCATTTGCCAGCTCGTATATTCGTTGCTCGATAGCGGGTAATGTCTCTGGCTTCGATTTTTTGTGTAAGCCTATAAGTTGAGCGCTATCGTTTAACTTTGAAATGATTTTTGTGCGTACACTTAAATCTATATCATTTTCGGCAAGGTTAAGCAGAATAACTTGATCTGATTCTAAATTAATATCTAGTATATCAATGGCTTCAAGACGTATGTTTTTATTCTTATTTTGCCATTTTGGTTTAAAAAGTTTTGATAAAAAAGTGGCCATGGGTGTTTCCTGTGTATCTGTTATATATCTCTTGTGAATAGGTTTTCCATGTCAGCCAAAGTTTAAATACCTTGCATGGATCATTAGGGTCTATTTATACAAATAGATCTCAATATATTTAGTGAGATTATTCTGAGTTAGGATAAAAACTAATTGTTTTATCTCGCTCCAAAATTGCCTTCAAGTAACAAAGACAAACGCTATAATAGGCCTACAGTTTAACGCTGATGAAGATATTACGGTATACTTTTGATGTGTTTATTTTGAATTTATTTAAGTAATAACGCGACTTTAACGTAGTAACAGGCTGTGAATGTGAAGGAAGAATATATTCAAGTAAAAAAAAAGGCCTTTTCGTTTTTAGCAAGACGAGAGCATGGTGTCGAAGAGTTAAGAGTAAAAATGATGCTTAAGGGCTATAACGACCAAGTCTTAAATCAAGTTCTTACAGACTTAATACAAGAAAATAATCTGAGTGATGAACGTTATGTTGAGATGATGTTTCGGTATCACTTTGGTCGTGGCCAAGGCCCGCGTAAGATTATAAATTTAGTTAGACAGGTAAATGTAAATGAAGGTTTGATTCAAAAAGCTTATCATGAATTTGAGGGCGACTGGTTTGAGTCTGCAGTGAATGAAAGACAAAAAAAGTTTGGCGATTGGGGTGGTGATATAAAAGAAAAAAGCAAGCAAACACGCTTTTTAATTGGCAGAGGCTTTGAGTACGAACAGATTGAGCCAACATTTAGTGATTGAGTTAATCATTGAAATACTTGGGTAGGATGAAAGTTGACTTAACTCGTGATTAAACTATATAGATAAGGTATGTCTTATTGGTTTAGATAGGTTAATAAATGATTCAAAAAATCATCATTATTTATGTTTTAATTTTCTCACAGACACTTTCAGCACAAACAAAAGTGATTATTTATGGTGATGATAGTTACCCGCCTTATTCTTTTCTAGATAGTGATCGACTTACCGGAATTTATACCATCATATTAGAACGGGTATTTGATCAAATGCCTGATTATGAGGTTGAATTAAGAGGTGATGATTGGAAACGTAGTTTGGCTCAAATTCAAAGAGGGTTCATATTTGCCTTATACCCTCCATATAAAAGAGCCAATAGGCCATATATGGAGTTTGAAGTGCCGATTTTGGACGAAGAGCTTGTAGTGTATTGCAGAAAAGAGGTTCTTGAGTCAGCTCGTCCAAATTGGCCAGAAGACTATTACGGACTAACGATTGGCAATAATACAGGTTTTTCTGTAGGCGGACCACAGTTTTGGACGGCGGTAAAAAATGGCAAAATTAAGGTGGAGGAAACTAAAGGTACACCAAGAAGCTTATTGAGGTTGATTAATGGGCAGGTTGATTGTTATATGAATGATAAAATTTCAATCCAATGGGAGCTTAAGAAACTAATAAAAGAAGGGCGTTATGATGATGATAGCCTTAAGCAAAGTGCAATCATTAGCCAGGAACAAGGTTTTTTAGGGTTTTCAACAAGAGGAGCTAGATACCCTTTTAAAAATGATTTTAAAAAACAATATTCCAATATTCTAGAAAAAATGAAAAAAAGTGGTGAAATTGACGCTATTGTAGAAAGATTTCTAGAATAATTATGGGGTAATGTTTATCCTTTCAATTGCCTTAGTAATGCACTTTTGTATATGTCTAATACAGACCTAATTTTAATTTGGGGAATAATATGCATCACTGGGTAAGTCAGGCTGTTCTGAAGCTAGAAGCCGATTTTCAGCGTTCTTCCGATACACACTTAATAAAAATACCGTTACCCGCTGTAAACGATATTCATCTGTATGTAAAAGATGAATCAACACACCCTACAGGTAGTTTAAAGCATCGATTAGCGCGCTCATTATTTTTATATGGTTTGTGTAACGGTCTTATAAAAGAAACTACACATGTCGTAGAGGCGTCTTCAGGCAGCACTGCAATCTCTGAAGCTTATTTTGCTCAGTTACTTGGCCTACCTTTTACAGCGGTTGTACCCGAAGGAACTTCACAGAAAAAAATCGATCAAATTACTTTTTATAATGGGCATTGTCACTTTGTAAAGGCTTCTGAAATATATAAGGCGTCAGAAAGGTTAACCAAGAAATATAATGGCCACTATATGGATCAATTTACGTTTGCAGAGCGCGCGACAGATTGGCGTGGTAATAATAATATCGCTGAATCTATCTTCTCACAAATGAAACTTGAGCCTTACCCAATCCCTAGCGCAATTGTAGTCAGTGCTGGAACGGGTGGTACATCAGCGACAATTGGGCGGTTTATCAGATATAAAGGCTTTGAAACGGAGTTATGCGTGGCAGACCCTAGCAATTCCGTATTTTATGACTTCTTTAATACAAAGGATAAAAACCTAACGATAAAAATACCTTCAAATATTGAAGGTATTGGTCGACCAAGGGTAGAGTCTTCTTTCGTTAGTTCAGTTGTTGATAGCATGGTAAAGGTTCCTGACGAGGCGGCTTTTGCGACACTCCATTTTTTGTCAAAAATTATGAATAGACGATGTGGCGGGTCAACAGGTACTAATTTGTATGCAGCTTTTCTTAAAATCCATGAAATGCAAGTGAAGGGTCTTAAGGGGAGTGTTGTCTCGATGATTTGTGACTCTGGTGAACGATATATCGATACCTATTACAATAAAGATTGGCTTTTAAAGAGTGGTTATACGTTAAAAATGGAGCCTTATGCTGTTGAACTGAAAAATTTTTATAAAACTGGCATTATGAGCTCGTTTGATTAACCGTATTCAGCATTAGGAGGTATTTATGGCTCATTCTACAACGATAAGTGTTAGAGGTTACCATCTAGATGTTTATGGTCACGTTAATAACGCTCGTTACTTAGAGTTTCTTGAAGAAGCGCGATGGCGATTTTTTGCTGAAAAGGGCGTTATAAAAAAAATTACTGGGGAAGCGCTTGGTATGGTCGTGGTGAATATCAATATTAACTATCGACGTGCTGCCTTGATTCATGAAGAGTTAGAAATAACAACAGGCCTAACTCGCGTAGGTAATAAAAGCTTTATCATTCACCAAGTGATTTCTTTAGTCTCAACTGGGGATACCATCGCCGATACAGATGGAACCTATGTGCTTTTTGATAACAAAAAAGGTAGAAGTGTTGTAATTGAGGGGGAGTATAGGGATCTACTTGATCTTTTGATTAGTTAATACTGGCTTATTTTACTAAATTCCATTGAATTGTGCTGGCTAAAGCTCCGTTGACATACTGAAACTGTTTAATCGTGAATGTGTTGTTCTGAATATCAAAAATTCGAACTAACTCATTCCTTACGCCAGCAGTAGGGAAGTTCTCAACCCATAGTTCAATGTGGTTGTTTGATTCATTTAATAATACTGTCTCATCAGATTGATAGTGCGAAAAAGATAAGTGTTCGTCTGACAAAAATAACTCAATATTCTCATGTGTTGTTATCCTATTTTTAGAGGAATACATTTCAAAGCTAATCGTCAGATCTTTAAAGCGTTTTAATCTGATGTCGGCAGAAATGGTGTATTGTTTTTTTTTAATTTCTGGGGTATTAACTTGCCCCTTACAGTCAAAATATATCGCCTGTCCTCGCCATAAACCTGCCATATCACTTAATAATAAACTTAGTGACTTATGCTGTGTTTTGGTTAATTTAACTCGACTTAGTGTTGTGTCATTCGCTATAGGGGATGGCCCAAAGCAACTTGTAGGGTAGAGTTTGGATGTTGCCTTTTCGAGTATTTGAGAGGTGGCGCCATCTGCTTTATCAATTGTATTCATTTTTTTTGTGTTCGTTGTTTCAATATTTGTTGGGAATGAGTTTTCAAAACTATTTAAAGGTTGAAGTTCAACTTCTTCTACTTGATGAGATTTTTCAGCTGGTCGTTCATCCCCATAATGGATGTTGCCATTCTCATCGACCCATTTATATAAATTACCCGGAAAAACAGATGACGAATACAGTAATGTGACAAGCAGGTAGTAGTTTTTCAGACTCTCGCTCATTCTTTGTTCCTGTTATTTAAACCGAAAAAAGGCCTCTAAATTAACGGGTAATGTTAAGCAAAGGTTGAACTTCCACTCATTTCTCCAAATCGTATTAAGCGACTCGTTTCAACGGCAGCTTGGCGATGATAAACAGAGGCTTGGTATTCTTGGTCAGTCACCATTTCTAAAAAGGCTGAAGCAGAAGGATAGCGAGCCATAAACGCGGTATCCCAGAGTTCTTCTTGGGGACCAATTAAAACACTTTCTGGCTTGCCTCGCCAAATGATACTGCCACCCACTCTAGAAAAAATTAACGCGGTAGCATCACCGTAACGACGGTAGGCTTCAATACCTGTAGCAGAGCTTCCGTCAGCGTAACTTGCGCATGCTTTAAATTGAATAAGGTTTAGCATCATAATCGGCGTATCTCTAGGGAGCTTTTTAAATGCCAAAAATTGTTCGGAATTGGGGTCAACGTAACAAGTCATAATAAATCTCTAATTGAATAAACCAATACACTCTTTACTTAAGATTAGATGAGCTTTTACTAACTTTAAAGTTATGAGTTAAAAGTATGTTTATGCTGTGTTTGTTTAACCTATGGCATAGTTGTATCCATTACGGATCATGGCGTACTTTTCTCTGTGATAGAGAGTCTTGTTATACTAAAATTGAAGATACATGAACTCGGAAAACACAATGAATAACATTATTTCACCATGCGTAAGAAATTGTTGTTTAAATGAACAAGATGTTTGCCTGGGGTGCTTTCGAAGCTTGGAAGAAATACGTCAATGGAATGCTTCTACAGAAGAGACCAAAATTAAAGTACTACAGTTAGCCAAAATGAGAAAAAAAGCATACAAACTTGAATTTTAATTAACTTATAAATGGTTCAAATAAGTAAGGTCAAAGAGTCATTATTAAGTATTGCTGTCTATTTAAATCTGTATAAGCCAATTATAAAAAGGTTTTAATTGCTAAGCTTGGTACATCAGTAATAATGCTATTAACCCCCAGCTCTTTTAATTCACTCATTTTCAGTAAGTCATTAACAGTCCAGCATGACACGTGGAGACCCGCTTCAATAGCTCGTTTAATGTTACTTTGATTTGCAATCGAGATACTCATAGCAAGCATTTTACACTTTAAATTTTGAGCTATTTTGACTGGGTCAATAAACGGCAACTCAGCAACATAACCGATCGATATTTCGGGGTGTAAAGTTCCCATTTGTTTAAGAAACCAGCGGTTAGAAGACGTGACCGTTACAGAGTCTTTTAAATTATTATCGACAATAAAGTGACATAAATATTGAAGGAGAATACAGAGCCTATAACGGCTGTCGCTCTTGACTTCAAACTGCCAGTGTGAAGTATGAGGTGTGGCATTAACGACGGCTTGTAAACTCGGTATTGGGCATTGAACGTGCCAATTAGGCTTGGTGCGACTGGCATCTAACGTTTGAAGGTAATGATAAGGAAAATCACCAACCTTGCCACGTTGGCCTGTTGTTCTTTTTAAGCTTGAATCATGGAAAACGACAAGCTCATGATCAGTTGAAAGTTGAATGTCTAATTCAAAATGTTGGCAGCCATGCTGTTGCGCATGCACAAAACCTTCAACGGTGTTTTCAGGCGCTTCATTCCGAGCGCCACGATGACCAAAAATAATCATGCTAACAACACCTATTTTATAGCTTTAAATACATTGAGTGAAATGAGAGGCCTCAACGCAGAAGGTTTTAAGTGCTTAGTTATTTTGCATTTCAGAAGCATTAAGCTTGGCTTCAATAAATTGAACATGCGGAACATATATTAGATCAGCAATTTTACGGATTAAATGTTCTTCATAGCGATCAATTTTACTATCAGCATAAGCCACTCGCCACATGGCGAGGATTAACTGAAATTTTTGTTTCTCAGAATAATGCTCGTTGACCACTGATGTATATTCATACAGAGAAGTTGAGCTATTAGCGACTTCTTTAGCTTGAGCAATTAAGGTTTCTTGTTCAGATGATGAAATACCAAAGATCTTAATGGCTAATTTAACAATTTCTTCAAGCTCTACAGGGCTAATGTCATGATCAGACTTCGCAACTTCAATCAACAAAGCTAAGCTCGCAAGCTCGATGCTATGCGGGTTTGAACTTTGGCTGTCTTGCTTAGACACATCTTCAAAAAAAGAGAGAATGCGTTTTATCAAGCGACGTGCTCCTTTAAAAGTGTTTCAAGTGCTTCTTGGTCAACTGCAAACTTTCTAATTCCTTCAGCCAGTTTTTCAGTGGCCATCGCATCTTCATTAAATTCCCAGCGGAAACGTTGTTCAGTCATACTCGCTTCAGGTGTGTTTGAGCTTGTCGAAGGTAATAATTGTTGTGTTAGCGCACCTTCATCATCGGCAAGTTTTGCGAGTAGGTCTGGGCTGATTGTTAATCTATCACAGCCTGCAAGTTGTTCAATTTCACCGGTGTTACGGAAGCTAGCACCCATCACAACGGTTTTATAACCAGACTGCTTATAAAAGTTGTATATTTTTGAAACAGAAACAACACCAGGGTCTTCTGCTGAAGTGTAGTCAGTTTTACCTGTGCTTGCTTTATACCAATCTAAAATTCGACCAACAAAAGGAGAGATTAAGAAAGCACCTGCTTCTGCAGCGGCAACAGCTTGTGTGAAACTAAACAATAAGGTTAAGTTACACTGGATGCCTAATAGTTCTAGTTGCTTAGCGGCTTGAATACCTTCCCATGTTGACGCTATTTTAATAAGAACTCTGTCTTTTTGTATGCCTAATTGAGCATATAATTCAATGAGCTGTCTTGCTTTATCGACAGTTGCTTGCGTATTAAAAGATAAACGTGCATCAACTTCAGTTGAAACACGACCAGGAACATATTTAAGAATCTCTTTACCGATCGCAACGGCTAAATAATCAGAAGCTTTTGCAAGCATCTCTTTTTCATGACTACCCTGATCCCTACCGTAACTCATTGCTTGCGCTAGCAAAGGTTGATATTGCTCCATTGATGCCGCTTTTAACAATAATGAGGGGTTTGTCGTCGCATCTTCAGGTTGCCACAGTTTGATTGCTTCAAAATCACCGGTATCTGCAACAACAGTGGTCATTGTTTTTAATTGTTCTAATTTATTTGTCATGTAATTCTTCTTAATAAAAAATAATGGATATTTGAAAAGAATAGCGCATAAATTAACATCTGGCTTGATGGATTGTGTGATCAAACGCAAGTCGTTGGGATATTGCTGCTTTATGAAAGAGGCTCGTCCTATATCTTTTCAGGTACAAGCTTGAGTGCAGCTTCAACTACGCTTCCGTTTGCGCCGGGTTTATGGGCATTTTCACTGATAAAACGCCTAAATTGTTTGCCGCCGGGCTGCGAATGAAAAATGCCTAATATGTGGCGAGTAATATAATTAAGTCGCTGGCCCTTACTTAATTGATCTTCAATATACGGAAGCATTAAGCGCACAATATCATGTCGAGTTTGACTTACTGCTTCAGAATCTTTGTATACGTCTTTGTCGATATGAGAAAGCAACCAAGGGTTTTGGTAAGCTTCACGACCCACCATTACACCATCAACATGCTGAAGATGTGCTTGAATCTCATCAAGCGTTTTAATACCCCCATTAATAATCACTTCAAGTTCGGGGAACTGATTTTTTAAATCATAAACACGGTCATAAATTAAAGGCGGGATATCTCTATTTTCTTTAGGGCTTAAACCCTGAAGGATCGCTTTTCTCGCATGGACAATAAAAGTAGAGCAACCAGATTTTTTGACTTCATCGACAAACCCAAATAAAAATTCAGGGCTGTCTAAGTCATCAATACCTATGCGGTGTTTAACCGTGACGGGAAGGGATGTCGCGGCTGACATTTCACTCAAACATTCATTAACGAGACTAGCATGACCCATTAAACAGGCGCCAATCATATTATTTTGGACGCGATCACTCGGACAACCTACATTAAGGTTAACTTCGTTATAGCCATGGTCTTCAGCCATCTTGCAACATAAGGCGAGTTCTTTCGCATTACTGCCGCCAAGTTGCAGTGCAACAGGCTGTTCTTCAACGTTGTATTGTAAATGTCGTTGCTTGTCACCATGAATCAATGCACCGCTCGTCACCATTTCTGAATAAAGCAGGGTGTGCCGACTAATTAAGCGAGCAAAATATCGATAATGGCGATCAGTCCATTCCATCATGGGCGCAACAGAGAATTTTCTAGAAATAGAATCTATAGTGTTATCAGCGGTATAGTGTTGTTTATTAATGTTATTCATTAAGTCTCTGCAATAAAATAATAACCTTTAATAGTATCAATTGTTGGGTGTTAAGTACATGGAAAATTACTAATTGGGCTTTTTAGAAGTACGTATTTTGAGTCTATTTGATTCTGCACATTTTCACCAAATTAACCTTAGAATTAATTATACAGAACTCTTATCTATAATGACTCCGTCATAATTATATTAAGTTTTGACTATTTTTGTTAACCACTGATAAAAGTCTAGTAAGACCACTTTTTTAACAGAAGTTTTTCTAAATACAAAGTAATATTGTTCGGGAATCATTACGGGCTTATTAAGTGTTACCAATCGACCCGCCTCCAACCATGTTGAAAGCAATGGTAATTGCCCAATTGCAATCCCTAAACCCTGTTCCGCAGCTCTCATGGCTGATAGATAGCTATCCATGACTAACTTAGTGTTGTGCTCAACGGTACTTCCATTAAGGAACTCAGTAGTGCGTTGCCAATCATTCATACTTCTTTGCATATAAATTAAGGTATGGCCCGAGAGCTCTCTAATATTATCGAGAGGGTTGTTCGAAATATATTGAGGTGAGGCCACCAATGCGCAATAGCAGGGTGAAATGGTATGAACTTCAAGGTCCGGCCAATTTCCATCGCCAAATCGAATAGCGGCATCCACGGGTTCTCGTTCAAAGTCTGTGAGGGACATACTCGTTTCTATGCGAAGTTCAATATTGGGATGCAGGGACTTAAATTCATGTAGTGCTGGAATAACAATTTCATAAGCAACAAATGGAATCATACTTATACGTAAAATAGGGTTTGACACTTGGTATAGAAAACTATCGTGACAATTTCGATACGTTGTTAATGTTTGTTCAGCGACGCGTAAATAAGCTTTACCGTATTCGCTTAACTCCACTCGACGGGTCAACCGCTTAAACAATATCATATTTAAATGTTGTTCAAGTTGCTTTATTTGCTGGCTGACTGCAGAAGGGGTTATGCATAATGCTTGTGCAGCCAATTTAAAGCTATGTTGTTGTGCCGCAGCTTCAAATGCGATTAGTAAGTGAATGGGAGGTAAGTCTCTATACATTAGTAATATTATTCCTAATCTTTAATCAAAGCATAAATAATCACATTATATTCAATAAAGTAAAGCAGTTCATGTCCATTTTAATTTTATATAAGTAAGTATTACTTACTCTTAGATTAAAATAATTCGTTTGTCGAAGGCTTAGGTATTTCATAAGCTGGCTGCTTATCACGTTATGGTCCACAAACGTTCTTGCGAGTTTCTAGCTTAAAAAAGGTAAACAATGACGACAATATCTACGGTTTCATGGACGCACGAAAAAATACAAGCGAATGGGATTCAGTTTCACTATGTGACAGAAGGCAGTGGGCCTTTGATGATATTTCTTCATGGGTTTCCTGAGTACTGGTATAGCTGGCGGCACCAAATTTCAGAGTTTTCGAAAAACTATAAAGTCGTTGCGCTTGACATGCGGGGCTATGGTCAAACGGATCGTCCTCAAGGAAGAGAAAATTATACGATTGATATTCTAGTCAATGATGTTAAAGAGGTGGTGAGTGCGCTTGGGTACAAAAAATGCGTTTTGGTGGGACATGACTGGGGAGCCATTATCGCATGGTATGTCGCGATGAATTTTGAATCTTATATTGAAAAATTGATTGTAATGAACGTTCCTCACCC